>ERZ808267.3-NODE-3-length-226407-cov-5.762498_pt1 | contig 226407 bp, 216 predicted proteins | sample MGYA00521241_ERZ808267 | MGnify/ENA primary metagenome ERZ808267 (study PRJEB31516, sample SAMN03275592) | gut metagenome | biome: mammalia-associated habitat; material: feces | host: Papio cynocephalus | place: Kenya | collected 2012-07-19 ...
CAAGGTGTTTCATGACGCATTGGTGGCTTTCGCAGAAAGGCGGATTATAAGCATGGATATAGAAAAGATAATTGCAAACGAATTACAAATAAAGGTATGGCAGGTTGAAAAAACAGTTGCACTTATTGATGAAGGAAACACAATTCCTTTCATTTCAAGATACAGAAAAGAGGTTACAGGCTCTCTCAATGATGAGCAGCTTAGAAATCTGGATGAAAGACTTACATATCTTAGAAATCTTAAGGATAAAAAGGAAATGGTTCTGGCTACCATAGAGGAACAGGGTAAGCTTACTGATGAATTAAGAAACCAGATTGATGAGGCGATGACCCTTGTCGCAGTGGAAGATTTGTACAGACCATATAAGCCTAAGAGGAGGACAAGAGCTACAATTGCGAAGGAAAAGGGACTTGACGGTCTTGCATGCATAATAGCTCTTCAGATGCCGGATAAGAATATAAGGGATGAGGCAAAGCAATACATATCAGATGAAAAGGGTGTATCTTCGGAGGAGGATGCAATAAATGGTGCAAAGGACATCCTTGCGGAAAATTATGCTGATGAGGCAGAATATAGAGATGTTATCAGAAATATGACAAGAAAGAAAGGCGAGCTTGTTTCCGTGGCAAAAGATTCCGAGGCAAAATCCGTGTATGAGATGTATTATAATTTCACAGAAAAAATCAGCAAAGCTGTAGGATATAGAATTCTTGCCATAAACAGAGGTGAAGCGGAAAAAGTATTAACCGTAAAGATAGAAGCTCCCCGGGAAGATATAATAACTTATCTTAAAAGAAAAATAATAAAAAGAGAATCATCTGATGCCGCGCAATATATAGAGGAGGCTCTTACAGACAGCTATGACAGACTTATAGCTCCATCCATAGAAAGAGAAATAAGAAACGAATTGACAGATATGGCAGAAACCGGCGCAATCAGTGTATTTGGCAAAAATCTTCACCAACTTCTGATGCAGCCTCCTGTGTCAGGACAGACTGTCCTTGGATGGGATCCCGCATTCCGTACAGGGTGTAAGCTGGCTGTGGTTGATGCCACAGGAAAGGTACTGGATACAATTGTAATTTATCCCACAGAACCTCAGAAAAAGGTGAAAGAAGCAAAGGAAGTGCTTAAAAGGCTTATTGACAAATATGGGATAACTCTTATTTCACTGGGAAACGGAACTGCAAGCCGTGAATCGGAAATGGTTATAGTAGAGCTATTGAAGGAGATAAAGCAACCGGTAAAATATGTAATAGTAAATGAGGCAGGTGCGTCAGTATATTCTGCAAGTAAGCTGGCTAGTGAAGAATTTCCTAACTTTGATGTAGGACAGCGAAGTGCTGCATCCATAGCAAGGAGAATACAGGATCCTTTGGCAGAGCTGGTAAAGATAGATCCGAAATCCATAGGAGTGGGACAATATCAGCATGATATGAACCAGAAAAATCTTGGGAATGCGTTAAATGCTGTGGTAGAAGATTGTGTTAACAGTGTGGGTGTAGATTTAAATACAGCGTCATCTTCTCTGCTGGAGTATGTTTCAGGGATTAATAAAACTCTTGCAAAAAACATTGTTGTATATCGGGAGGAAAAGGGAAGATTCACAAATCGTAAGGAATTGCTTAATGTTTCCAAGCTTGGACCGAAGGCATTTGAGCAATGCGCAGGATTTTTAAGGATTGCCGGAGGAGATGAGATACTTGATGCTACAAGTGTCCATCCGGAAAGCTATGAAGCTGCAAGAAAACTTATGGACAGGCTTGGAATTACCGATGAAGAATTAAAATCCGGAGGAATGAAAAATATTGGTAAAAGGGTTTTGGATATGGATATAAAGGAGCTTGCACGAGAACTGGAAATTGGGGAACCGACCCTGGTGGACATAGTTGGCGAGCTTGAAAAACCAGGACGGGATCCGAGAGAGGAAATGGAAAAACCTGTTTTACGGAGTGACGTTCTTGATATTAAGGATCTGAAAGTAGGAATGGAGCTTAAGGGTACAGTAAGAAATGTAATTGATTTCGGAGCCTTTGTGGACATAGGTGTTCATCAGGATGGTCTGGTTCACATTTCCAAAATGTCGGAAAAATATATTAAGCATCCCCTTGAGGCTGTATCGGTGGGAGATGTGGTTAATGTGACAGTAATAGGCATTGATCCGGAGAAGAAACGTATACAGCTTTCAATGATATAAGGTGCTTATAAAACAAAAAACGAAAAGGATATTGCATTGGCAATATCCTTTTCGTTTTACTCTAATATGATTATGCTCTCTCTACTTTGTTTGATCTTAAGCAGGATGTACAAACATAGATCTTCTTAGGAGTACCGTCAACCATAGCCTTAACAGACTTAATGTTTGACTTCCACATTCTGTTTGATCTTCTATGAGAATGGCTCACATTGTTACCGAAATGAGCACCTTTTTCACAAATACTACACTTTGCCACTGCTAGCACCTCCTTGACAAATCTATTAACCCGCAGGTTTGCAACGTACATATTCTAACAAAAAAATATATAATATGCAAGAAAAATTTTAACTATTTTAAAAATAAAATGCAAAACACCCAAAATCAGTACAAGATTAATTTAAAATACTTGATTAAAATACATATTGTGGGTATAATTAGTAAGATAATGGAATTGTTATGTAACAAAATATATTATTAAGGGGGTAATATTCATGAAAGGTTATATGGCTAATGAAAATGGTGGAATTATTATTGAAAATGAAGTAATTGCCCAGTATGCAGGTCATGCAGCACTTGAATGCTTTGGTATAGTAGGAATGGCTACCATAAGCATGAGAGACGGTATTGCTAAGTTACTTAAGGGAGATAGTGTAAGTAAGGGTGTTAACGTAGTTATTGATGACAATAATAACTTATATATTGATTTTCATATTATAGTTGCATATGGTGTCAGCATTTCTACTGTATGTGATAATCTTATCAATACAGTTAAGTATTCCATTGAAGAGATGACAGGTATGAAAATTAAAGCAATAAACATCTTCGTGGAAGGTGTAAGGGTTATAGATTAGTAGGAGGAATAAGAAAGTGACAATTGAGAAGATTGATGCGGGATTGTTTCAAAAGGCTTTCCTTGCGGGTGCATATAATCTGGAAAGAAATAAGGAGTATATTAATGAGCTTAACGTTTTTCCTGTTCCTGACGGAGATACCGGGTCTAATATGTCTCTTACAATTATGGCGGCTGCTAAGGAAGTCGGAGCTATTTCTGACCCGACCATTGAGGAACTGTCAAAGACAATATCCAGTGGTTCCTTAAGAGGAGCAAGAGGAAATTCAGGAGTTATTTTGTCACAGCTTTTAAGAGGCTTCTGTAAAGAAATAAAAGAAAAAAAGGAAATTACAGCCATGGTTCTGGCAGATGGATTTGTCAGGGCTGTAGAAACTGCATATAAGGCTGTAATGAAGCCTAAGGAAGGTACAATTCTTACTGTGGCCAAGGGCATGGCCGAGAAGGCTGTGGAGCTGGCTGACCAGGATAAGGATATTGTATCCCTTGGAAAGGGAATTATTGAATATGGTGATGAGGTTCTTGCATATACGCCTGAGCTTTTACCTGTCTTAAAGGAGGCAGGAGTTGTTGATTCCGGCGGACAGGGGCTTATGGAATTTATAAAGGGAGCATATAATGGACTTATCGGAATTGAAACCGTAGAACCGATAGCGGCTGCGGGAAAATCTTTTGCAAAAACATCGATAAGCTCTGAGGATATTGATACATCACATATTACATTTGGATATTGTACGGAATTTATTATTCTCCTTGAAAAAGAATATAATATGGATATAGAAAGAAAATTCAAGGAATATCTTACATCAATAGGTGATTCGCTTGTTGTTGTGTCAGATGACGAAATAGTTAAGGTTCACGTCCATACCAATCATCCGGGACTGGCATTTGAAAAGGGACTTGAATTTGGTCAGCTTACCAGTATGAAGATTGACAATATGCGTGAAGAACATAGAGAAAAGGTAATTAAGGAGCAGGACAGGGCAAAGGCAAGAAAGCAGGAAGAAAAGGAAGCTAAGGCTGAACCGAAAAAGGATTATGGCTTTGTAGCCGTATCGGTAGGCGAAGGTCTTGACAATATATTCAGAGAACTTGGTGTTGATTACATTATTCAGGGTGGTCAGACAATGAATCCAAGTACAGAGGATGTATTATCTGCCATTGATAAGGTTAATGCCAATACCGTTTTTGTTCTTCCGAATAACAAGAATATTATTCTTGCAGCCAATCAGGCAGCTTCAATTGAACAGGATAAAAAGGTTATAGTTATTCCGTCAAAAACCATACCTCAGGGTATTGGGGCAATGATAGGCTTTGAAGCAGCTCTGTCTGTTGAGGACAATGAGGAGAGCATGAAGGATGCCATGGCTTCAATAAAATCCGGTCAGGTTACTTATGCAGTAAGAGACACATCCATTGATGGAAAAGAAATTAAAACCGGTGATTATATGGGTATAGATGACAGTGGTATTAAATCTGTTGGGACAGATATCCGTCAGGTTGTTAAAGAGCTTGTTGAATCTATGTGTGACGAGGATTCAGAGCTTATCAGCATATATTATGGCAGTGATGTAGAGGCTGATGATGCAAAACAAATGGCAGATATGCTTCAGAAGGAATATCCGGACTTTGAGATAGATTTTAATCAGGGAGACCAGCCGATTTATTATTACATTCTTTCAGTAGAATAGAAATTTAATGTTATTATGCCGTGCTTTAACAAGGCACGGCATTTCATTTTTTTTAAAATGTTTTTTGCAACTGAAATCAGGAGAAGTGATTATGACATTAGCTGATAATATAACAGTAATAAAAGGAATAGGAGAAAAGTCAGCCCAGGCTTTTTCAAGACTTGGCATTTTTACTGTAGGGGATCTGATTAATACATTTCCACGTAATTATTTGACCTATGGAGAACCTGTAGACATAAGAGACACAAAAATCGGAGAAAGGCAGGCAGTACGGGGTACTATTTGTTCATATGTGGATGTGAAGCAGGTGAGAAGTCTTAAACTCACTACTCTTACAATAAAAGATACCACAGGTACCGTAAAAGCAATATGGTATAATTCACCCTTTCTTAAAAACGTATTTCATAAAGGAGAAACCTATATATTTGTTGGGATGGTGAAAATAAAGAACAATATGAGGGTTATGGAAATGCCGGAATATTACAAAGCCGGAACATACAATGAATTGTGCCAGGAGCTGCAACCAGTATATCCACTGACAAAGGGGCTTTCAAATAAAACTGTTCAGAAGGCAGTTATGGGAGCAAGAGAGGTTATATTTGCAATAAAGGATTATCTTCCGGAGCATATACTGAAAAGCAATTCTCTCATGGAGATTACAGAGGCATACGAAAATATACATTTTCCTTTAAACGATACATTGTTGAAAAATGCAATAAGGAGACTGGCCTTTGATGAATTCTACAAATTCCTTTTTGATATGGAACGGCTAAAGAGTGAAAATATGAGGCAGCGTAATCCTCATGTTATTGTTCAGGGTAAGGCTGTTGCGGATTTTGTATCGGGATTGCCATACAGGCTTACCAAAGGTCAGGCGGAAGCTATTGATGACATTCTGGAGGACATGGGTAGCGATAATGTTATGAACAGGCTTGTACAAGGAGATGTGGGTTCAGGTAAAACCGTAGTAGCCGCATCGGCTCTCCTGGCCTGCGTAAGGGGAGGATATCAGGGCACTCTCATGGTTCCTACAGAGGTACTGGCCAGACAGCATTACAGGGAGCTTGGCAAATTGTATGAAGGGGAAAAAATAAGAATCGGCTGTCTTACAGGTTCACTTGGAGTACGGGAAAAAAGAAAGATATATGAGGATGTTAAGGAGGGTAATATTGATATTCTTATAGGAACTCATGCTGTAATTGAGGATAAGGTAGAATTTAAGAATCTTGCTCTTGTGATCACCGATGAACAGCATAGATTCGGAGTTAACCAGAGAAGAAAACTGGCAGACAAGGGAACATTTCCGCATGTGCTGGTAATGAGTGCAACTCCTATTCCAAGAACGTTGGCAATAATTATGTACGGAGATCTGGATATTTCGGTTATCAGCCAAATGCCAAAGGGAAGACTTCCGATAAAAAATTGTGTTGTCGGAACAGAATATAGAAGCATTGCATATCGGTTTATAGCAGATCGGGTAAAGCTTGGCAATCAGACTTATGTCATATGTCCCATGATAGATGAGGGAGATTCCTTAGACGTCACCAGTGTAACGGAATACACAGATACTCTTAAGAACAATCTGCCTGCCCGGTGCCGGGTCGCCATGCTTCATGGACAAATGACTCCGGAGAAAAAGAACATAATAATGGAGGATTTTATTAATGGCAATATAGACGTACTTGTATCCACAACAGTGATAGAAGTGGGAATTAATAATCCAAATGCCACTGTTATGATGGTTGAAAATGCTGAGAGATTCGGACTTGCACAGTTGCATCAGCTAAGAGGACGTGTTGGGCGTGGTGATAAGCAGTCGTATTGTATATTCATCAATGGCAAGGAGTCAAAGGAATCAATGGAAAGACTTAAGGTGCTGGAAAACTCCAATGATGGCTTTTTTATTGCAGGAGAAGATTTGAAATTAAGGGGACCGGGGGACTTCTTTGGAATAAGGCAAAGCGGAGATATGCGCTTTTCAATAGCTGATATATACAATCATGCTGATATGCTTAAGCTTGCCTGTGATATTTTGAAAGAGAATAAAAGTGCGTACCCTCCGGGGGAGCTGCCCTATGTGAGAAACATATCAAAAGGAATTGCGTTATAATAATTATTTTGCTATAATTAATTGCTAAATATGAGTTTAGAAAGGATTTTATATTATGACAGTTGAGGTTGGATATATAACAAGTTGGAGAAAAAGAGTATTTTTTACGCTTGTTTTTTCTCTGGTTGCATTTGGAATAATTTCAACCCTTTGTACAGGGTATATTCCTATTAAAATTCTTGGGAATATAATCAGTATTTTTGCCCTTTTTATGTGTATCATCCTGTTTGTACTTGCTCTGGCAGACAAAAATGACAGATATGCGGGTAAGGGAACAGCCGATATAAAGGATGACCGCTTTGTTTATTGCGATAAAAAAAGACATTATGAAATATACCTTAGAGATATTAAGAAGGTTGATATTGAAAATATATCTATTGGAAATGCGGGTGGACAGGGAAAACCCATAGCGTACAGAATATTGATACAAACCCCGAAAAGGAAATATTATATTGAATCCGACAGAGCAAGAGGACGTGAATACAATGAGGTAGATTTATACCGGTTATATATTTATTTACAGGAAAACATCAACAGTCAGGGAGGAAAACAATAATGGGTACAGAAAATAGTACTAATGACAGGAAAAAGAACAATATTATTTTTATTGGAATTATTGCTTTTTTGTCAGCTTTGATTTTATGCCTTATTCTTATTATAGCCCATGGAGGAAAAAAAGATGATGGTTTATCAGATAAGAATACTACCGGGGAAGATATTATTGCTTCCGGTAACGATGCGGATGAAAACACGGCTGATAAGGACAATACTCCGGAAAAAGAAGAAAATACAGGAAATTCAGAATCACAAAAGCCTGATTGTTATGTAACAATAACCGGAGGCAATTCATGGGAAAATTCCGGTAAATTCTGTGGACAGCTTGATGCGGCAATAACTAACAACAGCGATGCTGAGATAAAAAACTGGTCAGTGCAGATTCCAGTATCCGACGGAACATCAGTTGACAGCTCATGGAATGGTAATTTTACTGTAAGCAATGGCATATTAACTATTAAACCCGTTGAATACAATGAAACTGTTGCAAAAAAGTCAACCCTTAAGGATATAGGCTTTATTGTATCCGTTAATTCAAAAAAAGATTTTGATGCAATGATAAAGGGTGCAATTCTTTTGGTGGATGGCAAAGAATATACATATGTTGCAGATAGCCAGAAGGAGGAAGCAGCAACCACTGAGGAAAGTACAGATAATGCGACCACAGAAGAAAAAAACGGAACTGACAATACACAAAGCAGTAAGCCTGCCGAGACAGAAAAGGGAACACCATTTGATAATCATGGAAAGCTTAAGGTAGCCGGTACAGATATAGTAGATAAGAACGGGAACAAATATCAGCTGAAGGGCGTGAGTACCCATGGTATAGCCTGGTTTCCTGATTATGTAAATAAGGATGCATTAAAAACCTTCAGAGATGACTGGGGAGCAAATCTGGTGAGAATTGCCATGTATACAGACGAGAATGGTGGATATTGTACCGACGGAAACAAAGACAATCTGAAAAAGCTTGTGGACAAGGGAGTTAACGCTGCTACGGAGCTTGGCATGTATGTGATTGTTGACTGGCACGTTCTCCATGATCTTACTCCTATGAAATATAAGGATGAGGCTAAAACATTTTTTCAGGAAATGTCAGCACAATATAAGGATTATGATAATGTAATATATGAGATATGTAATGAGCCGAACGGAGGTACCGACTGGTCAGAGGTTAAGGCATATGCTGAGGAGATTATTCCGGTAATACGGGCAAATGATCCGGATGCCTTGATTATTGTAGGTACACCTAACTGGAGCCAGGATGTAGATATTGCGTCGAATGACCCCATAAAGGGAGATAATATATTATATGCAATACATTTTTATGCGGCTACTCATACAGACGGAATAAGAAACAAGGTTGTCACAGCCATTGATAACGGATTACCGGTATTTGTAAGTGAATTTAGTATATGTGATGCATCCGGTAATGGGGCTATTGATTATAATCAGGCTGATAAGTGGTTTGAGCTTATAGACAAATATAATTTGTCTTATGCCGCATGGAATGTATCCAATAAAGCCGAGACATCATCTCTTATTTTGTCTTCATGCTCAAAAACCAGTGGATGGGCAGAGTCAGATCTTTCTGATGCGGGAAAGTATATAAGGAAAAAGATTAAGGGGATTGACTAATGAGAGTAATAGCAGGCACAGCCAGAAGTCTTAATTTGAAAACCATTGAAGGTCTGGAGACAAGACCCACTACCGACAGAATAAAGGAGACTCTGTTTAATATGCTTACCGGGTATATATCGGGTTGCAAATTTCTTGATCTTTTTGCAGGAAGCGGTGGGATAGGCATTGAAGCATTGAGCAGAGGAGCCGAAAGCTGTACCTTTGTAGAGATTAACCCTAAGGCCGTTGTGTGTATTAAGGATAATCTGAAGCATACCCGGCTTATGGAAAAGGCAGAGGTACAAAAAAGTGACGCAATCAGCTTTGTGCAGAGTCAGAAGGATATAAGCTATGATGTAATTTTTATGGATCCTCCATATGGAAAAGGTTTTGAAAAGAATGTTCTTGCCATTCTTTCCGGCAAAAGCTTCGATACAGATACGCTAATTGTTGTGGAGGCCGCTTTTGACGAAGATTTTTCATATGTATCAGATCTTGGCTATGAAGTAATAAAAGAAAAGAAATATAAAACAAACAAGCATATTTTTATAATGAAAAGGGAAAATTAGCATGATTACAGCAGTTTATCCGGGAAGCTTTGATCCCGTAACCTTAGGACATTTAGATATAATCAGAAGATCTTCTGCCATGTTTGACAGTGTTATAATAGGAGTTTTGAATAATACTTCAAAAACACCATTGTTTTCTTTGGAAGAACGTGTTAATATGTTAAATGATACTGTTTTCGGTATGAATAACGTATCAGTACAGTGCTTTGACGGATTATTGGTGGATTTTGTAAAACAGAACAGGTCTAACATAGTTATAAGAGGACTTAGGGCATTGACGGATTTTGATTTAGAAATGCAAATGGCTCAGGGAAACAGAGTTGTTGCACCTGATATTGATACAGTTTTTCTGTCTACCAGTGTTCAGTATTCATATCTTAGCTCCAGTGTTGTAAAGGAGTATGCCAGATATGGAGTTGACTTAAGAGATTTTGTGCCGGAATGTGTTATTCCAAAACTTTTAGATAAGATTAAATAACTGTAGGAGGGTCAGTTAAAATGGGAAAAAAAGGCGTTGAGGAAATGATTGATCAGATAGAAATTTTCTTGGAAAACTGTAAGTATCAGCCATTGTCTCAGAATAAGATTATAGTGCAAAAGCAGGAACTTGAATCTATGATTAATGAGCTTAAGCTAAAGCTCCCAAGTGAAATTGAAAGATGTAAGAAGATTATGAGGAACAAGGAAGCTATCCTTGCAGATGCCAGAACCCGTTCTGACGCTATTATATCTGAGTCTGTTAATGAGGCCAACAGGCTGGTGGACCAGCATCAGGTTACTGAGCTGGCCAATATCAGAGCTAATGAAATATTGGATATGGCAAGAAACCAGGCACAACAGATAGTGGATCAGGCCACTGAGGAGGCTAACGAAATTCGTCTTGGTGCAATGTATTATACTAAGGACAAGCTTTCGGAGATGAGAGACATATTTAATAAGATTCATGATATGGAAAAGGAAAATTACAGGACTCTTATTGAATCCCTTGAAAATGATACCTACGTTGTTGAAACTAATATGAGTGAGATGGAGGCTAATATTAACCTTCTGACTGCGTCAGGTAATGCAGGATATTCATCCTCCCATGATGATTTGGACAGTGCATTTTCTGATGAGGATGTGCCATCAAAGCCACAGCCGGCATCTGCTAAGGATTTAAGTTCAGATATGGGTGGCTCAGACGGATTCCCTGAGGATGACGATGATGATTATGATGACGATGATGACGATTTTTTAGATGAATAGAACAGCAAATGCAAAAGTGCTTATGCTGCATATGATTTTTTGTAATATATAACTTGCTATTGACAGCTCTGATTGTTGTATAACCACTTGGGTCTGGAATACAGAGGATATTCCGCCAAATGAGGTTAGGGCAATAATCAGGGCTGCTTTGATTTTTAACGGCCAGGAAGAAAAACACATGATATCTGTTGTACCTCTTGTTATTTCGATAACACCTGATAAAAGTAGTGAGAGGTTATCCGGAATTCCGGGAATAATGTATACAAATTCTATGACAATGGAACATAGCATAACATATATTCCTACCATGGTAATCTGTGATACAGTATTCATAAGATATCCGGACAGGTCGGAAGTTTCCTCCTGTATAGGGATGATTACTGATGATTTGTCCTTTGGAGATGAAAAAAGAAAAGCAAAAAGAATATTCAGGGCAAGGATTATAAAATAGGGTATATATATGTATAGAATAATATGCCAAAATGGTATTAAGTTATTAAGAAGCCCTCTGGCAACAAAACCTGAAATGAACATGGGACTGGAATTGTTGCACAGGGCAATAATAAGATTACCGGTTTTTCTGTCATAGGAGCCTGACATGGAAAAATCAGAGCATACTCTGGCTCCCAACGGATAACCGCAAAATATACCTATGAATATAGTGGAAAGAATTGCAATACGGCTATTGCCTCTCTGGCTTCTCTGTAATCCATTGATTCTGCCCACAAGTATACCGGAAATAAGCATAAAGGGGAGCAATAAAGGAAGCAGATTTTTGTACCAGAGCATTAGACCTTTTGAAGCTCCGGTGATGACCAGTGAACTGTTTTTGACAAAAAGGATTATTATTGCCACGCATAGGGTGATAACCATTATGATAAACCTCTTTTTTATACAGTTTATGGGAAATGGTATATTTTATGTCTTACAATATAGGCAAAGGGGTGATGAAATCGTTGGTATTGCTGTATCCAAGACTATTATATATAAGACAGTTATATAACTCGGTGGCTCTTGTATCCAACATCCACATTTGTCCTGAAGAAGCGGCATTACTGTTATATTTTTCAAGCTCCTTTGAAAAATCAGCCTTTTTGGTTATGACAGGAATCAGAGAGTTATCCTTTATATATTTTAGAAGGGACGAGCTGCTTCTTCTAAATCCAAGTATACTGCTGTAAAATGAATAACCGTTATCAATGAAGCTTTGCCTGTGTTCCCTTGTGTATCCCATGATAAGATGTATAAGACATCGTTTTATCCTGCTTTTGGTATATTCCTTTGTTGTGAGCCGGTTAAGAGCCTGAGAATAAGTTATATCCGCAGTAAGCTTTGATATTTTGTTGGAAATATCCTCGTTAATGTCGCATATTTCGGAATAATTCTCATTCAAAATAAGATGAGCCTGTAAAAACGGAGTAAGGTAATCTGTATAGACAGGCCAGCTTTTTTTGTATTTTTCTGATAAAATATCATACGTTGACCGGGGAACATCCTGCCTTATGCCGTCAAGAGCGTTTGCATTATAGAGAAAATTCCTTATAGCTGTGGCTGAACTGATTTTTCCATATAAGACCGGATCGTGGTAGCCGGCAGACTTCCTCATTATCGGAACAGGTACAATAGAAGAGCCGAGACGTTTTAAAGCACATATGTACTCAAGCCCCAGTATGTTATTCGGGGATGAGACAAAGGAAGCTATAAAATCATCCCTGAAATACTCTGTCAGGGCTTTTTGCCTTGCCGACGGGTAAGAAAATCCTCCGGACATGTAAGATTTGAGAGAATTTTTATATGAATCCGGCTCCTCCAGTATAACGTTTGCAATTTTGTAAAATATATTGAGTATTGGTGTTTCTGCACCAAAACAAAGATAATCTATTGAATTAAGGCTGTCCAGTATTGAAACAGCACCCATGGAAAAATCCAGGGCACTGCCTGTTGCATAGGGAAAAGGCAGCTCCAAAACCAGATCAATACCACTGCTTATGCACATATGTGCCCTGCTGTATTTGTCAATTAAGGCTGCGTCTCCTCGTTGAAGAAAATTACCACTCATGAGGGCAATACTGTAATCGGCCCCGGTTGCGGAAATACTTTGGGACAACTGATACATATGTCCGTTGTGAAAAGGATTATACTCTGCTATTATTGCAACGGTTTTCATTCTTATGGCCTCATTTTCATAAAATATAAGACGATTATAGCTTTATAAGTTTAATTAGGCAAGACTAAAGTAGAAAATACATTCTGACAAATTATGAGGTAAAATCCAATTAGATATGACTGAATTATAAAATATAGAATTTGTTTGTGAAAACATAAAGTTACAAATATTGGCTTTACACATTACCAAAATGTAAGGTACAATGCAAGAAGCATATTATTAATCTCAATCGAACATAAATTCGATAAAACTATTGACAACTTTGCTTCTATGCATTATATTTATAAAAAACAAACATATGTTTTATTTCAGGAGGTACTTATGGCAAGTGAAGAGAAGATTAAAGCCCTGGATGCGGCTTTGGCACAGATAGAAAAGCAATATGGCAAGGGTTCGGTCATGAAGCTGGGTGATAAGTCGGCTAATATGAATATAGAGGTTGTTCCAACGGGCTCATTAAGCCTTGATCTGGCTCTTGGTCTGGGAGGCATGCCACGGGGCAGGATTGTTGAGATATATGGGCCTGAATCCAGTGGTAAGACAACAGTAGCATTACATGTTGTTGCAGAGGTACAGAAAAAGGGTGGCATTGCAGGCTTTATTGATGCTGAGCATGCCCTGGATCCGGCATATGCAGCCAATATAGGAGTTGATATAGACAATCTTTATATATCACAGCCGGACAATGGGGAACAGGCACTTGAGATTACTGAGACCATGGTACGCTCCGGTGCTGTAGATGTTATAATCGTGGATTCCGTTGCGGCTCTTGTGCCAAAGGCTGAAATTGATGGTGAGATGGGAGATTCCCATGTTGGACTTCATGCAAGACTTATGTCCCAGGCTTTACGAAAACTTACCGGAATAATCAGTAAGTCCAATTGTGTTGTTATTTTTATTAATCAGTTGAGAGAAAAAGTGGGAGTTATGTTTGGCAATCCTGAGACTACTACAGGAGGACGTGCCCTTAAGTTTTATGCATCCGTAAGACTTGATGTACGCCGTATAGAGACACTTAAGGTAGGTGGAGAGGTTGTAGGTAACAGGACAAGAGTTAAGGTGGTTAAGAATAAGGTCGCTCCTCCGTTTAAAGAGGCCGAATTTGATATAATGTTTGGAAAAGGAATATCAAAAGAAGGAGATATTCTTGATTTGGCGGTTATGTATGACATAGTTAATAAGGCCGGTGCATGGTATTCATACAATGGCGAAAAAATCGGGCAGGGACGTGAAAATACCAAGCTTTATATGATTAATAACCCGGAATTTATGTCTGAGGTTGAACAAAAGGTCAGGGAAAAGTGCCTTGCAATACCGGATCGGGATGATGAGGAACGTGATGATAAGGAGTAATATGTATGAGTACATCAAAGGCATACCATTCCGCTTTTGATACAGCCCTGTATTATATAACCTATAAAGATAGAACCAAAAAGGAAATATGTATTAAGCTGAAGGAAAAGGGATATAGTAGTTCTGACATTGATTATGCCATAGAAAAGCTTATGCTTTACGGATATATTAATGAGGAAGGCTATACCCTTTCTTATATAAATAGTAATGTGGGTAAGAAAAGTGCCGGGCGTATATTGGCTGAATTAGTACAACGTGGTATAGATAAGGAATTAATTCTGGAAAAACTAGAGGATTTTCAATGGAGTGAGGAAGAAAGCATTATCCATGTTCTGGAATCGAGATTTTCCACGGCAGATTTCGGGGATGAAAGGACAAAAAGGAAAGTATATAATTATTTTCTGAGAAGAGGGTTTCATTACCATACTATAAGTAATGCCTTGTCAATTTATAGAAAAAATGATAAAAATAATTTGATTTTATGATACAAATTGCATAAAAAAAATCAATATTTCCTTGACACATATCTAAAAAAAGTATAATATTTAAGTGTTGTAGTTTTACAATTAAAACTTAATAAGGAGGTGCTCCTGAGTTATGGAATACGTTATCTTTGCTATAATAACTGTTCTGGCTGTTGTTATCACATGGTTTGCAGCTATTGCTTATCGCAAGAACATTGCAGAAGCAAAACTGGGCAAGGCAGAAGATAAGGCCAGGGAAATTATAGATGAAGCACTTAAAAGTGCCGAAGCTAAGAAACGTGAAACTCTTCTTGAAGCAAAGGAAGAAGCTCTCAAGACTAAGAACGAACTTGACAAGGAAGTTAAGGATCGCCGGAATGAACTCCAGCGTATGGAGAAGAGAGTAATCCAGAAGGAAGAGAACCTTGACCGTAAGAGCGAAGCTATGGAAAAGAGGGAAGCCTCTTTTGCAAAACGTGAAGCTGAGCTTGAGAAGGTGAAGAAGGACGTTTCGGAATTAGAAGCTAAGAGAACTCAGGAACTTGAAAGAATTTCAGGATTAACCTCTGAACAAGCAAAGGAATACTTATTAAAGACTGTTGAAGACGAAGTAAAACACGAAACTGCAGTCATGATCAAAGAATTAGAAACACGAGCAAAAGAAGAAGCCGATAAAAAGGCAAAGGATTATGTGGTTACAGCTATACAGAAGTGTGCTGTGGATCATGTATCAGAGACAACTATATCATTAGTTCAATTACCTAACGATGAAATGAAGGGTAGAATAATCGGTAGAGAGGGACGTAATATCAGAACTCTCGAAACCATGACAGGTGTGGATCTTATTATTGATGATACGCCGGAGGCTGTTATTCTTTCCAGCTTTGATCCTGTGAGACGTGAAGTTGCCAGAATAGCGTTAGAGAAGCTTATACTGGATGGTAGAATTCATCCTGCCAGAATTGAGGAAATGGTTGAAAAGGCGCAAAAGGAAGTTGAAACCATGATGCGCGAAGAGGGTGAGGCAGCTGCTTTAGAGGTAGGTGTACATGGTATTCATCCGGAACTGATACGTTTACTTGGAAAGATGAAATTCAGAACAAGTTACGGTCAGAATGCTTTAAAACATTCTATGGAAGTTGCTCAGCTTTCTGGTTTGTTAGCCGGTGAGATAGGTCTTGATGTTCGTTTGGCTAAACGGGCAGGACTTTTACACGACATTGGTAAATCTATTGATCATGAAATGCAAGGCTCACATATATCTATCGGTGTTGACCTTTGTAGAAAATACAAGGAGTCACCTATTGTTATTAATGCAGTAGAGGCACACCATGGTGATGTTGAACCTCAGAGTTTAATTGCTTGTATAGTACAGGCGGCTGATACTATTTCAGCAGCACGACCTGGTGCTAGACGAGAAACGTTGGAAACTTATACTACAAGACTTAAGGCATTGGAGGATATAGCTAATAGCTTTAAGGGAGTGGATAAAACTTTTGCTATTCAGGCGGGTAGAGAGATTCGAGTAATGGTAGTTCCAGAGCAGATAAGCGATGCGGATATGGTATTACTTGCGAGAGATATTTCTAAGCAGATTGAAAGTGAGCTTGAATATCCCGGACAGATAAAGGTAAGTCTTATCAGAGAATCCAGAGTTACTGATTTTGCAAAATAAAAGGAATTTAGCAAGAGGATGTCGTAGTTGACATCCTCTTTTTGGCTTAATGGAAAAGAGTGATAAATAATATGATAGAATTTGAGAGAAAAAAACTAGAACCGGTATATGATGGCAAAGTAGTGACCTTATATAAGGATTATCTTACAACACCGGGAGGGAATACCGTTTGCTATGATTACATTAAACATAAAAGCGGAGGCGGAGCAGGTATATTGCTTATTGATGACAAAGAATATACCTATCTTGTAAGTCAATACAGAAATTCCATTGATTCAGTGGATTTAGAAATACCGGCAGGAGGATATGGATATCCGGGTGAAGCCGGGGAAGCTTGCGCCGTAAGAGAAGCAGAAGAGGAGACAGGTTATATACCTGGGAAAGTGTATCACGTTTCAAATATTGTGTCGGCAATAGGAACCTTTGATGAAAGGACAGATATATACATAGGCACAAATTTGAAAAGGGGCAGGATAAAGCCGGATCCCGATGAATATATTGAGATAGTACATATTCCTGTTTTACAGGCTCAAAATATGGTATATGAGGGAAAAATTATTGACAGCAAGACCATAGTCGCCCTTCTTGCATATTCGGATATGAAACAAAAAGGAATAATTAAATGATATTTTTCATAGTAAGTAGAGAGTGATTAATTCACTCTCTTATTTACTTATGTATAAGATGATTGGACTTTTCTATTAATTGTGAAGGTGTGATAAATGTGCCAGGGAGGTTTAACTATGTCAGATATAAGAACTTTGAAATGTGATAGAAGAAGCTTGCTTGTTTTTTCGGTATTGATTTCATGCCTGACAATAAACATATTTATCAGAGCCGGCTTTGATTTTGAATATATGAAGCTTTCCTCAGGTATTTTAATAAATGACAGTGAGTCCTGCTTCAATATAACAGTATTGTATGTGCTGTATGTGCGAATAAAGCAGCTTATTTTTGTGATTTTATTAATGAAAATTTTAAATACTGAAACGGTATATAACTGTATTATTATTTTTCTCGGAGTAGTATTTGGGGCAATGGGAACAATACAGACATATTACAGCGGTATTGTAGGAATAGGGGAGCTGATATTATATATCTTACCTCATTATATATTTTATATATTGCTGATTCATCTTTTGTTTAGATTTTATAAGGGCTTTTATCGGGAGGAATCCCGATTTGGAAGAATACTTTTTCTGGTGGTTATTTTTATAGGAGGAATAGTAGCTGAGGCTGTTTTTTCAAGATTTTTTTTACAAAATTTTTATCAATATATAGTCATGCGGGGTATGTAAATTACTCTATTTTGTACTTTTTTAATATTTTTGTAAAAATATGTAATTTTTATGAAAAAAATGTGTTTGATTTTATGTAAATTAGTCTATATAATGTTAACATATACTTAAAATTGAGGGAAAACAAGGGGTTTGTGACATGGTTCAGTATGTAGATAATTACATAGAATATTTAAATACAGTTAAACATGCCAGCAGTAATACTATTGCATCCTATAAAAGGGATTTGCTCAAGTTGTGCAATTATTTCAGGTCTGTTGGTTGTAATACCCCTGGTGAAGTCAGTCCTACGGATTTGAATTCTTATGTTATTTTTTTAGAAAAAGGTGGAATGTCATCGGCTACTATATCTAGGAGTATAGCAAGCATTAAATCATTTTTTATGTATATGCTGAAAAAGGGAATTGTCAAAGAGGATTTTGCCGAACAGTTGAAGCCTCCTAAGCTGGAAAAAAAGCTGCCGGAAATATTATCTGTAGAAGAGGTTAATATTTTGCTGGAACAGCCCTCTAAGATTACTCCTAAGGAAATAAGGGATAAGGCCATGCTGGAACTTTTGTATGCCACAGGTATGAGGGTTTCGGAACTGATTGCTCTTAAGGTTGAGGATGTCAATCTTGGAATGAATTACATATTTTGCAGGGATGGCGGAAAAGAAAGGGTTATTCCTATAGAAAATGCAGCAAAAGCTGCATTGGAAAATTATATTAAAAATGCAAGACCAAACATGTGTGAGGATTGTAATTATTTGTTTACTAATCTTAAGGGACAACCTATGACAAGACAGGGCTTTTGGAAGCTGATTAAATCATATGCAAAAAGGGCAGGAATTGACAAGGATATTACACCGCATATGATAAGACATTCGTTTGCGGCTCATCTTGTTTCCAACGGAGCAGATTTAAAGGCTGTTCAGGAGATGCTCGGACATTCGGATATATCAACTACGCAGATTTACCTTAAAAGCAGACAAAGCAGAATAAAGGAAGAATATGATAAGGCTCATCCAAGGGCAGGAAAGCAGAAATAAGGAGTACATATGCACTCCTTATTTTTTGTGTTTCCCGGAACAATTTTCAAATTGGCATACTCGTATATTTTTATGAATAAACCTTGATCAAATTATCCAGTTTTGCAATTGCGTTTTCCATCATTAAATCAAGTATCGATATTGCACACATGGATTCTACCACAACCACGGCTCTTGGACCGATTATCGGGTCATGGCGCCCTTTGATTGAAAGGGATATTTCCCGGCTGTTTTTATCAACGGTCTGCTGCTCTTTAAATATTGATGGGGTAGGCTTGAAGGAAGCTCTTACAAGAATGTTGCTTCCGTCACTTATTCCTCCGAGTATTCCCCCTGAATGATTAGTTGCTTTTTTAATATTACCATTGCTGTTTATAAAGCTGTCATTGTTCTCTGATCCGAGAGCATAGGTGACATTGACACCATCTCCGATTTCAACTGCCTTGACTGCACCTATAGACATAATTCCATGGGCCAAAATGGCATCAAGCTTATCAAAAACAGGTTCTCCTATTCCTGCGGGTACATTTTCTATAATACATTCCACAGATGAACCTATGGAGTCTGAATCAGCCATAATATCCTTAAGATAGGCAGAAGTCTCTTTTACACATTCACTATCAGGCATGAAAAACGGATTTTGCATAATCTGATTTTTATCAAAACGGGAATAATCAATTATTTTTTTCCCTACAGAGCGGGTGTAGGCTGTGAGGCTTATGCCGAAGAAGGAAAGAACTGCTGACGCAATGGCTCCGGCAGCAACTCTGCCTATAGTCTCTCTGCCTGATGAACGTCCTCCTCCGCGGTAATCCCTGAAGCCGTATTTTGAGTCATAAGAAAAATCTGCATGACCGGGTCTGTATGTGTATGCAATATTACCATAATCCTTTGAATGCTGGTCTTCGTTATATACCAGCATGGAAATAGGAGTGCCGGTGGTTTTTCCTTCGAAAATTCCGGATAGAATTTGTACGGTATCGGATTCCTTTCTCCGGGTGGAGAAGCTGCTTTGACCCGGTTTTCTCCGGTCAAGGTATGCCTGTATATATTCCCGGGTAATCGGAACGCCGGACGGACAACCGTCTACAACCACTCCCAGGGCTGTTCCGTGGGATTCGCCCCAGGTGCTGATTCTGAATAATTTACCAAAAGTTGAGCCTGCCATAATATTATCCTTAGAGTATAAATAGTAGTATTATTTTATGTCCCTCTCCAGAGACATAAATAATATAACATAGAAATTAGTACAGTCAAAGTTTTTTCTTTACATTTTTACAGACGTATGTTAATATAATCAAGCCGTTACTTAGTCAGTGGACACTCCGACCTTGACTCAGTAGCAGGATATATTATGTTTAGGAGGATTTGTAATATGATTACAACAGAGATGAAGAAAGAAATTATGGAAAAGTATGCCCGTACTGATGGAGACACAGGCTCACCTGAGGTACAGATAGCGTTGCTTACAGCGAGAATCAATGATCTCAATGAGCATTTCAAGACTCATCCTAAGGATCACCATTCAAGAAGAGGTCTTCTTAAGATGGTAGGTCAGAGAAGAAATCTTTTAGCTTACTTAAAGGATAAGGATATCGAGCGTTACAGAGCTCTTATTGAAAAGCTTGGACTTAGAAAGTAGTCATGCCGGAAATGGTGAGGGGATGTCATAATATGGGCATCCCCTTTTTTGTGCAGGAGTAAACATAGACTTTTAATTAAGAAGGGTGAAAATATGGAACTGATGAAATATGCCATTGAAGGCTATAAAAATGTAAAATCGGATAAATATATAGGAATTTTCGGAAATCCAATAAAGCATACCCTGTCACCGGTCATTCATAATACACTCAGTGAAAAACTTGGAATCGATGAAAAATATGTTCCATTTCATATAACAGGTAATCTGGGAGATGCAGTAAAGCTGGCTTATGATGAAGGTATACTTGGACTTAACATTACTGTGCCATATAAGCAGGAGGTTATACCCTTTCTGACAGATATCAGCCCGGAGGCAAGGGCTATAGGCGCGGTAAATACGCTGGTTAGAACTGACAAGGGATATAAGGGTTATAATACTGATATGCCCGGACTGGCAAGAGCTATTTTAAGTGAAGGCATATCGCTTATCGGTTCGAAGGTGGTTATTATCGGTGCGGGAGGTGCAGCAAGAGCAGTGAGTTATATGTGCCTCAGCAATAAAGCCACGGAAGTATTTATATTGAACCGTACCTATGATAAGGCCAGAGAAATAGCGGATGATATGAATAAAATTTTTGATTGCAATACAGTAAAGCCGGTAGATGTGAAGAATTACAGAGATATACCTGTGGACAGATATATATTTATTCAATGCACGTCAGTCGGTTTAAAGAAGGGGGACGGACTGCCGCTGATAAAGGATGATGAATTTTATAAAATGGCTTATTGTGGTGTGGATTTAATATATAATCCTGCAAGAACAGATTTTATAAAGACAATAGAAAAATCCGGCGGTGTTACTCTTAATGGCTTAAAAATGCTTTTGTATCAGGGGATAATGGCATACGAGCTGTGGAATAATGTAAAAATATCCGGGGAGCTTACAAATCTGGTATATGATAAGCTTAAAAAATCACTTTACAGGAATAACATTGTTTTGACAGGCTTTATGGGCTCCGGTAAAACCACAGCAGGCAGATATATTGAAAAAGAATATGGATACACCTTTCTGGATACGGATGAATATATTGAAAAAAAGGAAGGCTGCACAATAAGTGAAATATTCAAAAAAAAGGGTGAAAAGTATTTTAGAAGCTTGGAAACAGAGATTCTTACGGAATTATCGGAAATTCTTGACAACACAGTTTTGTCAACCGGGGGAGGCATGCCGCTAAGGGAGGAAAATGCCGTGCTGCTTGAGAATATAGGAAAGGTTTTCTTTCTTGACGTTGAGGCAGATACTGTATACGAAAGACTTAAAGGGGATAAAAGCCGGCCGCTTCTTTTGAACTATGACTCTCCGGAAAGAATAAAAGCCCTGCTTAAAGAAAGGGCAACCTCTTATAAACAGGGAGCGGATTATATTATAAAGGCAGATAACAAATCCTGCCGGGATATATGCAGGGAAATAATAATGAAGCAGAATCACTGAGTATTTTTAAACGTCTTTCACGCTACGCTGATTAATTGACATTATGTGGAATAAAGTATATAATATATGAAATAAAAAAGGAGGAGGCAGATATATGAAAGCAAATAAGTTAAAAAAACTGATGTATGCGTTGACCATGCCGGTTGTATTAATTATTCTTTCTGCTACCAGTCTAAGCGTTAAGGCAGAAGGCTGGAAAAACGATTCAAAAGGGTATTATTACTACTATGATGATGAAGGTAATTATTACAAGGATACAATAGCTGAAATCGGCAATAATTTGTATTACTTTGACAGCAACGGATATATGGTTACCGGTTGGTATAAGAATGAGTCCGGAGAATGGTATTACGCAAATAAGCAGGGTATACTTATTACCGGATGGGTTCAGGCTGAGGGACAGTACTTTTATGTGGAAGACGGGCTGATGGCTCGTAACAAGTGGGTTGACGGTGAGAGATATTATGTAGGCTCCACCGGAGAGATGGTTACACACAATGTTGCACCTTATACATATCCGGATGGCAGTGAAGCTTATTATTACCTGGATGCTACCGGAAGAGTTGGCACAAAGGAAGGCTGGAAGAAAGTTGTAGAACCGGCAGAATCAGCATGGACATATGTTGACAACAGAGGAAAAGTCAAAGAGGGATGGCTTTCCTTATCCGGCAAATGGTATTATATTGATTATGGCGTTATGGTATCAGGCGGAGTTTTTGAGATAGATGGAAAGAGATATGTATTCAACTGGTCAGGAGAAATGATTGTAAATGGCTGGTTTAACACATATTCCGGCTGGAAATACGGCAACTGGGTGTATGCAACATCTACCGGTGAATTAAAAACAGGCTGGCTGAAATATGGAAAGTCATGGTACTATTTCGATAAATACAGTGATATGAGAACCGGATTTTTTAGTGTTGAAGATGCTTCCGGTAATATAACAAAGTATTATGCAAAACCAACGGGAGAGCTGGTTTATGGCTGGTATCATAAGCTTGAAAAGGATAATAAGGGGAGAATAACCGAGGATTATTGGGTTTACACAAATCCTTCCACCGGTGCAACATATACAGGATGGGTAAAGAAGGATGGACAGTGGAAATATGTGGATGATAGCATAATGGTTTCGCGTTCAAGATGTATATGTCTTCAAAGAGATGATGATGGATGGTACATTGGTTCACCGAAATTTGAAGATTATAAGGATTATGGACAATATAGTGAGGATTACACAAATTATATCAAAGCCAATACATATGTATTTGATATAAACGGCAATCTGGTTAATGGCTGGTATACAATTAAAACATCTACAGATACTCATAATTATTATGGAGATTCCAACGGCAGGGCATATAACGGATGGATAAAATCAAAAGGAAATTATTACTACTTTGATAATGGATATATGCTTTCTAATACATATACCCCGGACGGATACTACGTAGATTATAACGGTATATGCCAATAGGCGAGAGAGGAGAATATTTATGTTAAGTAGGTATATTAAAAAAGGTATATATGCTTTGATTTTGCCATTAGTAATGGTATTTGTCCTTTCCGCAGGCATTATTGTGAATGCAGAGGATAAAACCGGCTGGAAGAATGATGGTAAGGGCTGGTATTATGTAGCATATGAAAGCGGAGAATATTATGTGAATTCTTACCAGGAAATAGATGGCAAGCTCTATTACTTTGGCACAGACGGATATATGAAGACCGGATGGATAAAGTTTAGTGAGTATGGGACATATTTCTATGCGGATAATAACGGTGTATTAAAGGAGAACGGATGGCTTCTTTATAAGGGTGAGTATTATTATTTTTCAGACAAATACATGGTGACCGGATTAGAAGAGATAGATGGAATTAAGTACTATTTTGCCGAAGACGGGCATATGATAAAGGGATGGTACAAGGATTCTTCAGGAACATATCACCTTGCATACAAAAACGGCCATGCTGTAAGTGGCTGGTATCTTGAAAACGGTAAATATTACTATCTTGATGAATATTGCAACATGTATGAAGGTGGTGCATATTCCATTGATGATAAGTCGTATTACTTCGATGAAGACGGAGTACTAAGAATCGGCTGGTTTAAGGATGAATGGGATAATGATAGGTATTCAGACAAGGATGGAGTCTTACATACAGGCTGGGTTAAATATGGAAAGGATTACTATTACATAGATGAAGGGTATATGTGTAAATATACCTGGGTGTGTGACGGTAACTACTATGTTGACGGAGACGGAAAAATGATAAAGAACCAGCTGCAATATTACAGCTATGGAGATGGCACAGGTTCATATTACTATCTTGGAAGTGACGGTAAGGTAGTTACCAGTGCCGGCTGGAGGCAGACTGTTCCTACCAGAAGCAATGAAGATGTCAGAAGATGCTATTTAAGAAGAGGTGGCAGAGCTGCTGTAGGCTGGGAAAAAATAGGTACAAAGTGGTACTATTTCAATCATGATGGAACTCCTAACACAGGTTTAACCACCATAGATGGTAAAAATTATATGTTTGATGCCCATGGTGCAATGGTTACAGGCTGGTACAATTATACAGCCAACTGGTATTATGGGGACAATTGGTATTATGCCGATTCAGATGGTAATCTCTATGACGGATTTCTTAAATATAACGGAAGCTGGTACTATTTTCTATCCGGGAAAATGTGCACAGGTGATATTGGTATATATGATGTATACGGAAATAGCACAAACTATTATGCAAAGTCATCAGGCGAGCTTGTATACGGATGGTATTGTGACGAAACTGTAGATGCGTATGGACAGAAGTTTTCTTCATGGTATTACACAGACCCAAAGACAGGGCAAAGGTATACCGGATGGGTAAAATCAGGAAAAGACTGGTATTATATTAATAATGCGCGTATGATAGAAAGTGGAAGTTATATATGTGCAGAACGTGAAGAAAACAGTTGGGAATTTAAAAATGCTCCAAAACGTGATAATTATATTTCTGAAATAGCTTTTGAAAGGGCATATGATGAATTCCTGAAGAATAATACATATGTATTTGATGATGATGGCAAATTAGTAAGTGGCTGGTATGTTATTGATACAACGTTGTATAAAGATACATATTATGCCAAGGCGGACGGAAAAGGATATGACGGATGGTTGAAATCAGGGAAAAACTACTACTATTTCGAGCGTGGACACATGCTTGTGGATTGTAATACACCTGACGGATATTATGTAGATGCAAATGGAGTTTGCAAATAAATAAAAAAGGGAGTGAAAATAGCAATATTTTCACTCTTTTTTTATGTTTTTTTTAGTTTTGCATTTTATCAGCTTAAGACAATTTTAAGATATTTGTAAGATATTTGTATACTGAGATACTTGAACAAAAAAAACAGAAATGGTATAATATTACGAACTGCATTAAGATAAAACCGAGACTTCTGAAAATATTATTATTTAACGTGTGATATTTTCAGTTGTTTCGGATTTCTTAATGAAAAACTATAATAAGGAGAATATATTATGTACAAAAAGTTTGAGATGGAGCTTGCCGGAAGAACATTGCGTGTTGATGTGGGAAGGGTAGCCAAGCAGGCTAATGGCGCTGCACTTATGCACTATGGTGATACTGTTGTTTTGTCAACTGCAACAGCTTCAGAGAAGCCAAGGGAAGGTATTGATTTCTTTCCACTTTCAGTTGAGTATGAGGAAAAGCTTTATGCTGTGGGAAAGATTCCGGGAGGCTTTAATAAGAGAGAGGGTAAGGCAAGTGAAAATGCCATACTTACCTCAAGGGTTATAGACAGACCTATGAGACCTCTTTTTCCTAAGGATTATAGAAATGATGTAACGCTTAACAATATGGTTATGTCTGTTGACCCTGAGTGCTCACCTGAGCTTACAGCAATGCTTGGTTCTGCCATAGCCACAGCTATTTCGGATATTCCTTTTGATGGACCATGCGCTACCACACAGGTTGGACTTATTGACGGTGAATTTGTATTTAATCCTAATGCATCACAGAATATGGTTTCCGACCTTAAGCTTACTGTTGCGTCTACAAGAGATAAGGTTATTATGATTGAAGCAGGGGCAAATGAGGTTCCTGAAGCCAGGATGATAGAAGCAATATATGCGGCCCATGCTATGAATCAGAAGGTTATTGCATTTATTGACCGGATTGTTGAAGAATGCGGAAAACCAAAACATGAATACACTAGCTGTGCTGTTCCTGAAGAGCTTTTTTCGGCTATAAAGGAGCTGGTCACTCCGGAACAGATGGAGGAAGCTGTATTTACAGATGAAAAGCAGGTAAGAGAAGAAAATATAAGACAGATTAAGGACAAGTTGGAGGAGGCATTTGCCGATAATGAGGAATGGCTCAATGTTCTTGATGAGGCTGTTTACCAATATCAGAAGAAGACTGTCCGTAAAATGATACTTAAGGATCACAAGAGACCTGACGGCAGGGCAATTACCCAGATCAGACCTCTCGCTGCTGAAGTTGACATAATACCTAGAGTCCATGGCTCAGCTATGTTCACAAGAGGACAGACACAGATTTGCAACGTTGTTACCCTTGCACCTCTTTCAGAGGCGCAGAAGCTGGATGGATTGGATGAAAATGTTGTATCAAAGAGATATATGCACCATTACAATTTCCCTTCATATTCCGTTGGTGAGACAAAGCCGTCAAGAGGGCCGGGACGTAGAGAGATAGGTCATGGTGCTTTGGCAGAAAGAGCCCTTGTACCTGTTTTGCCAAGTGAGGATGAATTCCCATATGCTATCCGTTCAGTATCAGAAACCTTTGAATCAAACGGTTCAACCTCTATGGCAAGTACATGCTCATCATGTATGGCACTTATGGCCGCGGGTGTTCCGATTAAAAAGATGGTGGCAGGTATTTCATGTGGGCTTGTTACAGGAGACAGTGATGATGATTATGTTCTTCTTACTGATATCCAGGGACTTGAAGACTTCTTTGGCGATATGGACTTTAAGGTTACAGGTACTACAGAAGGTATTACTGCAATTCAGATGGATATTAAGATTCATGGACTTACAAGACCGATTGTTGAAGGAGCTATTGCAAGATGCCGGGAGGCAAGGCTTTTCATAATGGATAGCTGTATGAAACCTGCTATCTCAGAGCCAAGACCTCAGGTTGGAGAGCTGGCACCTAAGATTATCCAGACCATGGTTGATCCTGAGAAAATCGGAGAAATCATTGGCCAGAGAGGCAAAACAATTAATTCAATTATTGAGGAAACCGGAGTTAAAATCGATATTGATGATGACGGAAGAGTTTCTATCTGTGGTATTGAGCAGGCGGGAATGGATAAGGCCTTAAAGATAATCCGTTCAATAGTAGATCCTGTGGAAGTAGGAAAAACCTATGACGGTAAGGTGGTAAGAATAATGAACTTCGGTGCCTTCGTTGAGCTGTCACCTAACAAGGATGGTCTTATTCATATTTCCAAGCTTTCGGATAAGAGAGTTGAAAAGGTTGAGGATGTAGTAAACATCGGAGATGAGGTAAGAGTTAAGGTGCTTGATATTGACAGAATGGGTAAAATAAGCCTTAGCTTGAAGGATGCGGAATAAAACTATATAAAGCAGGAGGGTGAATAATGAGATTTGGCTATTTTGACGAGGCGAATAAGGAATATGTAATTGACAGACCTGATACTCCGGCTCCCTGGGCCAATTATCTGGGCTCACCGGAGTATGGTGCGATTATATCTAACAATGCAGGTGGTTACAGTTTTGTTAAATCTGGTGCAAACGGCAGAATATTAAGATATGTTTTCAATAATTTTGATCAGCCGGGAAGATATATATATATTCGTGACAATGATACAAAGGATTACTGGTCAGCTTCATGGCAGCCTGTAGGTAAACCACTGGATGCATATAAAAGCGAGTGCCGTCATGGTACAGGATATACCAATATGAAGGCCTCATACTCTGGCATAGATACAGAGGCACTTTACTACGTGCCTCTTGATAAGACTCATGAGGTATGGAGACTGAAGGTTACAAATAATTCCAATAGCACAAGAAATCTTTCTGCAATTGGATTTTGTGAATTTACAAATGATAACAATTATGAGCAGGATCAGGTCAATTTACAATATACTTTGTTTATAACCAGAACCTATTTTATGGGCAACAGAATTAAGCAGGTTATTAATGAAAATGTCAATAAAGGTATTTCTATGGATGGAAATGTGGCATTTACCAGATTTTTTGGCCTTGTCGGAGGAGAAATCAAAAGCTATTGTGGTGATAAAGAGGTATTTCTGGGAAGATATCATTCTTACGGAAATCCTGTTGGAGTAGAAAACGGTGATTTGGGTAATGCCCTGAATTATAATGGCAATGCATGTGGCGCATTGGAAACCTGCATTACCCTTAAGCCGGGTGAATCTAAGGAAATTGCCTTTATTCTTGGTATGAAGGATGATGCTGAGACAGAAATGGTTATGAATGAATATAAGGATGTTCATGCCAAAATAGAATGTGAGCTGGAAGAACTTAAAACAAACTGGCATAGCAAGCTGGCTCATTTACAGGTTAAGACTCCAAGTGAGGCATTTAATGCCATGATTAATACATGGAATGCATACCAATGTTTTATGACATTTATCTGGTCAAGAGCTGCATCGTTTTCGTATTGTGGTTTGAGAAATGGATACGGATACAGAGATACAGTACAGGATATTCAGGGTATTATCCATCTTGAACCTGAAATGGCACTGGAGAAAATCAGATTTATGCTCTCGGCCCAGGTTAATAACGGTGGAGGCCTGCCTTTGGTGAAATTCAATCATAATGCAGGCCATGAGGATACACCTGACGATCCGTCCTATGTTAAAGCTACAGGACATCCGGCCTACAGGGCAGATGATGCGCTCTGGTTATTTCCAACCATTTACAAATATATTGCTGAATCGGGCAACGTTGATTTTATTGATGAGGTTATTGTTTTTGCCAATGGAGGAGAGGACTCGGTCTATGAGCATCTGAAGAGGGCTATTGATTTTTCAATGAACCGGCTTGGCAGCAACGGAATGCCGGCAGGCTTACATGCTGACTGGAACGACTGCCTCAGACTTGGAAAAAAGGGAGAGTCGACCTTTGTGGCAATGCAGCTTTATTATGCAATGTCAGTTCTCAAAATTTTTGCGAAAATGAAAAAGGATGAGGATTATATTGACTATCTTGATGAGGTACAAAAAAAGCTTGGAGACATCATCCAGACAAAGTGCTGGGAGGATGACAGATATATAAGAGGATACAAGGAGGATGGTCAGATAATTGGCTCTAAGCATGATCCTGAGGCTAATATGTGGCTTAACCCTCAATCCTGGTCAGTAATAAGTGGACTTGCGACAAAAGAACAGGCTGAACTTGCCCTTGAATCTGTGCATAGAGAGTTAAGTACACCATATGGATGCCGTCTTATGGCACCATCTTATGTTGAACATGCCTTTGAAGGAGCCCTTATGCTGTTGTTTAATCCTTCTACAAAGGAAAACGGGGGTATTTTCTCACAGCCACAGGGATGGATTATACTTGCTGAGGCACTTATGGGACATGGAAACAGAGCATTTGAATATTTCACTAACAGCTCACCGGCAACCATGAATGATAAGGCTGAGATAAGAAGACTTGAACCATATTGCCATGGACAGTTTACAGAAAGCTCGGAGAGTCCGTTTGAAGGAAGAAGCCATGTACATTGGCTTACAGGTACAGCTTCAACTGTTATGGTTGGATGCGTAGAGGGTATTCTGGGACTAAGACCGGATTTTTACGGATTGCGAATTTCACCTTCAATATCCTCAGACTGGAAGGAATTTTATATTGATAAGGATTTCCGCGGTAAAAAGCTTAATATCAGGGTTAATAATCCTGATGGAGCACAGAGTGGGTATAAGAGTCTTATACTTAACGGAAAGACTATGCCGGATAATTATATACCGTTTGATGAACTTACAGATGTAAATGAGATAGTTTTGAACATGTAAGAGGTAACCGTGAGTAGCTATTTTGACTATTCCGGTAATGTTATAATATTCCCAATGGATTGCCTGGGAGAGTCAGGTGATTCGTATATGGGGTGTTTTATAATAAAAAAGGTCTTTGACACAACCTTTGGTTGGGATAAGGACCTTTTTTGTTTCCCGGATTTTTGTTAAGTTAAGAATAAATATTATATTTTAAACTGTTATACATATATTATTAATAGAAATAACTATTGATATTTTCCGGTGTTTGTGTTACTTTATTATTTGTTTAAAATTATGGCAATAATGCCTTGTTATAAGGAGAGGAAAGATGTTTAAGAAAAATTTGTTAAAGAAAGCTGCAATCGTTGTAATGGCAGGTGTTATGAGCTTGTCTCTTGTTGCTTGTGATAAGGATGATAAGGACGATAAGAAGGACAAGAAGACAACTACTGAAAACACAGCTGAGGATTTTGATAACCCACTTGATACTCAGGATAATATTTTAACTCCGGATGTGGATATGCCTGACATAGAGAACACTGATACCCAGGAGCCTGATGTTCAGGAAGGAACAGAGGAGGCTATCAGTACACCTGCAACTTCAGGTACCGATACAATCGGTAATGTAAGCTTTGTGGTTCCTGAAGGATATACAAAGGATTCAAGCTCTACATCAAGCTCGGCTACCTATGTTAATTCCGAAGGGTCAGCTTTTGTTGTTGCGGCTGATAACCTTAATTCTATTAGTGAAAGCGATGCAATATCCCAGTTTGATACCCAGATTAAGAACGTATTTGGTACCCAGGTTACAAACAGTTCTGTATCATACAGCGATTTTACAGGAACAGAATGGGTTACTGATGCGGCTGACGGATCATACAAGGGACGTTCACTGGTTATCTGTGACGGAAATAATTTGATTTATATTGAATATGTATCTTATGTAGGCAATTTGGATCCATATTATGAAATAGTTGAGTCAGTGCAATACTAATTTGTTTAATTTAATATTTTTAAAAGGCATGTCACTTTGTGATGTGCCTTTTTTGTTATGAGCCTTACCTTTAGATATGCTTTGATAGGATGATATATTTAAAACTTATATCTGAATAAAATTACCCACCGGTGACACATAATATAAGTAAATATTGTCAAAAGGAGAAGAGGGTATTATATGGATAATAAGAACAGTGATTGTGAAACAAAAAACAGTATAAAGGATGAACAGATAAAAAAAGAGCTGATTAAGGATTATGGTCAGATAACCCTTGATGGAAACCGGTACCATCAAAGGATTCACCTGCTTAATATTATAGGAGAAATAGAGGGACACGAAAACCTGGGTACAAATTCCAAAACCAGTAAATATGAGCATATTCTTCCACAGTTGGCCGCTGTCGAGGACAGCAGTGATATTGACGGAGTGTTGGTTCTCCTTAACACTGTTGGCGGTGATGTGGAGGCCGGACTTGCGATTGCCGAAATGATAGCCTCCTTAAGCAAGCCTAAGGTGTGCCTGGTCTTAGGAGGGGGACATTCCATTGGTGTTCCGCTTGCTGTTTCGGGTGATGTTACATTTATAGCACCTTCTGCAACTATGGTGATTCATCCTATACGGGTATCGGGAATGGTGCTTGGCGTAAAACAGAATTATGAATATATCGAGAGAATGCAGGATCGTATAATAGAATTTACGGTAACTCATAGCAGCATAGATGAAAAGAGCCTGAGAGGAATAATGTTTAATACAACTGAGCTTACAAAGGATATAGGTTCAATGCTTGTAGGCTCTCAGGCGGTTGACAGGGGCATAATAGACAGAGTAGGAGGAATTAGCAGCGCATTATCTTGCCTTTACGACTTGATAAATTCCAGTAAAAATAGTAGAATATCAGAGTATGGAATAAAAGAAGAATAACTTATTAATAATATATGAGGAGTTAAAATGGCAAATAAGGGGAAAACCGGAGCTAATGTCCAAAGAACCGCATCAAGTGGCAGGTCAGGAGGACGAAACTCCGGTAACAGGATTAACGATACATATACCAGGGATCGCAAAGCAGCAGCAAGGAAAGCCATGGAGGAACCTGAGGAATCAAGAAGCAATGAAATCCGCCTATTTATATATCTGGCTATTTCTGTTTTTTTGTTGTGCAGCAATTTCGGATGGTGTGGGGTGGCAGGTAATTTTATATCCAAAATAATATTTGGAATAGTGGGGACAGTAGCTTATATACTTCCTCTGTATTTGTTTTTTTCTGCGGCTTTTTTACTATCTAACGGAGCTCACAGAAAGATAGTTAAGAGAGTATTATGTGTCGGAATATTTATTGTGGCTGTTGGATTTGTATGCCAGCTTATACACGGAGCTTCGGACATTGGAATTCTGGATTTGTACAAAGATGGAGCAGATGATAAAAAAGGCGGTGGCGTAATTCTCGGGGGTGTTCTGGTTATTTTACATAAGCTTATAGGAACAACAGGCTCGATTATAATTATTGCTCTGCTTACAATTATAGGTATAATAATTGTTATGAATGTATCGTTAGTTGATATGATCAAGGGCTCGGTAAAGCATGGTATTGAATCAAAAAGCGTGGACGTGGAAAATGAACCGACAATGGATGATATACGGTACAATAATGCCAATACTAATATGCTGGATAAGATATGTGTATTGGAATCTCCTGAATCAGCAAAGAAAAAAAGTAAGAAAAACAAAATTGTTGAGACAGAGGAGGTTCACGAGCTGAAGCCACTTAAAAATAACGAAATATTTGATCCTGAATATATGCCAAAGAAAGATTTCTTTGACGATAATACTGATTTGGACAATACTGATGAATTCACCGTTATTGAACCGGTTAAAAAGAGAAAAAAAGTCAGGGAAACAACCAAGGATATTGCTAAGCCTGTAGTAATGAAACAAGAGGCTGATATAATGGACACAACAGCAGGTTCAATATCGAAGAAACAGGAAATTAAAGAAAATATTGAATCTGCTCAGAGTTATGACGAAAATAATAAAATCATTAATGGTGAATACAATTTTCCACCTATAGATTTGTTAAAACCTTCTAAAAACAAGTCAGGAGGAAACCAGGATGCTTCTGTGAGGGAAACTGCAATGAAGCTTAAGAGTACCCTGGAAAATTTTGGCGTTAATGTAACAATAACCGATTACAGCTGTGGACCTTCTGTAACCAGATATGAGTTACAACCGGAACAGGGGGTTAAGGTCAGTAAGATAGTCAATCTTGCAGATGATATTAAGCTTAATCTTGCTGCGGCAGATATAAGAATTGAAGCACCTATACCGGGAAAGGCTGCCATAGGAATTGAAGTACCGAATAAAGAAGCCTTATCGGTTTCTTTCCGTGAGCTTCTTGAATCTGATAACTTTAAAAAGTTTCCGTCCAAGATTGCCTTTGCTGTTGGTAAGGATATTGGTGGACAGGTCATTGTGGCAGATATTGCAAAAATGCCTCATCTTTTGGTTGCAGGTGCAACCGGTTCGGGTAAGTCAGTTTGTATTAATACCCTTATAATGAGTATTCTGTACAAGGCACGACCTGATGAGGTTAAGCTTATTATGGTGGATCCTAAGCAGGTGGAATTGAGTATATATAATGGTATTCCACATATGCTTATACCTGTTGTAACGGATCCTAAGAAGGCTGCGGGAGCACTTAACTGGGCAGTTCTTGAGATGACTAACAGATATCAGCTTTTTGCACAATATAACGTAAGAAATCTGCAAGGCTATAATGATAAGGTTAAAGAAGTTACCGGAAGTGAGGAAGGTAATGAGGATTTGAAAAAGCTTCCTCAGATAGTGATTATTGTTGATGAGCTTGCTGACCTTATGATGGTTGCCCATAATGAGGTTGAGGATGCTATAGTAAGGCTTTCACAGCTTGCCAGAGCTGCCGGAATTCATCTTATCATTGCTACACAGCGACCATCTGTAGATGTAATTACCGGATTAATTAAGGCAAATGTTCCGTCGAGAATAGCCATGACAGTGTCATCCGGTGTTGATTCCAGAACAATTCTTGATATGAACGGAGCTGAAAAGCTGTTAGGAAAGGGAGATATGCTTTTCTATCCGACAGGTTATCCCAAGCCTGTACGTGTGCAGGGAGCATTTTTGTCTGATGATGAAATAGCCGGAGTAGTTAAGTTTTTGAAAGAAAGTAACGGAGAGATAAGCTATGATCAGAATATATCCAGAGAGATTGAAAGCACATCCCAGGGAGTAAGCATTGAAGGAGCATCCCAGGGTGAACCTGATGTGGATGAGTACTTTGTTGACGCCGGCAGATTTATAATAGGAAAAGATAAGGCTTCCATAGGAATGCTTCAACGAGTATACAAAATTGGCTTTAACCGTGCTGCAAGGATAATGGATCAGCTTTCGGAAGCCGGGGTTGTTGGTCCGGAGGAAGGAACAAAGCCAAGAAAAATTATTATGACAATGGAAGAATTTGAAAATTATGTGGAAGAAAATTTATAATATCCTTCCACAAAAAACATAAGATGATTTAAGGAGAAAGAAATGCTGACAGATATTCAAATTGCACAGGAATCAAAACTTTTCAACATTAAAGATGTGGCTGCATCAATAGGAATCAGGGAAGAAGATCTCGAAATGTATGGAAAATACAAGGCTAAGCTCTCTGATGAATACATTGAATCAGTTAAAGAAAATAAGGATGGCAGACTTATCCTGGTTACTGCAATTAATCCAACTCCGGCAGGAGAAGGGAAAACTACAGTTACGGTAGGTCTTGGCCAGGCTATGTCAAAGCTTGGAAAAAAATCTATAATAGCTCTGAGAGAGCCATCACTTGGACCATGTTTTGGAATAAAAGGCGGAGCAGCAGGAGGCGGATATTCACAGGTGGTTCCGATGGAAGATTTGAATCTTCATTTCACCGGAGATTTTCATGCCATAACTTCAGCGAATAATCTTCTTGCTGCAATTATGGATAATCACATTCACCAGGGAAATTCTCTTAGGATTGATCCTAAAAGAATTGTATTTAAACGTTGCCTTGACATGAATGACAGAGCCTTAAGAAATGTTATAGTCGGAATGGGAAAAAGAACCGACGGTGTTGTAAGACAGGACGGATTTGTTATTACAGTGGCTTCGGAAATAATGGCAATTTTATGCCTCGCCGATGATATTAAGGATTTGCAAAAAAGGCTGGGTAAAATTATAGTGGCTTACAATTATGATAACGAGCCGGTAACAGCTTCTGATTTAAAATGTGTAGGTGCTATGACAGCCTTGCTTAAGGATGCCATTAAACCAAATATTATCCAGACGCTGGAGCATACACCGGCTCTGGTCCATGGCGGACCGTTTGCCAATATAGCCCATGGCTGTAATTCTATAAGGGCTACAAAGACAGCACTCAAAATTGCGGATTATGTAATTACAGAAGCAGGCTTTGGTGCAGATCTGGGTGCTGAAAAATTCTTTGACATTAAGTGCCGTACAGCAGGTCTTAAGCCGGATGCCGTAGTTCTTGTGGCTACAGTAAGGGCATTAAAGTATAATGGAGGAGTTCCCAAGGATGAATTAAACATGGAAAATCTGGAGGCTCTGTCCAGAGGAATAGTCAATCTTGAAAAGCATATAGAAAATCTCCAGATGTATGGAGTACCTGTGGTGGTAACTCTGAATAGATTTGTTTCTGATACAGAAAAGGAGCTGACCTTTGTAAAAGAGTTTTGCCAGGAAAGAGGTTGCGATTTTGCTCTTGCGAATGTATGGGAAAAAGGAGGAGAAGGTGGAATTCAGCTGGCTGAAGCAGTATTGAACACACTGGAAAATAAGCCTTCAAACTTTAAGGTATTATATGAGGACAGCCTTTCAATTAAAGAAAAGATAAAAACCATAGCTACAAAAATCTATGGAGCAGCAGATGTATCATATAGCAGTGAGGCTTCCAAAGCGATAGAAAAAATTCAGGCAATGGGATTTGGAAATATGCCTGTGTGTATGGCGAAGAACCAGTATTCTCTTTCGGATGATGCAGCTCTTCTCGGAAGACCACGGGGCTTTACGGTAAATATAAGAGAGGTATATGTAAGTGCGGGAGCCGGCTTCGTGGTTGCTATTACAGGAAATATTATGACCATGCCGGGATTGCCAAAATCACCTGCTGCAGAGAGAATTTTCGTTAACGATGACGGAGTTATAGAGGGGCTTTTCTAGGCTTAAAAACTAAACATTTTACGGAGGTATCAGGATGGCACAGATTATTGACGGAAAGATTATATCGGGGCAGATAAAGGACGAATTAAAGAAGAAGGTACAGGAACTTAAGGAACAGGGCAGAGAGATATGTCTTGCGGTTATTCAGGTTGGAAATGACCCGGCCTCTACTGTGTATGTAGGTAATAAGAAAAAGGCCTGTGAATATATTGGAATAAAATCACTGGCATATGAGCTTCCTTATGAAACAACAGAAGAAGAACTTTTGCATATAATAGATAAGCTTAATGCCGATAATTCTGTTAATGGTATACTTGTCCAGCTTCCTGTGCCAGAGCATATTAATGAGGAAAGAATAATTAATTCCATCTCCCCGCTTAAGGATGTTGACGGCTTTTCTCCATCCAGTGTGGGTGCACTGAGCATAGGACAAAAGGGCTTTGTATCCTGTACTCCTGCAGGTGTAATACAGCTGCTTAAGAGGTCAGGAGTTGACATTGAAGGTAAGGAGTGCGTGGTTGTAGGAAGAAGTAACATTGTAGGCAAGCCTATGGGAATGCTTCTTTTAAGAGAGAGTGGCACAGTTACCATATGCCATTCCAGAACAAAAAATCTCAAAGAGGTATGTAAAAGGGCAGATATTCTTGTTGTTGCTGTAGGCAGACCAAGGATGATAGATGCATCCTATGTAAAGGATGGAGCCTGTGTAATAGATGTAGGTATTCACAGGGATAAAAACAATAAATTATGTGGTGATGTGGATTTTGAATCTGTTGAGCCGGTGGCCGGATATATTACACCTGTGCCGGGAGGGGTCGGTCCAATGACCATAGCTATGTTGATGAATAATTGTGTGGAAGCAGGGTTATATGAATAGTATGAATATATTGTTGGTTTCTCTGGGCTGCGATAAGAATTTGTGCGACAGTGAGGCAATGCTGGGTATATTACAAAAAAATAATTATAATATTACAAATGACGAAGCATTGGCTGATGTGGTGGTAATTAATACCTGCAGCTTTATACATGATGCAATGGAAGAGAGTATTAATACCATTTTGGAAATGGCCAGGCTTAAGAAAAAAAGATTAAAGTATCTTATTGTAACCGGGTGTCTTGCACAACGGTTTAAGGATGAGATATTTGATGAAATTCCGGAGATTGATGCCTGCCTTGGAGCTGCAAGCTTTGACCATATTGTTGATGCAATCAGGGAACTGGAACACAAATCAAGGGTTTCCATGTATGATGACCCGGACAGACTGGCTTTGACAGATGTACCTAAGGTTATTACATCCGGTACATTTATGGGATATCTGAAAATTGCTGAGGGATGCGATAAATTTTGCACATATTGTGTTATTCCCCATATAAGAGGGCATTACAGAAGTGTTCCAATGGAAAAGCTTGTGAAGGAGGCAGACTATATGGCTTCAATGGGTATACGGGAGCTGGTTCTTGTTGCCCAGGAAACAACCTGTTACGGAACAGATATTTACGGTAAAAAGTCATTGGCAGAACTGGTAAGACGTCTTGCCGGAATTGAAGGTATTGAGTGGATAAGGCTCATGTATTGCTATCCGGAGGAAATTGATAGTGAGCTGATAGAACTGTTTGCTACAGAAAAAAAACTTTGTAAATATATTGATATGCCTTTACAGCATTGTGAGGATAACATTCTTTCCCGTATGGGAAGGAAAACAGATAAAAAATCAATAATGGGTGTTATAGGAGCATTAAGAAAAAATTGTCCGGATATAGCAATAAGAACCACCTTTATAACAGGATTTCCGGGAGAAACAGAGGAAAATCACGATGCACTTCTTCGGTTTATTGACGAGGTGGAATTTGACAGACTCGGAGTCTTTACATATTCAAGAGAAGATGGAACTCCGGCGGCGGATTTTCCAAATCAGGTAGACGGAAAACTTGCAGAAAAATGGAGAAATGAAATTATGGAGCTTCAGCAGGATATTTCTCTTGAAAAAAACAGCCGGCTCATAGGGACTGTACAAAAGGTAATAATTGAAGGATATTCCCCTGATGAGGACATATATATAGGGCGTACCTACAGGGATGCACCTAATGTGGATGGTCTTGTGTTTGTTGAATGCGATTATGAGCTGATTTCGGGAACTATAGTTGATGTATTGATTAAGGATGCAGGTCCATATGATTTAATAGGAGGAATAACAGATGAACTTACCTAACAAACTTACTATATTAAGAGTTGCACTTATACCGTTTTTTCTGGTTGCTCTTATGGTTGAGGGCATACCATACGGAAAATGGATTGCTGTGTTTATATTCTGTGCAGCCAGCCTGACAGATATGTTAGATGGAAAGATAGCCCGTAAATACAATCTTATAACTAATTTTGGCAAATTTATGGACCCCCTGGCAGACAAGCTTCTTGTGTGCTCTGCTATGATTGCCCTTATTGAATTGGGCAGAATCCCGGCATGGGTTGTAATTATAATAATTGCAAGAGAATTCATTATAAGCGGTTTCAGACTTGTAGCTTCTGATAATGGAGTTGTAATAGCAGCCGGATGGTGGGGAAAAGTAAAAACAGTTGTACAGATGATAATGATAATTGTTATAATATGTAACTTTGGAGGAAAACCGGCAGAAATTATTGAACAGATTCTTATATATGCCGCTTTAGTGCTTACGATTATATCTCTTGTTGATTACCTTGTAAAAAACAGAGGAGTTCTATCAGAGGTTAAATAATGACAGAAAATGAATATACAGCATTAATATATGATATAGCAGAGCAGCTGGTAGATATGCTCAAAATAAAAAAATATACCATATCTACAGCAGAATCCTGTACAGGTGGAATGATTTCCACGGCTATTGTTGATATTCCAGGGGCATCCTGGGTTTTAAACGAGGCTCATGTAACCTACTCGAATGATTCAAAAATGAGGATTTTGGGAGTCAGGGAAAAGACCCTGGATGAATTTGGAGCTGTGTCAGGAGAAACAGCAAGGGAAATGGTAAGAGGAGCTGCAAAGATTGCCTGTGCAGATTGCGCGATAGCAGTTACGGGAACAGCGGGACCCGATGGAGGAACAAAAGAAAAGCCTGTGGGGACAGTGTATGCCGGATTTTTTCTGAAAGGAGAAATTCAGGTAGTAAGATATAATTTCACAGGAAACAGACAAGAGGTAAGAAGAGCAACAACCTGTAATACTCTCAGACATATGCTGGAGTGGCTGGAAAAACAGTAAAACCATACCAGTTTTATAATGCATTATTTTAAGGCAGTTTTAAGAAAAATAATTAAAGATTTTCTTAAAATTGCCTTGATTTAATGACGAAAAAAGTATATTATGATAGACGGAAGAAATTGGTCTTATTTGACCTAAAATAAATAAAATGGAGGACTAAAAATGGGTAACAAACTTAGCTTGTCTGCAAGCGACAGAATTGCGAATTTGCTGGACGACGCGAGCTTTGTTGAAGTGGGTGCCTATGTTACAGCAAGAAGCACCGATTTCAACATTACAGCAAAGGATACTCCAAAAGACGGTGTAATAACCGGATATGGTGTGATTAATGGTAAATTAGTCTATGTTTACAGCCAGGATGCATCAGTACTTGGCGGAGCAATAGGCGAGATGCATGCAAAAAAAATTGCCGGAATCTACGATATGGCAATGAAGGTAGGAGCACCGGTTATCGGTCTTGTTGATTGCGCAGGATTAAGACTTCAGGAAGCAACAGATGCGATGAATGCTTTCGGAGAGCTGTATCTTAAGCAGACACTTGCTTCAGGTGTGGTTCCACAGATTACGGCTATATTCGGAAATTGTGGAGGAGGAGCGGCATTAATCCCTGCTCTTACGGATTTTACTTTTATGACCGAGGAAAATTCCAGACTTTTTGTGAACAGTCCTAATGCCCTGAATGGTAATTATACAGCTAAGCTTGATACAGCGGATGCACAATATCTTGGCAAAAATACAGCACTGGTAGACAGAATATGTGAGGATGATGCAACCCTTCTTTCCGAGATAAGAGCATTGGTTGACATGCTGCCTTCAAATAATATTGAAGACGAAGCGGCTGAGTGTATCGATGACTTAAACAGAATCATACCTGATTTAGACAGCTTTTCGGGAAATGCAAGAGCTGTGCTTTTGAATATTGCTGATAATAATCACTTCTTTGAAGTTAAGAAGGATTACGGCAGTGATATGGTAACAGGATTTATTAAGCTTAACGGAGCTTCTGTTGGATGCGTGGCAAACCAGATTGAAGACGGAAATGATATGATTTCAGCCAAGGGAGCAGAACTTGCGGCAGACTTTGTCAACTTCTGTGATGCATTTAATATTCCTGTGCTCACACTTGTCAATACAAAGGGATTTGTGGCAACTGTAGATAATGAGAAGCTTATGGCAGCTGCAGCAGCTAAGCTGACATACGCATTTGCTAATGCAACAGTGCCAAAGGTTACACTTGTTATGGGAGATGCCTTCGGAACTGCATATACTATTATGAATTCAAAAGCAATCGGAGCAGATATGGTTTATGCATGGCCAAAGGCTAAGATAGGAACCATGGATCCTGAGATGGCAGTAAAGATTATGTATGAAAAGGAAATAGCAGAGGCCAAGGATAAGGTTGCGGCTGTTGATTCCTATAAGAAGGCTTATACTGAGCTGCAGTCAAGTGCACTTGCTGCGGCAAAGAGAGGATATATTGATGATATCATTGAGCCGGATGCAACTAGAAAACGTGTTATTGCTGCTTTTGATATGCTGTATAGCAAAAAGGAAGAAAGACCTTATAAGAAGCATGGAGCAGTTTAAGAAGAGGTGACAACTAAATGAAAATTAAAAAAATATTATTATTAGTTTCCATGTTAGCTGTTATGTTTTCATTGGCCGGTTGTGATAATAACAAGGAAAAGCCTTTTGATTATGATGAAAAGGAGATTGTGCTTAATACAATGTCAAGCTTTTTGACATATTCAAATATTTCCGAAGATTACGTGGATTATTATTTAAATAGCGGCACAGATTTTGAAAAGTCGGCAATAGATGGTATGAAGCAGGCACAGAATACTGACAAGGTCGGTGAATTCGAAGATTATTCTCTTTATGCTGAGGCAGTCAGCAACAATACATTTACTATTGACATGGTAGATGCGGATATTGTCAATGAGGATGATTATGTTTCTGTAAGTATAATTAACAAGGCTGCTGACAGAGATGTGAAGATAACAGTTAAGTATGTGGAAAATGCAGATTATTACATGATGTATAATGAGCTTGGAGCTCAGATTAACGAAAGTACGGTTACACAGGCACTCCTTAATGAGTACTATACATCGGGAGCAGATCCTGAAACCATTATAGCCGGCTATGGGTGTAAAAATCTTCAGGAATTTGTAGAGCTTCAGAAGGAGCAGACCATGCTTGAGCAGGGAATATACAAATATATTCCTGAGGAAATGGTTGTTGCAGCGGTCTACTCAAAGGGTGAGCTTATGAAGCAGGCAGGAATTAATACCCTTATCGGAATGGGAACAGTATTCGTTGTGCTTATTTTCATCTCCTTTATTATTTCCCTGATGAAGTTTTTACCTGCACTCTTTGCAAAAAAACCAAAGGTTGAAGTTAAGGAAGCAGCAAAGCCTGTACAGGCTCAGGCCACACAGGAGGAAGAGAATCTTGTGTCTGACAGCGAGCTTGCAGCTGTTATAACAGCTGCAATTTATGCATCATCAGGAAATGAAGGGGCAGTCAGCAGGGATACACTGGTTGTCCGTTCAATTAGGAGAGTAAAGAGATAATATATTTGTTTATAGGAGGACATTAGTATGAAAAATTATAGAATTACCGTTAATGGTACAGCGTATGACGTAGCAGTTGAGGAATTAGGTGCAGGAGCAGCACCTGCGGTACCTGCAGCACCTGCCTCAAAGGCAGCACCTGCAGCACCTGCTCCAAAGGCAACAGGCAATGCAGGCTCAATCACAGTTGAATCTCCAATGCCTGGTAAAATTTTAAGTGTAAAGGCTTCTGTAGGTTCTTCGGTTAAAAAGGGTGAGGTAATACTTATCCTTGAGGCTATGAAGATGGAGAATGAGGTTGTTGCACCTTCAGATGGTACAGTAGCAAGTATTAATGTTTCTGCCGGAGACGCTGTTGAGGCAGGAGATGTTTTGGCAACTTTAAACTAATTTGTACCTAAAAACAGGAGGTAAACAGCTAAATGAGCGGATTTGTAGATATATTAGAAAATCTCGCCCTTCAGACCGGCTTTGCAACCCTTACATGGAAGCATTATATTATGATTATTGTAGCCTGCTTCTTTATGTATCTTGCAATAGTCAAGGGATTTGAACCATTACTTTTAGTACCTATTTCTTTTGGTATGTTCCTGGTTAATATGTTCCCTGCAATTATTGAAGAGGGCGGATTGTTACACTTTTTTTACTTGCTGGACGAGTGGAGCATATTGCCATCTCTCATATTCATGGGAGTCGGAGCCATGACAGATTTTGGACCACTTATTGCCAATCCGAAAAGTTTTTTGCTTGGTGCGGCTGCCCAGTTCGGAATTTATGCAGCCTATTTCCTTGCGTTCCTTATGGGATTCAATGGCAAGGAAGCAGCAGCAATTTCCATAATCGGTGGTGCTGACGGACCTACTTCCATATTCCTTGCCGGTAAGCTTGGAATGGGTGGAACTCTTATGGGACCTATAGCAGTAGCGGCATATTCTTATATGGCACTTGTTCCTGTTATTCAGCCACCTATTATGAAATTACTTACAACCGAGAAGGAACGTAAGATTAAGATGGGTCAGTTACGTCCGGTTACAAAATTGGAGAAAATACTTTTCCCAATAATCGTTACCCTTGTAGTTGTTCTTATTCTTCCTACAACAGCACCGTTGGTTGGTATGCTTATGCTGGGAAATCTCTTTAGGGAATGTGGTGTAGTTAAGCAGCTTACTGAAACCGCATCTAATGCAATGATGTATATTGTGGTTATACTGCTTGGAACTTCGGTAGGTGCTACAACAAGCGCAGATGCATTCTTACAGCTTAGCACACTTAAGATAGTTTTACTTGGTCTTATTGCCTTTGCCTTTGGTACAGCGGCGGGAGTTCTGTTCGGCAAGCTGATGTGCAAGGTTACTAAGGGCAAGGTTAACCCGCTTATAGGTTCGGCAGGTGTTTCGGCTGTGCCTATGGCAGCCAGAGTATCACAGAAGGTTGGTGCAGAGGCAGACCCTACAAACTTCCTTCTTATGAATGCTATGGGACCTAATGTGGCAGGTGTTATCGGTACAGCAGTTGCCGCTGGTACATTTCTGGCTATATTTGGTGTTTCATAAAATAAAGGAGGTAAATTAAATGTCTGTAGAAAAAAAACCGGTAAAGATTACCGAAACTATATTGCGTGATGCTCACCAGTCTCTTATTGCAACAAGAATGACTACCGAGCAGATGCTCCCAATTATTGATAAGATGGATAAGGTTGGCTATCATTCTGTGGAATGCTGGGGTGGAGCAACCTTTGATGCGTGCCTGCGTTTTCTTAAGGAGGATCCATGGGAGAGACTTAGAAAGCTTAGGGATGGATTCAAAAATACAAAGCTTCAGATGCTTTTCCGAGGACAGAATATTCTTGGATATCGTCATTATGCCGATGATGTTGTTGAATATTTTGTTCAGAAGTCAATTGCTAACGGTATTGATATCATAAGAATTTTTGATTGTCTTAATGACTTGAGAAACCTTGAGACTGCTGTTAAGGCAGCAAACAAAGAAAAGGGACATGCCCAGGTTGCACTTTCTTATACATTAGGAGAGGCTTATACTCTTGACTACTGGAAGGAAACTGCTAAGAGAATCGAAGATATGGGTGCTAATTCAATCTGTATAAAGGATATGGCAGGACTCCTTGTTCCTTATGCAGCTACAGAGCTGGTTACAGCACTTAAAGAGAGTACATCTCTTCCTATCCAGCTTCATACACATTATACTTCAGGTGTTGCTTCAATGACTTATCTTAAGGCAGTAGAAGCAGGCTGCGATGTGATTGATACAGCCATGTCACCTCTTGCAATGGGTACAAGCCAGCCTGCTACTGAGGTTATGGCTAAGACTTTTGAGGGTACACCATATGATCCGGGCTTTGACCAGAATCTTTTAGCTGAAATTGCTGATTACTTTAAACCAATGAGGGAAGAATGGCTTGCAAGCGGACTTCTTAATCCAAAGGTTATGGGCGTTAATATTAAGACTCTTCTTTATCAGGTACCTGGTGGTATGCTTTCAAACCTTGTGTCCCAGCTTAAGGAAATGAATGCCGAGGATAAGTTTGACGAGGTGCTTGAGGAGGTTCCAAGAGTCCGTAAAGACTTTGGCGAGCCACCACTTGTTACACCTTCAAGCCAGATTGTCGGTACACAGGCAGTTCTCAATGTTGTGACAGGTGAGAGATATAAGATGTGTACTAAGGAGTCAAAAGCATTAGTTGGAGGAGAGTACGGACAGACAGTATCTCCAATGAATCCTGAGGTTGTCAAGAAGGTTATTGGAGACAAGAAGCCAATTACCTGCAGACCTGCTGATTTACTTGAGAATGAGCTTGATAAGCTGGAAAAGGAAATGGCTCAGTACAAGAGACAGGATGAGGATGTTCTCACATATGCTCTTTTCCCACAGGTTGCCATGGATTTCTTTAAGTATAGAGAGGCACAGGATACCGGTATAGATGCAAGTCTTGCAAATACCGATAATAAGACATATCCTGTATAAATAACAAGGTGAGTTTATCACAAGCTTTGAACTAATATAGGAAATGGTAATTAATTTTCTATAAGCTAAAAGCAAATAAGGATGTCGCAGCCGGTGACATCCTTATTTTTTAAAATAATATGAAGAGGCAGAAAAATGAAAGAGGTTGTTATAGCAGGAGGTGGCGCTTCCGGCATGATGGCAGGAATCATTCTGGGTGAGAAGGGCTACAATGTAACCATAATAGAGAAAAATGACAGATTGGGTAAAAAGCTTTTTATTACAGGCAAAGGAAGGTGCAATCTGACCAATTGTTGCGATGTGGAAGAACTGTTAAAAAATGTAGTGTCAAATTCCAGGTTTTTGTATAGTGCATTTTATGGTTTTACCTCTGAACAGACAATGGATTATTTTGAAGATATGGGAGTGCCTCTTAAGGTTGAGAGGGGGAACAGGGTTTTCCCTGCCTCCGACCATTCTTCGGATATAATCGGAGCAATGTCAAGGAGACTTAAAGAGCTTAATACAACAATACTTCTTGATACAAGGGTCTGTGATATAATTACACAGAAAAATGAAGAAGGAGAAACACTTGTAAAGGAAGTGCACATTGAAGACTCACATGGGAAAAGAAATATATTAAAATCCGAATATGTTGTTATAGCAACAGGAGGTAAATCCTACCCGCTGACCGGTTCAACGGGAGATGGATTTAAGTGGGCAAAAAAGCTGGGACTTGATGTGGTAAAGCCTGAACCTGCACTTGTACCAATGGAAACAAAGGAAGACTTTTGTAAAGATTTGATGGGTCTTTCCCTTAAAAATGTCAGGACAACATTTGTAACAAAGGTTAAGCAGAGAGAAAAGGTTATTTATTCAGATTTTGGTGAGATGCTTTTTACACATTTTGGTGTAAGTGGTCCCATGGTTTTAAGCGCATCCTCTTATATAGGTAAATTTATTGAAACGGGTGTTACAATGATAATAGATTTAAAGCCTGCGCTTGATGAAAAACAGCTTGATACAAGAATTCTCAGGGATTTTTCAGAGAATATTAACCGCCAGTTCAGAAATTCCCTCGGAAATCTGCTTCCCAAAAGGCTTATTGATATAGTGATAGAAAAAACCGGGATAACTCCATACAAAGAGGTAAATAAAATAACCAGGGAGGAGCGTCAAAGACTTATATATGTGCTTAAAAACTTTAAGATAAGTATAACCGGCTTACGTGGCTTTGAAGAGGCAATAATAACAAGGGGAGGGGTTTCTGTCAAGGAAATTAATCCTCACAATATGGAGTGTAAATCTATAAAAGGTCTGTATTTTGTCGGCGAGGTTTTAGACGTGGATGCACTTACCGGGGGCTTTAATCTCCAAATAGCCTGGAGTACTGCGGCGGCATTGAGTTAAATATTATATCAGGAGGAATACCCATTTAGGGAATATTAATTATGAATATTGCAATTGACGGACCTGCGGGGGCAGGTAAAAGTACAATAGCAAAGCTATTGGCAAAAAAATTAGGATATGTATATGTGGATACAGGGGCAATGTATAGAAGTATTGCATTGTATTTTATTGAAAATAGTATTGATACAGAGGATGAATGTCAAATAAAAAAAGCCTGTGAGGATATTAAACTGGATATAAAATATAACCGTGATGGACAGCAGATTTACCTTAACGGCGAAAATGTGTCAGTGAAGCTCAGACAGGAGCAGGTAGGAAATATGGCATCCAGAGTGGCAACAAAAAAAATTGTCAGGGAAAGACTTCTTATGTTGCAGAGAAATCTGGCAAGGGAAAATGATGTTGTTATGGATGGAAGGGACATAGGAACTTTTGTTCTTCCTGATGCCCAGATAAAAATATATCTTACGGCATCGGTGAAGGTCAGGGCAAAAAGGCGTTATGATGAACTTGTTTCAAAAGGTGAAGCACCGGATATAACCATTATAGAGGCAGATATCGAAGCAAGGGATTATCAGGATATGAACAGAGAGATTGCACCATTGAGACAGGCTGAGGATGGAATATATCTGGATTGCTCGGATATGAGCATAGACCAGGTTGTGGATTATATATATAATCTTACCATTAAGTAAATTATATGAGGTAGTTTATAATGAGAGAAGTAATTCTGGCTAAGACCGCAGGCTTCTGCTTTGGAGTGAAGAGGGCAATTGATACTGTGTATGAGCATGTCAGCGCTTCGGGTAAAGATGGCTTTTGCGTATATACCTATGGACCGATTATTCATAATGAAGAGGTAGTTACGGATTTGGCCTCCAGAGGAGTAAGAATAATACATGATAAAAAAGAATTACAGGATATAATAGAAAATAAAAATGATACCGATAAAATAAAGGTGATAATACGATCTCATGGTGTAGGGAAGGAAATATATGATATTCTCAATAGTGGAGGAGTGGAGATTGTAGATGCCACATGTCCATTTGTAAAAAAAATACACAGGATTGTGAGTGACAGCGATAATTCAGATAAGAATATAATTATTGTAGGTGATAAGAATCATCCTGAAGTTCAGGGGATTGTAGGATGGTGTTTGCATAACCCATATGTGGTTGATTCCGTGGAAAATGCAGTCATGCCTGAAGAAAATCCGGGGAAAGATACAGTTATAGTGGCACAAACTACATTTAATAGTATAAAGTTTAAAGATTTAGTTGAATTTTTTCGAAAAAAATATTATAATGTTTGTGTTTATGATACCATCTGTAATGCAACGGGGGAGAGACAGAGGGAAGCAAGGGAGCTGTCGGCCTCTGTTGATGCTATGATAGTGATAGGTGGTAAGAGCAGCTCAAATACACAAAAGCTGTATGAGATAAGCAAAAAAGAATGCAGAAATACTTACTATATACAGACACTCGTTGACTTGGATTTAACTGTCATTGAATCCGCTAAGAGGGTAGGTATTACAGCTGGGGCATCTACCCCAAACTATATTATTAAGGAGGTTCAAGACAGTATGGCAGAATTAAGTTTTGAAGAATTATTAAATCAATCAGAGGAAAAAGGAAACTCAATTAAGCCGGGCAGCATAGTTGAGGGAAAGGTTATCGGGGTAAAGCCGGATGTGATTTATGTGGACATTCAGTATAAGGCTGATGGTATTATTACCAGAAACGAGTACTCAAATACACCTGGTATAGATTTGACAACAGTTGTTAATGTAGGCGATCCTATTACTGTAAAGGTTGTTAAGACAAATGACGGTGAAGGACAGGTTCTTCTTTCCTATAAGAAGGTTGCTGCCGAGAAGTCTTATGAAAAGCTTGAGGAAGCCTATAATAATGAAACTGTGCTTAAGGCAAAGGTAACCCAGGTACTTGATGGCGGACTCAGTGTGCTTGTAGACGAATGCAAGGTATTTATCCCTGCCAGCCTTGTGTCAGATACATTTGAGAAGAATCTGGATAAGTTTATGGATCAGGAGATTGAGTTTGTTATAACAGAATTTAATCCTAAGAAGAGAAGAATCATTGGTAATAGAAAGAAGCTTATTGTTGCAAGAAAGGCTGAAGCAGCCAGAAAGCTTTTTGAGTCAATTAAAGTTGGTGATGTAGTGGAAGGAACAGTTAAGAATGTAACTCCATTTGGTGCTTTTATTGATTTAGGAGGAGCTGACGGACTTCTTCATATTTCTGAGATGTCATGGGGAAGGATAGACGATCCTAAGAGTGTACTTAAGGTTGGCGATAAGGTTAAGACCTTCATTAAGGATATCAATGGTGAGAAAATTGCTCTCAGTTTAAAATTCGAAGATGCCAATCCATGGACTAATGCAGCACAGAAGTATGCAATCGGTAATGAGGTTACAGGAAAGATAGCCAGAATGACTGCATTTGGAGCATTCGTTGAGCTTGAGCCGGGAGTAGATGCACTCTTGCATGTTTCCCAGATTTCAACAGAGCATGTTGAAAAGCCTGAGGATGTATTTAAGATTGGCCAGGAGATTACTGCACGAGTTGTTGATTTTAAGCCGGAGGAGAAAAAAATCAGCTTAAGCATAAGAGCAATGTTAAAGGACGAGGCTGCTGATAAAGAAGTGGAAGATACTGCAGAAGAGGAATAATATATGGCATATGGGTACGAAGAATTCAAAAGGGATGTTTATGGTTTGACAAACATTAATTTGGATATGTACAAGGAACGCCAGATGAAAAGAAGAATTGAAGCTCTTATTGACAGAAAGGGCTTTGATGGTTATGAAAGCTTTTATAAGGGTATGAAGCAGGATGAGATTCTGCTTCGTACCTTTGTTAGTTATCTTACAATTAATGTTTCTCAATTTTATCGTAATCCCAATCAATGGGAAAACTTTGAAAAAGAAATAATACCATACTTAGTTAAAAATTATGGAGAAAGGTTTAATATCTGGAGTGCGGCCTGCTCAACGGGGGATGAGCCATATACTATTGCAATGATATTGTCAAAGTACATTCCTATGAATAAGATTAATATTATTGCTACAGATATAGATGAGGACGTTCTCAATTTTGCCAGGGAAGGGATATATCCTGAAAAAAGTCTTGTTGATTTACCGGAAGAATATATCAAAAAGCATTTTGCTCCTGTTGATGAAACCTGTTACAAAATACATGACGATATTAAAAAATGTGTATCCTTCAGGAAACATAATCTTTTGGAGGATAAATATTTTCAAGGCATGAATCTTATTGTATGCAGGAATGTTGTTATATATTTTACAGATGAAGCTAAGGACGATATATATGTAAAATTTCATAATTCCCTTGTGGACAAAGGAATTTTGTTTATAGGCAGCACTGAACAGATTTTGCATGCGAGAGAACTGGGATTTAAAACAATGAGGACCTTTTTTTATCAGAAGGATAATATGGATATTGATTAAATTACAACCCCCCCTTTGGATTGTCTTGACCTAAAATACAAGTTGTAATATAAAAATTCATAAGACTAAAATGAAAATTAACTAGAGTCAATCAAATCGCAATCAGTTAAACTAAAGTCAGTTAAATAAAAGCAATTATAGTAAAAGTAATTAAAATAATTAAGTTAAATTAAGTAAAAGTAAAATAAAAAAGCTTGATTTGTATGGAATATTATGATAAACTGTACGAGTTGTGAAAAGTGGGATGGTCCTCTGTATCAGATAAGATATAAGAACGTCTAATATATTTAGGAGGTCACACAGATGAAGGGAAATGAGATAATCAAGAGTATTGAGGATGCTCAGATTAAGGAAGTTGCTGATTTTAATGTTGGTGATACTATAAAGGTATATGCTAAGATTAAAGAGGGTAACAGAGAAAGAATACAGGCTTTTGAGGGTACTGTTCTTAAGAGACAGGGTGGAAGCTGTAGGGAGACTTTCACAGTAAGAAAGACATCTAATGGTGTAGGCGTGGAAAAAACATGGCCGCTTCATAGCCCAACTATTGATAAGATTGAAGTTATCAGAAGAGGTAAAGTTAGGAGAGCTAAGCTTAACTATCTTCGTGACAGAGTTGGTAAGAAGGCTAAGGTTAAGGAGCTTGTTAAATAATTAACACAAACACTGAAAGTATTAAGATGACTGGAGATATTAGCTCCAGTCATTTTTAAAATAAAGGATGGCCGTTTATGTCAATGAAAATCTTAAAAAGAATAAACAAAGACAATAATACCCGAGAAGAAACCTGCAAGGGGAAGGCTGCGAAGAGGTTAAGGTTTAAGGGAATTCTGAATTGGTTTTTGCTGATTTTCGCTGCTGTTATTGCAGGATATTCAGTTGTTACCTTTATGTTTCAGACAATTCATGTAACAGGACCTTCAATGAATGATACTCTTGTTGAGGGCCAGGTGGTATTAGTCAATAAAATTACCTATAGATTTAGTGATGTTGAGAGGTACGATATTATTGCATTTTCCCAGGTTGAAAGAGATGAATATTATGAAATAAAGCGTGTTATCGGACTTCCGGGAGAAACAGTTTTAATAAAGGACGGCTTTGTATATATTGACGGCAATAAGCTTGAGGATTTGCCGTTACAGGAAAGAATATTAATTGCAGGAATAGCCGGTGAGGAAATAAAACTTTCGGATGAGGAATATTTTGTTTTAGGCGATAATGTAAACAACAGTGAGGATTCAAGATATGCAAATATCGGTAATATAAGCAAATCAGAAATTTTGGGCAAGGTTACTTATATATTAAGTCCCAATAGTGCAAGAGGAAAAATAAAATAATATTTGATAAAAATCGGGATGGTTAAAGAAATGGAGAATTCACAACAAAATAATGAAAAAAAGAATACTGTAATTAACTGGTATCCTGGGCATATGACAAAAGCCAGACGTATGATGCAGGAGGATATTAAGCTTATCGACATTGTTGTGGAGCTTTTGGATGCCAGAGCACCTATGAGCAGTAAAAATCCTGATATTGACCAGCTGGCTAAAAATAAATACAGGGTAATACTTTTAAATAAATGGGATCTTGCAGACCCATTGGCTACGGAGCAATGGGAAAAATATTACAGAGAACAGGGATATTTTGTTGTGTGTCTGGATTCAAGAAATAATTCAGGGATGAAGAATATAACCAATATTATCAGGGAAGCCTGTAAGGAAAAAATAGAGAGGGATAGAAAAAGAGGGATAATTAACCGTCCCATAAGAGCTATGGTGGTAGGAATACCTAATGTTGGAAAATCCACATTCATTAATTCATATGCAAAAAAAGCCTGTGCAAAGGTAGGAAATAAACCGGGAGTTACAAAGGGAAAACAATGGATACGCCTTAGCCGTGAGGTGGAATTGCTGGATACACCGGGAATTTTGTGGCCTAAGTTTGATAATGCCGCAGTAGGGATGCATCTGGCATATATAGGTTCGATTAATGATAATATTATAGAAAAGACAGAGCTTGCCGCTAAGTTCATAGAATTTCTACAAAATAGATATTGTAATACTTTGCAGGAAAGGTATAATATAAATATCAATAAAGATAAATATGAAATACTGAGGGACATAGCTATAGAACGAAGATGTATATCAAAAGGAAATGAACCGGATATTGAAAAGAGTGCTTCACTTTTGTTTGATGACTTCAGAAGTGGAAAGCTGGGACGAATCAGTATTGAATTTGTATAGAATATATTAGGAGAATCCTTATGAGTAAAAAAGAAAAGGAAAATCAGAAGATAATAGAAGAAATTGGTGAAGATGCTGCGAATACAGCAGATAAGGATGCAAAAAAAAATTCAAAAGCAAATAAGAAAAAGAATAAAGAAAAATCACAAAGACCGGAGGATGTTAATATAGTTAAGGATTTGCTAAGCCTTATTATATATATTGGCATAGTGGTGCTTCTTTGTTATTTCATAATTAATTATGTTGGATGCCGTTCAAGAGTAGATGGGTCATCCATGGAGCCAACCTTATCAGATGAGGATAGTCTTTGGGTTGATAAGCTTTCATATACATTTGGGAAACCTGAGCGCTTTGATGTTATTATTTTTGATTATGACGAGGATACAACCTATGTAAAGAGAGTAATCGGGCTTCCGGGTGAAACTGTGAGAATTGATCAAAATGGAAATATATATATTAATGAAAAATTACTTAAGGAAGATTATGGCAGGGAACAGATTTTGCCATCCAACTTAGGAAGGGCAAGCCAGCCGGTTGTTCTTGGAGAGGGAGAATACTTTGTTCTTGGAGATAACAGAAACAATAGCTCTGATAGCCGTTGGCCTGATGTAGGCAACGTTAAGGAGGAGGATATTGTAGGTAAAGTTGTTCTTAGAATATATCCATTTTCCAGCTTTGGAACAATAAAGTAATGTGTAGGGGATGCCATTTACAGGCATCCCCTGGTTTGATTTCAGACAGGAGAAAAGCAATATGACAATTGGTGATATAAAAAATACATATAAGAATATTTCAGGTGAGGAGGAACTCTTAGCTTTTATCAGGGAATATAAGGATGATACAAGAAACGGTGTTAAAAACCTGGTTAGTCAGTCACAAAAAAAGCTCGAGCAGCTTTACCGGGAGCAAAAGCGAAGCTATAATATGCTTTCCTTTGAGAGGAAGTACTATGATATGGGATATAAGCTTATATGTGGTATAGATGAAGTAGGAAGGGGTCCTCTTGCAGGTCCTGTGGTAGCTTGTGCGGTTATTCTTCCTAAGGATGAAACAATTCTATATCTGAATGATTCAAAGCAGGTATCACAAAGCAGGCGAGAGCAATTATATGATATAATTCTTGATAAATGTATTGCCTGTGGCATTGGAGTTGTGTCTGAGAAACGAATTGATGAAATTAATATATTACAGGCGACTTATGAAGCAATGAGAATTGCTATTACCAATTTGAAGGTTAAGCCCGATATACTATTAAATGATGCAGTAAAAATTCCATTTGTTGAAATACATCAGGTACCTATTGTAAAGGGTGACACATTGTCCGCATCTATTGCAGCAGCCAGCATTGTTGCCAAGGTTACAAGAGACAGAATTATGACTGAGTATGATAAGCTTTATCCGGGATATGATTTTTCAAGTAATATGGGATATGGCTCACAAAAGCATATTGAGGGATTAAAAAGACTTGGCTGCTGCGAAATACATAGACAAAGTTTTATTACCAATATTATATAAGGTGGTATATTTATGCACATATCTGATACAGGCTACAATTTTAATACAGGTAACAATATTTTTGTAAATACCGGAGAGGTACCTGGGGATACTGCCGGGATTACCGGTTCAGGTGATGAGGGAACTTGGATAAAAGATGCTGCTCCGGGACAGCTTTTTGCCGGTCAGATATTGGATATAACAAAGGATCAGGTAAGCATCTTATTGGAAAACAATATTAAAATGCAAGCCAGATTAGGTGAAAACGTTAATCTTAATATAGGCGACAGTATTGTATTTCAGGTTAAAGAAAATACAGGTGAAAGTATATTAATCAGACCCGTTAATAATTCTTTGGCTAAGGAAATGGACAGCACCGTATACAAGGTGCTGGAGCAAAATAATCTTGCCATGTCTGAAAAAAATTACCATGCTGTAAAAGCCTTAATGGATAATGGTATGCCTATTGATAAAGGCACTTTGGTAAAAATATTGAATCAGTCTTACAAGTTTCCTGATGCACCTATTAAAATGCTTGTGATAATGAACAAATATAATATACCGGTAAATAAGGAAAATATAAGCCAGCTTAAGGATTATATGGAAAATCAACATCAACTGACTAATAATATAACAAGACTGGAAAAAGATTTACTTTGTTTTGCCGAAACTGTTATGGCAGACATTGAAAATACCTGCATTGACAAATCTGAAATGAAAAAACAGGTTCTTGATTTTAACTTCCGAATTTTAAGTGCAATTTGTGATGAAAATGAATTGGAAAACATTTCTAAGGCCGGGGAAACAATACATAGTAATATAATAAATGAGGAGACAATTGCACCTTTTGAAAGGCTTGATGTATCAAGGACAGATATCAGGCAGATATTTAATTTTTTACAAAGTGAAGGATTTGGCAAAGAGAATCTTGAAAAGGTTATAAATAAATCAGATTCTGCTCTAAGGCTTCTAAATAATATTAATTACTTTTTAAGCAATAATAAAGATATTGATATAGATGTAAGTAAGCTGTTTTCCCTGGATGGATACAAAAGAATATTAAGCCGGGGGATAAGGGATAAATTCTCACTGGAACCACAAAAGATGGAATCTCCTTTGGAGATAAACCATATGTACCAAAGCCTTTATGAAAAGGCAGGAAAGATAATGGAAAGCTTTGGACATACAGGAGATTTTGGTGAAAATTTAAAGGATACAGCAAAGGGAGTGCAGGAAAGACTTGATTTTATTCAAAATCTAAATAGTATGTTTGGATATTCACAGATACCTGTAAAAATGTCATCTTCCGAAGTAAATTCAGAGCTTTTGGTATATATTAATCAGGGAAAAATAAGGAAAGGAAAGGAAGATATAAGTGCCCTTTTACATCTGGATATGGAGCACCTTGGACCTACAGACGTACATGTAAGCCTTAAGGGTGGTATAGTAAGTACAAGATTTTACGTTGAGGATGAGGAAAGTGCGGTTATACTTACAAAATATATGAATATGCTGGAGCAGGCTGTTAAGGAGAAGGGATATATACTGTCAAACCAGGTTATTACAAGGCAACCGGAGCAGGAGAAAACCTCTGATAATATAATTATGAATATGTTAGGAACAGATTTGGAAAAAAGCATCAAGAGATATTCCTTTGATGTTAAAATGTAGGTGATTGTATGAGTGAATATGCATATAACAAAAAGAATACAGATGAAATTATTCCGAAAAAGAAAGCTGTTGCGTTGCTGTATGATCCGGAGAATCAGGCACCTCAGGTAGTTGCATCCGGGCAGGGAGCCCTGGCAGAAAGGATAATTGATAAAGCCAGGGAAAGTGAGGTTCCCTTATACAAGGATACCAATTTGACAGAAACCCTGTTAAAGCTGGATATCGGAGATTGTATTCCTCCGGAGCTTTATGGAGTTGTAGCTGAAATACTTGTATATGTAGACAGAATGGATAAAATTAGAGCAAAAATAAGATAAAACAGAAAGTTGCATATGAATAATCGGGAAACAGGTAAAAATAAAGAAAAACTGGCAGAAGAATATTTGAAAAAACAGGGATATTTTATAATTAGCAAAAATTACAGAGTAAGACAGGGTGAAATCGACATAGTTGCCAGGGAAGGAGAGCAGATAATTTTTGTGGAGGTAAAGTACAGAAGCAAAGCTTCATGTGGAAATCCCCTGGAGGCCGTGGGAATAAAAAAACAAAAGCAGATTTCAAGAGTGGCTTTATTTTACCTGTATCAAAACAAAATATCCATAGATAATACTCCAATAAGATTTGATGTAATCGGAATTCTTGGAGATGAAATAGTACATATTAAAAATGCGTTTGATTATATAGGATAGGAATTATGAGAAAGATATTTACATTTACTCCTGATGAGGGAAGTCTTTTAAAGGAATATGAGGATAAAATTAAATATATCAATGGCTATGATATTAATAATCGTTCTACCACAACAGATTTTGTTGCCATAGATAGTAATGTAGGAAAAACTGTGCCTGTAATAAAATACAGAATATTTGACGGCTGTGATGACATTGTCCATGGTTTTTCTACCAGACTTGGTGGGGTAAGCAGGGACTGTCTTTCCACCATGAATCTTAGCTTTTCCAGAGGTGACAGCAGGAAAAATGTGATTGAAAATCATATACGTTTTGCAAGAGCTGTGGGTTATGATTATAAAAGTCTGGTTTTTTCGGATCAGGTACATAAGGATAAAATCTATATGGTTACCAAAAAGGATATGGGAAAAGGTATTGTCAGAGAAAGTGACATTAAGGGTATAGACGGACTGGTTACTAATGTTCCGGAAATTCCTCTTATGACATTTTATGCCGATTGTGTGCCATTGTACTTTTTTGACCCTGTCAAAAGGGTGGTTGGTATGGCACATTCCGGCTGGAGAGGAACTGTGGAAAAGATTGGTGCAAAAATGATAGATTTCATGAAAAAGAATTACGATTCGGATCCAAAGGATGTCTTATGTGCTATAGGACCATCAATATGTAAAGATTGTTATGAAGTAGGCAGTGATGTTGCAGAGGAATTTGAAAGAGCTTTCAGTGCAAATGAGTACAATTCCATAATTTACAAAAAGGATAATGGAAAATACCGGCTCGATTTGCAAAAAGCCTGCGTTTATAACCTTATAAATTCCGGCATACAGGAAAGTAATATCGGATTGCCGGATATGTGTACCTGCTGTAACAGCAACGTACTTTTTTCTCACAGAGCAACCCGGGGCAGGAGAGGGAATCTTGCAGGGGTTATAATGCTTAAAAAGGCGTAGGACTTATTATTAATAGGAAACAGGAAAGAGTATTATGAAGAAGCATATTATTAACGACGTTGTTAATGGAAGTATAGGAGATGAGCTTGAGATTGAAGCCGGCGATGCTCTTATATCTATCAATGATAAGGAAATAAAGGATATATTTGATTATCAATATCTGGTTGAGGATGAATATCTGGAAATTCTTATAGAAAAAAAGGACGGAGAGGAATGGCTCTTAGAGGTTGAAAAGGATCCTGATGAGGATTTGGGACTGATTTTCGGGGAATCCCTTATGGATAGTTATAGAAACTGCCACAACAAATGCGTTTTTTGCTTTATTGACCAGAATCCACCGGGAATGAGAGAAACAATATATTTTAAGGACGATGATACAAGGCTGTCCTTTTTACAGGGAAATTATGTGTCTCTGACTAATCTTAAGGAAGAGGATATTCAAAGAATTATAGAATATAAGCTGGCACCAATTAATATTTCTGTCCATACAACTAATCCCGAATTACGATGCAGCATGTTAAATAACAGATTTGCCGGAAGGGTTTTGAAATATATGGACATGCTGTATAAGGCTGATATTCCCATGAATGCCCAGATAGTTCTCTGTAAGGGATTAAATGATGGAAAAGAGCTTGAAAAAACCTTAAATGATTTGCTTGGTTATGCCCCGGCATTAAGAAGTGTTACCATTGTCCCGGTAGGACTCAGCAAATACCGGGAGAAGCTTTATCCGCTGGAAAGCTTCAATAAGAACGATGCTATTAATTTAGTGAAGCAGGTACACAGATTTCAAGACATTGCCATGGAAAAGCTTGGATGTCATTTTGTACATGCCAGTGATGAATGGTATATTAATTCCGGTATACCTATTCCAAGACCGGAAATATATGATGGCTTTAACCAACTGGAAAATGGAGTTGGAATGGTAAGACTTATGCTTATGGAAATGGAAAAATCCATAGATGAATACCTGAGAGATCACAATAATGAGATGTACATGGAAGATAAAACAGTATCTGTTGTTTGTGGGACACTGGTATATGAATATATGTGCAATGCGGTAAAAATGTTTTCCAGGGTAGCTCCTAATGTGCGATTTAACGTGTATCCGATTGTTAATAATTTTTTCGGAGAAAAAATAACAGTCACCGGTCTGTTAACCGGAGGCGATATAGTTGATCAGATAAAGGATAAGGAACTGGGGGATATGGTATTTATATCCGATAATTGTCTCAAGGCGGATGAAGATATTTTTTTGGACGATATGACCTTAAATGATTTTCAAAGTGCTTTACAAGTTCCGGTGATTATTGTACAATCAAGCGGTATGGATTTTTTGACCAGTATTATTGAAACGGAGAATAGAAATGAGTAAACCTGTTGTGGCAATTGTTGGAAGACCGAATGTTGGTAAATCAACTTTATTTAATGCTCTTGCCGGCGATAAGATATCTATTGTTCAGGATACACCTGGTGTAACAAGGGATAGAATATATGCTGATGTTTCCTGGCTGAATTATAATTTTACAATAGTAGATACAGGTGGAATTGAGCCTGAATCAAGTGATATAATATTAAAAAGTATGAGGGAACAGGCAGAAATTGCCATTGCAACCGCAGACGTAATAATGTTTATTACAGACGTAAGGCAGGGACTGGTGGATGCAGACGGTAAGGTTGCAGATATGCTCAGACGTTCGGGAAAGCCTATTGTACTTGTAGTAAACAAGGTTGACAATTTTGAAAAATTCATGCCGGATGTATATGAGTTTTATAACCTGGGCCTCAATGATCCAATGCCTGTTTCGGCAGCATCCCAGTTGGGAATAGGTGATATGCTGGATGAGGTAGTAAAGTATTTTCCCGAATCTACCATTGATGATGCAGAGGATGAAAGACCCAGAATTGCCATAATTGGTAAACCTAATGTAGGTAAATCTTCCATAATTAATAAGCTTCTGGGAGAGGACAGGGTTATAGTATCAGATATAGCAGGAACCACAAGGGATGCTGTTGATACAGTTATAAAGAGAAATGGGACAGAGTACGTTTTTATTGATACGGCAGGCCTCAGACGAAAAAGCAGAATAAAAGAAGAAATTGAAAGGTATAGTATTATCAGGACTGTTTCTGCTGTGGAAAGATGTAACGTAGCTGTGCTTGTGATAGATGCTGCAGAAGGTATAACTGAACAGGATACAAAAATTGCCGGAATTGCCCATGAGCGAGGCAAGGGCATGATTATAATAGTAAATAAATGGGATATGGTAGAAAAGAATGACAAAACCATGTACAGGTTTACCGAGGATATAAGACAGAAGCTTTCTTATATGCCATATGCCCAGCTTTTATTTGTGTCTGCAAAAACAGGACAAAGGCTGCCCAAGCTTTTTGATACTATTGACGTGGTTATTCAGAATCATTCCCTAAGAATTGCAACGGGAGTGTTAAATGAAATTATGGCAGAGGCTGTAGCTCTTAACCAGCCACCGTCAGATAAGGGAAAAAGATTAAAGCTTTATTATATTACCCAGGTTTCTGTAAAGCCCCCAACCTTTGTTATATTTGTAAATGATAAGGAGCTTATGCATTTTTCTTATACAAGATATATTGAAAATAAGATTCGGGAGGCTTTTGGATTTACCGGTACTCCTCTCAAATTTATTATCAGGGAGAGAAAAGAATCATAATGTTATATAGATTTTTATGCCTTTTAGGCGGATATTGTTTTGGGATGATTCAGACATCATATATTTACGGAAAATTACACGGAATTGATATAAGGGAGCATGGCAGTGGTAACGCAGGTACTACCAATGCTTTGCGTGTTCTTGGGAAAAAAGCGGGAGCTGTGGTTTTTTTTGGAGATCTGATTAAAGGCTTTGCAGCAACACTTATTACCAGGCTGATATTTAATCACATCGATCCTTCCAATGTATATATGTATATTGCATATTCAGGGCTTGGAACTGTCCTTGGCCATAATTTTCCTTTTTATCTTAAATTCAGGGGTGGAAAGGGAATTGCTGCTACCGGCGGAGTTATTCTGGGCTTTTTGGATCCGGTATTGATTATAACCGCAGCCATTGTTTTTTTTGGACTTTGCCTGATTACCAGATATGTATCAGTTGCCTCCATATGTCTTGTGACATTTTTTGCATTGGAGTACATAGTATTTGCTCTTATGGGAAGATATCCTTTTGAGATGGACAATAATATTTCACACAATTGTATGATAGAAAGTGTTATAATAGTAACCATTATGGCATTGATGGGAATTATAAGACACAGAGCCAACATAAAGAGACTGATTAATCATGAAGAAAACAAGCTGGGTGTGAAAAAAACATCTTAAATATTGAGTAACAGGAGGTATATATGAATATAGGAATTTTAGGTGCCGGAAGCTGGGGTATTGCTCTGACAGACCTTCTTTCCGTAAATAACCATAAGCTTACCGTATGGTCTGTAGATAAAAATGAGATTGATATGTTAAAGCAGTACAGAGAACATAAAACTAAGCTTCCCGGAGTTATTTTAAAGGAGGATGTTGAGTTTACGACAAATCCCCGGGTTGCAGTGGAAAATATGGATATGCTGGTGATGGTTGTTCCCTCGCCATACATACGGAGTACATCCAAGACTATTGCTCCTTATGTAAAAAAGAATCAGCTTATTGTTAATGTGTCCAAGGGGATAGAAGAAAATACCCTCATGACCCTTACTGATATAATAAGTGAAGAAATACCATGTGCCAGAGTAGGTGTGTTGTCCGGACCAAGTCATGCTGAGGAGGTTGGAAAGCACCTTCCTACAACAGTTGTAGCAGGAGCCTATAAAAAGGAAATAGCAACCCTTATACAGGATACATTCATGACAGATTATTTCAGGGTTTATACAAGCCCTGATGTTATAGGAATAGAGCTTGGAGGTGCCTTGAAAAATGTTATTGCACTTGCTGCGGGAATTGCGGATGGCCTTGGATGCGGTGATAATACAAAGGCAGCGCTTATCACAAGAGGAATTGCAGAAATAACCAGATTGGGTGTGGCTATGGGTGGAAAAGTTGAAACCTTTGCAGGCCTTTCGGGAATAGGAGATTTAATTGTGACCTGTGCATCAAAGCATAGCCGTAACAGAAATGCCGGCTTTCTTATCGGACAGGGTAAAACATATAAGGAAGCAATGGCAGAGGTAAAGATGGTTGTTGAGGGAGTTTATTCTGCCAAGGCTGCTATGGCACTTAGCGAAGAATATCATATAGAAATGCCAATAGTGAAATGCGTTAATATGATGCTTTTTGAAAATCTTCCGGCTATAGAGGCTATGAGGATACTTCTGGGAAGAGATAAAACTAAAGAAGTGGAAACATTATCATGGAATTAGTGTAGAAGGGTGAGAGCTGCAATGAGTACCAACAGGGTTACCCGTGAGGATATAATAAGATTAAAACTTAATAAAAGACGGCAAATGCGAAGAATTATATATTCTTTTATAGCATTTTTGCTGGTTGTGTCATGTATATCATTATTTGCTGTACATAGGATTAATAATACTGATTCAAAACAGTCCGGAGGTCAGATTAATGTTGGAGTTAATCCAAATCTTGGAGATGACAGCAAAGAAGAAATACCTGATTACAGTATAATAAAAAATAATAATACTTCATCAGATGAGGAAAATACTACTGAGGATGACATATTGGAAACATTTGTGTTTGAGGTTCCGGAGACTGAGCTCCCGCATATTGATGGCTCAGTGGGAGAGAACTGGGTTGATCCTGAGGTGTTTACCAGAGTTGATGCTTTGGCAGATATAAGATATTTTTCTGATGTGGTTTTTGTAGGAGATTCAAGAACCGAGGGACTTATTCTTTATGCGGGATTGCCTAACCTTAATGGCTTTTGCTATAAAGCCCTCGGAATTAACAAGCTTGATAAGGAAGAAAATATTGTAGTACCCGGATATACAGGAGAATATACCTGTTATGATGCAATCGCCATGACTGATTATGATGCCTACTATTTAAGCTTTGGGGTAAATGAACTGGGATGGGTTGATGTGGATGTGTATATTGAATTTTACAATAAGCTTATTGACCATATATTTGCTGTGAATCCGGATGCGATAGTTTATGTGGAAAATATTCTTCCGGTTTCCAGAAAAAAATCAGAAGAAAGTGATGTATACAATATAGAACGAATTAATGAATTTAACGATAAAATTCTTGCAATGTGTCAGGAGAGGAAGGATGTCATATATCTTGATGTTGCTGCCTCAGTGTCGGATGATGAAGGATATCTGCCTGAAGAAGCATCCTATGACGGAATTCACTGTGATTCCGGTTATTGTAAAAGAATTATACAGTATATAAGATATAATACATATACAAAAAAATAATTATTTGTAATACCCCCCTGCGACTTTACATATATATGTAATAGTGTAAAAGTTATATGGGGGTATTATTATGGATATTTATAAGGATATTGAAACAAGAACAAATGGTGAAATATATATGGGTGTGGTGGGACCTGTCAGAACAGGGAAGTCCACATTTATAAAAAGATTTATGGAATTGCTGGTGGTTCCTGCAATTAAGGATGAAAACAGCAGAACAAGAGCAATTGATGAACTGCCTCAGTCTGCAGCAGGGAGGACTGTCATGACAACTGAACCTAAGTTCATACCAAAGGATTCAGTAGAAATAATTCTTGAAGACGGGGTTGAATTTAAGGTTAGAATGATTGATTGCGTAGGATATATGGTTGATGAGGCAGAGGGACATGAGGAGGATGGAAGAGAGAGACTGGTTAAAACCCCCTGGTTTGACTATGATATTCCATTTACCAAGGCTGCTGAAATCGGGACAAAAAAGGTTATATTTGAACACTCAACAGTAGGAATTCTGGTTACCTGTGATGGGACAATAGCAGATATCTCCAGGGAGGCATATATAGAGGCCGAAGAAAAAACCGTAAGAGAGCTGACAGAAATCGGTAAGCCGTTTGTTGTAATATTGAATTCAAGGCGTCCGGGCTCAGAAGAAACCGTTATACTTGCCCAGGAGCTTTCAGAAAAGTATGGCGTAGCTGTTATACCGATGAATTGTGATCAACTGAAGCCTTATGACGTTAATAAGATTTTTGAAGAACTGTTACTGGATTTTCCTATTACTGCGGTTAATTTTAATATACCAAAATGGATTGAGGCTATGGATAGTGAATGCAATATTAAGGCCTATCTTATACAACGGGCAAAGGAAATATTTGCCGGACTTCATCATATGAAGGATATTAAGAATATGTCTTGTGAGGCAGATGAATACATAGAAAAAATAAACATGAACAATATTAATATGGCTGATGGAGGAATAAATATTAATATTGTGCTGTTTGACAGGTATTATTACGATATGATATCTGAAATGCTTGGATGCGAAATAAGAAATGAATATGATTTTATAAAAGAAATAAAAGAAATGTCAGACACAAAGAAGCAATGCCAGAAGGTCAGCATGGCTCTGATGCAATCCTTAAAAACCGGATATGGCTCGGTCACACCTGAGGAAAACGAGATTAAGCTTGATGCTCCTGAATTAATTAAATCGGGAAATAAATATGGTGTAAAAATAAAGGCAAAGGCACCGTCAATTCATCTTATCAAAGCTAATATAACCACAGAAATTGCTCCTATTGTAGGGTCGGAAGAGCAGGCAAAGGATTTAATCAGCTACATTAACAGCGACGGAATTGAAAAGGATAATATCTGGAGTGTTAATATATTTGGAAAGTCAATACGACAGCTGGTTGAGGATGGATTAAAATCCAAAATTAATAAAATTAATCAGGAAAGCCAGCAAAAGCTGCAGGATACCATGGAGAAGATTGTTAACGATTCCAACGGTGGTATGGTTTGCATAATAATTTAAAACATGTTATTATACCACCACAGCTTAAGATTTAGGAGATACATATGTCACAGGATAAGTTAGAATTTAAAATAAATGAATTTGAGGGACCTCTTGATCTCTTGTTACATTTGATAGAAAAAAATAAATTTAACATATTTGATATTCCTATTGTGGAGATAACAGAACAATATCTTGACTATGTGAATGCCATGGAGGAATCAGACCTTGATATAATGAGTGAATTTCTTGTTATGGCGGCAACTCTTATAAGTATTAAGGCAAAGATGCTCCTGCCAAAGGAGGAGAAGGACGAACCCGAGGAGGAGGATCCAAGAGCAGAGCTGGTAAGAAGATTGCTGGAGTACAAAATGTACAAATATGCTTCTTATGAATTGAAGGATATGGAAATTGATGCTAACCGGGCCTATTACAAAAGACCGAGTATACCGGAGGAGGTTAAAGAATACAAGGAGGAGATAGATCCTGCGACTATTGTGGGGGATATTACTCTTGCAAGATTGAGTGAGATATTTAATCAGATAATGAAAAGGACTGTGGACAGGGTAGATCCAATCAGAAGCAAATTCGGAACCATTGAAAAAGAAGAGATAAGAATTGAAGATAAGATGGAGGAAATAAAAAACACGATGAAGGGTCTAAAGGGAATTAATTTCCGGACTCTCCTTGAAATTCAGGCCTCCAGAATAAACGTTATAGTTACATTTCTGGCAGTACTTGAGCTTATGAAAGTGGGAAGTATTGCCATAAGACAGGAGAATCTTTTCGGGGATATTATTATTGATTCCTTAGAGATTGATTAGTTTACCGGGGAGGGAATATGGAGAATAGTATTTTGAAAACTGAAGCCAAAGTAGAGGCAATATTATTTTCTATGGGAGAAGCAGTTCCATTGAAGGAGCTGTCTAAGGCTATAGAGATTGACGAGACTACATTGGAAAAAATAATTTTAAATATGATGGATAAGTATGAAGGTGAAGACAGAGGAATACGGCTGATAAAGCTGGAGTCATCATACCAGCTGTGCACAAAGAATGAGTATTATGAGGTTTTGTCAAAGCTGGTTAATATGCCCAAAGCCCATAATCTTACAGATTCTCTTATGGAAACACTTTCTATTGTGGCATATAAGCAGCCGGTTACAAGACAGGAAATTGAGGCCATAAGAGGAGTATCCTGTGTTCACGCAATTAATAAGCTGGTAGAATATAATCTTATTACAGAGGTAGGAAGGCTGGATGCCGTAGGCCGGCCTATCCTTTTTGGAACAACAGAGGATTTTCTCAGAAGCTTTGGAGTAACATCCATGGATGAGCTGCCTGTTATTTCTCCTGATAAGATAGAAGATTTTAAACAACAGGCAATGGAAGAGGCACAGTTAAAAATAGATGTCTAAAAAAGTTATAGTACTTTATCGATGGAAACATCAGTATTTTTTGACAAATCAATAAAGGAGTTGTTTGTTTTTATAAGTGGCTTTGACAGATTAACCATATTGATATATACAATATCACCCTCTTCTCCGTTGCTTAGCTTCACCTTGCAATTTACATAGCTGTTTACAACTCTTTGTAAAAAAGTGAGGAGAAAATGTGGATTGTATTTTTTTAGTCCGTTTATCTCAAAGCTGTAAATTACTTCAAAGGGATTTATGGCATCCCTGTATACTCTTTTTGAGGTCATTGCCTCATAAACATCTGCAATGGTTACAATCTGTGAAAAGAGATTAATCTTATCACCTGTAAGACCGAGAGGGTAGCCTGAACCATCACATTTTTCGTGGTGCATCAGGGCCGCATACTGAATGTGGGTATCGACTTTTTTTGATTTTAGCAATTCATATCCTTTTATGGTATGTCCTTTGATAATTTCGTATTCCCGGGAAGTAAGCTTTCCGGGTTTTTTTAGTATGGATTCAGGGATATATAGCTTACCAATGTCATGAAAAAGTCCACAGGAGGTAACCATTCGTATATCCTCCTCGGAAAAATCAAGCCATTTTCCCATTATATTGCATATAAGTCCTACATTTAAAGAATGGTTAAAGGTATCGTCATCATAATTTTTCATTGTGGACATCATATTGAATATACTGAGAGGAGAGCTTGCAGAATCCATGATGCTTAGAGCATTGTTTAGTAAGGTATCCACATCAATGGAGGCATTTTTATTGACAATGTCGCTAAGATGCTCTGACATGATAATGATATTCTTATCGTAGCGATTACGGAACCTTTTGTATTCCGGAGTTTTTTTCAGATTTTCTTCATATTCTGAAGAATGGGAAAATAAAGAGGCATTATTATTGCTGCTCTCCGGATTATCATATATATCTACCATAAGTACGGAGTTAGATAGAAGCTTGCTGATAATGCTCTTGGTTATAAGTGTATCCTTTGGCAGAACAAGACGTCCCTTGGAGGAAAAAGTGTCCTTAAGGGTAATCATGCCTTCTTTAAGTTCTGAAGTAAAAAGTGTACTCATGGCTTTATCCTCCAATAAAATATTATAGTAATTATACAGAAAAAATTCCAATATTTCAATTGGCAAGTCTATATTTTAGCCTGATTAAATATATTATAATGTATACCTGATTGAGGAGATAATATGGCTAAAAAAATCATATCCTGTATAATGGCGGCTTTTTTATTGATAGGTGTTATATATACAGATATATCTGAGGGTAAGGAGTTTAATGGAAACGAATTGTATGCTTTATCAGCCGTACTTATGGACGGAGATAGTGGAAGGGTTCTTTTTGGCAAAAACTGTGATGAACAAAGACCAATGGCAAGTACAACAAAAATTATGAGTCTTATTATTGCATTGGAGTATGGAAATGTGGATGATATTGTTACTGTGAGTGATTATGCTGCAAAAATGCCTGATGTACAGTTGAATATAAGGGCAGGTGAACAATATGTATTAAAGGATCTTATGTATTCTATGATTATGGAAAGTCATAATGATTCAGCTGTGGCTGTGGCGGAACACATAGGGGGGGATGTAAAAGGCTTCGCCGGACTTATGAATCAGAAGGCCGGCGAAATAGGTCTTAAAGCTACATACTTTATTACACCTAATGGGCTTGATGCATGTGATGACAAGGGGGTTCATTCCACCACAGCAAGAGAGCTTGCACTTATTATGAAATATTGCATAATGGATTCTCCAAAGCATGAGGAATTTATAAGTATGTGTCAGACAAGGGATTATAGTTTTACGGATTATGAAGGTAAAAGAAGCTTTAACATCAGAAATAAAAATGCACTTTTTGATATAATGGATGGAGTAATAGCGGGAAAGACAGGTTTTACGGCAGATGCGGGTTACTGTTACATATGTGGGGTAAAAAGAGAGGATAAGACCTATATTGTCGCCCTTCTCGGATGCGGATGGCCAAATAATAAATCTTATAAATGGTCAGATACAAAAAAGCTTATTTCCTATGGAGAAGAAAATTATACATATAGGAGAATAATTGATGGAGAATATGAAATACCATATATAGAAGTGAAAAATGGAATTGAATCAGAAAATATATGTCTTTGCATTAAGGATGAATGTGATCTGGTGCTGTGTGATGATGACAAGATTACCTTTAAGTCTAACCTCCCGCCATATATTAATGCTCCCGTGAAGGAGGGAGATATTGTCGGAAGTCTGGATATATATATTAATGAGCAATATTTTACGTCTCTTAATATATATGCCGAAAGTACTGTCAACAGGATTAGTTTCCGGTATTGCCTGAAATCCGCATTTTTTTCTTTTTTTCCATAGATTAAACATTTTTTTTGTTTAGCATATAATAGAGTATCGTAAGGGAGTTGATAGATTGAGTTACAATAGCATATGTGTTTTGGGAAATGATAACCGGATGGATTATGTGGCTCAGAAATTCTACGATTATGGATATGATGTGTATAGAGATATAGAAAATATTGAAAAAACCTCCATTGTAATTTTACCTCCTCCGGTGGGTAAAAATGCAATGAATGAAATATTTCCTTATCTGGTGCCGGGAGTAACTGTATATGGTGGTGCAGTATCAAATAGATTTGTACACGAATGCCTGATAAAAAAAATCATGGTAATTGATTACCTTAAATGGGAAAAGGTGACTGCACTAAATGCAATGCTTACTGCAAGGGGGGCAATAACTGATGCAGAGGAATATTCCAAAATTGAAATGGGAAATTCCTGTCTGGTAACAGGGTATGGCTTTTGCGGAAAGGCACTTGCAAAGGAATTATCCCTTCATACGTCAAATATATCTGTTATGGTGCGAAGAGAGGAATTAAAGGGCAGGATAGAAGAAGCGGGCTATAAGTATATCCATATTGATAGCAAAAATCATACTAATCATAGCTATGATTTTGTTTTTAATACTGTTCCGGCACCTATTCTTGATGAAGAATTTCTTAAGGAGCAGTCTTGTGATACAATTATTATAGATATAGCTTCGGCACCGGGGGGCACTGATTTTTCCTATTGTGATAAAAATAGTATTACAGCAAAGCTGTCTTTGGGAATACCCGGAAAAAGGTATCCGGAAGAAGCAGGCTGCATAATATTTGATGCAATAATTGATAATCTTAATTCAATCTGATATTCCCTGGAAATATATATGAAAGGCTAATTTAATATGAAGATATCAGGGTGCAATATTGGTTTTGCCATAACCGGCTCGTTTTGTACTTTTGATAAAATTCTTCCTCAAATAAAAGTTCTTGTAGATGAAGGTGCAAGGGTAATACCTATTTTTTCGTATAATGCTTATTCCTTTGATACCAGATTTGCAAAAAGCAGTGATTTTGTAAATAAAGTAAGAGAAATTACAGGTGAAAAGGGGATAACAACCATACAGGAGGCTGAGCCTATAGGTCCTACAGGTATGCTTGACATTATGGTTATTGCTCCATGCACAGGCAATACAGCTGCAAAGCTGTGTAACGGAATAACCGATACACCTGTGTTGATGGCTGCAAAGGCTCATATGAGGAATAACAGACCTCTTGTTATTTCCATTTCCACTAACGATGCCCTGGGAATAAATTTTCAGAATATAGGTAAGCTTATGGTTATGAAAAATATATACTTTGTACCATTTGGGCAGGATAATTTTAAGACTAAGCCTAATTCCATGGTGGCAGATGTTGAAAAGCTTAAGGATACAATTATCATGGCGGGAAGTGGTATGCAGCTCCAACCACTAATTTTATAGATAGGTAACCTGATATAAAATGAGGGCAGAAGCTTTAAGCTTCTGCCCTTTTTTGTTGTTAATAAAATACTGCCTTTATATACCGGTGCCTTTTGACGTATAAGCTAATCGATAAATGTATGGTTTGCTTTTATTATGCCCCTCGGGAGAGCATCCTTGGAATTTTTCCAGGGTTCGTCCCTGTATCTGTAATCAAATTTGTCAATAAACCAGGATACATCTGAATTAACACGTTCAATATTATCAAAGAAAACTCTGTCAAGCCAGATGACAAATTCTTGGAAGGTATCTTTTGACAGCTTCTTTTCTGCCATGCCGTGGAGCATACCATAATGATATACACAAAAGCCCTTGGATGATTTGAATTTGTCGTGAAATTGGATATCCTTTTTCCACAGATGGAAAAGTGTATCTATATATCTTTCAAAGGTAGAATTAATTCTGTCGCATATAAAGCAGCTATTATCAAGAGAAGTTGTATATTCGTAGACTGAAGAAGCTTTATCCTTTTTAAACAAACTGTTTTTTGAAACAGATCTGTTTTTGCTTAAGACCTTTAAATCACTGATTGTTTTATTAAGATGGGTGTTAAGCATAAGGGCAAGTCCAAGTTTATTCTTGTGTGTATATAGAATTTTAATGTGGCGGCTGCAAAATCCTAATTTGTCGGTAAGCTCCCGGTTGTCGTCCTCCATGTAACTTGGCCCCATAGTGTATTCAACCGCATTATCCTCAAGCTGCTTATGTAAAAAGCATAAGGGACATTCACATTGGGCAAGAAAGGCTTCATTAACGGGGATTGTATACAATTGCTCTGCCATATATTTCTCCTTTATAAATGGTTTCTTAATAGATAAATTTAGTATATAATAGGTTTATTAAAAATACAAATGATAAATGGCATAGAATTAAGGAGCTGTGAATATGAATATATACAGTAGGGATAAAAATCTTCTGTTAGAGGAAGTATCCGATTTTGATATTGAGGATGTTCTTGAATGTGGACAATGCTTCCATTATAACAGGCTTTCACCTAAGGAATATGAGCTTATAGCTATGGGAAAATATTTACATATAAAGCAGGAGCAAAATAAAAATCAGGATAGTGTAAACCTGATTTTTTATGATACGGATACAAATACCTATGAGATGATATGGAAAAAATATTTTGATATGGACCGGGATTATGGGAAAGTAAAGGATAAAATAATATCCTTTGACAGCAGACTAAAGAAGCCTGTTGATGAAAAAAGGGGTATTCATATACTAAAGCAGGATTTTTTTGAAACTCTCATATCCTTTATAATATCCCAAAATAAGCAGATTCCCCATATAAAGCAGCTGGTATATACTTTGTCTGAAAGATACGGAAGAAAAATTATTACCCCTGATAACAGGAGGGCTTATTGCTTCCCTGATGTAAATGAGCTATACAGGGTTTCAGAGGAAGAACTGAGGGAGTGCAGGGTTGGTTTCCGTGCACCGTATATAAGGGATGCAGTAGAAAAGGTATATCATGAAGATATTACAGAGGAAAGACTTGCTAAGCTTAGTCCCGCTGATGCAAGGAATCTTTTGATGAGTATAAAGGGAGTAGGAGAAAAGGTGGCAAATTGTGTTCTACTGTTCGGATTAGGTGTAACAGAGGTTTTTCCTGTGGATGTATGGATGAAAAGGATTATGGAAAATATGTATTTTGACGGAGATACAAAGAAGGATATTATAGAAAAATATGCCATGGACAAATTCGGACGATATGCAGGCTTTGCCCAGCAATACCTTTTTTACTACGGCAGGGAAAAGGGTATTGGAAGATAAAATATGTATATTTTGTTAAATGTTAATTTAGGGGTTGATTTTTTGAAAAAAACGGTTAAAATAATAACTATGTTAGCACTCAAAGTTAGTGAGTGCTAAAAAGAATAAAGGATTAGGAGGTAAATGAAATGAAATTATCACCACTTGGAGAGAGAGTTGTTTTAAAAGAGGCCGTTGCAGAAGAAACTACAAAGTCAGGTATTATACTTGCGGGTCAGGCAAAGGAAAAACCACAGTATGCTGAGGTTGTTGAGGTAGGCCCGGGAGCAACTGTTGACGGAAAAGTAATTCCTATGGAAGTTAAGGTTGGAGATAAGGTTATATATTCAAAATACGCCGGCATGGAAGTTAAGCTTGGGGAAGAAGAGTATATAATTGTTAAGCAGTCAGATATACTTGCAATAGTAAAATAAAAGTAATTAGGAGGCATAAAAAATGGCAAAGGAAATTAAATACGGAGCCGAGGCTAGAAAGGCTCTTGAGGCAGGAGTAAATAAATTAGCGGATACAGTAAGTGTAACAATCGGACCAAAGGGTAGAAACGTGGTATTGTCAAAATCATTCGGAACTCCACTTATTACCAATGACGGTGTAACAATTGCCAAGGAAATAACTCTTGAGGATCCTTTTGAGGATATGGGAGCACAGATTGTAAAAGAGGTCGCGACAAAGACAAATGATGTGGCAGGTGATGGTACAACAACTGCAACAGTATTGGCACAGGCCATGATTAATGAGGGAATGAAGAATCTTGCTGCAGGCGCTAATCCGATTATACTTAGAAAGGGAATGAAAAAGGCTTGCGATGCTGCAGTTGATGCAATTTCAGGAATGAGTGAAAGTATTAATGGCAAGGAGCAGATTGCGAGAGTTGCATCTATTTCTGCCGGAGATGACAATGTAGGTGAAATGGTAGCTGAGGCTATGGAAAAGGTTTCTAAGGATGGTGTTATTACCATTGAAGAATCAAAGACAATGAAAACAGAGCTGGATCTTGTTGAAGGTATGCAATTTGACAGAGGCTATGTGTCAGCTTATATGGCTACAGATATGGAAAAAATGGTTGCAGAGCTTGACAACCCATACATTTTGATTACCGATAAGAAAATATCTAATATTCAGGATATACTTCCTCTTCTTGAGCAGATTGTCCAGGCAGGCCAGAAACTTCTTATTATCGCTGAGGATGTGGAAGGTGAAGCACTTACAACACTCATTGTTAATAAGCTTCGTGGAACCTTCTCGGTTGTTGCTGTTAAGGCTCCGGGCTATGGAGACAGACGTAAGGAAATGCTTAAGGATATAGCTATTCTTACAGGAGGTGAGGTAATCTCAGAGGAACTTGGTCTTGAACTTAAGGATACTACACTTGATAATCTCGGACGTGCAAAGAGCGTAAAGGTTGCAAAGGAAGAGACAGTTATAGTAGACGGATACGGACTTAAGGCTGATATTGATGCCAGAGTTAATCTGATTAAGAATCAGCTTGCTGAAACTACATCAGAATTTGATAAAGAAAAACTTCAGGAAAGACTTGCAAAGCTTGCCGGTGGTGTTGCGGTTATCAGAGTAGGTGCTGCTACCGAAACCGAGATGAAGGAAGCCAAGCTCCGTATGGAGGATGCTCTTAATGCAACCAGAGCCGCTGTTGAGGAAGGAATTATCGCAGGTGGTGGTTCAGCATATATCCATGCAACTAAGAAGGTTGCCGCCCTTGCAAATACTCTTCACGGAGATGAAAAAACAGGTGCAATGATAGTATGTAAGGCTATGGAAGCTCCTTTAACCCACATAGCTGCCAATGCAGGCCTTGAGGGCGCCGTAATAATTAATAAGATTAAGGAATCTGAGGTTGGTGTCGGATTTGATGCATATAAGGAAGAGTATGTTAATATGATTGAGTCAGGAATAATTGATCCTGTCAAGGTTACAAGAACAGCACTCCAGAATGCAACATCTGTAGCATCCACATTACTTACAACAGAGTCTGTTGTTGCAGATATTAAGGAGGATACCCCAGCTATGCCTGCAGGCGGAATGGGCGGCATGGGTGGAATGATGTAAAAACCACTTATATTGGATTAATTAAAAGAGGCTGTCACACTAGTTAGTGTGGCACCTCTTTTTTATGTCACTTTATTTAGCTTATTAAGCACCGTAACCTATATTGTCAACCTATAATAAATGTAAGGTTGACAATATAAAGCATATATGCTAGTATTCATAAGAAAAATATTACTGACGGCGAGGTGGCTTAAATGAATACCAAAGAAAAGCTATTACAGCTTTTTGAATTAAACAGGGGAAAGTACTTTTCGGGAGAAGAGCTGGCAGGGATGCTGAATGTATCAAGAACTGCCGTATGGAAGGCTGTAAAAAATCTTAGAACTTCGGGATATGAAATTGCTGCGGTTACTAATAAAGGATATTCGCTTTCGGAAAAAACTGACATTTTATCTCCTCAGGGCATATGCAGATATCTGAATGATAAAAATATGGATATACAGGTTGTATCTACAATTAATTCAACAAACCTTTATGCCAGAGAGAGGGCTGTAGAAGGGGAAGAAGAAGGATATGTAATCTTTGCCAATCAGCAGACAAAGGGAAGAGGCAGATTTGACAGAGAATTCTTCTCTCCGGCGGGAACCGGAATATACATGAGTATAATATTAAGGCCTGTTGATTATGCTGCCACCCAGGCTGTCAGAATTACGGCTTTGGCGGCTATTGCCATGTGTGAGGTAATAGAAAGCTTATCAGGAAAGAGTCCGGGTATAAAATGGGTAAATGATATATATGTGGATGGAAAAAAGGTGTGTGGAATTTTAACAGAGGGCTCCTTTGATCTTGAAACAAACACCTTGGAATATGCTGTGCTGGGTGTTGGGATTAACCTTTATCCTCCCTATGAAGGCTTTCCCTGTGAGTTGGAGGATAAGGTGGGATGTCTGTTTGATTCCACTGAAACTGATATGAAAAATAAGCTGGCAGGAGATTTTATAAACAGATTCATGGATTATTATAAAAGAATCAATTGTGATGACCAGGTGGAAAAATATAAGAAATATAGCTTGGTTCTGGACAAAGAGATATATGTAATAAAGAAAGGTTATAGCAAAAAATGTATAGGAAGGGATATAGATAAGGACTATCATCTCATTGTACAATATGAGGATGGCTTAAGGGAATGCCTGTATTCAGGAGAAATAAGCCTGAAGCTTGAATAAAAAAGTGCCGGGGGCAGTGAAGCTTCCCGGAAACAATATACAAAGGAGGATAATATATGCTTATAGCAATCATACTTTACATAATAATACTTTTTGGAATAGGAATATTTGATTTTTTTAAGGTTAAGAATTTTGAGGATTATGCTGTTGCAGGAAAAAATCAAAGCTTTCACAGGGTGTTTTTATCCCTGATGGCAACAATGATTGGAGCATCTGCAACAATAGGAATAGTTGACCGTACGGTTCTTATAGGCTTTCCGGCTTTCTGGTGGCTTGCAGTAGGCTCGATGGGTCTTATATTACAGGCTGTGCTTCTTTCGGAAAAGATAAGGAATCTGGATGCGGATACTCTTCCGGATGTGGCTGAAAAGACAGTTGGTTCCATGGGAAGAATATTACTTGCTATTATTATATCCATATCCTGGATAGGTGTAATTGCAGCCCAGTTTGTTTCAATAGTAAAAATTGTAAGTGTGGTTGTGCCGGATGCAAGCAAAAATATCATACTTGTTATAATTTCACTTATAGTTATAGTATATACTCTTTTCGGAGGACAGATTTCTGTTATTAAGACTGATAGTATACAGGCAATAATTATTGCTCTTGGGATTATAATTACCTTCATATATATATTCACAACAGGATCGGAGAACAATGGTGAGATATTCGGCAGCATGAATCTTATAAACGACAGTTTTTCAGGAATGGATTTGTTTAACCTGATTTTTATAACCGGCGGTGCATACTTTTTGGGCCCTGATATTGTTTCAAGAAATCTTGTTTCAAAGGATGGAAAGACAGCAAAAAAGGCTGCTATAGTATCGGCGATAATTCTTGCTGTATTTAGTGTTATAATTACTCTTATTGGAATGTGGGCAATTTATAATATAGATAAAGATGTGATGAACGGACAAAATCCACTATTATACATAATGGACAGATATGTTCCGTATCCATTGGCAATCCTGCTTTGCATTGCCCTTTTGTCAACGCTGCTTTCTTCTGTGGATACATGCATAATAAATGCGGCATCCATAGTAGAGCATGACCTGCTTAAACGAAATAAGGTTGGTGAGGTGAGAGCTATAGTTGGAGTTCTGGGGGTTGCCGGATTGCTGATTGCCATGTACAAGACTGATATTATATCACTCCTTATGAGCTCTTATTCCATATATGTTCCGGGAATTGTATGCCCCCTGTTTTTCGCCATATGGTTTCACAAAAAAAGAACAGTATGCAGACCTATATGGTGTATTGCCGTAATGGCGGGAGGAATTTTAGGATTTTTAAATTCGGTATTTGCAATAGGCTCTCAGTATCTGCCTTTAATAGGCATGGGAGTGTCATTGGTAATAAGCGGAATATCGGTTATTATGGGTAAAAAAGCAGAAAAAGAGAAATAAAAAGGTTTATTTTTACAAAAACTAGGTATAGAAATTGTAAGCATAGTATGATACAATATATTGTGGTAATTGGTAATTATTTGTATGAGGAATTGATATGAGTACCAGCAAAAAAATATTATTCTTGGCTATGTTTATAATGATTATTGTTGTATGTCTCATGCCTAATATTAACAGTGAGGACGGAGAAGTACCATATAAGGAGATTTCTGCGTCAACCCAGACAGAAAGTGTCAGGGAGTTCCAGCTGGATAAGGGAAAGGCAGATTTTGTGGGACTTAGTGCGAAGGCTTTTTCTGAGGAAATGATAAGAGACATATATATTAGTAATCTTATGTCACAAATGACTGTTGAGGAGAAAGCAGCACAGCTTTTCTTTATAAAGGATGATGACAGATTTGATTACAGGCTTCTTGACAAATATCCTGTTGGAGGCATAATTTTTTTCTCATCTGATTTTGCAGGGGAAACGGAGACTTCTTTAAGATGCAAGCTGGCCGATTTTCAGGATAATTCAAAAATCCCTTTACTTTTGGGTGTTGATGAAGAGGGAGGAGATGTAATAAGGGTAAGCAGATATCCGGCCCTGGCCGATTACAGATTTCTTTCACCGAAGGAATTGTACAATCAGGGAGGATATGACAGAATATATGAGGATACCATTACAAAGTCAAGGCTTCTTGCTTCCTACGGAATCAATGTAAACTTTGGACCGGTGTGTGATATATCCACAGAGCCCTCTGAGTACATGTATAGCAGAAGCTTTGGAATCAGTCCCGAGGCTACAGCCTGTTATGTAAGCACTGTTATACGGGCTATGGAGGAGGAAAACATGGGGAGTGTTTTGAAGCATTTTCCGGGATACGGCAGCAATGGAGATACCCATAAAGATATAGTAAGAGATAAAAGAGCATATACAAGTTTTGCAAAAAATGATTTTATTCCTTTTATACAGGGAATAAAGGATGGTGCAGACTGTATTTTAGTAAGCCATAATATTGTGGAGTGTATGAACGATGAAATGCCCGCATCCCTGTCCCCTGAGGTGATCAATATTCTCAGAAAGGATATGGGATTTGAAGGTGTTATAATTACTGATGATCTCATGATGAACGGAGTTTCGGATTATATTGATGAGGATGAAAGTGCTGTTGCGGCATTTCTTGCAGGAAATGATATGATTCTTTCCACTGATTATGCCATACAGTATAACAGTGTTTTACAGGCCTGCTACGACGGAAGAATATCAATGGACAGGCTGGATGAATCTGTAAGAAGAATTTTAATGTGGAAATACAAACTTGGCTTGTTCCGGTAAAATATATTAATTAAAAGAGGGCATTTTGTGCCCTTTTTTAAGTTTATTTCTTTATATAACAAACTTTATTTTTTTATGTGAAATAATTATGAAAAGTATTGGATTATATGTGATTTTGTGTTAAACCATATAGAAATATCATATGTTTGGAGTGACAGTATTGAGGGAAAAATTGTACAGATTTATGAATGGAAGGTATGGTGTGGACAGTCTTGGATATTTTCTTATGTGGTTTACCATAGCAGAGATATTAGTCAATCTGTTCATTGAAAGCAGACTGTTGAATGCTTTAAGCTTTTTCCTGATTATATATTCATATTTCAGAATGCTATCCAGAAATATAGCTGCAAGAAAAAGAGAAAATGCATTTTTCTTAAGTATGACTGCCGGAGCGGGAAGATGGATTAAACGTAAGAGGGCATTTCTTTTGCTAAAGAGAAGGTATCGTGTTTACAAATGCTCCGGGTGTGGTCAAAGGGTTAAGATACCCAAGGGAAAGGGAAAGATAGAAATAACCTGTCCTAAATGCATGCATAAATTTATTCGCAGGAGTTAAATATGTTTGGATATATTGTACCGAATAAACCGGAAATGAAAATAAAAGATTATATGAGATATAGGGAATATTATTGCGGAATATGTCATTCACTAAGAAAAAGACAGGGACAGCTAAGCGGTGTAACGTTAAGCTATGATATGACCTTTGTGGGACTTCTTCTCAGTGCCCTGTATGAGCCTGCCGGTGAAAGAAAAAAGGCATTATGCCCGCTTCATCCGTTTTCACAACATCTATTTTTGGAAAACCCATATATTGATTATGTGGCTGATATTAATGTGGTTTTTGCATATTATAAGTGCATTGACGATTACAGGGATAATAGAAGCTGCATCGGATATGCCGGCAGTAGGATTATGAAAAAAAGGGTAAAAAGAGTAAGCAGATTATATCCCGATAAGGTAAAGGCAATTTGTAAAGGAATAAGGGAGCTGAACCGGATTGAAGAAAGCGACTGTCCATACATTGATAAACCCGGAGGGATATTCGGAAATATTATCGGGGAAATTATAAGTGTGTATCCGGGATATTTGAAAACCTGCGGGAAAGAAAAAAATTTTGAAAAAAACTGGCTTCCCACATTGAAGGAGCTTGGATTTAATCTTGGAAAATTTGTATACATTTTGGATGCATTTGATGATATAGAGAAGGATATAGCTGAAAAGAATTATAATCCGTTTTTGAAGAAATATGATTTTTTACGTGAAAGACAGTCCTTTGAAGCTGCGGAGAATGAGACAAAGGAAATACTTGCCATTTTGGCGGCAAATGTGGCATATCAATTTGAAATGCTGCCTGTAATAAAGGAAGCTGATATATTAAGGAACATAATTTATTCGGGAATATGGACAAGGTTTTATTCAATATGTGAAAGGAGACATAAGAAGTATGAAAAATCCCTATGAGGTTTTAGGAATCCGGGAGGGGGCATCTTCTGAAGAAATAAAAAAAGCATATAGGAGATTGAGTAGAAAATATCATCCGGATGCTAATTTGAATAACCCGGACAGAGAAATAACCGATGAAAAATTTATGGAAGTTCAGAATGCTTACGATACTCTTATTAATAGATCGAAAGAGAATGATGCCTATGCTCATATTTTCGGGAATTTCACAAAAGAATCAGGAATGGGAAATTCAAAGGATGAAACAAGGCTTATGGCAGCACAGAATTTTATTGTAAACAGAATGTTTAAGGAGGCCTTGAGGACTCTGGATGATATAGAAATAAAAAACGGGCGCTGGTATTATCTGAGTGCTGTAGCAAATATGGGACTTAATAATCAGTCCATAGCCCTGGAGCACATAGACAGAGCTATAAATATGGAGCCTGATAACATGGAATATAAAATGTTAAAGTTAAGATTTCAGGGTAACAGTGACAGGTATTTTGCCAGAGGAACAAGCTATGGAATGCCTGATATATCCTCAGGAATGTGTGGAAATGATTTTTGCTATAATTATCTTATGTGCAGTATCTGTACTCCGTGGGGTGGATGCTGTTGCTAATCAGGTATTATTTACCTGCATATGGTCTGGTTTTGCAAAAGTCCAGAAAATTAGATAAAACACTGGATTTTTGATTGCCTGAAGGATAAACAAAGCCTACATTTCGTTCCTCAATCTGGGTATCAAGAGGAAGCTCGACAATTTGACCGGAATTGATGTAGTTCATGGCAAATTCTCTTACTACACTTGCTACTCCCATTCCGATAGAAGCAAAATCAATAAGAAGATCCATGTTGTTAACCTCAAGTATCCGGCTTGGGTATATGCCCTTGTAGTTAAGATAGTTATCTATATGTGTTCTTGTAACATTGTTTTTTTCCAGTAGCATAAGGTTTGATTTTTCTAATATATCCTTAACGGATAAATCTCTTTTTTGCCCATCGTTTGAATCTCCTATAAGAGAGGTAAGATTACCGGAAAATATCCAGGGATATTCTGTACCCTTTGAAGAATCCTCAATTTCACGAAGCTTAAGATTGTCAAGATATGAATAGGAAGCGACAAAGATGTCATGTATTGCGGCAAGCTTTTTAAAGGTAAAGCCCTTTGGAATATCAGTTTCGCATATCAGCCCGATGTCGATTTTATCCTCTGATAAGAGGCTTAGGGTGTTGAGGGTTGAATGACAGCGTATAGTCACTTCAATGTGTGGATTCTGATTAATAAAATCCTTGAGGTAATCCAATAAAATATGCTTGCACAGAGATGTGCTTACACCAATTCTCAGATGACCGATTCCCAGACCATTTATTTTCTTTATTTCTTCTTCTCCCTTATTAATGCTTTCAAAGGCGTTTTTTATGTGGTCATATAGTATTTTCCCTTCATCGGTTAATGTTACACCTCTGGATGTACGAAAAAAAAGGGATACATTAAGACCTTCCTCAAGCTTTGCTATAGATTTGCTTATAGCCGGCTGGCTTATGTAGAGAATATCGGCTGCTCTGCTGATATTTCCCATAGCTGCCACTGTATAAAAAATTTTGTAATTGTTAAGATTTTCATACATATATAATATTTCTCCCGGGTAAAAATGTCATATTCTGTATTAAATATTAGTTAATACATATTGTCATTGTATCACGGGATAGACATAACCACAAGTTATAACTTGTATTCATATTATATATTTTTATTATATAAATATGTGTGTTAAAATTTTCACAATAAATATTATACGGAGGAAATAGAAATGGGTATGACAATGACACAAAAAATCCTTGCAAAGCATGCCGGCTTGGATATGGTATCAGCAGGACAGCTTATTGAGGCTGATTTGGATTTGGTGTTAGGAAATGATGTTACAACACCTGTAGCGATTCATGAGATGGAAAAATTTAATAAAAAGGAAGTATTTGATAAGGAAAAAATAGCCCTTGTCATGGACCATTTTACCCCTAACAAGGATATTAAAAGCGCAGAGCACTGTAAATGCGTAAGAGAATTTTCCTGTGCAAATGACATTAAAAATTATTTTGACGTGGGTCAGATGGGTATTGAACACGCACTCCTTCCGGAAAAAGGACTTATTGTAGCAGGCGAAACCTGTATAGGAGCTGACTCCCATACCTGTACATATGGAGCTTTGGGTGCGTTCTCAACAGGCGTCGGAAGTACAGATATGGCTGCGGGCATGGTAACAGGTAAGGCATGGTTTAAGGTGCCGGCTGCAATTAAATTTAATATTGTAGGCAAAAAAGCACCATGGATAAGTGGCAAGGATGTTATCCTTCATATAATCGGAATGATTGGCGTTGATGGCGCTTTATACAAATCCATGGAATTTACAGGTGAGGGTATAAAGAATCTTACCATGGATGACAGATTTACAATTGCCAACATGGCTATTGAAGCCGGAGCCAAAAATGGAATTTTCCCTGTAGATGACCTGACTGAGGAATATATGAAAGAGCATTCGGTAAAGAAATGGACAAAATATGAGGCTGATCCGGATGCAGAATATGATGAGGAATATACTATAGATTTATCACTGCTTAAACCCACAGTTGCATTTCCACATCTTCCTGAGAATACAAAAACCATTGATGAAACAGGTGATATTAAAATCGATCAGGTAGTCATAGGCTCATGCACCAACGGACGAATCTCTGATATGAGAATTGCAGCTGATATTATGAAAAATAAAAAGGTTGCAAAGGGATTAAGAGTAATAGTTATCCCGGGTACTCAGGATATTTATCTGCAGATGATAAAGGAAGGTCTTACTGAGATATTTATTAAGGCCGGTGCGGTTGTCTCAACTCCTACCTGTGGACCTTGCCTTGGAGGCCATATGGGTGTTATGGCTGCCGGGGAAAAATGTGTTTCAACAACAAACCGTAATTTTGTCGGAAGAATGGGGCATGTTGATTCTGAGGTATATCTTGCCAGCCCTGCTGTTGCAGCGGCATCTGCAATAACCGGTAAAATCAGCAGTCCGGCTGAGATTATGTAATTATATAGATAAGGAGAGTATAGATATGAAGGCATTTGGTACAGTTCACAAATATGGTGACAATGTTGATACAGACGTAATAATTCCTGCAAGATATCTTAATTCATCTGATCCTGCCGAGCTTGCAAAAAATTGCATGGAGGATATAGACAAGGATTTTGTTAAACGAGTTAAGCCGGGAGATATAATGGTTGCAAAGAAAAATTTCGGCTGCGGCTCATCGAGAGAGCATGCACCTATAGCTATTAAGGCATCAGGTATAAGCTGTGTAATTGCGGAAACCTTTGCAAGAATTTTCTACAGAAATGCAATTAATATAGGGCTTCCTATTATTGAATGCCCTGAGGCCGCAAAGGGAATTGATGCCGGAGATCAGGTGGAAATTGATTTTGACAGCGGCATGATATATGACCGTACAAAGGGGACAGAATTTAAGGGACAGGCTTTTCCTCCATTTATGCAGGAAATCATAAAAAACGGAGGTCTTATTAATAATATTAATAAAAAGTCATAAACATTAAATTTTACTAGAAAGGGGAGATTAGGTAAAAAAACAATAGTAAGGATTTTGGAATTTTTAATTGGTATACTTGCAGGAATAATATCCTACAAGACAAAACCTTGTTAAAATGGCGGTATACATACTTTTTTGCGTTGTGATTGTTTTGTTAATTACATATGTGATAAGAGTGTTTGCAGACAGCAAAAACTTTACGGTTTTCAGTCATTTGTATAACATACGGAATAGTATTCTGTGTATTATGTAGTTTGCTGGAAAAATCATATTATGAAAAGCTGAAAAAAGAAAGAAAACGTTGTAAATTACTAATTTGTGAAGTGAAAAACGAGAATGAATATGATACTTACAGTGTTATATCAGAAAAAAAGACTTTTTCGGCCTGCTATGGTTATACCATCATGGCGTTATTATAGGACTGGCGAGCTGATTGAAAAAAACGATAGTAAGCTATGTGATGAAATGATGAAAAATAAGCATCTGCAGAATGTTACATGGCAGGGCTAGAAGAAACGGAGGATAGTTATGAATTGTAATATAGCAGTTATAAAGGGCGACGGAATAGGTCCTGAGGTTGTAACCCAGGCTATGAAGGTTCTGGATGCAATAGGAACTAAGTATGGTCATACTTTTAATTATGAGCAGCTTCTTATGGGAGGCTGTTCAATAGATGCATGTGGTGAGCCGCTTACTGACGAGACAGTAGCCAGGGCTAAGGCAAAAGATGCAGTATTACTTGGCTCAATCGGCGGAAATACATCTACCTCACCATGGTATAAGCTTCCACCTGCTAAACGTCCTGAGGCCGGACTTCTTAAGATTCGTAAGGAACTTGGATTATTTGCAAACTTAAGACCGGCAAATCTCTACGAGCAGTTAAAGGGAGCCTGCCCGCTGAAGGAGGAAATAGCTGACAGAGGCTTTGATATGATGATAATGAGAGAGCTTACCGGCGGTCTTTACTTCGGAGCAAGGGAAACTAAGGAGATAGATGGGGTTATGACAGCCGTTGACACTCTTACATATAATGAGAATGAGATCCGGCGTATAGCCAAAAAGGGCTTTGATATAGCGATGAAGAGACGTAAGAAGGTTACATCGGTAGATAAGGCAAATGTACTTGATTCATCAAGACTCTGGAGGAAGGTTGTAGAAGAGGTAGCCAAAGATTATCCGGAGGTAACCTATGAGCATATGTTGGTTGATAACTGTGCTATGCAGCTTGTAAAGGACCCTGCACAGTTTGATGTGGTGCTTACAGAGAATATGTTCGGTGATATCCTTTCAGATGAGGCATCAATGATAACAGGTTCTATAGGAATGCTTGCGTCTGCGTCACTGAATGAGACAAAATTCGGTATGTATGAGCCTAGCGGTGGTTCGGCACCTGACATAGCAGGACAGGATAAAGCTAATCCTATAGCTACAATCCTTTCAGCAGCGATGATGCTCAGATACACCTTTGACCTCGATAAGGAAGCTGATGCCATAGAGGCAGCAGTTAAGCAGGTGCTTGTAGATGGATACAGAACCTGTGATATTGCGTCAGAGGGCACAGAGCTTGTAGGCTGCAACAGGATGGGAGACCTTATAGCAGAAAGAATTTAATGATTATGAAAAAACAAACCAAGGTGCTTAAGCTTCTGGTTGTATTGCTTGTGATTGCCCTCGATATAATTGTTGTGAAGGTTGTTGTTTCGGACAAAAAAGTTAAAACCAATAGCTCTGTGGTATCGTTATATGACAGAGGCTTGGAGGCTGTTAAGCCGGAGATATAATATCTACGTATATGATTCGGCATATCCTGTTATGATATCTTATGTTCCGGGTGAAGATGGAGCGGTAAGTATGAATGCAAACTATATTATAATAGATGATATGACAGGCGCAGATAAGGCGGCTGTACAAAGTAGTATGGCTCCGGGTTTGTTGAAAGTAGAAGTTGAAGAAGTAGAAAGATAGAAGAAGATAAAAAGGAGTAAAGCTATGAAGAGTGATAATGTAAAGGTTGGTATGCAGCAGGCACCACACAGAAGTTTGTTCAATGCACTTGGTATGACAGAGGAAGAGATGAAGAAGCCTATGGTGGGTATTGTATGCTCTTACAATGAGATTGTACCGGGACATATGAATCTTGACAAGATTGCACAGGCTGTAAAGCTTGGAGTTGCTGAAGCAGGAGGAGTACCGGTTATGTTCCCTGCAATTGCAGTGTGTGATGGTATAGCCATGGGACATATCGGGATGAAGTATTCACTGGTAACACGAGACCTTATAGCTGATTCTACAGAGTGTATGGCTATTGCACATCAATTTGATGCACTTGTTATGATACCAAACTGTGATAAGAATGTTCCGGGACTTCTCATGGCAGCAGCAAGAGTAAATGTTCCTACCGTATTTGTATCAGGTGGACCTATGCTGGCAGGGCATGTTAAGGGTCATAAAACTTCCCTGTCAAGTATGTTTGAGGCAGTCGGCTCTTATGCGGCAGGTACTATGACAGAGGATGATGTAAAAGAATTCGAGTGTAACGCATGTCCTACCTGCGGTTCATGCTCAGGCATGTACACTGCAAACTCTATGAACTGTCTGACTGAGGCACTTGGCATGGGTCTTCCGGGCAATGGTACAATTCCTGCAGTATATTCTGAGAGACTTAAGCTTGCCAAGCGTGCTGGTTATGCAGTTATGGAGATGCTCAAGAAGGATATACGTCCGAGAGATATTATTACTAAGGATGCTATTATGAATGCACTTACTGTAGATATGGCTCTGGGCTGTTCTACAAACTCTATGCTTCATATACCTGCAATTGCTCATGAAATTGGTTTTGATTTTGATATATCACTTGCTAATGAGGTTAGTGCAAAGACTCCTAACCTTTGTCATCTTGCACCTGCAGGCCCTACATATATGGAGGATTTAAATGAGGCAGGCGGAGTATATGCCGTTATCAACCAGCTTTGCGAGGCGGGACTTATAAATGAGAACTGCATGACAGTAACAGGAAAGACTATAGGAGAGGCTGTAAAGGGTCATAAGAATATGAATCCTGAGGTTATAAGAACTCTTGATAACCCATATTCAAAGACAGGAGGCCTTGCGGTTCTCAGAGGAAATATTGCACCTGACGGTTCAGTGGTTAAACGTTCAGCAGTTGTTCCAGAGATGCTTCAGCATGAAGGTCCGGCAAGAGTATTTGAGTGTGAAGATGATGCAATCGAAGCGATAAAAAGCGGTAAGATAGTAGCAGGGGATGTAGTGGTTATAAGATATGAGGGACCTAAGGGCGGTCCCGGTATGAGGGAGATGCTTAATCCTACATCAGCTATTGCCGGTATGGGTCTTGGTTCATCGGTTGCACTTATTACAGACGGACGTTTTTCGGGTGCAAGCCGTGGCGCTTCAATCGGACATGTATCTCCGGAGGCTGCTGTAGGTGGTCCTATAGCTCTTATAGAAGAGGGAGACATCATCAGTATAGATATTGATGCATGCACAATTAATGTCAAGGTATCAGATGAGGAGCTTGCGAGACGTAAGGCGGTCTGGACTCCGAGAGAGCCAAAGGTAACGACAGGGTACCTTGCAAGATATGCAAAAATGGTTACATCAGGTAATCAGGGAGCAGTCCTTAAACTTTAGTATTTGAAATATTTAGTATAATGTGATATCATTCTCATATTTAAAGGTGTATAACCGTATAGAGTGTATTGATATTCTAATAACATGCGGAAGTAATAAAAGGAGAATTATTATGAAACAATTAACAGGCTCAGAAATCATCATTGAGTGCTTAAAGGAACAAGGGGTAGATACTGTATTTGGATATCCCGGAGGAACTATTCTTAATGTATATGATGCTCTTTATAAGCATCAGGATGAAATAAAACATATATTAACATCCCATGAACAGGGCGCAGCACATGCCGCTGACGGATATGCCAGGGCAACAGGCAAGGTTGGAGTATGTATGGCAACCTCAGGTCCGGGCGCAACCAATCTGGTTACAGGTATAGCAACTGCTTATATGGATTCAATTCCTGTTGTTGCTATTACTGCCAATGTTGGTGTGTCTCTTTTGGGCAAGGACAGCTTTCAGGAAATTGATATTGCAGGTGTTGTTATGCCTATTACTAAGCATAGCTTTATTGTAAAGAATGTGCATGAGCTTGCCGACACAATCAGAAGGGCATTTAAAATAGCCCAAACAGGACGACCTGGCCCTGTTTTAGTTGATATAACAAAAGATGTTACAGCTAATGTGGCAGATTATGAGCCGAAGGCACCTGAACCGATCGAAAGAAAGGTTAATACTATAAAGGCCGATGATTTAGATAAGGCAATTAAACTCATTGAAAAAGCAAAGAAACCTATGATTATTGCAGGCGGAGGTGTTATTACAGCAGATGCCTCTCCGGAGCTTAAAAAATTTGCGGAAAAAATTGATGCCGCCGTGTGCGATACACTTATGGGAAAGGGAGCATTTTCAGGACTTGAACAAAGATATACAGGCATGATAGGCATGCATGGAACCAAGGTATCTAATTTTGCAATTAACAGGTCAGATCTTATTGTAGTTATTGGAGCCCGTTTTTCAGACAGGGTTATAGGAAATGCAAGTAAATTTGCACCTAACGCAAAAATAATACATATTGATATAGATGAAGCAGAAATAAATAAAAATATATTAGTCGATTGCAGTGTTGTAGGAGATGCAAAGGAAATTCTTAAGATGCTGGCAACAAGAATAAAAGCTGTGGAGCATATTGAATGGAGAGAGGAAATCCACCGGCTCAAGGAGGAATATCCTTGTGTAGATGATTATAGTATTTTTTCGGGTCCGGGTATAATAAACAAAATCTATGAGCTCACCAATGGCAAGGCAACAATTACTACAGATGTAGGACAGCATCAGATGTGGGCTGCACAGCATTATAAGTATACAAGACCAAGACAGCTTATAACCTCAGGCGGTCTCGGAACTATGGGCTTTGGCCTGGGAGCATGTATTGGTGCAAAGCTTGGCAGACCTGAGAATTTGACAATTAATATTGCGGGAGACGGCTGCTTTAGAATGAATCTCAATGAAATTGCCACAGCAGCAAGATACAATATACCTATTATACAGGTTGTAATTAACAATCATGTGCTGGGCATGGTAAGGCAATGGCAGACACTGTTTTATGACAAGAGATATTCTAATACCGTGCTTAATGATAATGTTGATTTTGTTAAGGTAGCTGATGCGTTGGGAGCGACAGGAATAAGGGCAACTAATCTTGAGGAATTCGAAAATGCATTAAATAAGGCCATAGAGCTTAATAAGCCGGTAGTGATTGACTGTGTGATTAATGAAGATGATAAGGTATGGCCAATGGTTGCCGCAGGAGCAGCTTTGGAGACATGTTTTGATGCCAAGGATTTAGAAAATAAATAGGGAGGATTTAAAAAATGGCAAGAGTATTTAATTTTTCAGCCGGACCATCAGTATTACCTGAGGTAGTGCTTAAGCAGTGTGCAGAGGAGATGATGGATTATAAGGGCTCAGGAATGAGCGTAATGGAGATGAGTCATCGTTCAAAGGTATATGATAATATCATAAAAGAAGCAGAAAAGGATTTGAGGGAGCTTATGGATATTCCTGACAATTATAAGGTCCTTTTCCTTCAGGGCGGTGCATCACAACAGTTTGCAGCTATTCCGATGAATCTTATGAAAAATGGAGTTGCAGATTACATTATAACAGGACAGTGGGCTAAAAAGGCATATGAGGAAGCAAAAAAATACGGAAAGGTCAATGCCATAGCATCATCAGCTGACAAAACATTTTCATACATTCCGGATTGTTCGGATCTTCCGGTATCTGAGGATGCAGATTATGTTTATATTTGCCATAATAATACAATTTACGGAACAACATATAAGGAGCTTCCTAACACAAAAGGAAAGATTCTTGTTGCGGATATGTCATCAGATATTCTTTCACAGCCGGTGAATGTGTCCGACTATGGCCTTATATATTTTGGAGTTCAGAAAAATGTGGGACCTGCAGGAGTTGTTGTTGTAATTATAAGAGAGGATTTAATCAGAGATGACGTTCCTGAATTTTGCCCTACAATGTTAAAATATAAGACACAGGCAGACAATGACTCACTCTATAATACACCACCATGCTATGGGATTTATGTATGTGGTCTTGTATTTAAATGGGTTAAAGAAATGGGTGGCCTTGCTGCAATGAAGGCTCATAACGAGAAAAAAGCAGCCATTTTGTATGATTTCCTTGATTCTTCAAAAATGTTTAAGGGAACCGTTGTAAAGAAAGATCGTTCACTTATGAATGTTCCTTTTGTAACAGGAAATGAAGAATTGGATGCAAAGTTTGTAAAGGAGGCAACTGCAGCGGGCTTTGTAAATCTGAAAGGACATAGAACAGTAGGCGGTATGAGAGCATCTATTTATAATGCCATGCCGATTGAAGGTGTTGAAAAGCTTGTACAGTTTATGAAAGAATTTGAAGAAGCAAATTCATAAGATTGGTACGAATACAGAGAGCATTATCAATAAAGATATATTAAAGCAGGAAAAGAAGCGTTTTTTGAAAATGCATTGATATTGCCGGATTATGTAATATTATTATATGGGAGAAAGAATATGGTAAAGGTTAATTGCTTAAATCCTATTGCAGCATGTGGTATGGATTTACTTACAGATAATTATGAAAGTACAGATAATTTTAAAGATGCACAGGCAGTTCTGGTAAGAAGTGCGGCAATGCATGATATGGAACTGTCTGATGAGCTGCTTTGCATAGCAAGGGCAGGTGCAGGAGTTAACAATATTCCTCTGGATAAATGTGCCGGTAAAGGTATTGTTGTATTTAATACACCGGGGGCGAATGCAAATGGTGTAAAGGAACTGGTTATTGCAGGACTTATGCTTGCATCCAGAGATCTTATGGGTGGCTATAACTGGGTTAAGGCTAATGCCAATGCTGAGACAATAGCAAAGGATGTAGAAAAGCAGAAATCAAAATATGCCGGAAATGAGGTTATGGGTAAGAAACTTGGAGTTATCGGTCTTGGTGCAATAGGTGCCAGGGTAGCAAATACAGCAACTCATCTTGGCATGGAGGTATATGGATTTGATCCATATGTTTCCGTTGATGCAGCATGGATGTTGTCGAGAAATGTCAAACATATTACAAATGTTGAAGATATATTCAAAGAGTGTGATTATATAACCTTGCATGTTCCGGCACTGGATTCTACAAAGGGCATGATTAACAAGGATACAATTGCAATGATGAAGGACAAAGTTAAAATTTTGAATTTTGCCAGGGATATTCTTGTAAATGATGATGATATGATTGATGCTCTGGAAAGTGGAAAGGTATCTAAGTATGTAACAGATTTCCCTAATGCAAAGATTGCAAGTCATGATAATGTAATAACACTGCCACATCTGGGTGCATCAACAGAAGAATCTGAGGATAATTGTGCGATTATGGCAGTTAAGCAGACTATGGATTTCATTGAGAATGGTAATATTAAAAATTCAGTAAATTATCCGGCATGTGATGCAGGAAAATGCACAGCTGCATCAAGACTTACAGTTTGCCACAAAAATATTCCTAATATGCTTACCCAGTTTACGGGTGCCTTTTCATCAAAGGGTATTAATGTATCTGATATGGTAAGCAAGTCCAGAGGTGACTGGGCATATACAATTCTTGACACAAGCGAAAAAGCTAATGAGGATATGGTGAAAATGATTGAAGCCATTGACGGAGTTGTAAAGGTTCGTGTCATAAAATAGACAGGAGGAATAATTATGAGTGATAAGTTAAAGGTTGGTATTCTTGGTGGAACAGGAATGGTAGGACAGCGTTTTATATCTTTGCTTGAAAATCATCCATGGTTTGAGGTAACTACAATTGCAGCAAGCCCAAGAAGTGCCGGAAAAACATATGAGGAGGCGGTTGGAGACAGATGGAAAATGGATACTCCTATGCCTGAGGCTGTAAAAAAGCTTATAGTTTATAATGTTAATGAGGTAGAAAAGGTGGCATCTACTGTAGATTTTGTTTTTTCTGCCGTTGATATGTCGAAGGATGAAATAAAAGCTATCGAGGAGGCCTATGCCAAGACAGAAACACCGGTTGTTTCTAATAATTCCGCTCATAGATGGACACCTGATGTACCTATGGTTGTACCTGAGATTAATCCTGAGCATATGAAGGTTATTGATTTTCAGAGAAAAAGGCTGGGCACAGCAAGAGGATTTGTTGCGGTTAAACCAAATTGTTCTATTCAGTCATATGCACCTGTGCTTACAGCGTGGAAGGATTTTGAACCATATGAAGTTGTGGCTACAACATATCAGGCAATTTCAGGAGCGGGTAAAACCTTTAAGGACTGGCCTGAAATGATAGGAAATATTATCCCATATATTGGTGGAGAGGAAGAAAAATCCGAGAAGGAACCTCTTAGAATATGGGGTAAAATCCAGGATGGTGTTATAGTGCCTGCAGATGATATTAAGATTACATGTCAATGTATCCGTGTGCCGGTATTAAACGGACATACAGCTGCAGTATTCGTAAAATTTAAGAAGAAACCTACAAAGGATGAACTCATAGAAAAGCTGGTTGAATTTAAGGGAGTACCACAGGAACTTGGTCTTCCGAGTGCCCCAAAGCAGTTTATCCGGTATATGGAGGAGGACAACAGACCACAGGTAACACTGGATGTTGACTATGAGAAGGGTATGGGCATAAGCGTAGGCAGAATTCGTGAGGATTCAATTTACGATTGGAAATTTGTCGGCTTATCTCACAATACAGTAAGAGGTGCAGCAGGCGGAGCAGTACTTTGTGCAGAGCTGCTTAAGGCACAGGGATATATAGATAAGAAATAGTATTTGAATATATAAGCTATAATGGGGTGCCCGCACTGGGAATACAGTGCGACACCCTGTTTTTACATCCATCAAATGCCGGTGGGTTCAATTTTAAAATACTATTAAATAAATAGTATTTTAAAATTATGTATACTAAATTATAAGACTGATATAATGTCCTTACGGTTCATAATAAAGGAACTTTGAACTATAGTAAAAAATAGGTGGATTTTTTGTAAATACTGTGCTATTATGCTATGAAGCAGTTATTTATGACGATAAAATATAATAATTCTTATTACTTATTATGGGGGGATAGTATATGAAAAGTGGCTTACTTAAAAGGAAAAGTGTAATTGCACTGGCTTTTTTCAATTTATCGATGTTTATCATTTTAGCAGGAATTCTCATATTATATTTCTCACACAATCAGGATACATTATTAGAAAAGGATTTAGATGATATAGTACATCTTACGGATTCATCCTCAAATATAGCTACATCGTATGTTAAATGCCATAGAGAAAAACTAATTGACATAAGAAAGTATGCTGAAAAGAAAAATATGTCCTTATCTGAACTTAACGAATATATGAGCTGTTCTACATACAAAAATGTTGGTGAATATAAGCTCATAGATATGGACGGAAATATTCTTTTTTCAACAGGAGAGGGAAAATGGAATGAGGATATAGCAGCAAACGAAAATATTAGGATGGAATTAAAAAAAGAGGAAGAGGATATGCCCCTTGAGGTTAACTATCTTCCGGAGTTTGTTGTTGCATCTACAGGAGAAAAGGTAATCGGAGTTTATACAAAGTTTTACATAAAAGATGATTCAGGCAAAAATGTTACATGTATTCTTGCCAATGTTTATAGTGCTGATAATATTAATAAGCTTATGGATTTTCAGAAAAAATATGATGACATGAGCTTCTCTATTATTGATGGCAATGGAAGATACATGGTAAATGGTGATAGCCGGGATGGGGATGACTTTTTTTTAAAGCTGTTGGAAATGAACATTTTTTCTCCCTATATTGTAAATGATGATGTATCATACAATGTAAGTGGAAGCTTTTTCTATTATGATAAACAAGGTGACAGGGTAGTATTTTCATATTCGCGCATTATTGGTACAGATTGGTTTGTTGTAAGCAGAATTAAAATGCATAATCTTTCTGCCGGAATTGAAGGTCTTAATATAACGCTTTTTGTTACGATGATGTTAATATCACTAATTATTATTGATATAGCTTATATGTATAATATTAATGAAAAGCTGATTTATTCAATGGAAAATACAAAAATGCTTACATATGCGAGAAACCATGGCAGTGCATTGGAAGAGGATTACACAAATAGGCATGAAGATATTATTCCTGTAGCCAATGAATTTTTTGATATAAGAGCATATGTGATTGACAATGAATTTCCAAGTTGCGATAACGTTTCCAGATTGTTTGAGCGTATTGGTATTTACTGTGAGTGGGGGATGACAGGCAAGGAAAGCCTGAGAAGAATCACAGATTGTGAAGCCGATAAGCCATTTAATATGTTTTTTATACAATGGGAATTGACAGATATGAAGGTTGCTGAGCTTGTTGACCAAATCAGGGAGATTAAAGGACAGGATGTTACAATAATTATTCTTGCCGATGAGGAAGGTGAACAGCTTGAGGACTTTATTAAGAATAAGAATATTGCTTTCTTTGCCACAAAGCCATTATTTATGTCTGAATTGATGAAGATTCTTTATGATACGGTAGACACCGATATAAGCTAAATATGTAATAAATAAAAGGAAAAAAGAAAGAATAACATAGAAGCGTGTTTATATATGATAATAAAAATAATTGTAATGAATATTCTTGTACGATTATTGATTTTATGATAGAATAATGATAATTTGGTGAAAATTTTTCACATTATTTTTCGAATTATTTTTAGGAGGCATATATATTATGAAAAAGCTTATATTAGTTACCTCACCACCTGCCTGTGGTAAGACATTTATTTCTAAGAAATTGGCAAAAGCACTTACAAATTGTGTTTATCTTGACAAGGATACATTAATTGTTCTTTCTAAGCAGATATTTAAGGTAGCGGGGGAGGAATATAACCGTTCATCTGATTTCTTTCAGAGGGAAATAAGAGATTATGAATATTATGCGGTTTTGGATCTTGCCTTTGAGGCATTAGATTATAATGATACTGTACTTATTAATGCACCTTTTACGGAGGAGATAAGAAATAACGAGTATCTTGATAATTTGAGAGCAAAGCTGAGGGAGAAGGATGCTGAGCTTTTTGTCGTATGGGTTCATGCTGATCCTGAGGTAGTTCATCAACGTATGATTAAGAGAGCATCCGACAGGGATGTGTGGAAGCTTGAACATTGGGATGAATATATTGCTACCCAGAATTTTAATCAGCCTGATAACATTCCGGAACTTTTTGTGTTTAACAATTCAACAGAGGAATCATACAAAAAATCCATTGATGAGGCGGTTAAGGCTATAAGAGGCTAATCCGTATGACATAAGGAGAAAAATATGGCTATAGTAAAACCATTTTCAGCATATAGACCAAGAAAGGATATTGTAAGTCAGGTTGCTGCCCTGCCTTATGATGTATATAACAGGGAAGAAGCAAAAAAGGCAATAGAAGGTAAGCCACTGTCTTTTTTAAGAATTGACAGGGCTGAGACGTTTTTTGACGATAATGTGGACATCTATGCTCCATGTGTATATGAAAAAGCCAGGGAATTGCTGGATGATATGATTGACCGGGGTGATTATATAAAAGACACCGGGGATATGTATTATATTTATGAGCTGGTTATGGATGGACGAAGCCAGACAGGGATTGTTGCATGTGCATCTATTGATGACTACATAAACGGTATTATAAAAAAGCATGAAAACACACGTGAAGATAAGGAGATAGATCGTATTACCCATGTTGATACATGCAATGCCCAGACAGGACCTATTTTTCTTGCTTACAGGAATATTGAAGCTATAGATGAAGCAGTTGAAAGAACTAAAAATAAGGAGCCGGAGTATTCGTTTATATCAGAAGATGGTATATGTCACAGAGTGTGGCTGATGGATGATCCTAAAGATATGGATATTGTGAGAGAATCTTTCATGAATTTGTCAGATATTTATATTGCAGACGGACATCACAGAGCTGCTTCAGCAGTTAAGGTAGGGATTAAGAGACGGAAGGAAAATCCGGATTACAGGGGAGATGAGGAGTTTAATTTCTTTTTGTCTGTCCTTTTTCCTCATAATCAGTTGAAAATTCTTCCTTATAACAGAGTTATAAAGGATCTTAATGGATATACTAAGGAAAAATTTCTTTGTGAGGTAGGTAAGAATTTTGATATAGTTAAGACAGGTAAACGAGTTTTACCTGACAAAAAGGGCATATTTGGTATGTATCTGGATGGTGACTGGTATAAGCTTACCGCACATATCGACATATTGGTTGATGACCCTGTGGAGGGGCTTGATGTGTCCATATTACAAAATAACATTCTTGATCCGCTACTTGGTATAAAGGATCCGAGAACGGACAAAAGAATAGATTTTGTGGGTGGAATAAGAGGATTAGAGGAATTGGAAAAAAGGGCGCAGAGTGATATGTGTCTTGCCTTTTCCATGTATCCTACCTCAATAGACCAGCTTTTTGATGTTGCAGATGCAAAATTGCTTATGCCACCAAAATCAACCTGGTTTGAACCAAAATTGAGAAGTGGAATTTTTATACATAGATTATAAAAGGGAGATAATTTAAGATGTCCAGAAGAAAAGAAGTCTTTGCTATAAATTGGATGGAAGTTGATGCTCTTGTACAGGGTATTCATAATAATCCCCATCATATTCTTGGAATGCATCAATGTATAGATGACCTTTATATTAATGCATATCTTCCCGGAGCCAGGGTGGTTACAGCAATTGATACAGCTACAAAGAAAAAATATACACTTGTTTCAGAAAGAGTACCGGGATTTTTTTCTGTTCTGATTAAGGATAAAAACCGGTTCGATTATAAGCTTAATGTTAAATTTGATAATGGTGAGGATATTACTTATATCGATCCATACATTTTCGAACCTGTAATTGACCCTATAGACATAAGCCTTTTTAATGAGGGGGAACATTATAATATTTATGAAAAAATGGGAGCGCATCCTCTTACAGTAGATGGTATAGAAGGAGTTTTGTTCGCAGTCTGGGCTCCTAACGCAGAGAGGGTTTCCGTAGTCGGTAATTTCAATAATTGGGATGGCAGAAGACATCCTATGAGAAAACTTGATTATTCAGGAATATTTGAGCTTTTTGTTCCGGGAAAATTTCTTGGAGAAATATACAAATATGAAATCCGTTCTAAAAAGGGTAGTATATGTATGAAAAGTGATCCATATGGATTCAGCAGTGAGGTCAGACCTGCAAATGCATCAAGGATTGTAGATTTGTCGTACAACTGGAAGGATGTTAAATGGATCACAGCAAGGGAAAAACAAGATTATATTTCCCGGCCTGTTAATATTTATGAGGTGCATCTAGGTTCATGGAAAAGACCTGATGATGGAAGAGAATTTTATAATTACAGAGATATTGCCCATGAGCTTGCAGGATATCTTATAGATATGAATTACAATTATGTAGAACTTATGCCTGTTATGGAGCATCCTTATGATCCATCCTGGGGATATCAGGTTACAGGCTATTATGCCCCTACCTCAAGATATGGTGACCCGGTAGATTTTATGTATTTTGTAGATTATCTCCACAGCAAAAATATAGGAGTCATCATAGACTGGGTTCCTGCACATTTTCCAAAGGACGAGCATGGATTGGGCAGATTTGACGGAACATGCCTGTATGAGCATGAGGACCCTAAAAAGGGTGAGCATCCTCACTGGGGAACATATATTTTTAACTACGGAAGAAATGAAGTAAGAAATTTCCTTGTTGCCAATGCTTTGTATTGGGCAGAAAAGTATCATATAGATGGAATAAGAATGGATGCTGTTGCATCTATGCTTTATCTTGATTACGGACGTCAGGGTGGAGAATGGATACCTAATATTTATGGTGGCAATGAAAATCTTGAGGCTATAGAGTTCATAAAGGAAGTTAATCTTAAGATGCATGAGCTACATAAGGGTGTGCTTATGATTGCTGAAGAATCTACAGCATGGCCAATGATGACCCATCCGGTCAAGGATGGGGGAATGGGCTTTGATTTCAAATGGAATATGGGCTGGATGAATGATTTCTTAAGATATATAAAGCTGGATCCGTTGTATAGAAAATATCATCATAATGATCTTACATTCAGCATGGTATATGCATACAGTGAAAATTTTATTCTGGTTCTTTCACATGACGAGGTGGTACATGAAAAGGGCTCAATGATAACTAAAATGCCGGGAGGCTACGAGGATAAGTTTTCCAATCTCAGGGTTGCATATGGATATATGATGACTCATCCCGGAAAAAAATTACTTTTTATGGGTCAGGAGATAGCACAGTTTGCCGAATTTAATGAGGCAGGTCAGGTTGACTGGTCATTATTTGAGTTCGATGCACATGTGTATATGCAAGGATATGTAAAAGCACTTAATTCCTTATATTTATCTGAGCCGGCCTTGTATGAGCTGGATAATTCCCAGGACGGCTTTGAGTGGATTAACAGTAATAATGCAAATGCAAGCCTTTTGTCATTTGTCAGAAAAGGACAAAATGAGAAGGATAATCTGGTTGTAATATGTAATTTCACCCCTAATGAGCATAAGTCGTACAAGCTCGCTACTCCAACCGGAGGAAAATGGAAGGAAATTTTTTCGAGTGATAATCTGAAATATGGTGGAGAGGGAAGAAATAATAAGACAGCAAAACAGGCAAAGAAGGAAGCTGTGGACGGTTTTGAGCATAATATTCAGATTAATGTTCCCCCCCTGTCCATTACAGTATTTAAAAAAGTTATAGGAAGACAGTAGCTGAAAGAGGCTATAATAAAACAAGGGGGATTTTTCCCCCTGTTGTCTTTTAAATGAGGTGAAAATATGGATGTAGCAGTTGATTTGGATAAAAACAAGCTGGAACAGTATGGTGACCGGATTATTAACTGGATTGTTGACAAATGTTTTGATTTATTTATTGCTATAATTTTTATTGTTGTAGGTCTTAAGCTTTGTAAGCTTATTGTAAATCTGATAAAAAAATCCTTTAAACGTTCAGGAATGGAAAATAGTGTTGCCGGATTTCTGATATCTGTCATAAGAGGAGTCCTGTATGCAGTTGTATTTATAATGGCAGCCTCCCTGTTGGGATTTCAGGTAACATCTCTGGTGGCTATCCTCGGAACAGCCAGTCTTTCTATAGGCCTTGCATTGCAAGGAAGCCTTGCGAATTTTGCGGGTGGAGTCCTTATTCTTATAATGAAGCCTTTTAAGGTTGGAGATTATATAATTGAGAACGATAAAAACTGTGAGGGCACAGTAGAAGCAATTGATATATTTTATACAAAGCTGGTAACTTATGATAACAAACATATAGTTATACCGAATGGTAATATAACAGCTAATTCTATTGTTAATGTAACAGCGGAAAAAATAAGAAGACTGGATATATATGTGGGAGTAGCATATGATTCAGATCTTGTTAAGGTAAAAAGAATACTTGGGAACATTGTGAAAGAATCAAAATATTATGATAGTAGCAAAGATATAGATATATTTGTGGATTCATTGGAGGACAGCTCCGTTAAGATGGGGTTGAGATGCTTTGTTCACTCAACAGATTATTGGAATGCAAAATGGGAAATAAATGAAAATATTGTATGTAAATTTCGTGAAGAGGGTATAGAAATACCATTTAATCAGATGGAAATCACTGTAAAAAATCAAACAGATATTTGAGAATGGGAAGATGTAATATAAATATATATTTAGAAAATATTATATTTACAAAAAAGAAATCCGACGTATTCTAAATATATGGTATTTTATCTTGGAATGTGATATTATATTTTGTTGAGATTTTTCAACATTGAAAACTTAACAATGTGAAGATTATTATTATTTGAAAGAGGCGAAAATATGTATTATAGTAATGTTTTAGATTTAATCGGGAATACCCCTCTGTTATCCTTACAAAGCAGTACAGGATATAATATATTTGCAAAGGCTGAGTTTTTAAATCCCGGGGGCAGTATTAAGGACCGGATTGCGAAGAATATGATAGAGGTGGCAGAAGCACAGGGAAAGCTCAAAAAGGGCATGACAATTATTGAACCTACAAGTGGAAATACAGGTATAGGTCTTGCACTTTGCGGTGTACAAAAGGGATACGATGTAATCATTGTTATGCCAGAGAATATGAGTGAAGAAAGAAAGAAGATAATAAAAGCTCTTGGAGCAAAGCTTGTTCTTACCGAGCCTAAGCTGAGTATTGGCGGAGCTGTTGATAAGGCGGCGGAAATATGTAATTCTGACCCTGAAAAATACTATATGCCTCAGCAGTTTGTTAATCAGGCTAACCCGGATATTCATTATAGAACTACAGCAAGGGAACTTACTGAACAACTGGGCAGGAAAATTGACATATATGTGTCAGGTATCGGAAGCGGAGGGACACTTGGAGGCATAGCAAAGTATCTTCTTGAGCAAAATCCGGATACAAGGATTGTTGCTGTAGAGCCTAAAAATGTTTCAGCCCTGCTTGGACATGAACCCGGTCTTCATCAGATACAAGGTATTGGGGACGGCTTTATTCCTGAAATACTGGATACAAGTATAATAACAGATATAGTTGAAGTAAGCGACCGGGATGCAATTGATACAGCCAGAAGTCTGGCAAGAAATCAGGGACTTCTTGTCGGAACATCCTCAGGGGCTAATGTATGGACTTGTATGCAGATGGCAAAAAAGTATGGCGAGGATAAGGTTATTGCAACTGTTTTAGCGGACAGAGTTGAGAGATACTTCAGTACATCACTTATATAAAATTAATTTATAGAAATATTTTTTGAATTTGCTAGGAGGAAAGTAAAAATGACAAAAATTGATATCTTATCAGGCTTTCTGGGAGCCGGAAAAACTACATTGATTAAAAAGCTTATTAAAGAGGCATATGCGGGTGAAAAGCTTGTTCTTATTGAAAATGAGTTTGGCGAAATTGGGGTTGACGGTGGATTTTTAAAGGACGCAGGCGTGGAAATAACTGAAATGAATTCCGGTTGTATCTGCTGTTCTCTTGTGGGAGATTTTGGCACAGCATTAAAAAAAGTTATTACTGATTATGCTCCTGACAGGGTTATAATTGAACCATCGGGTGTTGGAAAGCTTTCAGATGTAATAAAGGCTGTAACAGATGTAAAGGCACAGGCAGACGTAGATATAAATAGTGCAACTACAGTTGTTGATGTTACAAAATGTAAGATGTATATGAAAAATTTCGGAGAATTTTTCAACAATCAGATAGAAAGTGCCGGAACAATAGTATTAAGCCGTACTCAGAATACAAGTGAGGATAAGATTGTTGATACAGTAAAAATGTTAAGAGAACATAATAAAGCTGCTGCCATTATCACAACTCCATGGGATGACATAGATGGAAAGACAATACTTGATGCTATGGAACATTCTAATACACTGGATACTATGATAGAGGAGATAGAGCATCACCACCATGATGATGAGGAGTGTGGACATCACCATCATGATGAGGAGTGTGGACATCACCATCATGAGGAGGAGTGTGAGCATCATCACCACCATGATGAGGAGTGTGAGCATCATCACCATGATAATCACCACCATGATAATCACCATCATGAGCATGGAGAGGAATGCACCTGTGGATGTCATGACCATCATCACCATCATGCGGACGAAGTATTCACAAGCTGGGGGAAAGAGACAGCTGTAAAATATACAAAGGAGCAGATAGATAGTATTCTGAAGGAGTTATCAGGAGAAGGAGATAAGTATGGTATAATTTTACGTGCAAAGGGAATTGTACAAAGTCCTGATAAAGAATGGCTTTACTATGACCTTGTCCCGGGTGAATATGAAATCAGAACCGGAAAACCGGATTATACCGGAAAGCTTTGTGTCATAGGAAGTAATTTAAATGAAAAAATGTTGGAAGAACTTTTTTGCATAAAATAATATCATTTCATACGGAAGGTTGAATTAAAAATGAAAAAGGAAGAAATTCGTGAAATCCCGGTATATATGTTTCTGGGTTTTTTGGAAAGCGGGAAAACCACATTTGCAAATGAAACCCTGATTGACAGAGGTTTTACAGAGGGAGATCCAACTCTTTTGCTTGTATGTGAAGAGGGTATAGAGGAATATGATGTAGAATACCTTAAAAGTAAAAATATATATGTAGAGTATTTGGAAGAAAATGATGTAAATACTGAACATCTTCTTGATTTGCAGGATAAGTACAATCCAACGAGAGTAATGATAGAATATAACGGTACCTGGAAACTTGAAAAGCTTTTTGGCACAAGAGTTCCCAAAGGCTGGACTGTTGTGCAGGTTATAACCTTTGTAGATGCCACAACCTTTGATGTATATCTTGCAAATATGAAATCTCTTATTATGGAAAATTTGGCTACAGCTGATATGATTGTATTCAACCGTTGCGATGAGAATACAAAAAAAGCAGAATACCGAAGGAGTATAAAGGCTGTTAACCGTAGAGCACAGATCATATTTGAAAATAAGGATGGACTTGCCGAGGTAGGAGATGAGGAGCTTGATTTGCCATATGACATTGATCAGCCTGTAATCAAGCTGGAGGATGAGGATTTTGGCATATGGTATATTGATTCCTGCGACAATCCTGCCAAATATGAAGGAAAAGAGATAGAATTCAAAGCAATGGTTCACAGACCTTCCGGCTATAAGGATAATGAATTTGTTTCGGGAAGATTTGCAATGACATGCTGTGCGGATGATGTGGCTTTTATAGGATTTAAATGCTATTACCAGGGAGCAAAGGAGCTTAAGGACAGGGAATGGGTTATTGTTAAAGGAGTTATAAACAGTGAATACTATCCTGAGTTTGAAGGAGAGGGACCTGTAATAAAGGTAAGTAAGGTTTTACATTGTGAACCTGCCGAGGAAGAATTGGTTTATTTTAACTAAGTTTTTAACATAATGTCGTAAAGAGGCTTGTATGGAAGATATAATGGGGAAAAAGAAAAGCAGCTTTATCTGTATTATACTGGCATTTTTTATATTATTGTCAGAGTTATACTTTGAGCCCGAGGTATCAAAGTATGATTTGCTGTGCCCTTATACAAAAAACAGCGAAAATGTTATTTCCCCGGTCAGCCAAAAAGACTTATGTAAAGCATGTACCACCAGAATGCTTGGCATAAGGGATACATCAAAGTATATAGAAACAATTTCAAGGTACAATTCAAATAATAGTAGTGCAAAAAATAGTATTTTTTACTTTTTCTGTTATGGGGAAGGCTCTTTGAAATGTAATTTTTTTTGTAATAATTATGCCGTAGTTCATCTTAAAAATAAGAACAATATATATTTAAACGGAGTTATATTGACAGCTTTTATCCACAAATCTGATGGAAAAAAGCGAAGCATATGTTAGCTTTTCCAACCTGATGATAAGAAATATCAGCAGGATGCTATTTTTGTGTTTAAAAAGGAGGTTATACATATGGTTATGAATATAATTGCAGGCATTATGTGTGCTATTGTTGTAATAGTCGGAATATATGGATGGCTGATGGAAAATGCCGGCAGCTTTAAAGATAAGGACGAGAAAACTAAGGAAATGGAAGATGATAATAAGAAAGCATCATGAAGTATAATAATATAGTCCAAGGAGAATTTATTGAAAGACCGAACAGGTTTATTGCAAGAGTAAGGATTGAAGAAAAAGAAGAAATTGTCCATGTAAAAAATACAGGCAGATGCAAGGAAATATTAATTCCGGGAGCAAAGGTTTATCTGGAAAAAAGTAATAATCCGAACAGAAAGACCTCATATGACCTTGTTGCAGCCTGTAAGGGTGACAGGATAATTAATATAGATTCCCAGCTTCCAAATTACCTGGTTGAGGAGTGGCTTAAAAATCAATCTCTCATAACTGATATAAAATATGTAAAAAGAGAAAAAACTTTTGGTAATTCCCGATTTGACTTCTATATTGAAACGGAACAAAGAAAAATATTCATGGAAGTAAAGGGTGTTACTCTGGAAAATAGTAATATAGTCAGCTTTCCGGATGCACCTACATCAAGAGGCGTTAAACATGTTTATGAGCTGATAAAAGCAAAAGAACAGGGATATGATGCTTGGATATTTTTTGTTGTGCAAATGCAGCAAGTGGATTGTTTTATGCCGGCATGGGACAAGGATCCTGAGTTTTCGGGAGCCCTTAAAAAGGCAGAGGAAAATGGCGTTAATATAATTGCCTATGATTGTCTGGTGGATAAAGACCGGGTGGTGATAAATTACCCGGTGAGCTGTATTTTTGACAGGACTTGAATTATGACAGGTCTTTACTAATTTTAATTTTAATGTTATATTATCGCTGTATTAAAGCAAAATGAGGAAGGAATGTATTATGTCACTTTTGACTTGTGAAAATGCTTCTTTTGGATATGAAGGAAAAATCGTGGTGGAAAACCTTAATTTCAGGGTGGAGAAAAATGATTATCTATGTATAATCGGAGAAAACGGTTCGGGAAAGAGTACTCTTATGAAGGGAATTCTCGGGTTGAAGTCACCGATGTCCGGTACTATAACCACAGGAGACGGGCTGAAACAAAATGAAATCGGATATCTTCCGCAACAGACTATTGTTCAAAGAGATTTTCCCGCATCAGTAATGGAGATAGTTATGTCAGGTTTCCTTAATCATAGTGGACTCAGACCTTTTTATAATAAAATGGAAAGGAAGCATGCCATGGAAATTATGGAAAAACTGGGAATAGATAATCTTTCCAAAAGATGCTACAGGGATTTGTCGGGAGGCCAGCAGCAGAGAACTCTGCTTGCCCGGGCTCTTTGCGCAACAGGGAAAATGCTTCTTCTCGATGAACCGGTAGCAGGTCTTGATCCTGTTGTTACAGCGGAAATGTATGAACTGATAAACAGACAGAATAAGGAAGGAATTACAATAATCATGATATCCCATGATATAAGCTGTGCTGTCAAATACGCAAACAGAATATTGCATGTCAGCGACAAATCCGAGTTTTTTTATGATAAACAGGATTTCCTTAACAGTAAAATATATAAGGAACTGTTAAATTCCGAGGGAGGTATAGGATAGTGGATACCATAGAAAAGCTTTATTACTATTTTCAACATCCGTTTGTTGTCAGGGCGTTTATTGTTGGCATACTTATTGCTTTTTGTGCTTCTTTGCTTGGGGTAACTCTTGTTTTGAAGAGATTTTCATTTATTGGAGATGGACTGTCCCATGTGGCTTTTGGAGCAATGTGTATAGCAATGATACTTAAATTTACCAACAACAATCTGCTTATTTTGCCTGTAACTGTTGTTGCGGCTGTTTTGATGCTTAAAACAGGGCAGAACACCAGGATAAACGGAGATGCAGTTATTGCCATAATATCTGTAGGTTCGCTGGCTCTGGGATATCTTCTTATGAATATTTTTCCTACGTCACAGAATATTTCAACAGATGTGTGTACAACTCTGTTCGGTTCTTCTTCAATGCTGACTCTGACAGATTTTGATGTTAAGCTTTGTATTGTTATGTCAGTGCTTATTCTGGTATTTTATGTTTTGTTTTATAACAAAATATTTGCAATTACATTTGACGAAAACTTTTCAAAAGCAACGGGTATAAATGCGGGGGTATATAACATTTCCATGGCTGTGGTTATTGCAGTGATAATAGTTCTTGCCATGAATCTGGTTGGCTCACTTCTGGTATCGGCCCTGATTATATTTCCGGCATTATCGGCAATGAGGATTTTTAAGAATTTTAAAGCTGTAGTAATCAGTGCGGCTATTTTTAGCATTGTATGTGCAGTTATCGGACTTTTGATATCACTTCTCGCCGATACACCTGTTGGCCCAACTATTGTAGTGGTGGATTTATGTGGATTTATAATGTTTTCTCTGATAGGGGCTGTATTTGAATAATATATCGTGATGATTTTCATCTGACTATGTTGTCATGGAAATTATTACAAAATGCAAATTATTTGCAAATTTAGATTGACACATCTTTATAGTGTGATATAATTCTAAATTGCAAATGGTTTGCATTTTTTGCATGGAGGGATATTCATATGAGAAAAAGTGGTTCATACAATACAGAAAAAAGGAATAAGATAATGGAGTATCTTATTAATCATAAGGATGAAAATATAAGCGTCAGGGAGATTGAGACTTACCTTGAACAGGAGGGTATCGGAGCAAATTTGACCACTATATACAGATATCTGGACAGACTGGTTGAGGAGGGCTGCGTATTAAAGCATAATGATGAGGGCGGCAGTAAATCAACCTTCCAGTATATTACGCCTGACGGAGAATGCTGTAATCACCTGCATATGATATGCAGCAGATGTGGAAAAATTTATCATATGAATTGTGAATATATGAAAGAACTGGCTATACATATATTTGAACATCACAATTTTGCACTTGATTGCAAAACATCAATGTTGTATGGAATTTGCAATAGCTGTGACAATAATAATATAGAAAAGAGTGATAGAAATGAAATATAATTATATTAAGCTTTGTATTGCGGCAATGGCAACTATTGTAGTAATGATGTTAACCGGTTGTAAAAATACATACAAAGATCAGACAGATAAGATTAATATTGTATGCACCACCTTTGCCCAATATGATTGGGTAAGAGAAATAGCAGGAGATAACATGAGTGGTATTAATTTGGTTTTATTAGGAAATGGGGCAGATATGCATAGTTACCAGCCAACAACCGGAGATATACTTACTATATCAGATGCAGATATGTTTATATATGTGGGTGGTATATCTGAGGAATGGGTAAAAAATGTGCAAAAACAGTCTGAAAACCCGAATATGATTGTAATAAATATGATGGATGTTCTTGGAAACCAGCTTTACGAAGAGGAACATATAGAGGGAATGGAGGAGGAACATGAGCATGATCATAGTCAGGTTATAGAATATGACGAGCATGTCTGGCTATCTCTTAGAAATGCAATCAAAATATGCGAATCCATAAAGGATGGGCTGGTAACTCTTGATAATGCAAACGAGGAAGAATATAATACTAACTATAACAATTATGTTAAGAAGTTAGAAGAAGTTGATAAAGAGTATGAAATGGCAGTGGATAATGCAAGCTGCAAAACCCTGTTGTTTGGTGACAGATTTCCGTTTATATATATGATAAAGGATTATGGATTAAAATATTATGCGGCTTTTGTGGGTTGCTCAGCGGAGACTGAAGCAAGCTTTGAAACAGTTACATTTCTGGCAAATAAGCTTGACGAATTAAATCTTCCGGCAATACTAATCGTGGAGGGCTCAAAGGTCAATCTGGCAAAAACAATTAATGAGAGCACAAAAAATGGAAATTATCCTATATATACATTGGATTCTATGCAAAATGTAACCATAGATAATATTGAAAATGGAAAAACATACATTGACACAATGAAATCAAATCTTGAAATTCTGAAGAAAGCATTGGGATATGTAGAAAGCTAATTCACAATTTCTTGACATTTTTATCAAAAAAACACCATAGATTAGGAATATTATACTAATAAGATGATAAGAAATATCAGGGAAAGGATATGGTGTATATGGCAAATAATAATGATGGTAATTCATTTTATAATATGAGCACAAAGGATTATATTAATGTAATTGCCGAAAACGCAAATATGAATAATCAGGAAAATATCCGGTCAGATAATTACAATAATTTGTATGACATGGATTATAACAATGGACATGAGTCGGCTGATGAGAGTGAGGATTATACCAGCAAGCTAATATCAAACAGTAAAAAGAAACCTTGTAAGCAAAACAGGAAGAAAGGTATTGGCAGGCTTGTGTGTCGTTTTGCAACACTCACTGCCAGCGCATTGATATTTGGCGGTGTGGCAGCATTGATGTTTAATTTTATTAATAATAAGCTGGATAACAAAAACAAGGATAGTGTTGCTATAGTGGAGGAAACACCCCGGGAAAATAATCATACCGGTACAAATGATGATACAGTGGATAATACTGTGACAGAGGGAATAATTGATACTGTATCCACTGATTCAGGAGAGGCTACTTCTGCTTTGGATGTGTCTGATATTGCCCAAAATGCCATGCCATCGGTGGTTGCCATAACTGTAAAAGCTGTTGAGGAGTATAACTATGGCATGTTTGGTGGAAATTATGAATATGAGACTGAAGGATCTGGTTCAGGAATAATAATCGGTCAAAACGACAAAGAACTTCTTATTGTAACCAACAACCATGTTGTGTCAGATGCTAATACTGTCAGTGTGTCATTTATAGACGGAAGTGTATATGAAGCTAAGGTTAAGGGAACCGACAGTGAAAATGATCTTGCGGTTATAGTTGTTTCCTTAAATGAGCTGACAGAGGATACTAAATCCCAGATTAAGATTGCAAAACTTGGAAATTCTGATTTGCTTGAGGTAGGTGAGCAGGTTGTTGCTATAGGTAATGCCCTTGGATACGGACAATCTGTTACGACAGGTATAGTAAGTGCGGTAAACAGAATGAACAGTACTAATGCAACTCCTCTGATTCAGACAGATGCTGCGATTAATCCGGGTAATAGCGGAGGAGCGCTTATCAACATGAAGGGTGAGGTTATTGGAATTAACTCTTCAAAGTACATGTCAACCGATGTTGAGGGAATGGGTTATGCCATCCCTGTATCAGCAATTGAGGATATTTTGGATGATTTGGTAAACAGAGAAACCAGGGAAAAGGTTGATAAAGATAAAATAGGCTATCTTGGTGTGGGATGTGCAACAATAAATGATGATGCGGCAAACATGTATGGGATGCCTAAGGGAGCACTTGTTTCTGAAGTAAAGAGTGGTTCGCCTGCCAGAAAGGCCGGTATTAAGAAAAATAATATAATAGTGGAATTTGATGGCATTAGTATTTCAAGTGCAGAGCAATTAGTCGATCTTCTGGAGTATTATGAAGCAGGTGAGACAGTAACTGTAAAGGTCGCGTATCTGTCAGGAGAAGAATATAAGGAAAAGGAAATAGATATTGAACTTGGTAACAGGGCTTCATAAATGTGATTTTTAAAATGGATTAAGGACATAATGAAAAATAACGGTCAGTCATATAAATTATGACTGACCATTATTGTTGTTTTTTAAATTACTTATTTAGATTTTTACGGGCTGTTGCAAGCATTAGTTTGATTCTGTTAATCTGGTTAACCTCGGAAGCACCGGGATCATAATCGATAGCCACAATGTTTGCTTCAGGGTAGGTCTTTCTAAGCTCCTTGATAACTCCCTTTCCAACTATATGGTTTGGAAGACAGGCAAAAGGCTGACAACATACAATATTACCGGCACCACTCTTGATAAGCTCAATCATTTCACCTGTCAAGAACCAGCCTTCTCCGGTCTGGTTGCCAATGGAGACAATCGGCTTTGCATATTCAGCAAGGTGTTTAATATGAACAGGAGGATTAAATCTTTTGCTTTTTATAAGAGCATCCTTCATGGGTTTTCTCATAAGCTCCAGAGCCCAGATACCAATATTGGCATTTCTGGCTGACTTTTTAGGCTTACCTAAGAACTCATATTTGTAATTATTGTTGTAAAAGCTATACATGAAGAAGTCCAAAAGATCCGGCATAACAGCTTCGGCACCTTCGGCCTCAAGAAGCTCTACAAGGTGATTGTTGGCAGAAGGAAGGAATTTGACAAGTATTTCACCGACAATGCCTACTCTTGGTTTAATTGTATCTTCATTGAGTGGAAGATTGTCAAAGTCCTTTACGATAGCCTTTATGGTTTTCTTAAAATTCCTGCCGTTTGAGGTTATATTGTCAATACATACTTTTTCCCATTTATCATGGAGAGCGTTAGCAGAGCCGGCAACCTTTTCATAGGGCCTTGTTCTATATAAAACTCTCATAAACAAATCGCCATATATCAAAGCCTGAATAGCACATTTGGCAGTTCTAAGGTTGAATTTGAAGCCTGAGTTTTTCTCAAAGCCCTGAACACTAAGTGCAATTACAGGAATATGTCCATATCCGGCCTTTGCAAGGGCACGCCTTATAAAACCGACATAATTTGTGGCACGGCAGCCACCTCCGGTCTGTGTCATGGTTACGGCAAGCTTGTTTGTGTCGTATTTTCCTGAATTAATTGCATGCATAATCTGACCGACAACTATAAGGGAAGGGTAGCATGCATCATTGTTAACATACTTTAAGCCTGTATCAACTACCTCCTTGTTGGCATCTGGGAGAGTAACGGCATTTATGCCCATATGTCTTAATGCAGGCTGAAGCAGATTAAAATGAATAGGGGACATCTGTGGAACAAGAACAGTGTAATCCTTACGCATTTCCTCTGTAAATTCAACTCTTTTTATGGCACTGGAAACAGGACATGGAGTAAAATGCTGTTTGCGTCGCACATTTACAGCGCTTATAAGAGAACGTATCCTGATACGGGCAGCTCCCAGGTTGCTTACCTCGTCTATCTTTAACACAGTATATATCTTTCCGGAGTTAGTTAATATGTCGTTTACACAGTCTGTGGTAACCGCATCAAGACCACAGCCAAAGGAGTTAAGCTGTATAAGCTCAAGATTTTTACTGGTCTTTACATAGTTTGCTGCTTTGTATAATCTTGAATGATACATCCACTGGTCTGATACTATGAGAGGCCTTTCTACATTGGCAAGATGCGCCACAGAATCCTCTGTAAGGACTGCAATATCAAAAGAATTAATCAGCTCCGGGAGACCATGGTTAATTTCGGGGTCGAGGTGATAAGGACGACCTGCCAGAACAATGCCCAGACGATTGTTGTCGTCAAGGTATTTTATGGTTTCCTCACCTTTTTTCTGAATATCATGTTTAACAGCCTCTGCCTCATCATATGCTGCATCTACGGCCTGGGATATTTCGTTCATGGTAACATCTGTATACTTCGAAAATTCCCTAAGAAGACGTTCCTTTAAAGCAGTCTTGTTATCTAAGGCAAGGAATGGACGAATATATGTGATGTCATCAGCACATATTTCTTCCATGTTATTTTTAATATTTTCAGCATAAGATGTTACGATAGGACAGTTGTAGTGGTTATTTGCATCAGGTGTTTCGTTCATCTCATAAGGTATGCATGGATAGAATATGGTTTTGATGTTTTCGTTAATTAACCACATAACATGACCGTGGGATATCTTTGCAGGGTAACATTCTGATTCGCTGGGAATTGATTCTATTCCAAGTGTATAAATATCCCTTGATGATTTTGGGGATATTATAACCCTGTATTTCAGGCATGTAAGAAATGTGAACCAGAAAGGATAATTCTCGTACATATTCAAAACTCTGGGTATGCCGATAACACCTCTTACAGCCTCTGCCTCGCTTAATGGTTCATAATCAAACAATCTGTTAAATTTGTATTCAAAAAGATTTGGTATATTATTTTTATTCTTTTTTAAGCCTAATCCCTTTTCACATCTGTTTCCGGATATAAATTGACGCCCGCCTGAAAATTTATTTATGGTAAGAAGACAGTTGTTGGTACATCCCTTACATCTTGCCATGCGTGTTTCGTAGGTAAGGCTTTCGATACCTTCCCTGTCAAGCATGGTGGATTCGTGACCTTCTTCATACCGGTCCCTTGCAATAAGAGCTGCACCAAAGGCTCCCATAATTCCGGCAATGTCAGGTCTTATTGCTTCTCTTCCTGAAATAAGTTCAAAGCTTCTTAATACGGCATCATTGTAGAAGGTTCCACCCTGAACTACTATATTTTCTCCGAGAGATTTAGGGTCAGTAAGCTTGATAACCTTTAAAAGGGCATTTTTTATTACTGAATATGCAAGACCGGCTGAGATGTCAGCAACACTTGCTCCCTCTTTTTGTGCCTGTTTAACCTTTGAATTCATAAATACTGTACATCTGGAGCCTAAATCTATCGGACTTTCCGCAAAAAGGGCAATTTTTGCAAAATCCTTAATATCGTAATTGAGGGATTTTGCAAAGGTTTCGATAAAAGACCCACATCCCGAGGAACATGCCTCGTTAAGCATTACATTATCTACAACTTCGTTTTTGATTTTTATACATTTCATGTCCTGACCACCGATGTCAAGAATACAATCTACATCCGGATTAAAAAATGCTGCTGCAGTGTAGTGGGCTATAGTTTCCACTTCACCATATTCCAGCATAAGAGCAGATTTAATAAGGGCTTCTCCATATCCTGTAGAGCAGCCTGCAACTATTTTAACATCCGAAGGAAGCTTTGAATATATATCCTTAAGAGCTCGTATTGTAGTTTTAAGAGGACTTCCGTTATTGCTGCTGTAAAAGTCATATAAAAGAGAACCGTCCTCAGCTACAAGGGCAACCTTAGTAGTGGTTGAACCTGCATCCACCCCCAAAAAGCATTTTCCCTTATAGGTTGAAAGATCTGAACGTAAAACCTTGTATTTGGCCTGCTTTTCAATGAAAGCATCGTATTCCTTCTGGTTGGCAAATAGAGGATCGAGTCTGTCTACCTCAACAGATATAACAAGATCCTTTCCCAGCTTATCTGCTATTGCATCGAGAGAATAAGTTATATTATCCTTGGCCTGAAGTGCAGCTCCCACTGCGGCAAAAAGATGTGAATGGGAAGGTGCTATTATATGTTCGGGAGTGAGCTTAAGAGTTCTGATAAAAGCCTCCTTAAGCTGGTCAAGAAAATGCAGCGGACCTCCCAGAAATGCAACATTTCCCTTTATAGGCTTACCACATGCCAGACCACTTATGGTCTGGTTAACCACTGCCTGGAAGATTGATGCTGCCAGATTTGGCTTAGTTGCTCCTTCGTTAATAAGAGGCTGTATATCTGTTTTTGCAAACACACCGCAACGGGCGGCAATAGGATATATTGTGTCATAGCTTTTTGCATATTCGTTAAGACCTGTTGCATCAGTTTGAAGAAGAGAAGCCATCTGGTCAATAAAAGAGCCTGTACCTCCTGCACAGACACCATTCATTCGCTGTTCAACACCATTAGTAAAATATATTATCTTTGCATCCTCGCCACCAAGCTCTATGGCCACGTCTGTGTGAGGGGCATAATCTGTAAGTGCTTCAGAAACACAGACAACCTCCTGCTCGAAAGGAATGCCAATTACCTGAGCCAGGGCAAGACCACCGGAGCCTGTTATGGTTGGAGCTACCTCAATATTACCAAGTGTTTGGGAGGCATTCTCAACAAGCTCCTTCAATGTTTCCTTTATATTGGCAAAATGCCTTTTGTATTCTGAAAATAGTATTTTGTGTTCCTGGTCAATAACAGCAATTTTAACTGTGGTTGAACCAATATCAATTCCAAGCTTTTTCATAACCTGTTGTGGCTTCAGCCACACCTCCTTAAAAAATTTCGTAAAATACATTGCCATTATAATTTATAAATAGACAAAATACAACAGTTTTAGATGTGAACTTTTTCTTATTTAATGTGTGTCAACACTTTAACTTGTTCTGCATAATATAAATAAAAAAGGTGAAATTCATGGAAAAAGAGTGTAACGGTGTTATACATCAGGTGGTAGCAGGGGATACTTTGTATAAATTATCCAAAATGTATGGAGTCAGACTGATTGACATTATGAAGGAAAATCCTTATGTAAACATATATAACCTTCAGGTTGGTGATGAAATATGTATACCTACCGGAGTATATGAGGATGAGGAAAGAAGGTATTACTCTACAAGGGTAGGGGATACCTTCGGCAGCGTTATTGAGGACATGGATACAGATATAAAAATGCTTATGGATTATAACAAAGAATTGTATAATACAAGATTGCCCCTTGGTACAATTTTACGCATTCCACCTCACAATAAGGACACAAAATCATAACAATTACAGGGATATGTTTTTGTTGTTTTTTACCTGTTTATAATATATAATATTAAATGATTGCAAAATAACAGGAGTGCTATGCCATCCGGCATAGTACTTCAATAAATAAAAATGAGGATGACGACGTGAATTTTTTGTACAAGCTTGAAAAGAAATTTGGAAAATATGCAGTGAATAACCTTTCATTGAAAATAGTTATAAGTTTTGCCATTTCATATGGAATATGGATGATTGTACCGGGCTTTTATCAATATCTTATATTTGATACAGCCAGTGTATTTGCAGGGCATCAATATTGGAGAATTTTTACATGGATATTTACTATTCCCGGAAGTGTGAGTATATTTACATTTCTTATGCTTTTTATCTATGTGAGTATAGGCAATAGCATAGAAAGAGTTGTCGGAACATTTGTATACAATGTATATATCCTCGGTGCGTATTTTCTGATAACAATATCCCAGTTTGTAACAGGCTTGGTATCATATATGAAGGAACCGGAATTGTATTCTGCTTTGTTTGAATTCCTTTCCCAGCCTGGAGGAGGCTTATCACAGGAGGAACTTGGATATTTGTCTGATATGGGTCCTACTTATTTGATAACAGTCAGTGTTTTTCTTGGATTCGGACTTGTTTTTTCGGATGCCATGCTGCTGCTTTTCTTTATTATTCCGATTAAGGCCGGCTGGTTTGCCATTGCTGATATTGCATATCTTTTATATGTATTTTTCAAATATGATAACCTGCTTATGAGAGGAATAATATTTGCGGTATTATTGAATTTCTTCATATTTTATATGATTGTTAAAAAATATAACTCTTACCGCAGATTCCATACAACGCCTGATCAGCTTAAGCGAAGAAAGGTATATCGTCAGGCTGTAAGGGAACAAAAAGAGGAGGCCGAAAGACCTGAGGGCATAACCAGACACAAATGTGCTGTATGTGGAAGAAGTGAGAAGGACGGAGACAATCTGGAATTCAGATTCTGCTCCAAATGCAATGGTAATTATGAATATTGCAATGAACATCTTTTTACCCATAAGCATGTAAAATAGCAAAAAAGTTGGAGATTAATCACATGATAAGCAAATGTAAAAAGCTAGTGACAAATATAAACAGAAAAACAGACCTTGAAAGGGATTTGCCCGAATATGCCGGGTTACTTACCGAAAGATATAATTATTATGCAACAGTAAAAATGTGTATGAATTATTATACAATAAGGGAAATGATTGGCGAGGAACCGGATGATTCGCCGCTTAATAAAAATCTTGCGGATATAACAGGGCTTATACAGGATCATATTATTGAAAGAAATCCTGTTACAGAACATTCTCTGAATAAGATATCGGAGCTTAGAAATGAAATAGAATACAGAATGAAAAACCTTACGGCATTTACGGATGGATTTGAGATATATGAGTATATTCTTAACAGGATAGAGGGCAGAATTAAAGGTAAGATGCAGCCGGTAGATATAGATCAGCTGTCTGCAAGAATGTTCAGGTATGTTTTTTCAGAAAAGGATACGGTGGTAATTAACAGTAAGCTTCAGCTTCTTATGGGACAGCTCCCTGTTCGTATGACTAAGAATAAGTTTTATGATATAATTACAAACACACTTTCGATATATAAAGGCGGTGAGATATCTTCAGCAGAGGATTTCGCTGACATGCTTAGAAGTGCGGCACTTATATCTAAGCCACAGGGCTTTGAAAGTCTGTATCCGGAGCTGTTTAATTTGTATATTACTTTGGAACAGAAGGATTACAAGAATATTAATGGGCCGGAGTATGATTCTATGGTAAGAAAAATTGAAGAAGCTGCGTCCTTTATAAGCAGGGAGGTATCCTCATATATGCTTATGCAGGAGGTAGTAAATGATGTTTATACTATAATTCTTTCCATAGATGACAGCTTTGAGAATAATATGCTTAATAAAGGATATAAAGCGGCTGTATCAATATTGAAAGCATGCCTTTACTGTGATTCTATAGATGAGATATCTGATGCCACAATGGATTTATTTGTAGAATTGGAAGGTGTCCAGGAGGAGGTCTATGAAAGCATTGTGATTTTGGAGACTGCTTTTGATGACATAAGAAAAGGAGATGCATTGATTCTTGATGAATTGAAGCTTACCGAAAACTTTGACAGGCTTGATACAATAGAAAAACTTATGTCTACAAGTCTTTTTGTTGATTTAAAAGGAAAGACTACATCTAAGGAAGCAGTAGCAGACAGTGACTATATTATGAACCTTAGAGATACTATAACAGATGAATTCGCAAATCTGTTTAAAAATAAGGACAGGCAGGTTATCAGGAGTATTATGTGCAAGATTCTTGCGTCAATGCCGATATTCTTGAATTCACAGCAGGAAATTAAGGATTATTTTGATTATGTCCTGGAAAATTGCAAGGATGAGAGCGAACTTATGGCATGCAATAAGCTTATTTGCGAGATAATTAACCAGGATGAATAACAAAACAGGGTGGTTTTATGCAGATTGCAAGTGAAATATATACATATGGTTTTAAAAAGAGAAAACTGGATAAAATCATGTCAAAAATAAAGAAAATGAAAAAGGTATCAGGACTTTATCTTATAGTAATGCCTTTGTTCAATGATGGAATTATGGAAATTTACGAATACAGGCAGATGCTTCAGCCGTATTACAGAAGCAGATGGGATGATATAATTGTTCTGGGAATTACAGGGAGCATCGCTGAGGCAAAATTAATTGTGCTAAAGATAGTGCAGGATCTGTATGATGCCCATCTTGATTTTAATGTGGGAGAGTATTTTAAGGTTCAGGGGTAGATATGATTCATATATTGTTAACTATTCTTAAAATTGTATTATGTATTGTATTGGGTATATTGGGACTTATACTCTTAATTATTCTCCTGGCGTTATTTGCACCTGTAAGATATAAGATAGATGGCGCATATTATGGTAAGGCAAGGATAACGGCAAAAGTAAGCTTTCTTATGGTTTCTATAAAGGTATTTTTTGACCAGGAGCAAAGCCGGCTTACAAAAACAGTCAGAATCTGTGGAATAAGACTCGGAAAAAGAGATAATAAGACAAATAAACGAAAAAGAAAGCAGGATAACGAAATCAGTACTATAAAACAATCCTGCGAAGCAGATGATGTAAATGATGATGGTGCAAGGCCGGAAGCTTTAAATAGTAATAAAGATGATATAGACCAGGGCTATGCTGTGGAATCTGAATCACAAATACTTACAGAGCTTAACCACGATGAAGAAAATTCAGGTTTATCCGGAACCTTTGACATTTTTTCCGATGAGACTCTTACCCGGGACGAAAAATCCGGTGGCGGAAGAATCAGGGTTTTAATAAAAAGAATAAAGGATAAACTAAAATATATAAAGCGTTTTACAGAGACCCACAGTGCTGACAGTGTATGTGAGGCATTTAATAATAAATTGAAAAAAGTAAAAAGGTCATTGCATAGACTGGATATATTCTGGAATATGAAATGCACCGTAAAAACCAGAATTTATCTGAAAAAATATCTTGTTAGTGTAATAAGACATATTGGACCGCAATCGATAAAGGGTAAGATTCATTTTGGATTTGACGAACCGTATAAAACAGGCAGGGTAATAGGCTTTATGAGTGTTTTACCTGTAGTATATCAAAAAAATCTTTACTGGGAACCTGATTTCTATAATGAAATCATGGAAGGAGAGGCAGAGGTAAAGGGAAGAGTAAGACTGGGCTATATTTTAAGAATAGCGCTTAATATTAACATATGGAAAACAATAAAGGCATTTTCTAAAATGAGAGCATAATAATGGGAGGTTATGATATGGATAATAATTTTAATCAGACAGTTGGATCACTTTTTGAAGGTATGAATACATTGCTGACCACAAAAACAGTTGTAGGTGAGCCTACAAAAATTGGAGATACAATTATTCTGCCTTTGGTGGATGTGAATTTCGGCGTTGGGGCAGGCGCGTTTTCCGGTAAGGGAAATAAAGCCGGAGGTGGAATGGGAGGCAAAATGTCACCATCTGCAGTGCTTGTAATCCAGAACGGAAAAGCCAAAATGGTAAGTGTAAAGAGTGAGGATACAATCAGTAAGATACTTGATATGGTTCCTGATATTGTTGATAAAATTGCCTTTGCAACAGGCAAGGGAAAAACCGGGGATGAGGAAGAAATAAGCCAGGTTATAGATAATCTGGAGGAAGAAAATATATAAAATAATTCTTTATGATTTTATCATGGCATATACTGTTATAAGTTTGTTTCAGAGGCACAAAATGAGAGCTTTAATCGGATATGCCATGTTATTCATAGCAATAGGCATCATTATCTCTTACTTTATAAGCGGATTTGCAGAATTTCTATTTATAATAGTTATGTTAATCGGAGCCTATTGCCTTTTGTGTAACTAATATAACAGGGATAAAGAGGACAACATGGATACAAATAATATTAAGAATCTGGTCGATTTGCTGAGGAAAGGAAAAAGAGTATTTATTCAGACACATAATTTTCCGGATCCTGATGCCATTGCCAGTGCGTTTGGTCTGCAACAGTTTTTGTATACTTACGATATTGATTCTACAATATGCTATGTGGGTAGTATTGACAGGTTTAATACGAGAAAAATGATGGATACATTTGGCATACAGATACATTCCTATGATGAAATAACCGATATGTGTCAGGATGATTATATTGTACATATAGACTGCCAGAAGCCTAATGCGAATACTACAGATTTACCGGGAAATGAGGTTGCCTGCATTGATCATCATCCTGTATTCGTTAAGGAAGAGGGATATAAATATACCGACATCAGAATAGTTGGAGCCTGTGCAAGTATAATTGCGGATTATTATAGCTCCACAGACACACCTGTTTCTATTAATGTGGCAACAGCACTGGCCTATGGAATTAAGATGGATACAGATAATCTTATCAGAGGGACAACACCTCTTGATATGGATATGCTTACATATGTATACAAACATGCCGATCTTGAAATGCTTAACAGTATGTATAGCTCTGCTATTGAATTTCAGGACTTGAAGGCATATGGTGCAGCCATAGAGAATATTGATGTTTATGATTATGTGGGATTTACATATATTCCATTTGAATGCCCCAGCTCTCTTGTGGCTATAATATCTGATTTTATTTTGTCCCTGGATGTAGTCGATGTGTCTGTGGTATATTCTATTAACTCTGACGGGATAAAGTTTTCTGTAAGAAGTGAAAGAAGTGATATAGATGCAGGCAAGCTTATTTACAATGCACTTAACGGTATAGGAACCGGAGGGGGACATGCTGTTATGGCTGGTGGATTTATAAGTCAGGAGCAGGTAGAGAAAATGGGAGGACATTTTGATATAAGGATAAAAGAGTTGTTTATTACTGCTCTTAAGAAAATGCTACAATAAATGTATAGGGGTGGTTACAATGAATACTGAAGCAGATATGAGCTTAGAGGTATTAATGAATTCGGAAAATCCTGAAAAGGTTTTAAATAATATGCAGCCTTTTGTAGTACTTATGATGTACTATGAATGTGCACTTATGGAGATAGAAACAAAGCTTAAAGTATTGAATACAGAATTTACTCTTCAACATCAGAGAAATCCATTTGAATCAATAAAGTCCAGACTTAAGCGGCCTATGAGTATATTAGAAAAAATGCATAAGAAGGGGCTTGATATAACCATAGAAAACATAGAAAATAATCTTACTGATATAGCGGGAATCCGGGTGATATGCTCTTTTCCCGAAGATATTTATGTGGTTTCGGAGCTCCTTACAAAGCAGGACGATATAAAGGTTGTATGCGTAAAGGATTACATAAGAAATCCTAAGCCAAACGGATATAGGAGTCTCCACCTCATTGTTGAAGTACCTATTTTTCTTTCAAACGGAAAAAAATTTATGAAGGTTGAAGTACAGTTCCGTACCATAGCCATGGATTTCTGGGCAAGTCTTGACCACAAGCTGAAATACAAAAAGGATAATCTTAAGCATCCTGAGATTATTGCCCAGGAGTTAAAAAAATGTGCCGATATGAGTACAGCTATGGATTACAAAATGCAGGAAATAAGAAATATGCTTGAATAAAGACCGGAGGTAGATTATGTCAAAACAGGTATGGAAACCCGGGAATATGCTATATCCCGTGCCCGCTGTTATGGTTACCGTAGGTGACGGAAAACAAAAGGATAATATTATTACGATTGCATGGACAGGAACAATTAATTCCGATCCGCCAATGGTTTCAATTTCAGTCAGGAAATCCAGATACTCACATGAGCTTCTTATGGCAAACGGAGAATTTGCAATTAATCTTGTAACAAGGGAACTGACCTATGCCATGGATTATTGCGGAGTAAAGACAGGAAGGGATATGGATAAGTTTGAGGCTGTAAATGTAACAAGAGGCAAAGCCTCAAGGATTAATGTCCCTATTATTGAAGAAAGCCCCTTATGTATTGAATGCAAGGTGGATAAAATTATTGAGCTGGGAAGCCATGATATGTTTATAGCAAATGTAGTAGCCGTATTGGCCGATGAAAGATACATGGATAATAAAGGTAAGTTTGATCTGAATAAGGCCGGATTGATATCTTATTCTCATGGTGAATATTATACACTTGGAAGCAGAATAGGAAAATTCGGATACAGTGTAAAGAAGAAAAAATAATTGACATACAAAGAGATAATTTATATTATATCTATGTGGTCTGCTCCTTTTTGAGGTAGAAAAGGAGAAAAAATGTTTAATAAGGTTTACAGTGGTGCTGTCCTTGGTGTGGATGGCACCATAATAAGTGTTGAGTCTGATGTAAATGATGGACTTCCCACATTCACCATGGTCGGTTATCTGTCCTCATCTGTAAGGGAGGCCGGCGAGAGGGTAAGAACGGCACTTAAAAATTCTGGGTATAATATGCCTCCAAAACGCATAACAATCAATTTATCCCCTGCAAATATTAAGAAAGAGGGCTCGGGCTTTGATGCAGCCATTGCCATGTCAATCATTTTGTCCATGGGAGTTAAACCCTGTATAAATATGGAAGAAACGTTAATAGTAGGAGAACTTAGCCTGGACGGTACAGTTAAACCGGTTACGGGAATATTACCGATGGTTCACCACGCCGGTGTACAAGGCTTCAAAAGATGCATAGTTCCTTATGAAAACAGGTATGAGGCGGGTATTGTAAAGAATGTGCAGGTTATAGGTGTAAGGACACTAAGAGAGATGGCAGATTATATTAAGGGCATAAGTAATCTCCCGGAATGCAGGAATGATTCTTTTTCAAAGGATACCTTTTACCCTGATACAAAAAAGGAAGATTTTTCAGATATAAGAGGGCAGGAGATTGCAAAAAGGGGTCTGGAAATAGGTGCGGCAGGCTTTCACAATATTATTATGACCGGTGCACCGGGTGGCGGTAAGTCCATGATGGCAAGAAGAATTTCTACAATTTTGCCACCGCTAAGCTTTGATGAATGTATGGAGGTTACAAAAATATATAGCATAAGCGGACTTATCGGGGATGGGGAAGCCTTAATTAGTCAACGCCCATTTAGAAATCCTCATCATACAATATCGGTACATGGTTTAGCAGGAGGAGGAGTTAATCCAAAGCCGGGTGAAATAAGTCTTGCCCATAAGGGTGTGCTTTTCCTTGATGAGCTTCCTGAATTTAAAAGAAATTCACTTGAAATTATGAGGCAGCCCATGGAGGACAGAAAAATTACCATATCCAGGGTTGGATGTTCCTATGTTTTTCCCGCGGATTTCATGTTGGTTGCAACGATGAATTCCTGTCCCTGCGGGCATTTTCCCAATATGAAAAGATGTAAATGTACATCAGCACAGATTAAGAATTATCAAAACAGAATAAGTGGGCCTTTGATGGACAGAATAGACATTAATCTGGTGATAAAGCCGGTTTTGTATGAAGATTTGTTTGAAAGAGGCGAGGGAGAATCGTCAAAGGATATACGAGAAAGGGTAAACAGGGCAGCACTAATTCAGAAGCAACGTTACAGGGAAGAAAAAATAAGTTTTAATTCTCAGCTGGATGGGGACTTGATAAAAAAATATGCCGTACTTACCACTGAAGCCCAGAACCTGCTGGAAAGTATATTTTCGAAGGGCGATTTAAGCGTAAGAGGAACATATAGAATAATCAGGCTTGCAAGAACCATTGCCGATCTTTGTGAAAGTTCAAAAATCGAAAGTATACATCTTAAGGAAGCGGTATTTTACCGGAACAAAGAATTGTTAAAATAAAAGGGAGGAATAATTCTATGGATGAAAAAATACTGTGGCTGTGGCTTAACAACATAAAACATATTGGAAATATTACTATAATGAAGCTGCTTAAGGAATTTGGAACACCTGGAAATATATTTGAGGCTCCGGTGTCTTTGCTGGAAAAAATCATGAGTATAAGACAGATTACTGAATTCAAAAAAGCAAAAAAATCACAAAAGGTATATGAAATTAATCATGAAATGAATGAACACAGTATAAAATATATATATCCAACCCATAGGGATTATCCGGCTAAGCTGTTAAATATATATAATCCGCCTTCAATATTATATATAAGGGGTAACTTCGATAAAAGCTTAAATTTTCACAATATGAATATAGCCATTGTAGGCTCAAGAACTCCCAGTGCCTATGGAAGGGAAATGGCAGGAAAGTTTGCCGCAGAGCTTGGAAAAAGGAAGATAAATATTATAAGCGGTCTTGCCATCGGAATAGACGGAGAAGCCCATAAGGGTGCATTGGGGGTTGACGGATATACACTTGGAATTTTGGGATCGGGTATAGATGTAATATATCCGAGAGACAATATTGAATTATTTCAGCAAATGACAGAAAGAGGGTGCGTCATTTCGGAATATGGCCTTGGAGTACAGCCGGTACCAGGTAATTTTCCTATGAGAAACAGATTAATAAGTGGATTGTGCGATGGCGTGCTTGTGGTGGAGGCAAGGAAGAAAAGCGGCTCTCTTATAACGGCTGATTACGCAATTGACCAGGGAAAACAGATTTATGCAATACCGGGAAAACTTATGGATATTAATTCTGAGGGTACAAACAATCTGATTAAAAATGGAGCTTTTCTTGTTACCTCCTACAAGGATATAATGTTTGATCTGACCGGAGATGAGAAATATAATACCATAGATATAGAAAATAAAAGCATGGAGGATATAATGGATATAGGTTATGTAAATAAAAATTCCCTTGCACCCTTAGAAAAAATGGTGTATAGTTGTCTGAGTTTGGAACCTACTTATATTGATGATATTATTCAGTCAATAGGAGTAGGGGTTACAAAGGCAATAAGCGTGCTTTATACTATGGAAGAAAGAGGAATAATAAAACAGCCTGTAAAGGGTTATTATATTATATCGGCTTAGGATTTTTGTTCTTATGTAGAAGGAGTAATTTAAAATATGGCTAAGAATCTGGTGATTGTGGAGTCCCCTGCGAAAGCAAAGACAATTAAAAAATTTCTTGGAGCAAATTATGAAGTTATTGCCTCCAACGGACATGTGAGGGATTTGCCCAAAAGTACCATGGGTATAGATATTGAGAATGATTATGAACCCAGATATATCACAATAAGGGGCAAAGGAGAATTGCTTGCCGAGCTCAGAAAAGCAGTGAAGAAAGCTGAAAAAATATATCTTGCAACTGACCCTGACCGTGAGGGAGAGGCCATATCATATCATCTGTCAGTGGCCTTGAAGCTGGAGAATAAAAAATATAAGAGAATAACCTTTAATGAGATAACAAAGAATGCTGTTAAGAATTCGATAAAAAATGCAAGGGAAATAGATATGAATCTCGTAGATGCACAGCAGGCAAGAAGGGTACTTGACAGAATGGTAGGTTATTCCATATCACCGTTGCTGTGGGAAAAAATTAAAAGAGGCTTAAGCGCAGGAAGAGTCCAGTCTGTTGCATTAAAACTGATATGTGACAGGGAAGAGGAAATTAATTCCTTTATACCTGAGGAATATTGGAGTCTGGATGCAATGCTTTCGGGCAATAAGGGACTAAAGCCGGTAAAATTCCATTATATTAAGGACAGGCTTACCAGGACTGAGGCTGATGATATAATCAGTAATACAAAGGGACAGGAATTTTTTGTGGAATCTGTGAAGGTGTCCGATAAAATAAAAAAAACACCGGTTCCGTTTACAACAAGTACCATGCAGCAGGAAGCGGGGAAAAAGCTTAATTTTGCTACAAGCAAGACTATGAGAATTGCCCAGCAGTTATATGAAGGTGTAGATATAAAGGGTAAGGGAGATATAGGTCTCATAACATATCTCAGAACAGATTCTATCCGTGTTTCAGAGGAGGCAGATAAAAATGCCAAGGAATATATCAAAGAAAAATACGGTGAAAAATATGTAACGGATGTAAAGGTTACAGCTACCGGGAAAAAGATACAGGATGCCCATGAAGCAATACGACCTACTCATATTGAACTGACTCCCGGTGATATAAAGGATAAGGTATCAAGAGACCAGTTCAGACTATATCAGCTCATATATAACAGATTTATTGCCAGCAGAATGAGCAACGCCGTATATGAGACCAAGACAGTTACTGCGAGGGTCGGAGAATACAAATTCAAAGCATCATCCCAGAAGGTGGCATTTGAAGGCTTTTTAGCAATATATAATCCTGACGATGAAAAGGAAGAAAATAATCACCTGACCGGAATAAATGAAAATGCAAAGCTTGATTTTGAGGAGTATATATCAAAGCAGCATTTTACACAGCCTCCGGCACATTATACAGAAGCACTGCTTGTAAAAACCATGGAGGAGCTGGGAATAGGAAGACCATCTACCTATGCGCCTACCATTTCAACAATAATTAACAGAAGATATGTGGTTAAGGAAAATAAAAATCTTTATGTTACCGAATTAGGAGAGGCAGTAAACCAGGTTATGACAAAGGCATTTCCTGAAATTGTAGATACAAGTTTTACAGCTAATATAGAGTCTTTGCTTGATATGATAGAAGAGGGAAAGATATACTGGAAGGTTGTAATCAGAAACTTTTATCCGGATTTGATGCTTGCTGTAGAGAATGCATCAAATGAGCTTGAGGACATTAAAATAGAGGATGAGCAGACGGATATAAGGTGTGAGCTTTGTGGAAGAATGATGGTGGTAAAGTATGGACCTCATGGTAAATTTCTGGCTTGCCCGGGTTTCCCTGAATGTAAAAATACCAAGCCGCATTATGAAAAAACAGGCGTTCCGTGTCCGAAATGTGGTGGGGATATAGTACTTAGAAAGACAAAAAAAGGCAGAAAGTATTATGGCTGCATAAACAGTCCGGAATGTGACTTTATGTCCTGGGCAAAGCCTACAGAAAAGAGATGTCCTAATTGTGGAAGCTATATGGTTGAAAAAGGCAATCGGCTGCTGTGTGCCGGTGAGGGCTGTGGTTATTCCTGTGAAATAACAAAAGGACAGGAACAGTAACCGAAAAATATATTTTTGTTGATGTAAGTCAAAAAATGTGGTACTATAATTATCGTACATGGGTATATCCAGGTACGATAATTTTTTGCTTTGAATAAGCATTTGATTTTATTTATGTATTGAGTTTGCATACCTGTGAAAAAGGAAGTTCCGGGTTATATATCTTAACGAAAGGATTTGTGATATAACATAGTGACCATTGGTATTTTTCAGTGGAGAATATAACACAAGTCCTTTTGGAGCGTTTTAAAGGAGGATATGATTTGATTACATCAAACATCTATAATTATGTAAATATCTTAGACAAAGCCGCGGATGCATCCAATATGAGAAATGAGCTTATAAGCAATAATATTGCCAATGTAAGTACCCCGGGCTATAAGAGAAAAGATTTGAATTTTGAATCCATGCTTGTGGCAGAGCTTTCCGGAGATAATCTTAACAAGGCGGTTACAGAACTTAACAAGGATTTGTCTGTACTGGAGCCTAATGTGTATACGGATAATTCAAACCTTTCATACAGACTTGACGGTAATAATGTAGATATAGCCACTGAGGAAGCATATCTTGCAGAAAACCAGATAAAGTATCAGACATTGATTGATTTGATGAACCAGGAATTTTCACGTTATAAAACTGTTCTTGGCCAGTCATAATAAATTGGTTTAATATAGCATTTTAGTGATATAGGAGGGTACATATGGGAGTTTTTTCAGCAATGAATGTAGCTGCTACCGGAATGACAGCTCAGCAGCTGAGAATGGATGTTATAGCTGAGAATATAGCAAATGCAAATACAACAAGGACAGAGAATGGAGAGGCATACAGAAGAAAAACTCTTATTTTTTCTGAAAAAAATACAACATCCTTTGATCATGTTCTTACAGGATATCTCAATCAATATGAACCTAACGGAGTGAGGGTAAGCAAAGTGATTGAGGATAATTCTGACTTGAGGCTGGTATATGAGCCGGACAATCCCGATGCGGATGAAAATGGCTATGTAGCATATCCAAATGTGGATACAGTTACGGAAATGACCAATTTAATTGATTCAAGCAGGGCTTATGAGGCATCGGTAACATCCTTTAATGCAGCAAAGAGTATGGCAGTTAAGGGTCTTGAATTATTTAGCAGTTAGGAGAATAAAATATGTCATCTATTACACCGGTAACACTTTTCAGTGAAGAAGATTTACGGATAAGTAATATAAAAAACGAACAAAAAACCGAAGGAACAAAGTCTTTTGATACTATATTTAATGCAGCGGTAGATATGTATAAGGAGGCAGATTCCTTACAAAAGGCTGCTGAGGAGGCGGAAGTAAGCTTTGCACTTGGTTATACCGACAGTATTCATGACTTGGCTTTGGCACAGCAAAAGGCAAACATTTCCCTTCAATACACAGTGAAGGTTACAAATGCTGTGGTTTCTGCATATAAAGAACTAATGTCAATGCAGTTATAATTAGTGCATTAGGAGGAACTTATGGAAAAGCTTAAACAGCTTGGAGCCGGAATTGTTGAATTCTGGAAAAAATATACAAAAAAGCAAAAAACTCTTATTATCTCGGTTGCAATAGCGGTTATTCTGACTCTTATAGGTCTGTTTGCCATATTGAATAGGGTTGATTATGTCACTTTGGCATCCTTTGACAGTACAGCGGCTGCTGCACAGGCTGATACCCTGTTAAGTGACAACGGAATTACCCACAGAGTTTCAGATGATGCCCTTACGATTGAAGTGGCAAAGGACGAGATTTCTAATGCCAGGCTTTTGCTTGGACAAAACGGAATCAGTACGACAGTTAATAATACAGATTATGACTGGCTTTTTGACAATAGCTTTAATACGACTGATTCAGAAAAACGACTTAAGGCCAAGATTAATCTTCAGTCAGAAATGGAACTGGATCTTGTTGCCATGGAAGGAGTCAATAAAGCTTCTGTTACAATAGATACACCGGACAACGTCAATTCAATATATTCAAGTGATGAGGAACCTTCTGTCAGTATAATGCTTACGGTGGATTCAAACTTTAATAAGGAAAGTGTTGAAGGAATAGTACAATATGCCAGAACCTCAGTTGGTGCCAAAACCACAGATAACATAACCGTAATTGATAATCAGGGTAATCTGTTGTATTCCCAGCTTAGCAGTGATACATCAGCCTCAGCCCATGCAATATCTATAAAACAGCAGACTGAGGAATATTATAATAGCAAGCTTTGGAATCTTATGGTTAATTCAGGCGCATATGATGAGGTTTCTGTTTCGTCAAACCTTGATGTAAGTATATCCAAGAAAACAATTGAGGATGTAAAATATTATACTAACACCGATGATGAGACAGGACCAAAGGATACATATTATTACTACTATGCTCAGAATACGGATGGTACGGGAGGCGTAGTAGGAACGGACTCCAACGGAGGAGAAATCACAGATTATGATTTGCTGGATGATGCTCTTGAGGAGGCAATGGTAACACATATAAAGGAAACCTATTCAACAAGTCATACAACAACACTCACCGAAATGCCTGTAGGAGAGATTAATCTTGCTGATTCAAGTATGGCGGTATATCTTACAAAATACAATGTTTATGATGAGGCTGTCTTAAAAAAAGACGGAACATTGGACGATATGACTTTTGCTGAGTTTAAAGCTGAAAATTCAGAGGTTGAAGAGATTATAAACGAAGAAAGCCAGGTAAATATGCTGGCCAATGCCACAGGAATAAAAGCATCTAAGATATATGTAGTTGAGAGAATTGTTCCTGTATTTTATGATGAGGAAAAGGAGACTGCACCGGTTCAAAGTATTATAACCATAGCTTTAGCAGCATTGATTGGACTCTTACTTCTCTTTGTTGTATTTAAGAGCATGAAGCCTGCCGAAGTAGTTGAAACTGAGCCTGAGCTTTCTGTGGAGGCATTATTGGCAACCACAAAAGAAAACCAGTCTCTGGAGGATATCCAGTTTAGTGAAAATTCAGCTTCAAAAGAGCTGATTGAGAAATTTGTTGATGAGAAGCCGGATGCTGTAGCAGCATTGCTTAGAAACTGGCTCAATGAATGGGAGTAAACAAGTATGGCATTTAATAATTCTACATCCGAGATAAATGGTGTTCAAAAGGCAGCAATATTGCTGATAGCCCTTGGACCGGAGAGATCATCACAGATATTCAAATATCTGAAGGATGATGAAATTGAACAGCTTACACTGGAAATTGCCAATACAAAAAGTGTATCGCCTGAGGTTAAGGATCAGGTTCTGGATGAGTTCTATGAAATCTGTCTTGCACAACAATATATTGCTGAGGGCGGTATTGCATATGCCAAGGAACTTCTGGATAAGGCACTGGGAGAAGACAAAGCAAAGGATGTAATAGGAAGACTTACAGCGTCATTACAGGTTCGTCCTTTTGAGTTTGTCAGAAAAGCAGATGCCAGTCAGCTTCTTAACTTTATTCAGGATGAACATCCTCAGACAATTGCCCTTATATTGTCATATTTACCGGCATCCCAGGCTGCAGCGGTAGTGAGCGCCCTTGCTCCTGAAAAACAGGCTGATGTCGCTAAGAGAATTGCCGTAATGGACAGGACAAGTCCGGATGTCATCAAGGAGGTTGAACAGGTGCTTGAAAAGAAACTGGCATCCCTTGTTAATCAGGATTACACTATTGTGGGTGGTGTAGATTCTATTGTTAATATTCTTAATACTGTTGACAGAAGCACAGAGAAGCATATCATGGAAACTCTGGAGGTTGAAGAGCCTGAGCTTGCAGATGAAATCAGAAGAAAGATGTTTGTATTTGAAGACATTCTTGTCCTTGATAACAGGTCAATCCAGACAGTATTGAGGGAGGTTGACAATAACGAGCTTGCCATTGCCCTTAAAAATGCCAATGAAGATGTTCAGAATGCAATCTTTAGTAACTTGTCCTCGCGTCTTGCAACTATGATAAAAGAGGATATGGAATTTATGGGTCCTGTTCGTCTTAAGGATGTTGAGGATGCCCAGCAGAAGATAGTTAATGTTATAAGAAAGCTTGAGGATTCGGGCGAGATTGTTATTTCCCGTGGTGGAGGTGACGAGATAGTTGTCTAATCTTTTCAAATATGGATTTTCCGGTCTTGTTAATGTTAAAAGTGAGCCTTATGTTGTGGATGTAAACAGCAAAGTGATAAATACGGAACCAAGGGTAATCAGACCGGTCAGTAAAAAAAGAACAGATGATAATGAAGATGGTAACCGGCCTCCGGATAATAAAAAGCTTGATGCAGCCGGAAAAGCAATGCTGGATGATGCAATGGACACAGCCAAAGCAATAAGAGATGATGCAATATTAAAAAGTGCCCAGATTGTATCAGATGCCAGAAGCGAAGCAGATTCCATAATGGAAAAAGCAAGGGAAGAAGGCTACAAAAAGGGTTATGAGGAAGGCAGCATGGAGGCTATGAGAAAGGCAGACCAGTACCTTGAAAATCTTCATAAGGAGCAGGAAACCCAGCTTGCCCAAAACAATGCAATTTTAGAGAAAGATATTGAGGATACCAGAACAAAGCTCGTAGACTTTGCATGTGATGTTATCGAAAAATTTACAGGCATTCTGGTAAATGATTATAAGCCTGTAATGCTGCATATGATTAACAATGCATTAAATCAGGCTGAAATGAGTAAAAAGTTTGTTATAAAAGTAGCAAAGGAGAACTATTCATACATTTCGGATAATTATGACAGACTTGCAGGGGCCGGAAATGCCAATATAAGTATGGAAATTTATGGTGATCCGAAACTGGACAAGAGTCAGTGCATAATAGAGACAGATAATGGTATTATTGATTTGTCTATGGAGGTTCAGGTAAAAAATCTCATAACAGCGATTAAACTGTTGGGAGAATAATAGTAATATAAATGCCCCGGTTTTTAATCGGGGTGTTTTACCATTGCGGAGTATATATGAATAATACATTTGACATAGAAAAATATAAATCATTATTATATAGAGATTTTGCAAAGCATTACGGGAAGGTAAGTAAAGTAGTGGGGCTTACGGTAGAATCGGTTGGACCACCCTGTAAGCTTAACGATTTGTGCCTTATTACATCAAAGGACAAGAAAACTGTGGTTCAGGCAGAGGTTGTAGGCTTCAGGGAGAACAAGGTATTGCTTATGCCATACGATTCTGTGGAGGGAGTCGGTGTGGGAGCGACAGTGGAAAACACCGGAAATGTGCTCAAGGTCATGGTTGGACAGGAACTACTCGGCAGAGTCCTGGATGGCATTGGAAGACCTATGGATGGCAGACCATTAGAGTGTAATGACTTTTATCCCATTGATGCCTCTGCCCCTGATCCTCTTAAGAGAAAGTTAATAAGTCAGGTATTGCCTTTAGGAGTAAAGGCAATAGATACGCTGCTCACTGTGGGAAAAGGTCAGAGAATAGGTATATTTGCAGGAAGTGGAGTAGGAAAAAGTACTCTTTTGGGTATGATAGCCAGAAATACTAAGGCTGATATTAATGTTATAGCATTAATAGGAGAGAGAGGAAGAGAGGTTGGAGAATTTATAGAAAGAGATCTTGGGGAGGAGGGACTGAAAAGGTCTGTCCTTGTTGTTGCAACTTCGGATAAGCCTGCTCTTATAAGAAACAAGGCAGCTAAAACCGCTACAGCTATTGCCGAATATTTCAGAGACCAGGGTAAGGATGTTATTCTTATGATGGATTCCCTTACAAGATTTTCCATGGCTCAAAGAGAAATCGGTCTGGCATCAGGTGAACCGCCTGTAACAAGAGGGTATCCTCCATCGGTATATTCCGAATTGCCTAAAGTTCTCGAAAGAGCCGGGAATACATATAAGGGTTCAATCACAGGTCTTTATACTGTGCTTGTGGATGGTGATGATTTTAATGAGCCTATAACTGATACAGCAAGAGGAATTCTTGATGGACATATAATCCTGTCCCGAAAGCTGGGACATAAAAATCATTATCCTGCAATAGATGTGTTGCAAAGTATATCCAGATGCATGAGTACTGTTGCATCCGGTGAGCATAAGGAATATGCAGGTAAATTAAAAAATGTTCTTGCAACTTACAATGACGCAGAGGATTTAATAAATATTGGCGCATACAGGCAAGGCTCAAATAAAAATATCGATTATGCCATATCTAAGATTGAACAGATAAATGAGTTTTTAATACAGGATGTTGATTCAAAATATCAGTTTGATGATGAAGTAAATATGCTTAAACAGATATTTGAATAAGTAATAATTGGCAGCAGGCAGGTGAAAAAATGGCAAAATTTTTTTATCGTATGCAGAATATTCTGGATATAAAATATAAGCTGGAGGATACTGCAAAACAGGAATATGCACATGCGAGACATATGCTTAATATTGAAGAAGATAAGCTTTCGGCTATAAGATATCGGAAAAGTGAATATGAGGAAATATACAGTTCATTGCTTATGGGAAATCTTGATTTTGCCAAAATTCAGGAGACAGTCAATGCAATTTATATCCTAGATATAAAGATAGATGAACAGACGGAGATTGTCAGAAAAAGAAGTAAAGAACTGGAAAAGGCGAGAATAAAGCTCAGCCAGGTAATGCAGGAAAGAAAAATGCACGAAAAGCTAAAAGAAAAACAATTTGAAGAATTCGTGCAGGAGATTAATTACCAGGAGAAAAAAGAAACTGATCAGGTAGTAAGCTACCAGTTTAATAAAGGAAAAGATAAATCGGAGGTATAAATATGCCATTAGACAATGTAGAAAAGAAGGAAAAAGGTGGCAAAGGGATAGGTATACTTATATGTGTTCTAATTATAATTACATGGCTTTCCGTTATGGCACTGCTTATAAAATGCGATGTGGGCGGATTTGGTTCCCAGGTTTTAAGACCCGTGCTGAAGGATGTGCCTGTCATAAAATATATTTTGCCGGGACCGTCTGATGAAGAAGCAGCCATTGAAAGTGACTATCCTTATGATACTTTGGACGAGGCATTAAAACAAATTGAGATTATGGATGAAACTATAGGCAGCAAGGATGCGGAAATAGTTGCCCTCAGTGACAGAATAAAAGAATTGGAATCTGAGGTTTCAAGACTTACGGTTTATGAGGAAGAAAAAAATGAATTTGAGGAAGAAAAAAATAAATTTTATGATGAAATAGTCTATGGAGATTCGGCTCCGGATACCGATATATATGTAGAATGGTATAACTCATTGGATGCAGAGCATGCTGAGAAAATATATAGGGAAATCATTGAGTCAAATAAGGCAGATGCGGAAATCCTTGATCTTGCTTCAGCTTATGAAAGTATGGATGCAGCCAAGGCTGCTAAAATTCTTGAAAGCATGAGTAATGATATGGATACTGTTGCACTTATTATGAATAATATGGATGCTAAGGCAAGAGGAGAAATTCTTGCTGCCATGAGCCCTGAATTTGCGGCAGGCGTAACAAAAAAGCTCATACCATAAGTTATGGCCATATCAATTTTAGAAGAAAGGAGGAAAAACATGATATTACCTATAGCAACAGGCGGAATAGGAAATATTGATTTATCTTCAGGACAGCTTTCAAGGTCAAAATCAAAATCAGATGAAAAAGAGAGCGATACATTTGCAAGCCTTATGGATATGAATGCAATGGATAGCAGTGACACAGCAGTTGTTCCACAGGATAGAAAAAGCATTAATCAAAAGGATATGGATGCCGATGATATAAATGCAAAGCCATACCATAAGCCAAAGACTGCCGATAAGGTGGATGATGTTAAACCTGCTGAAGATTTATCAGACAAAGACAATGTGGAAGCTCTTTCACAGTTAATGGAAAAGCTTAAGGAATTCGTTCTGGATGAGCTTGGAATCACTGACGAAGAACTTACTAATTATCTTTCGGATCTGAATATGAATCTTATGGATTTGACAGAATTGTCTAATTTCAAGGAGTTAGTGCTTGCAAGCCGGGGATATAGTAATGTAGATGTATTGATTAATGAAGAATTGTCCGATTTTGTCACCGATGCCATGACAGGCATGGAACAATTCCTGCAGGAAAATAATATTCATATTTCGGATGATTTTATTAAACTGATTAACAGCATGATGAAGGAAGACATAAAAGCTGTCATGATGACCGGAGATTCAGATGAAGAAGATGGTGCTTTTGCAAAGCAGAATACACAAGCAGATATTCAGACTGAAAACGTACAAACAACAGCTGAATACAACAAAAGCGTTGCTTCTGTGGACAATGCAAAGGAATCATATGATTTTCTGAATAACCCTAAGGAATATAAAAGCGAAGCACAAAATTTCAATCAGGAGAATATGACCAAAAACGTGGTTAATAATCTTAATCAGGCTATTAATAATGCTTTTGAAAATGGTATTTCCGGTGATATGGATATTTATTCCGCAAGCACAACTGAGGCTGATATTATAAGGCAGGTTATTGATGATATTAAGGTTAATGCCACAAAAGAAATCAATTCAATTGAAGTTTTGCTTAATCCTGAAAGTCTGGGAAAAGTACATATTAATGTTACGGCAAAGGAAGGAATTATAACAGCTAAGATATATGCAGAGAATGAAATGGCGAGACATGCCATAGAAAACAACATGTCAGCGCTCAGGGAAAGCTTCAATAATCAGGAGATTAAGGTTGAAAAGATTGAAGTAATGCTCACCTCGTATGAATTTTTCCGGGATGAGGATAATCAGGATTTGAATCACAAATCAAAAGATGGCAAGTCCGGAATTAAGGGCAACGTTATAACAGACAGAGACGATATACCGGGACAGGAAAAAGAATCCGAAACAGATGTTATGCTGCAGCAGGGAGCAACAGTAAGTTATTCGGTTTAAGAACAGATTCCACTGTAAGCGGTAATCAATAAGAAAGGAGGAAAAATATGGCAGATGCTATTATTGGAGGAATCAATACAGCCAGAGCTGACAGCGTTACAACGAAGAAAGAAAAGTCTAATGATCTGGACAAAGATGCGTTTTTACAGCTTCTGGTAGCACAGATGAAATACCAGGATCCTATGAATCCGGGAGACAGTACTGAATATATGTCGCAGTTAGCACAGTACTCATCCCTTGAAGCAACTATGAATATAAGCAACACACTTGAAAAGGGTAATGCACTGAATGTTGTAGGCGAGTATGTAATAATGAATACTACTGATTCAGCCGGAAAAACAACACAGATAAGTGGTCTGGTGGAATATGCAACAGTAAAAAATGATGAGGTGCTTTTATCTGTAGGAGGTAAATATTATCCTGCATCGGATCTTGATTCGGTGGTTGATTATGACTATTATCTGTATCTTAAAGATCAGGCAGATAAGGATAATCTTAATCCTGACGGAACAATTAAGGATGATAATCAAACTTCTGGGGATAACAAAACTGAAAATGGATAAGCAGGAGGGATTCTTATGAGTGGATTTGAGTCAAAAATCCTGACTATCGAACAGGCATCGGGAATTTTTCTGGGAAATGACAGAAAACCTTCCAATGATGTGTCAAAGATTTCACCCCGTTCATTCAGGGAAATTTTTGAAGAGACAAGTCAGAATGTAAGATTTTCCAAGCATGCTAATGAAAGACTTTCCAGCAGAAATATAAATCTGTCACATAATCAGATGGACAGACTTAACCAGGGCATTAATCAGGCTCGTGAAAAACAGATAAATGAATCCCTGGTTGTTATGGATAATCTGGCATTTATAGTAAATGTAAAAAACAATATGGTTGTTACTGCTTTAGAACAGGGCGATGAGGGTAATGTATTTACCAATATTGACGGAGCGGTAATAGTTTAAAGCCGGACCGTAAGGAGGCTTTTATCCCGGAATGACAGAAGGGATATACAATATAATCGGAGGTCTAAAATTATGATGAGATCACTTTATTCTGGTGTTGCCGGACTTAAGACACATCAGACAAAAATGGATGTTATAGGTAATAATATAGCAAACGTAAATACAATTGGATTTAAAGCATCATCTGTATTGTTCAGGGATGTCTTGTATCAGTCAACAGCAACAGCAACAGGTGCAACCAATACAACAGGTGGTACAAACGCATCACAGATAGGTCTTGGTACAAAGGTATCCTCTATTGCTACATCAATAGGAGATACAGGTGCTTCACAAAGTACAAATAATCCATATGACCTTATGCTTAATGCATCATCAATGTTTATTGTCAGCAGAGGAAATGGATACAATTTTACTAAGGTAGGCAATTTTCAGGTTGATGAAGCAGGCTGCCTTGTTACAAGCAATGGATATCAGGTACTTGGATGGCAGGTAGACCCTGAGAACCCTACCCAGATAAAGAAGGACACGGTATCTGCTCTTTATCCTGAGTCAGAGATGAACAAGGTGTCTTCACCGGAACAGACATCTTCAGCATATATGAAGGGCAATGTGGATTTCACTGATCCGGAACTTACATCAGCAGATGGAAAGGTGGTAGCTTTGTCAATATATGACAGCCTTGGATATCCTTATACAGTAAAATTCAAGCTTACAATGGATACAGCACAGGCCGATAAATCTCTGTATAATCTGGAGATACAGTCAATTACAGATTCCAATAATGTGGAGATTCTCGGAACAGACGATCCTGCAACCACCGGCGTTGTTGAAGGCGGATATAAGGCTACTATTGGTGGGGCTAATTCTATTCAGATTAAATTTAATCCGGATAACGGTTCCTTTGAATACGTAGGAAAAGCAGGAGATAAAGAAGCTTTGTTAAAAATCCAGCCTAATAATGCAAGCAAGGGAGATGTATTCTCATCCGAAATCAACGGAGAAAAAGTAGAAGGAGTTACAATAGATTTTTCCAATCTTACAATGTTTGAGTCTGATGGAGATGCCACAGCAAAGATGGTAAGAGGTGCCACAGATGCTACCGGAGGGGGAAGATCAATGGGTAAGCTTAACGATGTAAGCATTGACACATCAGGAAAAATATATGGTGTGTATACCAATGGTGAGACAAGACTTTTGGGACAGATTGCTGTGGCAAAATTCAGCAATGTCATGGGTCTTGAATCTGTTGGTAACAGTATGTACCAGACTACCCAGAACTCAGGAGATTTTGACGGAATCGGTTCCGCTGTAGATGAGGACGGAGGAACAATGTCACAGGGTGTTCTTGAGATGTCCAATGTAGATCTTTCTGCTGAATTCACAGAGATGATTACTACCCAGAGAGGTTTCCAGGCAAATTCGAGAATAATAACAACCTCGGATTCGATGCTTGAAGAACTGGTAAATCTTAAGAGATAAAAATAATAAATAAATTATAAACAGGGAGGCTCTGTGTTAACAGACAGCCTCCCTGTTTTGCTGTGGATAAGAAAAAAGGAATAAAAATTATAATTATTCCGTGAAAGAATCTGTGAAAGAATCTGTGCTTATTTTTTGTGGACATAAAATCACACATATGGTATAATTAGTCAAAATGCTTACATGAAAATAGTATGTCAATTAAGGGGGATTTGTATGATAGAAGTAACCAGGCTGAAAGGCACGACTGTTACTATAAATGCCGAGTTAATAGAGATTATTGAAGAAACACCGGATACGGTAATCACCCTTACAAGTGGCAAAAAGTACATAGTAAGTGAATCGGCTAAAGAAATTGTAGATTTGGTAATTAACTATAAGAGAAAGATACATGCAGTAATGTAGCAGAGGTGAATGAAGTGGATATAGCATCTATAATTGGTTTTATTGTCGCATTGATTCTTATGGTATTCGGAATGGTATCAGGAAAGGGATTCGGAGTTATAACAGATACATTTTTGCATCTGCCATCTGCGCTTATAACATTCGGAGGATCCTTTGGCGTTGTTCTTGCCATGAATTCTTTAAAGGAATTTTTTACGGGACTAAAGACCTTTGGTCTTGTGTTTAAGGTTCCTAAGGCCAATGAAGCCGAAACCATAAAATCTATTATTGAATTATCAAATCTTGCCAGAAGAGAGGGACTTCTTTCTTTGGAGGAATCTGCCAATTCCCTTGATGATGAATTTATGAAAAAGGGAGTTATGCTCATAGTTGACGGTACTGACCCGGAGCTGGTAAGAAGTATTCTTGAGGCTGAGCTTGTGAATGTGGATGCCAGACATCAAAGTAATATTGGCTTCTGGAAGAATCTTGCGGCTATGGGTCCTGCCTGGGGTATGATTGGTACTCTCATAGGTCTTATTAATATGCTTAAGGATCTTTCGGATCCTGATTCTATAGGTCCTAATATGGCTACAGCACTTATTACTACATTGTATGGCTCTATGCTGGCCAACTGGATCAGTGCCCCTGTTATAAACAAGCTTTCCAAACAAAATGAAACAGAAATCAAACTCAAAGAGGTTATGATAGAGGGAATTTTGTCAATTCAGGCAGGGGAAAACCCTCGTGTAATTGAGGAAAAGCTCAAGTCTTTCCTGTCACCAAAGGAAAGAACAAGCTTTGAAAGTGAAGGTGGTGGTCAATAATGGCTAAGAGAAAGGTACAACCACCTGATGAAGGGTCTCCTGCATGGATGACTACATTTAGTGATTTGATGAATCTTCTTCTTTGTTTTTTTGTATTGCTTTTTGCAAGCTCTACCATGGATGAAGGCAAGATTCAAAAAATAGCCGCATCATTTGACAATATTTCATTTAATGTTATAAGCAGCGGTTCTGTATCTCTTGTGGATGGAAGCTTTATGTCCGGGGGAGTTACACAGCTTCCGGATGTAAACAGTATATTGACTGAAGCGGGGAAAAGCATTGAAGGGACAACAGGTACTGAGTCGGTTTCGTCGGCAAATGATGCTGAAAAACTATCGGATCAGCAATTGAAGGAAGAGTACGAAAAACGTGGAGAAGCACAATCAGAAGAGATGTATGATGAAGTTGTTAAAATGACAGAATCATACAATATTGATGACAAAATAATGATTGATTATAATGCTCAATATGTTGAGCTCGATTTAAACGGCTCATTGCTTTTTGAGTCAGGCAAGGCAGAAGTAAGGGATGATGCGAAGCTGTTCTTGCAAAAGATTGCCACCATCCTTGTAAAATACAGATATTGTATAATAGAGATAGAAGGTCATACAGACAATGTGCCTATTTCTACAGCGAAATACGAAAATAACAGGGAGCTTTCTGCCGAGAGAGCACGCAATGTATATGAATATCTCATAAAACAGGAGAATTTTATTGATTCCAACATGAAAATTGCAGGCTATGGTGAAAGCAATCCGGTGGCATCCAATGCTACAGAAGAAGGAAGAGCTAAAAACCGTAGAGTAGTTATAAAGATATATAATCAGCAAAATTCAGATAATTAAGGAGATGGAACAGACATATGAAGAAAAATCTTATAACAGTTATTATACTGGCGATATGTATCATTAATTTAATATTTAATATTCTTATTGTATTTGTTTTCATGCCATCGGCAACAAAAACAAACAAGCTGATAAAGGATATTGCTGAGGTCTTAGACCTTGAAATCGCATCCGTATCCTCTGGCGGTAAGCCGGGACAGATTGACGTTAGTAATCTTTCGGCATTCCAGTTAGAACAAGGCAATCCGATTAACCTTGCGTCCGATGGCTCAGGCAATACACACGTGGTCTTGTATGGGCTTACGGTTAATCTGGATAAAACTGCATCGGATTATAAAAAAACAGAAGAAAATCTTTCGGCATCTACAGCTCTTATATATGACACTGCAAGAAATATTATTGCAAAATATACATATGAGCAAGTCATAGATGTAGAGGTTCAAAGAAAGATAAAAGAAGAAATATTAATTGAGCTGAAATCAATATTTAACACAGAATGTATTTATTCTGTTAGCTTCTATAATTGGGTTGCACAATAAAGTATGAGCTGAGGAGGTGAGAAGTGTGGCAGACGTACTCTCACAAAATGAAATAGATGCCTTATTAAAACAGCTAAGCTCAGGCGAATTGGATGTAGATAACATTGAAGATACCAAAAGCACCAAGGTGAAGGAGTACGATTTCTCGCGACCGGCAAAATTTTCCAAGGAACATCTTAGAACTCTTGAGATTATTTTTGAACATTTTGCCAGACTGCTGAGCAGTAATCTGCCGGCGTATCTGAGAAAGAACGTCCAGGTCGAGGTAATGAATTCAGAAGCTGTTACATATTCTGAGTTTTCAAACGCCCTATCAAATCCGGTGCTGCTTGGAGTTGTAAATATGGCTCCGCTGGGTGGCAATATTATTATTGAAATGGCTACTAATGTTGGATACACCATAATAGACAGACTTCTTGGGGGAGCCGGAGAGCCTCTGGACAAGGTCAGGGAGTTCTCAGAAATTGAGCTGTCTGTATTAGAGAGAATATTTAGTATTATAATATCCCTTTTAAGGGAACCTTGGGCAAATGTTGTGGAGATTGATCCATATCTTGAGAGAATAGAAACCAATTCACAATTTGCCCAGATTATATCACCTACAGAGATGATAGCAATTCTTACTATGAATATAAACATAGGAGGAATAGAAGGGCTTATGAATATCTGCCTTCCGTTTCTTACCCTTGAACATATAATGGATAAGCTCAATACAAAGTATTGGTTTTCTACTATGCAGGACAGGGATGAGGCAAATTATTCAGAGGTTATTGAAACTGCAATCAACAAGGCACTTGTGCCGGTATCCGCTGAATTGGGAAGAAGCACAATTACGGTTATGGATTTTGTGAATTTGCAAATGGGGGATATAATTAAGCTCAACAAAAACGTTTCCGAGGAGCTGGATATATATGTAGGAAGTATGCTTAAATTCAAAGCGCTTCCCGGGTCGTTTAGTGATAATTATGCAGTTAAGGTTACAGAAATAATTAGAGAGGAGGAATAAAGAATATGGATGGAATGTTATCCCAGGAAGAGATAAATGCACTTTTAAGTGGTTTATCACCTGATAGTGCTGATCAGACAGGAGATGACAGCATATTGTCCCCTGAGGAAAAAGATGCAGTTGGAGAAATATCCAACATATGTATGGGAACTGCTGCCACAACACTTTATTCCCTGGTTAATCAGAAGGTTGTTATAACAACCCCTGTGGTTGAGGTGACAAATTGGGAAAAACTTACAGCAGAGTATGCCAAGCCATGTGTTTTCATTAATATTTTCTATAAGGAGGGTATTGACGGAAACAATGTATTGATTTTGAAGGAAGATGATGTAAGAATTATAACCGATCTTATGATGGGAGGAGATGGTCTTAATCCGGCTCCTGAAATTACAGACTTACATTTATCGGCAATATGTGAAGCTATGAATCAGATGATGGGCTCAACTGCCACATCTTTGTCTACAATGTTAAACTGTAAGATAGATATAAGTCCTCCTGAGGCAGATCTTATGGATATGGATTCTGAGAAGATACCGGATCACATATCTGATTTTATGAAATCTGATTTTGTAAAGGTAACCTTCAGAATGACTATTGGAGATTTGGTTGACAGTACTATTATGCAATTATATTCCATTGATTTCTCCAAGGAATTGTACCACAGGTTTATTGATGGGGAGGCTGAGAAAGCAAAAAATACCATTGAAGATAAAAAAGCAAATTCTTCTCAGCCTGTGGCAGCTTCTCAACCATCAGCAGCTCCTCAACCTGCAAAGAGTCAGCAAATGGGGCAAAATATGACTAATCCGGCTATGATGGGAGGACAGAATATAATGAATCCGGCCATGATGGGAGGACAGAACATGATGAATCCGGCCATGATGGGAGGACAGAACATGATGAATCCGGTAATGATGGGAACACAGCCTGATGTGAATGTTCAAAATGTACAATTCCAGGCATTTAACCCAGTAGCTAATCCTATTACACAACAAGAGAATATAGAGCTTATTATGGATGTACCTTTGGAGGTGTCGGTTGTTTTAGGAAGAACCAAGAAGTCCATAAAAGAGATTCTGGAATTTGCTCCAGGCACAATTATTGAACTGGATAAGCTGGCCGGTGAACCTATAGACGTAATGGTTAATCAGAAGCTTGTAGCCAAGGGTGAGGTTGTTGTTATTGAGGAAAGCTTTGGTATTAGAATAACAGAGATTATAAAATAACTTTTATAAAAGGAGTATAAATTATGGCAAAAAGTATACTTATATGTGATGATGCAGCTTTTATGAGAATGATGATTAAAGATATTCTTGTAAAGAATGGATATGCGATAGCCGGTGAGGCAGAAAATGGTGTAAAGGCTGTAGAAAAATATGCGGAGACTAAACCGGATCTGGTGCTTATGGATATAACAATGCCTGAGATGGACGGAATACAGGCTCTAAAGAAAATTAAGGCTTCAGATCCTAATGCGAGCGTTGTTATGTGCTCAGCAATGGGCCAGCAGGCTATGGTTATAGAATCAATACAGTCGGGAGCAAGAGATTTTATTGTAAAGCCTTTCCAGCCTGACAGGGTAATTGAAGCTGTAAAAAAGGCTGTTGAATAATATGTTTTGTACAGAAAATGTAAAAGCGGGATTTTATTCAGCCTGGGATTTAATATCCTTAATACTGATTTTTATACTTGTTATTGCTCTTGCTTATTTTGCTACCAGACAATTTGCAAAATTCCAGAGCAATGCTTTATCCGGGAAAAACAATATCAGGATAATTGAATCTTTTCGTATAGATTCAGGCAAGCTTATTATTATTGTAAAGATTGGTGAAGCATATTATGCCCTTGCTTATTCCAAGGATAATGTAACAGTGATAGATAAGCTTAATCCTGAGGAGATAAATAATTTGAAAGCAGAAAAGGCTTCCCAGACCGGACCAAGGCTGGACTTTAAGGAAATTTTATCTCAAATTAAGAACAAAAAATCAAAAGACGATATTGATACAAAGTAGGTAGTGAGATGAAATACAAAAGACTGCGCAAATTCATATTAATGTTTGTAATTGCTATTGTAGTGTGCATGTCAGGTAGTAGTTCAAAGGCCACGGGAAGCAATCCGGGTACGACTATAGAAACTGATACTGAAACAGAACAAAATGGTGTTGGTAATAATGGAGTTTCCCTTGGACTTTCTGTCAATTCTAATTCTGAAGATACCAGCCTGGCAGGAACCCTACAGATATTGCTTGTAATTACAATAATCTCTCTGGCTCCGTCAATATTAGTTATGGTGACCTCTTTTACAAGAATCGTTGTTGTGCTGCATTTTGTCAGAACAGCGATAGGAACCCAATCCTCACCACCTAATAATGTATTGATAGGGCTCTCCTTGTTTTTAACCCTGTTTATTATGGCTCCTGTTTTTTCTGATATAAAAACAGAGGCTCTGGATCCGCTTACAGCTAATGAGATTACCCAGGAAGAGGCGTTAGACCGTGGACTTGAGCCATTAAGGGATTTTATGTTTAATCAGGTAAGGCAGGATGATTTAAGACTGTTTATGGACATTGCAAGGATGGATACAGTAGAAAATCTTGATGAGATTCCAACTACAGTTCTTATTCCTGCATTTATTATCAGTGAATTAAGAGCTTCATTTATAATTGGCTTTTTAATATATATACCATTTATTATTTTAGATATGGTTGTGGCATCCGTACTTATGTCAATGGGTATGATGATGCTTCCTCCTACAACGATTTCCATGCCTTTTAAGATATTACTATTTATTTTGGCAGACGGATGGAATCTTATAATAGGAGAATTGGTTAAATCTTTTAATTATTAGCTATATGCTTGATATATGAGGTGATTAGAAAATGAGTATAGGTGACGTAATAGATATATCAGCACAGGCAATATGGCTTGTTTTGAAATGCAGTGCACCCATGTTACTTTCATCCATGATAGTGGGTCTTATTATTAGTATATTTCAGACTGTTACCTCAATACAGGAACAGACACTTACTTTCGTGCCTAAACTTATTGTAATCCTTGTTGTTATTCTTATATGTGGTGATTGGATACTTAACAATATTATTCAGTTTATGGAACAGCTTTTCAGCAGATTTAACGAATTTGTGGGGTAGATGTAAATGGATTTGACAATTTCAACCCTGACTCTTGAGGCTTTTTTACTGGTAGTTGTAAGAACCGGGTGCTTTTTTGCCCTGGCTCCTATTTTTGGAAATAAAGCAGTTAATTCCAGAATAAGAATACTTGTTGCCGCCTGTGTATCCATTGCAGTTTTTTCAGCTCTTGATGTATCCTTGCCTGAATACAATTCTGTTCTTGGGTATAGCGGACTTGTAATAAAGGAAGCTTTGGTAGGGCTGGCTATGGGTTTTATTTCCAGCTTTGTTATGTCTATTCTTGTTATGGCAGGAGAGTTTATTGACAGAGAAATGGGTTTAACAATGTCTTCCAATTTTGATTTGAATACAGGTGCGATGATAACAGTTACAGCTGAATTATATGACAGACTGGTAAGTGTGGTGCTTCTTATTACCAATATGCATTTTTATATTATTACAGCACTTGTTCAATCTTTTTTGCTAATACCTGTAGGACAGATAACACCTAATGTACCGGTTTTGTATAACTCTGTATTAGGGTTTATAACCCAGTTTTTCGTTTTGGGCTTCAGAATTGCCATGCCTGTTTTTTTAAGTGCTGCAATGCTTAATATTGTACTCGGAGTGTTGGCAAAAAGCTCACCACAGATGAATATGTTTGCCGTAGGAATACAGCTTAAGGTTACTATGGGATTACTTGTACTGATAATTACAATTATGTTTATTCCCAATATTGCCAATTATCTCATGGAAACTATGAGAGATATGCTTAATACTCTTATGGGAGGTCTTTAATGTGACTGACAGTATTATAATAAGATATAATCTGCAGCTTTTTGCGGATGAGGGTGGAGATAAAACAGAGGAGCCTACCGCAAAAAAAATTGAAGATTCGCGAAAGGAAGGAAGTGTCGCAAAGAGCAAGGAAGTATCTAATGCAATTACTTTATTGGCATTTTTTATTTCATTAAAAATTTTCATTCCTTTTCTATCAAAAAGATTATTGGAAATGTTCGAAATTTTCTGGAGCCCTGCCAGTGAGCTGGCTACAAAAAATTTCAGTACTAAAACCATGTGGCAGTTGTTTTTTGATGTGATTATATATATTGTTATCACAATATTGCCGTTTATGCTGGTTGCTCTTGTTGTTGGTTTTTTGTCTGAACGGTTTCAGATAAAATGGATGGTTACGGCAAAGCCATTGAAACCAAAATTCAATAAGCTTAATCCTGTCAGTGGCTTCAAAAGAATGTTCAGCAAGGAAGCCCTTTTTAACCTTGTGTTGTCTATACTCAAAATAATAGTTTTTTCCGCAATAGCCTATTCGGTTATAAAGGATAATGTGGGAGTTATCATATCAGTATATGATTATAATATAGAGGATTGTCTTGGAATCCTTTACGATGTTGTAATGGATTTGGGAATAAAAATATCGGTTGTATACCTGCTTTTTGGAATTGCAGATTTATTTTTCAAGAAGTGGAAACACAAAAAGGATCTTCGGATGACAAAAAATGAAGTCAAGGATGAATACAAAAACCAAGAGGGAGATCCTAAAATTAAAGGACAGCAAAGGCAGAGAATGCAACAGGCTGCCCGTCGGAGAATGATGAACAGTATACCTGAGGCAGATGTGGTAATTACAAATCCTACCCATTTTGCTGTGGCTTTAAAATATGATAATGCATTGTCAAGTGCCCCTGTTGTAACAGCTAAGGGAGCCGACTATCTGGCCATGAAAATCAAAGATATTGCCAGAGAAAACAATGTAGAAATTGTAGAAAATAAACCTCTTGCCAGAATGTTATATTCAAATGTTGAAGTGGGAAATGAGATTCCACCTGAATTATACCAGGCAGTGGCGGAGGTTTTAGCTTATGTATATAAGCTGAAAAATAAAGTCAGTTAAAATATATGATTAATTTCAATGAATATACAAATATACAATTGACAGAAAAACGGATAATGATTAGCAAAAAAAGTCTTGGGAAATGACAATGAGATTTCCTGTAAATCAGAGAAAGGAGATTGGAAAAATGAAGAAAAATGATTTGTTCCTTGGCATATATCTTCTTGCGGCAATCATTTTTATGATTATTCCCATCCCTGCAACTTTATTGGATGTTTTAATTTTGTTTAATATATCAATGGCACTTATTATTGTATTTAACTGCCTTTTTGCGAAGGAAACCCTGGATATGTCAGGATTTCCAACATTGCTGCTTTTTACTACCGTGTTCAGAATATCTTTGAATGTGTCTTCTACAAGACTGATTCTTTCTACAGGTAATCCGGGAAAGGTAGTGGAGGTATTTGGAACCTTTGTTGGAGGAGGAAACCTGGTAATCGGTGCCATAGTATTTATAGTTCTTATTATTGTCCAGATGATGATTATAAACAAAGGCTCGGAGAGAGTTTCTGAGGTAACTGCCAGATTTACACTGGACGCAATGCCTGGAAAGCAGATGGCTATAGATGCAGATCTTAACACCGGTGTCATAACCGACCAGGAGGCAATAAAAAGAAGAGAAAAAATTCAGCAGGAATCGGCATTTTTTGGTTCCATGGATGGTGCCTCAAAGTATGTTAAGGGTGATGCTACGGCAGGTCTGATTATAACATTAATTAATATTGTGGGAGGTCTGATACTGGGTGTAACCAATATGGGTCTTACATTAAATGAGGCCTTACAAAAGTTTACAATCCTTACCATTGGTGATGGCCTTGTATCCCAGATTCCTTCAATGCTTATATCTTTGTCAACAGGTATCCTTGTTACCAAGGCATCAAAGGAAGAAAACGTTGGAGATATACTGATCGGACAGCTTTTCAGTATACCTAAGGTTCTTTTGATGGTGGGATGTGCAATGATACTCCTTGGAATCTGTACACCACTAAGCTTATTTTTCTGTGGCGCATATGGTATTCTTTTTATTATTCTTTCCAGGGCAATTAAGGGAAGAGAGGAAGAGGCTGCAATTAAGGAAGAAATAGAAGAAGAGGAGGTTCAGGCTGATGAAATCAGAAGACATGAAAATGTTAATTCACTTCTTCAGGTTGATCCTATTGAATTGGAATTCGGATATGGAATAATTCCTCTGGCAGATGTTAACCAGGGAGGAGATCTCCTTGACAGAGTTGTTATGATCAGAAGACAAATAGCACTTGAACTTGGAGCGGTTGTGCCTATAATAAGACTTAGGGATAATATACAGCTCAACCCTAATCAGTATATAATTAAAATTAAAGGAATTCAGGTAAGTGAGGGTGAGATATTATTTGATCATTACATGGCTATGAATCCCGGATATGTAGAAGACGAAATTACAGGTATACCAACACTTGAGCCGGCATTCCATCTTGAGGCTATGTGGATAACAGAATCCCAGAGAGAAAGAGCGGAATCCCTTGGATATACAGTTGTTGATCCTCCGTCAATTATAGCAACACACCTGACAGAGGTAATTAAGCAACACTTAGATGAGCTCCTTACCAGACAGGATGTTCAAAATCTTATTGATAATATTAAGGAAAACAATAAAACTCTTGTCGATGATCTTGTTCCAAAGCTTTTAGGCGTAGGAGATATACAAAAGGTATTGCAAAACCTGTTAAAAGAGGGTATATCCATAAGAGATCTGGTTACCATTTTTGAAACTCTTGCAGATTATGCATCTACAACAAGAGATACGGATATTCTGACAGAATATGTAAGACAAAGCCTGAAGAGGGCTATTTCCAACAAGTATTTTGGAGATTCAGATTCTTCTATGGTTGTAACTCTTGATCCTAAGGTGGAGCAGATGATTATGTCATCAATAAAGCAGACAGAGCAGGGTGCTTACATATCCCTTGATCCGGCAGTTACAAAAAGTATACTGAAGGCTACAGAAACAGAAATTAAAAAGCTTGAGGACAAAGGACAGGCGCCTATAATTATAACTTCTCCTATAGTCAGAATGTATTTTAAGAAGCTTACAGCTGATTATTTCAGAGATCTTATAGTTGTTTCATATAATGAAATTGATTCTGATATAGAACTAAAATCAGTGGGAGTGATAACCGTAAATGATAATTAAAAAATATAAAGCACCAACTGAAAAAGAAGCTGTACTTATGGCGAAGGATGATTTAGGACCTGAGGCTATTGTTATGAATGTTAAAACAATTAAGCCCGGAGGAATTTTTAAGCTTTTTAAAAAAACTAAGGTCGAGCTTACTGCTGCCATAGATGACAATATTAGCCAGGAATCCGGAAATAAGGAAACATCTTCCTCAAAAGAAACCTACAGATTCGGAGATTTGTTTGCCGGTCAGGAAGCTTCAGGAAGTGCCATTGAAGAAAAGATTAATAATATTGCAAAGCTTTTAGAGGAACAGATGATTGCGGCAAAGCAACCGGTAAAGCAGGAAATTGAAAGTCATAATCTGTATGGAGAAAAAATCTTTGAAAAAGCCCCTGTAAGGGAAATTGAGGCTGAGCCCGAAAATGAACCTAAAAGCCGGATTATAGACCTGATATGTAATCAATTGATTGAAAACGATGTAAAAAAGAAATTTGTTGACAATATTATATCCGAAATGGATTGTCCTAAGGACAGCCGGCGCCTTGATAATATATTGTCAAGTGTATATCAGAAAATTGTGCTTAAACTGGGAGAAATAAAACCCTTGTCTCCAAGTGAGAATAAGCCTAAGATTATATTCTTTATAGGAAATACCGGTGTGGGAAAAACCACAACTGTTGCTAAATTGGCATCAAAAAGTAAGCTGGAGGATAAGCTTAAGGTTGCTTTATTTTCTGTTGATACTTACAGAATTGCTGCAATTGAACAGCTTAAAACTTATGCAAATATAATAAATGCCCCTATGGAGGTAATTTACACACCTGAGGATATGGGACATGCCATTGAGAAATATAGTGACTATGATTATATTTTTGTTGATACGGCAGGAAGGTCACATCAGGACAAAAAGCAAAAAAAGGATTTGTGTGCTATTCTTAATTCGGTTGGAGATTATGAAAAAGAGGTATATCTTGTTGTAAGTGTAGCCGTAAAATATAGTGATCTTGTCAACATTGCCAAAGCATACAGTGATATTACCGAATACAAGCTCATATTTACAAAACTGGATGAGACAACAGGCATAGGAAGTATACTTAATTTGAAAATGGAGCTGGATAAAGATTTATCATATGTTACATGGGGGCAGAATGTGCCTGATGATATCGGAGTAATAAATCCGCAGGTTATTGCAAAAAAATTACTTGGGGGTGAGAAATAGAATGGATCAGGCATCTAAGCTAAGGCAGATGGTTAGTTCGGATAATGGAATAGAAAATGCCAGGGTAATAGCTGTAACAAGTGGAAAAGGTGGTGTTGGCAAAACAAGCCTGTCAGTTAATCTCGCTATAGAAATGTCCAAAAGAGGGAAAAAGGTTGTTATATTTGATGCGGATTTTGGCCTGGCCAATGTGGAGGTAATGCTGGGAATACGTCCCAAATATAATCTTTTAGACATATTCAAAAATAAAAAAAGCATAGAGGAAATAATCACAAAGGGACCTAATGGTATAGGTTTTATTTCCAGTGGCTCAGGTGTTTTAGAGCTTGCCACAATGGATCATGACAATATAAGGGTTTTGATTAATCAGATGAGTAAGCTGGATAAACTTTATGATGTTGTTATTATAGATACAGGAGCGGGAATAACGGATTCTGTAATGGAATTTGTAATGGTTAGTCCCGAAATACTTCTGGTTGTAACGCCGGAACCAACATCAATTACAGATGCGTACTCCCTGTTAAAGGTACTGAGAAGAAAGGATGACTTTAATCCTATGTATAAGACTATAAATGTTGTATCTAACAGGGTTTCCCGGACTGATGAAGGAAGGGAAATATATGAAAAAATGAATACTGTGTCATCAAAATTTCTCAATACCAGGCTACAGTATCTTGGTGAGATATATCAGGACAGAAACGCATCTCTGGCAATAATTGAGCAAAAACCTGTATGCTTATCTTATCCCCTTTCCCAGGCAGCAAGGGGAATCAGCGGCATTGCAGACAGGCTGATGAATGATGAAGTTCAGAGTGTGCCAAAGGATGGAATAGCAAAGGTTTTCTTTGATTTTATAAGATCAAGGAAAAGAAAACAAAGATAATTTATTTAAGGGGAATAAGACATGATGATTGGTTGCAAGGTTGAACTGGTATCCTATGAGGATATTACGAATCAGGTTATAAATAAGAAGGTGCTGACCAGCAAGGTATATGATGTATTGGATTCAGATCTTCTTCAGATTGCCATGCCCACATACGAAGGAAAAATGGTGCCACTTGGTATGGATTCGGTTTATTCGGCAACCTTTTACACGGAAAAGGGTCTTTTTGAGTGCTTTGTTAAGGTTACCTCCAGATACAAATCCGGTCAGTTGTTCTGTCTTGAGGTGACAATGCTTAATGAGCTTACCAAGGTTCAAAGAAGACAGTTTTTCAGACTGGATTGTACGATTGACGGTTATTCGCGTATTGTCTCTGACGAGGAATATGATACCGGAATATATGAGGATAACGATCAATGGAATAATGTAAGAATTGCAGATATAAGTGGAGGCGGTGTAAAGATGTATCAGCATCTTTGCGTTGAACCAAATGAGATAATTCTTCTTAAATTTAACCTGCCTATAGAAGATAAGCTATTTGGTGTGGAAACCATGGGGCGTATTCTCAGGGCTATGCCATACAACGGAAGGACTGATATATACGATCACCGGGTTGAATTTATGAATATAAGCAAAGATAACAGAGACAAAATAGTTAAATATATATTTGAAGAGCAGAGAATGAAGCGGGCTAAGGAAACAGGGTTTAGGTAATGAAAAAAATTCTTGTTATAGATGACTCTACACTTATGAGAAGAGTGATATCTGATATAATAAACCAGACAAATGAATATTGTGTTGCATATATGGCAAAAAACGGCGTAGAGGGTCTGGAATATATTGAAAACAATAATGATATTTTAGGAGTATTTTGCGATATTAATATGCCTAAAATGAGCGGACTTGAATTACTTCAGATATTAAAAAGAAGAAATATACATATTCCTGTAGTTATGATAAGCTCCAGTGACGATGTAAATGATACGATTACTGCGTTGCAGCTTGGAGCATTGGAATTTATAAAAAAACCTCAACAGGTTTTAACCGTTGGTAAAGAGTCCTTTGAAAAAAGGGTTAATAATGCACTGTGCATTCTTAATAATGGTAAGAATCTGAGGGATATTAAGATGCCAAACGGTGTAATTTCAAGGACAAACAGTAATACTGCGCAGGCACAGGAAAGTAATCATTCTAAACTGATTGCCTTAGTATGTTCAACAGGAGGTCCGAGGGCATTACAAAGTGTTCTGCCTTTTATTCCTGAGAATATTAATGCTCCGATTGTACTTGTACAGCACATGCCGGCAGGCTTTACAAAATCTCTGGCTGACAGGCTTAATGATTTGAGCAGGATTCAGGTTAAGGAGGCAGAAAATGATGAAATCCTCAAAAAAGGCGTGTGTTATATTGCCAAGGGTGGATATCATTTAACAGTGAAAAGAGACGGAAAAACATCCAAAATATGTCTGGATGATTCTCCGGCAGTAATGGGGCTTAAGCCATGCGGGAACATTATGTATGAGAGCCTTAGCAAAACAGATTATGCTGAAATAATATGTGTCGTTCTGACAGGTATGGGTGAAGATGGAGCAAAGGGAATTATGAATCTTTCACGGACAAAAAATATATATGTTATTGCCCAGGACGAGGAAACTTCCACTGTTTATGGTATGCCAAGGGCGGTATATCAGAGAGGACTTACTGACAGTGTATGCAGCATAGATAAAATAGCAGAAGAAATTACAAGAAAAGTGGGGGTGTTATAAGATGGATTTAAGTCAATACCTTGAAATTTTTATTGATGAGACCAAGGAGCATTTACAGACATTAAATGACCAGGTGCTGATACTTGAGTCAGATCCTGAAAACATTGATACAGTTAATGAAATTTTCCGAGCTGCCCATTCGTTAAAGGGTATGGCAGGCACAATGGGATTTAAAAGAATGCAGAGACTTACCCATGATATGGAAAATGTATTTTCTGAAATCCGCAATGGAAAACTGAATGTAGATGCTGATATGGTAGATATTGTTTTTAAATGCCTCGATGCTATTGAAGGCTATTTGACCAACATTATCGAAACCTCTGATGAGGGTACTGAAGATAATGAAGAGCTTATTGGTTTACTTAATGCAGCTCTTACAAACAAACAGGATGATTCCCATGAAAAGGAAGAAACAAAAGTAAAGGAAGAAAAACCTGCTGCAGGCTCTCAGGAAAGAAAAAAATATCTGTCCATTCCTATAGCTGATTTTGAAAGAAATGCTATGCTGGAGGCAAAATCCAAGGGGCTTCATGTATATGCCACAACCGTTTATATTCAGGAGAGCTGTCTCCTTAAGGCAGCCAGGGCATTCCTTGTATTTAAGGGACTTGAGAATAAGGGTGAAATTATTAAATCGGTTCCAAGTGTCCAGGATATAGAGGACGAAAAATTTGAGTTTGATTTTTCAATGTTCATTATTTCCGATAAAAGCATAGAGGAAATCAAAAAGTGTATAGAGAATGTTTCTGAGATAGAAGAAGCTGTTATAGAAGAATATTCTATTCCGGATAAAGTGCAGGAAAGCATAATAAGTGAAGCACCGGAGAATGAAAAAGAAGAACAAAAGGAAGTAAAGACTGAAAAGCATGAGGAAAGTAAATCTCAGAATGTTAAGCCTGCAAAATCAACAAAGCCTGTAGTCAATCGCTCGGTGCGTGTAGATATAGAAAAGCTGGATGATTTGATGAATCTGGTTTCAGAGCTTATTATAGCAAAAAATGGACTTGTTTCCGTATCAGGTATAACTTCTAATCATGAACAGGGCTTTAATGAGCAAATTGAATATCTGGAAAGAATTACTACAAATCTTCATGAGTCAGTAATGAAGGTAAGGATGGTTCCTATTGAAAGTGTTGTCAACAGATTCCCTAGAATGATAAGAGATTTATCTAAAAAGCTTAATAAAGAGATGGAACTTATTATGACCGGAGAGGATACAGAGCTTGACAGAACAGTTATTGACGAAATCGGAGATCCGCTTATGCATATGCTTAGAAATGCAGCTGATCATGGACTTGAGCCGACAATTGAGAGACTTAAGATAGGAAAGCCAAAGACAGGTACAATAAGACTTGACGCATATCAGGACGGCAATAATGTAACCATAGAAGTTTCGGATGACGGTGCCGGAGTAGATGTGGAAAAAATAAAGAAAAAGGCAATAGAAAAGGGAAATATAACCGAAGAACAGGCTGAGTATATGTCCGATAAGGAAGCAATTGATTTACTGTTCCAGCCGGCATTCTCTACTGCAGAAAAGATTTCCGATGTTTCAGGAAGAGGTGTGGGCCTGGATGTTGTTAAGAATAAGATTGAAGGACTTGGCGGCGATGTTGAGGTAGTGTCAAGATTAGGAGAGGGTACTACTTTTATAGTAAGGCTGCCACTTACCCTGGCAATTATACAGGCACTTATGGTTGATGTTTCAGGTGAAAAATATGCACTGCCACTTAATTCTGTAGTTACGATAGAGGAGATTATGCCACAGGATATTAAGTATGTTCACACAAAGGAGGTAATTAATCTTAGGGGTGCGGTAATACCGATAGTAAGACTTAACGAAGTGCTTGATCTGGAGCCATTACAGTCTGAGGATTCTTATGAGGATGAAGGACTTATAGTTGTTATTGTGAAAAAGGGCGATAAGCAGGCAGGTCTTGTTATTGACAAGCTTCTGGGTCAGCAGGAAATTGTAATTAAGCCTCTTGGAAAATATATAAGAGTACCAAAGCTTATCAGCGGTGCTACAATACTTGGAAATGGTGAGGTTGCACTTATTATTGATTCCAATACATTGATATAGTGGAGGTGTGAAATATGGATATGAATATGACAACTGATGATTCAAAGCAATACATAATTTTAAGATTTGACAATGAACAATATGGCATTGATATTTCATATATTGATAATATTGTAAGACTTCAGCCTATCACCAGAGTACCTCATACACAATCCTATTTTTTAGGCGTAATTAATTTGCGTGGTGAGATTGTCCCTGTGATGAGCCTCAGAGAAAAATTTGAACTATCCGATAAGGAAAATACAAATCTTTCGAGAATTCTTATTTTAAAGATAGAGGGAAATGCCAAGGTTGGTATTCTTGTAGATGAGGTAAGAGAGGTTGTAACACTTACAGAAAATCAGATTGAAAAAATATCATCTGATTCAGAGGATTTCAGGACTTATATTACCGGGATAGGAAAGTATAATGATACACTTATTTCACTGATTAACATTGCCGGACTTATATCAGATATTGATAATGAATAGAGAGGTATGCCTATGGATAACGATAACAGATTACCCGAAAGAGTGTCCAATGCCCTGACTGAGCTTGGAAATATAGGAGCGGGGAATGCAGCAACATCTCTGTCTGTTATATTAGATACAAGACTGGTAATGTCTGTTCCCTCTGTAGGAATATATGATTTTAATGCTCTTGAAAATATTTTAGGCTCTCCAGAAAAAATTGCTGCCGGTGTTTTAAGCACCGTTAACGGTGACATAGATGCCATGTTTCTTTTTATAATTGAGCTTGAAGAAGCGGGAAAACTTGTGAAGGCAGTGTTAAGAAGAGATGAAGACTTTAGAACCGATATGGGAATATCTGTTCTGAAGGAGGTAGGAAATATACTTATGGGCTCATATCTGTCATCTCTTGAAACTCTTACCGGGATGAAGATGCGATGTACACAGCCTGAATTATGTATAGACATGGCTGCGGCAATTCTAAGTGTTCCATGTATTGAATTTGGGAAGGTAAGTGACAAGGCGCTGCTGATAAATTCAAATCTTAAGGTGGGAGATAATGAAATAAAGGGTTACGTTATGATGGCATCAGAATTGTGTTCCTTCGATAAGCTTTTGAACAGGCTTGGAATTGGAGGCATAGATGGGTGAAGTAATCAGAGTAGGCATAGCTGATATGAATATCTGTCAGGCTCCCGATTTGATTACTACTATAGGTTTGGGCTCGTGTATTGGAGCAGTTATTTATGATAGTAAAACAAAAACTGCCGGACTTGTTCATATTATGCTGCCTGACAGTACAAAAATAAAACAGAACCAAAACAAAATGAAATTTGCAGATTCCGGAATTACAGCTCTGGTGGAAGAAATGGAAAAAAGAGGTATGTCAAGGAAGGATCTGAAAGCAAAAATTGCAGGTGGAGCCAGAATGTATAATTTCTCATCCACCAACAGTGACATAGGCTCAATAGGAGAAAAAAATACCATTGCCGTCAGAAAGAAACTGACTGAGCTGGGAATAAGAATTATTTCCGAGGATGTAGGGCTTAGCTATGGAAGAACCATAGTATTTGATCCTGAAACAGAAAAGCTTACGGTTATAAAGGCGGGTAAGCAGGAAAATATTATATAAATCGGGGTGCAGGTTTTGGAATATTACAATAAGCTTAGAAATGCAAGAGCATTTATAGTATTGCTTGCAGCATTGATAACTCTAATCCTTAATATTAAATACAAAAGGGAACTGTTAAATTCCCTTATAATAATTTTGATTGTTATAATTATATTTTATATTATTGCAACAATTGCCCTGAAACTTGTGGACAAAATAGTCCATATGGAAAATAGTACAGAGGATATAAGTAATGTGGAAAATAATAAAGAGGAAACTGATTCTTCACAAAAGGATGATAATATTGAATCATAGATAATATTTACTTGTAGAAGAGGTGTTGCCGGGTTATGGGTGTAATAGATAACAAGGAACGTTTATGGATAGAGTATAGTCATTCCAGGACAAATGAATTAAGAGAACAGATTATAATTGAATATGTTCCATTGGTTAAGATTGTTGCAGGAAGGTTAAGTATATATCTTGGCTCAAATGTTGATTATGATGATTTGGTCAGTTATGGAATATTTGGTCTGATTGATGCGATAGACAAATTTGATTATTGTAAGGGAAACAAATTTGAAACCTATGCAAGTCTCAGAATAAGAGGCTCTATACTTGACCAGATAAGAAAAATGGACTGGATACCACGATCTGTAAGACAAAAGCAAAAATCCATTGAAGCTGCAATAAAGAAGCTTGAGATGGAAAAAGGCGTAAACTACAGCGACGAGGACATAGCGGCTGAGCTTGGCATAAGCAGTGATGAATATAATCTGTGGATCAGCCAGACGAATCTTACCAATGTTTCTTCCCTCGAAGACTTTATTGAACAGGGAAACGAGATAAAAAGCTCAGTAAATCTTTCCTATATGAAAATTCAGCCGGAAAATGTAGTGGAGGAAAAGGAAATAAAGCAGTCTCTCATGGATGCTATAGGGACCCTTACCGAAAAAGAGCGAATGGTCGTGATATTGTACTATTATGAGGAATTAACTCTGAAGGAGATAAGCAAGGTTATGGAGGTGTCGGAATCAAGGGTTTCACAGCTTCATTCAAAGGCTTTAAGAAAGATGAAAGTCTATTTAGGTGAGGGATTTTCTATACTAATGGGTTAAGAAAGGAGTGGATTATCTATGAAATACAAAAACTCTTTTTTCCTATTGGAAATGAGAAAAGACGGAACATATCTTGTGGTGTATCCTGCAAAAAACGGCGGAGAGGTCCTGCAATTAAAGGAAATTTTGAATTTTCTTGATATGAAGGGCTGTAGCGGGTATGATAAAAAGGATGTAAAAAAGCTTCTGGATAATTTAGGTGATGCAAGGGCAGAAATAATTGTTAATTCAAAGCCTATACCGGCTTATAATGAAAGTGCCGTTGTTCAAATAAGCCAGGATAAAATGACGGCCTATATGCGATTTTATCCTCCGTCTAATGGTGGAAGGCTTATGACAAAAAATGAAATATATGGAGAACTAATGCCATTTAATATAAAATACGGAATTTCAGAAAAAATAATCGATGTTTTTCTGATGGCAAGACAGTACTGCCTTAATATTCCTGTAGCAAGGGGTAAAAAACCGGTTCCTGCCAAGGATACCAAAATACAGTATCTATTTAATACAAAACCATTGGCGAAGCCTAAATTACTTGAAGATGGGAGCGTTGATTTTCATGAACTGGATCTTTTTACAAGAGTTAATAAGGGACAGGTATTAGCAAGGCTCATTCCCCATACATCTGGAGAGGAAGGGAAAAATATATTTGGAGAGAGCATTTATCCGAATAAGCCTAAGATAAGTACTCTGAAATATGGAAAAAATATATCTATATCCCAGGATAAAAGAGAGATAGTCAGCAATGTGGACGGAAGTGTAAGCCTTACAGATGATACTGTATTTGTATCTGATACATACACAGTTCCGGCAGATGTCGATGCTTCAACAGGAGACATTGACTATGATGGAAATGTTATAGTTTCAGGCAACGTGAGAACAGGATTTACAGTTAAGGCAAAAGGTGATATCCAGGTAAATGGCGTAGTTGAAGGAGCTAACCTGATAGCAGGCGGAAACATTGTAATAAAAAGAGGAGTTCAGGGATTGTCAAAGGGCAGTCTTACCGGTGGTGGAGATATTTGTGCTCAATTTTTTGAAAGTGCGCGGGTCAGTGCCCGGGGAAATGTATTGGCAGGCTCTATTCTTCACAGTAATATAACATCGGGGGATAAGGTCCTTGTAAATGGCAGAAAAGGGTTTATTGTAGGCGGAGAGATTGTATGCCGTTCCTATGTTGAAGCCAATACCATCGGAAACAGAATGGAAACCCAGACAATTATAAAGGTAGGCGTTAATTCTGAATTATATGATGAGATGAAAGTATTAGTATCAGAGGCGGGAGAAATAAATGCCGAGATAGAAGAAAAAAAGTCATTTATCAATACGTTTAAAACTAAATTGGAAGGCGGAGGAACACTTACTGCTGAGAACATTAAACAAATAAGAGAATATAAGGCGAAAATTCAGGAACTTGCCCCACAGTATAATTTGCGAAACGACAGACTCGGTATAATAAAAAAGCAGCTGGAAGATTCCAAAAACGGAAGTGTCAGGGTAGCAGGGTATGCATACAGAGGTGTGACGATTTATATTGCAGGATCAATTTATATTGTCAAAGACAAGGATGCTCATGGCTGGTACAGGATAGTTGAGGGCGAGATTAAGCCTACAACATATTAAGAAGAGAAAGGATGATAAATTATGATATCGCCTATAATTGCAGCACAATCTTCAGGCCCTATAGCCAATGTTCAGCAAAATGCCGAAGCTCAGGGAATGCTACATAATCAGATTGCCCACAGAAACAATCAGGAGAATGAAAGGACAATCCGAGAATCCGTAGTAAAAAAGGATGAGGCGGTTTTTTATACACCAAGGCATGATGCAAAGGAAGAGGGACGAAATAAGTACCAGAATTTATATGACAAAAAAAGAAAAAAAGGTGATAAATCTGAAGAGGAATCAGATACTCAACCACAAAGAGTTAATTTTGACATGAAAATATAATTAATTACGATAGGAGATAATTATGACAGCAACAATGATTATATTAATAATAATAGGGTTGGCATTTATTTTTATAAGTTACATACTTTCGGAAAAACTCACTAAAAATTCCAAAGATACGGATGTAATCAGAATACCCTCAGAATTAACAGATGAACAAAAAGAAAAAATAAAGAAGCTTATTGATGATTATATGGATGAGAATGTTGACAGCAAATTGTCCGACATAGAAGCCAGGCTGTCTGAGATTGTAAACAATAAAACACTTGCTTTAGGGGATTATGCCGTAACGGTAAATGAAGAAATAGAACGAAATCATAATGAGGTTATGTTTCTTTATAGTATGCTTTCTGACAAACAGAAGGAAATAATGAATACCGCTGTAGTGGTAGATGAGTATCGCAAGGATGTTGAGGCCTTTGTACAAAAGAATAACCTGGATAGTGTTTCCGTAGCTCATGAAGAGGAAATTGCCGAAGAAATACAGCCTGAAGAGGATATGCAAAAGGAGCAGGAAGAAACTGCCGGTGACAGTAACAGAGATATTATTCTCGAAATGCACAAATCGGGACTTAGTATACTTGAAATTGCCAAGCATCTTGGATTGGGAGTAGGAGAAGTTAAACTGGTAGTAGATTTATATCAAGGAGAGTCAAAATAATGAAGTTAAAATATTTTTTAAGAGGTCTGGGGGCAGGCATAATATTTGGAGCTTTAATTATGCTGGCTGCCTATATGTCAACAGGAGCTTATAAGGTATCTGATGAAGAGATCATTGAAAGAGCCAAAGAACTTGGAATGGTTGAAAAGGATGTTATACTAAAGGATGACACTTCCAAGGAAGATAATAAAAGTACAGATGATATAATTCCTGAGTCTGAAGATACTTCGGCAGAAAACGTATCTGAAAACAACGGAGAATCTGATACAAAGATTAACACAGAAAATAATACGGAAAATGTGGCATCAACAGACAGTGAAACCGGTGTTATTTCTATTACGGTCAGACCCGGAATGGGAAGCCATGAGGTTGCAACAATTTTGAAGGACGCCGGCATTATAGCTGATTCAGTGGATTTTGACACATATCTGAATGCCAATGGATATTCTACAAGGATAGAAGTTGGTGATTATAATTTGAGCCCCGGTATGTCTTATGAGGAGCTGGCAAATATACTTACCCAGATTACTCAGGGGGAATAAAAAAAGTGCTTGATAGCACTTTTTTTTTATGCTATAATAAGCTTCGTGTGAAAAAACATGTGAAAGAATTAGCAAAAGGGTGCCATTAACGCGATGGTTTTTGCTCAGTCCGGCAAATACACATACCGGATTTGAATTTCACAGAAGTTAAAACCAGGAGGTAAATTATGAGCGTTATTTCAATGAAACAGTTACTGGAGGCAGGTGTTCATTTCGGACATCAGACAAGAAGATGGAATCCTAAGATGGCTGAGTATATTTATACTGAGCGTAATGGAATCTATATTATTGACTTACAGAAGTCAGTTGGTAAGGTAGATGAGGCATACAAGGCAATTTTTGACTGTGTTGCCGATGGCGGTAAGATTCTTTTTGTCGGTACTAAGAAGCAGGCTCAGGATTCAATTAAGTCAGAGGCTGAGAGATGTGGAATGTTCTACGTTAACGAGAGATGGTTAGGTGGTATGCTTACTAACTTCAAGACAATCCAGACCAGAATTGATAAGCTTAAGAAATATGAAGCTATGGCTGAGGACGGAACATTTGATGTACTGCCAAAGAAGGAAGTTATTGAGATTAAGAAGGAAATGGATAAGCTTCAGAAAAACCTTGGCGGAATCAAGGAAATGAAGTCAATTCCTGATATGATATTTGTAGTTGATCCACGCAAGGAAAAGAATTGTATTCAGGAGGCACATTCTCTTGGAATTCCACTTGTGGGTATTGCAGATACTAACTGTGATCCTGAGGAGCTTGATTATGTTATCCCAGGTAATGACGATGCGATCAGAGCGGTTAAACTTATTGTTGCAAAGATGGCAGATGCTGTTATCGAGGCAAATCAGGGTGCAGATGTAGCAACTGAGGAAGAGGCTGAATCAATGGCTGCTGATGCAGAGGAAAGTGAAGAGTAATTAGGAGGACAATGATATGGCAGCTATTACAGCTAGTATGGTAAAAGAGTTAAGAGAAATTTCAGGTGCCGGAATGATGGATTGCAAGAAGGCTCTTGCAGCCTGTGATGGTGATTTTGATAAATCTATGGAATTCCTTAGAGAAAAGGGTCTTGCAACTGCACAGAAAAAGGCAGGCAGAATTGCAGCAGAGGGTATTGTTATGACAACAGTAATCAACGATGGCAAGAAGGCTGCTATTGTTGAGGTTAATGCTGAGACAGACTTTGTTGCCAAGAATGATGTATTTCAGGGCTATGTATCAGAGGTATTGAACCAGATAGTTGCTTCTGATGCAAAGGATGTTGATACTTTCAAAGAAGAAAAATGGGCTCTTGATGAGTCTATGACAGTAGGCGAGAAGCTTGCTGCAATGATTGCAAAAATCGGTGAAAATATGAACATCAGAAGATTTGAAAGAATTGAAAGCGACGGAAGAATCGTATCTTATATCCATGCAGGTGGTAAGATTGGTGTTCTTATCGATGCTGATACAGACCAAAACAGTGATGCAATTGATGAGTGCTTAAAGAATGTAGCTATGCAGGTTGCTGCTATGAATCCAAAGTATGTTTCAACAGCAGATGTTCCTGAGGATTACAAAGCACATGAATTAGAGATTCTTGTTGCTCAGGCTAAGAATGATCCAAAGAATGCTAATAAGCCTGATAATATTATAGAGAAAATGGTGCAGGGACGTCTTGCCAAGGAGCTTAAAGAGGTATGCCTTCTTGAGCAGGAGTATGTAAAAGCAGAGAATAAGGAATCAGTTGCTCAATATGTTGCATCAGTAGCTAAAGCTTGTGGATGTAATCTTTCAGTTAAGAATTTTGTTCGTTTTGAGACTGGTGAAGGTCTTGAAAAAAAGAATGAGGATTTTGCTGCTGAAGTTGCAGCACAGATGGCTGGTAAATAAAGGGAAATCGATTAATTTGTAATTGAGCAGGCAGCTTATTTAAAAGAGGCGTCACTTTAACGATTAAAATCGTTGAGGTGATGCCTCCTTTTTGAGTCACTATATAATTTCCATATTTTAAAAATAAAACTAATCAGGTTTCTTCGCCGGAAGCTGTGCCAGAATAACAGCAATAAATATGAGTACACAGCCTGTAATTTCTTTCGCATTGAGTCTTTCATTAAGTATTATCCAGCCTGCCAAAACCGAAAAAACCGATTCAAGGCTCATAAGCAGGGAAGCAACAGTAGGATTAACTCCCTTCTGTCCGATAATTTGAAGTGTATAAGCGATTCCACATGAGAATATGCCGGCATAAAGAAGGGGAATTATTGCATCAGAACTTAAAAAAGCCAGGCTCCATTGATATACGGATACACTATTACTGATGTCTACAAAACACATAGCCGGCATGGTAAGAATTCCGACTGTAAAAAACTGTATGCAGGATAACCTTAATCCATCTGTTTTTGGAGAAAAATGGTCAACCAGCATTATCTGTACGGAAAAACAAATTGCACAAAGTATAATCAACAAATCAGATGTCTGGATATAGAAGCTGCCATTGATACATAACAGATAGAGTCCTGCCAGTGTAATCAATACAGCTATCCATACATTTAAGCCACACCTTTTCTTGAAAAAAATACCGAATATGGGTACAAGGAGAATATAGCAGGCTGTTAAAAATCCTGCTTTCCCCGATGAAGTTCCCATATATATACCTATTTGCTGAAGGTTGGTTGCAATACATAGGGCTATTCCGCAAAGGACCCCTCCTAAAAGGAGGGGCTTCTTTTCTTCCTTTGTCATAGGCTTTTTTGTAAGTCCCAGACGGTCTGTTATATTAATTATAATTATGAGAAACAAGGAGCCTATAAAGGATCTGATACAGTTAAAGGTATATGGTCCTAAGGCATCCCCACCCTCACTTTGTGCTACAAATGAAATACCCCATATAAATGATGTCAATATTAAAATAAGCGAACAACGACTTGTTGATGTGGTATTTTTCTTCATTCTTATTTCTCCGATTCGGCTATTGTTTTTTTAGATTCTATTTTTTTGATTACAAGTATAGTAATAATCATGGTTATTATCACTATAGGCAAAGATATAAGTGCTATGGAATTTTCGGATGAGTAACCGATTATTCCTGCAAAAATATATCCGAAGAATGCTACGGCTGCAGCAGTAAAGGCATATGGAAGCTGGGTTGATACGTGGTTAACATGGTCAGAATGTGCTCCGGCGGATGCCATAATTGTTGTGTCGGATATAGGTGAGCAATGATCACCACACACAGCACCGGAAAGGCATGCAGCTATGGATATAATAAGCATTTCGTAAGTTTTACTGCTATTTCCGAATACATCACATACTATAGGGATAAGAATTGAAAATGTACCCCAGCTTGTTCCTGTTGAAAATGCAAGAAACAGTGCAACGAGGAATACTATGCATGGAAGGAACATTTTTAGGGCTCCTGCTGAGCCGGCAACAAGATCGGATACAAATATATTTGCACCTAAAAGTCCGGTCATACCTGACAGGGTCCATGCCATGGTAAGAATAAGTATAGGTGCAACCATTGCTTTAAAGCCTTCAGGAATACATGATGTAAAATCCTTAAAGGACATAACACCTCTTATCATGTAGAAGCAGAATGTAAATATAAGTGTTACAAGGCTTCCGTATACAAGTCCCATAGGCGCATCTGCATTGGCAAAGGCATCGATAAAGCTCTCGCCCTCAAAGAATCCACCGGTATAGATCATACCTATTATGCAGCATATTATAAGTATAATTACAGGAAGTATAAGGTCTATAACCTTGCCGTTTGGAGTTTTGATTTCGTCATCCGCATCTCCGTAAGGTCTGTCGGGTGTAGTAAATAAATCCCCCTTTGCTGCATTAGTCTCATGTAGCTTCATCGGACCAAAGTCAGTATTAGTAACAACTATAAGTACTATCATAAGCAATGTACCCAGGGCATAGAAATTGTATGGTATTGTTCTGAGAAACATAGAAAATCCATTTATATCAGAGCCCTCAGGAACTGAAGATGTAACAGCTGCGGCCCAGCTTGAAACAGGAGCAATTATACATACAGGTGCTGCAGTAGCATCAATAAGGTAGGAAAGCTTTGCTCTTGAAACCTTATGTCTGTCGGTAACGGGACGCATAACAGAGCCAACTGTAAGACAATTAAAGTAATCATCAACAAATATGAGTACACCGAGAGCCATTGTGGCAAGCTGCGCACCGGCCCTGGTTTTTATATGAGTGGATGCCCACTGACCAAATGCAGCAGAACCACCAACCTTGTTCATTAAGGCTACCATTATTCCCAAAATTACAAGGAACATAAGAATACCAACATTCCCACTGGAAGAAAGTTTGGAAACCATTCCACCGTTTTCGTTATAAAGCATGGTCTTAAGGCCAAGCTCAAGGTTTCCGTTAGAAAATAAAAGTGCACCTGCAACAATGCCTATAAACAGTGATGAATACACCTCTTTTGTAATAAGGGCAAGGACTATAGCTATTACCGGTGGCAATAGAGAGCCCCAGGTGGCATATACTTTTGGTGTGTAGGTTTCAGAATCAATAGTTCCCGATGTGTTCAGGGTAAATGCAAGGAATACGGCTGCAACAATTATTACCCCAAACAAAAAAATAATGTTCTTTTTTTTCATTGTTTCTCTCCTTTGTGTATTTTAACTAATTATAGTCCTAAATACCTCATATAATCAAGAAAAAATATAATAATAGCAATATATTTTATACACATAAGATATAAGAACCCGCATACAATTATAAGAGATATATTATCCTGCCATAAGGGGAATTGATAATGGCCAAAATAAAAAAATATATAAACAAAATACCTGTTTTTACACTGGCACTAATTTTTATAATCCTGTCTATATGTGAAAAATTCCCCGAAATACCCCGGGCGCTTGACAGGCGTGATAATATAAGAGGCTGCTGGATTTCCTACCTGGATATAGAAGAATATTTAAAAGATTTGTCTGAGGATGATTATAGAATAGCAGTAAACAATATGCTTGACAGGATAAAAGAAAATAATCTTAATACAATTTATTTACAGGTGCGTTCTATGGCAGATGCCATATATCCCTCATCATATTTTCCATGGTCAACATATATTTCATCGGACAGAGAAAATCCGGGATATGATCCTCTGGAAATCATTATTGAGCTTGCCAGAGAAAAGGAGCTTCGGATAGAGGCATGGATAAACCCATATAGGATTTCGCTGGGGACCAATACAACTGACAGCTACATGAATACGTCATTCTATGACCAATATAAAAGTTTTATTATGGAATATTATAATTCCAATGGTGAAAAATGCTTATCCTTTGATCCCTCAAATACTGATACAATCAGATTAATAGTATCGGGCATTAAGGAAATATTAAATCATTACGATGTGGACGGAATACATTTTGATGATTATTTTTATGTTCCGGGAATGGGTGATGACCTTACCCGGGAAGAAAAAATGAAATATGTAAACAACATGGTTTTGACTGCCTATAACACAATTAAATCCATCAAGCCTGACTGTGAGCTGGGTATAAGTCCTGCGGGAAATATTGAAAATGCCAGAGAGCAAGGCGCAGACGTTGATACATGGTTAAGAGAACCGGGGTACATAGATTATATTATGCCTCAGATATACTGGACGGATTATTTTTCCACATCATCGGGTGTTACAACCCTGTTTTCCGACAGATGCAGTGAATGGCAGGAAATAAATATATTAAATATACCTATGTACCTTGGAATGGCATTATATCGTGTGGGGGAAGAGTCAAAAATCGATATGGGCTGGGGATTATATGATGATAATCTTGCCAGCCAGTACACAATATGTGATAAATATGGTTTTGACGGATACTGCCTTTTTCGCTATAAATGGCTTGAAATGGACGAGTCGGCTTATGAAATGGAAAATCTTAATGATGCTGTTAATAATGAATATTTATATCCGTTTGTAAGAGATTCATATATTTCCTACTCTGTAAAAAACGGAGGGAAATGGGAAAGTGGAAAAATTGACGGAATAAGAGCAGGAACCGGCAACAGTGAAATCAACAGTATTGTTATTACTCTTGGAGACAAATCAAAAGATGGAAATGTTATATATAGGGTAGCCGGAATTGACGGAGTATGGTCAAACTGGTGTATTGGAGGAGTACCATGGAATAATATTGAGCCTGTTAATAATATACAGATAAAACTCACAGGAAATATACAAATGGAATACAGCATATTCTACAGATGCTGTTTTACCAATATAGGCTGGCTGCCCTGGGTTTCAGATGGTATTGATGGTAATTCCGGGATTATAAATGAAAAAATGACGGGTATACAGATAAAAATAGTAAAGAAATAGAAAAAAATACTTGCATTTATTATTTAAAGTGATATAATCAATATGACTTAAATAGTGATGTGGCAGAGTGGGTATTTAACCCACTCTTTGTTTTTACTGAAAGGTGGAAATTAATGAAAAAGACAGATGTTGAACGACACTGCACAGAATTGGTTACTCCGATTATTGAGGATAATGATTTCGAGCTGGTGGATGTAGAATTTGTTAAAGAAGGGACAGATTATTATCTGAGAGTTTACGCCGATAAGAGTGGAGGCATCAATATTGATGATTGCGTTTTTATCAGCAGGGCACTTGAGGAAAAGCTGGATGAGGCGGACAAAATAGATGTGCCTTATATTCTTGAGGTCAGCTCACCCGGATTGACAAGACCGTTAAAAAAGGAAAAGGATTTCGAAAGAAGCTTAGGCAGGCTTGTAGAGATAAAAACCTATAAGGCTGTTAACGGGAATAAAGAATTTTGTGGAAACCTTAAGGCATATACAGAGGATACTGTTACAATAGAGGATGACAATGAAACCATTGTGCTTAATAGAAATGATATTTCTATGATAAGATTGGCGTTTGTATAAAAAATAGGAGGATGAAAAAATGTCAGAAATAATTGACGCATTGAATCAATTGGAGAAAGAAAAGAATATCAGCAAGGAAAAAATCATGGATGCTATTGAAAAATCTCTTGAAAAGGCATGCGAGCTGGATCTTGGAAAGGAAGCGGTTATTGAAGTATCCATGGACAGAGAAACCGGAGATATAACTATTTTCCAGAAAAAGCATATTGTTGAAAATGTCGAAAATAGTGTCAACGAAATTTCTCTCACTGAGGCTAAGGCAATGGATTCCTCTAATGAATTAGACGGTTGGGTAAGAATTGAAGTTAAATCAAAGGAATTTGGAAGAATTGCAGCCCAGAACGCAAGAAATATTATTGTACAGGAGATTAAGGAAGGCGAGAGAAATGCTATATTTAATCATTTTGCCTGCAAGGAAAAGGATATTATTACAGGTGTAGTGCAAAGATATGTTGGCAATAATCTCAGCATAAGTCTTGACGAGAGAACAGATACAATTTTGACTGAGCATGAGCAGGTTAAGGGTGAGGTGTATAGAAGAGGAGACAGAATAAAGCTTTATGTTGTGAAGGTTAAGAAAAATAATAAGGGCTTTGAAATTATGGTATCAAGAACTCATCCGGATCTTGTTAAGCGTCTCTTTGAAAAAGAAGTTTCTGAGGTGGCAGACGGAACAGTTGAGATTAAGAGCATTTCCAGAGAAGCCGGTTCCAGAACTAAAATTGCAGTATGGTCAAAGGATCCGAATGTTGATCCTGTAGGTGCCTGCGTTGGTCTTAACGGAACACGTGTTAATAATATAGTGGATGATTTAAAGGGCGAGAAAATAGATATTATAAATTGGAGCGAGGATCCGGCAGTATTTATCGAAAATGCCTTAAGCCCTTCCAAAGTAGTATCTGTAAGACTTGATGAGAAGGATAAGTGTGCATATGTTATTGTACCGGATTATCAGTTATCTCTTGCCATCGGTAAAGAAGGTCAAAATGCAAGACTTGCAGCCAAACTCACCGGATATAAGATTGATATTAAAAGTGAGTCAAAGGCAAAAGAGCTTGGGCTAGATGTAATAAGTGATAATAATACAACAGTATCTGATGAATTATCATCTGAATATGAGGAGTAAATTAACGTGGCAAAACAAATACCATTAAGGCAATGTGTGGGCTGCCGGGAAATGAAATCAAAAAAAGAGCTTGCCCGTATAATCAGAACCCCTGAGGGTAATATTCTTCTTGATAAAACGGGAAGAATGAACGGAAGGGGAGCTTATATATGTTTTAATCAGGATTGCCTGGCAAAGGCCATTAAAACAAAAGGAATTGAAAGAGCCCTTAAGATGCAGGTTTCTGATGATATATATGATGCAATCAGCAAGGAGTTGATAAATATTGAATAATAAAGCCTTATCAATGTTATCCATAGCGGCAAAGGCAGGAAAGGTTGTCAGCGGAAGCTTTATGGTGGAAACGTCAATACAAAAGGGTATTGCATATCTTGTCATAATAGCAGAGGATGCATCAGGTAACACAAGGAAAAAGTTTGTAGATAAATGTACATATTATGATATCCCCTACAGAATATGTATAGATGGAGAGTCACTTGGGAAATGTATCGGAAAGCAGGAAAGAAAGGTTGTGGCCGTTATAAACGAAGGTCTTGCTGTTTCCGTATTAAACAAGTTGGACATTAGTAAAGATATGGAGGTGTAATCTATGAGAGTACACGAGTTGGCAAAAGAATTATCAAATGAACTGGGTAAGACTATAGCCAGTAGTGAGCTTATTGTGAAGCTCAGTAAGAAAAAGGAAGGTTTAAAGCCTCAAAGCAGTATTAGCGAGGATTTAATACAATATATAAAGGATATATATCTTAAGAGTGCTGTAAAAAAGGAATCTGCCAAGGTGGAGAAAAAAGAAGAGATTTCTGACTCCAAAAGGACTGAAAAAAAGCCTGTTAAAAAAGCTGATAACAGCGATGAGAAAAGACCGGCTAAAAAAGCTGACAACAGCACTGAGAAAAAACCGGCTAAAAAAATTGACAACAGTACTGAGAAAAAACCGGCTAAAAAAATTGACAACAGTGAAAAAAAACCTGTTAAAAAAGCTGATAACAGCATCGAAAAAAAGCCTGGCAGCAAGACGGATAATAATAACCAGAAAAACAACACAAACCAGAAAAATAATAATTTCAGAAATAATAATCAAAATAAGGGTGGCAGCAAAGCAAAATCCCAGCCTGAAATGATAAAAAAACCTGAGGTAAAGAAAAACGAACCGATTGAGCCTGTAATCAAAACCGTAAAACTTCCTGATAATCTTACCGTAAATGAACTGGCGTCTAAGATTAAGGTACCGGTTGCGCAGCTTATTAAAAAAATGTTTATGGCAGGAAAAATGTACAATGTTAATTCTGAACTTGATTTTGACACTGCAGCAGAAATAGCACTTGAGTACAATTATATTGCTGAGGAAGAAGAAAAGGTTGATGTTATTGAGGAACTCCTGAAGGAAGATGCTGAGGATGAGGCACTTATGACTCCAAGACCACCTGTTGTTTGTGTAATGGGGCATGTTGATCATGGTAAAACATCTCTTCTTGATGCTATAAGGGATTCATCTGTTACAACAGGAGAGGCGGGAGGAATTACCCAGCATATTGGTGCATCGGTGGTATCAATAAATGGCGAGAAAATTACATTTCTTGATACACCGGGACATGAGGCATTTACTGCCATGCGTATGCGTGGTGCCCAGTCTACAGATATCGCGATTCTGGTTGTTGCTGCAGATGACGGTGTAATGCCACAGACAGTTGAGGCGATTAATCATGCCAAGGCGGCCGGTATTGAGATTATAGTTGCAATTAATAAGATTGATAAAGAAAGTGCTAATATTGACAGAGTTAAGCAGGAGCTTATGGAATATGAGCTGGTTCCTGAAGATTGGGGCGGTTCCACAATATTCTGCCCTGTATCGGCACATACCAAGGAAGGTATTGATAATCTTCTGGAAATGATAATTCTTACAGCCGAAATTCTTGAACTGAAGGCTAATAAGAACAGAAAAGCAAGAGGCATTGTTATAGAAGCTCAGCTCGACAAGGGCAGAGGCTCCGTTGCAACCGTGCTTGTACAAAAGGGTGTTCTTCGTGTAGGTGACTGCGTAGCAATAGGAAGTGTACACGGAAAAGTCAGAGCAATGTTTGATGACAAACACAGGAAGGTAAAGGAGGCCGGTCCTTCTATGCCGGTTGAGATATTGGGACTTAATGGTGTGCCTAACTCCGGTGAAATATTTATGGCTGTGGACAGTGAAAAGGAAGCCAGACAGATTTCGGAAGCCTTTATAACAAGAGGTAAGGAGAAGCTTATTGCTGATACAAGATCCAGAATGTCCCTGGATGATCTTTTCAATAAAATGCAGGAAGGCAACCTTAAGGAGCTCAACCTTATTATAAAGGCAGATGTTCAGGGCTCGGTAGAGGCTGTAAAGGCAAGTCTTCTTAAGCTGTCAAATGATGAGGTTGTGGTAAAATGTATTCATTCAGGAGTCGGGGCAATCAATGAATCTGATGTTATACTTGCTTCGGCATCCAATGCAATCATAATAGGCTTTAACATAAGGCCGGACAATCAGGCCAAGGATGTAGCCGAAAGAGAAAAGGTAGACATAAGGTTGTATCGTGTTATTTATAATGCCATAGAGGATATAGAGGCAGCAATGAAGGGTATGCTTGACCCTATATTTGAAGAAAAGGTAATCGGCCATGCCCAGGTAAGACAGACTTATAAAGCGTCAGGAATCGGAACAATTGCTGGATCCTATGTACTTGATGGTTCAATTCAGAGAAACAGCAAGGTGAGAATAACGAGAGAGGGTGAACAGATATTTGAAGGTAATCTGGCATCACTTAAGCGTTTCAAGGACGACGTTAAAGAGGTAAAGACAGGGTTTGAATGCGGTCTTGTTATTGAAGGCTTTAACGACATCAAAGAAGATGATATTATAGAAGCTTACGTTATGCAGGAGGTTCCAAGATAGGGATAGTAAGGAGCATAGTAACATGAGGAAAACAAGTCATAAAAATCAAAGGGTAAATGTAGAGGTTCAAAGGGAATTGTCCAGAATAATAAGCATGGACATCAAAGATCCGAGAATTAATCCCATGACCTCGGTTACAGATGTAATAGTTACACCTGATTTAAAGTATTGCAAGGTATATATAAGTGTTCTTGGAGATGAGCAGTCGGGCAAAGATACCATAGAAGGCCTGAAAAGTGCAACAGGATATATAAGAAGAGAGCTTGCAAGGAGCGTTAATCTCAGAAATACTCCTGAGCTTACATTTGTACTTGATAATTCCATTGAATATGGAATTGCCATGTCTAAGAAAATTGATGAAATAGTGAATTAATATAAGGTTATTTATATGAAAGAATTTTTAGACAAAATTAATAATGCCGGTACAATAGCCATAATCGGACATATTAATCCTGATGGGGATTGTATCGGCTCATGCCTTGGATTATATAACTATATAAGTGATAATTATGAAAATAAGGTTACAGATGTATTTTTACAGCCTGTACAGCAAAAATTCATGTTTCTTAAGGGAGCGGATAAGATTAAAAGTAAACCTTCAGATATAACCTATGATCTTGCTATATCCCTGGACTGTGGGGATGTTGACAGACATGGTGATTTTGCATCCTTATTTTCACGGGCAGGAGATACTGCATGCCTTGATCATCATAAAAGTAACCGGGGCTTCGGCGCATATTTTTATCTTGATTACAATGCCTCATCTGCCTGTGAGGTGCTTTACAGGCATATATGCAAGGGAAAGATTTCAAAGGAATGTGCAGAATGTATATACCTTGGCATAGTACATGATACAGGAGTTTTTAAGTATCCGTCTACCTCAGAGGAGACTATGGCTATTGCCGGCAGACTTATTTCTCTTGGTGCCAGGAGCCAGTATATTATTGATGAAACCTTTTATAAGGTTAGTTATAACCAAAATCTTTTAACCGGAGCTGCATTGCTTAAATCAAAGCTTTTTTGCCGGGGCAGGGTTATTGTAACCTGTGTTACAAATGATATGTTTACAGAATATAATGCCACAAAGGAAGACACAGATGGTATTGTAGATAAAATAAGAGTAACTGATGGAGTGGAGGTTGCTATCCTTGCTTACCAAAAGGGCGAAAATTTGTTCAAATATAGTCTCCGTTCCATTTCATATGTTGATGTAAGTAAAATTGCTGTTTCCTTTGGAGGCGGAGGTCATGTAAGAGCTGCCGGTTTTGACGCCTGTGGCAGTTATGAGCATATTCTGGAAAAAATAATTGCAATGATAGATGAACAGCTATAAAGGGAGATATTTTTTTGATTGACGGAATACTTAATATATATAAAGAAAAAGGGTATACTTCCTTCGATGTGGTTGCTAAGCTGAGAGGAATATTGAAGCAGAAAAAAATAGGCCATACAGGGACTCTTGATCCCATGGCCGAGGGAGTTTTGGTCGTATGCCTTGGCAAGGCAACCAGGCTGGTTGATATGCTTACCTGTGGATACAAGGAATATGATGCAAAAATGCTGCTTGGTAAAGCTACCGATACGGAGGACATAACAGGTAAAGTGATATGCGAAAAGGATATTCCTGTGGATTTGACCGAAGAGTACATTGTTGAAAAGCTAAACAGCTTCATCGGTACTTATCCACAAATACCACCTATGTATTCAGCTATAAAAAAAGATGGAAAGAAATTGTATGAATATGCCAGAGAAGGCAAGGAGATTGAGCGCTCTCCAAGGAATGTAACCATATTTTCTCTGGACAATATAAGTGTTGGACTTCCGTATCTTTCTTTTCATGTATGCTGCTCTAAGGGTACATATATAAGGAGCCTCTGTCGTGATATCGGCGAAAGCCTTGACACCTGTGGCACAATGACCGATTTAAGAAGAGACAGAGTTATGGATTTTACTATAGAAAATGCTCTTAGGCTGAATCAGGTGGAGAAAATTAACCGAACCGGCTGTCTGTCTGACTATGTATTTCCTGTTGACAAGGTTTTGGAAAAGTATAATACCTGCAAAATTAAAAAGGAATTTGCCGGGTTACTCATGAATGGCAATAAGCTATATCCGGGGCAGCTTATATATTCCCACAGCCTGTCCCACGAGGATATTGTCAGGGTATATGATGACGAGGAATTTATTGCCTTGTATATGTACAACGATAAAGAAAAAATATTAAAGCCTTATAAAATGTTCTTAAGGTGATTTTGCTTGTGAGGTACAGCTTGAAAGTTATAGATTATGATAAAATACAAATTAAAAATATGGTTGTTGCACTTGGAAAATTTGAAGGCTTACACAAGGGACATATGCTTCTTATTGACCGGGTTATCAGGCTTTCAAAAGAAAACGGATATCCCGGAGGAGTATTTAATATTAACTTTCCAAGGGAAAAAGAAATAAATCTTCCGTTTGAGAAAAATTTAATCTTGGAAAATTTGCAAATTGATTATATAATAAACTGTGAGTTCTCTGAAAGCTTTGCTAAGATGAGTGCTTTGGAATTTATAAAGGACATTCTGGTGGACAGACTGGGAGTTTCATATGTTGTTGTTGGAGCTGATTTCAGGTTTGGCTGTAACAGGCAGGGAGATGTGGCCCTTTTGGAAAAATATTCCCATGTATATGGCTTCAGGGTAGTAGCTGTTGAAAAGCTTTCCATCAATAATGTTATAGTAAGCTCCACATATATAAGAAATCTGATTTCGATTGGACATATGAGGGATATATATGATTATATGGGAAGATTTTATTCAATAACCGGCACAGTAGTCAAGGGAAGACAGCTCGGAAGAACCATCGGTTTTCCTACAGCTAACATAATTCCTGCGGATAACAAAATTCTTCCACCCTTTGGTGCATACAGAACCGTATCATCAATAGATGATAAGGAATACCTTTCCATAACTAATGTGGGGAATAACCCTACCATAGACGGAGCTTCTCCTGTTACAATTGAGACCCATGTTATCGGTTACTCACAGGATTTGTATGGCAAAACCATTAAAATATCCTTTACTGATTTTATAAGAAAAGAAGCCAGATTTGACAGCATAGAAGAGCTTAAGGCACAACTTAATAAAGATAAAATGTTTGTTTTGCACCAGTAGCTCAGCGGATAGAGCAATGGCCTCCGGAGCCATGTGGGGAGGTTCGATTCCTCTCTGGTGCACTTTATTTTACAAGGAGTTTACCATATATGAAAAAGAAGAATAAAGGGATTTTTGGACTGGTTTTGATGTTTGCCTGGCTTGTTCTTGTGCTTTTATTTGTAGTTTTCTATTTTTACTATCTCAGGGATCTGCCTTTTTTTAACAGAGACGGGAAAAAGGATACCCAGGCAGAGCCTGAAGCCGGATATGAAATTAACAGCAATGAAGAGATTAATGCTTTAATTCAGGAATACTATTATGCCCTTGAACAATGTAACCAAAATGAGCTTATGAAGCTGGTTATTGATTTTTCTGCATTCAATGATATGACAAATTATAAAAAAATTGCTACTGTTATGAGTAATTACAGCAACTTTACAGTATATACACTCCCGGGATATCACAGCTTTGAAACAATAGTTTATGTAACCTGCAACTTTGATATCAGTGGTGTTAAAACCAAGGGTCTTAATATTAATCAGTTTTATGTTGTTAATACAACCCAGGGCTACAAAATCGATAATACTACTTTGGACGAAGAAGTAGCTGAATATATCAATCTTCAAAGAGGCCGTAAGGATATTCAGCAGCTGTATAAGGATGTATATGCTTATATAGAAACCAGTGCAAATGAGGATCCTTATTTTAAAAAATTTGTAGAGGAGTATGGGATATTAAATTAGTGTGATGGATATTCTCTGTGAACATTATGTGTGACGGAATCAGAATTAATAAATTTTTAAGTGAAGCAGGAGTCTGCTCAAGAAGACAGGCTGATATACTCATTGAAAACAGTGAAGTAACTATTGATGGAAAAATTGCCTCTCCCGGAGATCGTGTATTTATTACATCAAAGGTTTTATATAAGGGAAAACCTGTAAAGGGTGGAATCAGACCCGTAATATATGCATACAATAAACCTATAGGATTGGTATGTACTTCGATAGATGCTGATTCCCAAAGCATATTTTCAAAGACTACATTTCCGGTTAAGGTAAATTATGTAGGGAGACTTGATAAGGATTCATCGGGTCTTTTGCTGCTTACAAATGACGGCATTCTTTCCAACAGTATTCAAAAATCAAAAAATAATCATGAAAAGGAATATATGGTAAGAGTAAATCGGGATATTACCGAAGAATTCATTGAACGCATGTCCGGCGGAATTCCCATACTTGATACGGTTACAAAAAAATGCATTGTTACAAAAACCGGGCAAAGAAGCTTTAAAATAGTACTGACACAGGGATTGAACAGACAAATAAGAAGAATGTGCGAATATTGTGGTTACAGAGTTATTAATCTTAAAAGAGTAAGGGTAATGAATATAAAGCTTGGAAATTTACGTCCGGGAGAATACAGAGAGCTTACCGGACAGGAAGAAGCTGACTTAAGGGCAATGATTCGAGGTGAAAAAAAGTAAATGGATAAAACCGATAGAATTAAAGAGCTGATTGTAAAATTAAATGAAGCCTCTAAGGCATATTATCAGGAAGACAGGGAAATTATGTCAAATCTGGAATATGATCAGCTTTATGACCGGCTTGTGACATTGGAAAAGGAAACAGGCATAGTTTTTTCAAATAGCCCCACTGTAAAGGTAGGATATGAAATCCTTAGTGAGCTTCCAAAGGAAAAGCACGCTGCTCCTATGCTGTCACTTGACAAAACAAAAAGCGTTGATGAGCTTAAGCAGTGGCTTTCTGACAGGGAGGGTGTTCTTTCATGGAAAATGGATGGTCTTACCGTAGTTTTAACCTATAATGAAGGAGTATTGGTTAAGGCTGTCACAAGGGGCAACGGAGAAGAAGGGGAAGTAATTACAAATAATGCCAGAGTATTTGCCAACATTCCAAGAGAAATTCCATTTAAGAATGAGCTCATTATAAGAGGTGAAGCAGTAATAAAGTATTCTGATTTTGACAGAATAAATGCAACCATACAGGATGTTAACGGAAAGTATAAAAATCCAAGAAACCTGTGCAGTGGAAGTGTAAGACAATTAAACAATGAAATCACCGCAAAAAGAAATGTCCATTTTTTTGCATTCAGCATGCTGGATTCAGGAAATTCGATTGTTGATGAAACAGTAATAAACCGTTTTAATTTTTTAAGGGAACTTGGATTTGAGGTAGTATATCACAGACTTGTTACTGCCGATACTCTGGAGGCTGATGTCAGATTTTTTTCTGATAATATCATAAATAATGATTTTCCGTCAGACGGACTTGTCTTGTCTTATAATGATGTGGCTTACGGAAAGAGTCTAGGAAGAACAGCAAAATTTCCACGGGATTCCATAGCATTTAAGTGGGCTGATGAAGAGGCTGATACGGTACTTAGACAGGTGGAATGGAGCCCTTCCAGGACAGGTCTTATTAACCCGGTTGCAATTTTCGATCCGGTTTCCCTGGAGGGAACCTCTGTGGGACGTGCCAGTATTCATAACGTGAGTATTGTAAAACAGCTTAAGCTGGGTATAGGAGATAATATAAAGGTATATAAAGCCAATATGATTATACCACAGATTAGTGAGAATCTTACAAGGAGTAATACTCTGGTAATACCTGATGTATGTCCGGCATGCGGAAATAAAACAATTATAAAAAGTGATAATGATGCACTGACTCTGTTTTGTCCCAATCCTGATTGCCCGGCAAAGACACTTAAGCTTTTTGTACACTTTGTTTCGAGAAATGCAATGAACATAGATGGTCTGTCTGAGGCAACCCTGGAAAAATTTATAGATCGTGGATATATTACAGAGCTGTATGATTTGTATAGAATTGAGAAATATAAAGATGATATCATAGGTATGGACGGATTCGGTGAAAAATCCTATGAAAATATTATTGCCTCTGTTAATCAGTCAAGGAATACTGAGCTTACGAGAGTAATATATGGGCTTGGTATTATTAATGTTGGGCATGCCACTGCAAGGCTGATATGCAGGCATTTTAATAATGACATATATGCCATTATGTCAGCCTCAACAGAGGAATTTACAGGGATAGACGGAATCGGTCAGGTTATTGCAGAAGGTATAGTAGCTTATTTTGCAGATTTTGCCAATGTTAATATGCTGAAGGAATTATTGGGGGAGCTTAACCTGGTGGAAGAAGAAAACAATATGGAGCAGGATTTGGCAGGATTAACATTTGTTATAACAGGCTCTCTTACCCATTTTGCCAACAGAGATGAGTTAAAAAAGCTTATTGAGGACAGAGGCGGCAGGGTATCGGGAAGTGTTTCTGCAAAAACCGGATATCTGATTAATAATGATGTTAATTCCGGCTCCTCAAAGAATAAAAAGGCCAGGGAGCTTAATATACCTATTATATCTGAGGAAGATTTTCTCAAAATGTAGTAAAAACTACAAAATTGAATTCAAACGAAAGGTTGATGTGTTATGCCTATAAAAATTGACAATGACTTGCCGGTAAAAAAAATACTGGAAGAAGAAAACATTTTTGTTATGGATGAAAACAGAGCCATAAGCCAGGATATAAGGCCTCTTGACATTCTTATACTTAATCTTATGCCACTTAAGGAGGATACAGAGCTTCAACTGTTAAGAAGTCTTTCTAATACTCCGTTACAGGTAAATATCAGCTTTATAAGAACAATGTCTTATGAATCAAAGCATGTGTCAGAGTTTCATCTTTCCAGATTTTATACGACCTTTGATAAGGTAAAAAACAGAAAATGGGACGGACTTATTATTACAGGTGCACCGGTAGAGCTTATGGATTTTGAAGAGGTTGAGTATTGGGACGAATTACGTTCCATAATGGACTGGTCTAAGGATAATGTTACCTCAACGCTTCATATATGCTGGGGAGCACAGGCAGGTCTGTATTACAGATATGGGGTAAAAAAAGTAAGACTTGATAAAAAACTATCAGGTGTATATCCTCATTATCCTATTCACAAAAAAACCCCGCTGGTAAGAGGCTTTGATGATTCATTTTTTGTTCCTCAGTCAAGATATACCGGATTTGACAATAAGGCTATCGAAGCAAATCCGGCATTGGAGATTGTGGCAAAATCAGACATTACCGGACCGTATCTGATAATCGGTGATAATGGTAAAAATATATTTGTTTCGGGACACCCGGAATATGATACCCTTACTCTGGATCAGGAATATAAGAGGGATTTGGATAAAGGCATTAATCCGGATATACCGGTAAACTATTATCCGGATAACAACCCGGACAGGATTCCGGTCAAATCCTGGAGATGCCATGCCAATACGCTTTATGCCAACTGGCTGAATTACTATGTTTATCAGATTACCCCTTATAAGCTATAAGCATACAAAGATTTAAAAACACATAGCTCACAGTCATCCCAAGTATATAGGCTTTTATGCCATATAGAGGAACAAGGGCAAGGATAAAGCCGATTCTTATACATATGTTCCCTATGTTGAACATAAGATTTAAGAAGGCTTTACCTAGCCCGTTTAATATTGATGACATATTTCCGGACATATATATAAGAGGACATATGAAGCACATGTTTTTCAGGATAATTCCGGCGAGTGGGCTCTTAAAGGCAAATTCACAGGCCCATTCCCCAAAAATAAAATACAAAATAGATGTAAGCATTCCTAAAATGCAGCAAAACAGCACTGAATAAAGAATGGTTTTAGACAGGTTTAAAGGATTATCTTCAGCTTTGGCATAGGATACGGCAGGAAGCAGCATTGTTGACAAGGATGTTGTAACCGTAGCCGGCAGCAGCAGAAAGGGAATAACTATCCCGGCAATTATCCCGTATAATTCCATGGCAACATCTTCGCTGGCATAATACTTAAACAACATGGCAGGCAGTATAATGGATTCAAGACAGGAAAACAGGGTAAGCATAAGATTATTTGCCGTCATTGGAAATGCGTCCCTGATAAAAGCCCTGTCTGCACTTTTTCTTTTATTTTTTGAAAGTAATAATCTGATATGGTTTTTTCTTGAATAACTATAATAGAAAATCAATGCACAGATTGTGGCAAATATTTCTCCGGATATAACAGCAATAACAGCCATTGCAGCATTTATTTTTTCTTCTGCCCACAAAAGTGAAAGCACATAGGCTGTACCGATTCTTACAATCTGTTCAATAAAATGCGAGATCCCCTGATATCCGGGTTTACCAATTCCCAGAAAAAACGAATTAATACAGCCTTTTACGGCAACAAAGGGTATTGCGACAGATATTATCTGCAGCAGTTTACCACAACGGGAGTTTTTTAGTATGTACACACTTATATAATTTGAAAAAAAGCAGACAATAAAGAAAGCAGCAAGACTTAAGGTAAAGGATAATAAAACTGCCGTTTTAAATACATGCCTTCCACAGGATGGATTTTTTCTTGCCATATAATGTGAAACCTGTTTTGTAAGTGCAGTACTGATTCCCTGGCAGCAAAAGGAAAATGCAAAAATGTATATGGGAAATATCAGCTGATATATTCCAAGCTCCTTAACACCTATAAGCCGAGTGAGGAATATTCTATTATAGAATCCTAAAAGCTTTGTTGCTATTCCAGCTATGGTTAATACAAATGTCCCTTTAATTATTGTTTTTTTTGACAAAATGAGACCTCACCGGAACATCCTTTATATATGTATATTAGGCTTGGTGTAAGGGTATTACTGATAATATTTTTCAACAAGATTGTTTTGAGGTTTAGCAATATTGACATAAGGAAATCATAGTGATAATGTAGGCATGCGGGAAATTTTTATTATATAAAGGAGTAATTTTTATGGATAAACTTATATATTTAGACCATGCAGCAACTACGGCTGCAAGACCGGAGGTTGTGGAAGAAATGCTGCCATATTTCTCTGAAAAATATGGAAATCCTTCAAGTATTTACGGCTTATCAGCCCAAAGTAAGGAGGCTGTGGAAAAGGCAAGAAGGATTATTGGTGATTCACTGAATACAGATGCAGCCAACATATATTTTACTGCTGGCGGATCGGAATCGGACAACTGGGCGTTGAAGGAAACTGCCAGGGCATATTCAGGGAAAGGCAAACATATCATTACGACAAAAATTGAGCATCATGCAATTCTTCATACCTGCGAATTTCTGGAGAGAGAAGGATATGAGATAACATATGTAAATGTAGATGAAAATGGAATTGTAGATGTAAGGGACATTGAAAAAGCTATAAGAGATGACACCATACTTATCTCTGTCATGTTTGCAAATAATGAAATCGGAAGCATACAGCCCATAAAGGAAATAGGCGCATTGGCAAAGGAGAGGGGTATTCTATTCCATACTGATGCAGTTCAGGCATATGGACAGATTCCTATAGATGTAGAGGATATGAATATTGATATGCTTAGTGCCAGTGGTCATAAGCTTAACGGCCCCAAAGGGATAGGCTTTTTGTATATCAGAAAAGGAATAAAAATAAAAAATCTTATCCATGGCGGCGGACAGGAAAGAGGCAGACGTGCCGGAACCGAAAATGTACCCGGAATAGTAGGACTCGGAAAAGCTGTATCAATTGCCATGGCAACAATGGATGAAAGAATACAAAAGGAATCCGAACTGAGAGATTATATGATTGAACAGGTACTGGTTGCGATTCCATATACAAGACTTAATGGGCACAGAACAAAAAGACTGCCCAATAATATTAACTTCAGCTTCCAGTTTATTGAAGGGGAGTCCCTGCTTATAATGCTTGATATGGCAGGGGTGTGTGCTTCCAGTGGCTCGGCGTGCACATCAGGTTCACTCGATCCTTCCCATGTTCTTCTGGCTATAGGACTTCCTCACGAGATAGCCCATGGTTCGTTGAGACTGACCTTAGGTTATGAAAATACCAAGGAGGATATGGATTATGTAATAGATAAGTTGAAGGGAATTGTGGAGAGATTAAGAAGTATGTCTCCCCTTTACGAGGATTTTGTAAAAAGCTTAAAATAGCAGGATGGCATTAAGAAAAACAAGGCAGGAGGAAATGCATATGTATAGTGAGAAAGTAATGGATCATTTTCAAAATCCAAGAAATGTGGGTGAAATTGAAAATGCCAGTGGTGTAGGAACAGTTGGTAACGCCAAATGTGGCGATATCATGAGAATATATTTCGATATTGATGAAAATCAGATAATAAGGGATGTTAAATTTAAAACCTTTGGCTGTGGAGCAGCTGTAGCAACCAGCAGTATGGCAACCGAGCTGGTAAAAGGGAAATCTATATATGAAGCACTTGAAGTAACCAATAAGGCAGTCATGGAAGCGCTTGACGGTCTGCCACCGGTAAAGGTTCACTGCTCCCTTCTGGCAGAGGAAGCAATTCATGCGGCTCTTTGGGACTATGCAGAAAAAAATCATATCAAAATTGAAGGACTGCAAAAGCCGAAATCTGATATCAGTGAGGGAGAAATAGAAGAAGAATACTAAAAACAGGGGCTTTATCTTTAACGATTATAAATCGTTGAGGCAAAGCCCCTTTTTACTGTGAAAAATATTTATACTATTTTATTAAAAAGCGGTTTCTGATGAGAAAATGTGCAATAGTATCTAAAACCTGAATCAATTAAAAGCTCTCTTGCTATATCAAAACCATAGCCCACATACTGAGGCGAATGTGCATCGGAGCCTACTGTTATTATCTCGCCTCCCGCTTCCTTATACATTTTCAAGATATCCGAGTGGGGATGACAGAATCCAAGTCCCTTATACAGACCACCGGTATTAATTTCAATTCCCTTTCCGTCATGGATTATTATATCAAATATTTCCTTGAAAATATCATAATAATCTGATGCCTTAAAATCTGCTGCCTTGCTTTTTCCGTATCTTAATATATAATCAAGATGTCCATACACGTTATAATGCTTAAAATTTTTAACATTGTGCAAAATGGTCTCAAAATACCCGGCGTAAGCCTCATAATCTGTTTTATCACAAAAATAATCTCCGTAATAGGGATCCATATTATCAACCAGATGAGAGCTTGCAATAAAAAAGTCATACCTGTCCTTATTCCCGGCAAAAGCATTAAGACCGGCAATATTATCCTTTGTAACTCCAAGCTCGATTCCTATATGAAGTTCAAAATCCTTTAAATTACTTTTGCAATTATCCATGTAATCGTAATAAGTACATTCATCCAGATTAAAGGTCAAATCAGGAGCCTTTGGATTTACAGGGTAATCCATATCATAATGATCAGTTATACATATATGCTGCATCCCTTTTGCCCTTGCAGCGGATATGACAGAATCTACATCAGAATCACAATCAGAAGAAAAAAGTGTATGCAGGTGGTAATCAGGAAATATCATAATGCATTCTCCTTATAAATGTTAAAAATAATATAGAACAATATTATACGAATTTTTTACCGGCATTTCAATACCTGTAAAAATATCAGAAATATTTACTTTGACATGTCGAAAAAAAGAACAAAATTTACTAATTTAATACTTGAATTTTGCTTTGGAAAAAGGTATGATGTTTTTGTGTGGATATCACAGCTAATTACTGCTTGCCGAGCAGTATTTATAAATCATTATTATTTCAAAACTTAGGAGGAATAAAAAATGGCAGTAAAAGTAGCAATTAATGGTTTTGGACGTATCGGTCGTCTTGCATTCAGACAGATGTTTGATGCTGAAGGATATGAAGTTGTAGCTATCAACGATTTAACAAAGCCTTCAATGCTTGCACACTTATTAAAGTATGATTCATCACAGGGAAAATATCAGTATGCCGATCAGGTTTCAGCAGATGATGAGGCAGGTACAATCACTGTATGTGGTAAGACATTAAAGATTTATGCAATGGCAAATGCAGCAGAGCTTCCATGGGGCGAGCTTGATGTAGACGTTGTACTTGAATGTACAGGTTTCTATGTTTCAAAGGCTAAGTCACAGGCTCACATTGATGCAGGTGCCAAGAAGGTTGTTATCTCTGCTCCTGCAGGTAACGATCTCCCAACTATCGTTTACAGTGTAAATGAGAATACATTAACTAAGGATGACAAGATTATTTCTGCTGCATCCTGTACAACTAACTGTTTAGCTCCTATGGCTAAGGCTCTTAATGACTATGCTCCAATCCAGTCAGGTATCATGTCAACAATCCATGCTTATACAGGTGATCAGATGGTTCTTGACGGACCACACAGAAAGGGTGACTTCAGAAGAGCCCGTGCAGCTGCCGTTAATATCGTTCCTAACTCAACCGGTGCAGCTAAGGCAATCGGCCTTGTTATCCCAGAGTTAAATGGCAAGTTAATCGGTTCTGCACAGAGAGTTCCGGTTCCAACCGGTTCAACTACAATTCTTACTGCAGTTGTTAAGGGTAAGGACGTAACCAAGGAAGGCATCAATGCTGCAATGAAGGCTGCTGCATCAGAGTCTTACGGTTACAATGAGGAGCAGATTGTTTCTTCAGATATCGTTGGAATGAGATATGGTTCACTCTTTGATGCAACTCAGACTATGGTTGCTCCTATCGGAGATGACCTTTACGAGGTTCAGGTAGTTTCATGGTACGATAACGAGAATTCATATACTAGCCAGATGGTTAGAACTATTAAGTACTTTGCTGAGTTAGCTTAATTCATTAAGTTATTTATTTCAGGCCTAAGGGGTCCGGTCTTTTGGACCGGACCTTTTTTCAAATAATCAATTAGGAGGATAGAATTATGTCATTAAACAAAAAATCAGTAGATGATATCAATGTTAAAGGACTTCGTGTTCTTTGCAGATGTGATTTCAACGTACCATTAAAGGATGGTAAGATTACAGATGAGAATCGTCTTGTAGCTGCACTTCCGACTATTAAGAAGCTTATTGCTGATGGCGGTAAGGTTATTCTTTGTTCACATCTTGGAAAGGTTAAGACTGAGGAGGACAAGAAGACCAAGACTCTTGCCCCTGTAGCTGTAAGACTTTCTGAGTTACTCGGACAGGAGGTTAAGTTTGTCCCAAGCTTAGAGGTTGTTGATGATTCTGTAAGAGATGCCGTAAAGGCCATGAAGGACGGAGATGTAATTCTGCTTGAGAATACACGTTTCAGAGCTGAAGAGACAAAGAACGGAGAGGCTTTTTCAAAAGATCTTGCATCTATCTGCGATGTATTTGTAAATGATGCATTTGGTACAGCTCACAGAGCTCATTGCTCAAATGTGGGAGTTGCATCACTTGTTGATACTGCAGTTGTCGGTTATCTTATGCAAAAGGAGATTGACTTCCTTGGAAACGCAGTTGAAAATCCTGTAAGACCATTTGTTGCTATTCTAGGTGGGGCAAAGGTTGCAGACAAACTGAATGTTATTTCCAACCTGCTTGAGAAATGTGATACATTAATTATCGGTGGTGGTATGGCTTATACCTTTCTCAAGGCCAAAGGGTATGAAATCGGTAAATCACTTGTTGATGACACCAAGATTGATTACTGTAAGGAAATGATGGCAAAGGCTGAAACTCTTGGAAAGAAGCTGCTTCTTCCTGTAGATTCGGTTATGATTGATGATTTCCCTAATCCTATTGACGATCCAACAATTAAGACTGTAGTATGCGATGCTGATAAGATGATTGCAGACAAGGAAGGCTGTGACATAGGACCTAAGACAATTGAGCTTTATTCAGAGGCAGTTAAGACTGCAAAGACTGTTGTTTGGAACGGACCTATGGGTGTATTTGAGAATCCTGTACTTGCTGCCGGCACTAAGGCAGTTGCAGCAGCACTCGCAGAAACTGATGCTACAACAATCATCGGTGGTGGCGATTCAGCAGCCGCTGTTAACATTCTTGGATATGGTCCTAAGATGAGCCACATTTCAACAGGCGGCGGTGCTTCACTTGAATTCCTTGAGGGTAAGGAACTTCCGGGTGTTGCAGCAGCTAATGATAAATAATATTCAATATTTCTAAGGAGATAGTATAATGGCAAGAAAAAAAATTATTGCAGGAAACTGGAAGATGAATATGACTCCTTCACAGGCAGTTAAGCTGGTTGAGGAGCTTGCACCTCTTGTAAAAAATGATGAGGTTGACGTAGTATATTGTGTTCCGGCTATTGATATTGTACCTGTTGTTGAAGCGCTTAAGGGCTCAAATGTAGCAGTTGGTGCAGAAAATATGTACTATGAGGAAAAAGGTGCATATACCGGAGAAATTTCGGCTGAAATGCTGCTTGACGCAGGCGTTAAGTATGTAATCATCGGTCATTCCGAAAGAAGAGATTATTTCAAGGAATGCGACTGTGTTCTTAATAAAAAGGTTAAGAAGGCTATTGAAGCAGGACTTACACCAATTCTTTGCTGCGGTGAGACTCTTGAGCAAAGAGAGATGGGCGTTACCATGGACTGGATAAGACTTCAGATTAAATCTGATCTTGCAGGTGTTTTGGCTGATGATGTTAAGAAGCTTGTTATTGCATATGAGCCAATTTGGGCAATTGGTACAGGAAAGACAGCAACAACCGAGCAGGCAGAAGAGGTTTGTAAGGGAATTCGTGATTGCATATCTGAGATTTATGATGATGCAACAGCAGAGGCTGTACGTATTCAGTATGGCGGCTCTGTAAATGCCGGAAATGCAGCTGAGCTTTTTGCACAGCCTGACATTGATGGTGGACTTGTCGGGGGTGCATCACTTAAGGCTGATTTTGGAAAAATTGTCAACTACAAATAATTAACTGGGAAGTTATATTGAAAACCCGTTTCACTTGGTGAACCATGCTAAATGAAACGGGTTTAATTATAATAAAGGTGACTAAAATGAACAACAAATTTAAAATAGTAATTATTGTACAACTGTTTGTCGTTGTTTTTTTGCTGGGAATTTTTACCGGAATTAAGCTTCAAAAAAACAGAATGAAAGATGATACAAAATCCAATAATGATATACAGACATCTGTTTTGGATGAAAAAGCAGGTGATAATGAAAAGCTAACCAATATTGATAATAATACAACAGAAGTCCCAAATCCAGAGAATTCAAATAATCATATAGTAGTTGAAAGAGATATAGATTATGGTGCTATGGATGTGCCAGAACCAACTACAGATGATTTTTTACATACAGACGGAAGCAAAATATATGATGCCAATGGAAATGAGGTATGGCTTACCGGAATAAACTGGTTTGGCTACAATACCGGCACAAACACCTTTGACGGACTGTGGACATCAGATTTGAATCAGTCTATACAGGAAATAGCAAACCATGGATTTAATGTAATAAGGGTTCCTTTTTCTGCTGAACTCATTTTACAGTGGGCCGGGGGCGAATATCCGGATGCAAATTTTAATCAGGCGACAAATGATTATCTTGTAGGCATGGACAGTCTTCAGATTTTTGAATATGTACTTGGACAGTGCAGAGCCAATGGTTTAAAGCTTATTATTGATATACACAGCGCAGAAACAAATGCCAGTGGACATATGATAAATCTGTGGTATACAGATAAAATTTCCATGGAGGATTACTTATTTGCACTGTCATGGATGGCAGCCAGATATAAAAATGATGATACAATTATTGCATATGACCTGAAAAATGAACCACACGGAAAGCCTAACGAGGGTGATAATACAGCAATATGGAACGATGAGAAGGTGGATAATAACTGGAAGTATGCTGCCGAGCTTGCAGCCGATGCCGTTTTATCGGCTAATCCAAATGTCCTTGTGCTTGTAGAGGGAACAGAGATATATCCTGTTGATATTAAGAAGAATGGTGATTTCTCCTCAACAAACGAGGATGACTATTACTTTAACTGGTGGGGTGGAAATCTTCGGGGAGTAAAGGATTATCCTGTAGACCTTGGGCAATACAATGATAAGCTGGTTTATTCTCCTCACGACTATGGACCTACTGTATATGAACAGCCATGGTTTAAAGGAGATTATACATATGAAAGCCTTATGAAGGACTGCTGGTATGATAATTGGTTATATATCCAGGATGAAAATATAGCTCCGCTTCTAATTGGGGAATGGGGTGGATTTATGAAAGAACCAAATTTGAAATGGATGACTTATATGAGACAGCTTATAAAGGACAACAGGCTAAATCATACATTCTGGTGCTTTAACGCAAATTCGGGAGACACAGGCGGCATGGTGCTTGATGATTTTACAACATGGGATGAAGAAAAATATAATTTTGTAAAGGAAGTCCTTTGGAACAACGGAGAAAAATTTATTGGTCTTGACCATGAAATCCCTCTTGGGATAAACGGAATCAGTCTTGGAGAATATTATAAAGAACAGTAAAATATGTATACTGTGTATGCATCAGGCCTTTATATTAATTTAATAGGAAAATCTTGAAAAAAAGTACATATGTGATTATAATCATATGTTGTAAAATATATTAAAAAGGAGATAAAAATATGAGTAAAAAACCTGTGGTACTTATGGTACTTGACGGATATGGAATAAGTGATAAAAAAGAAGGAAATGCCATTGCTATGGCTAAAACTCCTGTGATGGACAAGCTTATGGCTACCTGCCCTTTTGTAAAGGGTAATGCTTCCGGACTTGCTGTAGGGCTTCCCGATGGTCAGATGGGTAACTCTGAGGTTGGTCATATGAATATCGGTGCAGGAAGAATTATATATCAGGACTTAACCTCAATTACAAAAGCTATTAATGATGGAGATTTTTTCTCCAACGAAGCTATGCTTGAGGCAATTAATAACTGTAAGAAAAATAACAGTAATCTTCATTTGTGGGGGCTTCTTTCAGATGGTGGTGTCCATAGTCACAACACACATCTTTATGGTATATTAGAGCTATGTAAGAGGCAGAATTTTCATAATGTATACGTTCATCCGTTCCTTGACGGAAGAGATACACCTCCTGCATCCGGCAAGGATTTTGTAGCTGAACTTGTTGATAAAATGAAGGAAATCGGAGTCGGTAAGATTGCTACAATTTCAGGACGTTATTATGCCATGGACAGGGATAACAACTGGGACAGAGTAGAAAAAGCATATGCTGCGATGGTATACGGAGAAGGAATAGAAGCAAATGACCCGGTTGAAGCAGTTTCTGCATCTTATACTGACGGAAAAACCGATGAATTTGTTCTTCCGACCGTAATTAAGGAAAACGGACACCCTGTAGCAACTGTAAAGGCTGATGATTCTGTAATTTTCTTTAATTTCCGTCCTGACAGGGCAAGAGAAATTACAAGAGCTTTCTGTGCAGATGAATTTAACGGTTTTGAAAGAAAGGGAGGAAAATTGCCTTTAACTTATGTATGCTTCAAGGATTATGACGAGAGCATACCTAACAAAATAATTGCATTTAAAAAGCAGGAAATAAAAAATACCCTGGGAGAATATCTTGCAGCCTGTGGTAAAACACAGCTCAGACTTGCCGAAACAGAAAAATATGCCCACGTTACGTTTTTCTTTAATGGTGGACTTGAAGCTCCAAATAAGGCAGAGGACAGAATTCTTGTTAAATCCCCTGCAGTTGCCACATATGATTTGCAACCCGAGATGAGTGCCCCTGAGGTTAGCGTGGATCTTGTAGAGGCAATTACAAGCGATAAGTATGATGTAATAATAATTAATTTTGCAAACCCTGACATGGTGGGACATACAGGAGTTATCCCTGCAGCAATAAAGGCCGTTGAAAGAGTTGATGCCTGTGTCGGAGCTGCCGCAGAGGCTGTTAAGAAAATGGATGGAGTGCTGTTCATATGTGCAGACCATGGAAATGCTGAGCAGATGATTGATTATGTGACCGGCGAGCCACATACAGCCCATACTACAAATCCTGTACCTTTTATTCTCTTTAATTACGGAGATGTAAAGCTTAGAGAGGGTGGCTGTCTGGCAGACATAGCACCAACACTTTTAGATATTATGGAACTTCCACAGCCGGAAGAAATGACAGGAAAATCTTTAATTATCAGATAAAAATGTTATTATTATAGGAGAAGTGCATATGAAAAAATTTATTAAGGAATTTAAGGAATTTGCCATAAAGGGCAATGTTATGAGTCTTGCCGTAGGTCTGATTATCGGATCTGCCTTTACAGCACTTGTTAATTCATTGCTTGATAATATTATTTCACCTATTATAGGTTGCTTTAACACAGGGGGAATAAAGGGACTTCATATTAAGATATGGAAGGCAGATATATATTACGGTGAATTTCTTACCGACGTAGTTAATTTCCTTATAATGGCATTTGTTGTATTCCTTATGGTAAAAGCAGTAAATGGAATAAGTGAAATCGGGAAAAAGAAAAATGTCGAGGAAGAGACACCTAAAACTAAGATATGTCCTTATTGCAAAAGTGAAATCGATGTAGAGGCAACAAAATGTCCTCATTGTACATCTGACGTAGAATAATATGTATAAATATGCCTCCAATGGTTAATAATTACCTTAGTAATTAATTGATTGGAGGCTATTTTTATGCGTATTGACAAGATTAAACATGTTGCGGCCAGGGAAATCCTTGACTCCAGAGGTAATCCTACGGTAGAAGCGGAGATAATTACGGAAAGTGGGGCTTCAGCCATTGCATCTGTTCCGTCAGGAGCCTCAACAGGTGAACATGAGGCCCATGAATTACGGGATGAAGAAAAAAGATATATGGGAAAGGGTGTCGAAAAAGCTGTAACTAACATCAATACCCGGATAAGCGACAGACTAATAGGTCTTAATGTGTTTGAACAGACAGGAATTGACAAGCTTTTAAGAGATGCCGACGGAACAAAAAACAAATCAAAATATGGTGCAAATGCCATACTGGGAGTATCTCTTGCAGTTGCAAGGGCTGCAGCTAATTCTCTTAAAATTCCTTTGTATAGATATATAGGAGGCACCAATGCAAAGAAAATGCCTGTTCCTATGATGAATATTATGAATGGAGGCTGTCATGCGGATAATACAGTAGATTTTCAGGAATTTATGATTGCGCCTGTAGGAGCAGATTCTTTTAAAAATGCTCTTCAGATGTGTTCTGAGATATATCATACCCTGAAAAAACTTTTGACAGATAAAAATTTGTCAACCGGAGTTGGAGATGAGGGGGGCTTCGCACCGAATCTTGCCAGCTCATCCCAGGTACTTGATTTTCTTGTTGAAGCAATCAAGGAAGCGGGATATAAGCCATATGATGACGTTAAAATAGCTATAGATGTGGCAGCAAGTGAGCTATATGATGACAGCAGGGATATGTATTATTTTCCGGGCGAAAGCAAAATGTGTGGAAGGGAAATATACAGAAATGCAGAGGAAATGGTTCAGTATTATGAAGATCTGACAAAAAATTATCCGATATATTCAATAGAAGATGGTCTGGATGAGAATGATATGAAGGGCTGGAAGGTTCTTACCTACAGACTTGGTGAAAAAATACAGCTTGTCGGGGACGATTTGTTTGTAACCAATACAGAAAGACTTTTAAAGGGTATAGAGGATGGAATCGGAAATGCAATTCTTATAAAATATAATCAGATTGGTACACTTACAGAAGCACTTGATGCAATTGAAATGGCAAAGAGGGCAAGATATAACACAGTTATTTCACACAGGTCAGGTGAAACCTGTGATTCCTTTATTGCTGACCTTGCTGTGGCAGTTAATGCAGGACAGATTAAAACCGGTGCTCCATGCAGAGGAGAACGAACTGCAAAATATAATCAGCTTTTAAGAATAGAAGAGGAGCTTGGTAAAAATGTATCCGATATGGATTTTATGTTTTAATATTGATTTTTGTATAATCCAAGAGTAAAATGTTATTTGGTTCAGATTCAAAAAATAATTTTCCATATATTGTATAGATTGGAGTTTTACTATGAAGAAGAAAAAAAGGATACGTTTCTATTTTACACTTATAACCGTAAAAATTGCAGCCAGGCTTATGAAGCTTGTAGGAAAAAATGGTACGCATCTTCCGGGATGGATTGCCAATAAAATGTGTCCTGATTTTTTGCAATATATGGATAAACCTGAAAAACTGTTTTACGTTACAGGTACAAATGGCAAAACTACTGTTTGTAATATAATATGTGATGCCTTAAAGCTTAACGGATACGATTTTGCGGGGAATGCATCGGGAAGTAATCTTAACAGCGGAATTATAACAGCCCTGCTGCCGAAAACAACACTGGGTGGAAAATGCAAATGTAAACTGGCAGTTATGGAGGTTGACGAAAGATATTCACCAAAAATATTTCCATATATGGCTCCTGACTATCTTGTTTGTACCAATCTTTTCAGAGATTCATGTAAACGTAATGCCCATGCTGAATTCATAAGAGATATTCTTGATTCGCAGATTCCCGAAAACACAAAGATGATTCTAAATGGTGAGGATTTAATCAGCAATCATCTTGCATGGGGGAATGACAGGGTTTATTTTGGAATAGATTGCCAGGACGGACACAGTTCTCCTGACAATATAATAAAGGATATTGTTGCATGCCCTAAATGTGGTTCCAAGCTTGTATTTGACTATATCAGATATCATCATATCGGAAGAGCACATTGCCCTAATTGTGACTTTGGCTCACCGGAACTTGATTATTCTGTGTTGGATATTGATTATAACAATGGAAGATGTGAGGTTAAAACACCACAGGGTGAATATCAATTGAAGCTTATAGGCAATAATGTGACAGATATTTATAACATGATAACAGCAGTAGCAGTACTGACAGAAATAGGACTTTCCAAAGATGAGATTATCAAGGCATTTGATGCAGCAAAGCTTGAAGCTACACGCTTTGCAAAGGAAACAATCTGTGGGAAGGAAGTAATTATGCAGCTTGCCAAAGGGCAGAATCCAATTGCATGCTCAAGAGTATGTGATTTTATAAGACATGAACCGGGAGCCAAATGTATACTTCTCGTAGAAGACGATTACTATGCAATGAAGGATTCCAGTGAAAATATCCAGTGGATATTTGATATTGATTGGGAATTTCTCAAGGATGATTCGGTAAAACAGATTGTTATCGGAGGAGTCAGAAATAAGGATTTCCAGTTAAGACTTCTTATGGCCGGCATTGACCCGGATATAATGGTCTGCTGTGAGAAGGAGGTTGATGTGGCTCAATACGCAGATATTTCTGTTGCAGATAAATTTTACATTCTATATAACGTTTATACAATTCATGATGCGGATATTGTGCACAGGGCACTGGTGGAAAAGTTAGAAAAGGGAGGTAACATATAATGATAGTAGAAATTCTTTATCCTGAATTTTGTAATCTTTTTTCGGAAACCTCCAATACAAAATATCTTCAGTGCTGTCTTACTGATGCTGATTTTGTATTTACAGAATATAATGATGAGCCTGCCTTTGTAAAGAATGATGTTAATCTGATTTATCTGGGGTGTATGACTGAGCATAGTCAGGAAATGATAATTAAGAGACTGCTACCATACAGGGAAAGACTTATTGAGCTGATTGAAAATGACACACCTGTACTTGCAACAGGAAATGCAATGGAGATATTTTCATCATATATTCAAAAGGATGATGGGTCTAGGATTGATGCACTTAATATATTTAATTTTTATGCAAAAAGAGATATGAAGAAACGCTTTAACTGTCTTATGATGGGCAGCTTTGAAGATATGACCATAGTAGGCTTTAAAACACAGTTTACCTTTGCATATAGTGAAAATTTCAACCATCCGTTTATTAAAGTTATCAGGGGTACCGGCATGAACCCTGAATGTCAGATTGAAGGAATTCGTTATCACAATTTTTTCGGAACATATCTTGTCGGTCCATTTTTAGTACTTAATCCGGATTTTACATTATATCTTCTGAAAAAGATGGGGGCAGATAATCCAAAGCTTGCCTTTGATGATGTGATCAGGGAGGCATATGCCAGAAGACTTAAGGAGTTTCAGAATCCTGATACAAAATATTACTAAATACATCCTTAAATATATCAAAAAAACTGTTGCGTATTTTCACTTAATATGATAATATTGAAGAGTATGAGATTTATTGTCAGTAGTAGGAGGTTATTCTTTTGAAGACAGCATTAATTATTATATTTTTAATTATATCAGTTATCTTAGCTATCATTGTTATGATGCAGGAAGGCAAGGGTGGCGGTTTTATTAATTCCGCAAGTACTAACACAGAATCTTACTGGGGAAAAAACAAAGGTAAGTCAAAGGATGGAATCCTTCGTAAAGTTACAGCTTTTTTGGGAGCTGCATACATGATTCTTGCTATTATTCTTTCATCAAAATTATTATAAAGATTGTTATAAAAATTATGAGATGCTTTGATTTATCAGAGCATCTTTTTTTTCTGTTAAAATCATGAAATACATGATATAATATAATATATACAATCAGTTACGACCCGTTTTTGACTTATTTGTAAGGGAGGGCTTGCTATGGGTGAGAAGAGACAGCAAATTAAAGATAAATTATATGAGTTTATATGTGATGATATGTATAAACCAATGCGCCTGAAGGATATCCGTTTTCTGCTGCAGGTTTCGGACAAGGATAGAAACAAGGTTGAGGATGCATTAAATGAGCTTATATCCGAAGGCAAAATAACATTGACTGCAAAAGGAAAATATAAGAAGCTGGATAACAATCTGTTAGCAGGTACATTCATAGGCAACAAAAAAGGCTTTGGATTCGTAAGGGTTGATGGTGAAAAGGAGGATTATTTTATCCCTGCAAAATATACCATGGATGCCTTTCACAATGACAGGGTACTCATAAAAAAAATTGATACCGGGTATAATGGAAAAAGAACAGAAGCCCAGGTTGTACAAGTGTTACAGCGTGGAATGAATATGGTAGTCGGAACCTATGACAGGCAGGAGGGTTTTGGCTTTGTAATAGCAGATAACCAGAAGATTGCGGAAGATATTTTTGTTAATAAAAAGGATTCCATGGGTGCCATGACCGGACATAAGGTTGTATGCCAGATTACCTCCTATGGTACGGCAGGACGTTCTCCGGAAGGACGCATTGTAGAGATTCTCGGACATGTAAACGATCCTGCAACAGACATATTATCTGTAGTCAGAGCATATGATATACCTGTGGAATATCCTGAAAATGTCATGGAGGCTCTCAATGATATTGAGGACGAGGTTTCACAGGAGGAGCTGAAGGGCAGAACCGATTTTCGTGACTGGCATACTGTAACTATTGACGGAGAGGATGCAAAAGATCTGGATGATGCTATATCCTTATCCTATAAAGATGGCATATATACTCTTGGTGTTCATATTGCAGATGTATCTAACTATGTAAAGGAAAAATCGCCACTTGATAAGGAAGCACTTAAGAGAGGTACGAGCTGTTACCTTGTTGACAGTGTTATTCCTATGCTGCCTCACAAACTGTCTAATGGGATATGTTCCCTTAATCCTCATGTTGACAGACTGACATTAAGCTGTGTCATGGACATAGATAAAAAAGGCAGGCTGATAAATCATTATATCTGCGAGGGTGTAATTAATTCAAATGAAAGGATGACATATACTGACGTAGCCAAGATATTGGCCAGAACAGAGGATGCTCCTATAAAGAGATATGATTACCTTATATATATGTTTGATCTTATGAAGGAGCTTTCGGATATAATAAGGGCAAACAGGCATAAGAGAGGCTCTATCGATTTTGATGTACCTGAAACTAAGGTTATTGTGGATTCACAGCATAAGCCTGTTGAGATTAAGGCTTACGACAGAAATCCTGCCACTAAGCTTATTGAGGATTTTATGCTTATGGCGAATGAAACTGTTGCTGAGGATTATTACTGGCAGGAGCTTCCTTTTGAATACAGAACCCATGACAATCCGGATCAGGATAAGATTGAAAACCTTACCATGTTTATAAGAAATTTTGGACTTTTTCTAAGACCGTCCCAGGAGGAGACACATCCTAAGGAGCTTCAAAAGGTTCTTGAGAGAATAGAAGGGGAAAGTTATGAGGCTTTGATAAGTAAAATGATGCTTCGTTCCATGAAGCAGGCAAGATATTCAACAGAATGTACAGGACATTTTGGCCTGGCATGTAAATATTATTGTCATTTTACATCACCGATAAGACGTTATCCTGATTTACAGATTCACAGAATAATTAAAGAAAATCTTCATGGGGAGCTTACTCAGAAGCGGATAAATCACTATAGAAAAATTCTGCCCGGAGTAGCTGATGACAATTCCCAGAAGGAAAGAAGAGCAGAGGAAGCTGAAAGAGACGTAATCAAACTCAAAGAGATAGAATATATGTCTGAGCATATAGGTGAGGAATTTGAAGGTACTGTATCAGGCGTAACTTCCGGATTCATATATGTGGAGCTTGATAATACGGTTGAAGGTGCTGTATCTGTTGCACATATGCATGATGATTATTACTATTTTTCAGAAGAACAATATGCAATGATTGGTCAGAACTCAGGAAGAAAATATCAGTTGGGTGACAGAGTGTTGATTAAGGTTTTAAATTGCAACAAAATTAAGAAAACAATTGATTTTTCCATAATAGATGGTAATATAGAAGGGACAGAGTAATATGGCTAAGGAAAAAGGAAGCAGGCTTATTGCCAACAACAAAAAGGCTTATCATGACTATTTTGTTGAGGATATATATGAGGCCGGCATATCCCTGGCCGGAACGGAAGTCAAATCTCTCCGTATGGGAAAGTGCAGTATAAAGGAAGCCTTTATCCGCATTGAAAATGATGAGGTTTATATATATCAGATGCATATTTCACCATATGAAAAGGGAAATATATTTAACAAGGATCCGTTAAGAGTAAGAAAGCTTTTGCTGCACAAATATGAAATTAATAAGCTTATCGGGCAGCAAAAGATGAAAGGTTATACCCTTGTACCCCTCAAAATATATTTTAAGGATAGTCTTGTAAAGGTTGAGGTTGGTCTTTGTCGTGGTAAGAAGCTTTATGATAAGCGTGAGGATATTGCAAAAAAAGATGCAAAGAGAGAGGCCGAGCGTGATTTCAAGGTAAGAAATCTGGGTTGATTTTTATAACTAAGGAGTAAAAATGAGTCAGGCAAAGGTTGATAAATACAAAAAAGAGAAAAAAAGCAGAAATAAAAGACTAAAACACAAAAGAATCAGAAATTTTATTATAAGTATGATTTTTGTATTTTTTGTAAGTATGGGGATTGGATATCCTCTGGGAAAATATTTATACAAAAAATCTTATGAAAAACGGATGGCTAATGCTACGATCAGTGCAGCCTCCTATGATTACTGGGCCCAGCAATATATTGACGGAGAATACAGCTATTTGTTTTCCACTGAAGCAGAAACTGCAACACCGTCAGATGCTGTTTCAGAATAAATGTATTTTCGTTAAAAACCAGGGGTTGTACTGGTTTCGACGGGGATTTTGAAATTATGGTAGCCGTCGGCGGATCTGATACCGCCTTAACAACAAGAAATTAAATATAAACGCTAACGAAAATTACGCGTACGCTGCCTAGTGGCAGCTGTCAGGACTAGGCTCCCCGCAGCTTAGACCCCTGGCATCAAAACAGCGGGAAACTCTTTTGCCAAAGCTTTGAGGTGAGAGAAAATTTATGAAGCTACCAAGACGGACAGCCTGTCCATGGGCGGTTTGTCGAGGGAATGTTAAAACATTGGACTGTGACGGGAGAAGCTATAATGGAAGGATTTTCGGACGCGGGTTCGATTCCCGCCAGCTCCACTAAAACTGAACAAGTCGAACTCTGTATATGATATTATCGTATACAGAAATATGTTTTGTTTGGTGTATCGAAGAAAATAAAAGTAACGACGTTGTATGTTGCGAAAGTGATATACAGTGTCGTTATTTTTATGCTATAATTCGTATATGAATTTAAAAAATGAAAGTTGCGGAGGAACAGACAATGGAAACCAGACCAGAATTGAGTAGAAAATTGGATGGACAAACTTTTCGGAACTATTATTATTTGAAACAAGAATTAGTTGATTTTTGTAGAGAGAATAATTTGCCTGTTTCGGGTGGAAAGATAGAACTTACTGATAGAATTGCCTATTTTCTTGATACAGGAAAGATATTAAAGACTTCGGAAAACAGAAAAACAACAAGGTGTGTCATTCCTATTACAGAGGATACACTTATCGAGCCTAATATCGTATGCTCAGAAAAACATCGGGCTTTTTTCAAAGAGAAAATCGGAAAAAACTTTTCTTTTAACGTATCATTTCAGAGGTGGTTGAAGGAAAATGAGGGCAAGACTTACAAAGATGCAATAAGAGCATACTACCGGATTTTGGAAGAGAAGAAAAAAGGAAAAGCAGCTATAGACAAGCAATTTGAATATAATACATATATTCGGGATTTTTTTGAAGATAATCAGGGCAAAAGCTTGAAAGAAGCAATTTTATGCTGGAAATATAAAAAGGGTTTGCCGGGACATAATCGTTATGAAAAATCTGATTTAATTGCACTAATATAATAAGCTCGATTTGTATAAAAGAGGATGGCAATTGTAGTTATTTGGCAAATTAATCAGGGATTTTGGCTCTATATACATTTGCTTACAATGTATCTTGCATAGGCATTTATCATTGAAATATCCTGCAAAAAAGAATCTACAAGCTCAATATAGGTTTCTTTATCTCTGTAATTACGTTTATATCCGGACAATATTCCACCATCAAGCTGAGTAATAAAATGGCCATACTTTTTCTGATAGCAGGTTTCCTTTTTAGCAGCCACCCTGTAATTTTTATCGACAAAAGAAGCTACACTTTTATGTACAGCCATATCTTCAATAGGAAGATAGTAGTAATCTTTATAATTGTCAAAGAAAAATTTCAATTCCTCATCCAAAATAGGCACAGATATGGATACTTCGTTTTGATAACCTGTAATAATAATATCATTTTTCCCAAGAGATATTCTTCTTGGAAATGGGTACTCGATATTAATGTGAAAAACAAGTTTGTGGTTATTTACGGACATTTTTTTTACCGAAAAACAGCCCAGCTTGAATTTTTCATAAGACAGGAGGGAGGAACAGCATAACAGTCCTTCCAGGTCCTCGTAATTGTGCTGTAAGACCAGCTTTTTACCGATATCAGAGCCATTTTTAAGGTAATCCGAATAAACTTTTATCAAATCTCCTCCTGAATACTTATCAAGTCTGTTAAGTCCAAGGTATCTTTCTATGGATTTCTGCTTGAGATTGTCAAGGTGAAGCAGACTCTTAAAGGGTTTAATATGCTTATACAGGTCTATGCTTTCGCACTCATCAAATTTATAATCCATAGTATACTGATTTATTTTTTTTGTAATATATGGGATATCAAAACCATCGCCGTTATAATTGAACAAATACTTTGAACCTTTAAGCATGGCAAAAAAACATTCTATAATTTGCTTTTCTGATTTACCATCATCATTAAAAAGCTGGGTAATAATCCATTTATTATTGCTATATGAAGCGACTCCGATAAGGTAGAGCTGTGTTGTTTCTGCAGCAAAGCCGGTTGTTTCTATATCAAAAGCTATTATCTCGGCGGGATTATAATAATTGGTAAGCTGCATAAAAATATTATCTCTGGCAGGGTTTATTATTTTTATCATCAAAAATTCTCCTCGGATTTATTAAGAATCAGTGTCTATTAAATAATAGCAAATAAGATATTAAAACGCAAATTAATATTTGGTATCGGAAGTCATATTAAAAAAACAGACATATTAAAAGTAAGAGCCGGTAAGCTTTTGGCCGTTATGTGAAGCATAAATAAAGCTTGTTTTTTTTGTCTAATATGTTATAATTTTCTATAGATTAATTGGCACGGAGGATATTTGCATGATACAACCACTAGATATAAAAAGCCAAAGCTTTAAAAAAGGTTTATTTGGCTATAAAGCTTCAGAAGTTGACAGTTACGTTAATACAGTATATAAAGCTTATGATGAATTATTTACTGAAAACGAGAATCTTAAGAAAAAACTTAACGGCACTGAAAGTTCATTACAGGAATGCAGGTTGAAGATTTTTGATCTTGAGAATCAGGTTAACAAAATGGAAAACGTTTCCTCTTATGAAGATGAAGATTCAGAGTTTAAGAAAAAAGCTGACCAGATTATTAAAAATGCTGAATCTGCGGCTGCCCAGATTATTGCAAAGGCTAAGGAGCAGGCTAAAAAATTTGAGGGTACTGTTAAGGAAGCTTTCAATGGAGACAGCAAGGATACTGTAAAGCAAAAGCCGGATGAAGGTAAGCCTGATGTGGATATTAAAGAATCGGCATCATCCAGATTTTTTAAGAAAACCGAGGACACTGCTGTTACACAGTCTCAGGACGACGATGAGATTTTTGTTGGTGAGATTGAGGATGCAAGAAAGCCGGATCGAATGATGATTGGTGACGGAGAAGAAGAGGAAGATTCAGACTTCGAATTCTTATAAGATTATTCAGGGAGTGTTGCCTATGGCAGCACTCTTTTTGGGAGTAGGATAATGTTTGAATATATCAAGGGTCTGGTCACTTTTATTGAACCGGACTGTATAATAATTGAAAATAATAATATAGGCTTCAGGATTAATACCAGTTCCTATAGTTCATCAAGGCTTAAGCTGAACGATGAGGTTAAAATATATACTCATCTTAATATAAAGGAAGATGATATGAGCCTTTTTGGTTTTTATACAAAGGATGAGCTTATTGTATTCAAAATGCTTATATCAATAAGTGGTATTGGCCCTAAGGGTGCTCTGGCAATTTTGTCATCTCTTTCTGTTGATGAGCTAAGGATGGCAGTTCTTTCAGATGATTACAAGGCTATTGCCAGGGCAAATGGTGTAGGACCTAAGACAGCTCAAAGACTTATAATAGAATTGCGTGATAAATTCAAGCTGGAAGATGTATTATCATTTAGTACAGCAGACTGTACAAAGAATGATTGTAATGATATCGTTACCGAGACAGCTATGGCTCTCACAAGCCTGGGATATACAAATGTTGAGGCCTTAAGAGCTATTAAGAAGGTTCCGCAGAATGATAATATGTCACCGGAAGAATTACTTAAGCTTGCATTAAAACATATTATGTAATTACAGGTACAAAAATGGAAAGAATAATTAGTGCTGATATCTTATCAGAGGATGAAAAAATTGAACAGGGACTGCGTCCGAAACTTCTTTCAGAGTATATAGGCCAGGAAAAGGCAAAAAAAAACCTGAAGGTATTTATTGAGGCGGCAAAAAAAAGGAAGGAATCTCTCGATCATGTTCTTCTGTATGGTCCTCCGGGTCTGGGGAAAACAACTCTTGCATCCATAGTTGCTGCTGAAATGGGGGTTAATATGAAGATTACCTCGGGACCTGCTATAGAAAAGCCGGGTGAGTTGGCAGCCATACTGAATAATTTATCGGAGAATGATGTTTTGTTTATAGATGAAATCCACAGGCTTAATAAACAGGTTGAAGAGGTTTTATATCCTGCAATGGAAGATTTTGCCATAGATATTGTGATTGGTAAAGGTGCAGGTGCCAGATCCATACGGCTGGATTTGCCAAAATTTACCCTGGTTGGAGCTACAACCAGAGCAGGAATGCTCACCGCCCCACTCAGAGATAGATTTGGAGTAGTTAACAGGCTTGAATTTTATAATGTCACCGAGCTTATGGAGATTATTTTGCGTTCCTCAAAGGTTTTAGGAGTTAATATAGATGATGAAGGAGCTCTGGAGATAGCAAAACGATCCAGAGGAACTCCAAGACTTGCGAACCGTCTTCTAAAAAGGGTCAGGGATTTTGCAGAGGTTGAACATAATGGCAATATAGATTATAATGTTGCCAGAACAGCTCTTGACAGACTTGAGGTAGATTCCTATGGCCTGGATAATACAGACAGAGTTATTCTTATGACAATGATTAACAAATTCCAGGGGGGACCTGTAGGCCTTGATACGCTGGCTGCAGCAATAGGAGAGGATTCGGGTACCTTAGAGGATGTGTATGAACCGTTTCTTATCAAGAATGGCTTTATTAACCGTACTCCTCGTGGTAGAATAGTTACAGAGCATTGCTATAAGCATTTTAATATAACAAAGGAGAAGTAAGTGTAATGGCAAACAAAGTTGATATACCTGTTGTAATTAATGGAAAAGTTTATACATTGAGTGGTTACGAAGGAGAGGATTATCTCCAGAATGTTGCCACATATATTAATGGCAAGATTGCTGAATGCAAAACTTCAGATCAGTACAGAAGAATGAATACTGAATATCAGGGTATTCTTTTGGCTTTGAATATTGCGGATGATTATTTTAAAGCTAAAAATCAGGCTGACAGCATGGCATCAGAGGATACCAACAAGGAACAGCAGCTATATGATTTAAGACATGAAGTTATAGAAGCCCAGATTAAACAGGAATCAGCTCTCCGTATGATAGAGGAATATAAGGAACAGATTAATGCATTACAAAGAAAAATAATTCAATTAGAGGCTGAGAAGGGAAGAAATGAATAATAACCTTAAACCGGTGGAAATACTTGCACCATGTGGATCATATGATATTTTAGTTGCCGCTGTAAAAGCAGGTGCGGATGCCTGCTATATTGGCGGCAATAAGTTTGGTGCCCGGGCCTATGCTGCGAATCTTTCTGATGATTCAATAATAGCCGCAATTGACTATGCACATATTCATAATGTAAAGCTTTATCTTACAGTAAATACCCTATTTAAAAATCAGGAACTTCAGGAACTATATGATTATCTTGCCCCTTATTATGAAGGTGGCATTGATGCAGTAATCGTACAGGATCTTGGAGCCTTTAAATTTATTAAAGACACATTTCCGAAACTTGCAATTCATTGCAGTACGCAGATGAATATTACCTCGATTCATGGTGCTGAATATATGAAATCAATGGGAGCATCAAGAATTGTCACTCCAAGGGAAATGTCTCTTTCGGAGATAAAGTCAATAAAGGATAAGCTTGATATCGAGATAGAAAGTTTTGTCCATGGTGCTATGTGCTATTCCTACAGTGGTCAGTGTCTTATGAGCTCCATGGCAGGAAACAGAAGCGGTAACAGGGGAAGATGTGCCCAGCCCTGCAGAAAAAAATATAATGGCAATTATATTTTATCTATGAAGGATATGTGTACTCTTGATATTATCCCTGACATAATTGAGGCCGGAATTGACTCCCTTAAAATTGAAGGCAGGATGAAAAACGAATATTATGTTGCATCAGCGGTTTCCGCATATAAAGAGCTGACCTGTGATTATTATTCAGGATGCTATAGCAACAACAAAGCTGACAGATTTAAAGAACGACTGGCATCCATATACAACAGAGGTGGATTTTGTCAGGGATATTATTTTGTCCACAATGATTCCGGCATGATTTCAAAATCAAGGCCAAATAATCAAGGCGTTTTAATTGGCAGACTTTGTTCAGCTGATAAAGGTATGGCTACACTAAAGCTTAGCAGAGATCTTAACTGTCATGATGTGCTTGAATTCAAGAAAAAGGATAACAGCTTTGTTGAGGTATGTACAGGAAAATCCGGAATAAAGGGGCAGACTGTTTCAATTAAAGTTCCTGATTCAAAGTATCTTGTTATTGATCAGTCTGTTTATAGAACAAAATGTAACAAACTGATTGAGGAAATTAATGATAATATAATAAAACAGAATAAAAGAATTCCTGTTAAGGGAAGACTTGTAGGACAAGTAGGAAAAAAACTAAGCTTATGCCTATGCTGTCATGACAGTAAAATTACTGTATATTCAGAAAGAGAATTAGAAAAATCACAAAGCTCATCATATGAAGAAAAAGACATTGTTGAAAAGCTATCCATGCTTGGCAATACATACTATTATCTTGACGGGCTTGAAATGCAGCTTGATAATGACGTATTTATTCCGGCAAGTGTTATAAAAAAGCTCAGACGTGATGCCATAGATATGCTTACTAAAGAAATATGTCAAAAGGCAAGAAGAAAACCGGCAGAAAATAGCTATATTTACAATAAGCTTGTGTGTGCACAGAATAAGACTATTAGTCCGGGTGTTCATGCAGGCATAAGAAATATCGAACAGCTTAAAGAAATATTAAACTTTAATATACAATATATATATATCCAAAGACGCTTATATGATGATATAATATCACTTGGTATTATGAAAAAATTATCCGAAAGAAACATAAATATATATATTGAGCTGCCTGACATAATCAGAAATGACTTTGATTTGATGGCATACCTGCCGGATGAAATTTACGGAATATATATCAACAATATAGACGGTTTTTCTATCTATATGAAAAATTACAATATGCTTAAGGATAAACAGGTCGTTCTTGGCTCCTGTTTATATGCCTATAATGATATTGCCAGAGAGTTCCTTCACACAAATAACAATATATCCTTTGAAAATCCAAAGGAATTGAGAAACAATGAGCTTTTAGATATGAATAATGCTTATCCGTGTCAGTTGACCATATATGAGTATCAGCGAGTAATGATTTCAGCTCAATGTGTGATAAAAAACAAAATGTCATGTACAGGCAATAACAAAGTATATACAATAAAGGATGACAGAGGTAATCGTTTTTTCGCTCTGTCTGACTGCATGGATTGCCATGGAATAATATATAACGGATTTCCTACAAGCCTGATAGGGAAAATTCCCGGCAATATTATGTCAGAGTTAAATGTAAATAGTTTGAAAATTAATTTTACAATTGAGAACAAAAATCAGGTTGCAGGAGTATTAAATCACTATTTTGAAGGTAAAGATATAATATTTGACACAACAACAGGTCATTTTTTCAGAGGAGTAGAATAAAAGTATGGTTAATATCATATGCGAAATATCAAAGTTTATAACTATTATTCTTATGCTGCTGTATACCTATCAGTGCTTTTTTATCATGTCCTCAAAGGATGAAAAGAAGAAGAAAGGTAAGCTTAATGTACAGATATTTTATGTATTTATGATACATTTTCTATGCTATCTTATTTTATACTTACGTCTTGGCACAATAAAAATTCTTGTTTTTTACGGAGCACAGATTTTTGTTGCTGTATTTTATATGATTATTTTTCATTCAGTTTACAAGGAATCATCAAGACTGATTACAAATAATACAGCCTTCCTGCTGCTGATTGGATATATAATGCTTACAAGACTTAATTTTAATCTTGCACTTAAACAGTTTATTCTTGCCACAGCGGGACTGTTCATTACAGCATTTATACCCTTGCTTCTTCAAAAATGGAAAAAACTTAAGGATATGGGAGTTTTGTATGGCATTCTGGGCATAATTTTATTGCTGACTGTCTTTGTTCCCGGGGTAGGAATTGAAAAATATGGCTCAAGAAACTGGATTTCCATTGGAAAACTTTCACTCCAGCCTATGGAATTTGTAAAGATATTGTTTGTTTTTTTTGTGGCAGGTATGCTGGTTAAGGCAAAAACCTTTGGAGATTTGCTTTTAAATGCGGTTATTTCTGCAGGATTTATGCTTGTTCTTGTGGCTGAGAAAGATTTAGGTGCAGCTATAATATTTTATATAACCTATGTATGTATGGTATATCTTGCTACCTCAAGGATTATTTTCCTCATAGGTGGAATCGGTATTGGAGCAGGAGGAGTTGCCCTCGCTGCATTTTTGTTTAAGGATACTTTGCTTGCTCATGTTATGGTAAGAGTAAATGCATGGAGGGATCCCTTTTCTATTATTGATACAGGAGGATATCAGATATCCCAGTCACTGTTTGCGCTGGGCACAGGAGGATATACCGGCTCTGGTCTTACAAGAGGAAAAGCAAATACAATCCCTGTCAGCGAAAGCGATTTTATATTTTCGGCAATATGTGAGGAAATGGGTGTAATATTCGGACTGGCACTTATATTGGTAATTGTAAGTATATTTATTTCAATGGTTAATATATCAATGAAATGCCGCAATCCATTTTACAAATATGTATCCTTCGGATTTGGAGTAATATATGTTGTCCAATCACTTTTAAACCTTGGAGGAGTAACAAAATATATCCCTTCGACAGGAGTTACCCTTCCTTTAATCAGCTACGGTGTAAGCTCTGTATTAAGTACGTTGATTGTATTTGCAATTATACAGGGCGTGTGTATCATAAGTAATAAAGAGGCGGTAAAAAATGAAAAACAAAAAGAACGAATCATCAGCCAGCTTGCCACTTACCCCGGAGGAGGAATTCCTGGAAAAGGAGAAAGAAAAGGCAAAAAAAAATAGGCAGAAAAACAAACCCATAATTGTAATCACCTATCTTATGGTTGCAATATACATGGGGCTTATTGCCTATGTGATATACTTTATGCAATTTAAGGCGGAATCAACCATAGCAAATTCCAGAAATATCAGACAGGATTCCTTTGCCGATACTGTGGAGAGGGGTGATATTATTACCAGTGACGGTGAGGTAATTGCCACAAGCAGCACCGATTCAGAAGGTAACACAAACAGAACCTATCCTTATGGCAATATGTTTGCACATCTCGTGGGCTATGACGGATACGGCAAGGCTGGGCTTGAGCTTCAGGGAAATTTTTATATGCTCCGTTCCCATGTAAATATTATGGAACGAATATACAGGGAAATTAACGAAGAAAAGAACCGAGGAGATAATATAATAACTACTGTAAGATATGATTTACAAAAGGCTGCCTATGATGCCCTTGGCTATTGTGATGGGGCAGTAATAGCCATTGAACCTGACACCGGAAAAATTTTATGCATGGTATCAAAGCCGGACTATGACCCAAATGATATAGATAACGTATGGTCCTATGTAAGCTCAGAGGAAGGCAAGGAAAGCTCACTGCTTCTTAACAGAGCAACCCAGGGAATGTATGCTCCCGGTTCAACCTTCAAGCTGGTTACTGCGTTGGAATTTATAAGAGAAAATAAGGAATATGCTTCTTATTCTTACGAATGTACCGGCTCAGAAATATTCTCAGGAGTAGAAATCGGATGTATAGGGGGAAGTGTACATGGACATGTTGATCTTGCTGATTCTATAGCATATTCCTGTAACACCTCCTTTGCCAATATAGGCTCAAGGCTGGATTATAAAGATTACAGGAATACTGCAGATGAATTGCTTTTTAACAGCTCCCTTCCATATGATGGAGTATATAATCGTTCACATTTTACTATTGATGAAAAAAGCTCTCCTGATGAAATTCCCCAAACTGCAATAGGGCAGGGAGATACCAGAATTACTCCGCTTCATAATGCTATGATAGTTTCAGCTATAGCGAACGGAGGGGTTCTCATGAGGCCTTATTTAATAGACAGAATAGAAAATGATAACGGTGGAACAGTAAAGAAGTTTTCAAGTAAAAGTCATGGGAGCCTTATGACCAGTGAGGAAGCCGGTATTCTGACAGATTATATGAAGGGAGTCGCAGAATATGGCTCTGCATCAGGATATTTTTGGGATACAGAATACGATGTGGCTGCAAAAACAGGAACTGCTGAATACGATGATGAGGGTAATTCCAATTCCTGGTTTGTAGGGTTTTCAAATCCGGATAATCCTGATCTGGTTGTAGTTGTTATTGTGGAAAAGTATACCTATAACGGAGTTAAGGCTGCCAGTGTAGCAAGACAGGTTTTTGATGCATATTACAGATAAGATTGTTTATGAAAGCCATCCCATACTATGAATATTCTTGATATGTATACTTTTTTCTGCTATAATGTTGCTTAGTTATGTGACACACCAATCTTTTACAGATACAGGAGGAATTGCAATGATTGAAGCAACAAGCTGTGGTGGTGTGGTAATCTTCAGAGGGAAAATACTATTACTTTACAAAAATTACAGAAACAAACATGAAGGCTGGGTTCTCCCCAAGGGTACAGTTGAAAAGGGCGAGGAACATAATCAGACAGCATTGCGGGAGGTACGGGAGGAAACCGGCGTATCTGCCCAGATAATTAAGTACATCGGGAAAAGCAGTTATACCTTTAATACTTCATACGATGTTGTGAATAAGGACGTTCACTGGTATCTGATGACGGCCGACAGCTATTACAGCAAACCTCAGAGAGAAGAATATTTTATGGACTCAGGTTACTACAAATATCATGAGGCGTATCATCTTTTAAAATTTCCAAATGAGAAACAGATATTAGAGCAGGCATATTCCGAGTATACTGTTCTAAAACAAAGAAATCTCTGGGGAAGTAAAAAATATTTTTAGTTTAATGCATGAAATAAGACCCGTTATCCGGGTTTTATTTCTTTGTAAGGAGTCAGTATAAGGAGAAGCAGCATGGATAATCAGGACAAATACGAAGCAGAAAAGGTATCAGATGGAATCAGGGGAAAATTGCCACGAAAAACGCCTGTTAAGAACAGCAATACCACTGTGAACCGACCTGCCGGGAAAATACCTGCAAAAAAAGAGCCGGCCGGCAGCAGACCTCCTCAAAGAAGACCATCCGAAAAAAGCCTTCAGAAAAATGGCAGCCCGGTACAGCATAATCCGGCACAGAAAAGACCGGCTGGCAGCAGACCTCCTCAAAGAAGGCCATCCGAAAAAAGCCTTCAGAAAAATGGCAGCCCGGTACAGCATAATCCGGCACAGAAAAGACCGAATTCCCATAATGTTGCTCATAATAACTCGGGCAGTAATAACGGCATTCACAAAAAAGAAGCGGTCACAAAAAAAACCGGTAAGAAAAAAATCAAAAATATAATATACAGAGTTTGCTTTGTTGTATGCTTTATTACATTTTGCGTATGTGCAGTTATTCTTGTCACATACATTGCAGATTGTATAAAAAGTGAAAAAAAAGTGGACAAGCTAAAGGAATATATTGATACTGAGGAACCAAGTATTCCTGATGATAATACCGCAACTTCGCAAAATGCAACTTCCGGTACTGATTTTCAATTGATAAACGGAGTTGCCGTACAGGAAAAGTTTGCCAAATTATATTCTATGAATTCAGATTTTGTTGGATGGATTACCATTGTGGGAACAGATATTGATTATCCTGTAATGCAATCTATGTACGACGAGGAGTTTTATCTTCATAAAGATTTTGATAAGGAATATACTAAAGGCGGAACATTGTTTATTGACACTTCATCTGATGTAAAAAAGCCAAGTGACAATATTTTGATATACGGCCATAATATGACAACAGGTAAGATGTTCCACAGTCTTTTTGAATACGAAGACGAGGAGTTTTATGAGAATCACAAATACATTACCTTTAATACCATTTACGGAGATGGAGAGTATGAAATAATCGCAGCATTCAGAACAAATATTTATCCCGTTGATTATACAGGTTTTAAATATTATGAATTTTTTGATGCTGCAACAGAAGAAGAATTTGATAATTATGTAAACAACTGTAAATCCCTTACACCATATAGTACAACTGCAACTGCAGAGTACGGCGACAAACTCATTTCCTTATCAACCTGTGCATATCACAGTGAAAACGGAAGATATGTAGTAGTTGCAAAAAAGATAAATAATGATTCAGAAGAATAAAATTAAGCTACTTAAGTAAACAGTATTTAATCTTGACACAAAAGGGAAAATATGATATATTTCCTTTTGTTTAGCCGGTGTGGCGGAATGGCAGACGCGGCAGACTCAAAATCTGTTTGTGGCAACACAGTGCGGGTTCAAGTCCCGCCACCGGCATTCTTAATATTTATCACCCATCCGGAGATTAGCGAAAAGCTAAGCCCCGGGTTTTTATTAATATTTAACAGAGGAATTAAAAATGAAGCGCTGCATTGCATTAGCCGGTATAGTCTGCAAAAACAATTACTTATTATAGGTTATAGGAGGAAGAAAATGACTATATCGGAAAACAAAATATATCCAAGAACAGGCGATAATCAAATCGTGTATTTGAAAAATGTGATAACCAATCCAAATATCCAGGTAGGAGATTATACAATCTATAATGATTTTGTACATGATCCACGGGAGTTTGAAAAAAATAATGTGCTATACCATTATCCGGTTAATAATGATAAGTTAAAAATCGGAAAATTTTGTTCCATAGCCTGTGGAACAAAATTCATGTTTACCAGTGGCAACCATACTCTTAATTCACTTTCAACATACACATTTCCCATTTTTTTTGAGGAATGGGAGCTGGATAAAAGCAATATAAGAAGTGCATGGGATAATAAGGGTGATATTAATATTGGCAATGATGTATGGATTGGATATGAGGCAGTTATTATGTCGGGAGTTACTATTGGAGACGGAGCTATTATTGGTACAAGAGCAGTAGTAACAAAGGATGTTCCACCATATACCATTGTTGGTGGAATTCCTGCAAAGCCAATCAAAAAACGATTTTCGGAAGACGTGATTAACAGGCTGCTTCAGATTAAATGGTGGAACTGGCCGGATAATAAAATAAAAGAAAACATTTCCATTATTCAGAGCGGTAAAATAGATGATTTGATGTAAGCTCACCTGAGATAAGCTTATTCCAAGAGCCCGGAAACGCAGATTAAGCATTTCCGGGCTCTTTTTTATCCTAACCGCAGCATTTCTCTTTTCAACCTTTTAATTATTTTCTTTTCAAGGCGTGAAATGTATGACTGTGATATACCCAGGTAATCAGCCACCTCCTTCTGGGTCATTTCCTCGTCGTCATGACCAATGCCAAATCTTAATTCAATTATTGTACGTTCTCTTTCCGATAATATGCCCATGGCCTGTTCAAGTAGATTTTTATCAATTTCATCCTCGATGTCACTATATATCATATCATCATCTGTTCCCAGGATATCTGACAACAGCAGCTCGTTTCCGTCCCAGTCAACATTAAGCGGCTCATCTATGGACACCTCAACCCTGGTTCTGGCACTTCGTCTGAGATGCATAAGTATCTCATTTTCAATACAACGGCTCGCATAAGTGGCAAGCTTTATATTTTTGTCAGTTTTAAAGGTATTAATTGCTTTAATCAGACCTATTGTACCTATAGAGATTAAATCCTCAACCCCAACACCTGTATTATCAAATTTTTTTGCAATATATACTACAAGTCGCAGGTTATGTTCAATCAGTGTCTGCTTTACATAGTTTTCATTTTCCTGAAGCTGTCTTAACACACATGCTTCCTCCTCGGAGGAAAGCGGCGGTGGCAAAACATCAGCTCCTCCTATGTAATGAACCTCATTCTTAGGGAATAAAATATAATTGGCAAAGCTTTTAATGTTAAATCTGATTTTGTTATTGCTTACGATGCTAATCATTTGAATTTCTCCTTCCTGTCTGGTTTTATATTTCTGTTTAGTAAAATTTCATAATTATTTCTTCCTAATTCACATCTGCTTATTCCGCAGATTACATTTTCTATCCTTTTATTTTTATTACGGAAGAAAAGAGCTTCAATTTTGAAAACCGGCATTACAGCCATACCTGTATCTACGGTTTTATATGCCAGCGGATAAAAATTAATTGCACAATCCCGGTTCATGCAAATGTAATTAAAAAAACCGGTATTATGATATTCTTCAATATAGCTGTCCTGGTTTTTAAAAATCTTTTCAAAATATCTGTAATCCATAATCACAACAGGGCATCCGCTGCATGGATCTGTAAGGCAATTGCCTGTGTCGTAATATGCCCTGCAGCTATATATCTTTCCTCCGAGAGAAAAGGAAATGTCATACTGATTATCTGAAGTTTCTGATATGTTTTTTGTGCCAATGGAAAAAAGTGAAATAAGAAAAAAAACAGGTATTATGGGCAGCATACCTATAATTACATTTCTAATCTGACCCTTGAAGAAAATGTTAAATATACCATTCAATATTATTAATGAAATAACAGAAACAAATATTTCAAAGAAATATTCTATATTAAAATTCCCCCTGAAATAAGTTTTTATCATAATCATATATGTTGCAGCATATAATATATGATAAATGTATCCGTTTAAATGGTATGTAAATATAAATCCAAGGGTCATCACCCCGCCAGCTATAAACGAATAAACTATTTTTCTTATTACCGTTGATTTATAATTTAAAATCCGTGATGACAAAAATAAAACCATCATGTTAATAAGGCAGTTCCACAAAAGCATTACATCCGGATAGATGATGTATGTCATTTTCACCTCCTTGCCATGTTCATTGATGATTATAATTACTTTGATATAAAAAAAACGTCGTTTACTGTAAAGGGATTGCGAAGAATTACGAGTATAAATTGAGGTTTTCGACAAAAATTAATGAATCGGAGAGAGAATATGGAAATGAATAACAGTAAAATAAGTACTGAACTGAACCTGTCCCTGAATACTACCGCTGAGGAAAGAGCCAAGGCTCTTGATTTGGATGTGGGATACAACAGAGAGCTTGACGAATGGGAGCTGATTATAAAATATACCGGTAATCTGGAGGAAATAAGCAGAGATATAGGCTTTTCATATATAAGTCTCTTAAACGGATATGGAATAATTATTATAAAAACTTATCTTATCGGTGATTTATCTATGCGCCCAGAAATAATATATATTGAGAAGCCCAAGACAATTTTTGAAGATAAAAGCAGTGTTATACAGGGCTTTAGTCAATCCTGCATGAGCTTTTTAAGAAGGGATGACAACCAGCTTACAGGAGAGGGCGTTATAATATCTGTAATAGATTCCGGGATTGATTATTCACATCCTGTTTTCTGGGACAATGGCCAAACAGTTATAAATGAAATATGGGATTTAGGTCAGGATGGGAATCCACCCTCTGATTACAGGCTAGGAAGTATTTACACAAAGGAGGATATAATAAGCTCAGCAAATGATGAGAACTCAAGACTTTTAACCTATGATGAATCGGGACATGGTACAGCGGTTGCAGGAATAATAACCAGTATAGCCCCAAAGTCAAGCCTGCTTATTATTAAGCTTGGCAGAGGCCAGGGTGCACCATCAACCACATCCTCCTTACTGCTTGGCATTGATTATTCAATAAACTATGCCATAAGAATGAATATGCCACTGGTTATTAATTTGAGCTTTGGAAACAATTACGGAGATCATGGCTCTAATTCTATTGTGGAGGATTACATTGATTCTGTATCCAGGGTTTCAAAAATTTCCATTGCAACCGGTACAGGGAACGATGGAGATGCCGCAAGACATGCTCAGTTTATACTTGGAGAAACCCCCTGGAAGGAAATAGAATTCGCTGTTAATAATTTTGAAACCGGTATCAATCTACAAATCTGGAGAAATTATTCAGATGTGGTTGATCTTATTATAAAAACCCCGTCAGGCATTGAATTAGGTCCAATAACTCCGGCATCGCAAATAATAAGATATACAGAGAATAATATGGATATTCTCGTAATAAACGGTGGCCCCAGTCCGATAAATGCCAATCAGGAGACCTACATCAGCATTATACCACAAAAACAATATATTGAAAGCGGTATATGGTCAATTAAGTTTAATCCCAAATCCATAAGCCAGGGAAGATTTGATATATGGCTTCCTGTAAGAGGAAGCACATCATCGGGAGTCTATTTTTTGAATCCTTCCGAGATGACCACCCTTACAATTCCATCTACTGCAAGAAATGTAATAAGTGTGGGAGCATATGATCCGGAAACACTTACATATGCTGCCTTTTCCGGGAGAGGATATACAGTAAATAACGATATAAAACCTGATATCGCAGCTCCGGGTGTCAATATCAATATTGCCATTCCCGGCGGAGGATACCGGACAGCAAGCGGAACCTCCTTTGCTACACCGTTTGTATCCGGAGGAATTGCAATAATGATGGAAAAGGGAATTGTAAATAAGGAAGACCCTTTTATGTATGGAGAAAAAGTAAAGGCATATATAATTAAAGGTGCAAAAAAACTGCCCGGATATAGACAATGGCCTAACGAAAAACTTGGCTGGGGAGCATTCTGCCTTGAAAATAGTATAAATTGGGATAATACATAGAACAATAGAAATGACAGATATTTTTCTTGTCAAAGGGTACTTGAATACCCGTGGCATATAAAGTAAAATAATAATGATTAATACAAAATAATAAGCAAAGAGGTGATATAATGGGCGGAAGTCATATTTCAATACCCACAATTCTTAAAATAGGCAAAGGAACCCTTGGAAACATAGGTGATTACCTGAAAGCCTGTGATATAAATAATGCTGTTGTATACTTTGGAAATGGTCTTATTGATATGTTTGGCAGTGTGGTGCTTGGATCCTTCGACAAAGCAGGTGTAAGAGTTATGGAGTATTGTGAACTGGATTCAACAAAAATAGAAGATATTATAGAGCTGGCCTTTAACATAGATACCAAAGCAGAGGCTATTGTCGGTATAGGTGGCGGTAAAGTAATAGATGTGGCAAAATATGCGGCATACCTTAGAAAGCTACCCTTCATCAGCATACCTACCTCTGCATCCAGTGACGGCTTTTCCAGTGCCAGTGCCTCACTGATTGTAAACAACAGACGAACCTCCGTACCTGCCAGACTGGCATATGGAATTATAGTTGATACTGATGTATTAAAGAGTGCACCACACAAGTTCATCTACTCAGGAATCGGTGATCTGGTATCTAAGATAACCTCAATATATGACTGGGTATATGAAGACAAAATGGGATATACGACAGTTAATGATTTTGCTGTTATGATTGCAAAAAAAGCTGTTAACAGCTTTGTCAGGACACCCTTCACAAGTATAAATGACGATCTTTTTTTAAGAGAGCTGGTTGACTCTCTTGCCATGAGTGGAATTGCCAATGAAATAGCCGGAAGCAGTGCCCCCACAAGCGGAAGTGAGCATTTGATTTCCCATGCACTTGATAAGCTTTTGGAACAGCCTGAGCTTCATGGAATTCAGGTAGGAATTGCCACTTATCTTATGGCTCTTGTCCATGACCACAGATACAAGCGAATCAACCGGATTTTTACCGATACCGGATTTTGGAATTATGTTAAAACCCTGGATTTGAACGTTGCAGATTATGAAGCTGCAATTGATATGGCTCCATCAATAAAGCCATACCGGCATGTCTATTTGCATGAAGAAAAATACCGTGATATGGCTAAGGATTTTCTTCACAGGGATCCTATTCTTAAGGAGATATTTAAGATAAATTAATTAAGGATATTTTATGCTTATGAAGAATATTACATTAGGTATAGTAGCCCACGTCGATTCAGGAAAAACCACACTTACAGAGGCTATATTATATAAAACAGGCATAATAAAAAAGTGTGGACGGGTAGATAACAGAGATTCTTATCTTGACAATAATCCAATTGAAAGGCAAAGAGGAATAACTGTTTTCTTCAAACAGGCTGATTTTGCCCTGGATAATACCTGCATATCTATGCTGGATACTCCGGGGCATGTTGATTTTGCTCCTGAAATGGAAAGAACTCTCAGTGTTCTGGATTATGCCATATTAATAATAAGTGCCCCGGAGGGAATACGTCCACATACCATGACATTGTGGAAATTATTAAATGCATATAACATTCCTGTTTTTATATTTGTCAATAAAATGGATCAGCCGGGAGCAGATAAAGAGTCAATAATAAACCTTGTTAAGGAAAAGCTTTCCCAAGGCTGTATTGACTTTTCGGATTCACAATTTTCAACGGAAAGCATGGAGGATATGGCAATTCTTTCCTCTGATACAACATATAATCATATATTTAATCATTTTCTTGAACGGAATATCCTTGATTCTGAGGAAATCAGATTATTAATACACCAACGGATTGTATTCCCGGTTTTCTTTGGTTCGGCACTGAAGCTTGAGGGAATTGACAGACTTTTACAATGCCTTGATGAATTTACACTTCAAAAAAGCCATGATAATGAAGCTTTCGGAGGAATAGTTTTTAAAATCTCAAGAGACAATCAGGGAAACCGCCTTTCACATATAAAAATTACCCGGGGTGCACTTAAAATTAAGGATGTTATCGGAGACGAAAAGGTTAATCAGATCAGGATATATTCAGGGGATAAATTTAAGACAACTGACTTCGTTTCCCAAGGAAATATATGTACTGTTCCGGGGCTTGAAAAAACAAAGGCCGGTATGGGACTTGGGGTTGAAAAAGGGAATCCTGACTATCTTATTATGCCAGTTATGACATATGAGCTCATATGTCCGGTCAATATTAATAATAGAAAAGTATACCTGAATTTAAAAAATATAGAGGAAGAATATCCTGAACTTTCCGTTGAATGGAATGAAGAAAATCAAAGCATATCCTTAATGCTTATGGGAGAAATACAGATTGAAATTATCAGGGAAATAATTAAAAACAGACTCGGCTTTACACCGGAATTTTCCGTAGGAAAAATAACATATAAGGAAACACTTGAGGATGCAGCCCTTGGAGTAGGTCATTTTGAGCCTTTAAGACATTATGCAGAGGTGCAGCTTAATATTACTCCCGGTGAAAGAGGAAGTGGAATAACTATATCCTCACAATGCAGCGAAGATGTACTTGGCAGGAACTGGCAACGGCTTATTGCAACCCATTTAAAAGAAAAAAAGCATAGGGGAGTGCTGATCGGAGCCGAGCTTACAGATGTGAATATAACTATTGTAGGTGGCAGGGCCCACAGCAAGCATACTGAAGGAGGGGATTTCAGACATGCTACCTACAGAGCTGTCAGAAACGGTCTTATGTATGGCAAATCAGTAATCCTTGAGCCATATTATGATTTTACCCTTACCATACCATCTGATATGGTAGGACGGGCCATGACGGACCTTGATAATATGTATGCAAAAACAGATGCCCCAGTGACAGAGGATGGGAAAAGCATAATTAAGGGAAGAGCTCCTGTGGCCACACTGAATAATTACCAGCTTAAGCTTAATGCATATACTCATGGGGAAGGCAGCCTGAGCTTTTCCTTTTGTGGATATGATAAATGTCATAATGAGGAACAGATTATATCCCAGACAAGGTATGATCCGGAAATGGACGTTGATAACCCCTCATCCTCTGTATTTTGTTCCCACGGTGCCGGTGTCATTATTCCATGGTATCGGGTACGGGAATATATGCACTGTGAAAATCCTCTGGTTCAGGAATATAAAACCGAAAATAGCATGCTGCAAAGCCACAAAGGGGAAAAATTTGACTATTCTATTGACCTTGAAGAAATTGATGAAATTCTATCGAGGACATATAATGCCAATCTAAAAACAGAAAAGTCAGGATATAAAAAGAAAAAAAGCCTTGATTGCTATTATAAGCCAAAAAACGGTGATGCACCGAAGGAGAGGATAATAGTAGCCGACGGATACAATATGATTTTTGCGGATAAAGTGCTTAGTGAATTGGCTTTGCTTAATATTAATTCGGCAAAGGATAAGCTTATTGATATGTTGTCAAATTACACCAGTATCATTTCAGACAAAATAATTCTTGTGTTTGACGGATATAAGGTTAAGGATAACAAAGGCAGCACAAAATTAATCGGAGATTTAACTCTTATATACACAAAGGAGGGAGAAACTGCAGACCAGTACATTGAAGCATTTACGCAAAAAAATATGGATAAATACAAAATTACCGTCATTACATCCGATAATCTTATACAACAGGTTACCAGAGGCCATAATTGTTCTATTTTATCCTCAAGAGAATTTTTTCAGGTTATGGAAAATGAATTCAACAAATTAAGGGATACTTATAACCTGTAATCAGTTTCCGTATGCAAAACATATTGTATACAATATAAAAAATGCTATTTAATACTTAATTTTACATTTAATACTATTAAAATACTTGTTAATAATTCTACAATTTGTTATAATATTTTAAATATTTTTGTACAAATTAATGCAAATACAGGAGGCTTGTGATATGAAGCAGAAGATAAGTTTATTTAGTTCTATAAGAACAAAAATATGCATAGCATTGCTAATTATAGGCATGCTGGGCGGAGCGGTGCTTATATGGGCATATGTACCCAAGGTTAAAGATAATATGACTAATGCGGCAAAGAATAACATGGAAGATCTTGCCATATCCTATGGTCTTATGGTAGATAACCTTGTAACCGAAAAGGGGGTCCGGGCTGCCCTTACAAATGAAGAGCTGTCTCCATTGCTTGCAGATGTAGCTATAACTGATGTGGATAGCAGCTATGTTTATGTAGTATCCTCTACAGGAACAATGTTATACCATCCAACCGAGGATAAGATTGGAAAGCCTGTTGAAAACTCAGTTGTTAAGCAGGCTGTCGCCGATATCGAAGCCGGAAAAAAAGTTAAAAACGAGGTAATTGAATATGAATTTAAGGGTGTTATGAAATATGCGGGTCTTTTTGTCAACAACAATGAAGACTTTATTCTTATAGTAACCGCAGATGAGGAAGAAATCCTTGAGCCTCTTAACGAGGTATTAAGAAGGGGATATCTGGCCCTTGTTTTCCTTGCTGTTATTGCTGTAATAATCGGCTGTATTTTTGCTCTTATAATTATTAAGCCTCTCAATGCGCTTGCTGATATTGTTGTTAAAATTTCCAATATGGATTTTTCCGAGAATCCGACAATTGCAAAGATAAATGCCAGAAGAGATGAGACAGGACGTATGAGCAGGGCTCTTGACCAGCTCAGAATTTCCCTTGTATATGTTGTATCCAACATAAAGGAAAAAAGCGATTTTGTTATGAGTGCTTCAGATGCATTGAGCAATAATGTATCTGAGACAACCAACACAATGACCCAGGTTGAAAATGCAGTTAACGATATAGCCAAGGGTGCATCCTCTCAGGCTGAGGACACACAAAAAGCAACAGAACATGTGGTAGTTATGGGTGATATGGTTGAAGAAACCAATCAGGATGTGCAACGTCTCTTAAGCTATGCATCTGATATGAAGGAAGCAACAGAGCAGGCCAGAAATATTTTGAGTGAGCTTAACGATGTCAACCAAAAGGCTGAGGAATACATAGATATTATCGCAAAACAGACTAATACAACTAATGAGTCAGCCCTTAAGATTAATGATGCAACCAAGCTTATTACCTCCATCGCCGAGGAAACAAATCTTCTTTCCCTTAATGCTTCCATAGAGGCAGCAAGAGCCGGCGAGCAGGGACGGGGATTTGCAGTTGTAGCCGCTGAAATTCAAAAGCTGGCAGAGCAATCCAATGAATCAGCAAAGCATATTGAGGAGATTATACAGGAGCTCATTGTTGATTCTGAAAGAGCAGTTGAGACTATGTTTGATGTAAAAGAAATTATCCGTGCCCAGAGCGAACATGTTGAGCAGACAGATGTAGCTTTCAATAATATTACTGACGGAGTTAATAATTCCATAGAAGCAATTAACCATATATCTGAAAAATCCAAGAAGCTTGACGAAGCAAGAATAGGTGTTGTTGATGTTGTACAGAACCTTACAGCCATTGCCGAAGAAAATGCAGCAGGCTCACAGGAAACATCGGCATCTGTTACAGAGGTTACAGCTATTGTCGATGACATCTCAGACAAATCTGAATCACTCAAGAAGATTGCATCTGAGCTTGATGAAAGTATGAATATTTTCACTGTTTAATTATATCTATACAAAAGTCGGTTATATCCTTTTATAATGTATAATCGGCTTTTGTATATTTGTAAAGGAGGGAGTATATGACATTTGACCTGTTAAAAAAAAGAGTACGAAGAAGATTAAAGAAAATTAAACGTTTTGTCAGAAAATATATACGTTTTCTTGTAAGACACACAAAGGCCAAGGACTATAGTGTTCTCTTTTACACAATTGTAGGTTTTATTCTTCTTGTTGTTTTAATTTCTCTGCTTGTGTCAGGCATATCCTCATTGTTTAAGAAAAGCAATGATACAGCTGCTACTACAGAAGTGGTCACAATTTCCAGTGAAGAAAACACCTCTGAAGAAGTCCCCGACATAAAAACCCAGGCCGAATCCATATATGACAGTAATAAAGATATGCTGATTCTTGTAAATCAGGAAAATCTTTTAAGTCAGGATTATACATTTACCCACCATACTCTTAATTGCGGCATGGATGTAGACCAACGGATATATGATGATATGCTCAATATGCTAAATGATTTAAACAAGGAAGATCTTCATTATACCATTATTTCCGCTTACAGAAGTCATGAGGATCAGACAGCACTTGTTAATACAAGAGTTGCCGAGTATATGGAGAAGGGCATGACAGAGGATGAGGCATATGCAGAAACCTACAAATCTATTCAAAAGCCCGGTGCAAGTGAACACGAATCCGGCCTATGCTTTGATGTAGCCAGTGAAGGAACTGTAGTTCTTGATGAATCTGTAGCTGCACAGCAGACAGCCGTCTGGCTGGCCAATAATTCCTACAAATATGGTTTTATATTGAGATATCCCAAGGAAAAGGAAAATCTTACCGGAATAACATATGAGCCATGGCATTTCAGATATGTGGGGAAGGAAGCCGCTGCCTTTATGTACGAAAATGACCTTTGCCTTGAAGAATTTCACCAATTAATAAGTAAGTAACAGGAGCGAAAAATATGTCTTACATGAATAATAAAGGTAAGAATGCAAAAACAATAAAATTTAGCAGAAAAACATATATGATAATTAATATATGTTTTACCTTATTTTTGCTTTTATTTGTGATTTGGGGAATTTCACATACCTTCACTGGGAAAAATAAATACAGAAACAAGGGTATAGATTATTATAATCAGGGAGAATACGAAACAGCAACAGATTATTTTAACCGGGCTCTTGAATGCAATCAATGGTTTTCTGAAAAAATAAATGTTGATATTTCAATGTACCTTGGTGATTGCTATATCAGAACAGAAAAATTTGATTTAGCCAGAAATAACTATAATCGTATTCTTAAGGAGTATTCCTGCAAGTATTATAACAAAGCCGATATAGAATATCTTATTACAGTTATTGATAATCTTATTATTTTTTCAAAGGGTGATTACGTAACTCCTCTTGACGGATTAAAGGAAGCCGTCGACAAGGGCTATAACGAGCTTGCCCTGTATGTTGCCTTATGCTACGAAAAAAAAGATGATCCGGATAATATGAAAAAGTATTACGATATATACAGCTCATCCCAGGGACTTAATTCATATCTGGCGCTTAAGTATACCCAGTATTATATAACTGTCTCTGATTATACGTCAGCACTTGAATATGCTGACAAGGGACTTGAACTTGAAGATAAAAAATATGAAAAGGAATTAGAATATCTAAGGATAGTATGCAATGCAAAGCTTACCGACTTTGCTATTGCTTATGAACTGTCTGAGGAATATATTGCAAAATATCCTGAGGATTTGTCCGGCAAATCCCTTAACAGTTATCTGTACACAAGGGTTAATGTTGATCAGGTTCCGGTAAATGACAAATTTCATCTGTATAACCAGGAACAGTAATAATTTTATGTAAACAAAGAGGAATAATATGTATAACAACGAAGACTTGGTTGAAAAGGTTATTTTATTCTGTGCTGACCTTGACAATGGCGAGGACATAGAGGTAAATCTCAAGGAATTAGAAGAATTAGTCAAGACTGCCGGTGCAGTAGTAGCGGGACGGCTGATTCAAAAAAAAGAAAATATTGATAATGTAACCTATCTTGGTTCCGGAAAAGTTCTGGAGTTAAAGGATATGATTACGGAACTTGGGGCAACCGGAGTGGTATGCGACGATGAATTAAGTGCAATACAGCTTAAGAATCTTGAGGATATTCTTGATACAAAAATCATGGATAGAACCATGGTTATTCTGGATATATTTGCAAGCAGGGCCACAACCAGAGAAGGTAAGATACAAGTTGAGCTTGCCCAGCTCAAATACAGATCTTCCAGACTTCTTGGAATGGGGCGCTCCCTTTCAAGACTGGGAGGAGGAATAGGAACAAGAGGTCCAGGAGAAAAAAAGCTTGAGATTGACAGAAGAATTATCAGGGAAAGAATTTCACAACTTCAGCATGAACTAAATGACGTTAAGCAGCATAGAGAGGTTATGCGCAAACAGAGAATGTCAGGCAATCTGCCTATTATATCTATTGTAGGATACACCAATGCCGGCAAATCTACCTTGTTAAACAGGCTGACAGATGCCGGCGTTTTAGAGGAGGACAAGCTGTTTGCTACCCTGGATCCCACATCCAGAACCTACAGACTTAACAATGGTCAGGAAATAATTATTACTGATACCGTAGGCTTTATCAGAAAATTACCTCATCATCTGATTAATGCTTTTCGTTCTACCCTGGAGGAAGCGAAGTATGCAGATATAATTTTGCATATAGTTGATATTTCCAATCCCCAGGCTGACAGCCATATTGTTACCGTTTATGACACCCTAAGCAGCCTTGACATAAAGGATAAGCCTGTTTTAACCGCATTCAACAAGATTGATAAGTTAGATGAGCTTCCTGTGATTAAGGACTTTAAGGCCGACAGGGTTATTTACATTTCCGCCAAAAAGGAAATCGGTTTTGATAATTTGTCAAATGCTCTTGAGGACATAATAAATGGCTGCAGAAAATATGTAGAAAAAACTATTTCCTACCAGGACGCAGGACTACTAAACAGACTTAGAAAATATGGTACGGTTTTAGAGGAAGATTACAGAGAGGATGGTATATTTGTTAAAGCCTATGTAGAAAAGGATTTTAACATATAAAATGCTATGATATTACCCGATATTTTTGAAAAAAACATGAAAGAGCTGCTGAAAGATGATTTTCCCCTATATTTTTCCTGTCTTGATAAGCCTATGTTTCATGGTATACGAATAAACACCGGTAAAATCTCCGTAGAAGATTTTATGAAAATAAACCCATTTAATCTGACACCCATACCCTGGTGCATGAATGGATTCTATTTTGATGACAAAGTAGATAAGCCTTCAAAGCACCCATACTATTATGCCGGCTTATATTATATCCAGGAGCCGAGTGCCATGACTCCGGCAAGTGTATTGCCTATTAATCCGGGGGACAGAGTATTGGATATCTGTGCCGCTCCGGGTGGAAAATCCACAGAGCTTGCTGCGAAGCTTGATGGCAGCGGAATATTGGTATCAAATGATATAAGTGCTTCAAGAGCAAAGGCTTTGCTAAAAAATATTGAAGTATTCGGGGTCTGCAACTCGCTTATAATCAGTGAAGCCCCTTACAGACTGTCTGAAAGGTTTAGTGAATATTTTGACAAAATTCTTATAGATGCTCCATGTTCGGGAGAAGGAATGTTTAGAAAATCCATATCCATGGTAAATGCCTGGGATGAGACCAGAAATGATTTTTTCTCCGATTTGCAAAAGCAGATATTAAATGAAGCAGTAAAGATGCTGAAGCCGGGAGGGATGCTTCTTTATTCAACCTGCACATTTTCACCCAAGGAAAACGAAAAATCCATTGATTATCTGTTATCTCTGGATAGCAGGCTTAAGATACTGGATTTTCCTATGGCTGATGGCTTCGACAGTGGACATCCTGAATGGTCCTCAAGTAAAAATCCTGATTTGAAAAAGGCTGCAAGAATCTGGCCTCATAAGGTAAACGGTGAAGGACATTTTGTATGCCTGATTAAGAAGTCCGGTGAAGCTGCCGGTGAATATAACCGTGGAAGCTATCCGCTAAAGTGTAAGTCTTTACCGGATGAAGCTAAGAATTTTCTGGGACTGTTATCTAAAAAATATAACCCGGAAAGACTGGAAATATCCAATGATAAGCTGTACTATATTCCTGAATCATTTCCTGAGGTTAAAGGCTTAAGAATACTCAGATGTGGTCTTTTTATGGGAGAGTTAAAAAAGAATCGTTTTGAGCCAAGCCAGGCTCTTGCCATGAGTCTATCCTTTAATAATTTCAGCAATACGGTCAGCCTTTCTTCAGATGACCCACGGGTTATAAAGTATCTCAAAGGAGAAACCATAGAAGTCAAAGGTAAAAACGGATGGTGTCTTATATGCGTGGATACTTATCCTCTCGGATGGGGTAAGCTGAATAACGGTATACTAAAAAACAAATATTTACCCGGATGGAGGTTAATATAATGAATATTGCTATTATTACCGGAGCATCCTCCGGAATGGGAAGGGATTTTGTATATCAGATAGCCAAAAAGACAAGAACCCTTGATGAAATATGGGTCATTGCCAGAAGAAAGGACAGATTAGAGGAATTGTCTGTATCTGTAACCAATGTAAAAATCCGTTCCATACCCATAGACATAACAGACAAAAATGAATTAGATAAGTTAGGTCGGCTTTTACAGGATAAAAAGCCAACCATAAGAATATTGGTAAATTCGGCCGGTTATGGAATGATAGGTAAATTTGCCGAAATACCGGATGATAATATAGGTATGTGTAATCTTAATTGCGTTGCACTTACCGGAATTCTTAATATGTGTATCCCCTATATGAACCAAAAGAGGGGAAATATAATTAACTTAGCCTCAAGTGCAGGCTTTTTGCCACAGCCATCCTTTGCAGTATATGCAGCTACAAAGGCTTATGTATTAAGTCTTTCCATAGCTTTGGGCAGGGAATTAGCCAATACCGGAATAAAGGTTACAGCTGTATGCCCCGGACCTGTCAGCACTGAATTTTTTGGCAGGGCGGAAACCTACCATCAGGTGAAGCTTTATAAAAAGCTGTTTTATGCAAACAGCAGCAAAGTGGTTGCCCTTGCATTAAGGGATTCAAAAAAAGGCAAACCTGTGTCAGTGTACGGAGTAACATTTAAAGGTTTCAGACTTCTGTGTAAAATTCTGCCTCAGAGTTTTATAATAAAATTTATTAAATAAAGGATAAACTTATGAATTCGTTAAAAAAAGGAGATTACGGTTATCTCATACAACATAGAAGAAGAAAACTTTTTGCCACACTTACATTTGCATTAATGATTATTTTTATTGTCGTTACAATGCTTATTATGTTTGGTGATACAAAGAGGGTTGCTATTGTATTTGCAATACTTCTGGCTCTTCCTTTGGCAAAATACCTTATTGCTTTTATTCTTTGTGCAGGCTTTTTGCCTCTCAACAAAAATGATTATGCATATATAAAGAAAAAAACCGGTGATGACTTCAACGAATTGCTCTTTGATATGACCATAACAAAGTATGAGGGAGCAAGATTTTATCCGGTTATGCTTATAAAAAACGGCAAGATATATGCTTTTGTATATGAGAGCCGGTTAAGTAAAGGGAAGGCTGATTATCAGACATGGATAAAGGATGCTGTCTCACAGAGTAAGTATGAATATAAAATTTTTATTACCTCTGATATTGATGAATTTATAAAAAAAGTTCTTTCTGTCAGTCAGCCAAATCACAACAACAGGCTTATCGATAAACATATAAGAGAGCTTATTATGGAAAAGGGTATATAGTATGACAATTCTTAAGGTTTCTGCGGGGGAATCAGGGCAACGGTTAAATAAATTTCTTATGAAATATCTTAATCAGGCTCCATCCTCCTTTATATACAAAATGCTAAGAAAGAAAAACATAACAATAAATCACACAAAAGCAAGGGGAGATGAAATTATACAGGAGGGCGATGAAATCAAGCTTTTCCTGTCTGATGAAACCATAGATAAGTTTCAAAGCCATAAGGAAAAAAAGGTAATCCCTCCTACATCGGGAAAAATATTTGAACCAGAGATTCTTTATGCAGACAATGATATTATGGCTGTCCATAAGCCTGCCGGAATACTGTCTCAAAAATCCAGAGCCCATGATGTATCCATTAATGAGATAATTGTTGATTACTGTTATTTTAACAGACTTGTTTCGAAAGATGGCAATGCTGATTTTACTCCATCAATATGTAACCGGCTGGACAGAAATACATCAGGTATTATACTTGCCGGAATATCTCTCCACGGAAGCCAGATGTTATGTAATATACTAAGAGAACATGACTGTGAAAAATATTATGTTACATTGGTAAAAGGAGATTTCAGGGGCAGACAGAGCCTTGATGCATATATACGAAAGGATAGAAGCAATAATATTTCTGAGGTACTCCCTAAAAATGACTATCTGGCATTGGATGAAAATGAAAAAGATGCTTACAGCCACATTTCTTCTGTTTTTTATTGTATTTCGGGCAATGGCAGGTATACTCTGATAAAGGTTAAGCTTATTACAGGAAAATCCCATCAGATAAGGGCAGGATTAAAGCATATAGGTTATCCGGTTGCAGGAGATGGGAAATACGGAAATAGTGATGCTAACAACTATTTTATGAAAAAGTATGGCTTGAAACATCATTTGCTGCATTGTGGAAAGATAAGCTTTAATAACATAACCATAACAGACCCTCTTCCCGATATTTTTGTTAAAATATGCCGGGGAGAAGACATCGATATGAATTTTAGTTTGTGAGAGGTACTTATATGGCCACCTGGAACTCTAGGGGTCTTAGGGGCTCTACCCTGGAAGATCTTATTAATCATACAAATCAATTATATAGAGATAAGGGCTTAGGGCTTGTCCAGAAAATTCCAACTCCTATTACTCCTGTAAAGATAGACAGGGAAAAAGGAAATATTTCCCTTGCATATTTTGAAAAGGATTCCACTGTGGATTATATTGGAGTTGTACAGGGTGTTCCCATCTGCTTTGATGCAAAGGAATGTGCCGTAGACACGTTTTCCCTTAGAAATATACATAAGCACCAGATTGATTTTATGGAGGAATTTGAAAAACAGCATGGAATAAGCTTTCTTATAATCATGTTTACATCAAGAAACAAATTTTATTATATGCCCTTCCGGGAATTAAAGTTTTTTCTTGAACGTGTAAAAAACGGACATCCCAACAATTTTAAGTATGAGGAGCTGAAACAGGAATATTTTATTACATCTGAATCCGGCGCCATGGTTCATTATATAAGAGGTCTGAAAAGAGATTTGGAGGAAAGGTAGAAAAATATGTTTGATTATTACAGAATTGCCACAGCAGTTCCTGACCTTAGGGTAGGAGATATAGCATTTAACAAAAATAAGATAATAGAAAAAATCGACGAAGCAGGAAAAAAAGGAGTTCGTCTTATTGCTTTTCCCGAGCTTGCCCTGACCGGTTATACCTGCGGCGATTTATTTTTTCAGGATTTACTTCTTAAGGAGACCGGCCGGGCTATTATTGACCTGATTGCCGTGTCCTCCGTAGTTGACATGGTTATTATTGTAGGTGCACCTATAAAGCTTGGTTATCAGCTTTATAATGGGGCATTGGTGTACTACAGAGGTAAAATATCAGGAATATCACTTAAAACTTTTTTGCCGAATTATAACGAATTTTATGAAAAAAGGTGGTTTTCAGACAGTGGGGATATGGATAAGGATTATATATCAATAAAGGAGCTTATTCCCGAATGCAAGGAGTCCTATACAATTCCTATTGGTAATAACATTATATATAATATATCCAACGCATATAGGTTTGGCGTTGAAATCTGTGAGGATGTCTGGGCTCCGGTTACACCTTCAACCTGGCTTACCCTTGGTGGAAGTGAGCTTATGGTAAATCTTTCTGCCAGTAATGAAATAATCGGTAAAAGGGATTTCAGAAGAAATATTATCAAAAGCAAATCTATATCCCTGATGTGTGATTATCTTTATGTTTCGTCAGGTACAGGTGAATCCAGCACTGACCTTGTATTTTCAGGACACAGTATATGCTGTGAAAACGGACGTATTCTTGCAGAAAATACAAAGCTTGCCGATAATGATTATCTTATGGTAACAGATATAGACCTGGGCAAAATACGTGCTGACAGGTTAAAAGGAAAAAGCTATAAGGATGGACAGGGTATAATCAGAAAAAGTTTTCCTGTCAGGGAGGTTTTACTTAATTGTGATAATGATTTTGGATGTAACGGAGAATATTACAGAGTTTCGAAGCACCCATTTATTCCTTCATCAAAGGAAAAGAGGTTAGAACGCTGCAAGGATATATTTGAAATGCAGGTTCAGGGACTTATTAAGCGGATGAATGTGGCAGGGAATAAGCTGGTTGTCGGTGTTTCAGGTGGAATGGATTCAACGCTTACCCTTCTTGTATGTGCCCAGGCCCTTAAAAAAATGAACAAACCTTCGTCTGACCTGGTAGGAATAACCATGCCTGCCTTTGGAACAACTGACAGAACCTTTAACAATTCTGTTATGCTTATGAACACCCTTGGAATAACTGTAAAGAATATTCCCATAAAAGAGGCATGCATCCAGCATTACAAGGATATAGAACAGGATTTTAACAATAAGGACATAACCTTTGAAAATGTCCAGGCCAGGGAAAGAACCCAGGTTCTTATGGATTATGCCAATAAAATAGGCGGACTGGTAGTGGGGACCGGTGATTTAAGTGAACTGGCCTTAGGATGGTGTACCTATAATGCGGATCAGATGAGCATGTATGGTGTTAATGGTTCAATTCCAAAAACTCTGGTTAAATGGCTGATACACAGTGTAATAGAATTTAATCTTTTTCCTGAAAGCTCACAGGTATTAATGGATATTATCGAAACGCCTATCAGCCCTGAGCTTCTTCCACCGGATGAAAACGGAAATATATCACAAAAAACCGAGGAGAAGGTAGGACCATACCAGCTACATGATTTCTTTCTTTACTATATGATAAGATTTGGATTTTCTCCTTCAAAAATATATTATATGGCAAAAAGAGCATTTTCTGATGAATACCATAACGATGAAATATTAAAATGGCTTAAGGTATTTTATAGCCGTTTTTTCAGCCAACAATTTAAAAGAAGCTGTATGCCGGATGGAGTAAAGGTTGGATCGGTAGCTCTATCCCCAAGAGGAGACTGGAGGATGCCAAGTGATGCTTCTTTAAATCTCTGGATGAAGGAACTTGATTCTCTATCCTGATCCGGATATGTGCTTTATCTTGTTCTTTCCGAAGGTTCAGGCCAGCCTGGCAGCTTTGCCCTGGTTATAGCAGAAAAAATCTTATCCTTGCAACCTGGATTTTCCTTTTCCAAAGCGCGGATATGCTCCTTTGCATATTCCCGCTTTGTATAACCATCTGCCGGACATTTTGCTTTTACTACAGGAAGCTTCATTTCTCTTTCAAAGGAAGCAATTTCACCCTCAGCACAGAAAATTAGTGGTCTGATCATGGTAAGACTGCTTCTGTCAAGGTAGGTGACAGGAGAGAAGGTATGGATTCTTCCTTCAAAAACAAGAGACATAAACAAAGTTTCAATAATATCATCCTTGTGATGAGCATATGCAAATTTGTTACATCCCAATTCCTTTATTTTATTGTTTAATGCTCCCTTTCTCATTTTTGCACAAAGGCTGCACGGATTTTTTTCCTTTCTGTAATTAAAAATAATGTTATAAATTTCTGTCTTTTCGACATAATATTCCACATTAAGTGTTTTGCAAAGCTTTTCTATTTCATCAGTATTAAATCCCGGAAATCCAAGATCAATGGTAATTGCAATAATTTCAAACTTTTTGGGATAAAATTTTCTTAAGTATGCCAAGGCATACAAAAGTGTCAGACTATCCTTTCCTCCTGATATTCCTATAGCAATTTTGTCATTTTCATCTATCATTCCGTAAACGTCTACAGCCCGTCTTGTATGGCTTAATAATTTCTGCAGCTTCATATATTTCCTCCGAATCGTGTTATTCCATAACAGAATATCACGCATAAGGCTATACTTCAATAATCAATAAGCATTATAGATTATCCTTAATGCATTTAATGTTCATTGAGGATGCATTGAGGATTGTTTTACGAGTACATAATTATGACAATCCAGGCATTTATAATCAGGATAACGGTTAAGGGATGTT
>ERZ808267.5-NODE-5-length-217173-cov-13.773487_pt1 | contig 217173 bp, 196 predicted proteins | sample MGYA00521241_ERZ808267 | MGnify/ENA primary metagenome ERZ808267 (study PRJEB31516, sample SAMN03275592) | gut metagenome | biome: mammalia-associated habitat; material: feces | host: Papio cynocephalus | place: Kenya | collected 2012-07-19 ...
GAGGGTTATACCCTCAAATTAAAAACCACCAGCTAAGCTGGTGGATTTTTATTTATTGCGTTATATCGAGAACAAAAGTCAGTTGACCTTATTTATGGGGCTGTTTTGCAAAAACGCTCTGACGTTATCGTCGGTTGCGTGCAAAAGTCGCGTGCGAGCCTCAAGCGTTCCCCAAGCGATATGCGGCGTAATAATGCAGTTTTTCGCACTCAACAGCGGATTGTCTGCCGTAGGAGGTTCCAAGGTAAGCACGTCAAGCCCCGCGCCTGCTATTCTCCCCTCGTTCAACGCTCTTGCGAGCGCGCTTTCGTCAATCACGCCGCCGCGAGAAGTATTGATTAGATACGCGGTAGGTTTGAACAGAGCAAGACTCTCGTCGTTTATCATCAACGCCGATTGCGCGTTGAGCGGACAATGAAGCGTGACGAAATCGGAATTTGCAAATACTTCCTCTTTTGATACGCTTCCGTCAAACGGCGTGCGATTGTTAATGAGCAGTTTCATACCGAAAGCAGAACCGATTTTAGACACTTTTTTGCCTATACTTCCATAGCCGACAATGCCGAGAGTTTTTCCGTACAACTCGCTTATCGTATCGACGGTATATGAAAAATCACGACAATTTTGCCACTCTCCCCTATGCACCGACGCATCGTGAGCGGAAACTTTTGACGCAAACTCGAGTATAAACGCAAACACGAGTTGCGCAACGGAATCCGTGCTGTAATACGGCACGTTGCATACGGTTATACCTCTTTCTTTTGCGTATTCGATGTCGATGACGTTGTAGCCCGTTGCCAAAACGCTGATAAGTTTGACGTTTTTGCACTTTGAAAGCACGTCTTTTGACAAAACCACCTTGTTGACTATGACGATTTGCGCGTCTCCGATACGCTCAACGACGTCCTCGGGAGCGGTATAATCATAGTACGTCACGTCTCCGTACGCATTGAGAAAGTCAAAATTCAGTTCTTTACCTTTAGCGGTTGCGCCGTCTAGTATTACTATTTTCATAATCAAATTAATAGAGTGCGTCGTAACTCCTCTAAATACAATAACCCCCTCTTTCCGGACACGCCGGTATTTCTCCCACCACTCGTATAAGGGCAATTCTCTACAACATTGTCCGTCGCTCGTGGGGGCGACAAGACGCGATTGACGCAAAGCGTAACAATCGCTATTCCGTCGCTACGCTCCTTACGGCACTCACATAGATAGGGACATTTCTCTCGTTGTGCCACTGCGCTTTGTGCGCCAGCTACGCAACAACACGGCGCAGTCGCTTGTACTAATCGTCAAGTTCGGCACTCAAAGGCTCGCCACCTTGCGGCTCGAAATTCCGTCTCCGAAATAATGAAAATCAACGTATTTGCGACAACCATTCACTCTACAATGAGTGTAATATTGAGATGAAGAACAAGGAAGATGCGTTTGCACGGCAACCCTAATTTACTTATGGTAAATGAGTTGACGGACAAATGCGTCTGACGATGTTATTCGCTCAATAGTGCGTTCAAACTCGTTTAACCACGATATTTGCGCGTTAGGCAAGGAAGCGGGCATACGAAACAAAACCAAACGTACATTTAGTACGTGATTTTGGAGCGTATGCGCGCTGACGCAGCATCACGCCAAATAGTGCGTTCATTGCTCGACAAGCGCGCGTTTACGGTCGTTTATAATCCCCAAACCGTCACGCATTGACTTCTCTGCTCCGTCAAGAATATTGAAAGCAAGCGAACGCGCTTCGTAATCCATTTTGTGATAGTTTTCCTCTGCTTCGCGTTGCATTGCTTCGGCTTCGGTTTTTGCGCGTTTGTAGACCTCGGTATCGGTCATCAAAAGTTTGGCTTGCGCTTCGGCTTTGTCCATAGTATCGTTGGCGTACGCTTCGGCTTTTGCGATAATGTCGTCGCGCTCTTTTTTGATTTGCGTTGCCTCTCTCAATACGAGCGGATAACTTGCTCTGAATCGAGAAATAAGGTCAAGCAAAACCGCTTTGTTGATAACGATGTCGGTGCTGCTGAACGCCGCTTTTTTGGCTTTTAGCACTTCGCTTTCGATTTCGTTGATAAGCATATCGATGGTTTCCATATTCTGTCCCCTTTTGTATATTCGTATTTATTCGTGCAAGCACGGTATTTTCAAATCTGAATTATTCCAACGTCGCAAACTCTTTGGACGTAACGAGCGGAATTGCAACCGACGGAAGATTGCGATAATCTCCGTTTTTAATCTGCTCTCTGACAAGAGTCGAGCTTATATCGACGTATCTGTCGAGAGTGATAAACACAGTCTCGAAGCCGTGAACGGAATTGTACTCCGCCATTTCTTTTTCGTAAGATTCGTCGTCGGAATTGCGAATGCCTCTGACAATGGCGGTCGCACCTACTGCTTTTGCCGTGTCTACGGCAAAATCGTGCGACAATATCGCTCTCGCGCCCTTTTTGTATTTGCAAACTTCTTGGCAAATCGCAAGCCTTTGCGCGTCGTTGAACGTATATTTCTTGTCGGGATTTATCAGGCACGCAACGACTACTTCGTCAAATTGACACAACGCCTCGTCCAAAAGTGCCTCGTGACCTCTCGTAAACGGGTCGAAACTGCCCGTCATAAGCGCAACGCTTTTGCGAGATATAAACTCGCAAGTAACCGTTCCCATCTTTTTGGTGCGTTGTTTGAAACGCGAATCTTGCAGTTCGTAACGCTTTTCCGTGCCGTGTTCGAACACGATTATACCGTCTTTTGCGAGCAAGTCTAATTCGATGATAATTTCGATTGCGAGTTCTGCGAGATTTGTTGCGTACGGAGGGTCGAGAAATATCAAATCGTATTTTTTCCCTGCAACGAAACTCGAGCGAAGCGCAGAGGAAAAATCCGAATTGACAACCTTGTAATTGCCGTCGATTCCTTTGAGATTCTGATACACCAAAGATACGCTGTCCTTGCTTCTGTCAACGAACGTAACGTCGCTTGCGCCTCTCGATATACACTCGATACCCAAAGAGCCGCTTCCTGCAAATAAATCAAGCACCACGGCTCCCGCAACGTAGCCTTGAAGCACGTTGAAAAGCGTTTCTTTTATTCTCGTCGTCGTTGGACGTACGCTTTCGTCTTTCGGCGAAATCAAATTTTTGCCTCTGTATTTGCCTGCTACAACTCTCATAGCGTTTCTCCGTATCTGTTTTCAGTTTGTCCGTCGGCGGTAATTATGCGTTTTTCGGTTACCACGCAGTCAAGCGGAATATCAAATTCACACGTTTCAAGCCCTTCCACGCATTGACAATCGAAAGCAAGTCCTATGGTATAGCAATCGTGCGAAGCAAGGTATCTGTCGTAATAACCTTTGCCGTGACCTGCGCGATTGAGTCCGTCAAAAGCGACGAGCGGAACGATTGCAACGTCAATATCTTCCACTTTATGCGAGCCTACGGGTTCGAGAATTCCCCACTTATTCGTTCTGAAATTCGTAAACGGAGATATTGCCACGGCGTCCATTTCGTCGCCTCTGACTCTCGGCACGCAAACGACTTTTTCAAGCATCAGCGCAAGCCCGACGATTTCTTCCGTGTTCGGCTCGCTTGAAGTGCCGAGATAGACAAAAACCTTGTGAGCGTGCGTAAACTCGTCGATTCCGCTCAAAGCGTCCGCAATCGCTCCGCTTGCCCACTCTTTCTGTTCGTCAGTCATCTTCGCAAGATTTGCGACGGCAGTTTTTCTCGCTTGTTTTTTGTCCATTATAGCACCTTTTCACACGCCCTTTCCACGACGTATAGACGCAATATTCTATAGTTTTTCTTTGTCTTGCAACCGTTTCGGCGCAGTTTTCGTCAAGCAAAGCGACCTGCTGTCCTACTCGTGCGAGAGTATCCCCCGTATCCACGACGAACATATCCATACACACGTCGCCTATCACTTTGCAAGGCTTTTTGTCGATATAAACGTCGGAAGGGTTCTCTCTGTCAACTCCGTCGGCGTAGCCTCCGAAAACGACCGCCGTATTCGTGTCTCTTGTCACGGCGTAGTTTCCGTAACTTACGCACTCTCCCGCTTTCAGCCGTCTGCTTTCCAGTACTTGCGAAAACACGCTCATTGCGCCCGTATATGCGCCGATTCCAACCCTTACGGCATCGAATCGCAATCTCTCGTTCGCAAGCGAATGTGTGGACGCAAGATGCACTTTGGCATTTGGATAAACGTCTTTAACGGCGCAAACGCATCTGTTGAATTCCTCAAGTTGCGCCAAAGTTCCGTCACGAAGATGCGAATACACTCCTTCGACGTTAAATCCGCTCGTTTTGAGCATTCTAACGGTATTTTTTGCACCGTCGTAATCAAAGCCGAGTCTGTGCATACCGCTGTCGACTTTGATATGAATTCTTGCGCCGTGCGTATCGATTGCGCCCTTTTTGGCAAGAGCGCGCAACGTTTGCACTTGTTCTAAGTTGTGAATTGCGACGATTGCACCGAGTTTTATCGCAGAGCGCAATTCCTCGCAGGCGCACGCGCACAATAATATATCCTTGCGTATGCCCGACTTTTTCAGCTTGCGAGCTTCCTCTACGGTAACGACGCCGAAAGCCGAAACGACGTTTTCCGTCGCTTTTGCCACTTGCACCGATCCCATACCGTAAGCGTCTGCTTTTACCATAAGCAAAATCGGCACGCCGACACTTTCTTTTATCTTTGCGATATTGCGCCTTATTACGTCAAGGTCAACGACGATTTTCAGTTTTATAACCCACCTCGGCTATCATTGTATGAGCCGAATGCGAAAACCGTGAAAGCGTTGTACTCTTAACCTCTTTTATAATAGTTGATAAGGCAACCGTCGGCTATTATTTGTTTTTCGGCTTCGGTAAGTGCGTCCATATGAACGTTTATTCTTTGAGCCTTGCAGTCGCGCACGAGGTACGCTTCAAAATCTTTGCCGTGCAACACGCTGTCTCTTGCGTTTGCTATTACGACGACGTCGCCTTTTCTATACTGCGTTTCGCTATCCAACAGCGGCAACATACCCCAGTTTATAAGATTCGAGCGGTATCTCTTTGTGGCGTATTCTCTTGCGATATTTGCGCCACCGCCCAAAAAGCGTTGGCAACTTGCCGCCTGCTCTCTTGCGCTGCCGTCTCCCGGCTTTCTTGCGAATATACAAGAATTTATCGTCGTATCGTCCACATTCAATCCGCAAAGACGAATCGCTTTTTTCACGTCCTCGTTGTCGCTGTCTCTGACCTGCTTGCTTTCTTTGACGTACGCAGGGTCTTTCCTCGACAGCGCAAATTCGGCAAGTCGCAACGGATTGCTCCTGTAAGACGACGTTTCTCCCGAAGGTATAAGTTCGTCCGTAGTCGTAACGGGGTCCTCGATAACCGAGCAGACTTTGAGTGCGAGATTCGTTTTGAGCGGTTCGATTGTCGGAATATCCGTAATATTAGGTCCGTAAACGAGTTCAACGGACGAATCGGCTTTGCCGAAACCGTCGTATACTCTCGAAGCATATACTTGCGGATTGTATTCGAACTTTTCAAATTCGTCGTCAAAGTCCATATCGAGCGCAGACGTCAACACTCCTCCGTTTGCGGCGGTTGCCGCAATGGAGCGTGCGTCCATAAGCGCAACGGAAGCAATTTGCTTGTCGGCAGGTTTGCTTCCCTCTCTGCGTTCAAAATTCCTCGTCGTATGCCTTATGCTGAAACCGTTGTTGCAAGGCACGTCTCCCGCGCCGAAACACGGTCCGCAAAAACAAGGCTTGACGATTGCTCCGCTCTCTATGAAATTTGCAATCGCTCCGTTTTTGACGAGAGCGTAATTTGTCGGTTGAGAACCGGGATAGATTGTCAGCGAAAACTCTCCTTCCCCGACGCTCTTGCCTTTAAGTATGTTTGCGGCGCACATAAGATTGTCGTAAGTACCGCCTGCGCAACCTGCGATAACGCCTTGAGACACGACGACTTTGCCGTCCTTGATTTTGTCCGTCAACTTAAATTCGCCGTCAAGTCCGAGCAATGCGTTGCCGTCTTTTTCGACTTGAGACAAAATCTCGTACGGATGAGCGATAACGTCGGCAAGTTTATATACGTTGGACGGATGAAACGGAAGCGCAATCATCGGTTCGACCTTTGACAAATCTATCACGATGCCTGCGTCGTATTCTGCGCCGTCTTTCGGCTCGAGCGTTTCGTAATCGTTCTCTCTGCCGTAAGCGCTAAGATACTCTCTGACCTTTTCGTCTGTACGCCATACGCTTGACAGACACGCGCTTTCCGTGGTCATAACGTCGATGCCGTTTCTATATTCCACCGACAAACCGTCTATTCCGTCTCCGACAAACTCCAATACGGCGTTTTTTACAAATCCGTTTTTGAATACCGCTCCGATAAGAGCAAGCGCGACGTCTTGCGGACCTACGCCTTTACGCACTTTGCCCGTAAGTTCCACAGCAATTACGCGAGGATAATCTACGTCGTAGGTACGTCCCAACAGTTGTTTGACAAGCTCGGGGCCGCCCTCTCCGATTGCAATCGTGCCGAGCGCGCCGTATCTCGTGTGCGAGTCGCTGCCGAGAATCATCTTGCCGCAACCTGCAAATCGCTCCCTCATATAACTATGTATAACCGCAACGTTTGCAGGAACGTAAATTCCGCCGTACTTTTTTGCGCAGGACAGACCGAAAACGTGGTCGTCCTCGTTTATCGTGCCGCCTACCGCGCAAAGCGAGTTATGGCAGTTGGTAAGAACGTACGGAACGGGAAATTCTTTAAGTCCGCTTGCCTTTGCGGATTGAATGATGCCGACGTACGTTATATCGTGCGACGCCAACGCGTCGAAACGCACGTTGAGCTTTTTATCGTCGCCGCCAACGCTGTGTTTTGACAAAATTCCATAAGCGATAGTGCCTTTTTTGTCGCATTTCACGCCTTTTTCGTGAGCCTCGTTTTCGTCGACGAGACGACGCGAGACGTAACAAACTTTTTTGTCGATAAGTTTTATCATACTTGTCCTTTATGCCGTAAATTCAAGCATTCGTTGCAAAAAACGCTTCGGAATGCCTGATTTCTATTATTTTTTGTTTTTATCTTTCTTTTCGGGAGTGAAAACCTCAACTATAACGTCTCCTCTGTGCGCACGCAGTTGAGCAATGAAATCGTCGACTTTCTGAGTCGGGATATTCACTCTGAAACTGATATTTCCGTCCGTTTCCTTCACGCCTTTCGTGATAAGGTAGATTTCTCTCGTTTCGCTGTTTTGTTTTACGCAAACGATGTCCGAATAGCCGAATTTGTCGACGAAAACGCCCAAAGACGTGACGAGAATGTAGTCTTTGAACTTGTAGTAACTGTTGAAAATCATAAGCAATGCCAAAACGGCAATGAGAACTGCCGCGCCGAGCGACACTCCCGCTATGGCAGGTTCTGCAGAAACGCTGCCTACAAGCATCGCTATATCTACGCCGACGATTGCAAGCGCGCCTGCAACGATAAGCGCAAGCAAAACGGTTTTTACTATACCGAAATACATTCTGAATTTCATAATCCGCTCCTATTTACGATATTTGGCAACCTTACTCTATCGAGTCTTTATCCGTTTCGTCATTCGATTCCGTCAAATCGGCTTTGTCTTGTTGCTCCGTTCTGTATCCGAACTCCACCGTATTTACCACCGACGTCGCGTCCGTATAGAAGCTGAATCCTTTCGTCTTATAATAGCCGATAAGCTCTATTGCGCGAAGAATGAAATAATACAGCGACGGCAGAATCACGGACATAAGACCGCCCGTGGGTATCGAGAACGTCGTAGCAAACAGGTAAACGATTGTAAAAGTGACTGCGTAGGACTTGAAAAGACCGCCTACGTTTGACTTTACATAGGTCAGACTTCTTGCAAAAGCGGTAAACTCTTTTTCTTCGGGATGGAAAAGAAGTCTCGGCAACCACCCTGCGAAAAGCGTGGCTCTAAGCGAACAGAACACGACTCCGAGAACGAAAAGTATCGGCACGATGAAAAAGCCGATAAAACGGAACAAACCGAACGCTATCGAAGCTATTATCGTGAAAATAATCAAATCGATAGGCAATGCGATTGCAAGTCTCGAAAGCGAATATCTCACGCATTTTTTGAAGTTGAGCGCAAGGTTGCTCGCAAAACCGAACTTAAGGTTGGACGCCATTATATTGTTGATTATATCGGCAAGCGCATAATACGACAATCCGAACAAGAAACAATAGAACGCATACAAAAACACACCCGCAAACGCAAGTCCCGTCGCAACTCCTGCGTTTTGTCCCAAATCGCTCAATATGTTCTGCACTTCCAAAAACGCGCAGGACAGCGTACCCCTTATGGTACTCGAGCCGTCCCATACCGTGGATAAACACGCCTTTAGGGAATCGACGTGTACGGATATATCCGACTCGCAAGCAACGACGTTCCAAATCGGCAATATAATTGCCGCGCCGAGCGCGAGCGTAAGCGCAAGGCATATCAAAATCCACAAGAAGATTTTGAGCGCATATCCCATATTGGAAAAGAGCATTGACAAAGAATACTTAAATTCCATATTCCTCTCCGAAACACGAGGCAAAGCCTAGTTTTCTTTTATTTTTTTGGACCAAATGTCCTTCTTTTTTTGGATTAAATCCATTCTTTCCGTTCCCGTAACGTCGTAGAAAACGATATAAGTCAACGTGACGTAGAACGGCACGACTACGACGTAAGCGATTACGTCAAGCAAAATTTGCGCAATCACGCCTGCGTCGAGCGCACCGCACAGTACCATAGCAAGTTCTATGGGCGCAATGCAGGTAAACAACGTAAACGCCGTTCTCGTAACCCTGCCCGACATACTGTGAAGCGCTCTGCCGAGCGCAACTTTTGCGGACAAGCCCGTATGCAGACAATAAGGCGACCAAAGAATCAGCCACGTCATAAGCGCGAGCATCACGAATTGAACGACAATCAACGTCAAAGACGAAAACACGAGCCACGTTACCCTGCTTTCGAACGCTACAAACCACAAATAGTAAAACGCCGTAACGACGAGATTGCTCACTTCGAGTGCCGCAAACGCGGTAATTCCGAAACGCAAAGCCGTCAGCAAATTGTGATTGAGCCTCGTTTTGACTTTCGTCGGAGACACGGTAAACTCTCCGAGTCGCATATGTCTGTCGATAACGCCGAACATTATCGCAAGCGCAAACACCAACAAAACGAGACCTATTATGCCGAGATACCAATACGAAAACGGCAAATCTCTCATCTCGAGGAACATCTGCGCAAAGTTTTGCGGAGCAATCGTCTTGTACTCGAACAAATAATTGAGCGTAGACGAGGGCGAAAGCAAAAACGGAATGAGGAGCGACGGCGCAATCGAGATAAGCATCAGATACGCGCCTTTATCGAGAAAATATTTCCAAGTCGCCTTGAAACAGTTCATATTCTTCGTACTGTCGATTACACGCATATACCGCCCTCCTTTTCGTTATTTTTATTTTTTCGTTTAATTTTCGATTTTTAATCGAACATTGCAAGTTTGTCCTTGAGTTTTGCAAGTTTGTCAACCGCTTTTTCAAGTTTGTCTTTCTCGTTGTCTATGAGTTTTTGCGGAGCTTTGGACACGAATCCCGTGTTTGCGAGCAACGCTTTGGTTTTGTTTATAACCGCTTCGGTCTGCGCGATTTCCGCATTGATACGCTCTTTTTCCTTATCTTCGTCGATGAGGTCTCCGAGCGGAATAAGCACTTCCGCGTCGTGCGTTACGATTGCGCTGACTTTGCCTTCGACCATACTCTTGTCGGCAACGAGCGTAACTTCGGCAACGTTTGCGAGTTTTTGAATGTACGGAATCGCCGACGAAATAAACTTCTCGTCCTTTGCGATAACGTAGGCGTTAATCTTTTTGGACGGAGCGACGTTCATCTCGTTGCGCACGTTTCTGATTGCGCCGATAATCTCTCTCAATCCCTCGAAAGACGCTTCCTCTTTGCGGAACACTCTGTGTTTGTTGTAAGAAGGCCACTCCTGCGTCATAAGCACGCTGCCCTTGGGCGCAAACTTGGAGTAAATCTCCTCCGTGACGAACGGAATGAACGGATGCAACAACTTGAGTATCTGCGTGAGAACGTAAGAAAGCATTGCGATTGCGTGATTGTGTTGCTTTTTGTCGTCGCTGTAGAGCATCGTTTTGCTCATTTCGATGTACCAGTCGCAGAACTCGCTCCACACAAAATCGTAGATTCTTGCCGCCGCAAGCCCGATTTCATATTTATTGAGATTGATTGTAACCTCTTTCACGACGTCGTTGAGGCGCGTGAGTATCCACTTGTCCGCGCCGTTAAAGCGAGACGGCATCGTCAAATCGTCGTCGTCTTTTATGTTCATAATGACGAAACGAGACGCATTCCACAACTTGTTTACGAAATTGCGGCAACTCTCGATTTTGCCGTCCGTAAATCTCGTGTCGCTACCGGGTGCAATGCCCGTCGCAAGCGAGAAACGCAATGCGTCCGCGCCGTATTTATCGATAATCTCGAGCGGGTCTATACCGTTGCCGAGGCTCTTTGACATCTTTCTGCCCTGCGCGTCTCTTACCAAACCGTGGATAAGCACTTCGCTGAACGGCACTTCGTGCATAAACTCCAGACCGCTGAACATCATTCTGGCAACCCAGAAGAAGATTATGTCGTAGCCGGTAACGAGTACGTTCGTCGGATAGAAATATTCGAGATTTTTGGTCTTTTTGGGATAGCCGAGCGTGCTGAACGGCCAAAGCGCGGAACTGAACCAAGTGTCCAACACGTCCTCGTCCTGATGAACGTGATTGCCGCCGCATTTCGGACACACTTCGACTTTCGTCTTTGAAACTACGGTCTCTCCGCAATCGTCGCAGTAATACGCGGGAATGCGATGTCCCCACCAAAGTTGACGGGAAATGCACCAGTCGCGGATGTTCTCCATCCAGTTGAAATAAGTATTTTCGAATCTCTTTGGAATAAACTCCGTCTTTTTGTCTCTGACGGCTTTGATTGCAGGCTCCGCAAGCGGTTTCATTTTCACAAACCATTGCTTGGACACGAGCGACTCCACCGTTTCGCCGCAACGATAGCAAGTGCCGACGTTGTGTGCGTACGGCTCGATTTTGACCATCAAACCGAGTGCGGTCAAATCTTCCACAATCGCTTTGCGAGCGGAAAGTCTGTCCATTCCCTTATACTTGCCTGCGTTTTCGTTCATAAGTCCGTCCTCGCCGATAACCTGAATGACGGGCAAATCGTGACGCAAACCGAGTTCGAAGTCGTTGGGGTCGTGCGCGGGCGTAATCTTTACCGCGCCGGTACCGAAACCAATCTCGCAGTATTCGTCCGCAACGACGGGTATTTCTCTGTCCGTAAGCGGGAGTTTGACGGTTTTTCCGACGAATTTAGCCATTTTCTCGTCGTTGGGGTTGACCGCGACTGCCGTATCTCCGAGCATAGTCTCGGGACGAGTCGTAGCAATAACGATTGCGTCGTCCTCCCCTACGACGGGGTACTTATAATACCAGAGATTTGATTGTTGCTCCTCGTATTCCACTTCTGCGTCGCTAAGCGCGGTATGGCAATGCGGACACCAGTTGATGATACGATTTCCTCTGTAAATCAAGCCTTTTTTGTAATATTTTACAAAAGCGTCGAGAACCGCATTCGAGCAGTTATCGTCCATCGTGAACGCCGATTTCGACCAATCGCAAGAAATGCCGAGGGCTTTTTGTTGCTCGACGATTCTTCCGCCGTATTGATTTTTCCACGCCCACGCGCGCTCCAAAAAGCCGTCTCTGCCGACGTCGTTTTTGGAAAGTCCTTCTTCTTTACGCATTTTTTCCACGACTTTGACTTCTGTTGCGATAGATGCGTGGTCCGTACCGGGCATCCAAAGCGTCTCGTATCCGCACATACGTTTAAAACGCACGATAACGTCTTGAATAGTTTCGTCAAGAGCGTGTCCCATATGAAGTTGTCCCGTGATATTCGGCGGTGGCATCATTACCGTAAACGGTTCTTTTTCCGGATTGACGTGCGCCTCGAAATACTTGCCTTTCATCCACATATCGTAGATGCGTTTCTCAAACTCCGGATTGTAAGTTTTGTCCATCTGTTGCATAATAAAACTCCTTGCGCCCTAACGGGCGCATCTATTTTGTCTGTATTGAATTTTGTATTGAATTTAGCCTTGAAAATCAGCCTTCGTAAGTGCCGTCTTTCTTCTCTTGCACTATTCTTTGGTCCTCTTGCTTGACGGATTCTGCCGTTGCCGCTTGCATTTTGCCCTCTTTTACGAGCTTGACCTGTTTCATCGTTTCGTTGAGATAGCTGAACGCCGCCGCATAGCTGAGCGCAATACCCCAAGCGAGAATGCCCCAATCGGCGTATTGAACGTAATTGTGGAAGAATGCGAGGATAACGCCGACGGAAATCGTGAACGAAGATACCTTTCCGAGCCAGTTTGCCTTTACCGTCGCGCCTTTTTTGAGGACGTAAAGCGCAATCATTGCCTGAATGAACTCTTTGACGAAAATCAAAATCACAAACGCATAGTGAACGAACCACGGATTGTCAAGCACGCCCTCATTTACGAGGTTTTGTCCGAGAGGCGTAAGTCCCGTGCAGAACGCAAGACAGGCAAGCACCGCAACGTGCATAAGTTTGTCCGCAATCGGGTCGAGAACCATACCGATGCCGCTTTGCATATTGAATTTTCTCGCAATCCAACCGTCGAGCAAATCGCTTCCCGACGCAAAGAAAAACACGCCGAGCGCGATATAAAAGAGCGTGAAATCGTCTCTTACGCCTGCAAGAGCCATAAGCGTGGCGAACACGGGTACGCAAATAATGCGGAAATAAGTGATAATGTTTGGAATCGTCCAGATTTCTTTGAAATCGACTTGTCCGATTTTCTTTGCCATAAAATCCTCCTGCACGCGCAAGCGCAAGACGTGCGTGTGCAAATATTATAAATATAAGATATTGTAACAAAGTTTTACGCGTATGTAAACAATAAATTTCGCGCAAATGCACAAAATATGTCAAAAGCTAATAATATGTGTTTGAGGTTAATATGAAAAAGTGCCTTATCGTTATCAATTTCAGTTCGGGTTCGAGCAAGAAAATCTCTTTTGAAAAAGTCGAAAAGCGACTCGGAAACGATTTTGAATATTCGAGATGCTCTCTCCCCTCTCAAAAACTGCCCGATTTATCTTTATTCGACGCGATTGCGGTATGCGGCGGAGACGGCACTCTCGGCTCGGTATTGCAGGAAGTTTACGACAAAAAGATAGACGTGTTTTATTTTCCCGTCGGAACGCTCAACGACAAAGCAAAAGCGGAAAGATACATCCACGCAAAAGACGGAGCGAACGACGACGCGCAAAAACAAATCGTAGTCGGCAAATGTCGTCGCATTGAAAAAGACGAAAGCGTTATCGACGAAGAAAAACGTACGGACGACAGAAACGAAGAAATATTTACCTACGTTTTTGCGGCAGGTTCGTTTACTCCCATCGGATACACGTCGAGTCCTCGGGAAAAAAAGAAATTCGGCACTCTTGCGTACGTTGCGAAAATCATAAAAGAATATCGACCGTACAGAATGAAAACGACTTTGATATGCGACGGGAAAAAGTACGAGGACGACTTCACTCTGATTATGTTTCTCAAGTCTCCGAGATGTTTCGGCTTTCCGTTCAACAAGGCGTTCAACTCAAAGAGCGCAAGCGGACATTTGCTTGCGATTCGCTCCCCCAAGCACGACGGATTTCTCGGTTGCGTCGAAATGTTTTTCCCGTTTTTCAAAGCGTTTTTCATAGGTCTTAAAAACGAGAGAGACAGGGGTAAAATCATGTTCAAACAAGTGTACGACGCCGCGATGATAACCGATGAAAATATCGTTTTTTGCAAGGACGGAGAGAGATGCGAAACGACGTCGGGAACGTACGACGTCTCGTTTAAGCGCGCTGCTTGTTCTTTCAAAGTGATTGACAAATTTAAGTAAACAAAAAAAGAAACGGCTTGCCGTCTCTTTTCTCAAATCTATTCTAAAATCAAGCAGTTTTTTGAATACTATTACAAAAAATGCGGTTTTTTGAAATAGTTATTTAGTGTTTTAGCACCAAATCAACCACATTACAAGGTTTTTCCGCTATATACGTCGCACCGTTATCGACAAACTCTTTTTCGCTTCCGTAGCCGTATAAAACGGCGCAACAATCGATTTTGCAGACTTTTGCGCCCTCTATGTCGTACTTTCTGTCTCCGACCATAAGCACTTTGCTTCTGTCTTTTACGCCGAGGTTTTCAAGCACGTTTTCTATTACGTCGCACTTCGCTTCTCTGCTCACGTCGCTCGACGCCGCGCCGACGTAATCGAAGTATTTTTCGAGGTCGAATCCTTTCAAAATCATATTTGTGAATTTGACTGGTTTTGACGTTGCGACGGCAAGAGTTTTGCCTGCGTTTTTAAGCGCGGCAAGCATATCCGTTACACCGTCGTAAACCTTGTTGTGCATCCAACCGTATTTCGCATATTCTCCCCTATAATGCGCAATAAGTTTTTCTATCATCGGCATATCGAGTCCCAAAAATTCTTTCATCGAAACTCTGAACGGCGGTCCTATCATTTTATCGAGAACGGACGGCTCGTAATCGATTCCCTCCGTATCCAAAGCATATTTTATACACTCCTGAATGCCCTCTTTGCTATCCGTCAGCGTTCCGTCCAAATCAAAGAGGATATAATCGTAATTCTTGCATTTTTCCATAGCGTACCTTCGTTTTAATTTATCGGCGCAACGACGCGCCTTCGTACGAATAAGTTTAGATAAACCTTTTGATTTTGTCAATCCATTCTCCGTCCGCAAGCAACGAAACGGGAATATCAATGACGCTTTTTGCCCCTCTCGCTCCTTTCAAATACGATTTTGCGTTGGCTTTTGCGTACGCAAGCATAATTGCTGCTGTAAAAAACGGATTGTTCTCTAATTTCAACGAAAACTCCATATTGCAATCCCACTCGTCCGCCTTTCCGAACGCCGTAACGACGCCTCCGTGCGGAAAACCGCTATGTTCGTTTATATACGTCGTTTCGTCTATAAAATGCACTATCGTGTCGTATTCGGCAAAATAATCGGGTATGGACTTGATTTGAGCCTCTATTCTCGCCTTATCCGCCCCGTCCTGCGCCACTACGAAGCATTCGCGTAAATGTTTTTCCCTATTGCTCAACGGTGCGCCACCCCCTTCTCGCGCCTTTTTCAAGGCTTCAGGCTTCGGTATTGTGTATTGTTTTGCAAATTTAACGCCGTCGAGGCGTTTTATTGCCTCGCTATGACCTTGCGATACGCCCTTTCCCCAAAACGTTTGCACGTCGCAATCGGGCAAAACAGACGAAAACAACGCTCTGCAGAGAGAAAAAAGCCCCGGGTCCCATCCTATGCCGAAATAACACAATCTATCGTTCTTCTCCGCGACCGATTGCAGTTTTTCGGCATAAAGCGGCATCTTTGAGTGCGTATCGAAACTATCTACCGTGTTGAAATCTTTTGCGAGCGTAAGCGCGGTATCCGTCAAATCGAACGCCGAACCCACGCACAAAATCAACACGTCGATTTTGCCTTTGAAGGACGGCAAATCGGTTGCAGAATACACTTTTGAGCCTAAAGAACGTACTTGCTTTGGATTTCTTCTCGTAAAAATGCCGATTATTTCGCAATTTTCGTCGTTTAGAGCCAGTTTTTCACAGGCTTTGCCGACGTTACCGTATCCGACGATTCCTATTCTTGTCATAAAACTCCTCTTTGTGCGCTCAATGCAGTTTGCGTGACATAATTCTTCACGTTTAGTCGCCAAACAGGCATAATATGCATTGTGTCGCAATCTTATATTTTCGCATTTACGATATGCATAAACGACGGGATTGTTGACAATAATCTTTGCGAGTATGGATATGGTCAAACGAGGCGAATTATATTATGCGGATTTAAGTCCCGTCGTAGGGAGCGAACAAGGCGGCGTACGTCCCGTTCTTATCGTGCAAAACAACGTCGGCAACAAGTACAGCCCGACGATTATAGCCGCCGCAATCACTTCTCAACTTGATAAAGCAAAACTGCCTACGCACATAGCGTTGCCTGCGGGAGTTTACGGCCTGCCGAAAGATTCCGTCGTTCTGCTCGAACAAATCCGCACCCTTGACAAAAAACGCCTGAAAGAAAAAATCGGCGAATTGCCCGTTAATATGATGTCTCGAGTAAACGAAGCGTTGCTCGTATCTCTCGGCTTTTTCGAGACGTAAAAGGCTAATATTCGGTTGAAAATATTCGGTTAGAATATCAAAAAAGCACAAAATCTCGCAGTACTGCGAGATTTTGTGCTTCGTATAAATTGTGTATTATTGATTTTGATTGATACTTGTGTTTGTGAAAAATTTACTTCGTTTGTCAGTCTTATTCAAACACGTCGAATAAGGTTGTAATAACTTTGTTTATTACGCGTGCGTCAAAACCTTTCTGATACAAATGCGCGCCGACTTTTTGAGCGTCTTTTTTATCGACGATTTTCTTTTGTTTGATATATTTTTGCGCCATTTTCATAGCGTTTTCAACCTGAAAATCTTCGTCGATATTATCTGCAATGACGTTTTCTACCGTATTTTTGTCAACGCCTTTCTCGTTTATGAGCTTATATGCGATTTTCTTTGCGCCGTAACGGTTTTTATTGAAAAGCAGATATGTGCGCACATATTCTTCGTCGTCGATATATTTGTACTTTTTTGCGCGCTCTATTGCGTATTCAACCTCGTTTTTGTGATAACCCTTGTCATAGAGTTTATTCTTGCATTCTTTTTCGGAACGAGCCGAAAGCGCAAGATATTTCACAAGCGACTCATAGGCTTTTTGCGCTCTTTCTTCGTCGAGCGGATATACGATTTCTTCTTCTGCCATATCTATACCGTTTTGCAACTTTTTAGCAACTCAAAGTGCGGTTTTTGAGCATCTAAACACATTTATACTCTTTATTGTCGGTCAATACGACGTCTGCTTTACCGCCAGATATTTCTCTCACGCTTGACACAAACGCCTCTGCGTCGTCCTCGGGAACGAACGCTTTGCACGCAACGTCCTGACCGTATTCCACGCTGTCGACAACGACGCCGCTTTTGCGGATAAATTTATCAATAACCGCAAAACTCGGATAATCTGCCGTTACGGCAATCTGTTTGCAAAGCACTTTTTGCGAGATTTTGCCCGCCTTTACGCCCTTACTTGCCGTATCCGAATACGCTCCGACAAGTCCGCCCGCGCCGAGTTTTATTCCTCCGAAGTATCTCGTCACTACAATCGCGCTCTTGACAAGATTCTGCTTTCGAAGCACGTCGAGAATGGGCTGTCCTGCCGTACCCGACGGTTCTCCGTCGTCGCTGAATCTCGTCACGTTTCCGAGTTCGTCTCCGACGTAGCCGTAGCAATTATGCGTGGCGTCGGGATACTTTTTCCGCACGCTTTTGACAAATTCTTCCGCCTCGTCGGCGTTTAATTCGCCTTTGACGGTAGCAATGAAAATCGAGCGTTTAATCTCGATTTTCACTTCGTATTCGCCGTCAATATAGCGGTAAGATTTCACTCTACGGTAACCTTGTAGAAATTCTTTTTGCCTTTTTGCAGGACAAATCCGTTTGCGAGTTGACTATCGGTAACTTGCGCCATAATGTCCGTGATTTTTTGCCCGTCAACGGAGATTCCACCGCCTTGAATGAGGCGTTTTGCCTCGCCTTTGGACGGAACTTTTGCAACGGCAACGAGAATATCGGCAACGGACGTCACGCCTTGCGGAATCGTTGCGGAAGGCATATTTTCGCTATCTCCCGAGAATGCCGCACGCGCTTTGTTCAAAGCGTCCTCCGCTTCTTCTTCGCCGTGAACCATTTTGGTAAGCTCGTATGCAAGACGCTCTTTTGCCTTGTTCATACGCTCGTCGTTGTACTTGGTAAGCTCTGCAATCTCGTCAAGCGGCACGAACGTGAGGAATCTGAACACCTTTTCCACGTCGGCGTCCGCAATGTTGCGCCAGTACTGGAAGAAATCGTACGGAGCGGTCTTGTTGGGGTCGAGCCACACGGCACCTTTTGCCGTCTTGCCCATTTTGATACCCTCGGACGTCGTAAGCAAGCCGAAAGTGATTGCAAAAGCGTCTTTTTGCTCTTTTCTGCGAATAAGGTCTGCGCCTGCAAGCATATTTGACCATTGGTCGTCTCCGCCGCATTGCAATACGCATCCGTATTTACGGTTAAGCACCAAAAAGTCATAAGACTGCATAAGCATATAGTTGAATTCGAGGAAGGTCAAGCCCTTTTCGAGGCGTTGCTTGTAGCACTCCGCCGTGAGCATACGATTGACCGAGAAATTCGCGCCGACTTCGCGCAAAAAGTCGATATAATTGAGGTCGAGAAGCCAATCTGCGTTATTGACGAGAATCGCCGCATTTTCGCCCTCGAAACGCACGAATTTTGCCATTTGCTTTTTGAAGCAATCAACGTTGTGTTGAATGGTCTCTTTGGTCATCATAGAGCGCATATCGGTACGACCTGACGGGTCTCCGACCATTGCCGTGCCACCGCCGATAAGGATAATCGGACGATGTCCTGCGTCCTGCAAACGTTTTGCAACAATCATCTGCATAAAGTGTCCGACGTGAAGGCTGTCTGCCGTCGGGTCGAAACCGATGTAGAAAGATTGAGGACCTTCGTCCAACATTTTTTTGAGGTCGTCCTCAAACACCACTTGTTTGACAAGTCCGCGCTCGCGGAGTTGATCGATAATGTTTTGTGACATAATACTATTCCTATTAAAAGATATTTTATTATATATTGCAAATTGTACCACCGCCCCGCGCTTTTGGCAACATCTTTTTGCCACGAATCGATTGCTTGTCCGCCCCTGCCTCGAAAACGGTATAAAAAAACCGCCGAAGCGGCGGTTTTTATGTAAAACGTCTTTATTCAATCAACTTTTACAATATTTGTTGTTTGCGCTTTCCCAGTCATAATCAAGGTCTGTTGCGCTTGTGTAATAAGTGTAAGACATAGCATAGTTGCCCAATTCTCCAGATTTTGCCATTGAAATTATTTCTTCTCTGCTACAATATTCAGCAAATGAAGAGAAATCATACCCGATGTATTGCGTTTTATGCTTGCTTTCATCGTAAGTCATTAATCTAACTTCGCTGAAATTTCCATTCTTATTATATATAATTTTTGAGGCGAAAAGTATCTTGTTGCCTTTGTCGTTTTCGCAACAATTAAAAATATAGATTGCCGATTCTTCATTATACGCATCTAATTTCAAAACGACTCTTACATCCCTGACACCATTAAAAAACTCAAGCAATTCTTTTGCATTGTTGTAATTTTTAGGAGTGTTAGCCCCTTCAAACGTTATAGCCATATAGTTCTTTTTGTATATTCCGCTAACATCTCTTGATATAATTTCAGCATCAACAATCAAATAGAAATTGTTCGATGTCTTTTTAATCGAATGAATTTTTCTCACATAGGAATTTGGATATTCTTTGGAATTTGCATAGTTTTCCGCATACCAATTCTTGACGATTTCAACTATCGTCCAATAGCTTTTTTCTTCTATTGCCTCATCTGCCTGTTGCTGTGCAAGTGCAATTTGTTCGTCGGTTGCTCCGTCCTCTTTTGTGGGAACAATCGGAATAATTATATCCTGCGGCTTTTTGTCGGGAACGTCGTTTTGTATTTCTTCTTTTATCTTTTCGCTTCTTGCGATTTCTTCTTGCGTAGGTGCGTTTTCCCCGCATCTAACACACTTTCCGTTTTCAAAAGAGTGACCGAGACGAGAGACGGATTGTTTGGTCGAATACGAGCAGCCATCTCTCTTGCAAGCAACATAAGCCGTGTAACCGTCGTCAAGACAAGTAGGTTCTTGTGCTTGGTATGATTGCAAATCGTGTCCGTACTTTGCACACAAGTATTCGGCGGACGGAGTCGGTATTTCCGCGTCTGCGCTTCTTGCATACACAACCTCGTTGCCGTCGATATAAAGTTTCAAAGAACCTCTTATATGTCCGGACAACGTCAAGTCGCCGACAATACGGATATTCCCGTCCAAAACGTTATCGACGGTATACGTTCCGCAGTTTGCCTTATAATCTTGCCACGTTCCGTCGTCTTTCAAATAAAGCCATACGTCTTTATTTATATCGTCGCCGTCTTTGAGATAGAAAACGCCCTGATACGCACTATAATCTGCCTGTTGTGCTTTCGATTTGTCGCAAGAAACGAATAAAAGCATTGCGACCGACAAAACAATTAAAAACAATGCTATAGATTTGAATAATCTCATAGTATTTCCCCATATACCTGCTGATACGTTCATTTTAGTTGAACGACGGAATTTTGTCAATACAACGGACACATACACAGCGAAATGTAAAGATATGTAGGTCTAAAAATTCGGATATTTTATAAAAAACATATCAGAATTTCCGTGCGGCGGTATATTTTTTTTGTATTTTCTTGATAAAACTTTATCTATATGATAAAATATCATCATAAAATCAATATAAACACTCTATATGGAGGCAATTATCTATGCAATATTCAAGTGAAGTTGAAAACATGTGTTGCGTTGCTAAGGGTCCCAACCACGGTCCCGCACCTATCCCCGAAGAAGGCAAATGGGTGCAAGCAAGAGAAATCAAGGACATCAGCGGTCTTACCCACGGTGTCGGCTGGTGCGCTCCTCAACAAGGCGCGTGCAAACTTACGCTCAACGTTAAAGACGGCGTTATCCAAGAGGCTCTTGTGGAAACCATCGGTTGCTCAGGTATGACTCACTCTGCGGCTATGGCAGCGGAAATTCTTACCGGTAAGACCATTCTCGAAGCACTCAACACCGACCTCGTATGCGATGCTATCAACACCGCTATGCGTGAACTTTTCTTGCAAATCGTATATGGCAGAACGCAATCCGCATTCTCCGAAGGCGGTCTAGTTATCGGCGCAGGTCTCGAGGACCTCGGCAAAGGTCATCGCAGCCAAATCGGCACGATGTACTCCACCGTTTCCAAAGGCCCCCGTTATCTCGAAATGGCTGAAGGATACGTCACCAAAGTCGCTCTCGACGCAAACAACGAGATTATCGGTTATCAATTCTGCAAGCTCGGCGTTTTGATGGATATGATTAAAAAAGGCGTCGACGCAAACGAAGCAGTGGCAAAATGCACAGGCACTTACGGCAGATACAAAGCCGAAGACGGTGCTGTCAAGTGGATTGACCCGCGTCAAGAATAATCGGAGGACGAAACAATGAGTGTAACATTTGAAGGTTATGAAAGAAGAATAGACAAAATCAACGGCGTTCTTGCTCAATACGGCATCAAGGACCTCGAAGAAGCAAGAGACCTCTGCCTCTCCAAAGGCGTTGATTGCAACGCAATCGTCAAAGGCATTCAACCTATCTGCTTTGAAAACGCAGTTTGGGCATACACCGTCGGATGCGCAATCGCAATCAAGAAAAATTGCGTAAACGCGGCAGACGCGGCAGAAGCTATCGGCGAAGGTTTGCAATCGTTCTGCATCCCCGGCTCCGTTGCAGAGCAACGTAAAGTCGGTCTCGGACACGGCAACCTCGCGGCAATGCTCCTCAGAGAAAGCACCAAGTGCTTCGCTTTCCTCGCAGGTCACGAATCGTTTGCGGCGGCAGAAGGCGCAATCGGCATTGCAAGAACTGCAAACAAAGTCAGAAAAACTCCGCTCAAAGTCATCCTCAACGGTCTCGGCAAAGACGCGGCATTTATCATCTCTCGTATCAACGGCTTCACTTACGTCCAAACCAAAATGGACTACTTCAGCGGCGAAGTGAAAGTTGTCAAAGAGACTCCCTACTCCAACGGCGAGCGCGCGGCAGTCAGAGTGTACGGCGCAGACGACGTAACCGAAGGCGTTGCGATTATGCGTCTCGAGGACGTTGACGTTTCTATCACGGGCAACTCCACCAACCCCACTCGTTTCCAACACCCCGTCGCAGGCACTTACAAGAAATGGTGCGTTGACAACGGCAAAAAATACTTCTCCGTTGCGTCAGGTGGCGGCACGGGTCGTACTCTCCACCCCGATAATATGGCGGCAGGTCCTGCGTCCTACGGTATGACCGACACGATGGGTAGAATGCACTCCGACGCACAATTTGCAGGTTCTTCATCCGTTCCCGCACACGTCGAAATGATGGGCTTAATCGGTATGGGCAACAACCCGATGGTCGGTGCAAGCGTTGCTTGCGCAGTCGCAGTACAAGAAGGTTTGACAAAGTAAGTTGTGCGCAAAGCAACGATTGATTGTTTGCGTAGCAAATAGCACCAGTAACACAAAAGGCACTCAACAGAGTGCCTTTTCTGGTGCAGAATAATCGGTCGCTTGTGCAGTAGCAGTACAAGAAGGTCTCACGAAGTAATCGTTTGCACAAGCGAACGAAAAATCTTTGCGTAAGCAAAGTAGAACCAAAACACAAAAGCACCTGAAAAGGTGCTTTTTGGGTTCTATAAATTGCGTTGCTTGCGCAGTCGCTGTTCAAGAAGGTTTGACGAAGTAAGAAAAACCTACTAAATAGTAGCATTTTGAAGAATATAGCACCTATCCAAAAATTGCGATAGGTGCTATTTTTATATCTAAGAGTGTTCCGTTTGGGAAAGAAATGTAAACAATGTTTACCGTTTGTTTACCGAATTTTAAAAACGCAAAAACCCACCGTTGGATGGGGTTTCGCTATATTCAACTTCTTATTATCTTTTTTATTTGTAACATTTTAAGACTACATATCTAAAACTAAATTTTTAGTCAATTCTATAGCGTTATATATTGGCAATTGAATAGTTGACATGCCCGGTTGAGTCGTAACCAATGATATTTGACTACGCAAATATGGCAACATTATAGCAACAGTATTTGTCTTGAGCATTGACAACTGAATCTCCTTATCTAAAATTTCAGCGTTGACAAGCTCAAAATCAGCTTGTTCACACGCCGTAACATTCAGATCTCCTTGCCCCTTTATGGTTAGCATTATAACTACTCTTACAGATTTTTCCGTAAGTTTTCTATATTTAATATCAAAACTAGCATCAGCCTCAATCTTTCCTATATAATCTACATTTCTTGAGATACACATACTAGGAAAGCATAAATTATACATCTTAAGTAATCCTTGTATGTTAGTTTCCATAATACACCTCTTTTAAGCAGCATATACCGCTGAGTTAATAATTATCTTTTTCCCTACTGACAAATCTTCAACTGGCATAAACAGTTCGGTATTCTGTTTGTTTTCAGATATCTCGAATCTGCTTTTGTATGATTCTTCTTTTCCAAGTTGGAATAACTCATATTTTTTTTGTTGATACAGCAAACTATCAGCCGGATATCCTGTTGCCTTTTCAAAAGCAGCTGCCATCAATGTTGTGACGCTTCTCTTTCCTGCTAGCATACTACTAATTACAGTTTTATTTACATTCATCTCTTTTGCAAGCCATTTTTGAGATTTGTTAATTGACATTAAAACTGTTCGCATTATGCTTCCAGGATGAACGCAATAATCTTTTTCCATATTCATATCTCCTTTTATATTTAAAGCAATACATCTATAACATAATATGATATGTATTGTCATAATCTATACTTATGTTTGTCTATTTTTATTATCTCAATTTCAATCCCTTGATTACAACGTTTTAGATAAAGCCTATAAAGACTTTTTTTCTTTTTAGGAATAATCCTTAGTGAATACTTGTCAATTGTCCCTTGAACCTTTTCATAGTTATACCCATGGAAATTTCTCATTAGATCAATATTGTTAATTGATTCTAGCATAGAAATTAAGACTTTTAAACACATCACCAATTCTTTATTATGGTTAAAAAACTTGTTCATTTCTTTCTCGCTTGAACAAAGTTTTTCTATTTCATTATTGGCATATGTAATTATCATAGATCCTATACTTCCCCAAAACAATGGTTAACAATTTTTGTTAACTAAGGATATTATATATAAGGAAAACTTATATTTCAAGCATTTTAACGAACTTTTTTAAGTTTTTAATAAATCGCACTTTATTGTCACCAACAATACTCTTAGAAAACAGAGCTTACAATATTTAACCTCCACAAGAATTAAAAATTTCCAAGAGATAACAAATATATTAAATAAAGTATTTTGATATTGCTAGATATCAATTTTGGAATTACTGCAATGTTGCTTGCAGCTGTAACAATTCAAAAAAGACTTATAAGGCAAGTTAAACTTTAAAACAATCCCGTTTCGCCACTTTTATTTGCGTTATAGAGTTTTAAATTTATAATGTCTTAATTATTAATTTCAGTAAAAAACTTTTAGCACCCTAAAACTTGGTTTACAATCACCACCTCATACGGGCAATTTGTGGGTTTGCGCCAAAGGACGACGAGACCTTTGCAAATGCGTTCGGGGCTGTTGCAATTATAGCATCTGTCGGCGTTTACGGCGCACGGCGTGTTTTTATGAAGGCGTTTTGCATTCTTGGGTGCGGCAACGTTTCTTGCACGCCACAATGCGCTGTCGAAGTCGGGCGCAATCTTGTTGTTGCCGACGATAATATACACTTTCTCGTGTCCGTACAATTCCCCTGCCACTCTGTTGCAGTTGCCGTCGATATTGATAATCTCGCCCGTTTCGGCAATGCCGTTTGCACTTGTCAAAAAAACGTCGGCGGTAAGCGACTCTTTCATAACTTCGGTCGGAGTTTTTCCGTCGGGATTGTCAAACCTATATAGGACCTTGTTGTGCGATTCGAGCATTTTGAGTATTCCCGTCTCGTCAAGCGTCACGGAGCCGCCGAATCCGACGCTTTTGCCGTCTATTGCGCCGTTAAGATAGTCGTTTGCCTCTTGCACGGTATCGAATACGGACACCGTAAAGCCGTTTTTCTCGAGATTTGCTTTTATATTTGAATAGTCCATTCATACCCTCGCATTTTTACTTATAGTAAAGGCGCAAAATACATTGCGCCTTAAAAATATCGTTTTTATTTACGATTATTGTTCGCGAACAATATCGGTTTGAGCGAAATTCTTGATTTCTTTCATATGTGCGTTTGCTTCTTCAAACGTGTTTTGCGGAGAGCCTTTATGCACGTAAGTCTTGCGCTTAAGCACGAAGAAGAATTTGCCGTCAGCCGCTTCAATCGTGTAAGTACCGATAATGGCGTGAGATTTGAAACGATTGATTGCTCTTTCGCAGAACTCTTTCGTCGTGTAGTTGGAACTCTCGTAAATATTGTTTCCGCTGGCGTCGTAGAGAGTATAGAAATACTCTTGAGAGCCGTCGGGCTTATCGACGTGTTCTATAACGTATTTACCGTAAATGACGGACTCGTCAAAGCCTGCGACCTTTTCGGGAGTTTTACGAACGTTCTTGGGCGTTTTGAGTGCCGCAAACGGAGGCGCGACTTTCTTGATGACGACCTTTTTATCCTTGTTTGCATTGAGGGCTTCGAGTTCTGCCTCTTTTGCCGCAAGTTTCTTTGCGAGAGCGGCAGACGGAGTGCCTTCGTAGTAGCAAGCGTCCTCGGGGTCGTAATAATAACCCTCATAGGTGCCGTCATACTTGGACCAATCGTCGGGTTTCTTCTTGACGACCTTCTTCGTAGTCGGCTTCTCAACGCCTTTCTTTACAGGAACTTCTTCCTTGACAGGTTCGGGTTCGACTACGGGTTCTTCCTTGACAGGTTCCTCTTTAACGGGAGCAGGTTCTTCTTTTTCGGCTACGGGTTCAGCCTCTTGAACGGGCGCAACCTCTTGAACGGGTTCTGCAACTGGTTCTGCAGGGACAACGGGTTCTGCGGGAGCGGGTGTTTCGACAGCCTCGACAGGTGCAGGTTCTTGTACGGGAGCAGGTTTTTCTTTAACTTCCTCTTTCACAGGCTCTGCAACGGGTTCCGCAACGGGTTCCGCAGGAGCGACGGTTTCCGCTACGGGTTCCGCCACGGTTTCTTCTTTAACCTCGTCGGCGGCAACTTGCTCTTGAACTTGTTCTTGCGCTTGTGCCTCCTCTGCGACAGGTTCGTCCTGCACTACGGGTTCCTCTCTCTGCTCTTGAACGGGTTGTTCGTCAACGTCGGGAACTACGGGAACGTCGTCGACGTCGTCAACGTCGTTACCTTTCAGTTTATTGCGCAATCTCGCAAGTTTCTGATTGAGGCGCAATTCCTCGCCCGTAACGCCGTATTCGGAATAAAACTCGTTTTCCTCTTTGTCCTCTTGAGCGTCTTTCTTTTCTTTGACCGCTTTCAAAATATTGAAAATGAGAACGGCAATAAGCGCCGCCGCTGCCAATGCGAGAGCAATGATAATCACGAGTGCGCTAAAACCATCGATAGGACCGAGTTTGAGGTTATCTAACATATACTTCCACCCCTTATGAGAGTATTATAAACAAAGATATATTAACACACAACGCGCGCAAGTGCAATACATTTTTGTTTTTTTTCGGCAACAAGCGTTTTTATGTCGCCGAAAAATGCAGAAAACACGTCTTTAGCGACGCGATTTTCCCGTCTAATCATTAGTTTATGTATTTTTTTGCGATAATATCAACCGAAATGCGCAACGATAGTCGCAACGACCATTCCCACCGAAGCGGTTATCGACAAAGCCTTGAGTCTTTCGCTTTTCTTGAGCAATACGAATCTCGAAAGCAACAACAGCGATGTCAATAGGAAAAGCAATCCGACGATTCCGACCTCGGAATCGACCGAGGCAATATTCAAAGTGCCGATTGCTCCGACGTAAAGCCTGAACGGCAAAAGCAAATATTTGATTAGCCAAACAAAACCGCCCCACGTCGTAATCAAAGACAACAATACGAGTACGAGCATAATAACGTACACGACCATTATGTACGGCAGAATCAAAAAGTTCGACAACAAAAACAGCACGGGAACCTGTCCGAAGAAGTATGCGACGAACGGATACGACATTAGGTTTGTGGCAAAAGAAACCGCACAAACGCTTGCGAACTTCTTGCCGATTTTGCGTTTGGGACTAATCTTGTTTACGATTTTATCTCCCACTCTTTCAAACGGTCTCACAAACGCATAAATACCTAAAACGGAAGCGAACGACAGCAAAAAACCGACATCCAAAATCGCGCACGGTCTGAACAATAAAATAAGTATGGCGGCAAGAGATAAAGACGATAAATCGTCTTTCTTCCTACCGAAAGAGGACGCGAACATACTCACGCCGCTCATAACTACTGCACGCAACGACGACGCCGTGAACGAACAAAGCATCGAATAAAAGAACGTTGCGACAAGCACTATAACGAAACTGATTTTGGGATTTACCTTGAGTTTTTTGAAAACGAAATACAATGCGCCCGCAAGCGTCGAAACGTGCAAACCGCTGACTGCGAGAACGTGTGCGAGTCCGCTGGCTTTGATGTTGTCGTATAAATCTCCGTCTATGCCGAATTTGTCGCCTATAACGAGTGCTTGCGCTATCGACGAGGTGTAATCGTCGGTATTTTCGTAAAGAATGCGTTTGATTTTGAGTTGAATATTGTCGGGAAACTTGAGTTTGCCCTCGCCTATCTTTTGCACGCTCGAAACGTTTGCGTGATAGCGCACTTTGTTTTGATTGTGCAAGGCATAATAAGTGCTGAATTTTTCGTGACCGTAAAAAGTTATCGTGCCTTCGACTTGCACGAAATCTCCTGCGGAAAAATCTACGTCGTACAAGTATGCTTCCGCATAAACCGTATAACCGCACTCTCCGTCGTCGGTCTTTACGTTGTCGAGATAGAAACGCGCTTTGCCGTTTTCGACGACGATTTCGCTCGAGACCTGCGCGGTAAAAGTGCCGCTGTATTTGCGAAAAGCCACGTCGTTATATGCAAGATTGCTCGCAGTCATTGCGACAAAACCTATCATAATCGCAAGCGGAACGTAAAAGAGTTTTCGAGATTTTTTGAATGCGGTAACGAGAGAAAAACAGACTATTAAAAGAGCAAGCAGTCCGATATACCACCAAACCGCAACTCCGTAAACAGCCTCCGCAAGCAATATGCCGACAATCAAAGAAATCGCAAAGCAGACCATAGGTCTGTAATTGAATATTCTTCTGCCCTTTATCGTCATTTTTCCCTCGTAAAACTTATCGCAACCGAGCGCGTGCGTCGGTTGCGACAATAAAGCGTTTTCTTTTGTTAAAACTTATTTTCTGCCCGTAACGATAATGTCCGCTCCCAAACCGAGAACGTCGGTTGCGATAACGTCGCCTATTTTCGCGTCGTCGGGGCAAGTCAACGTTCCGACAAAGCAAACGACGTCGAAAATGCGCTCTTTTGGCACGGTACAACTCGTTTTTACGGAAGCAACGCCGCCGTTTTGCATTTTTACGAGCGTAGTCACGCATCTTTTGGGATGCGTATATTCTTCTTTTCCGTACATTTCGCCTCTTTTGCAAGTGTTTCCGCTGACGACCACAACGCCGTCTTTTTCTTCGATGGAAAGAGGACAACCCATCGGACACATTATGCAAATCGTATTCATTTTTCCAACCTCACGACAACGTCTCCGTCAATCATAGCTTTGTCTACGACGACGTTTCCCATTTCTCCGGGAGCGAGAACCATACATTTTTTGCTTATCAAAACGTTGTTTCCGCTCTCGACGATAAGTTTGCAATTCTTGTACACGTCTCCGACTCTGAAAAATATCTGCACTTTGCCCTCTCCCTTGCTTATTCTTTGCGGAAGCGCGTATCTAACGCCGTCTTTTGCAAGCACGTTTACTTGCTCCGCCGTGCTATCGATAGCTCCGAGCGCGTATTTTGCGGCGTATTCTCCCGCAATTTCCGCCTCGTGCGAAACGTTGTCCACAAGGTCGTGAACGTGAAGTACGTTTCCGCAAGAGAAGATACCCTCGCAAGACGTCATACGATGCTCGTCGACGACTGCTCCGTTCGTTACTCTGCTCATTTCCACGTCCGTGCCGTTCAGCAAATCGTTTTCGGGAATAAGTCCCACCGACAAAAGCAACGTGTCGCAATCGATATATTGTTCTTCTTCGAGTATAGGCTTTCTGTCTGCGCCGACGGGTGCGTAATAAAGTCCCGTCATTCTCGGTTTTCCGACGATTCTCGTAATCGTATGGCTGTATTTGATGGGAATGTTATAGTCGTCGAGGCATTGCACGATATTTCGTTTGAGTCCGCTCGAATAAGGCATAAGCTCGAGTACGAGTTTTACTTTTGCGCCCTCGGTAGTCATACGGCGCGCCATAATCAGTCCGATGTCTCCGCTTCCGAGAATCACGACTTCCTTTCCTACGAGATAACCGTCGAGGTTGCAGATTTTCTGCGCCATACCTGCGGTATAAATGCCTGCGGGACGAGTACCCGGCAACGCGATTGCGCCTGCGGTACGTTCTCTGCATCCCATTGCAAGCACGATTGCGCCTGCCTGAATCTTACAGAAACCTGCCGTCGGAGACAATACGCTGACCACTTTATTGCGGTCGATAGACAAAACCATACTTTCGAGCATAACGGTTATATCCTCTTTTTCGACCATTCCTCTGAAACGGTTTGCGTATTCGGGTCCCGTCATCTCCTCGCCGAAGTAATGCAGTCCGAAGCCTTGGTGTATGCATTGATTGAGTATACCGCCCAATCTTACGTCTCTTTCGAGTATAACGGTGCTTGCGCCTTGTTTTCTTGCAGACAGAGCCGCCGCCATACCTGCAGGACCGCCGCCTATAATCACGACGTCGTATTTGAGTGCGTTCATCTGTCCACCTCCTTAACCTTGCATACGGCTATGTTGGAATCTTCTCCGCCGCCCTTTCTGACTTTATCGAGCGGAATATTCAATTCTCTGGAAATAATCTCCATAACTCTCGGCCCGCAAAAACCGCCTTGGCATCTGCCCATACCTGCGCGCGTGCGGCGTTTAACGGCGTCTACTGTAAACGCAGGCACGGGAGAATGAATCGCTTCCACTATTTCGGCCTCCGTGACCTTTTCGCAACGGCAAACGATTCTTCCCCACGCTTGATTCTCTTTTATGAGAGCGTTGAGAGTCTTTTCGTCGAGTTCGCAAAGTCTCTTACGCTTCGGCATAACCGTGACGTATTCGTCTTTGAGAGAGGCTCCCGACTTTTGAGCCACTATTCCGTCTATATACTCTGCTATGGCAGGAGCAGACGTAAGCCCGGGGGAACAGATGCCTATTGCCATAATAAAGTTTTCTTTTATCTTCGATTCGCCTATTACGAAATCGTGTCCGATAATGGTACGCAAACCCGAATACACTCTGATGCATTTGTTAAACGCAGGAGTTTTGTAGGATATAGGCACGCTCTTTCTCAACGTATCGAGAGAATCGAGAGACGAAGCGGTGTCGTCATCGTCGAGAGTATCGATTGCCGTAGGTCCGTATATAACGTTTCCGTCTGCGGTGGGAGCTACGAGAACTCCTTTACCGAGCGCGCTCGGAAGTTGGAATACTACGGTGTGTATATTCTTTCTCTCCGTATTGTCGAGGACGAAGTAATCTCCTCTGCGATAAGTCGTATCGTAATGTTCCGCGCCCGCTTGGTCGTTTACTTGCGCGCCGTGTGCGCCTGCGCAGTTGATAACGTATTTTGCGGTAAAGTCGCCTTTATTCGTCTTTACGATATACTCTCCGTTTTCTTTCTCGATTGATTGACTTTCGCATTCGAGCAAAACTTCCGCTCCGTTAAGCACCGCTCTGTCCGCATACGCGATGCAGAGTTGATAAGGAGATACCACGCCTGCGGTGGGCGCATAAAGCGAAAACTCGATGTCGTCGGCAACGTTCGGCTCGAGAGCAACGGTCTTTTCTCTGTCCCATATCTCCACGGGAACGCCGTTTGCCTCCGCTTTCTCTTTGAGAATTTCAAGCCCTTCGAGTTGGTCTGCTCTTGCAACGACGATAGAGGCGCATCTGTGATGCGGCACGTCAAGTTCTTGTGCGTCTTGCCACATAAGCTCGTTTCCGCGAACGTTGAATTTTGCTTTTAGCGTATTAGGTTCGCAATCGTAGCCTGCGTGAACGATTCCGCTGTTTGCTCTTGTAGAAAAAGAGGCGACGTCGTCGCACTTTTCGATAAGCAGAACTTTTAGGTTGCGCCTTGCAAGCCTGTCAAGAACTGCCGTGCCGACGATACCGCCGCCTATTACGATACAATCGTAGTTCATAGGTTATATTCCTCTAAAATGATTTTAGTTCTGTTTAGTGTCTTTCGGGTGTACCGATTGCAAATCAATGCAACTTACCCCCCCTTCCTCAGGTGTTTCCCCTAAATTAACACTCTAACAAAGTTAGCGTCATAATTCCTTGAATGCAACATTACCCCTTCCCTTCGGGCTTTCCCCTATTGCTCAAATAGATGTCATTTCTCTTTTTAAGCAAACATCGTTCGCAAGAGGGGAACTCGGCACTCACATAGATAGGTATCGTTCACTTGTTATGCCACTCGTTCGCCAACGAAAAGAACAACACTCGTTGGCTCACTTGTACAATCCGTCAAGTTCGGCACTCAAAGGCTCGCCGCCTTGCGGCTCGAAGCTCCGAATAAGCACATTCAGTTTATAGGTACGCCTTGAATAGGCACATTCCGTTAATAAGTGCGCTTCGAATAAGTGTGCGTTCGGGTGTGGGCAAAGCCCACCCGCAATTATTAACTATTAACTTTATCAAAGCGTTACTTTATGTTGAACTTCTTTTTGTATGCTTCCATATTGTCTTTGATGATAAGCTCGGCAAACTCTCTGTTCTTCACTTGGAATACCGTCGTTTGCTTGCCTTCGAGTTGCTTATACACTCTGAAGAAGTGCGACATTTCTTCCATAATGTGAGAGGGCAAATCTTCGATTTCCTTATATATATTCCACGTCGGGTCTTTGAAAGGAATCGCGATGATTTTGTAGTCCATCTCTCCGCCGTCTTGCATCATCATTACGCCGATGGGATAGCATCTTACCATTGCCATCGGTACGATAGGTTCGGAGCAAAGCACCAAAACGTCCAACGGGTCGTTGTCCTCGCTGTATGTGCGAGGGATAAAACCGTAGTTTGCGGGATAGTGCGTCGACGTATAAAGCACTCTGTCCAAAATAAGTGCGCCGGACGCTTTGTCAAGTTCGTATTTGTTTTTACTGCCTTTCGAAATCTCTATGACAGCCAAAAAATCAGTTGTGGTAATGCGACTTTCGTCAATATCGTGCCAAATGCAACCCATATTCTTCTCCGATAAATCTTTATTATCTTTTATTATAGTTATAATAAAAACAAAAGTCAATAGCGTTGACGCATTTGAAAATATTCTCGTTGCGTTTTGCTTGTTTGCAAGATAATATGGCACAAAACGTTTACTATTGCGCGCAAATATGCTAATATACTGTTTTGGAAATAAATATAAAAAATCGGAATAAAAAATGTCAAAACTACTCAAATACCTCAACGGTTATTGGGCAAAAACGATAATCGGACCTTTCTTCAAGCTCGTCGAAGCGGTTTTTGAACTAATCGTTCCCGTCATCGTCGCTTGGATAATCGACACGGCAATCCCTCAAGGTAAAAACGGGGATTTTTCGGGCTTGATTTACGGAAGTCTGATTATCCTCGCACTCGGCGTTTGCGGACTCGGATTTTCGCTTACGGCGCAGTTTTTTGCCTCGAGAGCGTCTATGGGATTCGGCACGAACTTGCGCAAAGAGCTTTACGCTCATATCAACACTTTCTCTTATGCCGAACTCGACAAGTTCTCCACCACCTCACTCATTACGAGGATGACGAGCGACGTCAATCAGACTCAACAAGCGGTGCTGATGTTTATCCGCCTCGTTTTGCGCGCGCCGTTTATTGCGGTCGGCGCAATCGTTATGGCAATGATTATCGACCTTAAACTTTCGAGCATTTTCGTGATTGCGTCTCTTGCTATCGCAGGACTTCTTGCGCTCATTCTTTTCATCACTATGCCCAAATATAAAGACGTTCAGGCAAAACTCGACGACGTGACGAGACTTACCAAAGAAAACTTGTCCGGCGCAAGAGTTATAAGAGCGTTCGACGCGGAACAGCGAGAAAAAGAACACTTCGACGGAGCGTCCGAAAAGCTCTCGTCGGCGTCTATAAAAGTCGGCGCGCTTTCGGCTTTGCTCAATCCTTTGACGTACGCCGTACTCAATCTCGCAATAATCGCTATCTTGTATTTCGGCGGCAAATCCGTAAACTACGGCAATCTGTCGCAGGGCGAGATTATCGCTTTGGTCAATTATATGACGCAAATTCTCAACGCTCTTATCGTATTTGCCAACCTGCTCGTGACCTTTACCAAGGCTTCGGCTTCGGCGGCGCGCATAAACGAAGTGTTTGCGGTTACGTCGTCAATGAAAGAAGGAGACGGCGCAACTTGCGATTATTCAGCACCCGCAATAGAAATGAAGGACGTATCGTTCACTTACGCGTCGAGTCCTTCCCCCTCCCTCGAAAACGTCAATCTCGTCGTTGAAAAAGGCGCAAGCGTCGGCATACTCGGCGGTACGGGCAGCGGAAAAACGACGCTCGTAAGCCTTATGTCGAGGCTTTACGACGCAACGCAAGGCGAAGTTAAAGTTTTCGGCGAAAACGTAAAGAACTACACCAACGCACAGTTGTATACGATGTTCGGCGTCGTTCCTCAAAAAGCCGTCTTGTTCGAAGGCACAGTCAGAGACAACCTCAAATGGGGCAAAGCGGACGCTACGGACGAGGAAATCAACGACGCGCTTAGGATTTCACAATCGGCGGAATTCGTAAACGCAATGAAAGACGGTCTCGACACTCTCGTCTCTCAAGGCGGAAAGAATTTGTCGGGAGGACAAAGACAACGTTTGACCATTGCTCGCGCACTCGTCGCGTCTCCGCAAATACTCGTACTCGACGACAGTTCCAGCGCGCTCGACTTTGCCACGGACGCAAGACTGCGCAAAGCCCTCGGAGAACTCCGAGAGAGAAAAGGGCTTACCACCGTTACGGTGTCGCAAAGAGCAACGAGCATCAAATACTGCGATTTGATAGTCGTTCTCGACGACGGAAAGATAGTAGGACTCGGCAAACACGACGATTTGCTCGCTTCTTGCGACGTATATCGAGAGATTTGCCTGTCGCAGAACAAGGAGGACGAAACGAAATGAAAAAAACCACCTCCGAAAAACAGCCGAAGATGCAAATCGGCGCAATAAAAAAACTTTTGAAATTCGCACGCCCGTATATACCGTACATCGTGCTTGCGCTTGTATGCTCGACAATTCAGATTGCCGCCACCCTGCTCGCGCCCGTAATTATCGGTAACACCGTCGACTACATTATCGGCAAAGATAACGTGGACTTCGGCGTGATTCTCAAAAATGCGGGAATTTTGGGCGGACTTATCGTTGCGGTATTCCTATTTCAATATCTCAGCAATCTTTGCATAAATTTTGCGTCGTTCCGCTCTATAAGGGACTTGCGCAGAAGTGCGTACGCAAAACTCAACGACGTGCCGCTTTCTTATATCGACTCCAACTCGCACGGAGATTTGATGTCGCGCGTCGGCAACGACATAGACCAAATATCGGACGGTCTTATTCAAGGCTTTTCGCAACTGTTCAGCGGAATCGTGACGATAATAGGCACGCTTGCGTTTATGATTTGGTACAACTGGCTGATTGCGCTTATCGTCGTCGTTCTGACCCCTCTGTCGCTGTTCGTCGCATACTTTATCGCAAAAGGCTGCCACAATATGTTTGCGTTGCAAGCTCAAAAACGCGGAGAATTGTCGGGACTCGTGACGGAAATGCTTTCCAACCAACGCATCGTCAAACTGTTCGGATATGAAAAGCGTGCGGAAAATCGTTTTGCCGTCATCAACGGAGACTTGAAAATATGCGGACAGAACGCCGCTTTCTACTCCTCCCTCGTCAATCCCTGCACTCGCTTCGTCAACAGCGTCGTGTACGTTGCGGTCTGCGCTTTGGGTGCGTATCTCGTGATAAAAGGGAACGTCGTACCCGGTATGAGCGCATTCAGCGTCGGCGCGCTTTCCTGCGTGCTTTCGTACGCAAATCAATATACCAAGCCGTTCAACGAAATCACGGGCGTGGTCACGGAACTGCAAACGGCAACTGCCGCCGCAAACAGAGTGTTCGAGCTTCTCGAAGCTCCCAATCAATCCTCCGACGAAGGCTTTGAAAACCTTACCGACGTAAAAGGCAATATCAAAATCGACAACGTATACTTCTCTTACGTCAAAGACGTACCGCTCATTCAAGGCTTTTCCCTCGACGTGGCAAGCGGTCAACGTATCGCGATAGTCGGTCCGACGGGTTGCGGAAAAACCACGCTCATCAATTTGCTTATGCGCTTCTACGACGCAGACAGCGGCACTATCAGCGTGGAAGGCAAAGACATTACAAAAGTTACCAGACGGTCTCTGCGACTCAATTACGGTATGGTATTGCAAGATACTTGGCTAAAAAAAGGCACCGTTAAAGAGAATATCGCATACGGCAATCCGAACGCAACCGACGAGGAAATCGTGCAAGCGGCAAAAGCGGCGCATATTCACAATTTCATTATGCGCCTCGAAAACGGTTACGACACCGTACTCGGCGACGACGGCGGAAACATTTCGCAAGGACAGAAACAACTCCTCTGCATCGCAAGAGTTATGCTAACTCATCCCCCGATGCTTATTCTCGACGAGGCTACGTCGTCAATCGATACCCGCACGGAAATAAAGATTCAACAAGCATTCGAAGCGTTGATGAAAAACAAAACTTCGTTTATCGTTGCGCATCGTCTGTCTACCATAAAAAACGCCGACCTTATTCTCGTTATGAACAAAGGCAACGTAATCGAAAAAGGCACTCACGAGCAACTGCTTGAAAAAGGCGGTTTCTACGCGAATTTGTATAATTCACAATTTGAGCATTGAGCAAAAATGCTGTGGCAATGGCAACACGCACTCGTGCGTATTGCCAACTATGGCACTCAAAAACAACCTTGCAAGTGCTTTGCGCTTTATTTTTCATATATCCGCCCATTTACTCGCGAGCGAGACGGGGCGAATATATGAAAAAACAACCTCACGGTTTTCGCAAGGTTGTTTTTTCGTTGGTGCCGGCGGTCGGACTCGAACCGACACGGATGATTAGTCCACAGGATTTTGAGTCCAGCGCGTCTGCCAGTTTCACCACGCCGGCGCAAGTGTTAATATACCATAATCTCATCTCTCTTGCAACTGATTTTGCAAAAAAACTCAAAAAACGTTATTTATGATTGAGCCAAAATATAACTTGCGCCGACGTGCAAAATTTTGCTTGAATTAACACGGGCGGCGTTGTACAATATTTTTATAACGTAATACAACTATCAGGAGTTTGTTATGAAATACGAAAACGGCTATGTAGACAGTTTTGTCAAGCTCATTCAATGCCCCACCGTTACCGACAGCGGTCACGAGTACTTCGAGGCTTTTCACAAGGTTTTGGACGAGGAATTTCCTCACGTCAAAGCAACTTGCGAAAAAATCGAGATAGGCGGAGACGCTTTGCTTTATAAATGGAAAGGCAAATCAAGCGACAGACCGTTGGTGCTTATGGCGCATCAGGACGTCGTACCCGTCGTCGAAGCAGATTGGAAATACCCTCCTTTCGGCGGAACGGTTGTGGACGGCAAAGTGTACGGCAGAGGCGCAATGGACTGCAAAAACACGCTTTTTTCAACAATTCAAGCCGTTGACGAACTCATAGAAGAAGGCTTCGTTCCCGAACAGGACGTATATTTGAGTTACAGCGACAACGAGGAAACGTCGGGTCCGGGTGCGAGTATGTCGCGCGATTGGTTCAAGTCACAAGGAATAACTCCGTTCCTCGTCGTTGACGAAGGCGGCGCGATTATACGAAAAGCGGCAAGCGTTATGAAAAAAGACGCTGCCGCAGTCGGAATCCTCGAAAAAGGTTATGCCGACGTCAAGTTCATTGCAAGAGGCAAAGGCGGACACAGCTCTCAACCTCCCAAAAAAACGCCTATCGCAAGACTTGCCGCATTCGTAAACTATTGCGAAAAACACACCATTTTCAAGCCGAAAGCGTCAAAAGCCGCAAAAGCTATGATTTACGGTATCGGAGACGCACTTTCCCCCGCGCTCAAACTGTTCTGCAGAACCATAGGCTTCAACGGTTGGTGGATTGCTAAGATTGCTCCGAAGGTCAACGCCGCATACGGCGGAGGTCTGTTCACAACGACGATGGTATTCACGATGTCGCAAGGCTCCCCTGCCCCCAACGTCATTCCGCAAGAAGCGTCCGTTGTCGCAAACCTGCGTTTTGCACCTACGGATACAAGCGAAAAATGCTTTGCAATCCTCAAAAAACTTGCAAAGAAATACGACCTCGAAATGGAAGTTTTGCAATCGCGCGAAGCGTCGCCGATGATTGATATAAAGGGAGAGGGCTTCCAAATGTACAAAAAAGCTCTCAACGAAGTGTATCCCGACGTTGCGGTCGTACCCTTCCTCGTGTTCGGCGGTACGGACTGCCGCATACTTCAACAAATATCCAAAAACGCAATTCGTTGCACGCCGTGCGCGCTCTCGTTCGAACAACTCGGCGGTATGCACGCGGCAAACGAAAACGTGGACGTGGACTCCATTACCAAATGCGTAGGTTTCTTCAATAGATTTATCAAAAACTATAAATAAAATATAAAGTATACAATATAAAAAGCACGTCGTCGGACGTGCTTTTATTTTGCAAAATTACGGTAAATTTTATCGAGTGTTGTACTCTTTCATCACTCTGCGCAAATTGCGGTCGTTTTCCTTTTCCTTGATTGCCTGACGCTTGTCGTGCAACTCTTTGCCTTTGCAAAGACCGATTTCGACTTTTACCAATGCGTCTTTGAAATACACTTTGAGCGGAATTAGCGTATAGCCTTTCTGCTCCACTTTGCCTCTCAATTTGTTTATCTCCGAACGATTGAGCAAAAGTTTGCGAGTGCGACGAGGGTCGACGTTATAATAACTGCCCATCTTGTAAGGAGAAATGTGAGTACCGAGCATAAAGACTTCGCCGTTTTTGATTATGACGAAACTGTCTCGAAGATTGATTTGTCCGAGACGAACCGACTTTACCTCACACCCTACAAGCACGATGCCTGCCTCGTAGGTGTCCTCGACGAAATAGTCGTGATATGCTTTTTTATTGGTTGCGATAAGTTTTTCCATATAAACAGATTATATATTACAATTATCCATTATTCAAGTGATAAATTTGTCGATATAAAAATAAAACGGCTCATATACGAGCCGTTGCGATATTGTCTTTGAAAATTAAAGATTTGTACCGACAAACTTCCACATCACAAAGCAAATGATTGCACATACGAGTATGAAAGCAAAGAGACCGAAAGTTACTTTTTTGAGAATGCTTTCTCTGTTGCTCTTTTTGTTTTTGCCGTAAAAAGTATCGCTTGCGCCCGTGATAACGCCCACGTTGTCGTTGGTGCCTTTTTGCATCATAATGACCACGATAATCGCAATAGACGCGATTGCCATCAATATAACGAATGCCATCAACACTTGTTGTGCTGTCTCATACTTAATGCCTTGTTCTGCGGCAAGAAGAATCGAATTCAAAGAATCTAGCATACTATACCTCCTAAAGTTACTATGAGATTTTAGCATAAGCGATAACAATTTGCAAGCAGTTTTACAAATATATTGTGTTTTTTACTTATTTTTGGCACTAACGGGGCAAATGCGACGTAACAAAACTCCGTTTGCGCTCATATAGTATCAAAAAAGGAGGACGATATGGACATTTCAAAGTATGCAAGCGACTTGCCTTACCCCAAAATAGAAGTGACGCAAAACGTTGCCGAATCCAAGCTGTTGATGCCCGTTTATTCAGGTTCGGCAAGCGAACTGACGGCAATAATGACCTATAGTTTTCAAAGTTACGTTTCCCCGAAATACCCCGAAATCGTCGACGCTTTGGAAGGCATTGCGATGACGGAAATGCGACATCACGAATTGTTGGGAGAAACTATATACGCACTCGGCGGATACCCCGTTATGGGCGCGCGGACTTACTGGAACGGCAGTTACGTCAACTATACCCTTGACCCCCGAAAATATCTTAGGCAAAACATCATTGCCGAGGAAACCGCAATAATCAATTACGAGCGAACGATTCTCAACCTGTCGACCGACAGCGTAAAGACGTTGCTCGAGCGCATAATCCTCGACGAAGAACTGCATATCGAAATATTCAAAGAGTTGTTGCGAACGCAATTCGGCGAAAGCGAATAATCTTCGTTTTTGCCGACAACGGGGCTTTATTGACAAAAAACAGGCTTATAAAACGCCTGTTTTTGTATTATCGAATGTTGTTTTTCACGTTAGTTACGCCAACTTCGTTATGAGTGAGTTTATTTGCGGACGTAGCCGTTCAAAGTCTTTTTCGCACTCGTCACTTCCGCAAACAATTTGCCGAGAATACCGTTGAACAAGGCGTAAGTGCTTTCGTAAACTTCCTCGCTCATACCGTACGGGTCGGCAATCGGTTGTCCGCAAAATGCGGAAAGCGACTTGACTTTTTTCTTTCCACCGAGTTTATTTGCGACGTAATCTGCTTGCTCGTCGTTCATCGTATAAATCAAATCTGCGGATTTGACGGCGTTTTTATCGCAAGTTTTTGCAACTCTGTCGATAAAATACGGAACGCCGTGTTTTTCGAGAACGAGCGCGCACATAGGATTGAGAGTGTCAATCTTCGAGGAGGACGTATCGATTAGTCCTGCGCTGTCGACCTCTATATCTTTTCTGTCGCGCGCGAAAGCGTATGCTCTGAACATCTGCTCGAGCATCGGCGAACGACAGGTGTTTGCCGAACAGACAAACAAAACTTTCATACTTCCTTGCCCCCTGCCGCTTTCGTTACGCGGTTCATAACGGACGCTTCGAGACCGTCTCCGTTGAGTTCCTCGACGATTATGTAATCGTATTCTTTTTCGGCGGTATGCAAAGCCGAATAAATATTTCTCGTATAATCTTCCACCGTTACGCCCAACGAAATGAGACTGCGCTCTTTTACTACGTCGCGATAAATATCTCTTGCGACTATAACGGGACGCTTGCCAAGCCCTACTTGCTTGTCGTACTCGCTCACGGCGTGCTGAATATTGAGTGCGGTTACGGTGTCGACTTTCGGAGCGTAATGGGTGTATTTCATACCCGGAGCTTTTGCGATTTTTATAACTTTTCCGTTTTGACTGACTGCGCCGACAATATCGAGCAACATATCCGCCGTAACGGCACCCGGACGCAGAATCGTGGGAACGTCTACCGTCAAATCGAGTACTGTCGATTCGATTCCGACCTCGCACGGTCCGTCGTCCAAAATCAATTCCACCTCTCCGTTCAAATCCTCAAAAACGTGTTGCGCGGTTGTGGGAGATATATGCTTGGAGCGGTTTGCGCTCGGAGCGGCAAGCGGAAAACTTTTTGCTATAAGTTCTCTCGTATACGGATTTTTCGGCATACGGATACCTACGGTCTCCCCTCCTGCCGTGACAACGTAAGGCACTTTGTCGCTTTTTTTGAGTATAACCGTAAGCGGTCCGGGCATAAACTTTTGCGCAAGTTTATAAAACGCGTCGGGAATATCCACGGCAAGCTCCTTTACCTGTTCGAGCGAAGAAATATGCACGATAAGCGGATTGTCCTGCGGTCTGCCTTTCGCTTTGAAAATCTTTTCAACCGCTTTTTCGTCGAAAGCGTTTGCACCGAGTCCGTACACGGTTTCCGTCGGAAACACGACGAGACCGCCTTCTCGCAATATGCGCGCGCCCTCGTCTATTCCGTCTTTTGCGTCAACAATTCTCGTCATAATTTGCCTTATATCAATCTGTATACCGTATACGATACCGACGTGCCGACCGTAACCTTATCGAATACGAATACGTTTTGCGGAGATTTCGAGGAAGAATACAACACGCTTCCCGACTGCATCGTTGCCGGCATAACGACGTTTTTGTTTACGTTCGGATTGAAATTCTTTATGCCGAACAAATTGATTTCTTTGCCGTCTGCGTCTTTCGATTTTACGAAATACATATAGCATCCGATTTTGTAAATCGGCACACCGCTCGAATCGGACTTGGTGTACGCCATATCCGCAAGCGGTACGGAGCCGTCGCTCATTTCGGTTACGACTTTGCCGTCTGCGCCGAGAATCACTCTTTCTTTCTTTCTCGATTCGGCTTGGTATCTCTCGCCTATCGTATACGCGCCTCTGAATGCGGAAATCGAGGTGTATTCAAACGGAATAAGCAAATCGCCGTACACGTTGTATGCGCCGAACAAATAACTGTCCTCGTCGTCGGGGTCGGTTGCGGCGGCAATAATAACGTTGTTGGTAAGCTCTTGTTGAGCGATACCCGTTCTTTCGTTATGGCCTACTTTGTTGCCGTCCTTGTCGTATACGTTTACCTCGCTCGGTTGAACTGGATTGTAATAGTATCCGTCCACGCATTGCATAACGAGGTCGAAATATCCGACTTTCTCTTTTTTCTGCTCTTTTATGGTAACGCCGTAATTGCCCGAAAGCGACATCACGACGTTGAGATTTTCGTCGAGAATATACTGGTCGTAAGTGCCGAGCTTGCCGATAATCGACAAACCGTAACTTGCGTAGGTAAAGCCGTCTTTGAGATACGTGCGAGTGTCTATACCGCCCTTATCTCCGCCGTAATAGGCGTTTTCGAGATAGAGGAACACTTTGTCCGCATTATCCGTATATTGCTTGCTTGCGTCGTTATCGGGCGTGTAGATACGGCGTTGGAAAACGTAGTAATCGAATCCGTCGTAATAGGAATACTCGTCGGTAGATTCCACCGTCCAATCTTCGTGGATAAAGAATTTGCCGTTGCCGATATACGTGATTTCGCTGTAATAATCGTCTTTGCCGTTATCCTCGACGAGGCCGTTGGTCGTAGGATTGAGGTTTTTGACTTCGGAGGGATTTTGCGGAATCGCAAACATATAACTACCGTCGGTATCCGTCACGCTGACGTATTTACCGTCAAAACCCCTGACGTTTGCGAGTTTTGCGCTCTTATTCTTTACTCTGCACGCAAGAACGCCTCTGTCCTCTGCCTTACCGTCGGTCGTCGGACGATAAATTGCGGTATATCCCGTGTTGGGGCTGACGTCGTATTGCGAAGCGACCGCAACGAGACCGCCGTCCAAAATCTTTATGACGTCGTCGATGTTCGCGCTCGAAGCGTTTGCGACGTATTTACGAGACATAACGGTGTTGCCCTTGGAGTTGAAAACGCCTGCTTTTCCGTTTGCGAACTTACAGGCAATAAGCCCGTCTTTCACTCTCAAAGCGGTAATTCCTTGGTCGAACGGAATAAGTTGTCCTTTCATTCCGCCCGTGAAGTGAACTTGCTCGTCTCCGCATTTAATCAAGGACAAAAAGCCGTCTTTTACAATGACGAAAGCGTCGAGGCTCTCTATGTAGCCGACGTCGCTTTTAACGTCTACGGCTTGATAAGACGTGCCTGACGAGACGTAAACGCTGCAACCTTCGTCAAGCGTAAACTCGTGTTTGAACGAACTGAATTCGCCCTCGCTCGTCTTGCTCTTGTAGATGTCGGCAACGGTTTTGGGTTCCTCCTTCTTTTTGTTGCAAGCGACCAGCGCAAAACAACACGAGACGATTAAAGCGACCGCCATAGCCAACGCAATAAACTTTGCAAAAACTCTTTTGTTTGTCATATTTGCTCCGTAAAGTAGTGAGTGCCTATGCGCACCCCCGACGTAATATATACAAATTCGGAGAGCAAAAGATTGGCTTTCACTCTCAAAGCGTGAGGAATCTGTCTATTCTCTCCGCTCAAATATTTTCTCGTTGTTTCGTCGATAGGAATATACCCGTCAAGCCCTTTGCAATGCTCGCAAACCACACCGTCCGAATCTTTGAAGTACGCCGTGCCTTCGAGATTGCACTTACACAGATTGCAATGCGCAAAATCAAGCTCGTTTCCGCATATTTTCAGCGTTTCGAGAAGGAAATCGGTCACGATTTCGTCCGTTTCCGTATCGGTATACGCAAGATTATTGAGCGTTTTGAGCGCGCATACGAACAGGTCGGGTTGAGGCTCTATCGACAGTTTTTGAAGCACCTCAAGCACCAAAGACGCCGCATAATAGCGGTCGATGTCCGCGGTAATGTTTGAAAAAGATTCGATTTGAGAACATTCCGTGATAACGTAACGTCCGCCTCTGCCCGAGAGAACGTAATCTCCGAAATTCATAGGCTCTGCGCTGTAACGGAGTTTTGCCTTGGGCTTGAGGCAACCTTTTGCGGTCGCGGTAATTTTTCCGCATTCAACGCCGACAAGAGTGACAATCATATCACTCTCATTGTAAGGCACCGCTCTCGTTGCGATTGCTTTAATTTTCAGGTCGGCTGTTTGCATTTAATCGCTTTTTCGTCGCGACCGATTCTCCTTGTTCTCTTTCAACGCGCGGTACATCTTGTACCAATCCACGTCTCCGGTTTTTGCAAACATATTCCACAACTCGTATTCGTTCACGATTGTAGAATGTGCAGAATCGGACGGATTATTCTTATCTTTTCGAATTTAGTCTTTTTTCAGGGATTTGAGGTCGTATCCCAGTTCTTTCATAATGTAGTCGTTGTCGCGCCACTCGTCTTTCACTCTGACGTACAGAGTCAAAAACACTTGCATTCCTATCATTTGCTCGAGGTCTTTTCTTGCTTTCGTGGCAATTTGTTTGAGCATCTCTCCGCCCTTGCCGATAACGATTGCTTTGTGCGATTGCTTTTCGCAGATTATGTCGGCGTCAATGTCGACTATGGGTTGTCCTTCTCTTTCCTCAAACTTGTTGATGTAAACGCCGATGCCGTAAGGCACTTCTTTGTCGAGAAGATAAAGAGCCTTTTCTCTTATAATCTCCGACGCCATAAAACGCATACTGCTTTCGGTGTACATATCCTCGGGATACATCGGCACGCCCTCGGGCAACAAATCGACGAGTTCTTTTTTGAGAGGTTCGAGATTGTCCCCTTTCTTTGCGGAAATCGGCACGATTGCTTTGAGCGATTCGATGCCGTTGAGTTTTTGCAATGTCGCAAACATCGTCTCTCTCGTCACGCAATCTTCTTTGTTGAGCGCAACCACAACAGGCACTTTCTTTGCGTTTTTCTCCAAAAACTCGTAATCTTCTTTCTGCATACCTCTCGACGCGTCGATAACGTACACGACGCCGTCCACGTCTTTCATAGAATTATCAACCGCTTGCATCATATACTCTCCGAGATGATTGCGCACTTTGTGGATACCAGGAGTATCGATAAGCACCATTTGATAATCGTCTCCGTTTACAATGCCGAGCAATTTATTTCTGGTGGTCTGCGGTCTCCACGATACGATTGACACTTTCTCTCCCACGAGAGCGTTGGTAAGCGTAGACTTGCCTGCGTTTGCAAGTCCTGCGATACAAATAAATCCGCTTTTGAAATTTTCGTACATATATTTACCTTTCGTGTTAGTTTTATATAGCTTTACGCAACTTTGATTGAGTTGCAATAACTTTTAGCATAAATACAACTTTCCCCCTTCCTCAGGTGTTTCCCCTATTCCGTTCCCCCTCTGCGCAATGCTTGAGGGAACCCACGGAACCGCTCCGCGGGGGGACACACTCGGTCTTCGCATAAATAGGGACTTTCGTCTTATTATGTCACGCGCTTTGTGCGCCGCTACGCAACGGAATGGCGCAGTGCTTGTACTAATTCGTCAAGCTCGACACTCGATTTGCTCGCCGCCTTGCGGCTCGAATTCCGTCTCCGAATAAGGTTTATTTTATCAACCTCAATGCCGCCTTGCGGCTCGAAATTCCGTCTCCGAATAAGAATACTAGGTGTGGGCAACGCCCACCCTCAATTATTATTTCTCGTTTCTTTTTAGGTTTACCATAGCCATAATCGCTTTTTGATGAGCAATCATAACTTTTTCGTCGGCAGGTTCGATATGGTCAAATCCGAGAATGTGCAAAAAGCCGTGACACGCCAAAAAGCCCAACTCTCTCGCATAAGAGTGTCCGTATTCTTCGGCTTGTTGCATCGCTCTTTGACGACAAATCATTATCGAGCCGAGCATAACTTTTTTTCCGTCGAAATCGCAAGCGGAAAAATCTTGCGGATATACGGGCAAATCGAGCGGAGCAAAACACGGAAAACTCAATACGTCCGTCACTTTGTCCACGCCTCTTGCTTCTCTGTTGAGGTCTCTTATGGTTTCTTCGTCGACGATAGTGATGTCCGTCACGAAGAAATCTCGTTGTTTCAGATGTCTGAAACACGCTTTTTCCACTCTTTTTATCAGCATTTTTTCGCTGAATTTTGCACCCGAAATTCTAATCATAATCTTTTGCGGAGTTTCGTTTTATTTTTTGAAAGTAGCCGTTCTGCTTTTCTTTTCGTAATTGATTCTGCCGTGATGAATGGACGGAAGAACTTCGATAATCGTACGCTTGATAATAGCGATGTCTCCCATCGTGATGGGGCATTCGTCAAACTGACGAAGTTCCAACTTTTCGTCAACGAGCTTGTTGATACGAGCCTCGAACTCCTCTTTCGTATCGGGCATATACGCACGCATTGCCGCTTCGATTGTATCCGAAATCATAATGATTGCCGCGATTTTCGTCTGAGGCTTCGGACCTGCGTAGGTATATTTGTCGACTGCAAGGTCGCCCTCCTCTTTGAGCGTCAAAGCCTTGCGGTAGAAATATCCGACGGGAGACGTGCCGTGATGCTCTCTGCAAATTGCGACTATCTCTTGCGGAAGTCTGTTTTGTTTTGCCAAAATCTCTCCGAAAAGCGTGTGCGAAGTTATCATACTGACGCTGACTTCGGGGATAAGTTCGTCGTGAGGGTTATAGGAAGATTGATTCTCGCTGAAGTAAATCGGGGCTTTCAACTTTCCTATATCGTGATAGTAAGCGGCGCATCTTGCCATATTGGGGTTCTCCCCTATAGCCGATGCACACGCTTCCGCGAGGTTACCAACAACCAACGAGTGATTGAACGTACCCGGAGCTTCGCTTGCAAGTCTCTTGAGCAAGGGGTTGGAAAGATTGCACAATTCGTTGAGTCTGAAATCGTCCGCGATGTTGAACACGCCCTCGAAGATTGCCACGAGAGGCATAAACACCAGCGAAGCCGCTACGTTTGCACCGTAAGAATTGAGGAAGTTCCAAAGCAGATTTATCGAGGTATCTCCCGACGCGAGCGTGAGCATAATCACGAGAGGCTGAATAATCAGCGGAGTCGCAAGCGATACCAACAGGAATTTTAGTCTCGTAAGATGCTTTTTCTCATAGAAATTCACGATAATCGCGCACAAACTGTTGCAAATCAGCGACGACATAACCGGAGCGAAGGGATAAACTTCGGGGTTCATCATATAAGAAACGATAAGCAACAAACCCACCGTACAAGTCGCAAGCGTTGCCGACCTGCGGTCGATAAGCTCGATAAGCACGAGTGTGGCAAGCGAAATAGGCATTGCGTAGATATTGAGGCCTTCGATTTGCGGAACGCCGATACACGCAAAGAACGTAAGTACGATAAGAATGACCGTGAGATAGAAATCTCTCGTACTCGTACCCTTTTTCTCCGTATAACGATAAATGCCTGCAAGCAAAATCATCATCAAAGCGACTGCCGTAACAAGACGACCTGCCGTCGACAAAGCGTTTGCGGCAGTAAAAGCAGCCATAAAATCTCCGACGATGTAAAACGCAAAGAGCATCATACCGACGCCTGCGACTATTGCGCCCATAAAGCATTGTCCGAAATATCTTGAAACCTTTCGCCTTGCAAGGGCTTTTTCCTTTTCGGCTCTCGAAATATCTCTAATATCGTCTATCATAATTTATTCTCCTGCGGAATCTCCGTCGACATTTCGTCTCGCGTTTTCCGCTCTTTCGTATGCTTGAATTATTTTCGTAACCAACTCGTGCCTTACGACGTCCTTTGCCGTCAATCGCACGATTTCTATTCCCTCTACGTCTTTAAGCACGTTGAGTGCGTCTGCCATACCGCTCGTAACGTTGTGAGGAAGGTCTATCTGCGTAATATCTCCCGTCACGACGATGCGGCTGTTTTCGCCCATTCTCGTAAGGAACATTTTCATCTGCTCTCTCGTCGTGTTCTGCGCCTCGTCGAGAATGATGAAACTGTTTGAAAGCGTTCGACCTCTCATATATGCCAGAGGCGCAATCTCGATACTGCCTCTCTCTATGTGGCGAAGATACGCTTCCTGCCCCATCATCTCCTGCAACGCGTCGAAAAGCGGTCTGAGATACGGGTCTACCTTTTCGTTGAGGTCTCCCGGCAAAAAGCCGAGTTTCTCTCCTGCCTCCACCGCAGGTCTCGTGAGAATGATTTTGTCAATCTCCTTATTTTTGAGCGCGTAAACGGCAAGCGCAACCGCAAGATACGTTTTGCCCGTACCCGCGGGTCCCACGCCGAAAACGATGCTGTTTTTCTTTATAGCGTCGACGTACTGCTTTTGACCGAGCGTTTTCGGACGAATGATTTTGCCTCGTGCGGTAATTGCCACAGTACCCATCAAATCGTTTACGTCAAAGTCTTTGCCTGCTTTTGCGTATCCGATGACCATACTCACTTGTTGCGCCTTGAGAGGCTGCTTTTCGCTCAGTTTTTCAAGAGCGTCTATGGCGCGCATCGCGCCTTCCACGTCCTTTTCCTCTCCGCTTATTTTCACGCTCGAGCCGAGCGCGAACACGTCCACGTCAAAAGCGTCGGTAAGCCTCTCGATATTCTCGTCAAGCTCTCCGAACACGCTCATCATCGTTTCATATTTTTCAAAATGCTTTTCTTTTTGCACTTTCACGCTATAGATTCCTCCGCTTCTACGGTTACGTCAACCACGACTCCCCCGTCCACGTTCTTCACATCGTAATAAACGTTCAATACCTTTGCGCTCTCCTCGAACTCTGTCGCAAGCACGGAAAACGCCTTCCGTTTCATACTTTCTTCGTCGAGATTGTTCTCGACTTTGCTTATCGTCAGTTGTCTGAAAGTATACTCGTATATTTTCATCGGCAACATAAAGCCGTAATCTCTTACCGACGTTGCCAACTCGTAACACTCGTACGGACTTTGCGGAGTTTTCGGAACTTTTCCGAACATACCGAGTCTTGTGAGAGTCTTTTGTTCGCCGTACTCCTTGACGGTCTCCTCTGTGGGGAAATATACGCTCTTTTTGTAATACACTTTGCCGAAAGCGTATCCCCTTGCAAGAGACGGAATTTTGGAATCTCCGTATTCGACGAATCCGTCTATAAGCACGTCTCCCGCTTTGACTACGTCTCCGTACTTTTTTATTGCCGTGCCGCCCTCGACGATTATTCTGGTAACGACCGCAGTCTTTGTTGCCTTGACGCTCGAGCCTTGCATTTGAGCGAAACTCTCTTTGGGCAACTCGCTTTTTATCACTATGTCGAAATGCGTACCGTTTCTCTTTACGCTTGCAAACGCAACGCCGTCAAGCTCTGTCAACGCTTTTTCAAGTTCGTTACCGTCGATGTCGGACGCTTTCGCGCCGCTTTCCGCTCCGTACTCGGATAGTATGTCGGAAATCTGCCGTTTTAATGCCTCGTTAGGCTCGACTGCGCCCGCATAGCGCACGCTTACGCGCGTGACGAAACTCGAATAAATCGCAAACGCCACCACCCCTACGCATATTCCGACGACAACGCCGAATCTCGCAACGGTCCTTAAAGCGGAAGGCACTACGCCCCCTATCCTAACTATTTTATAATCATAGCATAAGTTATCTAATAATGCAATAATCTTGTCGCAATGTTTTGAATCAATAAAAAAGCGCACTCCATCGGGCGTGGTTTGCACGTCCGAAACACGACAAATCTTTGAAATCGCGGCAAGCGCGCGCACTCCGTATTTTGACGAAATTTCTAGTTGCGTTTTTCCGAACTTTGCAAGAATATTATGCAATCTATCGTGCCTGATAGCAGATTTTCGCTCGATAATTCCGACAAATTTTCCAAAAAAACTTATTTCGCGACTTTTTTTCTCTTTTTTCTTGCTTTTTCGAGCATCTATAACGGTATTTTTAGTTTTCGCATCGGTTGCGTCGACGCGCTTACGCGTTTTGTTTAAACGCGATACTTTCGACTTCTCCCTCGACATATACGTCCCCTCCTCCTATTTCGGCAATAGAAAGTTCCTTGCCCGTTATCGTCAAAACGTCGGAGCCGACTTTGATTTTGAGCTCGTTTGCGGTTGCTTCGTTCACTCTCTTTACTCCGCTTACGACGAGTTTGTGCCTTCCGAGCATATTGAGCGCAAACGGAAACATCTCGTCTTTTACGTTGAGTTTTCTTTTTATTTCATCCTTAAACATAATAAATGTATATGTAAAAATTTTCGATACATTAACTTTCAACTCAAAAACTCTCTCGACATAAAAAACGCCCCTTGCACGCAATTTGTGCAAGGGGCTTAAATATTCGTTTTGTTTGTCAGAACGGCATATCTTCGTCGTCTGTCGTATCGTCGTCCACATATTCGTCGTCGACGTACTCGTCGTCCTCAAACGGAGCGTCGTCGTCACTCGGCGCAGGAGCGTCCTCCGCCTTGTCGTCGAACGGCATCGCAAACGGCATATCTCCTGCGTCTGCGGCAACTTCTTTCAAATCGTCGGTAACGTCCGAAATGGATTTCATATCCATACCGCTCTCGTCGTCTTTCTTTTTAGGCTCGTCGTAAATGTACTCCGTGGTGTTTGCGTTTTGGTCTACGCACTCCTTGAAAGACGTGGTTGCGCCGTCCCAATCGAGCTTGATTTCGCCGATTTCGCCGTTTCTGTTTTTCTTTACGTCGAGAATAACCTCGTTTGCCGGCAACGCTTTATTATAAGTCCACGGTTTATTGAGGAACATAACCACGTCGGCGTCTTGTTCGATTGAACCCGATTCGCGAAGGTCGGAAAGTTGCGGCGTGTGGTCGTTACGTTGTTCCACGCCACGGGACATTTGCGAAAGAAGAATAATCGGACAGTTGAGTTCCTTTGCGTATATCTTCATTTTTCTCGACATATCGCTGACTTCGACCTGACGGCTTTCGGCGGCTCTGCCGTTTTTGCTTGCGGTCATAAGTTGCAAATAGTCGATAATTACGAGGTCGAGACCTTTTTCGCGTTTAAGACGTCTGCACTTCGACAATACGTCGGCAGGTCCGTTCATCGAGTAATCGTCGATGTAAATATCCGTTGCAAGCAACGCGCGGTAGCCGTTGTAAAGTTTTTTATAATCGGTTTGAGTAAGTCCGCCTCTCGTGTCCATCTTCTTGCTTTCGACTTTTGATATGTAAGCAAGCATACGTTTTGCGAGCAAATCGGCAGGCATTTCGAGTGAGAAAATAGCCACTTTTTTGCCGTGATTGATTGCTACGTTTGCGGCAATATTCAGCGCAAAAGCCGTTTTACCGACGGACGGACGAGCGGCTATAAGCACCATTTCGCCGGGTTTCAATCCGTGCGTGAGATTGTCGAAAGTCGGGAAATCGATGTAAATCGTATTCTTGGGAACGTTGCCCGTCTGTGCGTCTTGTATGTTTTTGAGCGCAAGAGCGGCTGCGTCGTCTACTTTTTCGAGAGCTTTTTCGCTCGTCTGCTCCGCAATGGCGTAAACGAGTTTTTCGGCATTGTCGAGAGCGTCCGTGCCGTTTTCGCATTCATAGCCGTATTTTGCGATATTATTGCCTGCCTCGATAACCTTTCTCGTGAGGCTGTCGCGCTTGATAATGCTTGCGTAATACTCGCCGTTTGCCGCAGATACGACGCCTTCGGCAAGTTCGCTCAAATAAGAAACGGAGCCGACCTCGTCAAGTTGTCCTTTGACGTCGAGCGCGTCGCATACGGAAACCGTGTCTATAGGTTTGCTCTCCATCTGGAGTTGCTTCATCGCGGCAAAAATCAGCCTGTTTTGCGCAAGATAAAAATCATCGACGGACAGCGTCGGAATTATAATATCCGCCGCTTTGTTATCAATGAGGATTGCGCCAAGCACCGACGCTTCCGCGTCGACGTTGTTGGGCATACCTCTGCTCACTCTCTTGTTTTCTTCTTTTGCCATACTCTGCCCTTAACGACGAAATACACGATTAACACGATAAGCCCCGCACCCAACACGCATCCGAGCAAAGTGCCGTACCAACCGGCGGCGTTTGCGCTCTTTAACGTGAGAGTGAACGTCTGACTTTCGGCGGTCTCGTCAAGCTCGAACAGGTGCGTATAAGTTCTGTTTTTACTCGAGACTTCTCCGTCGCTTTTTATAGATTTATAGATTGTATCATACCTTATAACCACTTTCAAGCGATTATATTGCACGCCGTCGTATATAAGCCTGTCTTGTGGTACGACGCTTTGCACGGCACTAAATATCCGTGCGGATTCAACGGCGATATACGTCTCGCTCGTACGATAAAAGGAAGATTTTTCGATTTCCTTACTTGTCCAAACCGTCGTCGCGTCGGGGACTTTTTCGTCCGTTTGCGAAAAAGTGAGATAGACGTACGCGGTCTGTTCTTCCTCTGAAAACGCTATTTCGTACAGATACAAATCTCTTTGCACTTCTCCTTCGTCATCGGACGAGTTGTCGCACGCCGTCAAAAAGACGGCGCAAAGCGCGATTGTCAAAACAATCGCAACAACCAATCCTGATATTCTCGGAAATTTGCTTTTCATAATGCGATAAAACCTATCCTCGATTATTCGTAAGACTTTTCGAGTTCCGCCAACGTATCGGCAAACTCTTTTATTGCAAGCTCGTACGGAGCGTCGCTCTCGAGGTCTACGTCCGCAAGACGAATGATGTCGAGCGGAGGCATACTTCCGCCTGCGGAAAGGAATTTTTTGTATTTTGCAAAATATTTCTCTCCTTGCGAAAGAATGTTGTTTGCAATCGACACGGCGGTCGTGATACCCGTTGCGTACTTATAAACGTAGAAACTCGTGAAGAAATGCGGTATTCTCGACCATTCGTAACGAATGAGGTCGTTGTGTTCCACACTCGGGCCGTAATATTTCTTATTGAGTTCGTAATATGCGTCGCAAAGCGCGTCTGCGGTTATCGGCTCGCCCTTTTCGACCATACCGTGCGCAATCGCCTCGAATTCGCTGAACATAGTCTGTCTGAAAAGCGTCGTGCGGAACATATCGAGATAATAGGAAAGCAAATACTTTCTGAACTCGCCCGTTGCGGTTTTGAGCAAATGCTTCAAAAGCAACACTTCGTTGACGGTGGAAGCGATTTCCGCGCAGAAAATTTCGTAATCCGCTTTCGTCTCGGGAAGCGACGAACTGCTATAATAAGAATGCATCGAGTGTCCGAGTTCGTGCGCAATGGTAAACACGTCGTGAACGGTCTTTTGATAGTTGAGAAGAACGAACGGATGCACTCCGTAAACGCCCCACGAATACGCGCCGCTTCTCTTGCCTTTGTTCTCGAAAACGTCTACCCAACCGCTCTCGAATGCGGACGCCAAAACGTCGGAATATTCCTTACCCATAACTTTAAGTGCCTGTTTGACAAGCTCAACCGCGTCTTTGTATTCGAGCGCAAGTTCCTGCTCTTTGACCATAGACACATACAAATCGTACATATTGAGGGTATCGACGCCCAAAACTTTCTTGCGCAAAGCGATATATCTGTGCAGAGGCTCCGTGCCTTTTCCTACCGCTTCGAGCAACTTTTGATAGCAAGTGGACGGTACGTTTTCTTTGTACATAGAATAGTCGAGCGCGCTTTGGAAACCTCTTACCTTTGCAAAGAACCAGTCTTTTTTGACGTTGCCTGCGTAGTTTGCCGCAAGCGTGTTGATATGGTCTTTATATGCGCCGAACATACTCTCAAAAGCGTCTTTTCTCACTTGTTGTGAGGGATTTTGCAAAAGTATTCCGTACACGCCGTGGCTCATATCCACTTTGTTGCCCGTGCCGTCGTCAACGGGTTTGAACTTTACGTCGGCGTTGTCGAACATAGAAAAGACTTCTTGGTTTGTCTCCGAGAAAAGCCCAACTTCTCCGAGCAGTTTTTCTTCTTTTTTGGAAAGAATTATATCTTTGTTTCTAATGATTTCTCCGAAGAACACGTCGTAGTCGACAAAGCGTTTGCTATTTTTCAAAGCCTCGAGTTTTTCTTTTGAAAACTCGCTGATTTCGGGTGTAATGAAAGAACTTGCCGTCGAAAATTTGACGATTAGCATTTCCGCTTTGTTTACCATACCTTGGTGTACGCTGTCTCTCGTGTCTTGGTCGAGACGCATTTTCGCATAGGCATAAAGATACACTATGTCGTGCGTAAGTCTCGTTTGAAACTCGAGGCAATCGAAAAGCATATCGTCGTCTGCAAGTTTATCCTGATATTTGGAAAAATAGCCTATTCTTTCTTCGCACTTGAAAAACAATTCGTCCCAAGCGTCGTTTGACGGCACGATGTCCTCGAGCGTCCATTTATACTGTTGCGGTATTTGATTGCGATTTTCGTAAAGCATAGTATCTCCTTTATTGAAAACGTATTTTTTATTCTTATTCGCTGAAAAGCGTATTGTCGAGAAATTCGGGAGCGCAAGACAATCTCACTCCGAGTTTTCTGAACGGGTTTTCGTCCGCTTTTACGAGAATATGCGTAGAATGTGCGTCGCACCCGTCGAGCATCGTCAGTTGTTCCATAGCGTTTGCCGCCTGTGCGTCGCTTGCGGCGCATATCGATAATGCGAGCAACGCTTCCTCGAGCGTGAGCGTCTTGTGATGCTCTTTGAGAATTTTCGTCTTGAGGTCGATGATAGGTCCTATGACGTAAGGCGATATGAGTTTTTGCGAGTCTTTTATCCCTGCAAGCATCTTTACCGCATTGAAAACGCAAGCGGCGGACGCACTCATACGCTTCGTATTTTTGCCCGTAACGATACGTCCGTCGGGCAATTCGAGCGCAACCGCTCCGCAGTTATCGTTGTCCTCGCTCTTTTTCTTTGCCGTATCGATAACCTTTCTGTCGGAAAGATTTATTGACAACCTCGACATCAAAAATTCAAGTCTGCTGACCGTATCTTCGCTTCCGCTGCCGTTTTTAAGGTCGCAAAGTGCCTTGTAATATCTGCGGATAATTTCCGCTTTGGACGCTTCTTGGCACGCCTCGTCGTCGACGATGCAATATCCTGCCATATTAACGCCCATATCCGTCGGAGATTTGTAGATGCACTCCTCTCCCGTAATCTTCGCAAGTATGCTTCTCACGACGGGGAACACTTCTATATCCCTGTTGTAGTTGACGGTTATTTCTCCGTAAGCGTCGAGGTGGAAATTGTCCACCTTGTTTACGTCCTTGAGGTCGGCGGTTGCGGCCTCGTACGCAACGTTGACGGGATGATTGAGAGGCAAGTTCCAAATCGGGAAAGTCTCGAATTTCGCATATCCAGCTTTTACACCTCTCTTGTTCTCATGATAAAGTTGCGAAAGACACGTCGCAAGTTTTCCGCTTCCCGGACCGGGTGCGGTAAGCACGACGAGCGGACGCGTCGTTTCGATGTACGGATTTGCGCCGTATCCCTCGTCGGAAACTATCGTGTCAATCTCGTGAGGATAGCCTTTCGTCGGACGATGTATATATACCTTGACGCCTCTGTTTTCAAGTTTTTGCTTATACGCGAGCGCGCCTTGTTGGTCGGTAAACATAGTTATCACGACGCAGTTGATATATATGCCCATTGCGGAGATATTGTCTATCATTCTCTCCACTTCGCTTCCGTAAGTAATGCCGTAATCCGCGCGAATCTTGTTGCGTTCTATAGCGTTGGCGTTGATGCAGATAATCAATTCCGCTTTATCTCTGAGTTTCTGCAAAAGTTTGATTTTTGCAGCCTTGTCAAAACCGGGCAACACTCTTGCTGCGTGCAAATCGTCAAAGAGTTTTCCGCCGAATTCGAGATAAAGTTTGTCAAATCGGTTTATTCTTTCAAGAATATGTTCCGACTGTTTTTGCATATACAGGTTGCTGTCAAATCCGATTTTTTGCATATATTTACCTTTTGTATTTAGTGCGTTTATTTGTTATTTAATAATCTTCTCCCTCGTTCACGGGGGTAACGAGCGTAACTTCCTGTTTGAACAGTTGCTTGCCTTTTGTCGTTCTCGTATCGATACGAATATCCTCCGTATTTACGATATTCGTCTTTCCGCCGCTGACGAAAGCGAGGTCGTAAGGCATTTTGACCGTTCCGACGTATTTTACGAACGATTTGTCAAGCTCGATAATCTTTATACCTTTGAGGTATCTCGACGACGGGTCTATAAGCGACGAAATAACTCTCTTTGCATAACCCGTATTTGAGCATACGATAATCTCGCCTTCTTCTTCGACCTGACCGCCGAACACCACGCTGTCGTTGTCGTTGAGTTTTATACCCTTAACGCCCGCCGCCGTACGTCCTTGAAGCGGAATCTCGGTTGCCTTGTACACGAGTACTTGTCCATCGGCGGTAACTTCCATAACGTTCTTTTCGTCGTCAACGACTTCGCATCCGATAACTTCGTCTTTGTCTGCAAGATTGATTGCTTTAAGGTAAGCTTTATTGACGGACGTGAACTCCGACAAATCCACTCTCTTTGCGCCGCCTTGTTTTGTAAACAACACGAGTTCTCCGACAGGCACGCCGTCAAAGAAAATCAGTTTGACGACCTTTTCTCCCGTTTGCACGTCTTGGTTTATCGAACCGAGTTTGAACGCTTTTTCTTTGAATTTCTTTTCGGGCAAAGACGTAACGTCGATTTTCACTATATTGCCCAAATTGGTCGCGGCGTACAAATTGCCCTTATTATTCACGCTCAACCATTGTAGCGGCAGATTATCTTCCGTAAGTCCGCTCATATCCTTCTTTGCGGTTGAAAACGCCTTTTGAGACATAAAGCGCAGTTGTCCTTCGCTGTTGGTTACGATAACTCCGTCGCGATACGCAACGGCTTCCGCCTCGCTCGGCGCGCTGTAATCGCCTTCTTGTTCGTCGCTGTCGAGTATTACGCTCATACGCTCGGAATTGAGGGCTTTCTTGATTGCAAGCAATTCGTCTTTGACGATGGTGTATTGTCTGCGTCTCGACGCAAGTATGGCTTCGAAAAGCGCAATCTGTTTTTCGAGATGCGCAAGTTCTTCTTCGAGTTTGCCCACCTCGAGTTTTGCAAGGCTCTTAAGACGCATATCGAGTATCGCTTGCGCCTGTGCGTCGCTTAAATCGAATCTCGCTCTCAAAGTCTCCTTTGCTTTTGCGGTAGATTCCGACTCTTTGATTATGCGGATAACTTCGTCTATGTTCCTTATCGCAACGAGAAGCCCTCTCACGATTTCCGCTCTTGCTTTTGCCGCTTTCAAGTCGAAATTCGTGCGATTGACGATAATCTTGCGCTGATATTCGATGTAATAATCGAGATACGCGGTAAGGCTCAACTGCTCGGGCTTTCCGTTTGCGATTGCAACCATATTTATCGAGTATCCCATCTCGAGATTGCTCTTTTTGAAAAGGAAAGAAATTATTTTGTTGACGTCGGCGTCTCGTTTGCACTTGATGACGGCGCGAGTACCCGACTTATCGCTTTCGTCCACGATTTCGGATATGCCCGCAAGCGCGTCTTTGTTGGCTTCTTTGAGGTCTGCTATACGAGAAAGCAATTCCGCTTTGGAAACCTGATACGGAATTTCGGTTATTACGACGTTTTTCTTGCCGTTGTCGTCGTTTTCTATATGCAGACGGGAGCGAATCTTAATTCTGCCCTTGCCCGTCTCGTATATGCTTTCGAGGCTGTCCACGGGAATAATAAACGCCCCCGTGGGGAAATCGGGTCCGTGGAACACTTTGAACAAGTCTTTAACCGTCGCATTGGGATTGTCTATCTTATAAACCGTAGCGTCTATACACTCTCCCATATTGTGAGTGGGAATGTTGGTCGCAAGACCGACCGCTATACCGTTTGCGCCGTTTACGAGCAAGTTCGGGAAACGTCCGGGCAGAGTCGTAGGTTCTTCGAGGCTGTCGTCGAAGTTGGGAGTCCAGCTCACGGTCTCTTTGTCCAAATCTCTCAAAAGCTCGAGTGCCAAAGGACTCATTCTCGCTTCCGTATAACGCATCGCGGCGGCGGAATCTCCGTCGATAGAGCCGAAGTTGCCGTGTCCGTCGACAAGTTTCATTCTCATAGAGAACGGTTGCGCCATACGCACCATTGCGCCGTAAACGGAACTGTCTCCGTGCGGATGGTATTTGCCGAGGCAATCTCCGACGATTCTCGCGCACTTTTTGTGCGGTTTATCGGGCGTCAAGCCCATTTCGTGCATCGAATAAAGCACTCTGCGCTGAACGGGTTTCAATCCGTCCTCCACTCTCGGCAACGCGCGGTCGAGAATGACGTTTTCCGAATACGGAATCATCGAATTGTGCATCACGTCCTCAAAGACGGTATCGAGCACAACCGAATTAAACTCGATTTCTTTGTGTTGTTTTTTTGCCATAGTTTTCTACCCTACAATGTATTATTGTTGGTTTTCACAACAAACTGTGATTATTTATAAATTTCTCCACCCTGAATAGAGTCTTAATAGAGTGCATTATACCACTCTAAATGCAACTTTCCCCCTCTTTCCGGACACGCCGGTATTTCTCCCACCACTCGGTTAGTGACATTTCTCTACAATATTATTCATCGCTCGTGGGGGCGACACTCGGCACTCACATAGATAGGTATCGTTCACTTGTTATGTCACTCGTTCGCAAACGAAAGAACAACACTCGTTTGCTCACTTGTACTATCCGTCAAGTTCGGCGCTCAATCGCTCGCCGCCTTGCGGCTCGAAATCACGCCTTCGAAAGAATTTAGCGACAAATCTATTGTTCGTCCTCTTTTTGGACTTTAAAGTTGTCTACTTTGTTGAAATCGGCGTATTTGTAGATGTAATCTTTTCTTATATTACTGTCGTCGCCCATAAGAATGGTTATACGCTTGTCCGCCATTGCGGCGTCGTCTATCGTAACCCTCGTAAGAGTACGCTTCGCTGGGTCCATAGTCGTATCCCAAAGTTGTTCGGGATTCATTTCTCCGAGACCTTTGAAGCGTTGAAGAAGCGCGTTTTTACCCATCTTCTTTTGTCCTTCCACAAGAGCGTTGTCATCGTAGCAATATAGTATTTCGTCTTTCTTTTGCAGACGATAAAGCGGAGGCATACCGATATAAACGTGTCCCTCGGTTATCAACTGTCTCATATAGCGGAAGAAGAACGTAAGGAGCAACGCTCTGATATGCGCGCCGTCTTGGTCCGCGTCGGCAAGAATGATAACCTTGTCGTATTTGAGGCTTTCCATATCGAAAGACGGGTCTATTCCCGTGCCGAGCGCACTGATAAGCGTTGCGAATTCTTCGTTTGCGAGAATCTTTTCAAGGCTTGCTTTTTCCACGTTGAGCGGCTTTCCTCTTAGCGGCAAAATCGCTTGGAAGAATCTGTCTCTCGCTTGCTTTGCGCTGCCGCCTGCCGAATCGCCCTCGACGATAAACAGCTCGTTAATGGCGGTATTCTTGCCAGAGCAACTTGCGAGTTTTCCGACAAGATTAAGTCCGTTGAGCTTGTTTTGCTGACGGCTCAAATCTTTTGCGCGTTTTGCGGCTTCTCTCGTTTTTGCCGCGCCCATTGCCTTTGCGATAATCTTTTCCGCAATAGCCTTGTTACCTCTTTGCAAAAGCAAATCCGCGAGTTTTTCGCTGACTAGATTTTCGACTTTGGGACGCACTTCGGGATTGCCGAGTTTGCCTTTCGTCTGTCCCTCGAATTGAACGTTTTGCATCTTTACGGTTACGACTGCAACCATACCCTCTCTAAAGTCCTCGCCCAAAAGATTGGCTTGCTTTTCTTTGAGTATATTGTTTTTGCGCGCGTAATCGTTGAATACTTTTGTAATCGCGCTCTTAAAGCCCACTTCGTGCGTGCCGCCTTCCGCCGTGGGAATATTGTTGACGTACGAGTAAATATTTTCCGAATAACCTTCGGTGTGTTGAATTGCCACTTCGACCTCGAAATGGTCCTCTTTGGCCTCGACGTACAACGGCTTGTCGTACAACACCACTCTACCTTCGTTGAGATACTGGACGTAATCGGCAATACCGCCTTTATAGCAGAACACGTCGTGTTTGCCCGTGCCGCCCTCGAGAGGCATACGCAAATCGTCAATGATAATCGTAACGCCCTTGTTGAGATACGCAACGTCACGCATACGCTCGGCAATAGTGCCGTAATCGAATTTTTCTTTGCCGAAAACTCTCTCGTCGGGTTTGAATTTTACGGAAGTACCCGTGCCTTTAACTTTGCCGATAACGGTAAGCGGAGTTTTTACGATACCGCTTTTGATTTTCGTACCGACCTGCGGAGACCAAAATTCCGCTCTGTAAAGATTGCCGTCACGCTTGACGTCAACCGTAAGCCATTCGGACAAAGCGTTGGTAACCGACGCGCCTACGCCGTGCAAACCGCCCGAATAATTGTATTGTCCGTTGTCGAATTTCGCGCCGGCGTGCAACTGCGTGTATACCACTTCGACGCCGCTGATTTTGAGCTTCGGATGCTTGTCGACAGGCACGCCTCTGCCGTTGTCGCTCACTCTTGCGACGTTATCGTCCAAGAGTTCGATACGCACGGTGTCTCCGTATCCGTTAGCAGCTTCGTCGATACTGTTGTCGATGATTTCCCAAAGAATATGGTGCATACCCTTGCTACCAGTCGTACCGATGTACATACCGGGGCGTTTTCTCACGGCGTCAAGCCCTTCGAGAATGCGTATGTCGCCTGCCTTGTAATTGTTGTAATCTTGATTTGCCATTTATAAACCTACATAGGATAATAATATAATGATTGTACCACAAGATATTGTTTTTTTCAAGGAAAATCGGAAACAAATATACTTAACAAATAATAAAAATAAATTCTGTATTTTCAAAATTACTTTTAATGCAAGTTTCCCCCTTCCTCAGGTGTTTCCCCTATTCCGTTCCCCCTCAGCGCAATGCTTGAGGGAACCCACGGAACTGCTCCGCAGGGGGCAACACTCAGCACTCGCATAGATAGGGGCAATTCTCTAATTATGCCACGCGCTTTGTGCGCCGCTACGCAACAGAATGGCGCAGTCGCTTGTACTAATCGTCAAGCTCGGCGTTCGATTTGCTCGCCGCCTTGCGACTCGAAACTTCGATTAAGTTTCCGTTATTTTTTCATCAATGATTTAAGAGAGAATATCCGTCATAGAACAAGAAAGAGCCACGCTCTCGGCAACCCTAATTTACTAATCGTAAATGAGTTGTCGAGAGTGTGGCTCTGACGCAGTTATCTGGCGGATAGTCCGCTTAAATCATTGATGAAATGCGAGCAAGGAAGTCCGCATACACTTCCCCCCTGTTAACCTCGTTCAAAATCTCGTGACGTGCGTCGGGATAGAGTTTGAGAGACAAATCTTTCACGCCGAGAGTTTTGTATTGTTCGTAGAGTTTGTTGACGAGTTTGCCGTTTCCGCCGACGGGGTCTTTGTCGCCCGAGAAAATGGCGATAGGTTTGTTGACGTCGATTTTGGCAAGATTCTCTTTCTTGTAACTCTCTTTGAGTCCGCAGAGGAAGAATTTGAAGAACGCAATGGACATAACGTTTCCGCATTGCTCGTCGAGAATGTATTTCTTGACTTGTTCTTTATCTCTGGAAAGCCACGCAAACGGAATCTTATCCGCTTTGAACGGCTTGTTGTAATTGCCGAAAGAAAGTTTGTCGAGCAACTTGCCCGTTTTTTCTCCGCCGAGGGTTTTGTACTGAAGATTCGCAACCGCCGCGCCCGTGGACAGAATCGCGCCTTTCATCATAGCCGAACCGCTGAGTACTGCTCCCGTATAATCTTTGCATTCCTCGATATAGCGTTGTCCGACCATACTGCCGTAACTGTGACCGAGATAAATCACGGGAAGATTGTATCTGTCTTTAAGCATTTTGGTAATTGCGCACTCGTCCTGAACGGTATCAAAATATATATTGCCTTTGTGATAGCCTTTCACACCCTTTGCGGATTGCTTCGTGCTAGTCATTCCGTGAGCGCGGTGGTCGTCCGCAAAAACGATGAAGCCGTTTTGATTGAGATAATTTGCGAAATCGTCGTATCTGCGAGCGTGTTCCGCCATACCGTGCGAGATTTGCACGACGCCTTTTGCGTTTCTTACGTTGTCCCACAGATAGCACTGCAAAACGGTTCCGTCAAAACTTTTGAATTTTTCGGTTTTCATATACACCCCTTTTATCGCGAAAATGCGATTACGTATCAATATGCATATATTGTATCACGATAAAAAGTCGATTTCAAGATGCAAATTTACGCAACTTTATGCGTTTTGGTTTCATAATATAGACATTATGAGTCAAAAATCGTCGATAAAGAAGCAATCCGAAAAAATAATCGTTTTCACGGGAGGCGGAACGGGCGGCCACGTCTACCCCAACCTCGCGCTTATAAACGAGTTTGAAAAACGAGGCTACAAAGCCGTATACGTCGGAGGGAAAGGAGACACAATCGAAAATCGTCTCGCTCGGGAGCGAGGCATTCCGTATCACGGCGTGAATACGATAAAGTTTGTGCGGTCGTTCGACTTCGACGCAATCAAAAACAATATCAAAATTCCTCTCACTCTCAAAAAATCGATTACCGAAACGACGGAATTGCTCAAAGCAATATCCCCCGTATGCGTTTTTTCAAAAGGCGGTTTCGTGTCGTTGCCCGTCGTATGCGCCGCAAAAAAACTCGGTTTGCCGATTTTCGCTCACGAAAGCGATTTGACGCTCGGGCTTGCCAACAAAATTGCCGCAAATAAAGGCGCAACGATTTTCAAAGCCAACCCGCATTCTACGTTCAAAGGCGTTTTTTCGGGTATGCCGCTAAGAGACGACTTGTTCAAAAAAAGCAAAATCGACGCTTATGGCAAACTTTCTATAACAAACCCTCGAGGCAAAAACGTCTTGTTGATTCTCGGCGGTTCGTCGGGAGCAAAAGCGTTAAACGACGCGGTTATTCGCAATCTCGACGCGCTGACTCGCGATTTTGTAGTATTGCACGTTTTCGGAAAAGACAAAACCGTAAAAATCACGCACGAGGATTATTTCGGCTTCGAATACGCAGACGATATATCGCTGTTCTACGCCGCAAGCGACGTTGTTGTATCGAGAGCGGGCGCGACGGCGGTTTTTGAGATTTCGGCATTGCAAAAACGCGCGCTGTTCGTTCCGCTTCCCAAAGGCGTTTCCAGAGGAGACCAGATTTTCAACGCGAATCTTGCAAAAGAATACGGCGCAAACGTTCTGATACAAGACGACGACTTTGAAAGAAAATTCGTACAAGCGGTTAAAACCGTCGCTTCCGCTCCGCCTATGAAAATTATCGCAAACGACGCAAACGGAAAAATTGCGGACGTCGTGTGTGATACATTGAGGCGAGGTGAAAAATGCAAAAACAAAAAACCATCGCCAAATGGCTTAGCGTAGTACTGCTCACAACCATAGCAATCGCAAGTTATTTATTGTTGACGGCGGTCAACGACCGACCCGCGGCGGAAAACGTCGTATCGGGCGCGGAACAAACTCCGTCGCAAGAAGAAACTCCGCCTCCGCTCGTGTTTTCTTCTTTTCCGAGAAAATGCGAAAAAGTGCAAAACGCCCTCGTCGCTCACGTCGGAGGAGGAGACGACGAGAAAGTCCTCGATTACGCTTTTTATCACGGGAAAACGCTCCTGTTTTTCTCTACTCTTTCAATAGACAGAGACGTTCGCGAAAAAGGAATTTACATAGCCGTCTTTGACGAGTTCGAACTTGAAAAAACAATAAAAATTTTCGATGAAAAACACGACTATCTCTCCTCTGCTCTCTGCGATTCGGGATTGATTGTTTTCGTAAACGGAGAGAACGCAACCAAAGCCGTTATTCTCAACGACGAGTTGCAGGTTTGCGCCGAAAACGAGTTTGAAAAACAAGACGTAGTTATCCCCGTCGACAACGGACGAGGAAGCGAATTCGCGTGCGTAAAGAACGACGTTTTGCGTATCGTAAAAATCGATTCTTCGCTCAATCGAACGCAAGACAACTTCGTATATTCGGGCAATTCAATCTCCGTAAAACACGCCGTTAGCATCAACGGCAAAACGATGCTGTTTATACAAAACGACAAAGAGTTCAAAACGTTGCGTTATGAACAGAACAAGGGGTTTACAAGCACGTTTTCCGCAGATAAAAGCGAATTGTTGCAAATACTTCCGATAATTTCAAACAATAAACAGGCTTTTGCCACGCTATGTAAAACCGACGATTCGTTGCGTCTCGACTCGTTTGACGAGGACTTGAATCACACCGCTCGATACGTTGTGAAAAACGCGCGAAAAGGAGTGCTGTCGTTTAAGGACAACAACCTTACTCTCTTTGCGGACAAAAGCGTATACTCGTTCTGCTCCCATATAGAATTTTTGAAAAAAATCGACGTATCGGCGGAATTTTCGTTTGATGATTACGTCGAATACTTCGGCGTTGACGGATGTCCTTATCTATTCGTCGCAAAGACGGAAAACGGTTTCGATTTGTGCCGATTTTCACAGGATAACGCAATCAAATTGACGTCGTTTTCCGCGGCTTCCCGTCCTATCGTTTTCGCTACGGGACAAGAAGAAAACACAGTCGATATTTCGTTGCTTTTCGACGCAAATTCGCAAAACGAAAACACTTATATGTGTTTTGGAAAGAACGACGCGTTCTATTTGTCGTTGACAACGGATAAAACGTGACGTATAATGACAGTATGAAGAAAAAACAAGAGCAAAACGTCCAAACGTCGCAAGACGGTCAAGCGGTTCAATCTCAGCCGTATTCCGATATGAAAGCACGCAAAATCGTGCTTATTCTCGGATTCGCTCTGACGATTGCAAGTTTCGTTGCGGCGTTGTGTTCCTCTCTGCTCTTATTCGTTCCCGGTAACGGCGCAGGTTTTTCCGCTATAAGCGCGCTTTACGTCGTCGCAATGTCTTGCGCGTTCATAGGCATCGTTTTTGCGGTGGCAGGCGCAAATACCAACAAAGTCATCGCGAGACTGTCTTTCTTCTTCGGCACGGTTTCGTTTATCTGCTCGGCAGGATTCCTCGTGGTGCTGTTGCTTGTCAACTTCTTCCCTTTCAACGCCTTGGGTACGATTCTCGGTTGATTCACACAAATCTAAAGTAAATTAAAAGCCGTCTAAGCAGACGGCTTTTTTATTTGCTTTTGCGTTTTAGGCGTTTCAAACTTAGTCGGAAGAATCGTCATCGACTTCTCTAACATACACGTCTTGCGCGTAGTCCTTGTACTTTACGGTTTTGCACACGAAATAACATATCGTTCCCGTCACGAACCCTGCGAGTGCGCCTGCAAGCATCATATAAGGCAAATATGCCAAAACGCTCTTTCCTATTATTGCGCAAGCAACGCAAATCTGCACGAAATTGTGCAGTATTCCGCCGACTATCGACACGCCGCATACGCTGAAAAACTTTGTCTTATACAACAACACCATTGCGGTATACGCAACGAATGCGGACGGCAAAGACCACGCAAGCGCAAGGTAATTGCCCGCAAATACGGCTGACAGCAAGCAACGAAGGACAAGCACTATATAACCTTCCCATACTCCGAGGCACAAAAAACACGCAAGCAACACGACGTTGCCGAGTCCTATTTTCGCATACGGCAAAACGGGAATAATAGGCGGAACGTAACTTTCGATAAGCGATACTATAAGCGCAAGCGCAAGGAACAAACCCGAATACGCGACTTTTTTTGCATTGAATTTCTTTTTCACGTTATTGCGTCCACCTCCCTTGCCACGACTTTAATCACGACTTTGTTGGGCAGACACACAATCATACCGCCGTCTTTGTCGACCGCGCTCGAATGCACGCAAAGTCCTTGCGGACAATCGCTGTTTTTAACGCTGATTGCGCCGTTCTTTACTTGGACGGTCATTTTGCCGTCTAGTATGTCGAGAGTGGTATCCTCGCTCAAATCGAGCCTGTATTTAAGCTGTCCGTCAATATAAATTTCCGCCTCGCTTGCCTTTGAACGCAATGCGAACACAAGCGTAAGCACAATCAAAAGCACGACGACGAGGACGATTGCAATATCGCCTTTTTTGAAAAAATCTTTGTATTTGCCGTTGACGCTTTTTTTGTCTTTCATTTCAAAACAACTGTTTTACATATCAAAAACGCAAGGATAAACTTCGTTTTATTTGATTTCTATTTCGATTCCGCCGACTGTCGTAGCATTTCCGAGTCCGTCTATAATTACGCCCTTCAATTTTATTTTTTCAAGAAGCGCGATTCCGTCTTTTTTGCCAAGAACGACAACCGCCGTCGCTATCGCGTCCGAAAGCGCGCCGTCTTGCGAAATGACTGAACAGGATATAACGCCGTTCTCTCCGTCGGTGTCGCAAGGTTTGCCCGTGCGCGTGTCGATGATATGATGATACGCCTTTCCGTCCACGACGTAATATCTTTCATAATCTCCGCTCGTTGCGACGCACTCGCCGTCCGCAAGCGTAAACTTTGCGAAATACGACGTGGAATATTCCCTGTCGAATCTCGACGGATTGCCTATGCCGACTGCATAGCTCTTGCCTTTTGCGCCTATGTTTCCGCCGAGGTTGACAAGGGCGTGTTTTTTGACGAGCGACAAAGATTCCGCCACGGCATAGCCTTTTGCCACGCCGCCGAAATCGAGCATTGCGCCCTCTTTCAATTTGGTTATCGTACTGTCGTCGAAGTTTGCCTCGAACGCCTCGTTAAGACCTACCGACAAAAGCGCGACGTCTATCTGCTCCTGCGTGGGCAATGTGTGTGCATTGGCCTTATCGAACAAATCTCCCGAAAAACCCCAAAGCCTGACCAACGGATATACAGACGGGTCGTACGCTCCGTTTGAGACTTCGTAAGCGTACTTTGCCGCCGCAAAAATACGCATAGTAATCTGATTGCATTTTACCGCCTGCCCCACTTTTGACGCATTGATATTGTATACGTCGCTGCCGCTTTTCGTCGGAGACAACAAGTTCTCGAGAGACTGCATATAATCGTATATATTATCGGCGGTTTCCGAAGCCGAAACGCCGTCTGCGGTAATTTCCAAAATCGTGCCGAATACGAAAAATTGCTCCGCCTTGTTACAAGCCGTAAGCGAAGCAATGCAAAGTACGATTATTAAGCCGAGAAGAAAAACTTTTTTTCTCAAAGTAAACCTTATTTGCGTAGCAAAAGCGTTCTTAACGCCGTACAACGTAGCCGAACGCTTTGCGCAATTATCGAAAAGTTATTTGGTCATAAATATCACGCCCAAAGTACCGGGACCTGCGTGTGCGCCGATAACGGGTCCTATCGGTTGTTGCCAAAGCGTACATTTCGGCGCGATTTCTTTGATTTTGCCCACGAACTCGTCGGCAACGTCTTTACAATCGGCGTCAACCACAATCACGGGTGCGTCGAGCGCGGCGGAATACTTTTCCGCAAAAGTTTCGAGCATAAATTTATACGCTTTTTTCGTGCCGTTTGCTTTGTTGCATACGTCGAGTTTGCCGTCGATAACCGTAAGCACGGGCTTGATGTTGAGAAGATTGCCAATCTTTGCTTTCGCAGGAGAAATACGTCCTCCGCGCGCAAGATATTTCATATCGTCGACAACAAAGTAGATGCCCACTTTGCCGACTATCGTATCGAGATACTCGCAAGTCGCGTCAATATCGTCGCCGTGTTCTCTGCAATATTTTGCGCCGAGATAAACCAGAATGCCTGCTCCGACGCAGATGTTGAGAGTGTCGAATTTGCGGAATTTTACGTTGGGATACTTCTCGCTCAATTCTTTTATCGCAAGGTCGAGATATGCGAAAGTGCCTGACAAATGCGAAGAAAACGCTATGTACAAAATATCTTCGCCCTCTTTGAAATACGGCTCGAAAATATCGTAATAAATCTGTTGATTGAGGCCTGCCGTAGACGCGCTTGCGCCGGCTCTCATTTTTTCATAGAACCCTTGAGTGTCCTCCGCCTCGCCCAAGTCGGCGAGTCTTTCCTCTCCGTCGATGACGTAAGGCATACGGATAACCTTAAGATTAAGTTCGTTGGCGTGCGTGTACCAAAGTTCGCAATCGGTATCGCAAAAGATGACTGCCATTGTTATTCCTCCGCGCCGCCCTCGCGACGCACGTTGTTAATGTATTTATTCTATTATATACGATGTTATTTGTCAACTTGTAGTAAATCTTTTGCCGCCAAGTCGATTCCGAGCATATTTCCGCATAAAAAACGAGAAATATTGTCGTTTTAATACTAGTTTAAGTTTGGAAGAATACTATACGAATAACAAAACGAGAAAGAGGCTCGAATATGGACGATTTCAACAACTTCTTTGACGACCAGAGAGACGAACAACCGATGCACACCCCTGTGTATCACACTCCCGAACCGAGGAACAGAAACAAACTCAACGCCGCTACGATAATTTGCATCGTCGTGGCAGCGGTTATGTGCGTCGTGGTGCTTGTCAACGTCATTGTTTTGGCGAGTTTGAGACAATCAATCGCCGAAGAATATGCCGCGTCAATCTCTGCAAGTATGAGAGAACAATATAAAAACGCCATCGACGAATCGCTGAGCGATACAAACGTCGTGGACGATATAACTCAAGCCGCAACGGAACAGGCTATCGAGAGACTCAAGTATGCCGTCGGACAGTACGCAGACGAAAAATGCGCCCCCTCCGTCGCAAGACTTTATATGTACACCGAATCTTCAAATCAATACGGCGTCGCAAGCGGTTTCCTTATTACGGATACCGACGAAAGCGGTACTGCTCAAAGATATTTGCTTACAAACGCGCATTGCGTGAGATATGCGGCTCAAACTCGCTCCGGCGGATTCGGTTTCGGCGCAAAATATTCTTGGGCGTCTTATAAACGCATCGTCGCTATTTTCGACGGAGAAGATAAGGAATACGAACTCGAAGTCGTAGCATACGGCGCATACGACGACACCGAAGCAAATCTTCAAGCCGAAAACAGCCAGCCAGATATTGCCGTTTTGAGAATAAAAGGCGAACAACCCGACAACCAAAACCACCCCGCTCTCAAGTTGATTACATCCGATAAATACGTCGGCAGAGGCGACCCCGTCGCATTGATAGGCAACCCCGAGGGAATCGGCAATAAGAACACCATCACTTCAGGCTCCGTCTCGCAAGTCGAGCTTACGCTCTCCGATTGGGGTGCAGGCACGTTTATTATGACGGACGCGGCGGTCAACAGCGGCAACAGCGGCGGACCGATGGTCAATATCCTCGGCGTAGTCGGAATCGTAGAATCGAAACTCGCGGACGACAGTATCGACAATATGGGCTTTGCACTCTCTGCCGATACAATCAGAAGTTTCCTCTCGTGGGCGGCTACGAACAACACTCTCAACACCGACTTGAGTTCCGTTTTCCAAAATTTATAAAAAAATGTGCATATTAAACCTCTTGACAATCGCGAATAATATGCTATAATTTAGACAATCTCCCCAATTTGTCGGCACTTATTTATCCTCCCTATGCCGACAAGAAAAATCCCCGCGTTTTGCGGGGATTTTCTTTTACGTAAATATTCTGCTTTTGCAATCGGCATTAGCGATACAAAACACGATAGCTTAAACCGCGCGAAACATATCGCAAATTCAATACAATACAAAATGCGAGGCAAGCCTCGCATTTCTTGTATAATCTCGCTAAACATCACTCAGTACGAACGAGCGGCGGCAAGCAACTCGTAATAGCCGCACATAACGACTTTCTCGTAACGATAGGCATTCCATTTCTCAAGGTTATTGTCGTTAATATATGCGTTTGCCTTCTCCAACGCCCATTCGGCGGCTTTATCGTTGCCTGCAAAGATAATGTACAACTCTTTGACGACTTCGGTTTCTACGCCGTCCACGGTCTCGGTATATGCCTTGGTGCAATGCAACAAATCCTCGAACGCATATTCCCTTTCGCCGTCCTTGGTAATAGGTGTGGTGCGCTCGTAAGCATACGCAATACCTGCCTCGTCAAGTCGCTTGACGATATTGTTTTTTTGCATACCGATTTTCATACACGCCGTCAAAGAAAACGTGAGAACGATTGCAAGCGTCAATGCACATAAAACCGTAATAACCCTCTTTTTCATAGTTTTATGATAAAATCACAACTCGCATTTGTCAATACAATACTCAAAACAATACTCAAACAAAATGCCCAAAAGCGTTTTCCATATATTCCCATACATTTTACGGCTCATAGCGCAAACAATAGAATCAGGAGGCAAGAAAATGAAAAACACATTAGTCATAGGTACGATGCTCGGAATAGTCACTGCCACTGCGCTGTATTGCAGTATGTCAAACAATTCACTAAAAAAAGCAAAACGTGCCTTTGTAAACAAAATCGAAGACATCATAATGTAACTAAATTTTGTTCGGTTCATTTATCCTCTACAACACAAATCGTGTACAAAAATCTAATATTTGTACACGATTTGTGCTTTATAATAGTTAAAATTCGTCATTTTATGTCAAATATCAAGTTTTGCAACACGTTATGTGTTTTTGTAAAAAGTGCAATATATAAACCACATAAAAATACAATTCCCCCCTTCCTCAGGTGTTCGACTTCGGCGTTTGCGCACCGCAATCCGCCTCGTTCGCTTTGGCTACAACTCGTCTACCAGACGGGTTGCTTAACGCGTCGCGCCCACTATTCCGTTCCCCCTCTGCACAATGCTTGAGGGAACCCACGGAACTGCTCAGCAGGGGGCAACGCTCAGCACTCGCATAGATAGGGACATTTCTCTCATTATGCCACGCGCTTTGTGCGCCGCTATGCAACAGAATGGCGCAGTCGCTTGTACTGCACCCACAAGGCTCCCACAAACAAAAGACAAGCGAATTGACGTTTGATGTAGAAGATGAAAGCGCAGCCTTTTGCATGAAGGGAAAGAGGAACACCAAGGCAAAAAGCAAATAATTGTCACTTGTGGCAATTATGGCTAATAGCCTTGTGTGTGACGTAAGCTCGGCGTTCGATGCGGTCGGCGCCTTGCGCCTCCAACTTTGAATAAGCAAATCATTTAACAATTAATATTACTTACAGAAAATGCCACCATATAAATGAATAACAAAAAAGCACCCCCTCGAATCAAAAACTCAACGTACATATCCGTACGAAATTTTGATACAAGGGGGTGCTTATAAAATTAAGTGTTATTTGTTGGCGTTTTGGTTTTGAAGATAATTATCAATAGCCATACGAATAGCATCCTCTGCCAATACAGAGCAATGAATCTTTTGCGGAGGAAGTCCTTGCAATTCTTCGATAACTTGTTTGTTGGTAAGTTTGAGTGCTTCTTCGATTGTCTTGCCGATAATCATACCGGTTGCGGTTGAACTGGATGCAACTGCGGCTGCGCAACCGAAAGTCTTGAATTTTGCATCTTTGATGATACCGTCCTCGATTCTCATCGTGATTTGCATAATGTCGCCGCATACTTCGTTGCCGACGGTGCCGATTGCATTGTAGTTCTCAACTTCGCCCATATGTTGCGGATTTTTGAAAACTTCCATTACTTTTTCGTTGTACATATATACTCCTCGGGCTAAGCCCTGAAACTTTATTTACTTTTTGTAAAGCGGAGACATATCTCTCAGACGTTTTACGATTTTGACGAGTTCGTCAACCGTGTAGTCGACTTGCTCCATCGTGTTGTGCTTGCCGAACGTGAATCTGATAGAACCGTGTGCCGTGCCGACGGGAACGCCGATTGCGAGCAATGTTCTGGACGGTTCGAGCGAACCTGACGAACACGCAGAGCCTGACGACGCGCTTATTCCAGCAAGGTCTAGCGAGAACAATATCGATTCGCCTTCGATATATCTAAAGCTGAAGTTTGCATTGTTCGGCAAACGCTTTGACGTGTCTTTTGCGCCGTTGTAGTAGATGTCGTCAATCTCGTTGAGAACTCTTTCCACAAAGTGGTCACGCAAAGACGCAACGTAAGCGTCGTCCTCGTCTATAGTTGCGACTGCTTCGTCAAGAGCCGTTGCCATACCGACTATGCCGGGAACGTTACTTGTGCCGCCTCTGTGCGAACGTTCTTGCTCGCCGCCTGTAAGCAACTTTTCAATCGGCAAACCGTTACGGACATAAAGCATACCCATACCTTTGGGTCCGTAGAACTTGTGAGCGGACATCGACAAGAGGTCGACCCCGAGTTCTTTTACGTTATATTTTACCGCACCCGTCGCTTGAACTGCGTCGGTATGGAATATAACGCCGTGCTTGTGAGCAACCTCGCAAAGCTCCTTAATAGGCTCGATTGTGCCGATTTCGTTGTTTGCAAACATTATGCTGACGAGTACGGTATCGGGTCTTATAGCGTTCTCGAGGTCTTGTACGGATACGAAACCTTCGTTATCGACCGGAAGATAGGTTACTTCCCAACCGAATTTTTCAAGCTGTTTGCACGTCGTATAAATAGCGGGATGCTCGATAACCGACGTTACTATATGTTTGCCTTTTGCAACGTTTTGCAATGCGATTCCTTTAACCGCCCAGTTGTCCGCTTCCGTACCGCAAGACGTAAAATAAATCTCGCTCGGCTTTGCGCCTATGCATTTTGCAAGCAACTGTCTTGCGTCGTTGACGCCTTTTGCGGCTTCACGTCCGAATATATGTTGTGAATTGGCATTTCCGTATACGTCGGAGAAATACGGCTTCATTGCCTCAAACGCTTTTTGTGACAGCGGCGTGGTTGCCGCGTGATCAAGATATATGTTTTCCATATCTGCCTCCGCGCTTTTGCGCAGACCGTTATTGATTATTTGCAAATGTGAACAATATTTCACATTTGCAATAACGGTATATCACTACTTAATCGTATTGTCAAGCAAATGAAGAATATTATTCTTCATCTTCGATGTCAAGCGTTGCGTTGTGATATACGTTTTGTACGTCGTCGAGTTCTTCGAGTTTGTCAATCATCTTGACGATAGTTGCCTGTTGCTCTGCGCTCGGCGTGACGTAATTGTCGGGAATCATATCGACTTCTGCCGACAAAACTTTTACGCCGTCGTCCTCGAGACTCTTTCTGACAGACGCCAAAGACGCGGTATCGGTATAGACTTGATATACTTCGTCGTCCTCCGAATTGATGTCCTCGAAGCCTTCGAGTTCGAGAGCGTACATCATAAGGTCGTCTTCTTCGACGTCGCACTTTGCGATGGTAATAACGCCTTTGCGCTTAAACATAAACGAAACGCAACCGTTTGTACCCATTGAACCGCCGAATTTGTCAAACAAATGACGAACGTCGCCTGCCGTACGGTTTTTATTGTCGGTAAGGGCTTCGACGATTATAGCGGTACCGCCTACGCCGTATCCCTCGTAAATCATATCTTCATAGTTGATTGAACCAAGTTCGCCGCTGGCTTTTTTGATGCTGCGCATAATGTTATCATTGGGCATATTGTTGTCTTTTGCTTTTGCGATAACTTGAGCGAGTTTGCTGTTGCTGTTGGGGTCTGCGCCGCCTTCTTTTACCGCAACGGCAAGTTCTCTACCGATTTTCGTGAAAATGTTTGCGCGAGCTGCGTCGGTTTTGCCTTTCTTCTGTTGAATATTATGCCATTTGCTGTGTCCACTCATACTTGTTTTCTCCTATATTGTTTGATACATCGCGACGGATGTCGCCACCGCCACGTTCAATGATTCGATGTCGTTTTTCATCGGCAACGAATAAACGCGCTTTGCTTCCTTGCGAAGTTCGTTTCTCACGCCGTGAGCCTCGTTGCCTGCGACGAACAAAATCGGCGATTTAGCCTTGTCCGTCAATATATTTTTGCCGTTCATATCCAAAACCGCGCTGTCGGTGCATCTCATAAGTTCGACGGCTTGGTCGAGATTTACGACCGTCGCACGCACTTTGAAAAGTCCTCCGAGAGTCGCGCGAACAACTTTGGGCGAATATATATCCGCCGTATCGAGCAGATACACGTCGCAAAAGTCGCAAGCGGCGGCAGTTCTGAATATCGTGCCGAGATTGCCGGGGTCGCTCACTCCGTCAAGCAAGAGCGCATTGCCCGAAGGCATACGAAACTCGCTTTGAGGAATTTCGCAGACGGCGCAAATTCCGTACGGGGAAACGGTATCCGCAACGTACGCTATAATCTCGTCACTCACATAATACACTTGCGCGCGCGTAAAAGCAAGACTTTGCTTTGCTTTTTGCTCGCGCTCCTTTTCGTCCGAAAAGAAAATACTTTCAACTTCGCTCTCTCTCGAGGGCGTGGCAAGAACGTATTTGACGTTTACGGACGACGGCATATCTTTTATGAGATTTATTCCTTCAACCAAAAACAGTCCCGTCTCCGTGCGGAACTTTTTCTGCGAAAGAGAACGAGCCTCTTTCACGAATTGATTTTTGGTAGAAGTGATGATTTGCAATATTCTAACCGCCCCGATTTTCAATCTGCAACGTGCGATTGCTCACAGTTTCAAATATGAAAAAGTGGCTTTATACAATCAATGTTGCGCATAAAACTATGCGCAACATTGTGTAAAAACCGATTATGCAAGTGCCTTCTTTGCGCTGTCGCAGAGTGCTGCGAATGCTTGAGGGTCGCTGATTGCAATCTCGCTCAAAACCTTTCTGTTGAGGTCGATACCTGCAACTTTGAGGCCGTGCATAAGAGTGGAATAGCTCATACCGTTGATGCGTGCGGCAGCGTTGATACGAGTAATCCAAAGAGACCTGAAATCACGTTTCTTTTGCTTTCTGCCGACATAAGCGTATACACCGCTCTTGAGAAGTTGTTGCTTAGCAACACGATAAAGGGCATGCTTACCTGCATAGTAACCCTTTGTTTGTTTCATTATTTTTCTACGCTTTTTAACTGCGTTAACCGCTCTTTTAATTCTCATTGTTCATTCTCCTTATTTGTATGGCAACAACTTTTTGAGTTCTCCGCTTCTCGTCTCGTCGACGTACTCGATAGAACGAAGGTCTCTCTTTCTCTTGGTTGTCTTCTTGGTAAGAAGGTGGCTGTGTGCAGAATGGCCTCTCTTGTAGTAACCGTTTGCTGTTACGCGAAAACGCTTCTTTGCTCCACTATGTGTTTTTTGTTTTGGCATAGGTGTGCCTCCTCTATTATTTTGCTTTGCCCGAGGGCTAAATAATTGTTATTTCTTTTGCGACGGTGCGAGAATGGTGTAAATCATACGACCTTCCTGAACCGGTTTTTTCTCGACGACAACGTCCGTGCCGACCATTGCGATATAATCTTCAACGATTTTGACCGCGATTTCGGGGTGCGCTTGTTGACGACCTTTGAGACGGATAGACGCTTTGACCTTGTTGCCGTCCGCAAGGAATTTTGCGGTTTGTGCGGCAAGTCTCGTCGTATCGCCGATGTCAATCGTTGCGGAGAGACGAATCTCTTTGATTTCCATAACTTTTTGATTTTTCTTGGCTTCTTTTTCTCGCTTTTGTTGTTCGTAGCGATACTTGCCGTAGTCCATCAATTTGCAAGTCGGAGGTTGGACGGAAGGCGGAGAAACTTTGCAGATGTCAAGCCCTTTCTCCTCGGCGATGGTGCGAGCTTCTCTTATGGAGATAACGCCGTATTGTTGACCGTCGTCGCCGATGAGGCGCACTTCTCTGTCTCTAATTTGTTCATTGATTTGCAGTTCTTTCAAATTGTCACTCCTATATACACCGCTATGGGTTTTTTCGACATAAAAATAAGTGTCGAAGCAGAACGCCTCAACACTCACGAATACCTTATCATAGACAAGTGATTTACTGTGGTGACCATCTTGCTGAACGCTCGTGGTGAAAGGCTGTCCTTTGCTTTGCTTGAATATATTAACAAAAACGAAAACTTATGTCAAACGTTTTTGCGATTTTGCATATTTATTTTGTATTTATTATAATTATTTTCAAATTTTAATAAAATAACAATCTAAAATGCTGACGCATAACTCCGCTAAATGCAATACCCCCTCTTTCCGGACAAGCCGGCATTTCTCCCACCACTCGTATAGGGACATTTTCCTACAAAAGTGAGCGTCGCTCGCGGGGGAGACAATCGGCACTCACATAGAAAAATATCGTCCCCTTGTTATGCCACTCGTTCGCCAACGAAAAAAAACAACACTCGTTGGCTCACTTGTACTAATCGTCAAGTTCGGCACTCCACCGCTCACCGCCTTGCGGTTCGAGTTCCGTCTTCGAAATCACACATTCCGTTAATAGGGTTCAGTCTCCCCCCTTCAAAAATCATAGTAAGAGCGCGATAAATCGATAAAGAACAAGAAAGAGCCGTCCGAACGGCAACCCTAATTTACTAAGCGTAAATGAGTTGACGGTCGAACGGCTCTGACGCAGTTATTCGCTAAATATCGCAGTTTTTAAGAGCGCGATAAATCGATGCATAACGCGAAAGCACCCCAAGAGCGGCAATCCTAACGTACTTGTGCGTACGTGAATTGACGCGCTTGGGGTGCTGACAAAGTTAGGCGCGATTTAGCGCGCTCTTACTTGATTTCTTTGGTGGCAACTTCTAGCAAAGCCTTCGCCACAAACTCCTCAACAGTCATAGTGCCGAGGTCGCCTTCGGTGCGATGACGTACCGCAATGAGGTTTTGTTCGGCCTCTTTATCGCCGATTACGACGATGTAAGGCACTTTGTCGAGTTGAGCTTCGCGAATCTTCTTGCCGAGTTTTTCGCTGCGTACGTCGGCTTCTGCACGAAGTCCGAGGTCAAACAATCTGTTGCGAACTTCTTGAGCCTTGTCGATTGTACGGTCGGTAAGCGAAAGGACACGCACTTGTTCGGGAGCGAGCCACATCGGGAATGCGCCGTTGTACTTTTCGATAAGCATTGCGAGAGTACGCTCGTAGCATCCGATAGATGACCTGTGAATGATAAGCGGACGCGCTTTTTCGCCGTTCTCGTCGATATAAATCATATCGAAACGAGTTGCGAGCGAGAAGTCGATTTGAACCGTGAACAACGTGTCTTCTTTGCCGTGTACGTTCTTGCCTTGCACGTCGAGTTTCGGTCCGTAGAAAGCGGCTTCGCCCCACGCTTCGGTATAATCGATGTGCAAATCGTTGAGAATTTGTTGCATTGTGGTTTCGACTCTGTCCCAATCCTCTGCCGTGCCGACGTATTTGTCTGCGTCTTTCGGGTCCCAACGAGAGAAACGATAGCTTACGTCGTCCTGCAAACCGAGAATACCTATAAGGTATTTGATGAGGTCGACTGCGCCTTGGAACTCTTGCTCGAGTTGAGCAGGCGTGCAAACGATGTGACCGTCGGAAAGCGTGAATTGACGGATTCTGGTAAGACCGTGCATTTCACCGCTTGCTTCTTTACGGAATTCGATTGCGGTTTCTGCGTATCTTACGGGCAAATCGCGATAGCTCTTGAGGCCGTTTTTGTAGATTGTGAACTGGAAGGGGCAAGTCATAGGACGCAAGCACAAAATCTCGTCATCCACGTCCTCGTCTCCGATATAGAACATCTTGTCTTTGTAGTGGTCCCAGTGTCCGGACGTGATAAAGAGGTTGTTCTTTGTCATAATCGGAGTTTTGGTAAGGAGATAACCTCTCTTTTGCTCCTCGTCCTCGACGAAACGTTGCATAATCTGAATTATGCGCGCGCCTTTCGGCATAATGAGCGGAAGTCCTTGTCCGATATTCTCGTCGGTCATAAACAAGCCGAGTTCCCTGCCCACTTTGTTGTGGTCGCGAGACTTTGCTTCTTCGAGTTTTTGGATATATTCTTCAAGGTCTGCCTTTTTATCGAAGCAAGTGCCGTAAATACGCGTGAGCATCTTGTTCTTCTCGTTGCCTCTCCAATACGCACCCGTGAGCGACGTAAGTTTGAACGCTTTGATTTTGCCCGTGGACGTAAGATGCGGTCCGCTGCACAAATCAATGAAATCGCCTTGTTGATAGAAGGAAATTTCCTCGCCTTCGGGGATGTCCGCAAGAAGTTCCGCCTTATAGGCTTGTTTCATCTTGGTTATCATCTTTTCCGCTTCGCTACGAGAGCATACTATGCGAGTGATAGGCAAATTTGCCTTGATGATGCTTTTCATTTCGGCTTCGATTTTTTCAAAATCGGCTTGAGTGATAGGCGTCTTGAAATCAAAATCGTAATAGAATCCGTTGTCGATTGCAGGCCCTATTGCCAGCTGAACGGTCGGATAAATGTTTTTGACTGCCTGTGCCAATATGTGAGCGCAAGTGTGACGATACACGCGCTTCCCTTCGTCATCGGCAAACGTAAACACCTCGAAATTGCAGTCCTTGTCAACGATGGTGTCCATAGAAGCGAGTTGCCCGTCAATCTTGCATACGATTGCCGCTCTTGCGAGTCCCTCGCTGATTTGCTTTGTCACGTCGAGTGCGCTCATCGCGCCGTCAAATGACATTTTGCTTCCGTCTTTAAGTGTAAGTTGCATATTACCTCCGCGCAATCAGCCCTACTTAATGCTGTACGCGCAATATTATTTCCACTTTCGTGGTAATGGATATTATAATATCGACTGTAGATAAAGTCAATTCAATTATACACGCCTCGTCAATAAATATGTAGCATATTTTGGCAATCTATCTTCTATGAAAAAGCCTTGCGACCGCAAAAACCGCCCGTATCATATGCAAAAAAGCCACATCTTAATCAAGAACTTTCATATCGAAATCCGCTCTTACAATTCGATAAAATATAGTCATGTTATAAGGCAAATATATGCCGTCAATAAGCCCCCCATCGAGCAGTTTCGGTGAGGGGGCAATTTTATACTATTCTCAAACTAAATCTTGCAAAGAAAATCAATCACAAAGCACGTTTATTCCATGGATAATAAAGCGACCGCTATTGCGGGTTGAAGTCGGATTGTTGTATGTCGCAATTATACGGAAAAACATGCTTCCGTTGCCAACTCCAATTTGGAGTTTCGTAGGATTGTTCAAATCCACAGATATAGGTATAATGCCGGAATTCAAAAAATCGAACACTGTTATCCATTCTCCATTATCCGGATTCATAACTTGCAATTTCAATTCTCCATCACTAGAGGTATATCTATCTTGAACTCTCCACCAACTGACATCAATATGTATTTTCTTTATACGTGCAGGCGAACCGGCTAAAAAATAAGCAACTCCCGCGCCTGTTTTATTCGGCGAAAGTGCAAGATATTTTCCATTACAGACAGAATTGTTGGCTGTATAATGTTTAATGTAAGCCATACGCAATCTTTCCGTGTGTAAATCACTGCCATTTTGATAAATAAAACTATTTTCAACTGCAGAATTGTTGTATTGTTCGGGAACATTCAAATACTTTTGCGCAATCCTAACGTTTCCAATTTTAGGCTCAATAAAGATAAAGCCCATAGTAGGCGCGGAAAAGAAATCCGTATCAATAAATTCAGAACCTCTACCTTGCCAATTGCAATTAACTAAAAGAAATGTATGCGTTGTTTGATTCCCATTTGAATCGAGTCCAGTCCACTCAGCATAACCTATAATATTCATATAATGGCTGCTATAATCACCAAAATCCACACCCGTCCACCATATTACTTGCGTGCCTCTATCTATTGCAGCTTTTACGGTTTCTATTTTTTGATTTTTAGTCTCATTTCTTGAAATCGTGTCGCCATATACATCAATTGCAGAGTAATCTCCGCTTGTATTAAATAAATCATGTTTTTGAAGCACGTTTCTAGCACCGATGAGAAAACTATTGGGCATAATAGATGTTCCATAGCCCCACCATCCGGTACTCGGAGTTTCGGCTATCACATCTTTTGCTATTTCATATCTGTTGTTATTAACATTTTCAGACGAAACATTATTTATCGGATATTTACGCAACGCAATATAATCCAGCGTTTCGGACAAATAATTAAAAGCCTCCATCATTGCAATAGCTCCACAACCGACATATTCCTTTGTGCTTGGCAGATTTGAATCTTTCTTAGCATCATCCAACCAAGTTTCTGCTTCATAAGTATTACGCGGATTATTTCCATATCTGTCAGATAATTCATTATAATCTTCAGTATCAGGTGCTTGCCATTGGTAATCCGGAAAACGTCTAGATAAATAATCTGTTACCGCAACTCTATTGTTTAATCCGCTTTCCACTCCATCTGGCATTTGTGGCGAAATACCGTTTTTTTCATAATATTCATCCAGTTCATCGCTGGACATATCCGGTGCATTAACACTAAATCTTTCATAACCGTATGCATCATTTAGTTCTGTATTATTGGCACAGCTGACTGCATTGTAAACAACACAAACAGTAAAACAACAGCATATTGCGAAATACAGAGCTGTTATGCTTGAAACTATTTTTCGTTTCATATTTGGTACCCCCTTCTTTTGTTCCTTGGTTACTCTATTCTCAATGGTAAACAGATGCATTTTGAATCGGAATTATTCGGAGCATCAACAAACCATAAGAATCTAATTCTCGCATTGTTAGAATCATCACTAACTAATTCGATAGTAAACTTAAATTCAGTATCTAAACCTAAATTTCCATTTTTAAGGTTCGTCATTAAACAATGCTGAAAGAATGTTGAACCATCAAAAACAAAGTCGTAAACACGTCCTGATTCTTCTTCTGCAAACTTAATATATAGGTCAACATGATATTTCTTCAAATCTTTGCTATTTTTAACAACATTTTTGCCGTCAGCCCTATTATATTCGACAAGACCGATTTTTGTAAAAGTAAGAGCAACATCTTCCACGTGCAAATTATAATTCTCATGCAGCAATAAATACTTATCGGGAATTTCATCAAAACTTTCAGGCGTATCATCTGTGCCATACGGTATATAATTATCTTTATCAAAACGATAAGTACCCTCTTTGTACGAGCATATATCACGATGTCCGCAAGCAGTAAAAGTAAACAATACTACCGAAGATAACAACAAAACAGAAATAAACAATAAAACTATTTTCTTTTTCATGTTCCCTCCAATAACGAGTATGCGTTTGTGTTAACAAAATACAAAAAAACGCATACTCAATCCTCTATATTCATTTTATTTTGGAAAATACAAAATGTCAATATGCAAAAATCCTCGGGCAATACCGAGGATTTTTTTCACAAATTTTAATTTTTAGCCGATTAGATAATCAAATTACGCTTTGATGACGAAGCTAAATTCGTGATATTTGCCGGGCAAAATCTTATATCTCTTTTTTGTGCAAGCAAGAGCAGGCACGTCGCCGCCGACTCCTCGTTGCGCGCCGTCGATATAAAGCTCGATTGCGTCGCCGTGTTTAAGCTCGTGAGCGTGGGTTGCTTCTTCGAGTGCTTCTTGCGTATAGTCGTGTACGCTGAACTCAAACGGTTTGTCCGTAGCAACGACCGTAACACCGTTTTCTCCGCCGACTTTTACCCAGCGAACGTCGCAATGGTTGCCGTTTTCTTGCGGAACGAGGTAATCGTGCTGGAAGTCTGCGATTTTGCCCTCATACACGCCGAGCATTGCGGCGGCTTTTCTGTCGCAGTAATTCTCGTGAGGTCCTTTGCCGTAGAAGCTCACGTCGTTTGAAGTTGCAAGCCCCATTCTGAATCCGAATCTCGGCAAGCTGAACCAATCGTTTTTGACTTTCATCGACACCTTGATGCCGTCCTCGCTTGCCTCGTACACGGTTTTAAGCACCGAAAGTTGAGGCGTGCAAGACCAATCGATGATAACGGATTTATCCGTAAGCACCATATTAGATTTTACCAGGCGGTCTTTGCAGGCTCTGAAGAACGTTTTGCCAAGCAAACTCTTTACAAACCCCGGAAGTTGCGGAGATATATCGTTGTCGATAGGCGCGCGCCAGAAGTTGGGCATAATCGGAGACGCGAGTTTTTCGTTTCCGTCCACGACGATTGACGTTATGCAACCGCTGTTTTTGGACACCAACGCACGCATCTTTCCGCACTCGAGAACAATCATTCCGTCCTCGTTAAACACGGTTTTGCCTTGCGGTTCTTCGTGTTTTACGGGAACGAAGCCCGTCAAATCAATCTGCTCGTAAGCGACGACTTCTCCGTCCTCGAACAAATCGAATTTGCCTTTTACCACGCAATAGCAGTTGAGCGCGTGTTCCGCACCGTCGTTTGAGATTGCAAACGGCATATCCACCGTCGCTTTCTCATACGGTTCGATTGAAGGCATATCTACGGTTTTCGTATCGGTTACCACACCGTTTTCGAGCAAATCGAAACGCAATGCAAATCGATTGAGATTGGTAAACATATACTCGTTCTCGATTTCGATTTTGCCGTCCTTGAGCGCAAATTGCACTTGCTGATAAACTTTGGTCACTTCGTAGAACGCAGGGTTGGGACTTCTGTCCGCTCTCACGATACCGTTAAACGCAAACGTACCGTCGTTGGGCTTGTCTCCCCAGTCTCCGCCGTAAGTATATTCGACGGTTCCGTCCGTTCCGATTCTCTTTATGGATTGGTCTGCGAAGTCCCAGATATAACCGCCGCAGAGCCTGTCGTTTTTGCGGAAATGTTTCCAGTAATCTTCGAAGTTGCCGAGACTGTTGCCCATACAATGCGCGTATTCGCATTGAATAAACGGCTTGTTCTTGTACATTTTCGGAGTAAGCAAATGTCCGAGAGGCGCCCACAATGCCATAGAATGGATATGCAGTTTGTTGTTTGCGATTTCCTCCATCTGCTCCTCTTTGGTGTACATCTCGCTCATAATATCCGTAGTCTTGACGTATGCGTCGGGTTCGTAATGTATGGGGCGAGTCGTATCGAGTTCGAGAGCGGCTTTTTTCATTGCGGGGAACGCTTTTCCGTTTCCGCTTTCGTTTCCGAGAGACCAGAACAAAATGCAAGCGTGGTTGCGATAGGTTCTGACCATATTTCTCATACGCCAACAGACTTGCTCTGTCCAACGCTTGTTGGAGCGAGGAATGCGCGTTGCCAAACCGTGCGTTTCGAGGTTGTTTTCGCACATAACCATAATGCCGTACTTGTCGCACAAATCGTAGAAATGTCTGCTGTTGGGATAATGCGACGTACGAATACTGTTTACGTTGTGTTTTTTGAGAAGAATAATATCTTTTTCGGTATACTCTTTGGGAACGGCGTGACCGAAATCGGGATGGAACTCGTGACGGTTTACGCCTCTGATTTTGAGTTTTTTGCCGTTGAGTTTTATATACGGTTGTTTTCCGTCGATAGAGGGTACGATTTCCACTTTTCTGAATCCGAACTTAATCTCTCTCCTGTCGTGGAAAACGGTTTTACCTTTTTCCGTGGACGTGAACGTAAGTCTGATTGTGTAAAGATACGGATTTTCGCTGCTCCAAAGCACGGGTTTTTCAATATTTTCCGCAAGTTTTATGGGAATCGTCTCGTCGGAATCGAGACCGAGTACCGCAAAGTTGCCTTCGTTTACCGCCTTGCCGTCAGCGTCGATAACTTCCACTTTTACGTCTGCGTCCTCGACTTCGACGTTTTTGGAGCAATATACGCTCGTGTCTATCAAGAGTTTTGCCTTTGACATATCGTCGTTGAACTCTGCTCTTGCATAAACGTCCTCTATACGCACGCTCGGCAGGAAAATGAGGTTTACGTCACGGAAAAGTCCCGAAATACGCCACATATCCTGGTCCTCGAGATAACTGCCCGTCGTATAGCGGTAAACGACGATTTTAACTTCGTTTTCGCCGACTTTGACAAACGGCGTAATGTCGTATTCCTGATAATCGAAAGTGTCCTCGCTGTATCCGACGAAGTTGCCGTTTATGTACAATTCCGCACCGCTGTTTGCGGCAAAATTGATGCGAATGCTTCCGTCGATTTTGTCGAGCTTAAACGTACGACGATACACGCCGCAAGAGTTTTCGTCCTCGTTGATATGCGGCTTTCCGCTCGTCGCAATCGGATGCGGATACCTTATGTTGGAATAAATAGGCTTGCCGTAGCCTTTGAGTTGCCAGTTTGACGGAACGGAGATTTTGTCCCATTCGCTCGGGGCAATATCGAGCATACTTGCAGACGCAAAGTACTTGAAATCCCACTCTCCGTTGAGCAATTCCACCTTTTGACTTCCGTTTTCGTCAATCGGAAAACCTGCGCCGTGCTTGGGCGCGACGTTGACGCAATATACGTCGGGATTGTTGTAGCAATTCTTCATATATCTCTCCTGCTGAATTTTCCTAACTCTTTTGTAGGTTGCGATTACTTCTTTTCTTCCACGAAAAGAATGCGACGACAGTTGGGACATTCCGCAACGTCTCCGACGTTACGAAGTTTTGATTTCGTATTGTTGTCGATTTCCATTCTGCAACGACTGCAAATCTCGTGTTCTCCGTCATACGGCACGAACGCGGGCATCTTCTTTGCCGTGCGCAAGGAAACGTAAGCGGTCATAATTTTTTCGGGAATATCCGCCTTGAGCGCGTTGAGTTGCGCTTTGATTTGCGCCACTTGAGGTTGCAATTTCTTGACTAAAGCGTCGTATTCGACTTTTGCGGCTTTGCAAAGCTCGTTGGCTTTTACGCCGGCTTCCCACGTCTTTTTGTAATTGTCGTTGACTTGTTTTATCTTTTCGGAAGTGGAATTCGCTTCCTTTTCGAGAGAATTGATTTTGTCTGCGATATTTGCCACCATTTTGAGATAATGGTCGGCTTCGGTTGCGTCCTGAACGTCGTCCAAAATGCCGTCGAACTCGTCGAGTTCGGCTTTGAGCGCGTCGATTTTGCTTCTCATCGAAGCATAAACGGCAAGAAGGTCGGCAGCCTCTACGTTGAGTTTGCCGATAGTCTCCGTAGCGGCGTCGAGACGGGATTTCGCAACGGCGAGATTTTGTCTTTCTTTGCTCTTTACCACTTCGTTCTCAAGCGAAATGAGTTCTTGGTCGATTTTCTGATATTCGAGTATTTTGTCAATGTTCATTGTACCCTCCGACTGTCTTGAACGGACAGTTCTGTTTTGCTTTTATGGTTTTCACTCCGAGAGGAGCGATGATTTTTTCAAATAAGTTTTGCACGATAATTTCGCTGTGATAATGCGAAAATTCCACAATCGGAAACTCGTCGTTTTCGGACGCAACGTAAAGATGATGTTTGAAATCTCCCGTAACAAAAACGTCCGCAACCTCTTTTGCGTGAGCGTATGCGCTGTCCGAAGCACCGCCGCCGCAAATGCAAAGTATCTTGCGTATCGGAGCGTCGTCTTTGCCCGAATATTTTACGGAATCGTCTCCGAGAGCGCTTGCGACGTGCTTTGCGAATTTTACGAGCGTCGTAGGCTCGACGTCGCAAACCACGCCTACGCCGTCAGGCACGAGATTGCTTCCTCCGATTAAAGAAGCAAGCGTCATACACAATCCGTTTTCGCATTCGTCGAGATTGGTATGCGCGCTGTAAACCGTCAATCCGTGCGCCAACACGTCTTTGATTATTTGTCCTTTTGCTTCGTCCGTGTCTATGCTTTTTATTGCGGAAAAGAAAAACGGATGATGCGTGACGATAAGGTTACAATCGTTTTCGAGTGCCTGCGACACCACGTCTTTGGTCAAGTCGAGAGCAACCGCGACGCCTCTGCATTCGTCCGAAAGCGACCCCATCATAAGCCCGGGATTATCCCACGCCTCGGCAAGAGCCTTTGGAGCAAATTGTTCTATTGCGTCGGTAATTTGTTTGTTTTTCATAATATCCTATCTTATATCAAAACGGCGTTTAATGCGTCGTTTCGTCTATGTAAACTATATTTTTGTCTGTTCGAGCGCATTTTTCAAAGCGTCGATTTTGTCCTTAAGTTCGACGGCTTGCGGATTGCGCGCGTAAATGTTTTCAAGGCTTTCAATCTCTTTTTTCGCATAATGCGCAAAGTTGGGATTAGTCTTATAAAACGCGCCGTATTTTATTTCGTCGTCGTTAAGCACGCTCTCTCCTCTCTGCGTTTTGATAATCGTATACACCTTGCCTGCGCATTCCAAAACGTCGTCGTACACAATCGTATGCCCCGATACGACAATTTCCTTGCGTACTTTTTCGGGGTGCGTATTCGGAGAAAGCAAAAAATGCTCGAAAACCTTACCTTCCTCTCGTGCGCGCGACAATATATTGGCAATCACGTCTCCGCCGAGTCCTGCGACTATAACCGTGTCTACCTCTCCGCTTTGCACGCATTCGAGTCCGTCTCCGAGCCTTGCGCACATAACGGCGGAAACGCCGTTTTCTTTGGCAAGTTCCTCCGCTTTCGCAAGCGACGGCGCGCTGATGTCGGTTGCTATAACTTCGCTTGCTCTGTCCGTGCTTACGAGATAATAGCCGAGCTTGCCGTGGTCGCACCCCACGTCCGCAACTTTGCCGTAATCCACGAGATTCGCTATCGCGGTCAATCTTTGGTCGAGTCTAATCGGCATCAGTCAAAATCCTTGAGTTTTTTGAGGCGATTTGGATGACGCAATTTGCGAAGTGCCTTTGCCTCGATTTGGCGGATACGTTCACGAGTTACGTTAAACTCTTTGCCGACTTCTTCGAGCGTTCTGGGATGAGAATCGTCAAGACCGTATCTCAAGCGAAGCACCTTTTCTTCACGCGGAGTAAGCGTATTGAGGACTTGAATAAGTTGCTCTTTGAGCATATTGCTTTCCGCAACGTCGCTGGGAGAAAGCGCGCCCGTATCCTCGATAAAATCTCCGAGATGGCTGTCCTCCTCCTCGCCGATAGGCGTTTCGAGCGAAACGGGGTCCTGTGCTATTTTTTGTATCTCGCGCACTCTTTCTACGGAGCAACCGAGATGTTGCGCAATTTCTTCCGCAGACGGTTCTCTGCCCAATTTCTGCAAAAGTTGACGTGTTGCACGCACTTGTTTATTGATTGTTTCCACCATATGCACGGGGATACGAATCGTCCTTGCTTGGTCGGCTATCGCACGAGTGATTGCCTGTCTTATCCACCACGTCGCATAGGTCGAGAATTTGAATCCCTTGGTATAGTCGAATTTCTCGACCGCTTTCATAAGTCCGAGGTTGCCCTCTTGAATGAGGTCGAGGAACTGCATACCTCTGCCGACGTAACGTTTTGCAATGGATACGACGAGACGAAGGTTTGCCTCGCTAAGTATTTGTTTTGCGGTTTCGTCGCCTTCTTCCATTCTTTTTGCGAGTTCGATTTCCTGCTCTCCCGTCAAAAGCGGAACTTTGCCGATGTCTTTCAAATAAATCTTAACCGAGTCGTCAACGCTGCTATCGATGATTTTGTCAAGAGATATGTCGTCGTCCTCGATTGTTTCTTCGACTTTGATATTCTCTGCCTGCAAGGCGTTGAACACCACTTCCATATCCTCTGCCGTTGCGTTGAGATGCTCGAGTTTTGCCATTATCTCGTCCTCGGTTACGGAGCCTTTGCTCTTTCCCAAAGCGATAATCTTGTCAATCTCTTGTTTCAAAAGTTGTTCTCTGTCCACGATGTCCTCCTGTGTGAATCAAAGTTTGTCATCTATTGATTTTGATTTCAATTTTTTGGTCAATGCGGATATTTCCACAAGACACTCTTTCTTCTCGGCGGCGTCCGAAAGCGTGTTGAATCTTTCCTTTGCCTCGTCGAGTTTTTTTGATATACAGTCGTTTGCAAGAGCAAGCAAACAATCGTTGTAATAATCGGCTTCTCTGCCGTTGTCCGAAAAGTGCAAATTGATGCCGAGAACGTGATTTACTTCGTCGTCGTCATATCCGATAACGTCGTACATTTTGCTTATGCTCGCTTGTTTCGGCGGTTGAGAGAGAACGAAATCAAGCACTTTTTTATGCAAATCGTTCGCGAGCCATTCTCTTTTTACGACGTTTGCGTCGGCGTATTGCGCATTTTCGAGAAGTCTGTTGACAACGAATCTCGACGCGCGCAAATTCTTTGCCTGTTTTTCCTCGTTATTCTCTTTGACGGGTTCTTCGCGAGGTACTCTGACCGTGCCGATTTCCGCGCCGAGAGTCGCAATCGACACTCCGCTCAACTTGGATACGACGCCCATATACACTTCGCGTTCCGCTCTGTTGGTTATCTCTTTAAGCACCGTTAGCGCGGCTTGAACGTATTTTGCTCTGCCGTTTACCGAGCCGAGGTCGTTTGCGTCCGCGCACAATTTGAGCTTGTATTCAACGACGGGCAAAGCCTCCGCAACTCGCTTCATAAAGCCTTCCGAGCCTTCGTCGCGCACGGTTTCGTCGGGGTCTTTTCCGTCCGATAAGGACACGACTTTGACGTTCGGGATAAACTTTGACAAAATATCGACGTTTTTAATAGACGCGTGTCTGCCCGCTCCGTCTCCGTCGTAACAAACGTACAGATTCTCGGTCAATCGGGAAATTTCTCTTGCCTGACCTTCGGTAAGCGCGGTTCCCATACCTGCGACGGCGTTTTTGATGCCTGCCGCACCCAAAGATATAACGTCCATATAGCCTTCGACAAGAATAAGTTCCTTATACGCAACGCCGTTGAGTTTTTTATCTCTCTTTATAAAGTTGATGCCGTAAATCGTGCGCCCTTTGTCAAACAAGGTGGTATTAGTCGAATTTTTGTACTTCGCAACGTCCTTTTCGCCGTGATAAATACGTCCGCCAAACGCTATAACGTCGCTCATTCCGTTCATAATCGGTACGATAATTCTGTTTGCAAATGCGTCGTACGGGCGTTCGGTATTAGCAATAAGTCCGCATTCTTGCAAGTCTTTGAGCATATAGCCCTTGCGGCGCATATATCCGACCATACTCTCGCCGTCGAGCGAAAGTCCGAGTCCGTAACGTTTGGATACCTCGTCGTCTATACCTCTGCCTGCAAGATACTTTCTTGCGTCCTCGCCTTTCTTTTCGTCCAACAAATTGTTGCGATAATACCTTGCGACGTCGCGCATAAGTTGTTTGAGAACGTCGGAATGTTCCTTTTTCTGCGCAAATTTGGGGTCGAACTTAACTTCGGGCAACTGCATTCCCACTTTATCGGCAAGAATCTTGACCGCATCGTAAAAACTGACGGATTCCATCTCCATAACGAACTTGACCACGTCTCCGCTTGCGCCGCAACCGAAGCAATGATACCAGCCGTTATTTACGCACATCGACGGCGTTTTTTCATTGTGGAAAGGACAGCAACCGAAATAACGTCCCCCTTTTTTCTGTAAAGGGACGTATTGCGAAATCACTTCCACTATGTCGCATTTGTATTTGAGTTCCTCCATAAATTCGGGAGTAAAACCGCCTGCCATATTATCCGCCTTTGTATTAACTATTTATATATACGAATAAAAATAGTCAAATTCCTAAAAATTTATTAAAAAAGTTGAAAAAACATAAAAAAAGCGCACGACGTGCGCTTTTATAAACTAAAATAGGTGTGGGCAAAGCCCACCCTCAATTATTGATTATTAACTGTTAATTGTTAATTCAGATTTACTTTGCGTTTTCTTCTATGTATTTCACGACGTCGGCAACGGTTTTGATTTTGCCCATATCGTCGTCTTCGATGATGAGATTCCACTTTTCTTCAAGCGTCATTCCGAGATCCACGATATCGAGGCTGTCGAGTCCCAAATCGTTGATAAGGTCGCTTTCGGGCGTGATTTTGCTTGCGTCCATACCCAACTGTGCTGCTATTATGTCTTTGACGGTATCAAAAATCATTGTTGTCTCCTACCTTGTTGATGTTGTAATTATATCACGAGAATATGCTTTTAACAAGAGCAAAATTCTTCTCTTACGGCATTTGCGTCCATATCGTACGCTATAATGCTTTGTTCGTCGGCACACACGCAAGCGTGATAGTCGTCGTAAACGGGAAAATGCTCGAAATGAGCGTCGCTCGGTATCTCGCATCTGAAAGCGGACAATCCCTCTCCCGTCCATTTGAGATAACTCTCTCTTTCAGTCCATTTTTCAAAGAAATCTTCGATGTTTTCTGCATCTATAAACGTAAACTTTTTATAGTCGATGTCGCGGATTTTTTCAATATCCACGCCGATTGGCGTATGGGATATTCCGAGCATAATCACGCCGTGCGAATGCGAAAGATTGAAAAACACTTCTTCGCTGTCGAAACGCGGTTTTTTGCCTTCTTCCCTGATTATTTCAAGCGACGGCGGCAAATCCGCTCCGTATTGCGACATTATATCTCTATAATGCCCGTAGCAGAATTTGACAAAATCGTCGCTATTCAGTTCGCCTTTTGCAAAAAACAGAACCATATTAGCCTCTTTACGCCTTTTTGACGTTTCTGTCGTAGATATACTTAAGCCCTTTGAGCGCGAGCGCGCGGTCGCTTACGTCGATAAGTTGCGGCTCGACGTTTTCGACAAGTTCGCTGAGTCCGCCCGTTGCCACGACTTTTGCGCCTTTCATTTCGGGCAGTTCTTTATACTTTTCCACCATATATTTCACAAGCCCCGTATAGCCGTACACTATACCGCTTTGCATACAACTCTTGGTGTCCGTACCGACGATATTTTGCGGTTTTTCAAGCTCGATTCTCGGGAGTTTCGCTGCAGTCGTAACGAGAGATTCCGTTGCGGTCTTGATACCGGGAGCAATCGCGCCTCCGAGATACTCTCCGTCTTTGGTAACGAGATTGAACGTAGTCGCAGAGCCGAAGTCGACCACAATCACGGGGCCGCCGTAAAACTTGTATGCAGCCGCCGCGCCGACAAGCCTGTCCGTACCGAGTTGAGACGGATGTTCGTATCCGAGTTTAAGCCCCGTATCGGTATTTGCCGATACGATTAACGGCGATTTGCCGATATAGTAGTTGCACATATGCTCTATCGTATAGTTCAGCGCAGGCGCAACGGACGACATAACTGCGTCGTCAATATCCGCAAAATTTACACCTCTTTGCTTAAGCAAATCGTACAGCACCATTCCGTATTCGTCCGCCGTGCGCGACGCTTTGGTGGAAACCCTCCACGACGCGATAAGTTCGTCCTTATCGAAAACGCCGTATTTAACGTTGGTGTTGCCAATATCCATCGTGAGAATCATCTTGTACCTCTAATGCGCCCGTGCATAGCGTGCGCAATCAATCAGTAAATTGACAATAGTATACCAAACTATTTGGATATTATCAACCATAAAAAAGACGATAGCGATGCTACCGTCATTTTTTGTTAAACTCTATTAGGTTATTAAAAATTGAACGTTAATAAACGCCATCAACGCAATTTACTTTGGAAGAACTGTTAATATATTTAGCAAAACTTTCCCATTCCGCTTTTGTACCGCCGAATGTTACGACTGCTCTTTTTGTTGTCGATGAATATTCTTTTCCAAGTGCATTTAGATACTCTGGTATTCGTTTGCTTGCTTTTGATACATAAATCATACTAAGATTTGAACATCCCACAAATACAGGAGACTTTAAAAAGTATTGACTTTCATCTTTTTCTCCCTTGCACTCTGTTGGAGTCCAATTCAATTCCGTTAAACCGCTACATTTTCCAAATGCGGCACGCCCAATGCGTTTTAGGTTTTTAGGAAGTTCAATATTTGTTAATCCAACACATTCATAAAACGCACATTCAGAAATTACACTTACGCTTTCGGGGATTGTTATACTTGCAAGATTTGAACAACCTCTAAAGGCAGAGTTTCCAATTATAGACACACTATTGCCGAACGCAACATTTTCAAGTTCCGTACAATTATAAAAAGCCCATTCTCCGATACTAATCGTATTGTTGGGAATTGTCACACTTGTAATTCCAGTACATTCCATAAATGCATAATTGCCAATATTCTTCAATCCGTTGCCGAGTATAACTTTTGTAAGCCCCGAACAACCTGCAAACGCATAGCCTCCAATGTTACATACACCGTTGCCAAATGTAACGTTTGCGAGTTTAGTACAACCAACAAACGCATAGCTTTCAATGTTCGTTACACTATCGGGAATCGTTACACTAATCAAGTTGATACATCCTTGAAATGCTTGATATGCAATTCCAAGTGTACCTTCTTTTATAATAATCGTAGTATCATCTGCCATTTTGACTTTATAGGTATATGCCATTTTCCCAATATAGACAAGTCCGTTAGGTTGATTATTATACCAAGCAGTACCGACAAAAGCATCTTCACTAATACTAATAACTCTATCGGGAATTGTTATACTCGAAAGTTTTTCGCAATATGAAAAAGCATTGCTCTCAATTCTTGTTACATTGTTAGGAATTGATATACTCACAAGCCCAGTACAACCGGAAAAAGTCTCCGAACTTATGATTGTTATGTCATTAGGTAATGCCATACTTTTAAGACCTGTGCAACCGAAAAAAGCCGAACTACCAATGCTTGTTACGCTATTTGGAATCGTTATATTTGTCAGCCCGCTACATTTTTCAAAAGCATTTTGGCAAATCTCTTTTACACCATCTTCAATTTTAATTTCAACGATTCCACTACATCCGAAAAATGCTTTACTTGCAATTTTCGCAACGCTACGCGATTGATACATTGACGGAATTACAACATATTCTGAATTGCCATAATACCCCGTAACTTCATAATATCCAGATTTTTCATTTAACGCAAAAACAATGCCGTCCGAGCTAAAAACTTTTTCAACAGAATTATCGTCACAAGCAGTCAAAGTCGCTGCCACCAATAAAACCAATAATGATAGAATAAACCCCCAAAACTTAAACTTTGAAAATTTTTTGCTCATATTTTATTTTTCTCCCTAACATACTTTTTGATTATTAAGTTAATAATATGACCACTTGTCATATTTTGTCAACACTTATTATGACAAAATGTCATTATGAAAAACAATCTAAAAAGTTTAAGAAAAAACCGCGGAATGACGCAAATACAATTACAAATCGCAACAGGTATAGAGCAAGCCTTGTTGTCAAAATTTGAACGTGGCGAACGTATTCCACCTACAGAAACTCTTATTATACTTGCCGATTTTTATGGCGTAAGCATAGATTATCTTCTTGCAAGAACAACAGACCCCAAAAAGTATTGATTTCACATTCCCAATTATTTTTTCAATTATTCATCGCAATACAAAGCGTGCAGAGAAATGCGTAAAAATTGAATAGAAACGTAGGCAAAAATTCAAGCGCAATCTTCACTTCCTTTGTGAAAAATCTCGTTAAAAGCACCATTGACATCGCAAGCACCACCGTCATACAAACGAGCGCAAACCAAAGACTTTTCAACGTAAAAAACGCAAAAACGAAAAGTACTGCAAATATTCCCAAAATCAAAAAATATATCGTTGACGGAAAAAAATGTTTGTATTCCACAAGTCTCGAAATAGCCAATACGCAAGAAACGTAACTCGTTGCCACAAAAGCGGTAAACCACGCGTTTCCGAGCAAAAAAGCAGGTTTATTCAATGCAATCCACCACTTTAAGTCAACGTTGAAGCAAAGCGAACAAAGTCCCGATACCACGAGTATCGCAAACACTCCCACGACTATACCAATCATTCGCTTCAGATAATCCACATCAAAGTATATTTACTTACAAAGCGTTCAATGACGGTGTAACACAATTTTCGGCGGTTGCGTAAGGTAATGTAGGAGCAATCCGAGAATTACAAGGAGGTACATAAAATGAACGGATTCTTTTCAAACGGTGCAAACGGTTGCGGATGCAATACTTGCGATATAGTGTTGCTTCTTATGTTGCTCAACGGCTGCGGTTGCGGTGGCGGTAACGGGTTTGGCGGTTGCAATTCTTGCGACATCGTCTGGCTCATTCTCATTCTTTCCTGCCTTTGCGGCGGTGGATGTTCTTGTAAGTAAAAATCGGCACCAAGGTAACGACAATGCGCAGTAAATGCGCATTGTCTAAACCCTGTTTGATTTTTACTTTTCTACCGCAACGCTAATTTGCGCTATCAGTTCGAGCAAGGATAAATCATCCTGCCACAACTTCGCCAAATTATCGTTTTGGTGGTCGCACTTCGTGCGCTTGTGCTCAATCGGCACCAAGGTAACGACAATGCGCAGTAAATGCGCATTGTCGTCCTTTTCGTGCCGATTTTACATAGTATTGTCGTAACTCCTTAAATGCAGTACCCCCCTCTTTCCGGACACGCCGGTATTTCTCAAATAAACATTAAATGCAATTATCCCCCTTCCTCAGGTGTTTCCCCTATTCCGTTCCCCCTCTGCGCAATGCTTGAGGGAACCCACGGAACCGCTCCGCGGGGGGACACACTCGGTACTCGGATAAATAGGTATCGTTCACTTGTTATGTCACGCGCTTTGTGCGCCGCTACGCAACAGAATGACGCAGTCGCTTGTACTTTTCGTCAATCTCGACGCTCGATTTGCTCGCCGCCTTGCGCCTCCAACTCCGAATAAGCACATTCCGTTATTAAGTACACTCTCAACAAGTTTTTGTTCGGGTGTGGGCAACGCCCACCCGCAATTATTAACTATTAATTATTAATTATTAATTCAAACTCTTGCATTGACTTTTTATTTGCTTTATTCTATTATTTATAAACGAATAAACAATAAACAACGGCTCATCAGCCAGATGAGTACGGAAGGAGTTTTTATTATGGCAAACGTTACAATGGACAAGCTCGTCGCACTTGCAAAAAATCGCGGTTTCGTTTATCCCGGCAGCGAAATTTACGGCGGTCTTTCAAACTCTTGGGACTACGGCCCTCTCGGTGTTGCAATGAAAAACAACATCAAGCAAGCGTGGTGGAAAAAATTCGTTGTCGAAAGCCCCTACAACGTAGGTCTTGACAGCGCAATCATTATGAATCCCACCACTTGGCAAGCAAGCGGACATATCGGCGGTTTTTCCGACCCGCTTATGGACTGCAAAGCGTGCAAATCCCGTCATCGTGCAGACGACCTTATCGAGGATTATATGGCGAAACACGGCATCGAAGAAAGCATTGCCGGTTGGACCAACGAGCAAATGGAGCAATACATCGCAGAGCATAAGATTCCCTGCCCCGTATGCGGAAACAGCGATTTCACGGGCGTAAGAAAGTTCAACCTTATGTTCAAGACGTTTATCGGCGTAACCGAGGACAGCACTTCCACCGTATATCTGCGTCCCGAAACAGCACAGGGTATCTTTGTAAACTTCAAAAACGTACAACGCACCACCCGCAAAAAAGTGCCTTTCGGTATCGGACAAATCGGCAAGAGCTTCCGCAACGAAATAACCCCCGGCAACTTCATTTTCCGTATTCGCGAATTCGAGCAAATGGAACTTGAATTTTTCTGCAAACCCGGCACCGACCTCGAATGGTTTGCATATTGGAAAAACTTCTGCCACAAATGGTTGCTTGACCTCGGTATGAAAGACGAAAATCTCAAACTCCGTGACCACGACAAAGAGGAACTTTGCTTCTATTCAAAAGCCACGACGGACTTCGAATACAAATTCCCCTTCGGTTGGGGCGAACTTTGGGGCGTTGCAGACCGCACCGATTACGACCTCAATCAACACATCAAAACGAGCGGCAAAGATTTGAGCTATGTCGACCCGATTACCAATGAAAAATACGTACCTTACGTCATCGAGCCGTCGCTCGGCGCAGACCGTGTGTTCCTCGCATTCCTCGCAGACGCTTACGACGAAGAACAAGTCGGAGAAAACGACACCCGCGTGGTGCTTCACTTGCATCATCAAATCGCGCCCGTCAAAGTTGCGGTTCTCCCCTTGCAAAAACAACTCAACGACAAAGCGGAAGAACTTTATGTGGAACTTTCCAAGCACTTCGCTTGCGACTTCGACACGTCCGCATCTATCGGCAAGAGATACCGCCGTCAAGACGAAATCGGCACGCCCTACTGCGTCACGGTTGACTTCGACACTCTCGAGGACGGTTGCGTAACCGTGCGTGAACGTGACACGATGGCGCAAGTCCGCATCCCCATCGACAGCCTCGTTGACTACTTCACCGAGCAATTCAAGTATTGATGGCTTTGCCATTTTGACAAATCTATTATTAACTCAAAAAGAACCGCATATTGCGGTTCTTTTTATTATAAATGAATCCTCTAAACAGGCACGTTTTCAATGGTGGTCTAATTACCGTAAACGCAATCGTTAAAACGTCGATTGAAATATTTTATCAATTCAATGTTGATATATAAAAGCGTCTATGATATTATAACTATAATAAAAGTTGAGGAACGGAATATGTATTATTGCGAAAAATGCAAAACCGCCAATGCGGAAAACGTATGCGCGCGTTGCGGAAACACCGATTTGAGAATAGCCAAAGACGACGATATTTCTTTCTTCTATAAAATGCCCGACAACCATTTTGCAACGATGTTTATTGAGGCATTAAAATCTCAAAACATCGACGTTTTTGCCGTACCGTGCGGTTTCAGCCACGTTACAAGAGCCAACGACTCATTACTCATTTACGTTCCCGTCAAATTCCTCAACGACGCTTACGACATTTATGTATCGATGTTCGGAGAATAAGCACCGCTAAAAAGCGATGCTTTTTCATTTGTTTCGACTATTACCATTAAATAAAAGACGCGCCGTTGCGCGTCTTTTAATTTGGTGCTTAATACGAGGCAGTCCCGCACCGTTAAATTAAAAAACGCACCGTCGCGCGTCTTTTAATTTGGTGCTTAATACGAGGTAGTCCCGCACCGCTAAATTAAAAAACGCGCTATTGCGCGTCTTTTAATTTGGTGGAGGTGCGGGGAGTCGGACCCCGGTCCAAACAGCCATATTCGGCACTTTCTACACGTTTATCGAATGATTGAATTTTTCGCACTTCGGTTCATTCGCAAACCTCCGATTGATAATCTCGTGATGACAACAACCCTACCGAGAACTTAAGTTGCGTTGTCTGTTTTTATAACGCCGATTGGCAAGGGAACAGAAAACCTTGCGTCGACGTGCCACTAGTTAATTACGCAGCAAGAGCGAACTCCATATTGGAGCTCTTTTGATTGTTTTTTGCATTTAATTTTAATTTCCGTTTTTGCGTAGCCGAGCCTACGACGTGCTTATACCGCTTCAAACTGAGTGTCGAATCCAGTACACCCCCGATACGCCACAATCAACAAAGGCGTCCGAAGTGAGATGATTATAACACATTATATCCAAATGGCAAGTTATTTTTCAATTATTGTTTCTAAGATATTCCGTATATGCTCCGAGATATGCAAACGCAGAGAAATAAGTGTCGTTCGCAAGCGTATTTTTTAGTGCGATGTCGGCAAGCATAAGATTTTTGTTGTGCAAAAAGTACAGATGCACGCCGTACATAAAGATACAGTTTTGCAATTTATCCTCTTTGGGAATATTGTCGCAGTCCTCGAGGCTATCGCCCATAAACAAGCGCACGGCTTGCAAATATCCTGCGTGATGTCCGATTTGCATATTTTTGTATTTTGCAAGTACGTCATCCAAGTCGCGGCCGAGTTGCACGGAGCAGGCAATAGCCCAAAAGAGCGCGGCGACGTACATATCGTCGTTGCCTTCGGCAAGCGCAAAGCATTCGTCAAACAAGGCAAGAGCCTTTTCGTATTCGAACTTATAATAGGCAATGCAACCGAGCATATATCTCGTGTCGAGTTTGTCCTCCGCCCTCTCGTCGCACCACAAAAAAGCGTCCTCCGCTTTGTCGAGCTGAAGGGTCGAAATATACCTGCCGGCACACTTTCTGCGCGCTTGATAATCGTTTGGCTTGAGTGCGATTGCTCTCTCGAAACACTCTATCGCTTCATTGTATCGCATTTGAAAAGCGAGTGCGTTTCCGAGAGCCATAATCGTATCGAAAGTAGGATTTTCCAAATAATCCTTACGCGCAGACGACACGTTTTCATCGTCGGCAACGGTGCTTTCGCATCGTTTGCCGAACAAAATTTCCTCATCGCGCAAAGCCCTTATATCGCTTATCGCATTGCATTTGCAATTCGGATTTCCCAAACACATATATTTTACCTCTATTGCCTAAATCGGCACTTTATATCTTATTTAATCATAGTTAATCGTGCTTTCTCGCACGATTTTGCGGCGGAACTCGATATATTGATTTATCATATATATAGCGAGTTGCAACAGCATAATCATACCGCCGGGAGCCAAAATCCAGTTGTACTTTTCAAGGAGTATTCCGCCGTAATTGAACGCGTTTTGTATCATTACGCCCCAAGTTACGTCGGTAACGCTGCCCATACCGAGAAAGCTCAAAGTCGCTTCAACCATTATGCAACTTGCCACCGACGGCATAAAGTGCGCCACCGCCACGTCCATCACGTTGGGCAACGTATGACGGAACAAAATTCTTGCCTCGCTATAGCCCAGAGATTTGAGCGAGCGAATATATTCGGAATTTTTGACCGACATCGTTTTTGCCCGCACCGCTCTTGCCGTCGAACACCAGCAAAGCAACGATATTGTGAGAATTATGCTCGTTTTTCCGCCGTTAGCATACGCTGCGATTACTATTGCGGCAGGCAATATCGGCATAAGCAAAAAGAAGTTGATAAACGCATTGACGGCTTCCGACGCGATTCCTCCGAGATACCCTGCCAAAAGACCTATGGCAACGCCTATGACGATGCACGCAAGCGCACTCGTTACGCCTACGATAAGCGTCGAGCGCGTCGCAACGATGAGTTGCGACATTATATCGTAGCCGATATTGTTTGTTCCGAGCAAATGCTCCTTGGAACACGGCAAAAACTTTTCAAAACTTTCGCGACAGTCGTACGGCGCAATTTGTTCTCCGAAAATCGCAAACACGACGAACGTCAACAAAATTGCCACCCCGAGCGAAAACAGAGTTATCGAAACGGCGCGCCTTGCTTTGTAATTCTTTGCGCTTTTCATTCCGCCCTCCTCTGCCTCGGGTCGCAAAGCGACACTATTACGTCCGCGACGAAGTTTGAAACAATTACGCTTATTGCGATAATCAACAACGCGCCTTGCAAAGTCGGAAAATCCTTGTCGTTTATCGCGCGGCTGACGAGCAATCCCACACCGTCAATCGAAAATACTTTTTCTATGACGATTGAGCCTGCAATCATATGTCCGAAACTCGTGCCGAGCATAGAAATAAACGTTGCGGATATATTCGGAAACGTATGCACGTATTCGAGTCGAGCATTGCTCAAGCCCTTCGCGCGCGCGTACGACATATATTGTTCGTCCATAATGTTTGCAGATTGATTTCGCACAAGCAGATATTTTTTCGGCGTTGACGCCAATACCAACGTCATAACGGGCAAAATCAAATGCAAAAACCTATCGGACGCCGCATTTTCCGCAAACGGAGAATTCAGTCCGCCCGACGGCAACACTTTCCATTCGAACGCAAATAAAATGAGCAGTACTATCGCGCACAAAAACGACGGAACGGCATCTACAATCATCATTCCGCTCGTGATTCCGACGTCTGCGAATCGAGATTTTTTGTTGCCTGCGACAAGTCCCAACCAGCACGCAATCAACGCCGACAACAGCCACGCAGGCATAGTTATCTGCAACGTTCTGGGAATCTTTTCAAAGATTATCGCGCCGACGTATCTGCCTTGATGATAAGAATATCCCCAATCGCCTTTGAACAAACTCGAAACGTAGTTTGCAAATTGTTTGCCGAGCGGCAAATCAAGCCCCATTTCGCGGTATAAAGCGTCATATTCTTCTTGCGTTATCGATTTTTCGTCTGCGCCGATAAGGTTTTCGAGAGGGTCGCCGGGCATAAGACGAGGCAAAAAGAAATTGACGATGAATATCGCCACCAAAGCAATGATTGAGAATATCAAACTTTTGCCTATTCTTTTTGCCATATCTTTCGTTTGAATATTTGCGCAATTCGTTGCGCAAACGCTTTTCTGTCCTTATAACCGATTACGCCCTTTCGAGAGTTTCAAACGTTACGACGTTGAGAATGCCTGACGCCGAATCGAGTTTGAAACCGCTGAGTTTCGCACTTGCGCCGTAATTGATTTTCGAATAGAAAAACGGCACGCAAAGCACGTTTTCGGCTATATAATCCTGATATTTTTCGACGGCTTTTTTAAGTGCGTTCTCCGACGCCGCTTTTTTCATCGAGTCGAGAATTATGCCGAATTCGTTAAGCTCGCCGTCGGCGTCCTCGACTTCTACCTGACCGTGCGCGACGGGATTCGGCTTTATATCACAGAATCTCGTATATGCCGCAAGCAAATACCTCGAGCCGTAACCTGTGTCGAAATCGTAGCCGCCTGCGGTTATTTTTGCAAAACTTGCCATATGATTGCCTGCCTGATAGTACTCCTTCCAATCGGCACCTTTTTCAATAAGCACGACGTCGACGAGACCCGTTTCTTCGATTTGAGTTTTGAGAAGGTCGGCGTATTGCGTATCGTCCGAACCCGAGCGCACCAAAATTTCAAATCTGAATTTGTTTGAAGCGGAATAACCTTTTGCAGACAAAAGTTCTTTTGCCTCTTGAAGATTACGCGACCAAATCGGCGTTTCTTTATATCCGAAGATACCTTCCGCGACAAAACCTTCTCTTGACGGCACGGCGTCGGCGGGTGCAAACGTGTTGCGAATTTTTTCAAAATCTATTGACAGAGCTATGGCTCGTTTCACTTTCGAATCCGTCATTTTGCCGTTATTGAAAAACATCACTTTATCAATTTGTTTCGTGGCTTGCGAAATAATTTGAACGTTATCGTTTCCGCTCAACGCCGCAACGGCGTCCGTTGACAATCCATTTGCATAATCGAAAATCAAATCCACTTCGCCGTTTTTCAAAGCCAAAGCAAGCACTTCCTGCGAACCGTAATTTTTGAATATAACCTTGTCGAACTTAACGCTGTCCGCTTTCGGATATTCCGCAAATTTTTCAAAAGTAATCGTGCCTGCATTTATGTTTCTTCCGACATACTTAAACGGACCTGCCCCGACGACGGATTCCTCGTCGGAAAGCGTTTCTTTGGTTTTTCCCTCAAACAGATGCTTTGGCTTGAGAGTTTCGCTTGCCACTTTCTTAAGAAACGCGTCGGACATATCGACGGAATAAATCAACGAATCGTTTTCTTTGATTACGCTTTGATAATCGTCTCCCTCTTTCAATGCGCTCAAAGTATACTCGACGTCGTCGATAGACACACTCTTTCCGTCGTGCCATTTATATCCGTCTCTTTGAGTGAGCGTAACCGTCTTTTTGTCGTCGGACACGGTAAAATCGCAGTCAACGCCGACGTAATAGCCGTCAATTACGCTAACTGCCGAGATTTGCGAAACGGTGGACGCGATTTTGTCGAAATTGTAACCTGCCTTACCGCCGTTTGCGTCGAGACGATTAAGCGAATCGACAATCATCGTCGTGCCGACGATAAGGGTTTTCTCCTGCGGTGCGACGGTATCGGTATTGCACGCGACAAGTCCTATACACACGGTCGCAAGGACGACTATCGACAATAATACACCGAATATTTTTGTCGTTTTCATTTTAATGCTCCTTTTCGCAATCGCTATGCGATTCTGCTTTTTCGGCTTGCTCGTCGCAGGGCAAGTCGCTCGTAACGTTTCCGTCTTTTATATAGTAAACCTCGTCGCAAAATCTATCCACGAGCCGCGTATCGTGCGAGATAAACAGCACCGACAATCCCCTTTCTTTTACGAGAGAGTCCAATAGTTCGACGATATTCTTTTGCGTCGTCGCGTCGAGCATAGACGTCGATTCGTCGCATACCAGAATCTGCGGCTCGAGAGCAAGCGCACGGGCAATGACCACTCTCTGCGCCTGACCTCCGCTGAGATGCACGGGCAATCGACTTGCAAGAGTGCGTTCAAGCCCTACCACGTCAAACAGTTGCAGCATTTTATCGGTTGCGTCTTTACCTCGTTTTGCACGCTTAAACGCCACGAGTGCTTCTTTTACGGCGCTGCCGACGCGTTGAGTCGGGTCAAGCGCAAGCGCGGGTTTCTGCGGAATGAGTTGCACCGCAATACCCGCTTTTTTGTCATACTTGTTTTTTTCGGAATACAGCGATTTCCCGTCAAGCAACACTTGTCCTTGCGACGGAGCGACAAGTCCGCAAATAATATTCGCAAGCGTGCTTTTGCCTGCTCCGCTTTTGCCGACAAGACCTATCTTTTTGCCGTTTTCGATAGTTAAACTTACGTTTACGAGAGGCTCAACCGTCGATTTTGCTTTTCCTTTGCCGATTGTGAAACTTTTTGACACGTTTAACACTTCAAGCATCGCACACCTCGCACGCGGACAATAATTCCTTGGTGTAATCGTTTTGAGGATTTGACAAAACTTCTGCCGCTTTACCGAATTCACGCACTTGACCGTCTTTAAGCACGAGGACGTAATCGCATCTGCTCGCAACGGACATATCGTGAGTTACGACAATTATTGCCGATTTTTCAAAGTCACGGTCCATACATTCCCAAAACGTTTTGCTCGTCGTTTCGTCGATTCCCCTCGTTGCCTCGTCTGCCACGATAAGTTTTGGATTTGCGCACATCGCTATCGCAAGCACGACTCGTTGCGCCTCTCCTCCGCTTATTTCAAACGGATATTTTTCAAGGATTTCTTCTCCGTTTGTAAGTCCAGCCCGTGAAAGATTGTATATCGAATACGCCTTCTTCTCTTGACGATTGAGTTTAATACCTTTGCGAGAAAAAGCCTCGTAAATCTGTGTTTTTATCTTCAAAGACGGATTGAGCGATTCTGCGCCGCCTTGCGGTACAAACACAATCTGTCTGCCCAAAAGTTTTCTCTCTTTTCTGCGACTTTTTATCAAATCCGTGCCGTCAAACGATATAAGTCCCGTTGCGTAACAGTTGTCTGCAAGAGACGATGTAAGCGCGTTTACAATCATAGATTTGCCGCTTCCCGACTCGCCGACGATTGCAAGACGCTCCCCCTCGTTAAGGCAAAAGGAAACGCTATCGACAATCATTTCCGTCGAACGTGAAAACGACGCGTACACGCACAGATTATTAACTTCGAGCATACTTTCGTCCATACTTGTATTATAGCATCAACGCGCAAAATTTATCAAGTCGTTAGAGGCATATATGTACGGTAAAAATTAGCATAAATCAAACAAAATAAAACATAATGTTCTGTTTTTGTTAAAAAATGAAACTAAATGTATTGACAACGAAACACCGTGTTTGATACAATTCGGTTGAGGTGAAATTATGCATAAAAAAATATCGGCAACAACAGAAAAGATTTACAACGCATTTGCGAGCGTTTTGCTTGAAAAAGAATACAGCGACGTACGCATACAAGACGTTTTGGACGCAAGCGGCGTGGCTCGCAGCACATTCTACGCGCACTACAAAACAAAAGAAGATTTGCTCAAATCTATATGCACTACGATATTCGGACACGTCTTTTCGCACACCGTCGAAGAAGAACAAAGCCACGACTTTTCCAAGTCGTCGATATTCGATTACAAGCACTTTATCACACACATTTTCTATCACTTGCACGACGAAAGGTCGCTCATACACGCAATACTTCTCTCGCAAAGCAAAGACGTGTTTTTGACGTATTTAAGAGGCGAACTGCAAGAGTTTGCCACCGCCTGCGTTGAAAACAACTTTATCAGCGGCAAAGATTTGCCCAAAACGCTAAAAGTCGATTCCGTCATCGAAAACTTCGTGCTTTTGATAAAATACTGGGACTCCACCGCCTTTGCCGACACTCCCGAAAAACTGACGGAATATTTTATCGTGATGAACTCGTAGTGATGAACTCGTAAAATATTACTAATTAACGGAATGTGCTTATTCGAAGTTTCGAGCCGCAAGGCGGCGAGCAAATCGAGCGTCGAGGTTGACGAAAAGTACAAGCGACTGCGCCATTCTGTTGCGTAGCGGCGCACAAAGCGCGTGACACAGTGAGTGTACGATACCTATTTATCCGAGTACCGAGTGTGTCCCCCCGCGGAGCGGTTCCGTGGGTTCCCTCAAGCATTGCGCAGAGGGGGAACGGAATAGGGGAAACACCTGAGGAAGGGGGAAACTTTCATTTATTATATTTTTGACAAGTACACAACTAAATAAAGCGTCCAAACAGATGAATAACGCGAAAGCACCCCGAGGGACGCAAACCCAACGTACATAAGCGTACGTGATTTGCGAAACTCGGGGTGCTGTAAGAAACGAAGTGACGGAATAGCGATTGCTACGCTATGCGTCAATCGCGTCCAAAGTTATTCGCTGTTTGGGCGTTTTATTCTACGAGAATTTCTTTGATTTGAACTTCATTCCCTTTCAAAAGATAAGTATGTTCACTTCCGCAATGGGGACAAATCTTGCCGTATTGAACGGTGGGATACTCTTTTTTGCAATCCTCGCAGTAGGTAACGGCAGGAATGGTCTCCACTTCCATTTTACAACCTTTGAGAAGGTCGGTGCGGTTGGCGTTCCAGTTCCAGCAATCGATGAGTTGGTCGTTGACGACGGTAGAAACTTCCCCGATTTGCATAACGACCTTTGCAATTTTGGACGCATTGTTCTTGCGAGCGACGTCGCTCACAATATCCGCGATGTGGAAAACCACTCCTAACTCGTGCATAATTACCTCTTATTTGTTTGCCTTTTTGGCTTTTTTAGTTGCTTTGACGTACTCTTTGTGTTTCTTTTGAGACGCTTTTTCTTCGGCGGTCTTTTTGCCAAAGACGATTCTGAATCCACGCTTGATAGCATACGGCAAGATTTTCTTGAACTTGTCCTCGCTACGAACCATAGTGGAGCATTCGGGATGGTCTCTATGGAGATGAATTGCGTCAAATTCGCACTTGGTGGTGCAGATACCGCAACCGATGCACTTGTTCTCGTCTACGACGCTTGCGCCGCAACCGAGGCAACGAGACGCTTCGGTGTGAACTTGCTCTGCCGTGAGAGTGCCGTGCAAATCTCTGAAGGAGTGTTTGTCGCCTTCGAGTTCTTTTGCTTCTTGTCTGCCGGCGGTGTCGTAACTGTCGATGACGATGTTGTTCTTGTCGAGTTCGATGAAGTCGCGACGATTGCGTCCGATAGTCATACTCGTGCCGGGTTGTACGAATCTGTGGAGAGATACAGCCGCGTTCTTACCTGCTTCGATTGCGTCGATAGCAAATTTCGGACCGCTGTACACGTCGCCGCCGACGAAGATGTCGGGTTCTGCCGTTTGATACGTGAGAGCGTCAGCGACAGGATAATTGCCGTGATGGAACTCAACCTTCGTGCCTTTGAGCAAGTCGCCCCAAACGACGGTTTGACCGATTGCAAAGATGACATTTTGAGCTTCGACTGTGATGGTGTCGTTCTCGTCGTATTGAGGATTGAATCTCTTTGTGACAGGGTCGATTACGCTGAGGCATTTCTTGAATACGACCGCTTTGACGGTGCCGTCCTCGTTCTTGAGGATTTCTTTCGGACCCCAACCGTTGTTGACCGTAATGCCGTCCGCAAGTGTTTCTTCGACTTCTTTCTTGCTTGCGGGCATCGTGTCGCGAGATTCGAGGCAGTACATACCGACGACGTCGCTACCGAAACGAACAGCCGTGCGTGCGCAGTCAACTGCAACGTTACCGCCACCGATGACGACGGTTGCGCCGTTCATCTTTCTGTCGTGATTTTCGGTTGCCTTGTGCAAGAAGGAAACTGCCATATCCGTGCCGATTGCGTCCTCGCCCGGAACTCCCGGCAATCTGCCGCCTTGGCAACCGATTGCAACGTAGAACGCTTTGTAACCTTGCTCGCGAAGTTCGGGAATAGTCACGTCTTTGCCGACGTCTACACCGCACTTGAATTCGACGCCGAGTTCACGCAAAATGTCGATTTCTGCCTCGATAACGTCTTTTTCGAGTTTATAGGACGGAATACCGTAAGTGAGCATACCGCCGAGTTTTTCGTTCTTTTCGAAAACGGTGGGTTTGTAACCCTTGGTTGCAAGATAGTATGCGCAAGAAAGACCTGCGGGACCTGCGCCGATGATTGCAATTTTTTGCGACCATTGTTTGTCGACGTTGGACGGAATGACCACTTCGGGAACGTATCTCGTTTCCGCGTGCAAATCTTGCTCTGCGATAAACTTCTTGATGTCGTCGATTGCGACTGCTTCGTCAATAGTTCCTCTCGTGCAAGCAGCTTCGCAACGCTTGTTGCATACGCGGCCACAGATTGCGGGGAACGGATTGTCCTTTTTGATGAGAGCAAGCGCTTCTCTGTATTTGCCTTCTTTTGCTTTGCGGATATAACCTTGAACCGCGATGTGTGCGGGGCAAGCGACCTTACAGGGAGACGTACCCGTTTCATAGCAGTTGATACGGTTCTTATCTCTGTAATCTTCATCCCATTTATCGGGACCCCAACTGAGGTTGTCGGGAAGTTCGTGTTTGGGATATTTGATTTCGCCTTGCTTCGTGCAAAGTTTTTGACCGAGTTTGACTGCGCCTGCGGGGCAATACTCTACGCACTTACCGCAAGCCACGCATTTGTCTTTCTCGACGTGAGCGACGTATGCGCTTCTGGACATATTCGGCGTATTGAAAAGTTGTGACGTACGCAATGCGTTGCAGATGTTGACATTGCAGTTGCAGATTGCGAAAATCTTGTCTTGACCGTCGATGTTGGTAATTTGATGCACAAAGCCGTTCTTCTCTGCGTTGCGGAGGATTTGCATAGCCTCCTCGTAGGTTATGTCACGGCCTTTGCCCGTCTCGCGGCAGTAGTCAGCCATATCGCCGATACCGATACACCACTCCTCGCAGCTGTCTCCGCAACCTTCGCCGAGTTTTGCGCGACCGTAACGGCAAGAGCAGATACCTACGCCGAGGTGTCCTTCATACTTTTTGAGCCAGTAAGAAAGATGCTCGATGTCGATTGTACCGTTTTCCATCTCGATTGCTTTTTCGACGGGGATAACGTGCATACCGATACCTGCGCCGCCTGCCGGAACCATAGGTGTGACCATAGTCAACGGCAAATAGGTCATTCTTTCAAAGAACATTGCAAGTTCGGGATGGTCGTCGAGTTGTTTCTTAATCATATTCGTGAACTCGGCAGAACCGGGAACGAACATAGGAAGACAATAACGACGTTCGCGTTTTGCGCCCGGAATGGGACCGTCATCGTTATACTGGTCGCCGTAATCGTATTCCAAAAGTCCGATGTGGCTCATTTCGTCGAGAAGTTTTTGAAGGTCCTCCGCTTTGTATTGCGGATTGAGTTTCAACATTTGCTCGAACGTATAGTGATGACGCACTTTCATTGTGAGTGCGACGTCCGCCATCTCGTCGGTTACGAGGCAACGAAGTCCCCAATATTCGGGGTCGTTTGCTGTCACGCCTTTAATCTTGTGGTCGATACAGTCCGTGATTTTTCTTGCCAATTTGAGAATTTTCTCACTCGGATTCGCTTCTCCCATATATTTGGGGACGAATGCTTTGCTCATCTCAGCCATTGATGTTTTCTCCTTTACCGAAAAACTTTATTCTATTGTACAATGTATTCTCCAACAAGTCCACGCCCTCTCCCGTTTTTGCGCTTACGGGGAAAATTTGCGCGTTCTCGTTTAGATTCTTAATGTGTTTTTCAAACGCTTGCATATCGAAATCGAATGCTTCGAGCGTATCGATTTTCGTAACGACGACGATGTCGCATTTTTCAAACATAAGCGGATATTTGAGCGGTTTGTCGTCTCCCTCGGGTACGGACAGAAGCATCATATTGAGATGTGCGCCCGTGTCAAACTCCGCAGGACATACGAGATTGCCTATGTTTTCAAGCACGATAAGGTCGGTTTTGGGAAAGTCCGCTTGCTTTAGTGCGTCCGCAACCATTTGCGCGTCTATGTGACAAAGTCCGCCGTTGTGAATCTGCACGCTTTCCACTCCCGCGTTTTCGGCAATACGTCTTGCGTCCACGTCCGTTTCGATGTCGACGTCCATAGCTACGATGTCGAGCGACTGCTTCATATCGCGAATGAGTCTTGAAAGGAGCGTGGTTTTTCCGCTTCCCGGGGACGACATTACGTTGAGCATAAACGTGCCTTGCGCTTTTAACGACGCCCTAAGCTCGTCGGCAACCTTGTCGTTGTTTGAAAAAACGCTTTCTTTTACGGATATAACTCTCATTTCAACGCCTCTTTCCACTCGCGGTATTCTCCGAAAATCCACTCTGCGAGTTCTTCTACGCCCTCGCCCGTTTTGGACGATACGAGAAAGACTTTTGCGTTCGGATTGATTTTCGCAAGACGTTCTTTGCATTTATCCACGTCGAAATCGAAGTATTTTGCCGTGTCGATTTTGGTAATTACCAACACGTCGCAACTTGAAAACATCAACGTGTATTTGAGAGGCTTATCGTCGCCCTCGGGGATTGCGAGCAACGCCATCTTGAGATGTGCGCCCGTATCGAATTCGGCAGGACAGACGAGATTGCCGATATTCTCCAAAAACACGATGTCCTCTTTCGTACCGAACTCCTTAAAGCCCTGACGAGACATATCCGCGTCAAGGTGGCACATTCCGCCCGTGTGGAGTTGAATGGACTGCGCGCCCGCTTCGCGAATCGTGTATGCGTCGACGTCTCCGTCAATATCCGCTTCCATAACTCCCACCGCGCATTTGTCTTTGAGCGCGCCTATAAGTTTGACAAGCAACGACGTTTTGCCGCTACCGGGCGCAGACATCACGTTGATGTAAAAAACGCGTGCGGCGTCGAGTTCGGAACGCAGTTTTTTTGCGTCGGCGTCGTTGTCCTCGAGGATAGTCCTTTTCAAATCGATTGTACGAATTAAATCCATAATTATCTTTTTTAGAAATATATTATATCACTACGATTTTTTAATTTCAATACTTTTATATCGGTTTTTTGCAGTATAAAACTGTAAAAATCCATTCATTTAGGTTTTAATGTCCTTTTTCTATGCATTTTATAAGTTGTGAGACGTTATCATACGTTTGTATGCAATCGGGGTTGACACGCTCGGGTTTTGGCATTAAAATAAAACCATAAATTTCAGGGGGCAACTATGAATATCGAAAAATACTGCGACGCACAAAAAATCGCCAACGATATGGACGTTATGAACTCTTTCGGCATACGTCTTACGGGCACCGACGCTCAAAACGATTTTTGCAAGTGGATAAAAGAACAAATCGCGCAAATGGGCTACGAAGTCCACACCACTCCGTACGAATTTGACCGTTGGACTTGCGACGAATGCTCGTTGAGCGTCGACGGCAAAGACGTACACGTTTCCTCTCCGTTTCCTTACAGCGGACTTACGGGAAAAGACGGCGTAACGGCAAAACTCGTTGAAGTCGGCAATCATCCTCTCGGTTTTGCGAGAGCGAGAGGCAAAATCGCAGTTTGTCATATAAAGAATCTGAGCAAAATCAGCAGTAAAATCGCTTTCGACAAGCGCAAATCCTATCCTGCCGACCTCGAAATAGAAAAGAGTTACAGAGGCCCCGTCAGCACGTCTTTCGTAAAGACGTTGCTCACGTTCTGGGCGGCGCAACTTTCGGGTATGAAAGGTATGATTTGCGTCTGGGAAGATATGTCCGACCAAATGGTTGAAGGACAAGTGCTTAACTTCATTTTACACTACCTCAAAGTGCCTATGGTCTGGGTCAACCAAACCGACGGAAAAACCGTGTTAGATGCCGCAAAAGCGCACAAAACCGCAACCTTGAAACTTGTGGGAAAACTTGAAAAAGCGCACACCGAATCTTTCTATGCGATACTCAAAGGCAAGAAGGAAACCAACGAGGCAATCATCGTAAACACGCACACCGACGGATGCAATTTCTGCGAGGAAAACGGCGCAATCGGCATTCTTCCGATGATGAAATACTTCAAAGAAAACCCGATTGACAGAAACATCGTCTTTGCGTTCGTAACGGGACACTTCCGTCTCCCCTCCTTCCGCACGGGTACCGACCAAGCAACGTCCAAATTCCTTGCCGACAACAAACAGGTGTGGAAAGGCAAAAAAGGCGGCCTCAAAGCGGTTGCGGGTTGCGCCGTGGAACACCTCGGTTGCACCGAATGGAAAGACGTTGACGGCGTGTATAAGATGACCGACCCCATTGACGTGGAACTCGTGTACACGGGCAATAAAACGGTCGACGACGTTTATTACGAGGCAATCAAAGACAGAGACAACGTGCGCACGCTCACTTTGCGCGGACATAATATGCTTCATTTCGGCGAAGGACAACCTCTTTTCAACAAACATATTCCCGAAATCGCCTTGGTAACCGCTCCCGACTATCTCTGCTCCGTTGCGGACAATCATCATATGGACAAATTCAATCTTACGCTGATGTGCGAACAAATAGGCACGTTTATCCGTTGCGTGGAACTGCTTGACAAAAAGAGCGCGAAACAACTCGGAAAAGCGCAAGGCTATTCAATCGGTCTCGGAAAGTTGAAATAAGTCAAGCGAGTCGAACGAATCGAACGATTTTGACAAATCAAACAAACCAAACGAATAAATAAGTTTCATTAGTTAAACTACCCCAACGAGTCGAATTAGTAAACAATTCAATATAAAAAAGCCCGTATCTAACGGGCTTTTTTGTTCTTATTCGAGTGTGGGCAACCCCACCTTTTTATCTGTCCTCTCTGAAGTAAGACGTGCCTAATGCCGCAGGCGGTTGCGTCTCGCGCTTGTTTATCGTGCTTGTGATGATAAGCACCACAATCGTAACTATATACGGAAGCAATTTGATAAACTCTTTGAGAGCGGCGTTCGACGAGGGCGCAAAGAAATCGGGAATGAAATACAAAAGGCTGAACACGATTGAGCCGAGAATGCCCCAATTAGGCTTCCACACCGAGAAGATGACGAGTGCGACGGCAAGCCAGCCGAATCCTTCGAGCGTCATTGCTATATTGCCCGTAGAACCGCCGTTTGCGTCCATAATATAGAACAATCCGCCAAGCCCCGTTACGGCGCATCCGATGATTGTCGAAAGGTATCTGTATTTTGATACGCTTATGCCTGCCGCGTCAGCGGTTGCAGGGCTTTCGCCGACGGCGCGCAAGGACAATCCCGTTCTCGTTTTCTTGAAAACTATCGCGACGATAATCGCTATTGCGATTGCCAAATAGAACATCGTGCCGTACGAGAAGAACAGTTGAGTAAACCAGTTGTCGTTTGCGCAAGGGAACGATTTGATAAAATACTTGCTCGCTTCGGAAAAGCCAGTTGCGGCAGATTCGTCCAACTGCCCCAATACGAACTTGTTTAGTCCTACGCCGAACGTGGTTATGGTAAGACCGACGACGTTTTGATTGCAACGCAGAGTTACCGTAAAGAAACTGAACAGCGCGCCCGTCAATCCTCCGAAAAGGATAGCCGCCAAAATCGGAAGGAACACGGCAAGGAAGCCGTTCATCTGCGACAAATCGGAGAGCGAGCGAATATACCACAATTCTCCGAGGCAACCGCCAATTGCGCCGATGCACATAACGCCAGGAGTGCCGAGATTGAGGTGTCCGCTCTTTTGCGTAATCGTTTCGCCAGTAGAGCCGTAAGTAAATATTGCGCTGAATCTTATAGATTCTCTCAAAAACGTAAGGAACATTATGCATTAACCTCCTCTGCGTCGCTTTGAACGGATTGCGCCGTTTCGCTTATCTCGGCGTTCTGCTCGTCTGCGGAAACGCAAGTTTCAGCGTCGTTTTTTGCGTCTTTATCCGTCGATTCGGTTGAATCGTCGGTTTTTTCGCTTTTACCGTGTTTTTTGAATAACGTCGTATTGAACTGAATGCGATAATTAACGAAAAACTCGCAAGCAATCAATACGAAGAAGAACACGCCCGTAATGATTTCAGAAAACGACGAACCGAGTCCGAACTGCGAACCTGCAAAATCGGAACCGATGTCGAAGAACTGCACTATCAAAGACGTGACTACCATTGACACGGGATTGAAGTTTCCGAGCCAACTTACGAGAATTGCAGTAAAGCCCAAGCCGCCTGCCGTCGAGGTAGAAATCGTGTGAGCGGGAGTACCCGCAACGAAAATCCAACCTGCCACGCCCGCGAGCGCGCCCGACATAATCATCGTTCTGATAATGACTTTCGGCACGCTGATACCGATATATTTTGCGGTATTTTGGCTTTCGCCGACAACGGATATTTCGTAGCCGTGCTTGCTGAACTTGAGATAAATTGCCATAATAACGGTTATAACTGCAACTATGATTATGTTGAGAATATAGTTATATTTGCCGATTTTGGGGAATGCGCCGTATTCCAAAACGCCCAACACTTGCGAACCGCTTTTAACCCACGAAGCGATGCAGATTGACACAAGTCCCATTGCGACGTAGTTCATCATAAGCGTGAAAAGCGTTTCGTTGGTATTCCATTTGGCTTTGAAAAGCGCAGGAATCGCGCCCCATATTCCGCCGCCGAGAACAGCCGCAAAGAACATAATCAGCACGAGCAGCGAATTGTGGACTTTTCCTCCGAGATACATAATGCAAACGACGCTCATAAGCGCGCCCATAAGCACTTGACCTTCCGCGCCGATGTTCCAAAACTTCATTTTGAAAGCGGGAGTTATCGCAAGGGCAATCAAAAGCAACATTGCCACGCCCTGCAAAAACTTGATTATACGAGTGGGCGTACCTAGCGTACCCACAAACATATTCTTTATAAACTCTCCGAAAGAGTTAGGCTTGAAGATGCAACTGACGATTGCGCTGATAATCAATGCAACGATTACCGCCGCCGCGCGCACGAGCCACGACTTCCACTTTGCGTTGTCCGTGCGTTTTGAAATATGCCATAGCGAGTTGTGTGCGAGTTTATTCAGCATCGGTCGCTTCCTCCTTGGTCGTTTCGTCGTGCTTGGTCATAAGCAAGCCGATTTGTTCTTTGTCCGCGTTGCGTCCGTCCACTATACCGGAAATCTTGCCGCCGCAAAGAACGAGTATTCTGTCGCTGAGTTCCATAAGCACGTCGAGGTCCTCTCCGACGAATATGACCGCCACGCCCTTCTCTTTCTGTTCGTTGAGCAAATTGTAAATCATATAAGACGAATTGATGTCAAGACCTCTGACGGGATATGCCGCCATAAGCACCGTGGGAGAAGCCGCAATCTCGCGTCCCACCAACACTTTCTGCACGTTGCCGCCCGAAAGACGTCTGACGGGAGTCGAGGTGCTGGGAGTGGAAACGTGAAGTTCGTCCACGATAGTCTGCGCGAGTTTTTTCGGCTTTTTTCTATCGAGGAAAAACGGAATGCCCTTTCTGTACGAGCGAAGCATCATATTGTCGGTAATATCCATATTGCCGACGAGTCCCATTCCCAATCTGTCCTCGGGAACGAACGACAATCTGACTCCGAGTTCTCTGATTTGCACGGGTGTTTTGGAGCGCAAATCCACTTTTTCGTCGTTCTTCGTCGGGTCGAAATAAACGATTTCGCCCGTATTGAGTTTTTGAAGTCCCGCAATGGATTCCAAAAGTTCTCTCTGTCCGCTGCCCGCAATACCCGCAATTCCGAGAATCTCTCCCGAACGAGCGGTAAAAGACACGTCGTCAAGCACTTTCAAACCGTCGTGATTGAGTGCCGTGAGATGACTTACCACAAGTCTGTCCTCAACGTCGTGAGGCATGGCTCTGTCGATGTTAAGTTCCACTTTCGCACCGACCATCATCTCGGTAAGTTGCCTTTCGTCGGTGTCTTTCGTGTCGACCGTCGCGATATGCTCGCCCTTGCGAAGCACCGCTACTCTGTCGCTGATTTCCATAACTTCGTTGAGTTTGTGCGTAATGATGATAATAGACTTGCCGTCCGCTTTCATTTTGCGCATTATATCGAACAGTTTTTTGATTTCCTGAGGGGTAAGCACGGCGGTAGGCTCGTCGAGAATGAGAATATCCGCTCCCCTGTACAGGACTTTTATGATTTCAACAGTCTGTTTTTCACTTACAGACATATTGTATATTTTCTCGTTAAGATTGATGTCAAAGCCGTATTTTTTCGCAAGCGAGGACACTTCCTTCCCTCTGTTTTTGGGAAGCCAGTTAAACTTGATTTTTTTGACAAGCGTTGAGAGCGGCAACAACGCCAACTTTTTGCACTCTTGCTTTTCGTCCACGATTTTCGGCTCTTTCATATATGCCAAAACGCCGTCGTTGTCCTCTTTCTTATAAAGAACGGCGTTGAGATTGTTCTCGGCAATTCTGCATTTTTCTCTTTCTATACTCTCTTTAAGGGAGCCTTCGGCGTCTTTTTCTCCGAGAATGATATTGTCGATTGCGGTAAAAACGTCGATAAGTTTGAAGTGCTGATGCACCATACCGATTTTGTATTTGTAAGCGTCCTTTGGAGAGCGAATGTCCGCTTCTTCTCCGTTTATGAAAATCTTGCCCTCGTCCTGACGATAAATGCCCGAAAGCATATTCATAAGAGTGGTTTTTCCGCTTCCGTTTTCGCCCAGAATAGACAAAATTTCGCCCTTTCGCAAGTCGAGGTCGACGTTTTTATTGGCAATAACCTTGCTGCCGAAACGCTTGGTTATCCCTTTCATTTCAAGTATTACAGAATTATCCATAAATTCCTTATATTGCGTTTGTTCGTAAATAAATTCGATTTGGCGGAGCAAATGCTCCGCCAAACCAAAGCGAGGTTTTCAAATCGTTATGCTTTCAATTCGCTGATTCCGTCGATGTCGACGTCAAAGTAAGGAGCGGAACGGAAAACGGATTCTTTGAACACGCCGTTTTCGACGACTTGAGTGTCTTTCTCGAAGTTCTTGTCGAAGTTGACGTCAGCCATATAGGACGTGAGTGTCTCTCCGTTGACGGTAAATTTGCTCGTATCGAAGATAACGAGGCTACCGTTTTCGAGAGCGGCTTTAACTTCGTTGAGTTTTGCTTCGGTGCCGGGTGCCGCCGCAGAACCGATGTCAAGAAGTTGTACGGAACCGGTTGCGAGAGTGCCGACGTAGTCGTATTTGATTGTTTCGTTGTTAATAGCGCAGTTTACGACGTACTCGTAGTAAGGCGCCCAGTTGATTCTGGAACCGACGACGTATGTATCCTTGCAGGTGCTTTCCGTGCTGATGTTGTAGGTAATGTTGGGGATACCTTTTTCCACACAAGCGGTAGGGGCGCCCATAGAGTCTGCGTGTTGGCTGATGAGTTTGCAACCGTCCTCGATAAGAGCGAGTGCCGCGGCTTTCTCTGCGGGTTCGTCATACCAACTGCTGGTAAATCTCACTTTCATCGTTGCGTTTTCGACGATTGAGCGAACGCCGAGGAAGAAAGAGGTATAACCGGATTTAACTTCTGCGTAAGCATACGCTCCGACGTAACCGATTTTTGCGTTTTCGTCGCTGACTTTACCGTTTTCGTCTCCGTAGAGAGATACGAGTTTCATACCTGCGGCAACGCCTGCGAGGTATCTGCCCTCATAAATGGAAGCGAAAGCATTGTAATAGTTGCCGTAATCGGAGGTGTGCGCTTTCGTGCCTGTTGCGTGGCAGAAACGAACGTTGGGATATTCCCAAGCGGCTTTCATAATGTAATCTTCGTGGCCGAAACTGTCTGCAAAAATAACGTTGCAACCTTGTTCAACGAGGTCTACCGCTGCGTCGTAGCACTCTTGGTTTTCTTTTACGTTGGTCTTGATAACGAGTTGTTTTTCCTTATCGAGTCCCAAGTTTTCGACTGCTTTGTACATTGCGTCGATAAAGTTTTTGTCGTAAGTCGATTTATCGTCGTGCAAGCAAATGAGACCGATTTTTATGTTCTCTTTGGAGATTGCCTGAAGATTAACGACGCGTTCTTCTTCGTTGCAAGCGACAAGAGTGACAACCAATGCGGTTACCATTACGAGGCAAAGCACAAGTGCAAATACTTTCTTTTTCATACAGTTTCTCCTTTTTCGTTGCCGTTAGGCCGTTATATCCACGCCGTTTGGCGCAAATTTCGTTAATGTCTGAAAACGATGTGTCCTTCGTCGTCCATAGAATCGATAAGCGCGAGGCTTTGGACGTTTACGCCTTTTTCGCGCAAAGCGTCTCCTCCGCCCTGAAAGCCCTTTTCAATCGCTACGGCGCATCCGACGAGAGTAGCTCCCGCTTGTTCCACGAGGCTCATAAGTCCGTTTATTGCCGCCCCGTTTGCCAAAAAGTCGTCGACGATAAGCACTCTGTCGTCTTTTGCGAGAAAATCCTTTTCGACCATAATCGTTTTCGTTACCTGATGCGTAAAAGAATAAACCTCGGCGCAGTAGCAGTCCGAGGTTATGTTTATGGTTTTGCTTTTCTTAGCAAAAAGCACCGGTGCGCAGACATAGTGTGCGGCAGCACAAGCTATGGCTATACCCGATGCTTCGATTGTCAGAATTTTGGTTATTTTTTGCCCGCAAAAGAGCGCAGAAATTTCCTTGCCAATCTCGTCCAACAGTTGATAGTCGATAAGATGATTCAGAAACCCGCCAACCTTGAGGATGTTGCCCGGCTTGACTTTGCCGTCCCTCAAGATGCGCTCCTCCAAAATCTTCATAGCGCGCTCCTTTACCACAATATTTAGTGGTGTTACGGTTTTTCCCCCCGTTCGGTTGTGCGTTGTGATTTTGTTTGCTCTTGAATGATACGGGCATTATATCCAAAAAAAAACGGCAATGTCAAACGAAAATCGACACGATTTCGCAAATTTATCAAAAAAATTTTTCCAAGTACACGATGTGTATATTTTACCGCCGTTCGGCACTATTTACCGCACGATTTGTAAGATATAAGTCGATAATTTTTTCTCGTTTTATAAACGCGCGGACAAACAAAAACGCACGCCTTAAGACGTGCGTCGTTCGATGCGATTTTGTTTATTCGAACACTTTTATATCGGATGCGGACGAATAAGTTTTCCAATTCGGCTTGCCCTCGACGTTCGGAGTGCCGCTCTTTGCAAATTCGCAGAATCTGTCCACCATCTCGTCCGACAATGCGTAATCGGCGTCCGTAAACGGCCTTTGGGACTTATCGAGAGAGCCGAGCGCGTACCATAAGTCGCAAGAATGGAAAGACGCGTCGTCAGGAGGCAAAAGCCGTGTGAGCGAAAAGACGTAGCAAGGAGAGTTTTTCTTTTTTTGTTTCCTTGCAAACGCCCTTGCCATATGATTGAGGACGGGCGGCAACAAATCTTTCTTGACCGTGCCGAAAATTATGGGTACGTCGGTATCGTATTTTGCGTCTTTTACGAGTTTGCCGTCGATAACGGGTTTTGTGCAAAGAGCCTTGCCGAGCATAAGTTTGGCTTTCCACGCAGTCCAGATTTGCTCCGTCGGCATAGATTTGAATTCGTCAAAAGACTTTGCGCCGCTCGTTTTGACGAGTTTTTTCCAGTATCTCTTATTCGGCTTCGTTATCGGAAGCATCGCTCCCCTCTTTCCGCCGCCCGACAGCATAATCGCGCCTTTTATCTTGCCTTTGGTCATATCGGAGCATATAAGCGTTTGTATGCTCATTGCGCCCGCGCTCTGTCCCATAAGCGTTATATCGTCGGGATTGCCGCCGAAACTCGCGATATTGTGCCTTACCCACTCGATTGCGGTATATTGGTCGTAAAGTCCGAGATTGCCCTTGCAATTCTCCCCGTCGGCAAAAAATCCGAATACATTGAGTCTATAGTTTATCGCAACGAAAACGACTCCTCTTTTTGCATAAGCCGAGCCGTCGAACTGCATCTCGTTGATGCTTCCGCCCGTAAACGAACCGCCGTGTATAAACACGACCACGGGACAATCGTGAGCGTCGGAGGGGGCTTGTACGTTCAAAACGAGACAATCTTCGCTATAGCTGAAAGTTTTGCCTTTGCGGAATTCCCGATAATAGAATCTGTGTTCCTCATTCCAGAAAGCGCGCATTTGCGGACAACAGACGCCTTGTTGCGTCGCGTCGAAATCTCCGTCGTAGCTCGTAACCTCTCTGGGCATTTCGAATCTTTTTGCGTCTGCGTATTTCACGCCCCTGAAAAACGCGCCGTACGGCGTTTTTAATCCCACGACGTTTCCGCAAGGCGTAGATACGGTTTTAGTTTCCATTTACAATCCTCTTTAACGTGTTCATAGAATATTGCATACTCGCAATGGGATTCGGCGACAAATCGAGTTCGACCACAGCGTTTTGAACGCCGTGTTTTTGCGCCGTGGCAAGAATGCTCGCAAAGTCGAGCGTTCCTTTACCCACCGCTCTGAAAATCTTGTTTTTGTAGTCTTTGAGATGCAAAACGTTCACTCTGCCGTCGAGTTTTTCGAGATATTGCTCGACGTCCGCTCCTGCGAATCTAAACCAGTAAGTATCGGGGATAAACTCCACCCTCTTATCGGTATTTTCTATGAGATAATCGTATATCGTCTTGCCGTCGATTTTATCGAACTCGAACCAATGGTTGTGATACGCAATCGTCATATCCTCTTTTGCGAGGCGTTCCGCCGTGCGATTGAGAAAATTCACAAACTCGTTTAAGTCCTCGATTTTGCCCGTGCGGAATTTTTTTGGCATCATTCCCACGCCCATACGATTGCAACCGTAGGTTTTATGCTCTGCGATAAGCCCTTCGAGGTCGTTCTCGAGCCGCTCGAACTTGTCGTGAGTTATGCAAACGGGCATATCGAATCTGTCCACCAAAGTTTTTATAAACTCTGCGGACACGGGTTTTCCGCCCGAAAGTTGCACGGTTTGCGCTCCCATCTCTTTTGCTCGCGCAAAAATCTGCGCGTATCCCTGCTCGTTTTTGAGGTATTTTCTCAACGAAAACAGTTGTATACCTATTTGCATAGTTTATTCCTCTATATTATCCTTATTATTGTCGTTTTCCGCGTCGGAGCAGTCCTGCACGTCGTTTTGCGCTTCTTCTTCGGAAGGCGGCAACTCGTCGTTTTCGGCAAGTACGTTGAGTTCGTCGTCCTCGGTTTCGGTTGCGATTTCTTCCTCGAGTTGAGCGCAACTCTCTCCCTCCGACTCTATACCGACGTTATTGTCGATTGCAATGGAATTGCTCTCGTAAGCGTTTTTGAGATGCTCCTCTTTTGCCACTTGCAATTCTGCCACTTTCTTTTTGGAAAGCGGATACCACACGAGAAGCACAACCGCCATAAGTCCGAACAGCACCGCAGGAATTATGGTTGCAAGGTCGTACATCGTATTGAGATTTTCAATGGTTTGTTTTGCGCCCTTTGCCGTGTTGTAGTGCATACCCAAAAGCGCGCCGTTGACCGCAACTGCCGAGATAACCTGACCTATCTTTCTGAAAAACATAAAGAACGCATACGCCGTACCGTCGTCACGTCTGCCCGTCTTGATTTCGATGTCGTCTATAGCGTCCGTTGCCATTGACCATACTTGCAAAACGATGAAAGTCATTCCGCAACCGCTGACGAAGCAAAGCACCAAGAACAGATACATTCTCACGTCGAGGTCCACGCCGCGAAGCGCAAACATACAAAGGTTTGCGGCGGCTGCGACAATCATACCCACTCCGCAAATTTCTTTTTTGCCGAATTTGCGAACCATTTTCGGAGTAAGGAACATAAATATCGCCATAGGAGCGTATGTGCAGATTGTCGATACTATGTTCATCCAGTTTGCGCCGAACAAATCGTCAAACAAGTACAAATAAAAACTTTGAGTGAACATTTGTCCCGCAAGCAAAAGCATACTTGCTACGCTGACTGCCAAAAACGCTCTGTTGGAAAACAAATTCTTGATGATTTTCTTACCTTCGCCCTTCTGCTTGGTTTTCGGGGTTGCGACAACTCTTTCCTTGTTGAACACAAACGCCAAAACGAGCATTGCAAGGCACGCAAGCGAAAGCACCACAACGCCGATTATAACGGGCGTATATTGCATATCCGTGAGAATTTTTCCGTTTTCGCCAACGGCGTAAACCTTGTCCTCCACGGTTTTCGTTGCGCCGGTCCAGTCTGCGTCGGCAAGACGTTTTGCATACGCAAAAGACGAAATCAATATTACGGGCGTGCCGCCGATACCTGCGCCGATTGAACGAAATACGGAGAGTTTTGTACGTTCTTTTTCGTCTGTCGTAACGACCGAAGCAAGTCCGCCGTACGGAATTTGAAGCATCGTATAACTCATACCGAACATAACGTACGTCACGGTTGCATAAATGCAAGTGCCTACGGGGTTTACGTCATAAGTGAGTCCGGGCCACTTAACGAACATCAAAATCGAAGAAGCAACCAACGGTATGGAAGCCCACAAAAACCAAGGACGGTATCTGCCCCACTTTGAGAGTTTGATGCTGTCGCAGATTCTGCCCATAATCGGGTCGTTGATAGCGTCCCAAATTCTCGCGCCGATGAACATAAGCATAATGAACAGCGGTTCGAGGTGGAAAATATCCGTATAGAATTTCTGCAACAGAGACGTTACCAAACCGAAAACGAGACAGCACGCCGTATCGCCCATAGCGTAGCCGATGTAGTCTTTGGTTTTGAGTCCGCTCGTACGCGAAATAAAACTTTGTTCTGTCGCTTGCGCGACGTTTTGAGTATCGCTCATAATTTTTCCCTTTTCTATTTTGTTAATATTGTTTTTAATTCGGGTGCGGGTGTCCCGCCCATAACGTTATTTGTTGTTTTTTGCTTGTTCTTCGGCTTTTCTCTTTTCGAGTTCTTCGATGTATAAATCTTCGTCGAACGGAATCTGCACTTCTTTATGCGTCCAGCTTGCAAGATGAATCGCATTCGAGAACGTCAAGCCGATAATGCCCTGTTCTCCCGGAGCGGTAAATTTATCCGTCTTTTTGAGCAGATAATCGGTGTAATTCTTGATGATACCGATATGTTGCGGCGGATATTTCGTGAAGTTGAGATAATGGCAAATTCCGCGATATTTATACTTTTTGGTCTTGGGTTTGCCCATAAACACGGTGTTATGCTCTGAAAATACGGGTTCCATTTCTTTATTTTCCGTAAATACGAGTTTGCCCTTTTCGATGACGATTTTGCCGCCTTCGCCCGTGATTTCCAATCTGTTTGTACCGGGGGCGTCGTGCGTGGACGTGATAAACACGCCCGTTGCGCCGTTTGCGAACTTGCAATATGCGGTAACGTCGTTCTCAACGCTAATATCTCTGCCTACCGTCGACGCCGTTGCGGTAACGCTGACGGGAAGTCCTGCGAGCCAAGTGAATAAGTCAAGTTGATGAGGACATTGATTGAGCAATACGCCGCCGCCTTCTCCCCACCAAGTGCCTCTCCAACCGCCTTGCGCGTAATATGCGCGCGGACGATACCAATTTGTGATTATCCATACGATTCTCGTAATTTTGCCGAGACGACCGCTGTCGATAATCTCTTTTGCCTTGATGTAAAGCGGATTCGTGCGCTGATTGAACATCATACCAAAGAGCAATTCGGGATGCTTTTTCGCTTCCTCATTCATCTCTTTGACTTGTTTTGTATAAACGCCTGCGGGCTTATCGCAAAGCACGTTAAGACCTGCTTTCATTGCGTCCGTTGCGATTTGCGGATGGAAATAATGCGGAGTTTCCACCATAACTACGTCGATAAGTCCCGATTTGAACATATCCTGATAGTTGTCGAACACTTTTACGCCTTTCAGGTTTTCTTCGGCGTATTTGCGTCTGTCGGGAGCAATATCGCAAACGGCGGTAAGTTTCGCGCCTTTGACGAGACCTCCGAGTTTGGTAAAAATCTTGGTATAGAAAGTGCCTTGTTTTCCGATACCGACGATACCGTATCTAACTTCTTTTTTATCCATTATTCCACCTCTGCAAGTAATTTTTTGAGATTGTTATATTGCCACAAGAACACGGTAATTCTCGATGCGCAAGCAAAGTAATTTCTGTTCATCTTCTTGTCGATGAGTCTGAAAGCGTTGTAATAGTCTTTCATTGCAAATTTGACGAACGGCACGAAATACACGATAGGTTTCAAAACCGCATATTTGAAGGTGTGCGGCTCGAGAGTCATAAAGCCCTTGTAATCGCGCGCTTTGAGCTGACCGAGGATATAAGGATAGCAACCCTCTCCCGTTCCGACAGGCACTTCCACTTTATACTTCGAGCAGTCTTTGATGTGATAATACACGACGTAATCTTTGAGCATATCGAACGCTTCTTTCGGATTGACGTCGCATTGAACGTAGTTGCTCGCGTCAAAGCACAGCACAAAGTCCTCGTCGTTTATCGCATTGTAAATTTCAAGCACTCTTTCGGGAACGTCTCCGTAAATCTTCTTTTCGTTTTCGTGCAAGAGTTTTACGCCGCTGCCCTTGACGATTGCAAGCATTTCTTTGAGCCTTGCAATTACTTTATCCGAGCATTCCTCGGGCTTTTTGTCTCCGTAGAAAAACGAGAATACGCGGATATATCCGCATTCCGTAAGTTGCGCGATTTTAACGAGTTCGACAAGTTGTTTCTTTTGCTTTTTCCAACCTTCTTCGTCGTCGATGCCAACCTTGCCGATAGGAGAACCTATAGACGAAAACTTGATTCCCTCTCTCGTGAGAATGGGATAAATCTTTTCTTTGAACTCCTCGAGAGTATAGTCCGCGATGTTCTTTCCGTTGAGATTTCTCGGACACATATACTTCTCGTGCAAAGAATGTAAAATGCCGATTTGCGTACTTAAACTACTGCTAATCTCGTCATAAAACCCCGATATTGTAACTTCCATATATATTTACCTCTTTTTGTTTTCAAAAATCGAAACGCGTTATCTCTGCACTCTGCCGCTGGCGTTACCCTTTGCCAAAGCGTTGACTTCGTCCACGGAGACCATATTGTAGTCTCCCTCCACCGAATGTTTGAGACAACTTGCCGCCGTTGCGAACTCGATGGCATCCTGCGCGTAATAATCGTGCAACATAGCGTAAATAAGTCCTGCGCCGAAGCTGTCGCCTCCGCCCACTCTGTCCACGATATGCATTGCGTATTTCTTGCTGAAAAACGCGTTGCCGCCTGCGTAAAGCATACCCGACCAATTATTGTCGTTGGCGTTTACGCTCTCTCTCAACGTGATTGCGACGGACTTGAATCCGAACTTGTCCGTAAGTTGTTTTGCCACCGAAACGTATCCTTGCTTGTCGAGTTTTCCGCTCTCGATGTCGGAATTTTCCGCTTCGATGCCGAACACGTCCTTTGCGTCCTCCTCGTTTGCGATGCAGACGTCGACGTATTTGCAAATCTCGCTCATTACCTCGCAAGCCTTTTCTTTGCTCCAGAGTTTTTTGCGGAAATTGAGGTCGCAAGAAACGATTATTCCTTTATCTTTCGCACTCTTAACCGCTTGCAAAACCGCTTCTGCGAGATTGTCCGAAAGCGCGGGGGTAATGCCCGTAAAATGGAACCATTGCACGTCCCTGAAAATCACGTCCCAGTCAAAATCGTCCGTTTTAGCAGTCGCTACGGACGAGCCTGCTCTGTCGTATATAACCTTGCTCGGACGTTGACTTGCGCCTTTTTCGCAAAAGTATATACCCACTCTGTCTCCGCCTCTTTGCACGAGCGACGTATCCACGCCGAATTTACGCAAAGAATTTATCGCGCATTGACCTATCTCGTGAGCGGGAAGTTTGCTTACGAAAGCCGCGTCCACTCCGAAATTCGCAAGCGACACGGCAACGTTTGCTTCCGCGCCGCCGAAAGTTGCTTCCAACCTGTCCGCTTGCACGAAACGCAAATAATTTTCAGGCTCCAGACGGAGCATCAATTCTCCGAAAGTTACGACTCGCATATTCTTACTATCTCCTTGCAATTTTGCACGACGTCTCCCTTCATCATAAAGGAACCGCCGACTGCGTAAACTTTGTCAAAATCAAGATACTCTTTGAGGTTGCTCGAATCGACTCCGCCCGTCGGAATAAATCTGACTTGCGGGAACGGCGCGGAAAGTGCTTTCATCGCTTTCAAACCGCCGTAAACCCCTGCGGGGAAAAACTTGACTATATTCAATCCGTAAGAAAGAGCGCGCATAATCTCGGTAGGAGTTACGCACCCCGGATAATACGGAATATCGTTATCGACGCAATAGCGAGCCACTTCGTCCGAAAAACCGGGAGAAACGATAAACTTTGCGCCTGCTTCCACCGCCTTTAACGCTTGCTCGAGATTGATAACCGTACCTGCGCCGACGTTCATATCTTCAAACGTACGAGTAGCGATTGCGATTGCCTCCGCCGCGCAAGGCGTACGGAAAGTTATCTCCGCGCAATTTATTCCGCCCTCTCTCAGTTTGGAAAGAATATCGACCGTATCTTTTGCGTCGTTAATGACGACGACGGGAATAACCTGTTTCATATCACACCCCGCTGTAAGCCGAGAATCCGCCGTCTACGGGAATGACCGTTCCCGTAACGAATCCGCTCGCTCCGTCGTCCGCAAGCCATAGCAGGCACCCCACGAGGTCCTTGATTTCTCCGAATTTTTTCATCGGAGTCGCATTGAGAATCTTGCCCGTTCTCGGAGTGGGCGTGCCGTCCGCGGTAAAGAGCAACGCTCTGTTTTGATTGGTAACGAAAAATCCGGGAGCGATTGCGTTGCAACGGATATGGCAAGGCGCAAAATGCACCGCGAGCCATTGCGTAAAGTTGGATATACCTGCTTTTGCCGCGCTGTAGGCAGGTATCTTGGTAAGAGGAGTAAACGCGTTCATCGACGAAATGTTGATGATGTTTCCGCCCTTTACGACCATATCTTTCGCAAACACCTGCGTAACGAGAAACGCCGACGTGATATTGAGGTCGAACACAAATTTCAAGCCGCTTTCCTCGAGTGCGAAAAAGTCCTTGACGCCTTGCGTCGACGGAGTCATAACTTCGTTGTCGGTGGTGGCTTTGGGATTGTTTCCGCCTGCGCCGTTGATGAGGAAGTTTACGGTTCCCCACTTTGCGTTTATAGCGGCTTTCGCTTTGTAAATGTCGGCTTTATCGAGACAGTTGCACTTGAGTGCAAACGCATTGTCCCCGATTTGCTCCGCCACGGCGTTTGCCGCGTCGTAGTTAATATCGAGAAGCGCGACTTTCGCACCGCATTCCGCAAGGGCTCTTGCAAATTCCGAGCAGATAACTCCGCCCGCTCCCGTGATTGCAACTACTTTGTCGCTCAAATCGACTTTGAATGGTACGCTCATTTTATCTCCTTTTCAACCGCTTCGAAAAGTCCGCAGAGGTAACACGCTCCCATTGCTCTGTCAAAGAGTCCGTATCCCGGTTTTGCGTCCTCTCCCCACACGTTTCTGCCGTGGTCGGGGCGAACGTAGCCGTCGAATCCGTTCTCGACAAGAGCCTTGACTATCGCGTATACGTCAACGTCTCCGCAAGCGGTCTGATGTCCGTTTTCATAAAAATTTATATCTCCGTCGTACTTGAGTTGGCGGAGGTGTGCAAAATAAATACGCTTTGCGTATTTTCGAGCCATTTTCGGCAAATCGTTAAATCTTCCCGCGCCGAGACTACCCGTGCAGAAAGTTATGCCGTTGTGCATATCTGGTACAGCCTCGAACAGTCTGTCGTAATCTTCTTCTCTGCATATAATGCGAGGAAGTCCGAACATATCCCACGGCGGGTCGTCGGGATGTATCGCCATATTTACGTCCGCTTCCGCGCAAGCAGGCATAATCGCGCGCAGAAAATATACGAGATTGTCAAACAGTTTTTCGTGAGTCATTCCCTCGTATTCGGACAAAAGCGCGTTGAGTTCGCTCGACGAATAACTCTCGTCCCAACCCGGCAAATGCAGGTTTTTCGCATCGAGCGCAAGCAACTTTTCGTGGTCGTACGCAAGCGAAGTCGAGCCGTCGGAGTGTTTGAAGTATAAGTCCGTGCGCAACCAATCGAATACGGGCATAAAATTGTAGCAAATGCACTTTACGCCCACTTTTCCGCAGTTGAGAATGTTCTGTTTGTACGCCTCTATATATTTGTCTCTCGAGGGTTTTCCGAGTTTTATATCTTCGTGAACGGGTACAGATTCGATAACTTCCATTTCGAGTCCCGCCTCATCGGACAATTTTTTGAGTCTTTCGAGTTTCGCAATATCCCAAACCTCTCCGACGGGCGTGTCGTAAACGGCCGTAACCACTCCGCTCATACCTTGAATCTGCTTGATATAGTCAAGCGGAATGCAATCTTTTTCGCCGTACCAGCGAAACGTCATTTTCATAAAGCAAGAGTCTCCTTGATGTTGTAATACGCCAAGTCTTTGGCAAGCGCGACCGCAGACGAAGCGTCGTATTCGCCTTTGTCTACCTTGTCCGCGATGAAAGACGCAAGTATTCTGCGGTAAAAATCGAATCTAACGTACGAACTGAACGACCTGCTGTCCGTAAGCATACCGAGATTTGTGCCTAAAACCGCGTATTCGGACACGGTTTCGAGCTGTCTCTTTATTCCGCAAACGGTGTCGTTAAACCACCACGCCGCGCCGACAAGCACGTTTCTGAACGCACCCGAAATCGCGCAAACGGCTCTCAGACAAGCGTCGTTGAGCGGATAAAGCACGATTGTGGGCAAACCGCCGAGTTTGGTGTTTTCCTCGTCGAGGAGTTTTGCAAGAGCGTCCGTTGCGATATTGTCTCTGAAAACGTCAAAACCGCTGTCTCTGCCGATTTGCTCGAAAGCGGAAGAATTGATATTGCGGAAAGTGCCGAAATGAAGTTGCAATACGAGGTTTTTCTCGTAGCATTTTTCGATAAGCCATTTGAGATTGTCGGTATTTGAAAAATCGTCGAAGCCGTGGTCTGCGATTTTGCAGCCTTTGGACACGAAATAGTCGAGCCTGTCCGACAAAACTTTTTTGTCCGTACCCTCCGAAAAGCATCTGTCGGGACGGAAAGTCGGGCGGACTTTAACGCCGTCGAAATCTCCGTGATTGCTCAAATCGGAGAACGGGTCGTCCGTGGTCGCGATATACTCGACGTTGAATTTTTTGAGCAGTTTTCTCACGCTCAAGTTTTTCAAAACGGCGTTGGCTTTTTCGTAAATACGGCTTGCGCTGTCGGCGTTGAGAGGTTCGTTTACGCCGAAAACCTGCAAAAGTTCCATTTGCGTCCAGTAATACAGAGGATTGCCGATAAGTTTAGGCATAATCTCGGCGTACTTGAAAAACTTTTCTTTATAAGTGCGATTGCCCGTGATATAACTTTCGTCCACACCGCAAAGGCGCATCGCACGCCACTTATAGTGGTCGCCCGAAAGCCACAATTCTCCTATATCGGAAAAACGCTTGTCGTTTTTTATGTCCTCGTCGCTCAAATGACAGTGATAGTCGATAATCGGCAAAGCGGCTATGCTTTGATAAATACTTTTTGCCGTCTCTCCCGAAAGCAACAAATTATCGTCGAAAAAACTCATTTTTTCACACTCCTATATGTATAATTTTACCACCCAACTTTTGCATAGTAAACCCCGATTATTGCTTTTTTACTTGCAAAAATTGCGGTATTGTTCTATATTTTATATATGAGCATAGATAAATACGAAAATCAACAGATGAGCCAACCCGATTTTGAGGCGCATCACAAAAAAGACAAAGACTTCAAGACGGTGGAAATGCACTCGCACGATTTTTGCGAAGTGTACTTTTTCCTGCAAGGTTCGGCAAGTTACATCGTCGAAGATTGCAAGTACGTTTTGCGCTCGGGCGACGTGCTTTTGATACCGCCGAGCAAACTGCATCAGTTGGACATCAAAGACTCTGCCGAAACCTACGAGCGCATAGTTCTGTGGCTCAATCAACGTTATCTGAAACGCATTTCCACCCCGAAAACAGACTTGAACACCTGCTTTTTGCAAGCGTGCGAACGCAACGCTTTTTTGGTGCGAAACGCCGTTATTTCGGACAAAATTCGTCGCCTTTTTGACGGCGTTCTTCTCTCGAAAGACGACTCTTTCGGAGCCGACGTCGAAGGGGAAAATTATGTCAAATCGCTTCTCGTACTTTTGGGACGATACTTCTTGCAAAACTCGGATGATTTTGCCGTGAAAGGAAAGACCAACGCCTGCGTAACCAAAGCGATAGATTACATCGGCGAACATATATCGCAAGACCTGTCGCTCGACGCGATAGCCTCCGCTCTTTTCGTCGACAAATACTATTTTGCCCACGTTTTCAAAGAAAACACCAACACTTCTCCTCATAGGTATATTCTCAAAAAACGACTCGTTTTGTCCAAACAACTCATAGAACAAGGCTACCCCGTTACCGAAGTTTATTCAAAATGCGGCTTTTCCGATTACACGCACTTTTTCCGCGCTTTCAAAAACGAATACGGCATAACGCCAAAGCAATTCTACGCCTCGATAAACTCATAATCCGATAAAAACAGACTATTAGAATATCGAAATATTGTTTTTCCGGCTAAAAACGCAAACAAAAAAACAGCCTCGACGGGCTGTTTCGTTTTTTTATCGTATCGGTTGGTTTTTCAAAGAATTTTAACTTCTTTTCCGTTGCTTGCGTATGAGGCAAGTACTTCCCTTACGCACTTTGCGCCTTCGGACGCGTCTATCCAGAATTTTTCTCCTTTGTCAACGCAATCGTAAAAATGCGCTATAAGTTTTTCGTGTCCGTTGCCGTAGGAAAGTTTTCCGTACCAATGTTCTCCTTTTCTTATGTCCGCAACTTCTCCGTCGATTAAAACCTCGTCGGGGTACAACGTGATTATTTTGCCTTCCGACATAAATCTTATTTCTATCGGCAAATCGCTCTTTGCCGTGTTTGTGGCAAAAAATTCAAAATCAGTATTCCCTTTGAACAACGCTATTGCGGTGTCCTCGACCTCGATAACGTCTTTGAGCGAATAATTGTAAACGTTTGCGCACACGCTTTCGGGCGCGCCGCAAATCCATTGCATCAAATCAAGGGTGTGAATCGCTTGATTTATCATCACACCGCCGCCCTCCGTTGCTTTTTTACCGCGCCAGTCTGCGGTGGCGTAATACGCCGCGTCTCTATGCCACGAAACGTTGCCGAACGCAAAATCTATCTTTTTGCCTTGCAGATATTCCTTGACGAATCGGCTAGAACGATTGTATCTGTTCTGCAGACAAACGCCGAGCATTGCTTTTGACTTGCTCTCTGCCTCGACAATTCTGTCTATGTCCTCGGCCTTTATACAAAGAGGCTTTTCGCAAAGAACGTTTACGTCTCTTTCGAGCGCATAAATTGCCATATCGGCGTGCAAATAATGCGGAGTGCAAATATGCACGACGTCGAGTTTTTCGTTGTCGAGCATCGCTTTGTAATCGGTGTATTTTTTCACGCCGTCGTATTTCTCGAGTACGCTCTCGTCAATATCGCAAAGCGCGACAATATCGACGCCTTGTTTTCTCAACACGTCGTAATGCACCCTGCCTATAACGCCCAAACCGATGATTGCCGCTTTCATATATTGCCTCTTGCATTTGATATTATATACCTTATCATCGCTCCGATTCAAAGTCAATGACAAGATTTGAATTTATCTGCACCCATTAAGCCGCAAGACCGTCTCTTTCCGCTTGATTTTCCTCTCTTTTATATGACGGTTCGATTGCCGCAAACGTCTTGTCTACGCGCTTGTCGTTTATAAGTATCGTTAGCCTGCCGATGCCGATAAACAGCAACATTCCCGCTATAAGAACGAGTGACATCAAAAAGTACGCAAGCGGATAATTGACGGTTTCGCTCTTTGAGAAAAACGACCATATAAACTCGGGACGGTAGAACGGATACGGATAAAAGCGCATTTTGCCAACCGCACCTCTGATTATCGAAAATATCGAATACGCAAGCGGATATATCGCGAAATACCAAACGTCGGTATGTTTGACCCTTGCGCTCGAGAGCGGAAAGAACCACAAAATCAGCATAAGCGGAGGAATTATCATATGGAAATACACTTGTATGAAACTGCTCATCGCGTGATAAGCGTCGTGCCACTTGAACGGCGGCGTGAAGCCCATAGGAATGCCTGCGGTATACACGATACCCGTGACGAGAATATACGTCGTAGCCATTGCGCCGACAAGCGGATTATACGCCACCTTACCTGCGCCCTTTACGCCGTACGAAGCAAGTCCTACGCATATCAGATAGACGTATACGAACACGTTGGATTGTATGGTAAAGAAAGATAAAATATTGAATTTTCCGTAATCTACGGGGCTGAATTTCTCGTCATACTCAAAAATGTAGTAACTCAATCTGTGTATGATAATCAAAAAGCCGAACACGCCGAGAATGATTGCGAGCGTACCGAAAATCTTGTTTTTTGCGAGTTTGCTTTGATGAATTTGCATAACTTTCCCTCTATACCGCGATACAACCATAATAAACCCTGTGTCGAGTTTTTTCAAGAGTGAAAAATGCAATCACGATTTTTTGTCGAAACGCTTGAAACATTCGTTATGCACGTCGCGTAAATATCCGACTTTTTCGAGCATCTAACCTATCGTATTTGTTATTTATTTTCTGCGAGCGCGCGGATTTTCGCAACGTTTTTGTTCATAAGTTTTCTTCCCAAACGTTCGTAAGCATATTTTTTCAAACCTTTGATGGATTGCGAATGCTCTTTGAGAAGCGCGTCGGGATTGTCGTAAACGCCGAAATCCTGCGTTATGCCTTCGCTTTGAATATAAGTATCGCAACAATCGAAATACACCGTCGGATTTGCGAAATTTTTGACAGCCACGCCGTAACCTATGAACGAACCGTCGGCGTTTGGCAAAAACTTCTTATGCAGTCCGTCAAGATAGGCTTTGTCGAGTATAAAACCCTCGAGATTGTACCACTTATCTTCGCATTCAACTTCCACCCAACTGTGGAAAATATCTTTGGGTGCTTTGTCGTAAACGAATCCCGTCATCGCGCCTTTTTGCAGAATCTTATCTATGGTAAAGCCGTGTACTCTGCACTCTATACCGAGAGCGCGCAAAAGTGCCATAAAAAGCGTGCCTTTTGTGTTGCATTGTCCGTAACCGTCTTTGAGAACCTCAGAAGCAGACACGTTGTCGGATACGTTGTAACCGAATAAAATCTCGTCTTTTACGAAATTGTATGCAGACGCGATTTTTTGTTTTTCGTCAAGATATTTCCACCCTCTTTGAGATATGAGGTTTTGAATCGACGAAGCGGAAAAATCCAACATTGCGGTTTCGTTCAGATAATCGTGCATAGCGTGCCTCCGTGCGGTTTGAGTCGTGTTTCAACCGTATTTTACGATGAGCAAGCGGATATGTCAACGAATATGAAATTTTTTTCATATTTCTGTTTTCGTATCCGTTGCAAAATTCGTAAAAATATGTCGAAAAAATATATCAATATCGTTGACTTTAACGTGGCAAACATATATAATCGATTTTGATAAATTTGTTTAGTTTTGCTAAACTTTTTGTTAAAAATTGCGAAACACGCTAAACGAATCGTAATTTTTGCCTAAACTAAGGCAAAAGTTTAGTCAGTCTAAACGTAGCGCACTTTGCGTGTATCGTTAAAAGACAAGAGGCAAATATGGAACTTGGTATCAAAATCAAACGTCTGAGATTGCAAAACAATCTTACTCAAGAAGAACTTGCCGACCGTTGCGAATTGACAAAAGGATATATTTCACAGCTTGAAAACGAGCTGACCTCCCCGTCAATTACGACGCTCGAAGACATTCTCAACGCTTTGGGAACAAATTTTGCGGATTTCTTCAAAGACGAAAAAGAAGAAAAAGTCGTTTTTACCGAAGCTGAGTTTATCGAAAAAGAAACCGACGACCACAAAATCGAGTGGCTTGTCCCCAACGCGCAGAAAAACGAAATGGAGCCTATAAGAGTGACCATTGCGCCGCATACCGCGCTCGAGGAGGACGTCCCCCACGAGGGAGAGGAATTCGGATACGTTCTTTCGGGCAGAATTTGGCTGCATCTCGGTCAAGCCGCATACAGCGTGAAAAAAGGCGAAGTCTTTTACTTCTCCGCAGACAAGGTGCATAGGCTCGAAAACAGAACCAACGAAAAAGCCGTCGTGCTTTGGGTTGCATCTCCTCCCACATTTTAATCAATTAATAACTAACAAATTGGGAATATTCCATAACAACCTTTATTCCTAAGCAACTACCAAACTAAACACACACAATGCAAAGCGCGCGCGCTTTGCATACAAGTTATCATCCCTGCGAGGTTAATATGACAAACAAAACACCTGTCGACAACATTATCGAATTGCGCAACGTCTACAAAGAATACGACGGAAAGCAAGTTGTGAAAAACGCAAGTCTCACTATAAAAAGAGGCGAATTCGTTACGCTTTTAGGACCTTCCGGTTGCGGAAAAACCACCACTTTGCGTATGATTGCCGGTTTTGAAATGCCCACGAGCGGAAAAATCATTTTCAACGGCAAGGACATCACGGACACGCCTCCGCATCTTCGTCCCCTCAACACGGTGTTTCAACGCTACGCTTTGTTCCCGCATCTCAACGTATTCAACAATATTGCGTTCGGATTGAAACTCAAAGTCATTCCCAACGGCACCAAAACCAACAAAAAAGGCGAAACGGTGCAACTTTTCAGAAAATACACCAAAGCAGAGATAAAAACGAAAGTCAACGACGCGCTTAAAATGGTCGACCTCGAAGATTACGGACACAGAAACGTATCTTCGCTCAGCGGCGGACAACAACAACGCGTCGCAATCGCTCGCGCGCTTGTCAACGAACCCGAAGTGTTGCTCCTCGACGAGCCTTTGGGCGCGCTCGACCTCAAAATGAGAAAAGATATGCAGCTCGAGCTTATGGATATGCACAAACGCCTCGGCATTACGTTTATTTACGTCACGCACGACCAAGAAGAAGCACTTACGATGTCCGACAAAATCGTGGTTATGCGCCTTGGCGAAATTCAGCAAATTGCGTCTCCCGAAAAGGTATACGACGAGCCTGCAAACGCTTTCGTTGCCGACTTTATCGGAGAAAGCACCATTCTTTCGGGCGTTATGCTCGAGGACTATAAAGTCGAGTTCTGCGACACGGTGTTCGAATGCGTGGATAAAGGCTTCAAGCACAACGAGCCTATCGACGTTATCATCCGCCCCGAGGACGTAAAAATCAAAAAGGTCGACGACAAAAAGACTATCCTTACCGCCGAAGTGCTTTCATCGGTATTCAAGGGCGACCACTATCAGATTACCCTCCTCGCAAACGGAAACGAGATAGTCGCGCACGACACCGATACATACGACATCGGCGAAACGGTTGGAATCTATATCAAGCCGTTTGATTTGCATATTATGCACAAAACTCGCATCATCAACGAAATCGACACGTTCATTACGGGCGAAAACCTCGTGGAAATCTGCGGTACCGACTTTGAATTCAAGTCCGACATTCCGCAAGAGGAATTGCCTATCGACACGCCTGTCAAGGTCTCCGTCGACTTCGACGACGTGGAAATCCTCGACGACGAGGAGGACGGACAAATCGGCGCAACCGTGCTTTCGTCCATATATAAAGGCAGCTATTATCAAGCGATTCTTTCTACTGACGACCACTACATCTTCTTTGCCGATACGGACGACGATTGGCTGAAAGGAGACAGAGTCGGCATCAGAATCGCACCCGAAAAGATTATCATCGAAAAACGTAATCAGGACGAAACCGTCCAAGAAAAAGTGGTCAAGGACGAAACTCTGACCGCCGAAGAACAAGCCGCAATCGAAGAAGCACGCACGCAGGAAGTCGAAAAATTCGACGCCGTGGAAGAAATTATTACCGAAGCGGAAGAAAAAGACTTGCAAAACGACTCCGACAATGTCAAGGAGGATGACGCAGAGTGAAAAAAATCGTTCGCAAAAAATTCAGATTGACGAAAAAGGCTTTCAGCGTTCCGTATATCCTTTTTCTCCTTCTGTTTGTCGTCGTTCCTCTCGTGCTTATTTTGGTAAACGCGTTTTTGGACTCCGACAACAACCTCACGCTTGACAACTTCAAGGTGTTCTTCTCCTCGAAGTCAAGCCTCGTGGTTTTGGGCAATTCGTTGCTTGTGGGCGTGATAACGACCGCATTGTGCCTGATTATCGGCTATCCCGTCTCTTACATACTCTCAAAGTACTCGAGCGGCAGGATTCTCGTTTTGCTGTACGTCATTCCTATGGGCGTCAACTTCCTCATCCGCACTCTCGCGACGAAAGCGATTTTCATTGCTTTGGGCGTTGAACTCGGTATGGGTACGGTTATATTCGGTATGGTATACAACTATCTGCCGTTTATGATTCTTCCTCTGCACACCACGCTTGCAGGCATCGACAAAAGCTATATCGAAGCGGCGCAAGACCTCGGAGCGGACAAGATGACGGTTTTCCTCAAAACCACGCTCCCGCTCTCGCTCAGCGGTATTTGCAGCGGAATCACGATGGTATTTATCCCCACCATTTCGACGTACGCAATATCCCAGTTGCTTTCAAACGGAAAGATTTTCTTGTTCGGCGACTCCATTCAGTTGAGCTTCGAGCAAGGTATGTACGGCGTAGGTTCGATTATGAGTATCGTTATGCTTATATTCGTGCTTTTGTCCAACTTCGTAATGAACAAATTCAATCGCAACAGCAACGCTGTGAGGAGGTCGTTATGGTAAAAGACAAAATCAGAGGCTTCTTTGAAAAGTTTTATCTTTTAATCGTGCTTGCCATACTCTATGCGCCAATCGTGCTGTTGATAATCTACTCGTTTTCCAACAGTTCCAACTTCAACTTCGACAACGGATTCAGTTTCGAGGCATACGCTTCGATTTTCACGTCCGACAAGTCCCCCGAACTTTGGAAATCCGTTGCAAACACGTTTATCATAGCAAGCATCTCCTCCGTCGTCGCGACGATTATGGGTACTTTTGCTTCGATAGGAATATTCAACCTCGGCAAGCGTATGCGCAGAGTCGTGGAAAACGTCAACCAATTTCCCATCATCAACAGCGAAATCGTTATGGCTGTTTCAATGATGGTATTCTTCGTGACGTTCGCATTCCCCGAAGGTTATCTGCGCCTCATTATCGCGCACATAGCGTTCTGCACTCCGTACGTCGTACTCAGCGTTCTTCCCAAGCTCGAATCTATGGACCCCAACGTTTACGAAGCTGCGCTCGACCTCGGCGCAAATCCTTTCAAAGCGATGACCAAGGTGCTTATCCCCATAATCACTCCCGGCATCGTGAGCGGATTCGTAATGGCGTTCGTAATGTCTATGGACGACTTTATCATCACTCAGATAAACAAAGGCGCGGCAACGGGCATCAACACCCTGTCGACGTTTATCTATTCCGACGCGCGCGTTCAAGGTCTCGAACCGTTCTGGTATGCGATATTCTCGATTATATTCGTAATCGTACTTGCGGCGGTGCTTTCGGTAAATCTCGTGAAAATCTCGCGTGAAAAGAAAAAGGACAAGGAGGCGGCACAATGAAACGTATCGTAAAACTGATTCTGACGTTAGTCATTTTCTCCTGCGTGCTTTTGCCTACTCTCGTTGCCTGCGATAAGGAATCGTCAGGCGGCACGTCGAGCGGAGACCGTCTCGTGATTTACAACTGGGAGGACTATATCGACAGCGAGAGAAACGACGGCAAAACGCTTCTCGACGAATTTGCCGATTATTACAAGGACAAAACGGGTCGTTCGCTCGAAATCGTTTACACCACTTTCGATACCAACGAAACGATGATGACCAAAGTCCTCAAAGGCGACGCAAACGTGGATTTGATATGCCCGAGCGAGTACGCGATTCAAAAACTTATGGTTGCGGGTTGTTTGCTCAATCACAAAGACATAAAAGCAGAAATTCAAGCCGATTTGACCAAATACGATATTTCACTTGACGCAATGAGCAGTTTAAGCGAAGAATCTGGCAAATGGGGCAATATAGACCCCGATATTATGAACGCGATTTCCGACAACTTCAGCCAAGTGCAGACAAAGAGCGGAAAGGTTTGCGATATGACCGAATATATGGTGCCGTATATGTGCGGTACGCTCGGAATTCTGTACAACACTTCCGTCGTAACGAGAGAAGAACTCGAAGAATACGGCTGGGGCGTGCTTTGGAACGTGCAACAAAACGAGCGTCTCGAAAATAAGATACTTATGAAGGACAGCGTGCGCGACACATACGCCGCCGCAATCTTCTATATGTACGAATACGACACCAAACACGGCACGAATTTCTTGCCCGAAAAATACAAGAACTACACCGTTCAACAACTCATCGACTGCACGGACGACGAAATGGTTGCGGCGGCAGAAAAAGTGCTTACCGCTCAAAGAGAACACATCTCGGGTTATGAAGTCGACTTCGGCAAAGACGATATGATAAACGAAATCGTTTACGCCGACTTCGCTTGGAGCGGAGACGCGCTTTGGGCAATCGAAGAAGGCGGACAGAACGATGACGGCGAGGATATGCTCGCCTATTACGTTCCCCCGATTGCAAGCAACATCTGGTACGACGGTTGGTGCATTCCAACGAGCGTAAACAACAAACTTGCCGCAATGATGTTTATAGACTATATGTGCAGTCCTATGAGTTCTATTCGCAACTCCGTGGCAATCGGCTACACTTCAGCGGCGGACAAAAATTTGCTTAAAGCGGACCAAGACGTTCTTCAGTACCTCATCGACTGCGAGTATATCGATGATTTTGACGACGAAAGTTACTTCGAGAACGAAGGACGTTATCCCGTTATCGACGAATCGCTCGGCGTTATGAAAGACTTCGGCGACCGTAACGACGTGGTCGTCAATATGTGGCAAAGAGCAAAATCCGGCGCAACGGTAGACGTCAACCTCTGGTACGTCATACTTGCGATAGTCGGAGCAATCGGACTCTGCCTCGGCGTGTACTTTACCGTGCAGGCACTCAAACGCAGACCGAGAAAACTCAAACAATAAGCAAAACCGAAATAGAAAGGCGATAATTATGAAATTCGTACGAAAACTCTTTGTAAAAGACTATCAGGATACGAAAAATCCGAAAGTGCGCTTCCGCTACGGCTTGTCCGCGGGTATTTTCGGCATTATAACCAACGCCTTGCTATTCGCTTTCAAACTTGCCGTCGGACTTATCGGAAACAGTATAACGATTATCGCGGACGCAATCAACAACCTGTCGGACGCAGGCAGCAGCGTCGTTACGCTCGTCGGTTTCAAACTTTCGAGCGCACCGCCCGACAAGGACCACCCGTTCGGACACGCAAGGTACGAATATATCACTTCACTTCTCGTGTCCGTCGTCGTACTGCTTATCGGCGTGTTGCTTTTCAAATCTTCAATCGAAAAATGCATTACGCCCGAACAAGTTACCGTCAACGTCTACACATACGTCGTTTTGAGCGTCGCAATCGTACTGAAACTGGTGCAAATGCTCATATATCTCGATTTTGCGAAAGCAATCAACAGCGGCGCGCTCAAAGCGTCTGCGGCAGACAGTCGCAACGACGTGTTGACCACCCTTGCCGTTTTGATTTCCACAATCGTCATCGACGTTGCGGGAGACAAAATCAGCCCGAAAGTAAGCGTGGACGGAATTATGGGTATCGCGGTTTCGGTGTTCATAATCGTGTCGAGCATTTTGTTGCTCAAAGAGTCGATGTCCCCCATTCTCGGCGAAAAACCGCCGAAAGAACTTGTGGATAAACTCACGGCAAAGATTTTGTCCTACGACGGCGTTATCGGAGTTCACGACCTCGTCGTGCATAGTTACGGAGAAAATCATTGCTTCGTCGTTGCGCACGTCGAAGTGCCTGCCAACGTGGAAATAACCAAGAGTCACGACATCATCGACAACATCGAACACGACTTTTGGAATGAGATGCACATACGCCTCAATATCCATATGGACCCCGTCGATACGGAAAACGCAGACCTTGCCATATTGAAAATCCGTGCGGAAAAGGCTCTCGCCTCTCTTGACGAAAATCTGTCCTTGCACGATTTCAGACTGGTCAGCGGAGAAACGCACACCAACGTTCTTTTTGACGTTGTTATCCCCTTCGATTGCAAAATCACGCTTTCGGACGTGAAAGCCGCAATGGAAAAAGAATTTGAAAACGACGACACAAAGTATTTCTTTATAATCGACGTTGACAGAAAGATGTCCTAAAGGTTGCTCTTTTTCGCTTTCGGTGCTATTATACAAAAGCAATAACTCAAAGAGGTAAAATATGATTACGAGTTCACAACGCGCGCGCCTTCGCAGTATGGCGCAACAAATAAATCCAATCTTCCAAATCGGCAAAAACGGAATCGGAGACAATCAGATTCTCGACATATCCCTTGCGCTCGATTTGCACGAGCTTGTCAAAATATCCGTTCTCCGCAATGCGGAAACAGACGCAAAAACCGTTTTGAACGCAATTTGCGGACTGACGGGTGCGGAACCCGTAACCGCAATCGGCAATAAAGTGGTCATTTACAGACGTTCTCCGCGCGACGACATAGAACATATCGAGATTTAATATGGATTACGAAAAAGCAAAGCTCACGCCTATCAACGAAGTCGAGGACGACTCCCCCTCCTCCGAAGCGAAAAAAGCCGCGAGAGAGGAATTGAAACGTCATCGCAACGAAACTCAACGCTACAAACAAAAGTATTTCGAATTTTACGACGACGTAAAAATCAACCACCGAGAAGATTGGTAAAAACGGTATGAAAAAAGCACTCGAAAGAGTGCTTTTTGTTTTGTGTTTTTCAAATATTCGCTTCCGCTACGGTTTTGTCGCCCTCGAGAGTTTTGATTGTGACGCCGTGTTCTTCGAGTATCGCATACGAACGGTCGACGCCCTCGGGAGAAAGCCCGATTGCGCCTACGCAAACGTAAATCACACCGTCTTTTTGCAATATCGACGGTCTGTGAAAATGTCCGTAAAACACGATGTCTCCCTCTTTTGCGTCAACGGGCGGCAAGTCGGGGTTGCATTTATGTCCGTGCGTAAAATACACCTTGCGACCGTACCACTCGATGCTGAAATCTCCGCCAATCGGAAAATCGCTTATCATTTGGTCTACTTCGCTGTCGCAGTTGCCCTTTATAACGGTTATAAACGACTTGGAAGCGTTGAGAAATTCCGCAACTTTCATCGGCGCGTATCCCTCGGGAAACGGATTGCGCGGACCGTGATTGTAAATATCTCCGAGCAACACGACTTTCGCATCGGAATGCTCTGCTCTGTAATCGTTGACTATATGCAAAAATCTTTCTATGTTCGCGCTTGAACCGTGAATATCAGAACCTATAAATATACGCATCGTTTGCCTCCTTAAGGTCTATAAGGAGTATATCACAGTCTCGGCGCATAAGTCAAAAGTTATATCGTTTTTTTGCGTATTAGCTATTGTCGTGCGTTACTAATTGTGTTATACTGTTATATATCTTTTTGGAGGAAAATATGAAAACTATCAGACTTCGCACACCATTTGAAGTAGGTTCCACTCCGCTTTCGGAGTATCCGCGTCCGCAATTTGCAAGAGACAGCTACGTCACGCTCAACGGCGAGTGGGATTACGCAATCTTGCGCAAAAGTGAAAAATTCGACGGCAAATATCAAGGCAAAATTCTCGTTCCGTTTTCTCCGGAATCCCTTCTTTCGGGACTTCCCGAAGGTACGAGAGTCACTCCGTCCGACGTTCTTTACTATCATCGCACGTTCACGCTCGAACCTTCTTTCGTAAAAGCGCACACGGTCATTCATTTCGACGCTGTCGATATGATATGCGAGGTCAGACTCAACGGCGTTTCCGTGGGCGAACATATCGGCGGTTACGTTCCGTTTTCTCTTGACGTTTCTTCCGTCGTAAAAGCAGGCGAAAACGTCGTAGAACTTGTCGTTACCGACCCTTGCGATACAAAGTATCACACTCACGCAAAACAATCGTCCAAACCGGGCGGAATCTGGTACACTCCGCAATCGGGCATCTGGCAAAGCGTATGGCTCGAGAGTATGGACGAAGTATATCTCAAAGACGTTACAATCGTCCCCGACATCGACCACGACACGATAAACTTCAAATTCGATAAATCCGCAAACGAACCCGTCGACGTCATCATTATGGACGGCACGGAGGCAATCTACAGCGGCCGTTTCGACGGAGATACCGCGTCTATAAAACTCGACAAGTACGAGCTTTGGTCTCCCGAAAATCCGAAACTCTACGACGTCGCTTTCAAAATCGGAAACGACATCGTGAAATCTTACTTCGGTATGCGCAAATTCAGTTGGGTCATCGACTCGAAGGGCTACAAGCGTATGGGACTCAACAACAAGCCGTATTTCCACACGGGTTTGCTCGACCAAGGTTATTGGTCCGACGGTATGCTCACGCCTCCCTCCAACGCCGCGCTCGAATGGGACGTAAAAATGGTCAAATCGATGGGCTTCAATATGTTGCGTAAACATATCAAAATCGAGCCGCTCCGTTGGTACTATCATTGCGACAAAGAGGGTATTCTCGTGTGGCAAGATATGGTCAGCGGCGGAAGCAAATACAATCTGTTCTACATAGGTTTGCTTGCAACCGTGTTCGAATATCACATCAAAGACAACAACGAGTCCGGTTACAGAAAACTCGCACGCGCCGACAAAGAAGGCAGAGACGAATTTGAAAGAGAACTCAGAGTCACTATGAATCATCTCAAAAACGTCGTTTCTCTCGCGGTATGGGTACCCTTCAACGAAGGTTGGGGACAATTCGATTCCGTTCGCATCACAAAAGAGATGAAAGCAATCGACCCCACCCGCCTTATCGACAGCGTAAGCGGTTGGAACGACCAAGGCAAAGGCACTTCCGACACAAAGAGTTTGCACATCTACTTCAAGCCGATTTTCGTTCCCAAAAAAGACGACCGTTGCTATGTGCTTAGCGAGTTCGGCGGATACGCAATCAAGACCGAAGGACATATGTACAGCCCCAACAATCAATTCGGCTATCGCATCTACAAAAAGCCCGAGACGATTGCGGCGGCAATCAAGAAGTTGTACGAAACCAAAATCGTTCCCAAAATCGACAAAGGTTTGTCCGCTTGCGTCTACACCGAAGTGAGCGACGTCGAACAAGAAATGAACGGTCTCGTTACCTATGACAGAAAAGTCATCAAGGTACCTGTCGATTTGATGCGCGACATCAACAAACAACTCGTTATCAAAGATTAATATAACAAAACGACGCTTTACACTTGCATATCGCAGGTGTAAAGTGCCGATTATACACAAAAGGCGCAAAAACTATGAGCATTGCTGATAAAATATTTATCGATACTTGCAGACAAATTCTTGACGAAGGCATAAGCGACGAAGGTCTCGACGTCCGCCCCAAATGGCTCGACGGAACGCCTGCGCACACCATAAAAAAGTTTTGTATCGTCAACAGATACGACCTTTCCAAAGAATTCCCCATTATCACGCTTCGACGCACCGCTTTCAAATCCGCAATAGACGAAATTTTGTGGATTTGGCAAAAAAAGAGCAACAATGTCCACGACCTCAATTCGCATATTTGGGACAGTTGGGCTGACGAAACGGGTTCTATCGGCAAGGCATACGGCTACCAACTCGGCATCAAAAGCGTATATCCCGAGGGCGAATTCGACCAAGTAGACAGGGTGCTTTACGACCTCAAACACAATCCGCAATCGAGACGCATTCTTACCAACATCTACAACTTCCAAGATTTGCACGAAATGCACCTCTACCCCTGCGCGTATTCGATGACGTTCAACGTCACGGGCAACAAACTCAACGGAATACTCAATCAACGCAGTCAGGATACGCTTACGGCAAACAACTGGAACGTCGTGCAATACGCGGTACTCCTGCATATGTTTGCGCAAGTGAGCGGACTCAAAGTCGGCGAATTCGTACACGTCATAAGCGACGCGCATATCTACGACCGCCACGTCCCGATTGTAGAGGAAATTTTGAAAAACCCGCAGTACCCTGCGCCCACTTTCAAAATGAACAAAGACGTCAAAAACTTCTACGATTTTACTGTAGACGATTTCGAACTCGAAAACTATCAATACACCAAACTCGACAAAAAAATCGAAGTCGCAATCTGATTGAAAAGATAATATGAAAACTATATTTGCAGTCGATAAAAAATGGGGATTGGGCAAAAACAACGATTTACTGTTCAATCTAAAAGCCGATATGCGCCACTTCGTCGAAAATACGCGCGGTAAGGTCGTCGTAATGGGTAGCAATACCCTCTTGTCTTTCCCGGGCGGTATGCCCCTCAAGAACCGCGTAAACATCGTTCTCAACCCAAACGGCGAGCAATCCGACGCCGACGCGAAAGGTTATGTGCTTGTCAAATCTCTCGACGAGCTGTTTAACGAGATAAAAAAATACGACGGCGACAACGTTTACGTAATCGGCGGAGCAATGATGTATCGCACGATGCTTCCCTACTGTGACACCGCAATCGTAACGAAAGTCGACGCCGACGGCGACGCGCAAGTTTTCCACCAAAACCTCGACGAACTTCCCGACTGGCATCTGACTTCGCAAAGCGACCCCATCGACGACAACGGCTACTCCATTCGTTTTTGCACCTACAAAAACGACAACGTAAAACCGTATTGACATCTTTCCCTTACCGATTTTTAATTCATCTTATAAATAAAAGGCACTCGAACAAGTGCCTTTTTAAATATTAAATATTGACATACCAAGGCATTATATGTTATCGTAAAAATAAAAGAACCCTCTAAGAGAGCTCATTTACTAGCGAACATATCGCCTAATCTTTTGCTGTGACTCAAGAATGTCACATACGATGACACTTACTTACAAAGCAAGGTGGTCATCGTCACAATGAGAACCTGATAATTGTCGCCTCAGCCTCAATGCTATAACAAGTTTTTCATATACTTACAAAGTTTATATGTTACTTGCTTATATAGTATATTATTTTCTTGTTATTTTGTCAAACGTTTTTTCACAAGAATTTGTATTTTTAAAAAGAAGTCTATTTTTAGCCATTTTAATACTCAGACATGTCCAAAGAATAACACCGATATTTACTGCAAGTAGTAACGGAAAAACTATAGCGTTTACCACCTTGTCGTTTTTGCTCAACTCTTCAAATCTTATCATATGATTTAAATAACCGACAATAATGTTTATTGCCGTTGTAACAGAAAAAGCAAAGAGTATTTTGTTTCTGTTTTTTTCTCTTGAAGTACGAGCATAATTTTGTAACGGAGTAATCGAATCCACATATTCGTTGAGCAGCTTATTGATTTCAAATCTTTCTCTTAAGTAGTCATATATAGTCTCGACATCTGTTTTATTAGAAATGCTTTCAAAAACATACCTGCGTCTAAAGTTGGTATAATTAATCTCCTCTTGCCTCAATCTACACCTCAAGAACCGAGAACGAGAGAACGAATGTGCGCTATCGATTTTCATCAACTCGTTAGATAAAGAACTAAGCGCGTATTTTTGATGTAATACAAAGATGAGACAAAACCACGCAGCTTGGTCATTAATCTCCCATCTGTATGAACCGACTCTAATTAATGAATTAGACTCCGCAAATATGTATTTTGTCGCCTTTTTGCTATTGTTATATATCAAAAACTTGTCTCCGCAATATAAAGGTTGTCCATCCGTTACGGTTGCTTGGCGTATACTTTTCCCAAAATAAAATTTACTACTGTTTGCAAGTTTTATCGTAATGTAAGAAAATGGTTTTTTATCAAAAAAATCACAAAACTCGTCCTCATTTTCATAAATTCCTTCGCTGCATCGCAAGAAAATCTTCTTTGTTACATCACATAACCATTCAAAATTCATTCTTGAGCGTATTCCGTCACAGAATTTAACGATAAGGTCGTCGGCAACGTTAATTGTATGCCAATTAAATCTATACTTCCATTCAAAAAAACCTATTCCGGATTCAAACAGGTACAAATGCGCTTCTTCAAATTCTATTTCTAAAAACTCTTTGGCAGTTCCTTTAGGCACTTTTTCCAAAAGCATTTTATTGAGCGCATTCACCGATTCTTCATCTAACATTGATAAGTCAAATCTAAACAAACCGAACATAATAGTATTCGGCGTCTTATTCGTATTATCAAATATATCTACGATTTCAGTATGCATACGGGCATTGAGATTTATGAAAACCTCTTCGTTTTTAACATTGTTACTACGCGCACCTACGGTATTCTGTTGTTTGATAATACCATCAATATTCGAAAAATTACTGTAAATATTGTTGAATTTTTGAGGCTCGACGTAGAATTTGAAAGGGAACACTAGCCTAACGTGATGATATTGAGCATCTACACGCCTGCAATCTAAATCGTTATTTTTTGTTCCTTCGCCGTTTGCCTCTTGAGATTGCTTAGCATCCTGACTTTCTTGTTCTTCGTTGAGTATTTGAATAATGTCAGCCGATATTACTTTTGATAGATTTTCCTTAGGACATTCTTTTGTAATTTTGACTTGCTTTGTTGATTCTTTGATTTTAGTTTTATTTCGCATATGTAATTTTCCTTCGTTTTATCGATATTAATAGTTTGTCCGTGTCTTTTCGGCCTTATATTATTTGCAGTTCTTCCGTCATTCTTTTTCTCCCCGTTTCAATTTCTAACGATACTTCTATATATAGATACAAAAAGCACCCCGAAATGTGACAAAAAAATAAAAAAACCGACATTTTTATGTCGGTTTTTAATTGACATTGCATTGTTCAGCTAATAACGTTACTTAGATATGCCAAAAAGTTGTTTTTTCTTTCGAAATCGACCCCGCTATATTCAACATAAACTCGTTCTTTTTCGGTAAATATTTCTCCTTCCGTATCCACATAAAACAAGTTATCGTCTTCCGTATACCTTTCGGTATATGAAACGGAATAATCGGCCACCGTTTCGTTTATTCTCGTTCCTACAATGGGGAAAGGAAGCGTATAATCATCATTCACTACAACAAATATCGTAATAGACTCCATTGTTGAATCGTCATTATAAATAATAACGTAATAAAGCGTTTCATTATAGTACGCGTCTACAACTTTACTTATCATAATACCATTCAAATTATTTATGGTAATATGTTCGACGGCATCGTTGACTTCCTCGACCGAGGACGAAACCGTTTTTTGATTCTCTTGTGCATAATACTTAGAATCGCCTTGTTCGTGAGTTCCGTTATTTGCACTCGGATTGATTAAAAACACACATAAAAGTACTATAACCATCGTTGCCGCGCATACTGCCGCCGACAATACGATTATAGATTTTTTATGCATTTTCTGATTTTTAGCATTCTGCTTTCTTTTACTTTTCAAAGATTCAAGGAACGCATCATCCCGTAACAAAGATAATTGCTCGTCCGCATATTTTTCAAGTTCTTTGTCTCTTTTCATTATTCTCCTTACGAGATGCTAATAGAAAAAGCATCGTCTATTTGAGTGTTATAATTAATATTGAAATATCCGCGTTTGCATACGCTTAATCCCGAGCCGACAGCAATATATCTGTCTGTTCTGTTTATATTTCCGTTCAAAACATAACTTATTTCTTTGTACCCGTAGCCCGTCATAGCGTGACATCCCGTACCGTTGATATACGAGATATCGTCAACGCCATCGCTACTTGAAATGGTAGCTATATTGAATGTGTCAAGGAACAATACTATCGGCATTCCCGATTCGAGATATTCTTTAGTTTTTATGTAATCGAATTTATTGTTTGACATACAGGAACTATATGAAATAGTATAACCTTGTCTTGAACAAAACGTATTCATGCCGTTTATAAATTGATTAACCGACGTCCCCGGTTTTATAGTGTTTGTACCCATATCTTGGTACAACTGAACAACGACAGAGTTTAGCGTATCGCTTACCTCTTTGTATAAATATGAATTTCCGATTTTTGCATATGGCGTATAGTTCGGTATAAGTTCTGTGCAAAACCTGTCCCAATACTGGATAATGCCACCGCCCGCAATCGGACCGCACGCATTAGGATAATTCGCGACCTCAGATAAAGCGGGATATTTTACCGCTAAATCCTTTTTATTCTCCTGTTTGCTCACAAACGATATAGATTCGCTTGCTGTCGTAATTGTAATTTCGGAAGATGCATAATATGCGTTATCCCTTATTCTGTTTAATGTAATCTCGTCCAAACATTTGTTTGATTGAACCATATAATGCTTTCCGTTTGCATAACGCAAATACAGCATATTATTGGCATATACTCTATACTCGTCTTGAGCAATATCGCGATATGGATTGTCCGCGTCGAAAAACACTTCTGCGATTTCGTACATACCGTTTGAATTTATCAATATCGCATAACCTTTTTCATCGTTCACGGTAAAATCGTAAACAAAACCAAATTGCACGAGTTCGATGTCATACAACGGTTCTTTTGTTGCAGAAACTCTTATATCGTTTTGATAGTTTTCATATGCCAATTTTTCAATATTCTCTATAAAAATTGCATCGAACTCATCGCCGTTAATTTCCATTGCGGAAGCAATCTGAATATCTTGATTAAAAAATCCGACACACAAAGCAATCATTATAATAGCGAGTAAAATAAAAAGTTTTTTCATATAGCTTTTCTCCTATGCGTTTCTATTTAATAGATACATTACGATTGAGTTTTTGTGACATCGTTTAATAACTTTTTAATTTTTTTTATTGCTCGACTATGCTTCTTCCTTATTGTAGCAGGATTGATTCCTATTATTCGAGATATTTCGACTTGATTATAACCCTCCCAATAAAAAAGTTTCAAAATGCGTTGAGAAACATCATCCAGTTGTCTAATCGCATAAAGTATATCCCCCGTCCATACCTCTTCGATTTCACATTTCGCATCAAACGAATCCACATCTGAAAGGACATATTTAGATTCACAACTAATCTTTCTTTTAGCGATATTTTCACAACAAGCATAAACCCAAGCGGTAGGATACGAAACGAACCCCTGCTTTTCGGAAACAGTAATTAGTTTTATAAAAAACTCTTGCGCAATATCCCTCGATAGTTCGTACCCGTATAAATTCTCAAAGTGATGAATAATTCTGCTATAATAAAAATCATATAGTTTTTCGATTGATTCATCACTTTCTTTTATATTGCGAAGATGGTAGTTAAATTCTACAGGGTTCATAAACTTTCCTAACACACTTATATGGCTTTTCATTTGCGGGGTACAAATTAAAACGTAATTATTTTAACACAGACATCGAAAATAGTAAATGGGAGATTATTTATTTGTAAAATTTTACGCGGTCTACGCTTCGCAAACGGCGTTTCACGCCTTTATGCTGCGCGCTTGCGACTCTCTTCACTTGCGGTCAGTCGGACTATGCAGTCCGAACAATGCAACGCATTGTTGTGCGCAATGCTTGCGCACAAATTCAAGTATCGGGAACCGAACGGCAAAATAAAAAGCACGGATAAATCCGTGCTTATTTTTGTGTGTGCCAATACCTATTTGATACATTTTGCGTACATCTCTTAAAAAGCGCGTACAGTTTGTTCAAAATACGTACAGCAGAACTATTATGTTTTATTGTTATTATTCTCTGTTATTGCAAGTGTTATTTGCTATCAACTACTTCTTGTGTCCTTGATAGTTCTTATTGTTTGGATTGCATTGGTTAGAGCGGTTATTTTGATTAGCTCTATATGCCGAATTGTTAGGATTGTTTTGATTCGAATAATTGTTTATCTGCTGTTGCGTATGTGTTTTGCCGCTAACGCCATTTTGTTTACTCATTGACGTCTTCCTCCTTGAATTCATCAGGTATCCCGTAGTAATCGCAAAGGACTAAGTAGGCGGCATACCTTTTGGCTTCCTTCTTTGAAGTAGCGAGCCCAGTGTGGTACATAGACCAGCTTCTGATGTGGCATGTGCAAGACCACCAATATTTGCCATTTTGATACACCTGTTCCTCAGGAATATCATATTCAGGTACCGAGCATCTTCCGTGTTCCGCCAGCTCCTTTAGTGTGGTGACCGCATTTTCAAGTTTGAATTTATCTGGTCTTTCTTCTTCGGTGTCTACATCTTGTAAGAAATCTTCGATTTGTAGCATAAATTCAACAGAGTTTTGCAACTCATCAGGGTTCCAGTCGCTATCGATTGCAATCGCGCCTAGTATCGCCTCAAATAAATCAGCTTTGACTTTTTCTTGCTTTTCAACATGGTTATCGATATCGCTATCGCCCATATACATGTATTTTGCAAAGCCAAGTCTGTCTATTCTTTTAGCCAATGTCTTATTGGATACAATTTCTTTTTTCAGTTCGGTAAAATCCGCTTCATCCTTATGAGCTACAATGCAATATTCATCGTTGTCGTTCTCTTCGTCGTAATAATCTGATTGAGATTTTACGAAGCCGAATCTATCAGAGATAACTTTTACAACATAAAAATCCAAAACCTTATCGCCTAGAAATTCTAAAACCTCGTTATTCTCTCCACCGTATTGCGTAGAATAAGAGCTTCTTGTGAACGCTTGAAGCAATAGGTCGGTATTATTGAACCAGTAGCCAATTTTCTTTTGCACTTCGTCTAAATGATCGTTTAAGTTTTGCATTTGTGTTTCCTCCTAAATGTATATTTCTGTCCTAAGGAAACAAAAAAGACCTTCTACCGACAGGGTAAACTCCTCCTAACCAGAGTCCTCCCATGCAAAGGTCTAATTTAATCAAAACAATTTTTGTAAGATTTTCTACTTGATGCCTCCCGCTTGCAAAAGGCATTAAACAGATCACATTACTCAACTCCTTTGAGGAAACTAATCCTTCCTTTTCGGACAGAAAAAGTATACCACAAATCTCCTATAAAATCAATCGCTTGGCAATAAAAAAACAGCCCACTACTCATCATTTCTGACTTTCATGGGCTCATATTATTTTTCCTTCATCTTTATCTTTATTATTTCTTCCCGAGTATTTTCCCACATTTTTTCAAAATCAAAAACTGCAATATAATTTAATAAGTAATAGTTTTTTCTAAAAAATGAAAACAGCGCCAATCGTTCCGTAGCACTATCTATCGTCCCGATGATAAGGCTTTCGTTCCGTAGCAATATACAAAAAGAGCCTCGTAAAAATGCCATTTGACACTTCTACAAGGCTCTGTAATTTGCTGGCGGAAAGGATAAATGCTCCTATCCGCAAAGAAAAAAGGCTTGATAACATTTGTATCAAACCTATGCTTTTCTTATGGTGCGGTCACCGAGACTTGTAGCGAACAAAGTGAGCGTAATAGCGAGCGGCGTAAGTTTACTGACCGTAGCGAGCGTCTCCATAAGATAAACGGTGTTTCACGCCTTTATGCTACGCAATAAAACACTTCGTATTAAGTTTGTCTTATTATGTCCACTGCGCTCGATTTCCGCAAATGATACGCGTTTGCGGCTCGCTTCACTTGCGGTCAGTCGGACGGTGCCGTCCGAACAATGCAATGCATTGTTGTGCGCAATTCTTGCGCACAAGTTCAAGTATTAGAGCTTAATTCTTTAACAGAAAATACAAATATTCGGACTTAATGTGGTGCGGTCTATGCTGCGCAAATGGCGCATCCGCGCCTGCGTGCAGTCGCACGCAACACTTCGTTTTTTATTTGCTTGCTATGTCCACTACGCTCGATGGCCGCAAATGCTACGCGCTTGCGTCTCTCTTCGCTTGTGGTCACCGAAGTCTCGGCACCCTGCACACAAAAAAAGTGAGCACAGACAATTCTGTACTCACTTTTTTGTTGGTGCGCAGAAAACAACCGCAGTTGAACATATCATTTTACTATCAAATTATGCAGTTCATGTTTTTGGACTACACAACTACCGAGCATTAGTCCCGCAACCGTATGTTGTAACAATGAGAATATAAGAGAATATCACTCATCTACTTGCTCGTAATAATAAGAGTAGTCGATTCCTTTCATGAAGATTTCGCGATTGTTTATATCGTTGGTCAATGCACCTTTTATAAGTTCGTAAATATGCGATGAATCCACAGGACTTTCCTGCATTGCCGTAAGGTAAGCCTTTTTGTCGATTTTGCTCCAATCAACGCACTTTTTTAGATGCTTTTTCAAAATCAAATCAAGCCAAATACGCGTACTTCTGCCATTACCTTCCATAAACGGATGCGCAACGTTCATCTCGACGTATTTGTCTACGATTTGTTCAAGCGTATCGTCGGGCATATTCTCAATTTGGCGCAAATTTTCTTGCAAATACATTGCCGGCGCAAACGCAAAACCGCCCTTTGCTATATTCATTGTGCGGATTTGTCCTGCAAAATCATACAGTCCACCGAAAATATACGCGTGTATTTGTTGCAAGCCTTTTACTGTGCCGACTTCGATTTCGTTTATCATACCCGACTCGAACAATTCGTACGCTTTTTTCTTGCTTTTATCATCAATTGACGATCCCATTCCCTTCAACCACTTCTCGAACACGAGTGATTTTTTGCTAGGAATAAGTGCAATAATGGTATTTACACCCTCTTCATCAACGACGTCAGTCATATATTTTTTGCCGTCGGAAGCGGTCAATTTCAGTTGTCGACAAATTGTCGACAACTCGCCTTTTCTACGTTTGAGAGCGTTCCAATATGAGCGCGGATTTGTGCTTTTTGTGAGTGCTTCCGCAATATCCGTAGCGCAAAACCACCATTTGGAAGTATCTTCATCCCAAACGGCTCTTACGGGTATATCTTCAAAAAAACGAATCGACGTTTTGATCACGCAAGCACATCCTTAATCATATTATTTGAAATTATTATATCATTTGCAAATAAACTTATCAATACTTGATCGCAATCTTATATCTTTTTACTACTAAAAAACAAGATAAACATCTAACTGCGATTTTTCTTAACCAGAAAGCACATTTGTTGATATCTGCAATTGTTTGTTGCCTTATGCTATTATACCGAACGCCGTAAACATAAGACATTAACCTTATTCATTTTTTCGTACTCCTTAAACGCTCTAAAAGCCGTTTGTAAAGCTAAAAAATGTCTAGGGGTAAACATTATTTTTGTTCGCACACCCTTAAGGGTAATATAGATTTCTATATACTCGTTTTTTCGATTTTCAATTTGAGTATTTTTCCAAGTCGCTTAGATCTTTTGCACAATATCTATATTCAGCGGCACAATTTGGGCAAAGACATAAAATAGCGGCACAATTTATGTACACATATACCTACTTTATACTATGAAAAACAAAACAAACACAAACCGAAACTTAGGGATTCGACTTGTGTTCTCGATGACTCTCAAATGCTGAATAATAATATGCAACCCTTTATTTCAACATTCTCATTCTGTAAAGTTATGATCGCCCATAATGTTTCATCATTTCAATTCTGACATTTTCAAGTTGTGTGGCCAATGGAATTAATCGATTAACATCATTAGACAACTTTCCGTACTGTTTATCAATATTTCTTTGATAGCTATCAACTGTTCCATATAAAAAATCTATGTAGCCTTTATGCACCCAATAATTTCTAATTTCTTTTATCCCATTAAGTAAAGTATAATCATCTCGGCTCAAATATGGTGATTCATCACTAAAATCCAACTCTTCAAGTTTTTTCAACACGGAGCCAAGAGGTTTATTGATTACGGTATCAAGATTATTAGAAAAATCACCTCGCAACATACCTGCATACATAATTTTTATGTCATGCTCAATGCATTGACACTTTTTTATTAGAATCCCCATCATTTCATCAAACAATTCTTTTGTAACAAACATTTTATATATCTCCTCAACCAATAACATTATATATTTAATTCAAATATTATCGGCATACTTAAACCAGTCCGCTTTCATCACATAAAATACTAGACACTACTAAAAAGATACATCCTTCGTGTTGTTTAATCCATTTTTTATTAAATCACATATTTTTTTTGAAACAGGAGAAATATTAGGTCCTTCTTCAAAAGATAATTCGTCTTCAAATCTAATACATAGCCCTAACAATTCTACTATTTTTTCCGCATTTAAATCATTAATTTGATACACTTTTTCATATCCTTGCGATAATTCAATTTGTTCATTATTAAACGTTATTTTCATCAGAACTCTCCTTGTAAAATATGTCTTTGTAGCCTATTTTTCTCACTCTTTTTCTGATAGCTTCTTTTCCGCCATCCAATATTTCTGCGGCAATTAAAAGAATTTTTCGATTGTCTAAATTCGAATTGATAGATTTATAAGAATATAGCTCCTTCGACTCAACACCATCACAATAACAATTAAAATGCTCATTATCATTTTGACAAACAATTTGTAGCTATCAACACTCTTGCAATAATTATTCCAATTAAATCAATTAAAGACAAGTTTTTTAGCAAAGCATTCGCCATAATGACAGTCAAAATGAATATATCCCTATTGACAAACTGTGTAAATATGCAAACCATTTTCATTTGCCCTTCGTGGTGGTTATCGTCGCATAAGTCAGCGAATATATCAACGGCACGGAAAAATAGTGATGGATATTGTGAGAGCCATTTTATAGAGTCAGACTCATAGCAGTTTGGCTTTTTTTTACACTATTTTTCGCTCAAACAGCTTTGGCCGTTGACATATTCCATTGCAACAGTATTCGCATTTGAAACGTTTCGACTTATGCTCCTTTCCCACTGCCGAACGGCAATCTCAAATAAAAAGGAGTTAGAAAAATGATTGAACTCAACAAAATTGCATTCATTGATGAAGATGGTTTCGATTTCAATGACGGTGAAAGCATTATCAGATTTGATACCGTTGCTTATTACCCTGAAAGAAACGAAATCATCTATGCAATTACCAACAACGGAAAGATTTCCGTTATCACTTATGACGTGTTTGAAGATGACAAAGGTCATTATATCGAATACGGAAATACGCTTATCAAGATTTACATATCGGAGGACTGACAATGGGAAATATCAGTATAGTTATCGGTTCTTGGGGTTCATACAACGAATGCAACGAAAGAGCCTTAGGCTCTAATTGGCTTGACTTATCGGACTACAACGATTGGGAAGAAATCGTTGAAGAGCTCAAACGCGAAGGTTTTGAATTGGACGGTATAGACGAAGAATTGTTTATACAAGACATCGAAGGCATATCAGACCGTTCTGTCAATTGGGATTATATGAATCCCGAAAACCTATTCAACACGCTTTACGAATCGGGCGTCCTTACCAACGATTATAAATATAAAGAACTTTGCGCTTTCCTTGAAGTTAAAAACTATGACGATTTTGAAGAACTTGTAAAAAACCGCGGTGAGAATTGGGACGATAACGTCAACCTTTGGAGTGGTTTTACTTGGGAAGATTACGGAAAAGAAATGCTGGACTGTTGCGGATATAACATCCCCGAACACCTATTAGACTTTTTTGACCTTGAACGCTATGGCAAATACTGTGGCGATTACAACGTTTACGAATGCGAAAACGGCTTAATTGAAATTTATTAAAAGGAGAATTACCTATGAATATAACCATTGAACAAAAGAAACAAAAAGCGATTGAACTTATGAACACACTTAACCTTTACAAGCCATATATCAAAGACTTTGAGCAGCACAACGACGTTTGCTATTACGAAGGCTTTGGCGGATTTTGGACATACCAAGAACCCGAATTACAAGAGAAAATAGAAACGTTCGAGAAAGAACATAACTGTCTTGTATATGCTGTTACACACGAATACACGGAAATTGGCGAGTTGTATGATTTCCTTATTGTTACTGATTATGAGGAAGAATGGAACACTCTTTTGGAAAAGACGGACAGATACTATTACGCTCTCGCTTACGTTTGGAACAAAGACTGTGAATGGTGTTCGGAATTTGGAACAATAGTTATCCGTTCATTCGGTGGAGGTATTTCAAGAATTGCGTGAGGTGAAAACGATGAAGATTTATCTTGTTTTATTTCAGTATTCAACCGATGATTGTTTTGGAATCGATACGCAAGCATTCTCAACATACGAGAAAGCCGTTGAACGCTTTAACGCGATAATTGGCGATGAAATGAAAGCCGAAATAAGTTGGGCTGCAGATGCATTTGAAAACGGCGTTTTACAGGACGAATACGAGTTGGACTGTAACGAGCCTTTTACCGACGGCGAAGAACACGAACTTTGGTGGAATTTGCAATGTAAAAACGATTGGTATCTTCAAGACAATTTGGAATTGCGAATTATAGAAATAGATAAGGAGGAAAAATAATGAAACCGATAGAAGTAAACGCACATCTTAATTCAATGGACGGAAAGACGGGCCGAGCAATATTGCTCGGTCCTAATTATTTATTTGCAAGACCTATAACCAACTCTTACGTTTTCAAGGTTGGCAATCAACTTTGCACGGGCGTTATGAACTGGTTTGTAGGCGAATACTACGTTGACGACAAATACGGAATCGTGGACGAGAGAAACGAAAACTACGACATCTACAAGAAATACATAAAGGAGTGAGAATATGGCACAAATCAAAGACTTGGAAAAATACATAGACTACGAGTTTTCTTCCGGCTGTTATACGGGAGATGACTACAAAAGTTTTCAAACGAAATACATCAACTATTTGCGTTCTATATGCAAACAAAATCATTGGCATCTTGTGAACGTCGGAAGAAATCATTATTGCTTTTCGGCGTTTATTAAGAGCGCAGAAAACAAATGCGTTTACGTTTCCATAAGCGACGTTAGGTTTTTTACCAACGAATGGTACAACAACATTTTGATACGCAAAGCAAAGAACGAGCAAGATTATTACGGTGGTTTCAACCACAGAACGACGCTCAAAGAACTCGAAATGAAAGCAATGGAACTACTCGAAGATTTTCCGTTTTAGGAGGCAATAATGGAACTCAATTTAATCGCTCAAAATAAGCAAGAAGAACTTGTCTTGAAATACCTTCAAGATAATGCGAGCGACGTCCTTGTGAACAAGATAAACAATGGTACTCCGTTTGAAAAAGACGGCAAGAAACTTACAAACAAAAAGACGCTTTCGAGCTTTATAAAATATGCATTTAATAATGCACAGGAACTTTCCGAAAAAGGCGCGATTGCTGCTTGTATAGATAGCGATACCGTCTTTGGTTGGGCAATCCATTTCTTTGAAGAAGATAACATCGTAGGAACACTTTATAACGATGACGGAACGGAATATAAGCCCGTTATTAAACACGTTCAAAACACCACTATTAAACCAAAACCACAACCGCAAAAACCGAATGATATTCAGTTCTCTATATTTGATGATTTGACCGAACAAGAAGTTAAAGATACCGAAATAGAAGAATTAAATACTATTACGGAAAAACATAGCAATATGGAAAAATCCGAAACACAAATTGAAAAACCTTCTAAAAGCAAATCTCCAAACTCTACATTTTACGATAAATATCTTGTTTTGCAACAGCAAAATCCAAAGAGCGCAGTTGCATATAGGCTTGGTGATTTCTATGAGATTTTAGGTGAAAATGCCGTTGAGATTGCAAGAGAAATAGACCTTACTTTGACAAGCCGAGATTGCGGATTGGAAGAACGTATGCCTATGATTGGATTCCCTTATCACGCAGCGGAAATCTATTTTGCGAAGATTGCAAAAACACATAATTTGCTTGTTGTAGAAACTGATGGAACGACAAGACGAATTGAACAAATCCCCAACAAAAATGAACGCATCGTGGATGCTGAAACGGGCGAGATTTTAGGCGAAGTTTTAGAGCCAAACGATAGTGTTATTTCAAAGTTGTTTGAGATATTTGGAAACACGTTGGAGGTGCAATAAAATGAAAATCGAAAAGATAAAACCTATCCCGAAATATATCGAAAAGAAAATCAAAGCGATTGATAAGGCATATCCCGTTCGTGGTAGGACTCGTTTTTACGCTTACCTCACAAGGAATGACGGCGAACTTGTCAAAGTTACAGTTGCCGTAAAAGAGAAAAAGAACAAATGGTGTTGCAAACAAGTTGCTGTGCACGGTGTCCATTCTGATAAATGCTATGTAAAAGATATGGAATTTACATATGTTGGCGGATACATTGTCGGTTGGTATGCAGAAGGTTTTGTAAAACGCCGACCTTGGTACGAGGACGGCTGTTGGGGATGGACTGATGACAAATTGTTTGACCCTTACGCCCCGATAGTAAACAGAGATTATATTTTGCAACATTTTCCCGAATACAAGTACAGCGCAGTTGATAGTTATACCGGCATAGACGTTTTCAAATATTTACGGCTTTACGAACAATACCCACAAATCGAGTATTTAACAAAACTCGGATTGCATAATCTCGCAATGTCAAAACAAATATTGAAATTGTGCGGAAAAGACAAGCGTTTTAGAAAATGGCTTGCACAAAACAAAAACACATTAAACAAATCATCGTTATATATTCCGGTTGTCTTGCAAGCATATAAAAAGAACTTAAACGTGTTGGAATTGCAAACATATTATTCCGCAAAACTCAAATTGAGCAAGGACTGGTTGCTTGAACCTTTACGGATTGCGTTTAAGAACGACTTTGAAACGCTTATTCGGTATCTCACAAATAAGGAAACAAACGCTTACACATATTGGGATTATTGGACTGCTTGCACGAATCTCGGCTTGGATATGAACGAGGGAAAGAATCGTTATCCTCACGATTTTAAACGTTGGCACGATATACGAATAGACGAATATCATACCTTGCAGGCAAAGGAAGATGAGCAGAAGCGTAAAGACCTCTATGAAAAATTCGCAAAGGTTGCCGAAAAGTATCTCGCACTTCAATACGAAAAGAAGGCGAATTACGTCGTCATTATTGCGCATAACCCAAATGAACTTGTTGTCGAAGGACGAGCCCTTGAACATTGTGTAGGGCGGATGAATTACGACCAAAAGTTTGCAAGAGAAGAATCCCTTATTTTCTTTATCCGTACAAAAGAACATCCCGACGTTCCGCTTGTGACGCTTGAATACTCGCCATCCAAAAAACGAGTTCTTCAATGTTATGGGAAGAAAGACAACAAACCAAATGACAGCATTTTGAATTTTGTAAACAAAAAATGGCTGCCGTTTGCAAACAGACAAATCAAAAAACTTGCTGCATAAAGGAGAAAACACTATGGCAAATTATTATAGAATTACCGCATATCACAAAGAAAAAGACATCTCAATTATTATGGACTCATACGGACATTTTGAAAAGAAGTGGCAGTTTTCTGCCGACCTTATTCGTAGGGGCTTTGACATTATCGAAGTATCCGACGATACGCAATTCCTTGACGGAAACATAGAGCGATTGACCATGCCCAAACAAGACAAACTTACTCTTAGGGCTTGTTCAATGGGAAAACCTTCAAGAATTACTCAATCGGTAGGAAACGAACAACGCAACGCAATACAAGTAAACGACAAAATTTATGTGCCATACACATAAGAATAGCCGTGCATAGAGAAAACGAAGATAAAGGAAAAAGTCTTACTGCTTTAATTACGATACAGATTTTGGTTGCACTTCCGCATATTATCAGTTCTTAAAGCGTGAAAATAACATTTAATTTTAACACACAAAGTAATCATAAAGATACATATATGCTGTCAACCTAAAAAGAGAGAAACGGACTTCGCTTCTCTCTTTTTTGATTTTATAAAATGCACTTATAAAGGTAATTCTATTATTTTTCCCAAACTATATTTAGGCAATACGCCGTTGCTTTGGATATGTTCGCTTATTTTCCCAAGATTCCGTCAAGCGGTGTAAGATGCCACAAATCAACGAGTCCTTGCAATACGTCATCGCCGATTTCGTTGACGACGTGTCCCAATGTGAGAATATATAGTTGTGCCGTTTTCTCAACAGTTTCAATAAGTCCGAAGGCTTCGTCAATGTCTTTGCCAACGCCGTAAATGCCGTGATTCGTCCATACGACAAGACGATATTTCTTCATCTTCTCTGCCGTCGCCTCACCGATTTCGTTCGTTCCGCAAACCATACAAGGCAACACGCCTACACCGTCCGGGAACACCACGATTGCTTCGGTGTTGTTGCGCCACAACTTTTCGGTAAACACTCTGTCGTCTGTTTTTACGACTGCCGACATACAAATCGTATAAGTCGGGTGTGTGTGCATAACGACTCTGTGATTGGGATCTATTTTCAAACGAGTTGCGTGCGTCATAAGGTGCGCGGGAAGTTCACTCGTGAATTTTCCGCCGTCCTTATATCCCCACAAAAGTTCTGCCGTTTTGCCGTCTGCGCCGATACGGATTATACCGAGATTGGTTTCGGGATCGCCTTCAACATTCTTGAAATACTTGCCCGTTCCCGTCACGATAAAATATCTGCCGACCAACTCTTTTGCATCGAATCCGGTCGGGATAACGCGCAATACCTTGTCAGTATCGAGATACTCTTTCACTTGTTCTTCGTCGAGCAATACGGAAACATTTCCGCCGTTTCTCTCGTCCCAGCCTTGACGATACATATTGCTCGTAATTTTGCAAAGTTCTTTTACAAACGGTGCTTCAAGTATGTTTTTCATCTTTTGCTAAGCACTCCTTTTTCGTAGTCTTTTATTTCGTCAAACCAATCGTCTTTCATACCTTGTCTGTCGAGATACTCTTTCCAAACTTCGCCGAAAGGATAGGTTTTGAGTTGTTCTTGTCTGTACATAAGTTCGGTAAACTCGCCGTTGTCCTGCAACTTTTTGAGCGCGTCGTTTGGCGTGAGCAATGCGTAAAGCAACGCCTTTTGCATATTGCGCTCACCAGTAACCCACGCAGATATACGGTTTATGGACGCATCGAAATAGTCAAGACCGATAAGCACCTTGTCAAGCGCGTCGTTTCTTACAATCTCTTTTGCAATCTCTTTGAGTTCGTCTTCAAACAAAACGACGTGGTCACTGTCCCATCTCACTCCGCGCGTTACGTGAAGTGCAACTTTATCGTAGAACGCAAGCAACGCAGGGATTTTGTCGCTGACGTATTCGAGCGGATGATAATGTCCGTTGTCAAGCAAACAGCAAATATCGTTCTTTGCCGCATAGTTCTGATAAAACTCGTTGCTACCCACCGTATAACTTTCAACGCCTATACCGAACACCTTGCTTTCCACCGCAACGACAACCTTTTTCTTGTCATAAGGTTCTTTCAAAATCTCGTCAAGGCTTTCTTTAAGACGAAGTCTTGGGGTAAGTCTGTCCGCGGGAACGTCCTTAAAACCGTCGGGAATCCAAATATTCATAAGACAATGGCTGTTCATTTCATTTGCGAAATACTCGGAAATGCGAATACACGCCTTGCAATGCTCAATCCAGAATTTGCGCACGTTTTCATCGGGTGACGAAAGCGTAAGTCCGCCCTTTACCATCGGGTGCGAGAACATCGTGGGATTGAAATCGATTCCGTCAAGTCCTATCTCTTTTGCAAACTCAACCCACGGCGCAAAATGTTCGGGACGATATGCGTTTCTGTCCACTTTCTCGCCGTTAAGAATTGCATAACTTGCGTGCAAGTTGAGCCTTTTCTTGCCCGGCATAAGCGAAAACGCTTTTGTCAAATCTTCTTTGAGTTCTTCAAAGTTTCTTGCACGCCCCGGGTAATTGCCCGTCGTTTGAATACCGCCCGACGCAGCACCTCCGCCGTCAAGACCTACAACGTCGTCGCCTTGCCAACAATGCACCGAGATTGCGGTATTTTTAAGTTTTTCAATCGCTTGCTCCGTGTCCACGCCTATCTTTGCGTAAACTTCTTTCGCTTCTTGATAACTCATAGTTTATAACTCCATTTGGCTTTTCAAATTGCCTATCGCCGTTGCCTCTATGGGCATTGCGACGACTTCTTTGTTTGTAAATTCTCTTGTAAATTCGTTGACCAACTTGTTGTTTGCGCCACCGCCTACGATATAGATTTTATCGAACGTACGATTTTCGCATTTTTCCAAATCGTCAACTGCTTTTTTATATCCCATTGCCATAGACCTATACGCACTGCGATACAAGTCCCCTTCCGTTTTAGGCGCATTGAGATTGCGACTTTCAAACCAATTCCTGATTTTCTTGTCCATATTTTCGGGCAAAGAAAACTCTTTTGCGTTGACGTCGAACGTACCGTCAAACGTGCTTTCGCTTGCAAGGCGCGTCATCTCGTCAAAACTTCTGCCGAACACGTTTTTAAGGCACACGTTTATCCACATACCCGTGATATTCTTCAAGAAACGGAAATTTCCCACTCCGCCTTCGTTTGCGAAATTGTATCTCAAAGCATCTCTCGACACGTTTGCTTCTTTTATCTTTGCGCCGAGAATTGCCCAAGTTCCGCTCGAAATAAGCGCGCTATTTTCGGGGTTGTCAACGGCATAAAACGCACTTGCCGTGTCGTGCGACGGACAGAGTTTAACCGTCGTTTGTCCGCCTACTTCTTTTGCAACGTCGTCTTTAAGTTTTCCGACAACCGTTCCCGGCATATTGAGCGACGGAAACATTTGAAGCGGTAAACCGAGAGTCCCTATAAGGTCTATGTCAAACTTTCTCGTTTTGCAGTTCACAAGTCCCGTTGTCGTTGCGTTCGTATATTCCTTCACCATATTGCCCGTAAGCAAATAGCCAAAGTATTCGGGCATCATAAGGAACGTCGAAACGCCGTCCAAACGACCGCTCTTTTTATCCGCATAAAGTTGATACACTGTGTTGAAAGACTGAAATTGTATGCCCGTGCGCATATAGAACGTTTCAAACGAAATCTTTGTGTTTATCTCTTCGATTGCACTCTCCGTTCTCGAATCTCTATACGCATAGCAAGGCAACACAGGTTTGCCGTCTTTTATGAGAACGTAGTCCACGCCCCACGTATCTATTGCAAGGCTCTCAATACTCTCATATTGCGAAAAAGCAACTTTAAGTCCTTTTTTAATCTCGTTAAACAGTCTTTTCGTATCCCAAACGAGATGTCCGCCTTTATTGTCCATATGATTTTCAAAGCGGTATATCTCTTTGGTTTTTATCTCTCCGTCTTCTTTCCAACCGACGATATGTCGTCCGCTGGATGCTCCGAGATCTATTGCAAGATAATACTTGTTGTCCATATACTTCCCCAAGTTTTACATTTCGTCTATTGCAAACGAACGCTTGCCTTGAACCGTTTCGATTTTACCGTTAGGAAAAACGAGAACGCACTCAAAGCCTTGAACGTCCACATTCAGACTGATATGTTTATTGACTCTTTCCCAGTCAATCGATATGCTTTTGCCACCGCGTGCATAAGCAATGTTTGCGCTGTTTACGCCATCGATAAGTATCGGTTTTATTCTTATCGAATTGCTATCTACCACGTCGAGCCAACCGATGTTCTTATAGAACCACGCAAGAATTGCGCCCCAAAAATGGTGGTTGAAAGACGGAATTCGTTTCATACCGTCTTTTCTCATTTTTTTGCCGTCAATGACTTCGTACTCCTCAAAACTTTCCCACAAAGTCGTTGCGCCCTGTTCTATCCAATAGCCGTATGACGGGAAACTCTTTTGCGTAATAAGTTTGAAACACAAATCGATGTCGCCGTGTTTTACAAGCGTATCGAACAAATACTTATATCCCACAACGCCGACTCTGAAATGGTCGTCTTGTCCGTGAATAAGGTCAATCAAGTCACGGTATGCGTTGATGCTCTCGTCATTTGTCAATACACCAGTTTGAAGAGCCATTGCAAGCACCGTTTGTGTTTTCACGACAAGTCTATCGTCTCTCACGTATTTCTTGCGGAAATCGCGTTTAAGACGTTTTGCAAAGTTTTCTATTTTATCGGTAGGCAATTCGACTGCATCAAACATTTTTATCGTCTTTGTCGCGATGTCAATCATCGTCAAAGAGTCGGTGATTTCCACAGGCGTTTCAAAATCGCCTTCGTTTTTCGTGTATGTTTGAACCCAATCACCCAAGCCGAAATTTGCCAAGCCGTCTGCGTTCAAACGTGTCGTGACATAATCGAAATATTTGCTTATCGCTTCGGCATTGTCTTTTACAACCTTTTCATCGCCGTAAAAACGATAAAGTTGATACGGCAATTCAACAATCACACTATCCCAAGCAGGTCCGTTTCCGAAATCGAAGCCCCAACCTGCCGTCGGAATAATTCCAGGCAAAGCGCCGTTTGCTTTTTGAACGTTGCGAATTTGAAGCAACCATTGTTCAAGACTTGCCTTTGCATCGAACGTGTAAAGCATTTGCTCTGCACTAATCGAAGCATCCGCCGTCCAACCGTTCTTCTCTCTTTGCGGGCAATCGTATGGATAGTAAACGAAATTGCTTATATCACTTTGAAGCGTCATTTGGACAAGTTTATTTACAGTTTCGTTGTCGCATTTGAAATCACAAACCTTAGGCAAATCACTGTGGGTAGAAACAAACTCAACTGTGTCGAGCGTTGCTTGTTCGTCTTTTAATCCGCAAACTTCGCAATATCTGAAACCGTGCCAAGTGAAACTCGGCAAATAACTTTGTTCACCGCTTCTACAAACGTACACGTCGTGTTGATTGTAACCGTCAACGGTTTTATCAAAAGAAATACTGCGATAATCGATGCTACCGTCTTCGCAAATCTCTTCCGCAAAGTACATATCGATACGTTGTCCTTCTTCTGCATTTTGCAAATGAAGCAAGCAAAGTCCCGTATCGTTTGCGCCGAAGTCATACAAATATCCGTTCGGCGTTTTCTTCAAACATACGGCTTTTTTAGGCTTACCTTCGACAATCGGTTGAACTTTATTCTCTACAATTTTACCTTTTGGGGCATCTGCCAAAATCGCTTTTTCAAAACCGCTTAAATCGGTATCGGTCAAAACGCCTTTTCTTTCCAAACGTGCGTCATAACGCTCTCCGCAACGGAAATCGTCAAAAGTAATCGGGCTGTCTATCGCAACAAACGTTTCGTCCGTTTCAAGCAATACTTTGCCGTTTGCACTTATATTCAATGCAAATTTAGGTGCGCTACGATAAGGCGCGGACTCATTGAGCCAAATATCCGAATCGTTGGTGTTGACAAATCCGTTTCCAAGCAACACACAAAGAACGTTGTTTTCTTTTTTGAGTTTATTTTCAATATCGTAAACGTCGTAAACAACAACTTGGTCGGGGTTGCTCATATAAGGCGCAAACAAACTCTTATTGAGTTCTTCCCCGTTCAAAAACAATCTATAAAGACCGACTGCTACAATCGTCAGTTTTGCGTTTTTAGAATTATCACAATCAAATACACGCTTAAAAAGCGGCGCATTTACGTGCCTTTCTATAGTGTTGTATTCCTTTGATCGTGCAATAAATTTCATATCCTACGCCGCTTATTACTTTGTACTATCTTGTTTTAACAGCAAGTGTCTGCGTTTGCGCATTTTGCTCAATCGTGAGTATACTCTTTAACGCAAACTCTTTTCATACATACACACATTATTCCCTTTTGAGTTGACAAACGGTATTCCAACCATTTCAAAACCTAATGATGTATGCAGTGCTATGCTTGCTTCATTATCTACTCTTATTTGTTGGGAAATCATTGAATATCCCTTTTCTTTTGCTATACCAATAGCCTTAATCATTGCTGCTTTTGCAAAACATTTCCCCCTGTATTCGGGGAAAACTTCAGGGCCTATCGATATTGTTTTGTCTTTGTATGAATACAAAGACAGTCTGCCAACGACTTTACCGCTTGCAACTATCGCAAACATTTCAAAATATTTTCCGTCGTGTTGTTTTGTATTCCACAAGCAAATCATATCTTCGATTTGCGCAGTCGTTAGTTCTTGATAAATTCTCTCTGACAAAACCAACGCATCTTTCTTTTCAAAGTTTCTCAATTGTACAATAACTTTTTTCTTCATATTGATGCTGTTGATGCCGCCTTTCTTGTATTGATAACATTCTAACACTAATTATTTTTTACAATCTCGTGTTTGCATCTATTGATTTCGGCAACCAATTCTCTCTCGTTTTTGATTGCGTTTTCGAGAATAATTCCCGCTCCGCCGTCTTGCGGTTCGTGAAAATCGCTTCCTGCAAGCGGAATAAGTCCGTTGTCCTTTGCAAATCGTTCCGCTTGGTCGTTGTGACTATCATGCCTTGCGTATCCGTTGAAAACTTCTACCGCATTAAGCAACGACGGATTTCTATAAGTTATTATCGTTCTGAACGGATGAGATTGAGAAAAAATCCACCCGTTTTCTCTGCACAAAAGGCTTGTTTCTTCAACACTGTTTCGGAACATACGCTCACCGCCGTCAAGCACGAATTCGGGAGTTATTCCGTAAATCAAGAATTCCGCTTTATATGGCGTGTCTGCGTTGTAATACGAAGTGCAATCAGGCATAAACTCCATACCAAAGAACACGTCGATCCCCACCTTTTGGCACTCTTGTTTCAATCGATTGTAATGCTCGACAAAGTTTTGATTGTACTCTTTTGCCGTCATTCCGTAGAAATCGATTAAATAAGAGTTGTAGTGAGAAGTATAAACTATGCCGTCATAACCTTTGCCTTTGTATATTTCCGCAATGGTTTTCTCATCCGTTTGCGCGCAAGGCGAAGTGCCTTTTACGTGAAGGTGAGTTTCTAATTTATACCGCTTATTTTCCATTTTGCAAACAATATCAATACCCTGTTGTCATACAATCGCGATAAACGTTTGCGACAACGGTTTTTCCTTTGTACTTATCATCGCAACCACGACCGTACACGTCAAGATTGATTTCTTCTTCGAGTTCATCTATTTTGTCGACTGTACCATTTGTCCAATCTTGCAACATTTCTCTGCAATCTTTGACTCTTCTAATAAGTCCGCCTATTCTTGCCGCTTGCACTTCAAATCCAAAGCCTTTGTTTTCCGTATACCATTGTTTCTTGAAACTTTGATAAAACGACTCCAAATATTTGATTTGTTTCGTATAGTCGGCAACGATTTTTGTCATTGCGTCTTTGTCGGCACTCTTATAGGCATTGCGCGTTCTTACACCTATCTCGTATTTTAGGCTCAATACTTTGCATAGTTTTGCGGCGGTATCAAATACATACCCAAATCTTTCGTTGTTTGCCAAAGCGCCGAGTTTTTTGCTATAAGCAGAATACTTCTTTCTTGCTTGTGCTTTTTCGTCAACGGTATAGTCGTAAATACCCAAGAAACAGTCATTGTAGATCATATACTTCGACGGATTGTAAACGTCAGGCTCTTGTTCGTCTATCATATTCGGCAAATCTATTGACAAAAACTCGTCAAAACCTACGCCGAATTTATCCTTGAACTTGCGTGCAATATCTTCTTCGTCGCAATTGCCCTTTGCCATTTCTGCAAAATGGAATATTGTCGGCAACAACGCCAGTTTTGAACATTCTTCACCATCATCTCCCCAAAATGTCAGCATATAATTCTTGACACCGTTTTGTTTCATAACAGGGAACGCCGCCTTTTGTCCCAACAGACTATAATCGTTTCTCGGAATAAATCCTAACCAAGACCAACACGCCCCTGCCCAAGTCACGTCTTTTTCACCCAGAAGGTTATGCGCGTCGAGCATACTTTGATAGATTTCTCTATCTCTTTGGTTGTAATCCCAATAGATCAAGTTTACATTTTCGGGAACAAGATTCTTTGCATCGTCCGAAACCTTTGGATTAAGAACGGGATACTGACCGTCGTTGTCGAATTTTATAAACATATCCGACCACATACGCGCCTTAAATCCGTATTTTTCGGCAATTTCAAGAACCTTATTCAGATGGCGAAAGAAAATATCTTTGGGATTTTCATATCCAAAGTCTTTGAGATGTCTGCCAAGTCCAAGGCAATGTGCTTCGTCCATTCCCAAATTGACTTTTCTTGACGTAAAGCATTGCGCAATTTCGCAAAACTCTTTCTCGATAAACTTATACGTTTCTTCGTTGTCCGCAAGCAAAACGTTGCCGCAATCGAGAACGGTAGAATTGAATCTTTGCCAACGGAAAATCCTATCAAGGTGTGCAAGCGTTTGAATACAAGGGACAAGTTCCATTCCCTTTTCAATGCAATACTTGTCTATTTCCTTGATTTCATCTCTCGAAAAACCACCGCGTAAGTAACCGAAATACGGTTCGCTTTCGATTTTATAAGTGTCTTCGGTATAGAGTTGCAATTCGGTGTATCCTATATCCGCCAATATATCGATGAACCGTTTAAGGAACGCCATATTAGGCACGGCGTTTCTTGAACAATCAAGCATAAATGAAAGCGTCTTGTATTCAGCCATAAACACTCCTTGTGATTACAGTTTTTATCTTAATTCTACACTGCCGATGCGCTTATGCTATCCATCACGGATGCGCTTGAAAGCAATTGCGCCGCCGCTTTATCGACAACGAGAACTGCGTTCGGATGCTTTTGAAGTATGCTTGCAGGGCAACTCTCGCCAATCTTCTTTTCGACGGTCTTGTACACGGCAAGCGCCTTGTTGCTTCCCGACGCAAGTATAACGATTTTCTTTGCTTGCATAATGTCCGCAATGCCCATAGAAATCGCACGAGTAGGCACTTGCGAGATGTCGTCGAAAAGTCTTGAATTGTCCTTTATCGTATTTTCTGTCAAGTTGACGATATGAGTGTGACTGTCGAACGGCGTTCCCGGCTCATTGAAAGCAATATGTCCGTTGCTTCCAAGTCCCAAAAGTTGAACGTCTTGGCGCAACTCTTTTACGAGATTGGTGTATCTTTCGCACTCTTTGTCAAAATCCGTTGCTTTTCCGTCGGGAAGATGCGTGTTGTTTTTGTCAATATCGATTTTATCAAAGAGATTGTGGTTCATAAACCAAACGTAACTTTGGTCACTCTCTTCACCGAGTCCGACGTATTCGTCCAAATTGACCGTTTTAACGTCTTTGAACGACAACTCGCCCTTATGGCAAGCATCTGCAAGTCTTGCGTATGTACCGAGCGGAGTTGTTCCAGTTGCGAGTCCCAAAACCGCATTAGGTTTGTTCTTCACCACTTCGGCAAGCAACTCTGCGCCGACTTTGCTCATTTCTTCATAATTTTCAACAACAATAATTTCCATTTGTTTCTCTTTCCGTTTGTCTTGTCGACCAACCTATCGGTTGTGGGATTGTCAGTCTTGTTTGCTCGGCAAGCACTCAACAAGCACTGCTTTCGTATCGGATACGATGCTATATTTGCCTTCCGCAACATAAGGAAGATAAAAATAATCACCGCGTTTTATATCTCTCTTGTAATTTTCGCCGACGATTTGCGCATTGCCTTCAAGGCAGATATACACTGCCGGCGCGTAACTCATAACGAAACTTCCGCCGTCCTGAACGGTATGGCGCACTTCCGCAAAGCAAGGCGTATCGTCATAGCCGATAAGCACTTCTTTTTTGTATTTGTCCGTATCGACGACGGTCTTCGGCGATACTTTTGCGTATGCCTTTGCCGCGTCGCCGTATATGTCGTAATTGATTGCGTCGAGTGCGACGTCCTTATCGAGTCCGATGTATTCTTCGTTGTAACTGATGTGATAATCACCGCACCAACGTTCGGGTTGAATGGTGAAATCCGTCGGCTCTTGCACTTCTATAATCGTGCAACCTGCGCCTATTGCGTGGATAAGTCCCGCGCGGATAAGCCACAAATCGCCCACTTGCACTTCTACACCCGCAAGAAGGTTGCCCATTATGTCTTTTTCCACTTCACTGCGTTCTTCGAGCGCGGACAATTCTTCTTTCGTGATTTTGTCTTTGAATCCGAAATAGAGTTTCGCGCCCGGACGAGTTGCAATCACGAGCCACGCTTCCGTCTTTCCATATTCCGAGTTGAAATATTTTCTCGAAAAGTCTTTCGTCGGGTGTACTTGGAACGGCAATCTCGTTGCGCTGTCCAAAAACTTGACGAGACAATCGTATTTACGGTCGCCCAAAAGTTCTTCTTTATGTTCGTTGAGCAAATCGTCAAAGAACAAATCCGTGCCTTTTACGACGGATACGCCGTCACGCTTTCCAAAATACTTTGGATTGATTGCTCTTACCTTGCTTGCAACCCATTCTTCGGGGAACATATTGTCCGTTCCATCATCGAAACCGTCCGCAAAAATCTCTTTGAACGGTTTGCCCCCGTGATAGATACGATACACTCTGTTGCGTTCAAAAAATATAGGTTGCGACACTATGCTTTTAATATCGTTCATAATTGTATTGCTCCGTAAAATTCTGTGGCTTTTGCGCCCTTGACATTGCCTTTCATTGCAGCATTATCAAGATTTTCTTTTGTCATTTCTTTGCCTTCTATTGCCGCAAGGAATGCGCCGAAAAACGCGTCCCCTGCACCTGTTGTATCCACGCATTTGCAACCGCTTATGCTCGGCACAACGCCTTTGATACCGTTGTAATAATACGCGCTACCGTCTTTTCCGAGAGTTACGAGCAACAATCTGTCTTTAACGTACAACGATTCTGCCGCCTTGTCCATATCTTGTATGCCCGTGTAATCGGCAAGTTCGTCTTCGGAAAACTTGATTATGTCCGCACACTCGACAAACGGCGCATACGCCTTTTTAGCGTCCTCGAAATCGCGATAAATATCTTTGCGGAAATTCATATCAAAACTGAGTTTTGCGTCTAAATCTTTGGCTTTTTTCGCAACCTTTTTGGCAAACTTTCTGCCCGTTTCTTCCGAAAGCATAAGCGAGCCGAGATGCAAAATACTCAAATCTTCGTATTTATCGAAGTCTATTTCGTCCAAGTCGATATTGAAGTCTGCCGTATCGTGACGATTGAACGCAAAATCGCGCTCGCCGTCCGTAAGCGTAACGAAAGCAATCGTCGTATTGCGCTCATCGTCCGTTTGAATGTCAAGATAATCCAAATTCGCCTTTTGTGCTTCCGCAGTAACGAAACGCCCGATAACGTCGTTTCCCACGCGTCCGACAAAACCGACTTTTGCCCCGCTTTGCTTTGCGTTGACTGCGAGATTGAACGGCGCACCGCCACAAAACGCTTTGAATGTGGTTACACCGTCCGTTTTTTCGCCAATCATATCGGCAAGTATTTCTCCGATAGACAAAATCATAAGCCGCTCCTTAGAACAATTTGATTTGTTCCTTGGTGTTGATAACACCACACTCGTCGGTATCGAGTTGTAATTTTACGTTTTCTGCATCGAAATCCTTGTCCACGCAGACAATAACTCTTTCGACTTTCTCTTCTTTTGCTTCTTTCGCTTTCTTTTTGCCGACAACTTCTTCCGTTTCGGTTTTTTCTTCACCGATTTCACATTCGATGAACTTTTCATTGCCGTAATCGAAGCGACCTACGACCTTTGCGAAAATTCCTTCGTCAGCAACGTGAATTTGATACGGATTGAACGTGAATGACAAGTGTTTGCCGAAAATTGATCTGCTTGCGGTCGTGATAATACGAATTGCTTCTTCTTTCTTGCAGATATAACTGACACCTGCAATGACGAACTCGCAATAGATTTCTTTTCTCTTCTTCGTAACGCCCTTATCGTCGGTGTACTCTTTCTGAATGTCGTGTTTGACCATTTTACCCGAAAGAGAATTTTCCATATCGAGCGGTTTGACTATTTCGTTTTCGCCTTGATAGAACGAGCAGTATTTCAAATCAACGGATACGTTTAATTTCGCACCGTCTTCATACTCGTTTTCTCCGCAAGAAACGAACAATGGGAATCCGACGGAATTCAATTGTGCAATATGTTTGCCGTCTATGTTTTCCGTCTTAACGACAGTTGCTTCGATGTCACCTTCAAAGCCGATTGCTTCGGAAGGTATGCGCATTGCATATTCACCGTCTTCAAGAGAAATTGCGGGCGGCAATTCTCTCGTCGTTCCAAGGAAACCGACTTTGCCGTTTTCGACTTTTGCATCGACGAACATATATGTCGGCACTCTCGGTGAAACGGTTCCTTCCGTTTCTGCGTCGAACAAATGAATGTGGCGCATATCGAGCGATACGTCAATGACTTCGTCAACACTCCATTGATATTGAGTCGGGGCTTTGATGATAACCTTTGTTGCACTATCTGAAATCGTATCTTCGGAATTGAGATTGAAATCCGCATAAACTTGGCTGTCAACGCCGAGTTCTTCAACGTGCGAGATACGGCACTTTGCTTGATACGGATATTTGTTCGGATCTACGGAAATATGCTCCGCACGAATACCGAGAACGACTTTCTTTTCGCCCGTAAGGTAAGTTCTGTCCGCTTTTGCAAAGAGAGAATACGGAACATCGAATACGCAGTCAGTTCCCGTAATAGCAACCTTGACCGTATCGCCTTCGAGTTTGAGCGTCGATTCAAAGAAGTTCATTTGCGGTGTGCCGATAAATCCTGCGACAAACTTGTTGCACGGATAATTGTAAAGGTTTCTCGGAGTGTCGATTTGTTGTACGAAACCGTCTTTCATAACGACGATTCTCGTACCCATAGTCATTGCTTCGACTTGGTCGTGCGTGACGTAAATAAACGTCGTTTGCAATTTATGATGCAATTTGGAGATCTCGGAACGCATAGTCGCTCTGAGTTTCGCGTCAAGGTTTGAAAGCGGTTCGTCAAGAAGGAACACTTTCGGTTCACGTACGATTGCGCGTCCGAGTGCGACACGTTGACGTTGACCGCCCGACATTGCTTTCGGCTTTCTGTTGAGATATTCTGTGATGCCGAGAATATTTGCAGCTTCTCTAACTCTGCGGTCAATCTCGTCTTTGGGCATCTTGCGAAGTTTCAAACCGAATGCCATATTGTTGTAAACCGTCATGTGCGGATAAAGTGCATAGTTTTGGAAAACCATAGCAATATCTCTGTCTTTCGGCTCCATATCGTTCACGACGATATCCCCGATTTTGAGTTCGCCGGAAGTTATCTCTTCAAGACCTGCAATCATTCTCAAAGTCGTTGATTTTCCGCAGCCGGAAGGGCCGACGAAAACGATAAACTCTTTGTCCTTGATTTCCATAGTGAAATCGTTGACTGCTTTTACGCCGTTCGGATAAACCTTATAAATGTGATTTAATGTAAGACTTGCCATAATTCTCCTTTGTTGCTATATGGTGCTAACTTTTGTGTTTTTTTATTTTACCACACGAAATCGCTTATCGTGTTGCCTTCATTGATATATACTCCGCCCAAAGAACCAAACAACGTTGTAAACTCCGTGCGATAGTTCGAGTTTTGTTTTGCCAACATAAACAGCGGAATGAGTTTCAATTGTGATACTCTGTTTGCACAATCTTGCGATGACGCGCTTGCCGCTTGTTCAAGCAACTCTATTTGCGCAAGATAGAAACTATCTGAAATCTTATTCTTCTCATACACGTTGACAAAGCCGTTGCTGCCGGTACCCGAAGTCGAGTATCTTCTCGCATACTCTGCGTCGAAGTTATCGTAATACCGTTTGACGTTTTCGTATGCGTTTTCGCCGTAATAATACTTCAAAAACTCGTTGCGCAGTTTCGTAACGTCCGCATCGGGATTCCAACAAAGTTTCGAGAAAACGTACGCTTCGAGATACTGGTCTACGTGGATTTTCTCATTGAACACGCCTTGTATGAACGCATAATCCACACCGCTGTTATTCAATAGCGTAAGGTTGCGCTTCATATTCGTCAAAGCACCCGTATAAGCAAAGTAGTTGCCGAAATCGGGCGAATAAGTCCACGAGAAAAGATTTGACGTCACTTTTGCCCAATCGGAGTATATCGTTGATGCCGAAACGTGTCCGAGCGTTGTGTTGCTATCATAAGTTCTTCCGTTTTCGCGTTGCAAAAGCGGTTGATTTTCGTCATCGAGCGCAAGATAGCGGTCAACTACGATAGGTGCTATTCTCACCCACAAATGCTCACTGTTTGGTATGCACGTCGAATCGATTTTGCCGTCGATAACCGGAGCAATCAGGTTGTACTGATATGCAAACATAACGAGTCTGTAATTCTTGTTTTGCACCTTTGCGTTTCCGCAGTTTTCCAACTCGTTGATGATTGCGTTCCAGAAACGGATTGTTATTCCGCTTCTATTATACAACTTCGTTGCCGCAGTGCAATCAGCACACTGACAACGCTCGTTCGTGTCCGCTTGTCCGACAGAAAGCCAAAAATCATCCTTATCGGTGTTTGCAAGCAAGTCATACAACGCTTTATACATTGCTTCCGCAGCAGTATCGATTGCGCTTGTCGACCGGTCGATAGTTCCTTCCGACGTAATGCCGTCCGTATAGCAAACGTCTATAATATTGCCGTTGAACTTAAAGAACATCGTATCTTCGTATGTCGAATAGTCCGACGGATTGACAAAGGCGAGCGTATTGTGTGCCGTGCCAATGCCTTTTTCGGAATCGGTGTACCACTCGAAACCGCCAATGTTGTTGTTTCCGCTCGTAACGTAATCGCCGTTGAAACGCATATGTTGGGAATATTTGATATTCGCGCTTGTGGACGGATAGAAAGTAGACGTGTTGAGATATTGTCTGTATTCAAATTGCGGTGCAAACGTATTGCATTGCGCCGTCATATTTGCGGAAGATATTTGCGGAACGTACGTGTAATCTGCCGTAAGGAAACGCACGCCGAGATTGTCTTCGACAAACTGGTCTGCCGCATACAAAATTCCGTTTGGGTTGTTTGCAATAAGACAAATAACATATCTGTCGGACGCTATCGCAAACGAGTCAGAAACGACAACCGCACTTGAAATAAGTTGTTCGGAATTGACGGTGTTTCCGTTCCATTTGAAGTGTTCAAGACCGTTGAATACGGAAGTTTTGCCGACAGAGATGATTTTTGACGTTGCGTAATCGAATCCCGTATAGTTGACTTCGCAAACCGCGCTTATATTTACACCAACCGTTTGCTTGATATATGTTTTGATAGATTCCGCAGCACTCTTTGCATACTCGTCGTTTTGATAGACGATTGTGTATCCGCCGCTTGCCAAATCGAACAAATTTGCACCTATTTCAAAGTTGCCGAGCCATTGCGCCTTAAATTCAACGTCTTTCGTCACGACGTAAGAATCGCCGGGTTGATAAACGTTTTTGCCGTCAGACCAACCGGCAAAGAAACCTTCCACGTTTGTAAAAGTGTTTTCGGGCAAAGTAATCCTTCCGTTTTTGCTTTGACTGATTGTCGAAGGTGCTTGCCCTTCACCGCCGTTTGCATCAAACGTCACGTCGAACAAAAGGCTGAACTTTGCATACACTTCAATATTTTGCGCTTTGGTCGTATCGATTGTTTCAATCGGATAGTAGAACGTAGCGTCCGAATACCAACCTGCGAAATTGTATCCGCTCTTTGTCGCGGCGAGAAGCGTGATGTTGTCGTCCGTTATTTTGTAACTCGCGGGATTGCCTTGATTGTTTACACCACCGTCAAGATGATAAGTTATCGTATAATCCACGGCTTGCCATTGTGCCGTAAAAGTTGTCGATGACGTGAGAGTGTAACTTGCACCCGCTTGATAAGTATCTGAACCGTCGTACCAACCGACGAAATTGTATCCTTTTTTAGTAAAACCGTTTTCGGGCAACGTGATTTGCGTTCCGTTTTCCAAAACGATGTCGCTCATCGAGCCTGTTGCGCCTTGACCGCCGTCAAACGATGCAATCGGATAGTCGATGAACTTTGCGTATAAAGTGATGTTGCCAACCGAGCCTTTGGCAATAAGCGCGATTCTTTCGGTAAAATCCGCGTCCTTATACCAACCGTCGAATTTGGCGTTGGCTTTGCTCGGATAATTCAATATAATCGCATTGCTGTCCACATAGTAAGTATCGGGATTTGAAGAATCGTTTGTTCCACTATTCAACACGTATATGATTGAGTAAGCGATTTTTGTCCAAGTTGCCGTAAACGTGACGTCGTTTTGCGGTGCGGATATACTCTCCCCCGCTTTTTTCACGCCGTTTGGCGTCTGCCAACCGTCAAACGAATAACCTTTTCTTTCCGAAATAGAAGGCAAAATCACGGTGTTTCCGCTGACTTTTCTCGTAAATGACGGGATTTCGCAACCCGACTCGAATGTTATCGTAATATCTTGTTTAGTCTGTGCGTTGACGTTTACAACAAGAACTGCCGTTGCGTTCTGATATTTTGCAACGAGCGTCGTTGTGCCTTGCTTGAGTGCAACAAGTTTTCCTTCACTATTGAGTATCACAACGTCTTCTTCGGATATGGAATAGGTACATTGCGCATCGATTGCGGACGACACTCCGTCAACGGACTTGAAAACGTATATGGCAGGAAGGTCTATTCTGTCCCCCACCGTAAATGTAATCTCGGTTTCTGCAAACTGAACGGAATAAGACACGACGGGTTGCGGTTTCGTGTTCCCTGAAAAATCGCAAGCGACAAAAGCCGCACAAATTGCAACCAAAATCAGAGTTATAAGTAATGTTTTCGTCAGTTTTTTCATTTTGCTACCGAGTGTAGATTTGCTTGCTTATTAAAGCAAAGCAACCATATTTATTTAAGGTTTTTCCCGTCGGCAATTAAGCCGACGGGAAATTAATGCCACCTTATAGCATTATAATTTTTTCAGGAGATAATTATTAGATTTCCGTAAGGAATTCGTAAGTGATTGTTATATTTGTTTCTGCCGCTGTGAATTGAAGGAACAGACTCGGGCAATTGCTGAGATCAACCAAGAATGGTCCACCGCTATCGGATGCAGAACCGAAGATTTGTTTGTTTGCTTCATCCCAGTTGCCACCGATCCAAATCGGAGCAGTCAAAGACTCATAATTTTCAACTGCGATTCTTACGTATTTGTACTTTGCTTTGATTGCTTCAAGTTCATTGAAATACAATATCAAACCTTCAACGCTTGTAACCGTGATGGAATTTTCACCTTGCGTGTAAGAGAATCCACCCCAAGAGTTTCTGTTTGCGTGGAAGTCTGCAAACTTGATACTTGCAACACCTTCGTTGTCGAATCCAAGGCAAAGCGTCGAACCATTATTCATATTGTTTATATACTTAATAGTTCCGCTGTTCTCGTCAGACTCTAACGGACTTTGATCAGGTGCAGTGTAACCCCAAAGCATATTTCTGTTGTTTCCGCCTTGAACAATCCAAGTCAAATCAGAATACATCAAAGTTCTTTGAGATGCTTCGTTTCCTGTTGCATACTTTGCAAACCACGCTTCGTCGGAAGTTGCATATGCACCGTTTCCTGCGCTTACAGTGTCTAGAACATAGATTCCGTTTTCGTTTGCGATATAAACGTTGCTTGCGGATTTTGTCCAAGTGGTCGTTTCTTCGCTCTTGAAGAATTCGATTGCAGACACTGCAATATTAGACGACAAATTCGTGTTATTGATACTTACCGTCAAATAATCCGACGTATGTCCTTCCTTTTCAAATATCGAAAGGTCGATACGAATGTCCGCTTCATTTCCATTATATGTTTTCCAATAATAATTCCACGGATCGCCATTTGTTACCATTGTTATATTTCCGACTGTAGAACCGTCTTCAGCAACCGCAACGAGATGGAACTTCATATGCGTATAACCTGCGAGCAATGCGTCGTCAATAAGGTTTCTTGCAATAGTGAAATTGCCGCCCTTGAAGTTTACAACGGCATTATTTTCACCCCAAGTATTTGTGCCGAATGCACCGATCTTGAAATAGTTGTAGAAACCGCCTTCGGATTTCATAATTGCTGCGAGTCTTGCTTCTGCTTCTGCAACAAGTTGTGCAAGGTTGGTCGTTGCAACTGTAACTTCGGTATCTTGTGTGATGTTGCTAATTGTGTAAACGTTGCCGTTTGCTTCAACCAATGCGCCGTTGTTTGCGGTTACGCTGTCAATGCGATAGCCGTCTGCTGCAATGATAGTAAGGACTACGCTTGCGCCGTTAAGACTTTTTACGGGAAGATCTTCATCAACGGTAAAGCCTTCACCCTCAACGGTAACGTTGTACTCAACGTCAGTAGTTGCGGTAGAGTGTACGCTTACGGTGATTGTAACGTCTTTTGTAACACCTGAAATCGTGTAGACGTCACCTTCGCGTGTGATTGTGACATTTTCATCGTCAGCCGTTACGTTATCGATTGCCCAATCGGTGTTTGCCGTGATTGTGAAGGAAACAGTGCTTCCCTCGTCAACTTGTTTGACGTATGCGTCTGCGGTATAAGAACCGGATTCGGTAAGCGTAACGTTGTGACGTGATTTGTGCGTCGTGACTTCCAATGCACCGTCCGTTGTAACGTTGGAAACAGTGTAAACGTCGCCGTTTTTGGTTGCTTCCACTCCGCCGAACTTCACGGAATCGATTGTGTATCCGTCAATTGCTTTGATGGTGAAAGATGCGCTTTCGCCTGCACCGATTTCAGTATATGCGTCGCCGGTAACCATGTAATCCCATCTGCTACCGATTGACACAAAGTGTTTGTCGTTTGCTTCTTCAAAACCTATGATTTCAATGTCAAGCGTGCAGTTTCTATTTTCATTATCACCGGTTCTGCCGACAATCGTCATAAAGTTGCCGTCTTCATTGAAGGTATAATCTCCATAGTATTTGCTAAGGTCAAGTCTGAATGCAACGTCGTATCCGTTGTATGAGTTCCAATAGAAACTCCACTCAGGGGAAGACGTAAAGCAGATGTTATCAATAATATTTTCTTCAACCGTGCTGTTTGCTCTGACGCGTATAACCATATACTTATAATCTGCTACCTTTGCGTCTTCAATGAGCGCCTTTTGGACAGTCACATTGCTTGACGTAAGTTTAACTACTTTATTGTCTGCGCCCCAAGTCGTCGCGCCCCAACCGCCGTGATTAAAATAATTCCAGAAGTTGCCTTCCGATTGAGTAATGGCTGCAAGTTTTGCTCTTGCCTCTTTCTTTGCGATTTCTGCTTGTGCAGCGTCGTATTCTTCTTGTGTGTAATAGGTAAACGCTACGTTGATAGTGTCGTCAGCAGTTTTACCTAGTCCACCTTCTGTATCAACTTTGGAGAGCGCAACTTGTTTTTCATCGGTAAGTGCAAACAAGACTGTTTGACCTGAGCCGAGATTGGTAAATTCAACGTTTTTCTCTTGTGCAGCATCGTAGTATTGATATATAAACGCCTCGCCGTCCTTCGTTGTGAACGTGGGAGCAATCTCGATATATCTTACGCCGTCTGCATAAAGTTTTGATACATATACTGTGGAGAGCGCAGGAGTGTTTGTCCACCAGTTATTGCCTGCGGGAACAACGACTTTTGCATTTGTGATGCGGGTTTGTTCGTCGTTGTAGGTCAATTCGACCGATTCGGCATAACCTTTTGTGAAGTTGGGATCTTCAACGTATTCTTCGTGATATTCAAAACCAACCGACGTCACTTCGACTTTACCGTCAAAGTTTCTAAGAATAAACGTCGCCGTGCCGTTTTCTTCGATACGGAGTTTCATCGTATATTCTTTGCCGGTTTCCGGTGTAACACCAGCATAGTTTACGGGATGCGTTGCTTCCGTAATGTAATCAATGCCCTTCACGTACCAGATGCCTCTGCCGTATCCTTCGGCGGTAGCATTGTTTGTGCCTTGATCCAAAACTTTAAGGGTTACGACAACGATGTTGTTTTCACCTTTGTTTGCGGAAATGTAGTCTGCGGAAAGAACCGGGTTTGCATCTTTATATGATTCACCTTCTACATACACACCACTCAAAGCGATTTTGCCGTCTTTGGTTGCGCTGACAGTTGCACCGCTCCAACCATAGTTGTTGACAAGAACGAGAGAATACTCTTTTGTGTATTCGGTCAATTCTTCATTATTACGGTAGAATTTGATTGTGTAGGTGTAAGAACCTGCCACAGTCGGGTTTGCCGTGAATTCATCATTGCCAAGGAAACACTTGACCGTGATTGCTTGTGCGCTGTTTGCACTCTTCACTGCCGTGGGAAGAACGAATTCATCACCGACAAGATATGCGAGTTCGGTCACGTCGGAAGTCGTGAACGCAGGTGCTTGATTGTCCGTAAGCGTGAGAGTCACGACTTTGAAAGTATCTTCAAACACGAGAACGAATGTGTGTTCGCCAAGTTCAAGACTTGCAAGGTAAGATGCCGCAAAGAAAGTGCCTTCTTTGTCAGAATTCCAAGACGCTTGTGCGGTTGTAACTGCAATAAGACCATTTTCGGAATCATATTTGAAAAGGTCGAAGTCAACGCCTGCTTCATATGCTGCGAGCATAACGGAAGTGTTTGCAAGGTCGATATTCATTGTCGGTGCAACTTCAATTGACGTTGAACCTGTAATTATGATTTGGACAGTTTCTTCTGCAACGTTGCCCATCTTGTCCGTTGCCGTGAAGGTCACGTCGTAGGATTGAATGTCATAGAAGCCGTAAGCGTTCTTTGCAGGAACTGTTGCCGCTTTGACGTTGACATCCAGTGCCTTGTTCAAGGAGTCAACTGCGCTGATTTTGCCAACCAACGTATTGATAAATGCGTTAATGTCAAGATTTTCAGACCAAGCAACCGCCTTGATTGCATTGCTTGCAACCGTAATCGTGGGTTCGCCGTAGATGTTCACCGTTGCGGTTTCAGTTACGGTTTCGTGTCCGACAAGTTTGTAAGTGATTGTGTAAGAGCCTGCTCTTGTGAAGTCAACTGCGCTCAAATCTGCACTTACTTCGCAAGTTGCATTTTGATAAACGCCCGAAACGCCAGTCATATAATATGCAGCCGCTTTTTGTGCGTCGGTGATGTCTGCCAATTTAAGGTCGTAAACTCTCGTGGTTACGGAAACGTAATCTTGAAGTTTGACAACGTTTTCAACCGTGATAACGACGTTTGCAGTAACGTTTGCAACGGTGTATGTTCCGTTGACGCCAGTCAAAGTAACGTCGCCGTTCTTCACCACTGCGTCTTTAACGGAGTAGCCTGCCGCAGCATAAACGGTGAACGTGTAATCTTCGCCGTAAACTGCTTCGCTTTCACCTTCAACAGCATAACCTTCACCTGTGGGAAGCGTAACGCTGAATTTGATTTTTGCAATCGTTGCGGTCAAAGTGATATTGCTTTGAACGTTGTTGATTGTATAAGAAACGACGTTGCCGTCAGTTGACGTTGCCGTCAAAGTTGCTTCTCCGTTTTTCACAACCAACGTGCTTACGTCATAACCCGTTGCAACCGTAACGGTGAAAGTATAATTGCTTCCTGCCGTAACCGTCGTTTCGCCCGATGCCGTAAAGCCGTTTCCGCTCGGCAAAGTCACCGTGTAAGTGTCCGGTGCGTTTTTCTTCACTCCCGTAACGGTAATAACGAGATTGCCGCTTACAGAGTTCACAACGTACGCATTGCCGGTCTTAACAACCGTGTTGCCGTTTACTTTTACCACCATATCGGTTCCGTTATAGCCGTTTGCGATGTTGACTTGGAAGGAATAATCTTCTCCTTCTTTTACACTCGCCGCACCAACTACGGTATAGCCTTCACCACCGGATGGAATCGATACAGAATACGTGGCTTTCTCGTCTTGCGGCGGAACATCGTTGTTGTTGCACGCTGCCAAACCGAGAGTGAGAACCAACACTATTGCTATAACGATCAAAAGTGCGCTGTTCCTTTTCATAATAATCTCCTTTATCTGGATTTTTTTGTTTTCTATATAGTATCTCAAAACAAGAGATTTATATATTATTATACAGTAATATCATAATTCATTTCTGGCAAGAGTTAAATAATAAATCGTGCCAAAACAATGACAAATACTGCATATAGAATAAAAATTTGACACTTGATTTATAAATTTGCAAAAACTTGCAAAAATCGGAGTTGTCGGACACACTGAATAATAAAACTAATAAGTCTTTTTACAAAAACGCGCATTATTGATTATCAATCAGGATGAATAGATACTTGAAAACGTCTGTTTTTAGTGATAATATTATAAAAAAAACAGGTGGTCAAAATATGAGCAAAAACGAAATACAAATTTTTGAATACAACGGCGAAGATTATCGCCCCGTTATGAACTTTGAACAATGGCGCGTTGCATTTCTCAATTACAGCGAAAAACAAGCGGAAAGCAACGTATTTCAAATCGAAAGACATCTCAAAACCGACGAAGTTTTCGTTCTTTTGCAAGGCACGGCAACGCTCATCATCGGTGAAGATTTGGCACGCGTTCATATGGAATATAACAAGGTTTACAACGTCCCGAAAGGAGTTTGGCATTGTGTGTTTATGAGCAAAGACGCAAAAATCCTAATTATCGAGAATGACGATACTTCCGTCGAAAACGGAGAATACAAAACTATCGTTCGCTGACAATCAACATTTATCAAAAAGGGATTATTATGACCGAAAACGAAAAGATGCTTGCAGGCAAAATTTATGACCCGTTCGGCGGTGATATGGTCGAAAGACGCAGAAAAGCCCACGACCTATGCTCGAAATATAATCAAACTTTGGAAAGCGACGAATCTGCTCGCAATGAAATTCTTGACGAACTCATACCCAACCGTGCAGAAGGCGTTTATCTTCAAGGCCCGATTTATTTCGATTTCGGCACGAATACGACTTTTGGAGAACGCAGTTATGCAAACTTCAACTTCACCGTTCTCGACATCTGCCCCGTAACAATCGGACACGACGTGTTTTTCGGTCCGAACGTTTCGCTGCTCACTCCCCTTCATCCGCTTTGCCATCAAGACAGAAATCCATATTTCGACAAAGCGAAAGGTTATCAAACCGAAAGAGAGTACGGCGCACCGATTACAATAGGTGATAATTGCTGGATTTGCGGAAATGTTACGATTTGTGCAGGCGTAACAATCGGAGAAGGTTGCGTAATAGGCGCAGGAAGCGTCGTTACGAGAGATATTCCCAAAAACAGTTTGGCAGTAGGAAATCCGTGCAGAGTTTTGAGAACTATCACCGATGCCGACAGACTTAAAAATCATCCCGAACTTTTCGCCGACAACGATTACGACGAGATGTTAAAAGAAACGAATTAAAGTTTTGAGTTTTAACTCAGCCTCATAATTTCTTCCTAAGAAAAAGCGCAAACCAAATCGGCTTGCGCTTTTTCCAAAGAATATGATAAGGGGAAAATTATGAGCGATTATTTATATTTTTGCGTTGTCCGAAAAGCGTTGCAAGTACGTTGCCCTTTTCGTCTATAACGTTGTAGTCCGCCTGCTCTCCTATGTCAAATTTAGGCACATAATAGTCCACATATTTGCGTGGAGATTCCGCCGCCATATAGACTGCTTGTTCCAGTTCAACGCCATAAGACAATACGTTACGCACCATTTGGTCAATGCTTGTCACGCTTCCTGCCAAAGCCGACATGTCCGCAAGATAGCACACTTTTCCGTCCGTCACAACGTCTTCTTCACCGAGTTTGTATTTGCCGTTTGGCATACCCGCGCACGACAAACTATCGGAAATCAAACATATTCGTCTGTACGTCTTGCATTTGAGAATAAATTCAAATAACAACTGCGAAATATGCTTATTGTCGGCAATCACTTCAACGGTCAAGTCGTCAAACGACAAACCGCATTCCGTCATCCCGAGAACTCTGTCAAAATTCTCATCGCGACGAGAAGTCGAGCAAGCGCAGAATATATGAGTTACGCCGTCAAGACCTTCTTTCATACATTCTCTTATTTGTTTATCGTTGCTGTCATCGTGACCGCCCTGCACTTTCACTCCGTTTTCTTTCAGATACTGCACAAGCGGTAACACGTTGCGAGTTGCGGGACAAAGCGTGACTATTTCGAGTTTATCTTTTATCCAATCCAAAACATTCAAATCTGCCTCTGCAAATTCGGTGCGTATGTTTTCAAGCGGTTGCGCGCCTTTCTTTTTAGGACTGATATACGGCCCTTCGATATGTGCGCCCAAGAACACCGCGCCCGACGGATTGAACGAATACAGCGAATCAATTTGTTTTTCAAGCACTTCGAGCGGAGTCGCGACAAACGTCGGACACACGTGGGTAATGCCGTGAGAAAAATAGTATTGACTTACCTTATCGACTTTTTCTTGATCGACAGACGAAAAATCAACTCCCATCGCGCCGTGCGTATGAATATCGACATACGCTGGACAAACGTAAAGTCCCGTGTCAACTATTGACTTCGTGATAGATTTCAAACGTCCCGATTCAATTACGACATCGTAACTATCTTTCGATATTTTTCCGTTTGAGATAGTTTTTACGCCGTAAAGTTTTGACGTCTTTTCGTCTTGTTGTATTACCTTTTCCACTTTTCTCTCCGTAACCAAATGCGTATTTTTAGATATACATTTGCTCTGTTTCGACAAGCGTGTCGTTGTTGTAGATGAGAGTTTTTACTTCGCATTTGCCAAACTTAACGTCTATCGTTGCGCCACCGCATTTGATAGTTGCACATTCACTGTCTTCACTGTTGTTGAACAGTCTGAAAATATAGCCGTCTTTTTGCACCGACTTTCTTATTGTTTCGGTGGAAATACGTTCATTCGAGCATTCGATTGTCAAACCGTTGTCGCACTTGGTATCGATTGTCGGGAAGATATTGAGCGCATACGGCACTTCGACGAATTCGTTTGCGTTGTGTTTGAGTGTGTTCTTTTCGACAACGTCAAGTCTGAACGAGAAATCTCTTTGACCTTGATCGACTTTGCCGATAAAGATACCTTCACGCAACAGCGGTCTGTTCGGAACGGGGTGAGCGCAATAAGTTGCCGTCTTTACGAGCGTCAATCTAATTTCACCGTCTTTGTAAGACGAACCGTAAGTTGACGGTGTAATGATTTGCAAGCACTTTCCGTCATCCTCGTTGAGCCACACGTAATCGTGTGCAATGCACTCTCTTCCGTCTTCAAACAGTTTTTCAGCACCAAACATTTGCTCGCCCGAATAATCTTTGCCGACAACGGGAACGTGAAGTTTGATTGCCTTGCTTGCTTCGTTCGGGAACAGAGTGACGTCAACGTCAACCTTCGTTCCTTTCTTGTAAATCTTATAGCCTATGCGAAGTCTTGTAAGACCTTTCCCGAAAAATGCTTCCGCTTCGAGATACATATCGCCGTCTTCAATAACTTCAAACGATTTCAAGCCATCGAAAACGCCGTCCGGATTTGCAAGCAATTCAAATGCTTCGGGATCATCTCCGACCCAAGGTTGATTCATACCCCACGGATCAGGCGTGTCTTCATACATAAACGGTTGGAACATCTTGCCCGTGGCGTATTCTTTTCCGTTCACGACATAACTTTCGATAAGTCCCGTTTTTGCACTGATAACGACTTTCTTTTCGCCGTTGTCAAAGACAATGTCTTTGTTCGCTTCGTACACAGGTTTCTTTCTAACTACGGTTTTTGCCGTAAATCTATTGATTGAAAGCGGTTTCAAGTCTGCCTCGAATACGACGCGTTTGCGCCAGTCGATGCTGATATTGCTCGACTCTTTCACGTTTTGCGAAGAAAGCAAATTGCCGTCTTCATCGTATATTTCGAGATAAGACAGTTCTTCTTCGTAATAATCGGTCGGAATTATAGACAAATCGCAAGTAACGAGTTGTTTTCCGCCGTAAGTTTTCGGATTGAAAACCATAATCGGATACGTGTCAGGCTCTGCGACTTTTTGTCCTTTGCACAATGCGAAAAATGCGTTTGCGCGCACTTGATTGAGAAGATGCAAGCCGTGATTGATATAGGTAAATCCGTTATCTTCGCCTGCTTTTATCATATCGCCGGGAAGAATGTCGTGGAACTGCACGTTGAGCATATCTTCCGTAACCTCTTCAAATATCTTCGTCGGATATTCCATTGCGCCTTTAAGGGACGCAATACTTGCGATTTTCTCAGTGAAATAGATTTGTCTTTCAAGTTCGCGATATTTTTGTTTAAGTCCCGCCATAGACGTATAGCAACCGACCATACAAGGAATGATAGACTCCGCAAACACTTCCGTAGGATTGACGTCAGCAAAGAATCCTTCGGGCGTTGAATATTTGATTTCGATATCGCTCGAATCTATAAGTTTTTGCACGTCTTCCAAGTCTTTTGCAGACGGACCGCCGCCGTGATTGCCTACGCCCCACGGAGAAATGCTGACATCTTCTTCTTTGCGACGAGAAATATCCGTTTCGATTTTCTCTCTTGCGTGTCCGAGCGGAGAGTTATATTCTGTTACGCGAACGCCTTTAACCTTGCTGCCGTCGTATCCTTCCCATACGAAACACTCGCTCGGCAAATCAAGTTGCGGATACGGCATATGTTTTCCGTAAGGACGCATAAACATATAACTGTCTTGTCCGCATTTTGTGAGAATTTGCACGAGTCCGCGAGAATGTCCGAACGGATCGAAGTTGACCGCAGTCGTCGGCATAACTCCAAATTTTTCTTTGAAATATAGTTCACCTTCGCGAATTTGGCGCACCATTCCTTCGCCGGACGGCATAAGGCAATCTGGTTGGAGATACCAACCGCCCATAATATGCCATTTGCCTTGTTTTACGAGTTTTTGAATTTGCGCAAACAATGCGGGAGCATATTTTTCCGTGTATTTATAAAGGTTTACTTCATTATGGCAGAAAATATAATCATACTTTTCAGCCAAGTTTGCGGCACTTTGAAAAGTTGACAATGCCGCCGCTGCGCCTTCTTCCCATTCCCATTGCCAAATCGGATCAAGATGGGCGTTACAGATAAGATGAAGTCTTTTCATAATGGTACTCCTTTTATTTTTCGATTGTGAATCTTGCGACTCTAACCGCACGACTCGTTCCGTATGCAAACGGTGCGATTTCAAAACTATTCTTTTTAGTCTTTACAGCCTTGCCGTTATCAAGCCATTTTACGTTTTTAATCTTCCCTTCCGTATTGATTTTAACCGATTTCACGTCGTTTTTCAATCCTACGTTCGGATCAGCAGACATTCCTACATTCTTAATAACCGCATAATAGTTATTACCGTCATACAAAACGTCAGCGTTTTCGGCAGTTACGTCGCACGCTTTTGCCGAGTAAATAAAGTCTTTGTTTGCTTTTATCCACTTTCCGATTTCAAGGAAGATGCACTTGTCAATTTCTCTGATTGTTCCGCGTCCCGTCAACCCCGTGTTCAAAAGGAAGTTGCAGTTATACTTTCTGCAATCCACAAGGTCTTCGATAAGACTTTTTACGGATTTATAGTTGCAGTCGTCTTTTGCGTATCCCCAATGGTCGTTGAGAACTTGGCACATTTCGCCTGCAACGTGTTTGGTTTCGCATACGCAACAACGCGGTTTTCCCCTTTCAAAAGTTACTCCGTCAAGCAAGTCGTGTCCGAGTTTACCGAGAGCGGAAAGTCCGCTGTTGTTTATTATCATTGCTTCGGGTTGCAGTTCTTTGATAAGTCCGTACAACCTGTTTTCTTGCCAGTCAACGTCGGTTTTATCCCACGTGCCGTCAAACCAAAAACCACCTATCTTGCCGTAGTTTGTGCAAAGCAATCTCAAACTCTTTTCAAGATAGTCTATGTACTTCGGAAAATCATTTTCGTATTCGGGGCAATGCCAGTCGAGCATAGTGTGATAAAACACCGGCATAATCCCCTGCGCATTGCACTCGTCAACGAACTCTTTAATCAAATCTCGTCCGCACGCGGAGTGCATAACGTCAAAGTCACTCAATCCTTTCGTATCGTAAAGCGAAAAGCCGTCGTGATGACGCACGGTCAACGTGATATATTTACAGCCCGACTCTTTTGCCGTTTTAACCAGTTCTTTCGCCCAATTCATCGATACGACGAATTTGGACGTAAGCGACTCGTATTTTGCCTTGTCCGCCTTGTCGTTCAACGCCAAATACCACTCACCCTTTCCGAGAATGCTGTACAATCCGAAATGAACAATCATTCCAAATCCCAACATCTCAAATCTTGCCACATAATTTTCCATTTAGTATCTCTCTTTCTTGTCTTTATATCTTTTGTCTTTTGTTCAAACTATAACGCGCTTTTCGTTTTAATCTATTCTATCGCCGTTGTCGTGTATTTCCGCAAATCTTCCCGCAAAAGACGGTTCTTCTCCGCCTGCATACAAATGAGCGGTATCCGCAAACGACAAACATCTGAACGACATCACACCCTTTTCCCTTTCTTCCGTCATAAGCGTCGTCACAGAAGTCGGCAACGCAATGAAGTTTTGAAGAAACGGATACGGCGAAACGCTCAACAGATGCGATAAAATCATACACTCTACGCCGAAGTGGCAAAACAGTGCAATCGTATCGTAATTCGGATCAATCGCCTCGTATAGCAATCCGTTGCGCTTATATCCGTGTCGCAAGAGTATTTCGTCAATGCCGTTCACAACTTTTTGATAGGCTTCGGAAATGTTCGAGTTCGCAAATATTTCGGCATTTTGCCAATTCTCACCGTCGTATTCCGCTTTATGTGCCGCGTAATAAGACGGACGCAAGTCCCAAATTACGCCCGTTTTTTCGGGGTTTTGAGCGGTGCAACTAAATTCTCGAAGCCAGTCGCAAGTCGTAGTTTTTATATGCTTGTTTTTAAGCGCGATTTCGGCAGTCAGTTTTGCACGTCCGAGCGGTGAAACGTATACGTCGTCGAGTACGGTTTTGTCCATACGCTTACCAAGCAATTCGGCTTCCTTTTTACCTTTTGCCGTAAGCGAATCGATTGAATAATCAGGATCACCGTGACGAACAATGAGCAACTTCATTTGACTGTTTCCTTATTTACGAATGTTTTTATACATCGGGCCGTAAGCCTCGCACGCTCTGTAATCTTGTCCTTCTTTGTCCATTCCGAACGCATTCCACGCAGACGGGCGGAAAATCTCTTTCTCGTCGACGTTGTGCATACATACGGGGATACGCAAGATACTGCACATCGTGATAAGGTCTGCGCCGATATGTCCGTAAGAAATCGCGCCGTGATTTGCGCCCCAGTTGTTCATAACGTCATACGCAGAAGCAAATGCACCCTTGCCAGTTACTCTCGGCGTAAACCAAGTGCAAGGCCACGTGTAATCCGTACGTTTCCAAAGCGTGTCGGTAACTTCGTCGGGAAGTTTGACCGTCCAACCTTCTACGATTTGCATCACGGGGCCAAGCCCTTTGATGAGATTAAGACGAATCATCGTTGCAGGCATTTCCGCTCTCGTAACGAAACGGCTCGAATAACCGCCACCGCGGAAATAACCTAAATCCGCGTAAGGCCACGAAACGTGCGACATAATGTTGTCAATGTCTTCGTTAGTGACTTCCCACCATTTCTTCATAACTGCATTGCCGTTTTCGTCTTTCACTTCACCGCAAGCATCTACACAGCACGCGCCCGAATTGATAAGGTGAATGAAACCGTCCGCCTCTTTTGCTTTGCCTTCGATTTCATATCCCGTAACGCGTTTAACGGCATCGCCAGACCAGTACGTACGAACGTCCGCAAACATTTGTGCTCTACCCGTGAGCAACTTCATAAACAACATACTCGTTGCGTTGAGAGTATCGTTTTCCGTACCGAGAATATAAGGCTCTCTTGCGCCGTTCCAGTCGAAAGACGAGTTGAGTATGCTTTCGGGGAAATCGCAGTTCGGATAGAAGTCCGTCCATTGACGTTGACCTTGGAAACCGCCGACGATTGCGTTGTGTCCGACGGATTCTTCTTCAAAGCCTTTTTTCAAACGCTTGTTGCCGTTGTAAAGGTCTTTGATGATGCACGCCATTTTGGCGGTAAATTCCCAATCTTTTTCCTTTTGAGCGGGAGTTTTTTGCATTTCGATAGGGTTTTTGTCAAAATCTTCACGGCATTTTTCTTTTATCCAAGCAAGTGCTTTCTTGTACTCGTTCTTATCGTAAATGCCTTCCGTCATTCGACGAATAATTTCGACTTCGTCAACGGATTCGACTCTCATACCGAGATATTCTTCAAAGAAATCGGGTGAGATAATACTTCCGCCGATACCCATCGTGACAGAACCGATTTGAAGATAAGATTTTCCGCGCATCGTTGCAACTGCGACAGCCGCTCTTGCAAAACGCAATATTTTTTCTTGAACGTCATCGGGAATGGTCGTATCGTCTGCGTCTTGAACTTCGTGTCCGTAGATACCGAATGCGGGCAAACCTTTTTGGTTATGCGTTGCAAGAACGGACGCAAGATACACCGCCCCAGGTCTTTCCGTGCCGTTGAATCCCCAAACCGCTTTTATAGTCATCGGATCCATATCCATAGTTTCCGCACCGTAACACCAACACGGCGTAACCGTAAGCGTGATGTCAACGTTATTCTTTTTGAATTTATTCGCACACGCAGCGGCTTCTGCGACTCTGCCTATCGTTGTGTCGGCAATAATGACTTTAACGGGTTCACCGTTTGAATATCTGACGTTCTCTGAAATCAATTTTGCGGCAGCCTTTGCCATATTCATAGTTTGGTCTTCAAGGCTTTCTCTGACCTTAATTTTGCCTCTGCGTCCGTCAATCGTGGGACGGATTCCGATAACGGGATAATCCCCTATCAATCTGGATTGTGTCATAAAAAACTCCTTTATATCGTATCGTTTTTCAAGTTGTTTAGATAATAACAAAGCGCTTAATTTTCATTCGTTTTCTTGCCCACATATAGCCTTATAGGCTTATATGTCTTTATTAAATCATAGCATATTAATTTTAATAGTTAAATAACAAATAGTGCAATACATATAATAATTGTTGCAACTTCATTTACTTATGATTTATTAGTTTTCAGAAATATTGACAAACGCGTATTTTGTACATATACTATTATCATAACTGCAATGCGAATAACAAATATTGCACGGATATACAAAGGAGAAAAGAAATGTTTGAATCGTATGACAGAGTTGACACTATCAAATACTTCAACGGATTTTCCACTACCCCCGCACTCGAATACGTCGTGCTGAACAATATATCCGACTTTCAGCCCAAGATGTCAAGTCACTTGCTCACCGAGATCTGCTTATGCACCGAAGGTTCGGGCTTTTTCCAAATCGACAACGAACATATACCCTTCAAAAAAGGCGACGTTATCATAATCAACCCATACGTCTTGCACGGTTCAGGTGCGAGCGATAAAGAAACGCTCCAATATTATATTTTAGGTGTCAAAAACATTCAGTTCGCTTCCCCCGACGAAGACTTCAAATGTCTGTATCAACTCAATGGGAACAGACTCCCTTCCTACGTGGACTTGCTTTGGAGCGAAATTAAAGATACTTTTGACAGTTCAAGAATTCCGATTGTAAGAAACTTGCTTACGATAATTTTGACCGAATTGAAATGCATAACGTCTACTAACGTCATTCCGTTCAGCAAGAAAGAAACCTCGATAATGGCAGATTCCGTTGCGCAATATATCAACAGACATTTCAACCAAAAGATCACTTTGGACGAATTGGCAAAGGTATTCTTCTGCTCGAAGAGCGCACTTATGCACACGTTCAAAAAAGCATACGGAACTTCCGTACTCAATTATCTTATGGACAGACGTCTGCAAGAAGTCAAAATGTGGCTGAAAATCAGCAATATGCCGATAAACCTTATTGCACAAGAAAACGGCTTTTCATCTCTTCCGTATTTCTACAAGTATTTCGCCGCCAATGTCGGAATGACACCGTTAGAATATCGAAAACAAGCACAAGAAAAGATAAAATAGCCGTTTCGTATTATTGCAATTTATTAGTACAAACAGATATATTCGCCGGCGGGAACGTTTGCTTTGAAGCAATCTCCCGTCGTTTGTTTTTCTCCGCTTGCAATAGCGTTTTTACAACCCGATTTTACTGTTACGTTTGCATTTGCAACGATTGAGTTGTTCACGATAAAATATGCCTTTTCACCGCTTTGCTGCTCGAACACACCGACGAGCAATTGAGAATCCGTTTCGATTTGCGGTTTTTCGCCCTCGTAAAGAGCGAAAGCGGGCAACTCACCCACGAATATGCAATCTCCATCAGGAAGTGCGTTAACGTCTACGGATTCGTCTATACCGCCGTTAAATTTGCCAACGCAATACACTCCCAAGAATTTGGAATCAAGCAAAATCGGAGCGCATTTTTGCAATTCTGCAATCAAATCTTTTGCCATATCGGCATAAATCGTAGGATTGCAATTAACGTCGAGCAAACCGCAATCACCGTTCTTTGACGCGTCGCAACCTGGATCGTACAAAAAGTCATTCGGGAAACAACCGGGGAAAAAAACGATGCCTTCGTGTCCGTATGCAATCGCAACGTTCATTTGCAATGCCATTTCCGCTCTATTAACTTTTCTTACAGAACCGTCCCAAGCACCCGCTTGCATATAGGTGAACGTTTTGACGTCGTATTGCTTCTTGTACTCTGCAAACAATGCGTTTAGTTCGTACAGTCCTCTGTGTATCGAAGTCGGCACGGACGGCCAAAGCGTGAGATACGGATACATATCCGTTGCCAAATATTCGGGATTGACAACTTTCAAATACTCGTCAATGAGCAAACGATAACGATTGAATCTATTTTTGGACTCACATTTCAAATCGCCGTCCAACTCTTTATAATCAACCGCAGTTTTGCCACCGAAAAGCATCGAATCGTCGATACAATAGTTAAGACAATTATAATGGAACTCATAGTTCGGGAAGTTCTTATCGAAGGCGCGTTTTGCCGCCGCCATTCCTTCAAAACTTCCGATAGGGCTTTCGTCGCCGAAGAAAACACCGCCAAACGAAGAATATTTTGCACATTCTTTCGTCTTTTCGATGAATTCTTTTTCAAGTTCTGCTTTTTCGTCTGCCGACAAGAATCTGTAAGACGTGCCTGTATACACGTCTGAACCCGAAACCGCCAAATATTTTTGGAACAACGCAAGTCTTGGATAATAAGTTATCCCTGCGTGCTCGCTACAAACAAGCGCTTCCGTCAAATACTCTTCCCCATACGAGTCTTCGTAATGACCGAAAACGTTGTTAATACCGATTTTTTTAAGCGTTTTGTACGCGCGGTCGGTTATTCTGTCGGGGTATTCTCCCTTAGGCGGATACGGCGGACAATATATGCTTGTAAAAAATAGTTTTTCGTTTCTCATATTAGATTACAAATTATACTGTTGCTTCAAAGCGCCTACCGTGCAAGCGGAATTTTCGGCATATCTGTTGACTCCGTATCTTTCTGCAAGAGCAATCCATTCTGCGGCTAATCCCGATATGCTTTCTTGTGTCAAACCCGCATATCTGCTTGCATTGTAGAGCCTCATCCACATAGGCATCAAAGACGCTTCTTCAAGATGCGCAACGAGCGTTTGCTTTTCTACATCCGACAAAGAATCGTTTGCTTTCGTTGCGTCTATTGACGAATCGAACAAGTCAATCATTCTGTTCATAAACGCAAGCGGCCAATACTCTGTTTTGTAGAAATCTTCTCTCGTTGTGCGCAACGACGCATTCGTCGAAGAAATATACGAGTATCTTGCATCCATTTCCGTGAAGTATTTGACCATATTGTCATAAGCGGCTTCACCGAAGTAATAACGCAAGAATTCATTGCGCAAATCGTTCACGTTCGCATCGGGATTCCAACAAAGTTTCGAGAACACGTAAGAGTCCATCCATTGTTGGAACACTCCGCCTTCGACGTACACGGATTGAGCAAATTCATACTCCGCACCGCTATTCTTCATTTCGTTTATCGTGTCGGAGAAAGTTTGCATTGTCGGATAATACCAGAACCAGTTACCGAAAATGCAGTGATACGTCCAAGCCATAAGGTTGTCCGTTACTTTTGTCCAGTCGGAATAAACTCCGCGAACGTCGTCGTTTTGTCTTTCGTCGTCAAACGAATAGTAATAAATACCTTTTATAGGTGCATATTTGATATACACGTCATCGCGCGGAACAACCGTAGAGTCAAGGATGTTTTTGTTTGCATCGACAGGTGCGATTTCGTCGTAGTCATACGCAAAAATAGTAAACTTAATATCTCTATTGATACCTTCTGCGCTCATCCAATTTTTGATTTCTCTTGCGACACAGTTTGCGAAACGAATCATAAGTCCGCTTGCAGCATACTTACTTCTTGCTTCAACACATTGGTTGCAAGGGCATCCATAAGGTCTGTCCGCTTGTCCGAGCATATAAAACTCTGCGTCGGGATTTGCCAATATAAACTTTTTAAGAGATTCAACGACCAATTTAACCGTCGAAATTTCTTTTGACGTATCGAGAGTGCCGTCCGCCGCAACGCCTTCGGTATAGCACATATCAAGCACTTCGTATGTTCCGTTTATATAGTAATACATAGTGTTGGCGCTATCTTCTCCACCCGAATGGGCAAAGCACTGGACGTATTCCGCTTTGAGTTCTTGCTTGCCTGTTTCACCGTTGAAAAGCTTACCTGAATAGTAATCGGAAGTCTTAACAATTGAAGGAAGCGTGTGAGCGGGATCTCCGCCGCCGTACGAACACCACTTTGTCGTGCCACCCATATTATCGGGCATAATACAATAATCGGTGTTGTAGCGCATGTGCGCAACATATTCCGTATTACCGCTGAATACTGCCGTATTCAAGAAAGCGCGTTGTGCAAAGGCAGGCTTGTAAGTCGTGTCGTACTCATAAAGAATAACGCTGTCTTTCTTTGGAACGTAAGTATAATCGTCCGTCAAGAACTTAACGCCGAGAGTATCTTCTATAAACTCAAACGCACCGTACATAATTCCGCGGTCATTGTAAGAGTTGATAAATACGTTTTTACCATAGGTAAAGATGTTGAAGCCGTCGGTGTTGAGTGCGTCTTGGCTCAAATCAACGTTTCCGTGCGCTCTTACGGCAGATGCGTAAAGTCCGGTATAACCGATAGAAATATATGTGCTTCCATCGGACAACACAAGTCCGGAATCGGTTACGTAAGTCATTTCTTGACCGGTAACTTGTCCGTAGTAATAGCAAATCTGTTCTGCCGCATATTGTTGCGTTGCGGTATAGTTTGCAGGCAACACCACGGTATACTCCGTTTCCGTTGTCAGCATATCGCAAATTTGTTTACGAACATACGGTTCTTCGTCTTTATTGCACGCCGCAAGCGTTGCAAGAAGGGATATTGAGAAACACACAACCAATACGAGTGCTATGATTTTCTTATTTCTATTCATCTTCTTCCCTCCTTGACTTCAAACTCATATTTTTGGATTGTTGCGTTACCGTCACCGTCGATTGCATAATACACTATCGTGTATTTTCCTGCTGCAAGCGACAAGTGTTGACCTTCCGTAACAGCAACAGTCTTCAAATCGCTGTATTCAAGCCAAATAGCCAATCCGCCTACGTCGTTATTATTATCCGTTACGGTAGCACCGATAACCGTTACGCCGTCTTTTTGTTTGTAAGAGTCGCTGTAACTTCCGTTCAATGAAATGGTAGGTGCAACGTTGTCTTGAACGACAAACGTATATCTTACTTTTTCCGTATTGTATTTCGAGTCGGAAACCGTATAAACGAGAGAGTATGTTCCGTATTTAGTTATTGTCAACTCATATTCCATCGGGAGCATATTATTTACAATTGCCGTTCCTTCGGAATCGTAGATTGACATTCTGATTTCTGCAAAGTTGTCCAATACGTCGTAAGCATAAGCATACGGGATACGGATAACGTCACCGACTTTCACTACCATTGAACTCAACTCGCTTTCCATACCAATGGCGGGAGCCATCACTTCACCGTTCTCAAGGTGAATTGTGGTAAAGCGTTGATTCGATACAGTATCCAAAACAAACACGTCGCCTGCACTTCCACCCAAAACTTGGAATGAAACTTTTGCGCATGCATTCTCGAAGCCGTCGTATGCAAGTTTGTTCGACCAAGTGTCAAGATTCGCAATCTTCACCATTTCGCCGTTGTACAAATTGCCTTTTGCGCCGTCAAGAATAAACGTATAATTGTAATATCTTCTGCCATACAAACCGCTTGCGTCCGTTTGGTTATACAAATCGGTTTTTGTCGACACCTGATAAGGAGTTTCGACGCCGTTTATCCAAAGAACAGGTTTCGTTCCGAGATTTTTGAGTTCAAGGACGATTTCTTTTCCGTTCAACGCACGTACGAACGTTCTAACGCTTGTAAACCTTGCGCCGGCAAACACACTGAAAGATATGTTCAAGTTGGACGTAGACACAACGTAGGGCATCTCAAACGATACATCGTCGCCATTTACGACGAAACCAGTACCAATATCGTTTGTAGAAATGCTATTAACTCCAGTAATGCTTCCGAATTGCTTATCAATGCCGTTGTCTGCATCGATTTCCTGCGGAACACATTTGATTGAAATGGTTTTCACCGTTACGCCGTCAATCGTATAATTGAGTGTCGTGTCGGAAGTGATTTCAAGCACGTCGCCGACAGACACGGTTCTCGTTCTACCGCGCTTTATAACGACGTCAATATTGTTTTGAGAAATATCATCCTTAGAATAATCGATTGCGATATATCCCGGAACGATAAACTCGGATCCGCTGACCAACGTAACTTTCTCAAACGAGTCGATAAGTTCAAATTTCGTTACGTTATTGTTTATTGCGATATCGTAACTAAAAGACTTTTTATAGTTCATATCATCGCGAACGATAACGCTGAGTTTTACGATACTACCCTTCTTGGTAAATGAAATCGCCTGACCTACTTCTACCGCAGTTTCGACTCCGTCAATGACGATAGAGTATTCCGCACTCAATGTGCCAATACCACCTTCGTATGGGATTTCTGGGATTTCGAATACCCCCATTAAATCTGCGGTCAAATTAACGGAAGCAGATTCAACTATATCGTTCGGATTATCTTTAACGATAAACGTTCCGCCAACACTCTTTTCGTATCCGTACAAATTGTTTGCTTTATACGTGATTCTGTATTGTCCTGCCGTCGTCGGAGTAAAACCGTCTGTGAATTGCTCTGTTACATCAACGTAATCAGCGCCATTCAACATTTCAAGTTTTACGTCAATATCGCTTTGATTTGCAAAATCGGGAAGCGGATATTTATATCCGACGATACCGTCAAGCATATTTTCAAAATCATAACCGCCCGCGAGAAGGCAACCGTTGTCTTTGCTGTAATACTCTTCCGTAACGTCGGAAAAAGTATCGTTGCCTATTTTGGTTATAACGACGTTTCCTGCAGTTCCTGCACTTTCAACGGAAACGTAAACTTCACCGGTTTTGAATCCTTTGAAATCTTCGTAATTGTCCGTAGGATCGTCCAAATCCAACACGAGAAAATCTTTGGTATTGCTATCAATTCCCGTATAAACGCAATTCGTAGCGTTATCGTATCTGAAATGCAACGGATATGCCAAACTCTTGGGACAATGTTGAGCAAAAAATTGTTGTCCGAACGCAATCGTTGTATTTGCCACCGCAGCGTAGTTAGAGTTTGCGGCATATATACCGTTAAAACCAACCTGAATAAACGCACACGAAAGCGTTGAGTTGTTTTCATACTCTTCCGACGTTCTATTGTTTGAATTGATAACGTAGTTAACCGTAATGGAATTTGAAGAATCGTAAGCGTCCGTCAATCTAACGACAACAGCCGTGATTTCAAACCAATTCGTCCCGACGTTCGGAACTAACTCTATAAGATTGCCAGATACCGTATTCAAATCAACGACGTTTTTATATTTGATTACGCTACCCGAAGAAAGCAAACTAAATTGGCTTCCCACCGTGTAATCCGTATCGATGTTATCGACGCTTTCTGCCGATACCCTTACTCCGTTGCCGAGCATAGTCGACGAAGTGCGAGAGAACAGATATTCCGAGTCATAACCGCCAACAGTAACGTTTACGTTTTTAGTCACCAATTCGTCGCCTATTTGAGATGACAATTCGACTTGATAAGCACCTGCGGTTTCCGCGATAAAATCTTTTTTTGTCGTAACAACGGAGTTATCGGGCTTCGTTATTTTTGCAGTAACGGGAAATTTATAGTTATTGCACAATCCATAGCAAGATGTAATCTTGAAAGACGAAAAAATTGCCGCATTTTCGTTCAGCGCGTCGGAAACGATGCTTCTCGGTCCGTCAAGCGAAATGGTGGGCAATTCAAAATTGTCCCCGCCATCCGAATTCTTATTTTTCAAAGAAAGCGGAACGGCGATTGATACGGAAATAATCGCCGCCGCAAGAATGACGGAAACTATAATAATGATATTTCTTTTTTTTACGCTCATAATTTTATCCTTTTAGTCCGCCAACGGTAAACTTGGACAGAATGAGTTTTTGCGATGCGAGATACATAATTACAGTCGGTATTATAACCAACGTGAAACCTGCCATAATCTCGGTTATACTCGATTTGTACAACGCTCTCGAAACACCTTGGAAAAGGTACAATCCGTAAGCAAGGTTAGGCGTTGAAGGCAACCAAAGCATAAACGTCATATAATCGTTCCAAGCGCCGAGCAAGTTGAGAACGAAGATAACGGTCGTAGTCGGCAAAATCATCGGAAGATACATTCTGAAAAATGCCGAGTAATGTCCGCCACCGTCAACGAATACCGCTTCTGCATAGTCCCACGGAAGTTGCTTAAACGCTCCGTGCAAAAGCAAGAAGTGCAATCCCGAAAATGCCGTGCAAGGTGATGTCAGTATCGTAAGGATAATATTGTCGTACGTTCCGAGAGCCTTTCTCATAACCATTGCCGAAGGAAGATTACCGACAATAGGAATAATCATAATAACTATACCCAACGAGTACAAGAAATTCCTTCCCGGAAATTTGTATTTAGCAATAACATACGCCATACAAGTCGTGAGAATAACGCTCATCAAGGATACGCCTACCGAATACAAAATGCTGAATCCTGCCATATCCCAAAGGGTGTACGTCGTTTGATAGTCGATTGTTATTTGCAATTTTTCAAAAACCGACTTATAGTTGTCGAAATTGAAAGATTTCGGAAAAGCAAACGCACTGGTTGCATATTCGAGCGGATCTTTCAAAGACGTCAAGAACATCCAAATCGGCAAAATCAAAAGAGAAACGCAATACACCACGAGTATAACCCAAAGTATCGTTCTGATGGTTTTATCGATTCCCTTCCCCGCCAATTCGCCTGCGATATGATTTCTCTTCAATTTGAGCGCGGCGATGTTTTGCTCAACGGCGGAGATATCTTCCGCATTCTCTTCTGGAGATTGCGACAATTCCGCAAGAATCCCGTTTTGACGTTCCAGTTCGTTTTTAACTTCTTTTCTTGTTGCTCCGCCGTAAACGGAAACACGAAGCGAGTAATCTTCTTTATTCATATTATGCCTCCGTAGTAGGCCCGAATTTTTCGAGCAAGAAACGCAACAATATCGTAAGCGGCGCAACTATCAAGGTCATTATCAAACCGCCCGCAGCCAAGACCGGATAACTGATTTCGTTTCCGTTCAAGACCAACTGCGCATAGTAGTAACCCATATTTGAAACGTACTCGGGTGCGCTCGTATTGTAGAATCCGAGTATAGAGCCTGCATCCGTAAATATACCTGCAAGTCCCGTTACAAGGAACGTTGACAACGTCGGGAATATCAACGGCAAAACTATGTATCTCAAATCTTGGAACATATTCGTTACGCCGTCGAGTCTTGCGCTCTCGACGATTTCAGGACTGATTTCCTTCATCGCGTTCGGATAAACGATCAAGTTAGTACCGAACGAAAGCCAAATGCCATAGAAGATAGTCGTTCCGAATGCATATTTTTCAGTATACAGCAAGTCAAGTCCGACTCCGTCCGCATCGACGAGTATTCCCATTTTTTCAAACAGAACACGCAACGGTGCACCGTCACCCGATACGAAGTTGACGAACAACATACAAATGACGAATCCTGAAATAATCTGCGGCAACATTACGATTGCTCTTATCGTTCTGTGCATAAAGCATTTTTTGTACAGCAAATAAGAGAAGAAAATGTAAAGTGGCATACAAATGACAAGGTTTATTGCGTACATTTTCAGTGAGTTCAAAAGACTTACAGAAACAACGCCGCCGCTTTCCGTCAAGTTATTCCAGAACGTCGTAAAGTTTTTGAATCCGACGAACACTTGTGTTCCGTCAAGTTTCGTTTCGCAGAACGCCATAATAATACTGTTAACGTTCACCGCCACGTAGAAGATGATAAACAGTATCAACGGGTATGCGATAAAACTCAAGACGAAGATGCCCTGCGTTTTATGCCGAGCCATCTTCTTTTTCTTGGGTATTACAAAACTTTCCGCTTGTTGTACGTTTTCCATAGTTTTATACCAAACTGTTCTTTATATCGCGAAGGAATCCATCCCACGTGCTCTTTGAGTAGTTGTTTTGTATAGTAGTGATAACTTGTTCAACGCTTTGTCCGTTTCTCAAAGCATCTACGACAGACGAAGTAGTTCCGACAGGAAGAATACCGTAATTGAAGCCGTTTGCAGCATAAGCGAACGGAGTGGTAAGTCTGTCGGTTGCATACGTCAAAACTTTAACGTTTGCGGAATCTTGGTAGATTTGATAACTCGTTCTTTGGAACGGAGTCATATTTGCAAGTTGAGCATCGGTAAGCGAATACTTATAACCTCTGATCAAACCCGTGTTTGCGGTTGTTTCGGAAAGAGCCTTATCCGTCAAAGTGTACGCAAGGAAATCTTTGATAGCGGCAAGTTTTTCGGGATATTGTTGTTTTCTAACAACGATAGCACCGGTTTCTGGCGCAGCAAACACACTGCCGTGTCCGTTGCCGTCAATACCCTTTTGTCCTTCGATATCCGGCATAAGAAGGTATCTGTAATCGACTTGCCCGTAACCTTTGTTTGCTTGTTGCTTTCCTGCGGATTTAAGAGATTCTGCCGCTTCAAATTCAAACCAGTTGCCTTCGACGATCATTGCGTTGTACTTTGAGTTGCCAAGTCCGCCGTTGATGAACTTATCTTGTGCGTCGGTGACGTAGTTGCCACGCGTGCAATACTTGCTGGAAGGTCCGAAATAATCGTTTGTGAACTTCACAGCGTCCGCAATTCCGTTCATTGAATATGCAAGATAACCGTTATTCCAATCTATAGCGGCACTCGTGCCGTCCGAAAGCGCAATTTCTTTATCGTTGCTGTTAAATGTGGAAAGTGCGCTGTATGCGTCCATACCCGCATATTGCACCAAGTAGGAAAGAGTCAAAGAACTTGCATACTCTTGCATCGAAGAATAAATAAATCCCTTTCCGTCCGCAGCAACGATTTTGTTAAGAAGCGTCACAAATTCAGCCATTGTTTGCGGTTGACCGTCATCGTACGTGCCGTACTTACCGTCTTTACCCGCGGTAAGAATATAATCACCGTTTGAATAGTTTGTTGCCGATGTGGAAGAAACGAAAACAAGTCGCTTACCCGATACTTGATATGCAATCCCTTGCGCATCGAGTTGTGCCTTTACTTCTGCATTATTCTCTGCAAAATTAACGTAGTTTTTCTCTACCCACAAATCGTGGTCATAAACCATTCCGACCATCGTTACGGAATAAGGCAACATATAGCAACCCGACGTCGTGAAAGAATCGGTTGTGGAATCGTAAGAAAGTTTTCCTGCGACCTTTTGCCAAGTTTCAAAATCTACGATTTTATCTTGAATGGTAACACCGTTGTTATCGGGCGAAACGGCAAGCAAATCGGTCAAATCTTCAAAATAACCTTTATAAAAGCCTGACGAATAAGACGGTTCTGCACCGAAATAAATATCCGTATTGGTATTGTTGGATGCGATTTGGTCAAGTTGTGTTCCAGAAAGCGCAGTCGAGTTCTCTTTTACGACAATTTTATAAGTGCCGTTTTTAGCAGACCACTCATCCGCCAAATCTTTTATCCACTGATAACCGAAACCGCTTCCCGAAAACGGCTCGATGACGATTGTGTATTGAGTATCCATTGTTTTGTGGCAAGCAGCGAGCGTCACGCAAGCAATCGCACAAAGCGCCACAATTGTCACCAATGCAAACCATTTTTTCCAGTTCTTCATATTTACACCCTTGTTCACTTATTGTCAAAAAATGCCACGCAATATATATGGCATTATTCCACAATATTAATTTTATCATAAGTCTATATTTGCGTAAATAATAAATCGTGCTAAATTGCTAACAAATATTGCAGCGGCAGACTTGTGCAACAAATATTAAAAAGATACCGGACAAATGAATTATTTCTTCTTAATTTTAACGCTTTTTTGCGTTCTATTGATATTTTTATCGACCAATTGCGGGTAATTTTCCTTATTTATGTACTTATCGAACAAACTATCTGCAAACAAGACAATGCCGAGCAATCCGAATCCGAGTATCAACGAAAACATAACCGCCGCGACTATATCGACAATCATATTATTGACAAAAAGCAAAAACACCGGACATACTGCACAAATCATTATGCCAAGCATCGGGAAAAGACCTTTGAACGTAAAGGCGAAACTGTTTTTGAGAAGTTTGAGTATTGACAGTTGATATACCGCGTTTTGGCAAATCGAAAACATCGTCATAACAGCAATCAATACAAATTGCACCGTCGTTATACCGTACATCAAAACAGACACGGTAGTATCCAACGTGCTGAGCGGAACAAACCTTATCGCGTATTCGACAAGCCAATAGGATAATCCGAGTATTACGCCAAAGAAAAAGTCTTTGAGCCAATCGCGTTTAAGAGCGACGAAAAAGTCAGAGATAAAGACAATTTCACCCCAAGCACATTTTTGTATTACGGACACTCCCCCGCTTAATCCGATTGCACAGATACCGAAAAACAGCACGTTTACGGCATTCTTTGTATTTGACAACGCAAGCATTTGCACCGCCACTTCGTACGCGTTCGTTTCCGTTACGGTATCCGACAACAAGCGTAATTCTTCGAGCATAATCGTATTCCAAATGAAATACGGCAAGAAAAAGAGCGCAGTCAACAATCCTGCCTTCATCAAGAAGCCGAATCTGTGCTTAAACAGGTCGCCAAAAAGTTGCCACCTATTGCGTGGCAAGTTTTGTTCGGTGAAATCTGTTTTCGCTGAAATTGCTCTTTTCATTTTCTACCCAAAAGATAAATATAAGTGCTTAAAGCCTTATCGTTCTCGACTTTCGATTCGGAAGACAATCTTCCGACGTTTTTTGATTGTTTTGACAATACCATACAATAGTTTCTATCGGGATTTATCCACGAACTAAATGAAAAACTATTGTTGTACTCGTCATCGTCTTTTATATATACCTTGATTCCGTAAGTTTTCTCTTCGGATTCAAGGAATACAACCTTATCGTTTGCCGATTTGCACGCGTTTATGAACTCATCGTCAAAAACTACGCACTGCGCAATCATTGCTTCCGTCAACGCTTCTTCGGGTATAATCAAAATATCCGAATTGCCAAAGCCTTGCGTTTCAAGTGCAAACTCAAAGTTTTTGTTTTCAAAAGATGCCTGATAGAAGAAATAATCGTAAATTCCCTGTTTTGAGAACTCGTTTTCCAACTCTTTTTCGACGTCGAAGTTTACAATCTCTGCCGACGTGAAAATCTGTATTTTCTCCGTGTCCTTCAATCTATCGGTCATATAAAACGCGTAATACCACACAAGGCAAACCACGACTATCAACGCAACGTATTTCCACCAGTCGTATGCCAATCTCGTTTTTACATAAGTTTTTGCATCGTAGACTTTACCCATCGATTGCCTCCACCGACAAAAGAATGTCGTCTACGTGTGTAACGAAAACTCTCTGCCCTTCTGTCAAATCGAGATTATGCGGAACAAGCACGCAAAACGTAACGACGTTATTTTCGTCGTCCGTAAAATTGCTCTTTGTAAATCTCAAATGATCTCTCGTTACAATCGCAGTTTCGCTTTCGGTATATGTGAGTTTTGTAGTCAAAGAAGCCGTTGCCGCTTTTTTAACTATAAAACCATATTGTTTCAAATATCCGAGTCTTCCCAATACAAGTCCCAAAGTCACACAACCGGTTGCAGCCGCTACAATGCAGACGATCGGCAAGATTATAATCGTATTACTTCTTGAATGAACCAAAAACAGAATAAGGCATACCAAAAAACCTGCGATTGCACAAATCGCAGCACCTATCTTGCTTTTCTTTTGCAAGTCCTTTATTTGTTTTTCATCGTATTCAAATACTTTCATTTGTGTATATTTGATTTTTTCTTTGGAATGTTTTATACTGTATTTTGAGGTGCGAAGTGAACAAAATATCAGTAGTAAAACTTCAAAAGAGTTACACAGACCGCAAAAAACATTCCATAGTAGTATTGCACGATTTCTCGCTTGATGTCAATAGCGGAGAGTTTTTGGTCGTTATGGGAGAGTCAGGTTGTGGCAAGTCCACCCTATTGCGCGTTTTGGCAGGTCTTGAACCGTATGATTTCGGCGAAATATACTTTGACGGACTTGATGCATCTATTCTAACACAAAAACAGAAAAATATGTCCTATATTACGCAAAATTTTGCGCTCTACCCTCACAAAACCGTTTATGAGAATATTGCAGAACCGCTTTTCACCCTTCGAGTGCCGAGAGAAGAACGCAAAGACCGCATAATCAAAATTGCACAGTTGCTTCATCTCGAACAGTTGCTTGCAAGAAAACCGCGCGAACTTTCGGGCGGACAACAACAAAGAGTCGCAATCGCAAGAAGCCTTGTCAAAGAACCTGCCGTGTGCTTGTTTGACGAACCATTGTCTGCACTCGATCCCGTTTTCCACGATGAGTTGATTACGACAATCAAATCTCTTCATATCCAAACGTCTGCAACGTTCATTTACTCTACGCACAATCAGATAGAAGCGATGCGACTCGGTGACAGAATCGCTTTGATACACAACAGAAAAGTTGAGCAAATCGGAACGCCGCAAGAGTTTATTCAACACCCAAATACTCTTTATTGCGCAAAGTTTTTGAATTCCGTTTTCATTTTCTTTGCCGAAGCCAAATGCTCGAAGAAAACGCTTGAAGAAGTCAACGGCAATTTCAAATGCGACTTACCGTCAACCGTCAACCTTTCAAAACTAAAAGATCACACGGTGACTATCGCATTAAGAGCAGACGATTTTTCAATAGACAGTCAAGGCAATATCGAAGCCAACGTACTCAACGCAACCGACAACAGCGTTACAGTCGAATATATGGAACAAGTATTCACTCTTTCGCTTGACGAAGAAGAAGTTTATAATACGGGAGATACCATTCATCTATCAATAAATCCCGACAACATCTGCATCTTTGACGACGGACTGAACGTCATAGCTTAACATTCAATTCAACGAATAGAATATTCAAAAGACTTTGCCAAAGTTGTTCTATTATTATTAGAATTTATCTACACTTATTATGATATAAGATACAAAAAAGCGACGAGCATCTGATTACTCGTCGCTTTCATTTTCTTATTCCGCGGCGATTTACCGTTTTCAAATCTTTTCGTTTTCTACAAAGTAACGATAAACAGCAGCAGTCCATCCCATCATAGGCATTGTCGCATACTCGCTCGTAACTGCGATTTCGCCCGTCAACGCATCGTATTTTTCCCAAAGTCTGCCCGTTTCGTCAAAGATTTTTCTTACTACCGAAACGTATTTATTTGCATTTCGCAATGCGTCTTCGTCAAGTCCTATGTTTTTCAATCCCATATAAGCAAGGCACGTTGCGGCAGGCCACATATAATGATAATCCCACTGGTAGAACAAATCGTCTTCACGATATTCACAGGCCGACAAGCCGTATTCGAGTTCAAGACGTTTAAGAACTTTCAATGCACCTTCCTTATCATCCGATACGCCAAATGTATAAGGATACAAAGATACTGCCGACAGAATTTCGGAATGCTTGCCCGTAACGAAATTGTAATCGAGATAAATACCGTCTTCCGTTAAATAGTACTTATTCATCAACTCTTTTCTTGTGTCTGCATATTTATCGAACGCCTCCGCTTCACTCGTGCGATTCAAAAGACGCAACATTTCAGCGGTTTTAACTTCCATATCATATAAAATGCAGTCCAAATCAAGGTGCGAAAATTCGTGAGCGGCTATACGACTCTTCGGAGTCTTAAAACGCATATTAAAGTCAAGTCCGCTTTCCGCAATAGCCATTATGTCGTGACCTAATACAAGTTTTTCTTCTTCCGTTTCACCCACAACACACACTCTTCCGTGATGCCATTCATAGTTGCGCATTATGTCATCTTTGCCACTTGACGTGCCATAAGAATTCAATCCGATAGGATTTTTGCGCTCGGTTTGCCAAAACTTATATTCTTTCAATATCGTTTCGATATAATCTTCTACGACTGACATATCCCCCGTCTGTTTGTAATAGTCGTAAACCATACGAGTAAAGAACGGCGGCTGTGACCTGTCAAGAATATAGTTTGCATTAGGCATATAGCCAAGCGCATTTATAAATTTCGAGATATTGTCAATATTGTTCTTTGCTTGTTCTGCAAAACCATCGAGTATAAGTCCGATATTTATAAAGTAAGTGTCCCAATAGAACATTTCAGTGTAATAATCGGTTGCACACGGAGAAACATAAGGATGATCAACTTTTACGTCCCCCGCCAAGTCTTTTGCAGGATGAAAAGTTTTTGTCCAATTATCCTTAATGTATTGCGAAATCTTATCCATAACTTTCCTTACTTTGCATATTTATCAACAAACAAAATATATAACTATCTCGCTCGTTCGTTTTTTATTTTACCATTTTCATAGTTGTTAGTAAATAACAAAATATGCATCGGCAATAATAAATACTGCCACTAAAAACAAAAACGTTTTCATTAAATCAACACCATTATCGCATCATTTGACGATTAGACGTGCCGTAGTCTTTGATACAAGTGGCGCCGCTGCGCGTCGCCAAAGACTACGGCACGCCTTCCCTAAAACACTAACCCGAATCCGAGCAGATCAGCACGGAGCGGAGCGAGGTTTCGCGCTAACCCGCTTGGCGAAATCCTCGCTTATCCGTCATGCCGTTGCTGGTGTCTTGCCATCGGAATCTTCGTTGGTTTTTAGTTGGAAGTTCGTAGGCGCGATTTTGTCTTTTGGCTTATTACGCCAATCTGTTCGCCTTCGTTGTAACACATAAACTTGTCTTGCAACAACAATTTCTTTTCCTCAACGCCTATACCGCATAACACATCGTTTTCATCTATGTCAGATATAACATACACAGGTAGTTTTCGAGAGTAAACGATCTTCTCATTCGTCTTGCCTATGTACTTCAAAATGTATGCCATTGCGTTGCCCATTTTCACAAAATTATCGTCTATACGTTCAAAGTCGTTTCGTCCGAAACGAGCGTTAAAGTATTCGCTTTGCAACGTTAACTGCATTTTGTGTGTATTGAGATTGAAATCTTTCTTCTCAATCATATTGCCCGGCATAGTGCCTTCGGGTATATAAAACAATCCGTGAAAGTGTAATCTTTTCGTCTTTGGCGCGCGCTCCCACACGCCCATATAGCGCCACCCTTTGCGAGATTGCAACAAGCTTAGGATGTTTATCAACTTTTTCCTAAATGATGTTTCATCGTGCTTGGTATCGTCGTATGTGAACGTCACGAAGTAGTTGAAATCGTTAAGGTATGCCTTGCGTATAAAGCGTGTTTTACGGGCAATGAGATTCCTTAATTTTGCATCGAGTTTTGAATCGACGTAAGCATCAGCGTCTTGCTCTTTTGAGAAATATGGACGCATACCCTTGCATAAAAACTTGCGCCGTGCTTTCTTGCTCATACCGTCGGATTCAGTGTATAGTTTTTCAAAAACTTCGCTCCGCTTCACATACTTTTTCTTGGGCTTTGTTGGTTCGGTTTCAAATGGTAGTTCGTCTGATTCAACCGGTGTCATATCAGTAAAATCCCACTCGTCTTGATTTTCCCGTGACATAATTTCTTGCGTTTCGGGTTCGCCACTTGATACGCTTAAGGTTTGTTCTTCATCGGGTACTTCGACAGGCGTTTCAACAACACGCTTACGCTTGCATGGATTGCTTGTATGTGGTATGGCAATGTAGTGGCTGCCGTCGCTATAAACCTTTGCGTCTTTATAAAACATACGCATCACCCCCTGTCACGATAGAGCGCGTCTATGAAATAACTATGCTGCCTCTTGAGTTCTTCCACGCTCGCTTTCTCTGTAGCGTAAGTGATATAGTCGTTCAAGCCGACCTTTGCCTTTATTGCCATATCGCTGAAATAATCCGAAAAGCAGTCCGTCGAGAAACGCTCTTTATAAATCTTGTAATTCATAAGGTTGTATCTCTCACGATTTTTCTTTCCGTCCATAGTGCCTTGCTCCGTTTGCACGAACACGGTTGAGTACCCGTACTTGTTATAGATTTTTAAGTTGCGCTGATACAGCAAGTTCACAAGCCATTTGAGCGCATGCATAAACAGCGTGTTGTCACCACGCTTATATCGGAAATCGTAATACAGTTTGATAAACCACTTGAACGCCTTTTCCGCCATCATTTCTTCAAGCGTATAGAACGGCAATGCAACGAGAGTTTCTCCGGTAGATATAATCGTCACAATGTCGGCAAGATCTCGTGCGTCTGCGCCCCAACTTTCAGGACGTTGCTCGTCGGTGAAAACTTTTATGAACGGAAAGTTCTCAACCGTTGCCGAGTGCCTGCACATTTTGAGCCAGTTGTTGAAAAGGTCGTTCTTTTGGTTTGTTTCGAGCGTGCCTTTCCTAACTTCTTTCAATTCAAGGTTGTTGCCACGCTCTTTACCGACTTCCGTTATAAGCACAACGCCGAACTCAAAACTGCCGTTGTTGATATTGTCCGCAATGACCTTTCGCCCAAGGCGCAAAGTATCGAAGTCGAGAATATGCGCATTGTGACTTAGACTCTTATCCCGCTTTACAAAGAAGTCTGAACTCCATATCGGGAAATTGCCACCGTCCATAAGCACGCTATCCTCACGTACGGAATAGTTGGACACGATAAGGCTGGATTCTATGACGTATATAAAGTACAACTTTACATAATTCGTCAACACATCGAAAAGGTAATACGTTTTGAGTTCGTCATTGTATGTAAGTCCGTATAGGTCATAGTCGTAACCGTACAATTGCCATTTTGCATTATGGTGCTTTTCAAAACGCTCTCGTTTCAACTTCATCCATTTCTCGATACTTGCAAGATTGTAGATTGCGTGATGCTCCATACATTTGCGCACTTCCATTTCAAGTGCAATCCACGGAAAGTTTGGGAATCGCATATCGTTTTTCTGCAAGAGTTCGAGCGCTTTCTGCCTAAACATAACGTCTTGCGAAAGTGCCATATCCGTAATGATTGTTGTCTTGCGTTTACCCATACTTCCGCAAGTCATAGACACTATCGGAAGGGCGTTTATGAAACCGCAATTTTGAGCCTCTTTGTGACGTAAAATATCTACTGCGATTTTACGCCTTATATGCTCGAAAATAAGCCACACAAAAGGCAGTAAACTCCACCACGGAAAGTGCTTGAAAATCACTTGCAAATCTATGACAAGTTTCCTTGCAATCGTGTATATCGAAACGAAATCGAAAGACACCGAGAAATACAAAAAGTATGCAAAGAACGATATGACGATGCTCGTCAGATTCAGACTGCAAAACCATATAATCGCCCACACAATCGGTATCCATTTTTGACTGCTTAAAAAAGCAAAATATCCTATGATAAATTGTACCGTAGGATGCGTTATTTTTCGTGAAATCGCCTTGTGAATTTGTAGCGGTTTCGAGTCCTTGTTATGCTTTGTATTCGGGGTTGAATACAACTTCTTTATAACAAAGAAAAGCACAAAAACAAAGGGCAAAACTATCACGAGAATTTGTGCCGCGACACCCAGTTTTTCGCCTACGGTTTTACCGTATAATATGAAGTTGTCAAGGTTCGCAAACAATCTCCAAAACTCAACGAATTTGACTTTGAAATCGCCAAAGTCGGATGGAAGTATAGACTCCCATTTTATAGCGTTTGAGCCGTCGAGAATGCTCGGGTTTAATTCTGTATCTATACCGAATAATTCGCAGAAATAATATTTTATCGAGTGTATTAAGTCGATTAAACTCTCGAATATGCGAATATAGGACGTTTTGAATACAAGTGCAGCGAGTAGGATAAACACTATCGTAATAAGCACGCTTATCACTATGTACGCTATGTTTTTCTTGCTCATAAGCCACCTCCTATATTGGTTGCTACATTGAGTATTCTTGCCTCGTTATCGGTCGTAATAGAAGACAATCGGCTACCTGTAAATATCAAGTAGCCGACTGCGAATACAACCAAAATAATGAGCAGAATACATACGATTCTTTTCACTGTTTTCATTGTATCTCCTATCCAAGTTTTATACTGCAAGTCGCACTACAATCGGGGTTGTCTTTACTCGTTGCCGTAAGCGTCAAATACACGGTGTATGTGATGCCAACTTTGTGATATTTCAGCACCGTAATTTTACACTCCGCGCCATCGATTTCAAGGCTCAAATAATCGTATGGATCTTTGTCTTTTATAACCGCATACGTGATGCTCGAAGTCTTGTCTTTATTCCAAGTCAGCGTCCACTCAAACGTCTGCGGAACACCGTCCGGATGAGCGGTTGCGACCACCGTTTTTGAGTCGCCGACAGCCCTTGCTTGATTGCTCTCCGCAAAGGCAATATCATACGATTTTATAGGCTCGAAACAAAGCGAAATCATAAGGCAAATCAGGCACAAAATCAGCATGTAAATTTCGGCTTTTAATAGCACCGTTTTTTCTTGTTTCATACGCTATCACCGCCTTGTGATTTGTCCTTTGCTTTGCGCTTTTCTTTGGCAGATTTTATCGCTTTGAAAGGTGCGCAAATAACGAGCCAAATTCCTTTGAAGATATAAGGCAATATCGGCGCAAGAAGTATTAGGCAAATGATGAGAACGATAACCGCAATGATTATCTTCCACCATTCCAACTTCTGTGCCGGAGCCGTGAATCCGTTTATGACGTCGGTAGGGCTGGACACAACGGGGATGACGTGATAAACGCCGTCCTTGTTGAACGTCAGTTCTATGATGTCAAAGTCAAGGAATATGGTTTCGCTTGCAATATAGGTGTCTGCCTCGTCCTCGGGAACATAATTACCTTCATTGTCATTTCGTCCGCACGCTTGAGAGAAATAGTCCGTGTTGGCAAATCTGAACAATACCACTCGTCTGTTGAGCGCACTCTCTTTTGCATAGAACGCTCTTAGATTTGCAACATCGTTCTTGTTCACAAGCAATCTTTGAGATACGCCGTAGTCGTCGGCAATCAAGTCATCTGCTTTCACTTCATAGATGGGCGAGATGTCCTTATAATCACCGCTTGTTTGAGGCCAAGAAAAACCATAGTCCCAGAGCTTATCCCACCACGAGTGGTTAGAGTCGTAGCTCATAAGATTGAAGGTGTCGGCAAGGTCAATAGTTTTGTCGTTGTGTCCCATTTGGCGTCCGTCGTCAACGTAGGATTCAAACAAGTCCTTGCTTATCTCTCTACCGTTGCAGTCTATGTATCCGTTGCCGAGTTCGTTGGAGTATCCATAAATATATTCGGCAACTCTGTTGGCTGCAACGTCGCCCGCAACGGGTTTTGAAAAAAGAAAGTCAAAGACCTCATCCAACCCAACGTATGGCGAATAGAAAACCATAGGCATCATATCCGACTGACTGTTTGCCTTGCTTACCTTTGTGGAATTAAAGACTGCGCCGCCGCTCTTTTCCTCATAGTTGGTTCTTACGTTAAAGCACCAGTCGTACTCAATTGACGTGTAACTATGGTATTTGTCCGACGTTGACTCAACCTTATATCCTGTGAAAAGATGATAGGGTATTTCCGAGTTGGTTTGGTTTATCTCTCGCTTTAACTTTGAGCCTACAAGCATCTTTTGATAAAACGCTTCATTGGAAGTGATGGCGGCAAGTTTTGTCTTGTACTCCCACCATTCCGCGCGTATCTTTTGCAACTTTCCGTACTCTTGATAGATTCGTTCGGGGATAGAGAAATACACCGAGTTGACTTCGTTGTAATGGTCTTTGCCTTTGCTCGAAACGTTGGTTCTGAACGATGTGTGATGCACTTCGAGTGCCAAAGTTTCAAGGTCTTGCACAACGCAATTCAACGTAGATTTTGCATTGGCGTCGGGGCCGTATCCTTCTGAATATCCCGTGAAAGTGTACGTTCCGCCGACGCCGTATTCGGTAGCGTTTTTATCTCCGTACGTTACGAGTTCAATGCCCGAAATATCGTATCTGCGCTCGTTGGTATTCACTCGTTCCGCAAAGGTCTTGTCCGCTATTTTTCTATCTATGATTTTGTATTTGTAGAACAGATTTTTATAGTCGTTTGATGACTTACTGCAGAACTGCAAATCAAACTTTTCATACCTTGTAGGCGTGCCGTTTTCGTCGTAACTTACAGCCATTTGAATTTTGTTCTGTTTGCTATTTGTTGACAAATTCAAGGCTTGTGGGTTATAAATCAGCAGATAAAGTCCGTAATTTGCTCGCATATTGGATTTGAATGAATAGCAATACTCAATAAAACTCACAATGCGCAGCGTTCCGTTTTCGTTGTACGGATAGTCCTTCAAATCGAAAGGTTTTCCGTCTATGGTGGACGACAAAAGGTCGTCCAAAACATTCGTGGTGTCAAACGAATTTTCACTTGACGCATACGCAATTTGCGGTGTCCCTTGCATCATCAAAACGATGGTGCAAAGGACCAAGAGTATTGCCATAACCAAACGGCTATTTTGCTTTGATTGTGCCATCCGGCTGTACCTCGAATACGAGTTGTTCTTGCAGCGTGACACCTTCCACCGCAACGTAATTATGGAAACTGATTTTAATCACCGCTTCGCCGTTGTACGAGTAAACAAGCAACGTGAAGTTATCTACGGAATTGTCCACGTCGTCTTGATTGAAAGTCACTTCTTTGTCGGGATAGAGTCTTTGCAAAATGCTTTGCATTGTATAGTTACCATTGATAACGAAATCGTTTTCGTTTTGGGTAATGTCAAAGCCTTTTGTGAGATCTTCTTCCGCGCCGAAACTGTATATCTCTCCGTCCACCGTGAAGTCAAAATCATTGTCGTGCGACACGTTCGGAACAATCTTTAAGGTATAACCGCTTATGTCCTTATTGACCGCTCCGAAAGTGTATTTGACTATGAACTTGTTTTCCGCGTCTTGTTTCATTATGTAGTTGTCATAGTCCGAGAGCATTCGCTTTCCATCGCTTTCAACATAAAAAGTTTTGAAATCAGATGTAAAACCATTAGTGAAGAAAGCAATAGAACCGACGGCAAGCACCAAGAGCAATACACATACGATTACGGCAATCGTCTTGCCAACATTCATTTGCTTTTTCATGCTCCACCTCTAATTAAAACGAAAGCGTTGAATCAGAAAGCGATACGCTTTGCACGCCGGATACCGTACGAATATTGATGGTGGTGCTGATACCCGTTTTTACTTCGGTGACTGTGATAGCGACATACGGGAGTTTGCCGTCCACATAACTGTCAAATGTCTGAACAGATTTACCGCTTCTACCTGCTTGCGTGCCGCTGAACGATGAAGGCATTTCTTGTGCAATTACTTTCAATTTGCCATTCTCAATGGAGAATTTATTGACACTCACATACCCGCCCGGTTTTTGGAAAGATGTCCAAATATAACCTGCCGATTCAAACACGTCTTGCACGGTGTAGTCAAAGTTTGCATAAGTAGTGCTTGTCAATGTGCCGCTTGAGTTGTAATTGAGACATTTGACCTTGATTGCGCCATAGGTAACTGCGGAAAGTTTGTATTCAGGGGTGAACGCACTTCCTACAAGACCAAACTCATTGTCAAGAGAAATGTCAAAATTATAAGTTTTTGTGCTTTGAACCTCTGCAATTTTAACGTTACTCCATTTACTGTCAGTAATAGTATTTGCACCGGTAGACTTAACTTTGATAGAAGTAGGCGCACCGACATAGAGCACTTGACAATTCGCAGAGAATCCGCCCTCTCGCGTGGTAACGGTGATAATAATTTCGTCGTCGCCGAACGCTTTCTTACAAGTTACGGTCGCAATATTACTTCCGTCGCTTTTCGGGGTTACGGTAACGTAGTCCGTGACCTTTTCACTTCCGTGTTGTTTCGTAACGCCCCAAGCAACGCTCCAATCCACGAGTTTGTTGGTTGCCTCGACGGGAAGGACGGTTGCGGTAAGTGTTACGGATGCCGTATGACCTGACTCTGCCGCGGTCGTTGCGTCTGCCGAAAATGCAAGCACGGAAGGCATTTCATATATTTGACCTTCAAACATATTCTTGCCATCGCCGGTTGCAATAGGTGTTTCGGTATTGTTTTGTTTCATCTGCTGAATTACAAGCCCCAGCGCTGCGCCGACGCCTGCAAAAAGGACTATGATTGCCATAAGTGTCGCAATCCATTTGATACTGTTTTTCTTTTCTTGATTCATATTAATTCCTCCATTTTAGAAAAAGAAATACGACTGTATTTCAAGCCGTATTCCCTGATGCTTATTTATCTGATAAGCATATTGAGCAATGCTCTGTCCGATGATTTGAACGGCTGAATCTTGCATTCGTAAACTTCGCCGTCTTCGTCAAAAGAACGTACGCCATAGGTGTTGCCCGAAACGACTTTGCCTGTTTTTTCGTCCTTGATTTCGTAAGGCGTTACAACGAGTTCCGCTTTGTTTTCATTGCCGAAAACGATATCCAAAACTGTGTAGCCCGTGAAGTCCGGGGGCATAAGTTGCACTCTTGCCTCGATACCGCGCACAACGCCTTTGATGAAGTATGTAAAATACTGCTTGCCGTTTTTCTCGTAGGTTTCTCTTTCTACAAAGATTTTCTTATCCATTGCTTATTTCCTCCTTATTTTTTCTTCCCGATAGTACGAGAGATAGTTCTTGCCTCGGATTTGGATTTGCCTTCGCCGAGAGCCTTTTTGTACTTGTACAAACCTGCGTGATCCGATTGCGCTTGCAAGTATCCGGAGCGAAGTCCTGCCTCGTAATCCGTGAGTTGTTTTCCTTCTTTTGCACCGTGTTCGTGCACCTTGTTCTTACGCTCCGATGCGTAGTCCTTCGCTCTCTTGGAAGGCACGCTCCATCTGCGTTCGCTATATTTGTTTGCCATTGAAAAATTCTCCTTTACCCGTTTTTGCCGATAGTGCAGCATAGTGATTTGTCTTTGCCCGTGTTGCCGTTAGCTAAGCGCGAAATTGGTATATTAAGTTGATGTTTTGTAATCATAAAGTCTTGATTGTGAAACGTTCCGTTTCTTGCGACTTGTTCCGGAAGGTGGCCACCTTTATCTGAATTCAGTCCGCAATCAACAGTCGTTCGCTTGTTCTCGCCCTTGATTACGTCATCAGTATAGGGCTTATTTTTCAAAAAAACCAGAACACCATTGTAAGCAAAAAGGACAACTTTCGAGCCCAATTCAAACAGTAATGAAATGCAGAAATGACACTATAAAATCCTATTGAAACAACGATGTAACATTGTTGTATAAACATAAAAAAAGACAAGGGGTTAACCTTGCCTTTCTTTTAATCGATGTACACTCTTGTATAAGTTGTGCTCGGCATACGCTTACCGTTTGGGTGATGTTTATCACCGTACATAATCATATACTGTTTATCTCTTTGCCGTGTGCGCTTATAGAAGGTGTCATAACTTATTATGACGTTATCTTCCGTCGAGTTTTCGATATATTCCAATCTTTGTTTTACGATATAGTTTCTCGTTCTATATACGTTGTCTGCTTGCAATATAAAATCCGGGATAAATTCTTCCATATTCTTTCTCCTTATGCTATAAGATGATTTTGAATAAAACGTAACAATTGCTTGTTAAGTCTTGTGACGTGCTCTCTGGCATATCCGTACTTCTCTGCTGCCGATTCCTGCGTGTTGTTTTCAACGTACATGTAATAGTACAATTCATAAAGTTTAGGCGGTGCTTGGCATACGATTTCGTTATACTCTTCTACGGTTTTTAATACCTTGCACTCCCCTACGATTTTTGCTGTTTCCGTCATCTCGTCACGACGAGAATAGTAATATCTGATATTTCTCAAATCTTCTCTGATTGCTGTAAATGTTTTCATATATTCTCCTAGTTCTTATAAATAGATTTCCCGTAGCGGAGAATAAAAATATCCCCACTCGGTTTGCGACCTTTTTCAACACGTCGCATTCGGGTTGGGGATATCATCTCCTATCGAATCTTATCTATAAAAGCGGGGAACGAGGATTTATCTTGGGCGCTGTCACAGCCCGACCTTGATTTGCCTATATAGACGTATGTAGTTTTCCTTGTTAGTGATTATCTTTGCACAACTTTGATAAGTCGCACGTTGTTCTTTTTCTGCTCAAAGTACTTGGCGTGACAATGTGAGCATCTCCCCACGATTTCGCCGTTACTTTTAACACTCGCTACAAAATACTTTCTGCATTCAGGACACAGTTTTCGTATCGGAATAGCGTCTTGCGTGATAATAGCATTATCCATAAAAGTACCTCCTTCGCCCATAGCGCACATAGACTTGTATTTAGCCCACTGCATTGACGGGGTTAGGCACTCCCGCGTCGCAGTAAAACTATCTTGCGCACCCTATATACAATTTCCTTATAAACCGGGGCAGTTATTCGGAAACTATATCGATTTGGTAGATATCGTCATAAAATATCTTCTTTTGTCCTATCGTCAAATAATGATAGACCACGTTGTTTTTCGCAACAGTTCCTTCTATATCAATGTAATGTCCGTTGAGATAGAAATTGATTCTCACAACCGTTCCTTTGTCCACTCTCACAAGAGTTTTGGACAATTCTTCTTTCTTTTCATCGGAAAATTCGTGTTTAGGAACGCGCGTGCGCTTTTCGATTCTGCTTTGCAATTCTTCGGACAGGCCTTTTAGGGCATCGAATGGAAGAAACTGAGCCGCACGATTTACATCGTCATTGTCTTTAACCGCCATTGTGTCCTCCAATCAGTTTGTTGCGTTCTTTTTGTGTTGCGCCTTCTTGCAAGTCGAAACCTCGTAACATTGCGTTTTTGCCAAACTTTTCTTTGATTTCCAACACCGCTTTTTCTACATTGCGCTCTTTTTGCAATGCGTCCAAATCCGTAAACAAATCATAGCCCTCGGCAGATTCGTCCACGAGTCCGCTAAAACATATAGCGAGTCTGCGGATAGGAATGTCTTGATGGGTGGTATCTTCAAAAATTCTATCAACGTATTCCTTAACCATTGAATAGAGATTGGTGCTGTTTGGCATTTTAAGCGTTCCGCCCGTAGCCGGAGCAGCATCTTTTGAATACCCGACGGAAATACCGACGTGGCTTGCAATCAAATGTTCTTTTAAGAGTCGCTGACAACCACTCAATGCCATCTCTTGTATGACGATATGTGCTTTATCGTATGCGTAGTCGCTGAACAAGATTTGAGAATTTGAGATAGACTTTGACTTACCCTTGTAGTTCTTGATGTCCGCAATCGTACAACTTTCCTTGCCGTTTGCGTGGTCGATTAGCAATTTAGCGTTCTTACCGAAATTCCTATAAAGGAGATCTTCCGGGGCTGTTGCTACGCCTTTCATATCGTGAATTCCATATCGGGCGAGCCTTGTGGCAATGCCGTTTGCGATATTCCAAAAGTCGGTTATCGGTCTATGCTCCCACAAAGTTTCTTTGAATGTTTGCTCGTCAAGCATTCCTATATGGTCTTTGCAATGTTTCGCCGTGATGTCGAGTGCAATCTTTGCAAGATACAGGTTTGTGCCTATACCGCAAGTCGCAGGAATATGCGTGCGCTCGGCTATCTCGTTTATGATTTTCTTTGCAAGTTGCTTTGGTTCGAGTTTGTAAATAGACAAGTAGTCCGTAACGTCTATAAAAGCCTCGTCAATTGAGTATTGATGTATATCGTCCGGTGAGAAATAATCGAGATATATATCAAAAATGTCTGCACAGTATTTGATATACAAACTCATGTGAGGGAGAGCAATAATATAATCTATGTTTTTAGGGATTTCAAACAGTCTGCAACGGTTTCTAACTCCGAGTGCTTTCATCTTAGGCGTAATTGCCAAAGTTATAGCACCTTTTCCGCGAGATTCGTCTGCTACGACAAGGTTTGTTTCAAACGGACTTAACCCACGTTCCGCACATTCAACCGATGCGAAGAATGATTTCATATCTATGCAAAGATAAGTCCGTTGCTTTTCCATATTGCTCCTTTATAACAAGTCCTTTATTACTTTTACGGCTATGCCTTGAATTTGAATGTTCTTATAGAACATATCTTGAAGTGCATCGTTTTCGGGATGCAGCCTTATTAGTTTGTGCTTTTTATCCAAAAAATATCGCTTTAATGTAGCCTCGCCGTCATCCGTGAGCGCAACTACGATTTGTCCTTCGTTTGCAGTATCTTGCTTTCGTATAACAACCAAATCTCCGTCGTTTACGCCTACATTTATCATACTTTCGCCTTTTGCTTTCAGTATGAAGTATTCTCCGGGGCCGAAGAACTCGGTAGAGATTGATACATACGATTCTATGTTTTCTTCCGCAAGTATCGGGGAGCCACAAGCAATGTCGCCAACAATCGGGCAAGCCGTTACGTCGGACATTGTTTTGGCAAACTTTGATGTAGTGAGATTGCAGCGCTTGCCTTTTCTCTCAATTATGCCTTCGGACACCATATAGTTGATATATCTGCTGACCGTGGAAGGATTTATGTTTAGTGTATCGGCAATTTCGTATATAGACGGAGTGCCGTTATTCTCACGCAAACTCTCGTTGAGTATGTTCAAAATCTTATCTATCGTTTCTTTGTTTTTTACTTGCATTTCATATCCTCTTTTACAATCTGCAACAATTATTGCGTTTTGTAATTTTTATTATAAGCATTCCAAAACAAAAGTCAACGGGTTTTCATAAGAAATATTTGATATTTATCGTTATGCGACATTTATGGTACACAACTATGAAATCTTTACATTTTCAGGTTGATCTCTCGGCTTTCTTTTGCGACGATTCTTGAAATGCTCATACATCTCTATCTCTAATAAGGATATATACAATTCTTTATCCTTACTCGAAATAAGAGATAAGTCCGGCGTTACGTCGTCCACGAGAATCTTCTTGCCACTCGTATTGTTTTTTAACTCAATCTCTCGCATATCACACCTCCTTTTTTATTTCTGCCATAACAATAAGCCCTGCCCCGTTCAAAAAGAAGAACATCATAAAACAACAATGGACGTCTTTGAAACAACAAAATGCGTATGACAAAACCGTAACGAAATAGTAACCAATCTGTGACAAAACAATGATGGAACAGTAATGTGATATGTCTTTTCTTTCTCTTTTAGAGGTGGTTGTGGAGTTTATCAGAAAAGCATCTTTCTTCAAGGGGGAAATTATTGCGGACAACAATCAAAGCAAATATACCCACGCAATATTTTCCCTATTTCCTTGACGATGCGATGCTTTCCCGATTTTTTCGAGGTGTCGAAAGAAAAAGACAACTCGACAAAGGAGTGTTCCAACTATGTTTCAACATCGTTTCAACAATGTTTATTTAGGCTTTCAACGCCGTTTTACTAAATTTCAAATTAAGCACAAAACGGCTCAGTCAAGGTCCTACTCAACGAGAATTGAACACTCTATACTCGAATTACAACACGTCAAAAAGGAGATGATGATATGAAAAAGTGCGT